>Ga0210040_10000019_pt1 | contig 691081 bp, 612 predicted proteins | sample CryGeyCG12114_NA_FD_185462 | JGI IMG/M metagenome (GOLD analysis project Ga0210040, IMG submission 185462) | Groundwater microbial communities from aquifer - Crystal Geyser CG19_WC_8/21/14_NA (SPAdes) (version 2) | ecosystem: Environmental > Aquatic > Deep subsurface > Groundwater | place... | reverse complement strand
CCCGCCATAGACATGCGCCTGGCTGGCGAGATGCTTCACCTGCGAATCACCCGCCATCTTTTCTTGGCGACATCGCCGATGCCTCGGTCGGCGATGGTCACGCGGCCAATCTTGATGCTCATCCAAGCCATTCACGAAAGCTGGACCCGCCAGATCAAGCAGCTATGAGCGGCGAAGATGCGGACGAGGAGCAAGATGCGCCCGTTTTACCGTTGGCTTGCCTGTTGCCGACGCTCCGGCTAACCGCGCTCGAACCCATGCGATACATCTCAACCCGCGGCAGCGCTCCGACGCTCGATTTCGAAGCGGTGACCCTGACCGGTCTCGCCGCCGATGGCGGGCTCTACATGCCCGAGGAATGGCCGCGCTTCTCGGAAAGCGAGATCGCCGCGTTCGTGGGCCTGCCTTACGCCGAGCTGGCGACGCGGGTGATGCTGCCATTCGTCGGTGACAGCCTCACCGAAGACGAGTTGCGCGATCTTTGCACCCGCGCTTACGGGCGCTTCGCGCATTCGGCGGTGACCCCGCTCGCCCAACTCGACCAGCAGCACTGGTTGCTTGAGCTATTCCACGGTCCCACGCTCGCCTTCAAGGACGTTGCGCTGCAATTGCTCGGCCGGCTGTTCGAGCACTTCCTCGCCCGCAATCACGACCACCTGACAATCGTAGGTGCCACCAGCGGTGATACGGGTTCGGCGGCAATCGACGCGGTGGCCGGGCGCGAGCGGGTCGACATCTTCATGATCCACCCGGTGGGACGGGTAAGCGAGGTCCAGCGCCGGCAGATGACCACGGTGCTGAGCCCCAATGTGCACAACATCGCCATCGAGGGCAGCTTCGATGATGCGCAAGCCATGGTAAAGCGCATGTTCACCGATTCCGCGATGAGCGGGCGTTTCCGCCTCTCAGCGGTGAACTCGATCAACTGGGCGCGGCTGATGGCGCAGGTGGTCTACTACTTCGCCGCCGCGCTCCAGCTCGGCGCGCCGCACCGGCCTGTTGCCTTTGCGGTGCCGACGGGCAATTTCGGCGACGTTTTCGCTGGCTATGTTGCGGCAAAGATGGGACTCCCGGTCGAGCGGCTGATCGTGGCCACCAACGTCAACGACATTCTCCATCGCGCGCTCTCCAGCGGCGATTACTCGACCGGCATCGTGACCCCTACTGCGGCGCCGAGCATGGACATTCAGGTCAGCTCCAATTTCGAGCGATTGCTGTTCGACCTGGGGGCTCGCGATGGCGCGGTCCTCGCCGGGCAGATGCGCGGCTTCGAGACCAGTCGCGGCATGCGGCTCTCCAACGTCCAGTCGCAGGGCGCAGCCGCGTTGTTCACGAGCGTGCGCGCCGACGAGATCGACATGGCGGGCGCCATGGCCTGGGCGATCGCCTCATGCGGCCAGCTGATCGACCCGCACACCGCCATCGGCCTGCACGCGGCGCGCACCGCTGGCATCGACCCGCGCGTGCCCGTCATCACGCTTGCGACCGCGCATCCGGGCAAGTTCCGCGACGTGGTCGAGCGTGCCACGGGCACGCGGCCTTCGCTGCCCGCGCGCGTGGGCGAGCTGTTCCGGCGTGAGGAGAGATGTGTCACGCTGCCGGGCGATTATGATGCCCTGTGCCGCTTCATCGCGGAGCACGCGATTCCCTCGGCCTGATGGCGGACCTCGCGCTTCAGCCGCTCGTCATGGAAGGCGCGGGCTGGGCTGATTACGGCCTGCTCGATAGCGGCGACGGCCGCAAACTCGAACGCTACGGGCCGTTTCGCTTCATCCGTCCCGAGCCGCAGGCGATGTGGGCGCCGCGTCTGGCGAATTGGCAGGCCGATGGTGAGTTCGTCCCCGGCTCGGACGAGGAGGGCGGCGGACGCTGGCAGCTAGACGAATCGGTACCACCCGGCGGCTGGCCGCTCGCCTGGCAGGACCTGCGCTTCACTGCGCAATGCACGCCCTTCCGCCATCTCGGCTTCTTCCCCGACATGATGCCGGTTTGGGAATGGATGCGCGGGCAACTCGCCGGGCGCGAGCAGGCCGAAACGCTCAACCTGTTCGGCTATACCGGCGTGGGCACGATGGCCTTGAGCGCGCACGGCCCCGTCACCCATGTCGACGCCAGCAAGAAATCGGTCGCCCAGGCGCGCGACAATGCCGCGCTCGCCGGTCTGGAGGACCGCGCCGTCCGCTGGCTGGTGGACGACGCCGGCAAGTTCGCCGCGCGCGAGGTGCGGCGGGAGCGGCGCTACGACGGCATCATCCTCGATCCACCCAAATTCGGCCGCGGTCCGAGGAATGAGACCTGGCGGATCGAGGACAACCTTTCACCGCTATTGGCCGATTGCCGCCGCCTGCTCGACGCCGACAGCGCTTTCCTGTTCCTCACCGTCTATGCCGTGCGCATGTCCGCGCTGGCGATCGGCGGGCTGCTTGCCGAAATCCTGGCGGACCTGCCCGGCCGCATCGAGCACGGCGAGATTGCCATGCGCGAGGAGGGAGAGGGAGGTCGCCTCCTACCCACCGCCATCTTCGCGCGATGGTCAAACGGCTGATGCAAGGCGTAATAATGCCGTGCTCGCTTGGCTCCGTTTCCATTCGCACCCGAAACGGGCCGATCGGCCTGGGACGTCACGTCCTCATCCCGCTCGACAGCCCATCCCGTACCGGCATTCAGCGGGACACCAGGGGTCCGAGCGGATACAGAACATGAATTTCTGCGCTTGAACGCAGCCAGCCGCAGCTGCCGGAACTTACGCCGAGCGCGGCTGAAGGCCTGTCAGTCTATAGTCGCCGGGTCTGGCTTCCATCCCCAGGCATCCATCATCACCTTGAACAGATATGTGTTCGGGAAGTACCCATGAACGCGCTCGGCTCCCGCGCCTATCGCGAGCGCGGGGACTTCCTCGGCCGTATGGCTGCGATTGACGAGCACATTGTCGAGGCGAACAATGTCCCCCTCGCCATCCGCGGCCTTCCAGGAACCATAGCCCGCCAGAAGCTCCTCGCCCCGGCTGCCGCCGTCCACCTGCAGGCCGAAGGAATGGTCGGCAGTGAAAAGCAGGAGCGTATCGTTCAGATCGACGCGGTTCTCGACCTCGGCGACTAGCCTGTCGAAATTGGCGACGTTTTCCAAGCCTTCGCGCGGATCATCGGTATGCGCGTCCCATTCGACGACGAGCAGGTATCCCTCTGGCGATTTCTGCAGCAGGTCCAGAGCCCGGAGCGTGGCCGCGTGCACGTCCATGTCATCGGCCACGACCACCGGGCGCGCATTGTTTTCGGGCACTGCGTCCAGCGAGGCATAGATCGGTCGATCGTGGCTTTCGCTCAACGCGTCGAAGCTGGTGCCCCGCGCGCTCAATTGCTCTGCGATCTGCTGGCGGCCCGCGCCGAACATCACGTCCACGCCATCGCCGAAGAGCGGGGCAAAGGACTGGGGAAAGATCTCACCCCATTTGCTGCGATCGTTCGAATGCGCATAGGTGGCCGCCGGAGTGGCATCGGCGATGGACTGCGTCGTGATCACGCCGGTGAGCAGCGCATGCTCCTCGGCATATTCGAGCAGGGTCTTCGTCGGCGCGCCATCCCGCTCGCCGCGCACGGCATCGGCCGATTGGCTGATCACCCCGTTGCGGGTCTTAATCCCGGTCATGATGGAGGACATGCCATTGGCAGAATCCGACACGAAGTTATCGACTGGCGAGGTTTCGCTCAGGCCGAGATGCGGCCATTGCTGGATGCGCAATCTGAGCGGCTCGCCATGAGCCAGCAGACTGGCCGCGTTGAGGGTCGAGACGCCCCCAGCATCGGCGAGGAACAGGATGATGTTCCTCGCCTGCCCTGAATGCGTGGCCCGGCTGTCCTGCGGCGAGCTTGGCTGCGCACGGGCATCCTGCGCCTGCGCCTGGGCTGCCGACGCCAGCAGCGAGGTTGCGAGTAGCGAAGACCGCAGGAGGATAGAAAGTTTTTTCACAGGTTCCGAGCCTCTCATTTAGAAGGTGTATTCAAGACCGAAAGTGTACTTCCGGCCGGACAGGCTCGCGTCTTCGACAAACTGCCGGTATCCCGCGTAAGAGACTTGTGGTTCGTCCGTGAGGTTTATGACGGTGGCGAACGCTCTCAAGCCGTTCATGAAGGAGTATTGGGCCGAAAGGTCGATCCGCTGCTCAGCGGCGTAGAATTCGTCGGTCTCGATGCTGTCGCCCAGGCCTTCAACATAGTCGTCGCGGAAAATGTAATCGCCGCGAATGTTGAAGCCGTTCCACGCCCATTCCAGGGTTCCGGTGAACAGGAATTTGGAGAAGCCGGGAAGCGGCAGGTTCCGATCATCATCGCGATCGGGATAGGTGGCTTCGCTGTCCGAGAAGGTGGCGCTCACTCCGGCACTCAGGCCGCGCAGAGCGCCCGGCAGGAAGCTCAATCGCTGACGCGCAATCAATTCCAAGCCGTAATTCTTGGCGCTCGAACCGTTCATCGGCACCTCGTACTCGAACTCACCTTCCGCATCGGCCAGCGGAATGCCAAGTTCATCCAGCTCATCGAAGTTATAGACCTGATTGTAGGTGAAGTTCTCAACGTCCTTGTAGAACACGCCGACCGAGTACAATCCGCCATTGTCGGTGTAATATTCGACCTGCGCATCGAAATTGTCCGACAGAGCGGGCTTTAGGCTGGGATTGCCATCCACGATGTCGCCGTCTTCATTGATGAAGCGGCCCGCGGTCAGCTCGCTCAAGCGCGGGCGGCCATAGCTTCGATTGTAGCTTTCGCGCAGGATCAGGTTTGGCGTCAATTCATGGCGGAAGTGGATGCCGGGCAGCCAGTAGCCATAGGAACCGCCCGTGCGCACCTCGGCGAAGCTGGCCTCTTCATCGAGATAGCTCACCTGGAAATTGGTGTTGTTCCAATCGACTTTCTCGTAGCGCACGCCTCCCAGGATCGTGTGGATACCTGTCCGCAAGGTGCCCATCACATAGCCGGCGGTGGTCTCCTCGGTTGCATCATAATCTTCGAAATAGCCCCCCTCGAGCGAATCCTCTTCCTCGAATTCGAACAGGTCGGGATTGCTGTCCAGAAGCGCAACGCCATTGGCAGGAATGACGTCGTAAAGCTTGGGACCGCCCAGCAGAACCTCGTCGGTCGCAACGACCACCTGCGCGTAGGGGAAGGTCTCGTCCATCGTGTAGACGTCTTCCACCTGGTCGAAACGGGGCGCGCTTCGATAATATTTGCCGCCGGTCTTGAAGGTGAAGACGCTCGACCCGACGTCGAAACTGCGTTCCCAATCGGCTCTGGCGCTGAATACTTCCTCGGTACGGATCGAGCTGTTCAGCACCAATTCGCCTTCGGTGACCAGCGACAAGTCGGTATGGTCCTGCCCGTCCAAAGGCGTGATGATGACCTCTCCGCGCGAAACATCGACTTCCTGATATTCGAACAGGAGCCAGGGATCGGTCGGCTCCATGAGGATATTGAGCTCGTTATCGTCAGTCGTCGTCTGCTCGCTTCGCGAGTAGAAGAAGTCGTAGGTGAGCAGGCTTTTGGGGCTCTCGTGGCGGCCACCCAGATTGATTGAGTAGAGGTCGGTCGCGCGGTCGTCCTCGGTGCCGATCCAGCCGCGCGAAGCCTGGGAGCCATCATCGCCCGGCGTGCCCCGGCCGTAATCGGGCGTCAGCTCGGCATAGGTCTTGCGCCCGCCGATCGCGTCCTGAAAGCGGGTATCGATATCGATATCGGTCTCGTACTTCACCCCGCTGCGCTCGGCATTGCTGTAGAAGCCGCGCACGTAGAACGAATTAAACGGGTCCGTCCGGAAGTCGATCGCCAGGTTGGCGGTATTCGTCTGCGTTACGCGCGTGTCGCGCTCCCAATGCGAGGATTCCATGAACCAAACTGGTTCGTCATACTGGTCCAGCGCCAGCTGCGGATTGTTAGCCGGGGTGACCTGAACCCAATCCATGTCCCGGTTGAGGGAAAAGCGATTGGTCTGATAGCTGCTGATGGTGGCGCTGATGCCCAGGTTCCGGTCGCCGCCGCCGACGCTGAAGATGTCGGAGAATTGCGCATTGACCGCATGGCCCCATTTGTCGGGAAGGTCGCTGTAGATGCCGCCGACTTCAAGCCTGATCTCCTGACCGCCACGCTGGAATGCGCTGCGGGTGACCACGTTGATGATGCCGCCGATCGCATCGCCGTCCCGATCCGGCGTGGGCGCCTTGATGACCTCGATGTTGGTGACGCCGTCGGCCGAAAACTGATTGGTGCTGAAACCCCGTCCACCACCGGAGGTGGGCAGCCGGTTGCCGTCGATCTGGAACGAATTGTAATCGGATTCGATGCCGCGGATGTTGATACCCGTCGGCGAACCACTCTGGTCCATGTTGACGCTCAGACCCGGCAGACGCTGCAGGGCATAGCCGATGTTTCCGTCCGGCGTCGGACCGAAGACCTCTTCGGATACGATATTGACGATCCCGCTTGCCGTCCTTTGCTGGTTGATGGCGAGGGCCTGGCCGGTCGCCGCAGCACGGACGACGATCTGCTCCTCGCTCAACATGGCGCTGGACAGGCCGATATCTGCCACCGCATTGCCACCGCGGGCTACTGTCACCGTGCGGGTGATTGTGTCGAGACCCACATATTCGACCTGCAAGGTGGTTTCACCCGCCGGAACGACGACCTGGAAGCGGCCATCATCGGTCGTGAAATCTTGCGAACTAGTCCCCACGACCCGAACGACGGCGCCGCGCAGCGATTGACCGGTTTCGGCGTCATACACCCGCCCGGTCACCGTTCCTTCGCCGTTCTGTGCGGCTGTCGTCGCCGGCGCCGTGGCGACCTGGGCCTGGGCAGCGCCGGCAGCCAGCGCGAACAGCGCGGTTGAAGAGAGCATGGCAATGGCTTTTCGGCCGGAAAATCCCGTCACGTCTTGTCCCCTGGAGTGAATATGTTGTGTTTCGCTGGAAGGTCAGTTGCCCACGGGATTCTTAGGGCGATGTGCTCTCAAACCGCCGCTCGGGATGCAGCGCATCGTCATTGGCGCAAATCGACATCAGCCCGTCGTCACGCGACGCGTCGCCGAGATGGATCAAGCGCACCGGTCCTGATTGCGGGGCCGCCCGCGTCCTGTACCACGCGCTCCATTGCCCCTCAGCTTCCTGCGCCAGACATGCAGCGAGCCTATCAGGCTCCAGCCCTGCGAAGCGGACCGAATGATGGCTGATCGGCGGCGGTCCCTGATTATGGCCCAACGTTGGTGATCCTGTCGGGACACTCGCTTGCCTGCAGCCACGGCACCTGTGCCGGTGCGTGCTCTCCGACATGCGCTGCGGCAGCGAGCGGCATGCCGGACATGATCCCGGCAACGAGATGAACCAAATACTTCAATGCGGCCCCCAATTTTTTTGGGCCGCTATAGCTTGCGTGTTTCACAGCAGGGTCACTCACGCGGCAGTTTTGTTACGTTGCCGCCTGCGTGAAGCCCCGACCATCCGGTGGATTGCCGGCAAGCAACCGACCTCGGCAGCTATTATTCATAGGCGGTGAGCCGGCATGGCGAAACGTAAGCATCGAACTGCATGCGGAATGTCTTGGTCGCGGCGACCGCAATGCCGGGTCCGGCGTCGCTTGGCGCTATTCGCCAGTTAGAACGAGGTGCGGTTATCGCGGGCTTTCCCATCCGAAAGCTGCTCGCTCGTCGGCTGGACAAGCATCATCATCCCTGCCATTCGCTGCCCTCGTTTTCCGGAGCCCTCATGGCCGATAGCCTGATCCTCGAGCTCGCCGAATTCGAGCACCCGGTCCATACCGGCATCTATTCGGAGGAGACCGGCCGCCCGCAGCCGCTGCGCTTCACGGTGCAGGTCTGGCTGAAAATGTGCGAGCGGTACGAGGCGGATACGCCGCTCGACGCGAGCAAGAATTACATGGACCTGAAATTCGCCTGCTCCGAAGGCCTGCCGGCGGGCGTGCACTTCAAGCTGATCGAGGCCGTGGCCGATCATGTGTGCGAGACGCTGTTCCTGCAGGACAAGCGGGTGGAGAAGGTGCGGGTCAAGATCGTTAAGCTGGCGCTGAGCGAAGCGGGTGAACAGATCGGCATCACGCTCACGCGCGAGCGGCGGTGAGCGAAGGCAGCGTCGTCCTGCAGGCGACCGGGCTGCCCGCCGCCCCGCTCGATGCTGCGGCCCATTTCCATCGCGAGATCGTCCCCGCTGCCCGCCGCCTCATGGGAGAGGGCGCCGACATCGTCGTAACCTTCGCCCCTGCCGATCATGCGCATGATGGCTGGCGCCTCGCCGCTATTCAGGAACTGGCGCGCGAGGCCGCGCCGTGCCGGGTCAACGCCGTGGTGGGCGGCCCTGCCGATCATGACGGCATCGCGCAGGCCATCGCGTTCCTGCACGGATCGGCCGGCATAACGGGTCAGGTCGTGAAGGTGGGTGGCAAAAGCGGTGCGGTGGCCTAGATAGGGGGGACGCATGAGCTGCTCTGAACCCCTCGTCGATGCCTTCCAACGGCGCATCACCTATCTGCGCCTCTCGGTGACGGACCGGTGCGACCTCAGGTGCAGCTATTGCATGCCCGAGCGGATGACCTTCCTGCCCAAGAAGGATGTGCTGAGCCTTGAGGAGCTGCACAAGCTCAGCCTCGCCTTCATCGATCGGGGCATCACCAAGATCCGCCTCACCGGCGGCGAGCCGCTGGTCCGCCGCGATGTGATCGAGCTCGTCCAGGCGCTCGGCCGCAGGCTGGGGAACGGGCTGGAGGAGCTCACCCTCACCACCAATGGCACGCAGCTGGCCGAATTCGCCGGAGACCTTGCCGCGGCCGGTGTCAGGCGGGTCAATGTCTCGCTCGACACGATGGACAGCGTCCTGTTCCAGCGCCTCTCACGCCGCGACCGGCTGGCCGATGTGCTGCGCGGCATCGCTGCCGCCAAGGCTGCGGGGCTCAAGGTGAAGATCAACGCGGTGGCCTTGCGTGATCTCAACGAGGACGAGATCCCCTTCCTCATCGAATGGGCGCACCATCAGGGCCATGACATGACGCTGATCGAGGTCATGCCGCTGGGTGAAGTCGATGGCGAGCGCGTCGATCATTATCTGCCGCTCCCAGCGGTCCGCGACCGGCTGGAGGAGCGCTTCACGCTTGAAGACCTACCCGATTCGACCGGCGGCCCGGCGCGCTACGTGCGGGTGCGCGAGACCGGCGGCAGGCTGGGCTTCATCACGCCGCTGACCAACAATTTCTGCGCCACCTGCAACCGCATCCGCGTGACCGCCACGGGGGAGCTCTATGCCTGCCTGGGCGGGGCGGAGAAAGTGGATCTGCGCGCCGCGCTGCGCTCCGATGCGCCGGACGAGAACCTCGCCGCGGCGCTGGACGAGGCGATGCGCATCAAGCCCGAACGGCATCATTTCCGCATTGAAAAGGGCGCGGCACCCGCGCAGCCGCGCCACATGTCGATGACCGGTGGCTGAGCCATGGCGGTGAAGCTCGTCTTCCTCGGCAAGCTCGTCGATCTCGCCGGCGCGCCGGAGAAGGAGGTATCGGGCCCGCTCGACTGGAGCGGGCTGCTGGATGCACTCCAGGGTCCGCTCGGCCAGGCGGTGCAGGACCGGCGCATTCGCTTGGCCGTCAATGGCCAGGTCCTGCCCGACAAGACCACGCTCGCGGCCGAGGATGGCGATGAGATCGCGCTGCTCCCGCCCGTCAGCGGCGGCTGAGCGCGCCCGGCGAGCAAAGACATGGCGCGCATGGTGCATCTGCTGACCGAGCCCTTCCGGCCCGGCGAGTACATGGGTGCTTTCACCGATGCGCATCCGGGCCGGGGCGGCGTGTGCAGTTTTGTGGGCGAAGTGCGCGGCGATGCGGCGACGGGGGCCTCGGCCGACCAGCGGGTCGAGGCGCTCGAATTGTCACATTACGAGAAGCTGACGCTCCCCGCCATGGAGGCGCTGGCCGACAGGGCCATCGCGCGCTTCGGCCTCATGGGCCTGCTCATCGTTCATCGCAGCGGGGTGATGCGCGCGGGCGAGCCGATCGTGCTGGTCTCGGCCGCCGCCCGGCACAGGCGCGGTGCCATCGACGCGGTCGATTTCACGATGGATCACCTCAAGTCCGATTCGTGGTTCTGGAAGCGCGAGAAGCGTGCTGATGGTTGGCACTGGATCGAGCCGCGCGAGGACGATCATGCCGATCTCGCGCGCTGGAAATAGCTGACGGCCTCAGGTTCGCGCAGGTTTGATCCTGGTCAAGGCGAATCGGGGCTCCCCGGCGCAAGGCTCCTGCATCAGACAGGAGATCCGCAATGGCCGAGAAACTCACCCGCCAGTTCATCGCCGAAAAGGCGATCGTCCACGAAGCGCCCGTGCTGCCGGCGGCCACGCCCGTCGATCGCACTTTCGAGCTGCCCACCCGGCTCTATGCGGCCACTGTGGGCCTGTTCCTCGCCTACATCGCGCTGATGGGCGCAGGCTTCGCTCATCCCGAAATGATCCTGCCGGTCGCGATCTTCGCGGTGTTCATCATCGCCGGCTTCGGTGTGCCTGCTCTGTGGGTCCGCCTTCAGCCCGACAGTGGCCGAAAGGCGATCGGCTGGGACAAGTTCCGGGCCGAGGGAATCATGACGTTGACCGGGCGCTGCAAGGCGCGCGACGCGACCGTGCAGGTGCTGATCCTGCCGGTGCTGATCTTCGCCTGGGGCGTCGCCGTCGTCACCATCGCGGCACTGGTACGCTGACGCCGCTCAGCCACCGGCGCCCAGCTGCGCGGGGTCGAGGATCTCGATCCCGCGCGCACCCTTGCGGCGGATCGCACCGTCGCGTTCCAGTCCGGTAAGCGTGCGGCTGACCGTCTCGATCGTGAGGCCGAGCATGCTGGCAAGCTCGCCGCGGGTCAGCGGCAGATCGAACTCGCGCGCCGCGTGGCATGGCGAGTGGCTCGCCGCCTCGGCCAGCGCCAGCAGCAGCCGCCCCACCTGGTCAGTGGCGCTGTGTCCGCTCCCCAGCGCGAGCAGGCGGCGGGCGGCGTGCAGGTCCTCCTGCGCGCGCCGCAGCAAGGCGCGCGAGAGCGCCGGGTGCTGCTCGACTGCACGCTCGAGGTCTTTGCGAGCGAAGACGCACAAGGTGCTGTCGGTCAGGGCGACCACGTCGTGATGCGCGAAAGGCGTGAACAGCTCGCCCACGAAGCCGGCGGGGTGGACGAGCGCGAGGATCCGCTCGTGGCCATCCTCGGCGATCGAGGCCACTTTCATCGCCCCGCTCACCAGGGTCGCGCAGGCCGCATCCTCGTCGCCGGCCGCAAACAGCAGCTCGCCGCGCGCCAGGTGCCGCGTGCGCCCGGCGCGGGCGAGTGCGCTGCGCTCCTCTTCGCTGAGCACCGAGCAGGCGGCGCGATCGCGCATCGGGCAGGCTGCGCAAGCCACCGCCATCAGCGCAGGCTCCCGGCAAGAGCGGCGATGACGCGGTCCTCCTCGGCCACCATCTCGATCACCGAGTCGCGCGCCGCGGCGATCGGCTGGACAGCGTCCGTGCCCCCTGTCATCGCATCCACATAGAGCCGGTCGAGATCGGCCAGCGCGATCATCGCCTGCGAGCGGACTGCCTGGAGATCGGCCAACGCCACTTGCGCGCGCGCCCAACTCTCCGAGCCGATGGCACCCGTGTTCTGGGCTATCTGGCGGGTGCCGGGCGCCGCCGCCAGGAATTGCGCATGAGCCTCGGAAGCCAGACCTGTAAGGCTGTCGAGCCGCTGCAACGTCGCGGGAGCCAGCGGTTCGGGTGCGGGCGGCGGATCGGGCGGTGCAAGCGTGCCGCTCACCCGTTCGATGTCGCGGATCGCGAGGCTCGGATAGGCACCCTCGGGGGCGCTTGCGCAACTCGCCAATCCGGCCGGAAGCGCCAGGGCGAGCAGGAGGCGTATGCGCAAAGTCATGCCCGATGCCTTAGAGCGCCCAGGGGCAGCTTTCCAGCGATTGAAAGCGCGAGAAGAACCCGATATGTTGACATGCAAGACGAGCTCGCTTAACCGCGTCGCTCTTTCCGGTGCCCGGTGGGCGCCTTTTTAGTCGTAGGCGCGGCGGTCACGCACGGTGCGACATGCAATAGAACGGATTTGTGACCATGTTCGCTGTAGTGCGCACGGGCGGCAAGCAATATCGCGTTGCCCAAGGAGACAAGATCGCGGTCGAGAAGCTGGCGGGCGAAGCCGGCGAGACGATCACGCTGGGTGACGTATTGCTGGCTGGCGATGGCGGCGAGCTGGCGGATGCCGGCAAGGTGATGGTGTCTGCCGAGATCATCGCCCAGGCCAAGAGCGAGAAGGTCACCGTCTTCAAGAAGCGCCGGCGCCACAATTATCGCCGCAAAGCCGGCCATCGCCAGCAAATGACCCTGCTGCGCATCACCGCAGTCGGTGAGGAAGGCAAAGCGCCCGCAGCTCGGAAAGAGGCAGCCGTGCCTGTGGGCGAGGCGACGCAGATCGAATCGGATCAAGTCGAAGCGGGTCAGGTCGAGGCGGGCCAGAACGCCAATCCCACCCCGACCGAGCCGGCCAAAGGCATCGAGACACACCAGGACGACCAGGCGCAGAAGGCCGAGCCGCTCAAGGATCATGCCGAGAGCAAGCCTGCGGACGATACGTCCGGCAACGCGTAAGAGTCGAGGAGTACAAGCGAGATGGCACATAAGAAAGCAGGCGGTTCGTCGCGTAACGGTCGCGATTCGGCCGGTCGTCGCCTCGGCGTGAAGAAGTTCGGCGGTCAGGAAGTGATCGGCGGGAACATCATCGTGCGTCAGCGCGGCACCAAGTTCTATCCCGGCGCCAATGTCGGCATGGGCAAGGACCATACGCTGTTCGCGCTCGGCGAAGGCCGCGTGCGCTTCCATGAGGGCAAGCTTGGCCGAAAGTACGTGTCGATCGACATAATGGCAGAGGCTGCCGAATAATCGGATGGTCCAAGGACAGGGTCATCCGCTGGATGGCTCCGTTAGGCCTGACGGCCTGACCATGAGGGAGACGGGGCCGACCCGCCTCCCTTTTTGTCTTTCTCGCAAGAACAGCGTCATCGGGTCCTTCCAGAACGGGCGGACGGCGGCGAGCGCCAGGGGAGAGCGCCATGTTCGTTGGCACAGAGCGCCTGTGCATGCCTGCTATCTTTCCCGAGGGTTGGCGCACCGTGTTCAGCGGCATGAGCGACGGGCACGTGCCGCGCATGCTTGCCCCGCGCGCCGTTTCCCTACACAGCTGAAGACGCAATCGAATATTGCGACAACCCCACCGAGCGCGGCCGTCTATGCGCTCAGCATCACGCCGCCGGCCCTCTGGGCGCGCCGCTGCTCGGGCAGATCGGGGTTGGGCGGCCGCTCCGTGCGGAGCTGGACGCTAAAATGCTTTAGCTTGGCTACAGGATCGGGCGCCGTCAGGGCTTTGCCCGACGCGTTTGCCGGCTTGCTTAACTCCGGGAGAGAACTGGGGTGCGCCGGGTCGATTGCGGGCACTTTCTCTGCAATCTGGCCAGCCCGATGCATGTTAAGGCGTGCCGGCTTCGGCAGAATTGGCGAGAACGAATCGATCGCCTGCAGCGGCCGCACGCTCATGACCACGGGTCGTTATGCGCGCGATCTGTACGCGCCCATGCCACGAGTTTGGCGGCACCCGCCGAGCAGGTAGCCTGGAAGCTGGCGCTTACCGGGCCGGTGCCGTTGTCGGATGTTGCCGTTCGGCGTCGTAGCGGCCGATCAGCGCGCGATCGTCCAGGTTCCAGGGGTGGAAGCCGGGCGCGAAATAAGCGCACCATTGGGGAAAGATCCGCCGGATCATGCCCGGCGAAACGGTGAGATACTTCGCCAAACGCAGGCGTGCGGGCCAGCCGCTGATGCCATCCTGCGCCAGAAGGTTGAGTGCGTCGCCCGAGCGGTGGCGGATGAAGCGCGCGGATACCAACAGCATCAGCACGCTCTTGATCCGCCAGCGCTTCCAGCGGCTCCAGTCGCGCGTCGCGTGTATCCAGGTGTCGTAAGCGACGGCCTTGTGCTCGATCTCCTCCACGGCATGCCAGCGCCACAGTTCGGCCTGATCGTTCGCGACATTGCCGAAATGTTCAGAATTGGTGAGGAATTCGTGCGCGAACATGGCGGTGAAGTGTTCGAGCGCCATGGTGATGCCGAGCCAGGCGATTTGGGGCTGCGCATAGACGTCCTCGATCAACCGCTTCACCCGCGCATCGATGTGAGTGAGATCGTAGCCCGCGGCCTCGGCCGCACGGTTGAAGGCGAGGTGCTCGCGCGTGTGATTGACCTCCTGCTTGACGAAGTCGCGGATCGCCTCGGCCAATTCGGGCGGGGCACCCTCGCGAAAGGCCTTCACCGACTCGATGAACAGCGCCTCGCCACGCGGGAAGGTGGCCGACAATGCGTTGTGCCATGCTGTTGCGACAGGGTCGCCATCCAGCCACCAGCGTACCGGAGCCTCGCCGGCGGCGGCCGGCGCGTTGCGGCCGAAGCGGCGGTCGCGGACGGTGATCGCAGGTGCCGACGCAACCGGTTCCCCCACTGCAAAAGCGGCTCTATCGAGAGTTGCATTCATGGCCGGGAAATTGGTGGTTGCTTACACACATGTCAACAGGGAAGCGGCTTCCGCCCGAGGAATCGCGCCGAGCCGCGCTTGAGGCGGCCAGAGCGCTGCTGATCGATACCGGTCCGCAGAGCGTGACGCTCAAAGCCGTTGCCGCTCGGATCGGGCGCACGCATGCCAATCTGCTGCATCATTTCGGCTCGGCGGCGGGATTGCAGAAGGCACTGGCCGGACATCTCGCGCGCACCGTGTGCGAGTCGATCGGCGAGGCGGTTCGTGCGACGCGTGCCGGCATCGGCCAGCCGCGCGAAGTGGTGGATCTGACTTTCGATGCGTTCGATCGGGAGGGCGGCGGCGCGCTGGCGGGCTGGATGTTGCTCTCAGGCAATGAAGACGCGCTCGATCCTATTCTCGAGACGATCCACGCGCTGGTGAACGAACTGCACCCGCTCGAAGGCGAGCACGACCTGGCCCGTGCCATGCATGAGACCACTTATGCGCTGGTCCTCCTGGCGCTCGGCGATGCGCTGATGGGTGACCTGCTGGCCAATTCTCTGGGCGTTGACCGCGGCGTCGCGCGCGACAAGGCTGAGGCGATGCTGATCGGTTCGCTGGTCAAAGCGGGCGACATCGCCTCCTGAGCCGCGCTCAGGCCTGCCGAAGCTTCATCCAGCCCGGAGCCAGATCAGCGGGAATGTCGTCGATACGCAGATGGTCGATCGAAAGCCCAAGCTCCGGATAGGCCACCTTGCGCCGCGCCTCGTCCGATCGGTCGAGCGGCACCACCACTAGCCTGCGGTTGACCTTCTGCCGCCAGTTCATCCGGGCGGTGTTCTCCTGGCCGATATAGCAGCCCTTGGAGAAGCTGACGCCGCCCAACTCGCCGGCATTGGTCTCCAGCCACAGCACGTCTGCCAACTCGCACCGTCCCTCGGGAACACCAAGCGACAGGCGATGCTTGCGCCAGGCGGCATCCGCGCCTTCATCGGCATCGTCGCTGTCCAGCACCGCGATCCAGCGCTGGCCAAGATCGGCCAGCCGCGGATCGGGCGCGCCGCCATCGCCCAGTTCGGCCTGCCAGAACACGCCCAACTCGTCGTCACGCGCAATGCCGATCCGCCGCCGCAGCCGGTAAAGTGACAGGCGCTTCACCAGATCGTCCGCCGCGGCGCGCTCGCAATCGAGGAGCAGGTTGCCATGGCCGCTCGGCCAGACGAGGAAGTCGAACAAGGTCTTGCCCTGCGGTGTCAACAGCCCGGCATAGGCGGGCAGCGGCCCCCTAACGTCGTTGGTTACGAGACCTTGCAAGAAGCCTGCCACGTCCTCGTCTTCCGATTCGGGTGAAAGGCGGATGATTGCGCGTTCGCGAAGGACCTGGCTCATGCATGCGAAGGTGGCCCCCGCGCAGCGGCGGATCAAGCGCGCATTGTCCTGCGCCGTACGCCTGTGGCATGGGCGTCGCGCAATGACCGACACACTGACCATCCGCCGCCCCGACGATTGGCATGTCCACCTGCGCGATGGCGCCATGCTGCGGGGCGTGGCGCACTACACCGCGCGCCAGTTCGCCCGCGCAATCGTGATGCCCAACCTCGTTCCCCCGGTCACCAGCGTCGCGGCGGCCGAGGGCTACCGGCAGCGCATCTGCGAGGCGGTGCCCGAAGGTGCCGGATTCACGCCCCTGATGACCTGCTATCTCACCGACGACACCGACCCTGCCGAGCTGCGGCGCGGCTTCGGGGAAGGCGTGTTCGCCGCCGCCAAGCTTTACCCGGCCGGCGCCACCACCAATTCTGCCAACGGCGTGACCAGCATCGCCACTATCCGCCCGGTGCTCGAGGCGATGCAGGAGATCGGCATGGTCCTGTGCGTTCATGGCGAGGTGACCGATCCCGAGATCGACATCTTCGACCGGGAGGCCGTGTTCATCAGCCGCGTGCTCGAGCCGCTGCTGCGTGACCTGCCGGGCCTCAAGGTGGTGTTCGAGCATCTCACCAGCGAGGAGGGTGTGGCCTTCGTGCGCGATGCGGGAGCCAACGTGGCCGCCACCATCACCCCGCAGCACCTGCACATCAATCGCAACGCCATGCTGGTGGGCGGGATGCGGCCGCATGCCTATTGCCTGCCCGTCGCTAAGCGCGAGAAGCATAGGCTGGCGCTGCGGCAAGCGGCCGTTTCAGGCTCAGCCAAATATTTCCTCGGCACGGACAGCGCGCCGCATCCGCGCGGAGCGAAGGAATCGGGTTGCGGCTGCGCCGGCATCTTCAACGCGCCCTTCGCGCTCGAAAGCTATCTGGCGGTGTTCGAGGCGGAAGGGGCGCTCGACCGCTTCGAGGGATTCGCCAGCGAGCACGGCGCGCGCTTCTACGGGCTGCCGCTGAACGACGGGAACGTCACACTCGAGCGCCGGCCGGTGGACGTCGCGTCCGAGATCGACGTGGAGGGAACACCGGTGGTGCCGTTCCATGCCGGGGAGACGCTCGGCTGGCGCTTTGTCGATGAGGGCGCCCGCTAGGCTGCGGCTCCGCGCGTCGCCTCTTCGTCGCCGCCCGGCGGCGGGGGCGACGCGCACCAGGTCCCAGGCGAAGATGCCCGCCGCGGCCCAGATCGCTCTGAAGCAGGCGAGCTGCGCCAGCAGCAGATCCTCTCCGAACACGATCAGCCCCCAGCAGGAAGACGGTGGTCGCCGAGATGAACTGCGGGAAGCCTATCGCCGTATAAGGCATGGCCCTGGCCGCGGAGGCGAACAGGATGAGCGGCACGGCGGCCATCACGCCTGCCATGAGGACGGCGATCGTCTCCAGCGCGTCCCGCCCAGCGCGCGATGCCTTGCGGTGAGGCGCCGTACCAGATGACGATGCCCATCGCGATCGGCAGCAGCAATTCGACGGCGAGCGCGACCAGCAGCCCCGCGCTGACCGTCTTGCGCAGCAGGCCGTAGACGCCGAAGCTGACCGCCATCGACAAGCTCAGCCACAAAGTGGTGAGCGCGCCATTGCCAGCGCGGCCGCGCCGATCGCGGCCAGGCCCACCGCGCACCATTGCGTGCGCGTCAGTCGCTCGCCCAGCACGAGAAGGCCGAGAAGCATCATCACGAAATGCAGGATGTAATAGCCCAGGCTCGCCGCATAGACATGCCCGACTGGATGGCCTCGACGTAGAGGAAGCAGTTGATCGCGATCATCGACGCGCTGCCGAGCAGCGCGACTATCGCGCGCCGATCGGAAAAGACGGTGCGTAGTTCCCGCGCGACCAGGCAAGCGCCGCGAAGCAGATGGGCAGGGTGAACAACGTACGCCAGGCGACAAACCCGATCACCAGCAAGTCGTGCACCAGGATGAGGTAGAGCGGCATCGAGCCCCAGAAGGCAGGCGCACCCAATGCCTGCAGCAGGCGCTTGGCCGGCACGCCTTGTCGATTACCGATCTGTCGCCGCGCCGTGTCGTGTCATGGCCGGCGCCTACGGCTTGCAGCCGTTAGCGGAAAGGCGGCACACGGGTTGCGATCGGTTGCGGACCGGCACGCTATCCGAGCTCGGGTTCTCGGCGGTCCACGAAGCCCGCGCCGAGGCCCGCCTCCGGCTCTTCGATCTCGGTGCTGGCGACCGGGTAGGCGCAGTAATCGGCGGCGTAGTAAGCGGCCGGGCGGTGATTGCCCGAATTGCCGATGCCGCCGAACGGCGCGGCCGACGAGGCGCCGTTGGTCGGCCGGTTCCAATTGACGATGCCTGCGCGAATGCCGGTCCAGAAATGGTCGTATTGCGCGCGCGTGCCGCCGATGAGCGAGGCCGAAAGCCCGAAGCGCGTGGCGTTCGCCTCGGCGATTGCCGCATCGAAATCATCCACGCGGATCACTTGCAGCAGAGGGCCGAACAGTTCGGCATCGGGCCGCTCGGCCATGTCGGTCGTGTCGATCAGGCCGGGCGTGAGGAAGGGCAGCGAGGAATCGGCCCGGCGCATCGGTTCCAGCGGTACGCCGCCGCGCGCGATGAGATCGGCCTCTCCCCCCAGCAGATCGTCCGCGGCCCCGTTGTCGATCACCGGGCCCATGAAGGGCGCCGGCTCATCGAACGGAGCGCCGACGATGATCCGCTGCATGAGCAAGCGGAGCTCGGCGATCGCCGCATCGAACAGCTCGGCCTTGACGATCAGCCGGCGCGCGGCGGTGCAGCGCTGGCCGGCGGTGGTATAGGCCGATTGCACGACCAGCGCCGCCGCATGGGCGAGACGCGGCGTGTCCCACAGCACGATCGGGTTGTTGCCGCCCATCTCCAGCGCCACGATCTTGCCCGGATGGCCTGCGAGCGCCGTGTTGATGGCGATGCCGGCCCGCTCGGACCCGGTGAACAGCACGCCATCGACCTGCGCATGCCCGACCAGCGCCTTGCCCTCGTCAGGCCCGCCGATCAGCAATTGCACCGCGTCCTCAGGCACGCCCGCGCGATGATAGCAGCGCACGAGGAACTCGCCCGTGGCGGGCGTCTTCTCGCTCGGCTTGAAGACCGCGCAATTGCCGGCGATCAGCGCGGGCACGATGTGGCCGTTTGGCAGGTGCGCGGGGAAATTGTACGGGCCGAGCACCGCGAGCACGCCATGCGGCCGATGGCGCAGCATGGCGCTCGCGGGCGCGGCGCCATCCAGCGTGCGGGTGCCCGTGCGCTCCTCGTGCGCGCGGATGGAGATCTCCACCTTGGCCGCGACTGCCGCCACCTCGGTCCGCGATTCCCAGAGCGGCTTGCCCGTTTCGCGGGCGATCAGCCGGGCGAAGGCGTCGGCATCGGCCTGCACGATCTCGGCGAAGCGGCGCAGGCGGGCAATCCGTTCGGCCAGCGGCAGCGCGGCCCAGCTCGGCCAGGCGGCTCGTGCGCGTGCCACGGCTGCATCGACATCGCCCACCGGCGCGCGCCATAGCTCGGCGCCGGTCGCAGGCTCGCAGGAAACGATCTCGTTCGTCACTTGGCAGAGCCTTCTTCTTCCCGTGCGTGACCGGCGGGTGCGGGCGGCTGGCCGAGCGCCTCGCCCATCCATCGCAGAGCGGCGACCTTGTCGTTGAGCGGCTGCCAATCGTCCCTCTCGGCGATTGCGGCCCAGATCGCCTCGACCTCGTCGATCAGCATCGATTGGGGCGCACCTTGAGACCAGTAGGCGTGCTCGAGCACGCCCTCGGCCGGTCCGGCGATTGCCGCTGCGAGATCGCCCTCGGCTCCTCGCCCGCCGCGATGGCGGAAGAAGAATTCGTCCGGCGCGATGCCGGTCTCGCGCAGCACGCGCTCGGCTGCGGCGAGCAGCGCCGCGTCCTGCTCCTCGCCGCCGCTCGCCACGCCGAGCCGCCAGCGGAAGCGCCGCAGCAGGCTTGCTTCGTAAAGCGGCACGAAACGGTTGAGCGCGGCGATCAGCGGCTCGGCCTCGGCCAGCCGCCGCAGCGCCACGGCCAGCTGGCCGAGGTTCCAGCGGATTGCCTCGGGTTGGCGACCGAAGGAATAGAGACCCGCATGGTCGAAATAGGCGGCGGTGAAGCTCGCATCCCACCGCGGCAGCCAGCGCCACGGACCGTAATCAAAGCTTTCGCCGGTGATGTTCATGTTGTCCGTATTGAGCACGCCATGGACGAAGCCCGCCACCATGTAGCTCGCCGCGAGGTCGGCCAATCGTTCCACCGCTTGGTGCATGAGGATGATTGCTGGCTCGTCACGGCCGGGCGCATCCTGGGGCGGCACGGGCCCGGGAAACTGCGCGAGGCAATAATCGACCAGCGCTGCCAGATGATTGTCTTCCTCGAACACCGCGAGGCGCTGAAAGCTGCCGATGCGGATATGTGAATGCGATAGCCGCACCAGCACCGCCGAGCGGGTGGGGGAGGGCTCGTCCCCGCGCACCAGCTCCTCGCCCGTCTCCACGACGGAGAAGGTCTTGGAGGTATAGGCTCCGAGCGCCTCGAGCATTTCGGTGGCCAGGATCTCGCGCACCGCGCCCTTCAGGGTCAACCGCCCGTCCGCCGTGCGGCTGTAGGGCGTGAGGCCGCTGCCCTTGGTGCCAAGGTCGAGCAGGCGGCCGGGACCGTCGCGCAATTGGGCGAACAGGAAGCCCCGCCCATCGCCGATCTCGGGGTTGTACACGCGGAACTGATGGCCGTGATAGCGCAGCGCCAGCGGCTGGGGGAGATTGCCCTCGAGCGGCTCGAACCGCGCAAAGTGCCGCACCCATTGCTCGTCAGGCAGTGCAGCCAATCCCGCCGCGCCCGCCCAACGCTGGTTGCGGAAGCGCAGCTTGGCTTGCGGGAAGTCGGCCGCCGCAACCGGATCGCCCAGCCACTCGGCAATCGCCACGATACGTGGGTCGGGACGATATGGGGCGGGTTGCGGTTCGGCGCTCATCTGCCATTAGTGGCCACCCGTTGGGCAGGGCGCAAGGAACGATCCGACAGATGAGCCAAGGCATCGGCCAGGGGGGGGCGCGCGTGAGCCAGGATTGGCAGGACCGGCACTGGACCAGCGCGGACGGTCTGGAGCTCCATTACCGCGACTATCCAGGGCGCAGCGATCGCCCGCCCATCCTGTGCATTCCGGGCCTGACCCGCAATGCGCGCGATTTCGAGCCCGTGGCGGACAGCTTCGCGGGTGAGTGGCGCGTCATCAGCGTCAATTTGCGGGGCCGCGGCGACAGCGATTACGCCAAGGATCCGGCGAGCTACATGCCCGCGCAATACGTGGCGGACATTGCCGCGCTCGTTGACGAAGCGGCGTTCGGCCCGGTGGTGGCCATCGGCACCTCGCTGGGCGGGATCGTCGCCATGCTGCTGGCGGCGCAGGATGCCGGCAGGGTCGCAGCATTGGTGCTCAACGATATCGGCCCCGAGGTGGAGGCCGCGGGGCTCGCGCGCATTCGCGATTATGTGGGGCAGGGCCGCAGCTTTCCCACCTGGTTGCATGCGGCGCGCGCGCTTCGGGAACAGGCTGGCGAGGCCCATCCCGATTTCGCGCTGACCGACTGGCTCACGCTCGCCAAGCGGCTGATGTGCCTCGGCGGGAGCGGCCGCATTACCTATGATTACGACATGAAGATCGCCGAACCGTTCGCCCAATCGTCGGCCGATCCGCCGCTCGCGCAGCCGATACCGGACCTGTGGGCCGCCTTGCGCGCGCTGGCCGGACGGCCCGTGCTGGCGCTTCGCGGCGAGTTGTCGGACCTGCTCTCGGTCCAGACGCTCGCGCGGATGGAGGCCGAGCTTCCGGGGCTCGAGGCCGTGACGGTGCCGCGCACCGGGCACGTGCCCACGCTTGAGGAGCCGGTGGCGCAGGAGGCGATCGCACGGCTGCTCGCCCGGGTCGCCTGAGCATGGCCGAGAATCCCCCGCGCATCCTGCACCTGTTTCCCGCATTCGATGCCGATCCAGCAGTCATGCACCAGGTGCGGGTGATGAATGCGCTGGGGCGCAAGGCCGATCACGCCATCGTCTCGGATGATCGCGAGCGGCGCGGCGCGGCGCGCCATCTGCAGGCGAAGGCGCGGATCAGCTGGCCGATATTTCCCCCGCTCAAGGGCAGCATGCTGCCCGGTCGGCTGATGAAGCTTTCAGCGGCGATGGCGGGCTACGACCTCATCTGCACTTACGGATCGGGCGCGCTCGATGCGGCCTTCGCGCACACTCTGTTTGCCGACGTGCACAAGCTGCCCCCGCTCGTACATCACGAGCACGGATCCAGCGAGGCGGAGCAGGGTGGTCGACGCCGTTCGTGGTACCGGCGCTTCGCGCTCGGGCGTACGGCGGCGCTCGTCGTACCGGACCAGGCGCTTGAGCGGATCGCGCTCGAGAAGTGGGACCAGCCGCGCGGCCGCGTCCGCCTGATCCCTGACGGAATCGACACGCGCAGCTTCGCAGCAACCGCCAGGCGTGATGCGCTGCCAGGCCTCGTCAAGCGCAAGGACGAGCTGTGGCTGGGCGTTTTCGCCACTGAACTGGGAGGCGATCCGCTGGCCCTGGTACGTGCGCTCGCACTGCTGCCGGTCGAGTGGCAGCTGGTTGTGGCGGGCGAGAACGCGCCGCGCGCTGCGCTCGAGGGCCAGGCCGAGGCGCTGGGTATCGAGGACCGGCTGCACTTCGCCGCATTGGTCGAGGCGCGGCGCGATCTGTTCGCATTGCTCGATCTGAGCGCCTTTCCGGCAAGCAACGGCAATCACGCGCTGATCATGGAGGCGATGGCCGCGGGCCTGCCGCTTGTCACCTGGCGCAGCAGCGAGGCGGCGGGGCTGCTCGCCTCCGACAATGGCCCGATGCTTGCCGAGCCCGGCGACACCGATGATTTCGCGCGCAAGCTCCAGGCTCTGGCGACCCGCCCGGCCGAGCGGCGGCGCATCGGCCAGGCCAATCGCGCAAAAGCCTGCAAGGAGTTCGACGAGCAGCGAATGGCCGAGCGTCTCTGGGCACTCTACCGCAGCCTTGCAGGGCGCGCCGATCAGGACGAGGCTGCGCAGCCCGGCTGAGCCCGCTTCAGCCGTAGTTCACGCGCCGCTGCCGATGGAGCGGGAACAGCGATTGAATCTCCGCGCCCATCGGCTAAACACCGCGCCCGATCCCAGCATCAACCTCTGCAAGAGACCCGTGGCCAGCAAACCCCCGACAATCCCGGATTCCCCACTCCGCCGACGCGATGCCGAGCAGACCATCCTCATGCGCGAGGTGGACGACGCTGTGCGGCAGGATCAGGTGAGCGGCGCGGCGAAACGGTATGGCTTGGCGGTCGGCGCTGCGCTGCTGGTGATCCTGCTTCTCTTCGGGGCCTGGCTGATCTGGCACAACCGGCAGGAAAGCCGGCTCGAGCAGCGCTCGGAGGACCTGGTCCTCGCCATCGACGAGCTCGAAGCGGGCAATGATCGCGTGGCGGACAGCGCTCTTGAAGCAATGCTGCCCGAGGCCGACCCGGGCGTTGCGGCGGTTGCCCGCCTGCTGCGCGCGGGCATCGCCTTGCAGCAGAACCGCCCCGACGAAGCGGTGGCGCACTATAATGAGGTGGCGGCTGACGGTGCTACGCCTGGTCCTTATCGCGAATTTGCCGCCATCCGCGCCGTGGCCGCCACCTATGACGATCTGCAGCCGCAGCAGGTGATTGATCGCCTGGGCCCGCTCGCCGTGCCTGGGAGCCCCTGGTTCGGCAGTGCGGGCGAGCTCGTCGCCCTGGCTCATCTGGCTGCGGGCAGGGAGGAACAGGCGGGGACCCTGCTCGCCGCGATCGCCAAGGACGAGAACGTGCCCGATACGCTGCGCGCACGCACCCGCCAGCTCGCCGGCCTGCTCGGCTACGATGCGGTGGAGGACGTAGAGCAGACGCTTGCGCAGATGGCTGGCGACGGCGCGGCCGACGCCGTGGCTCCGGCGCCGGCTTCTGCGGCTCAGTAGCGTCGCGCAGAAAACAATAATGGAGCGGCCAGAGCCATCCGCCGCCGCTCCACGCAAACGGACAGGATTGCAGAAAGACTCGCCCATGACACAAAAACTGCCCCTGCAACGCCGCTGTGCGACTTCGCTCCTCGCTGCGTCGGGACTCGCACTCGCGCTGGCGGGCTGCAGTGTGTTCGGCGGCGGCGATGACAAGCCGAAGACGCCGACGGTGGGCAATCGTACGCCCATCCTCTCGCGCATCGCCACGCTGATCGAGCCCGATCCCTCGCTTGCCGACACCGCCGTGACGGTGCCCCAGCCCCAGCGCAATGCGGACTGGCCGCAGGCGGGTGGCAGCGCTGCAAAATCGCCCGGCCATGTCTCGCTTGCTGCTGCGCCGGCGCATGCCTGGACCGCGCAGATCGCGGGCTCGAGCACCAAGCGCCGACTGGCAGCGGCGCCAGTCGTTGGCGGCGGTCGACTTTATGCCGTCGATACCGAGGGCGTGGTGCATGCTTTCGACGCAGCCACGGGCGCGCCCGCGTGGTCTAGCCGCATCGAGGTTGCCCGCAATCTCGCGGACGCAGCCTTTGGCGGCGGTGCGAGCTTCGCCGGCGGCCGGGTGTATGCAACGATCGGCACCGGCGACGTGGTCGCGCTCGACGCCGCCACTGGCGCGCAGATCTGGCGCGTCAAGCCCGCAGGTCCCTTGCGTGGCTCGCCCACGATCGCCTTCAACGCGGTCTACGTGATGACGCAGGACAACCAGATCCACGCGCTCAACATCGCCGACGGCACGCCCGTGTGGCAGGATGCAGCGGCTTCGGGCCAGTCGGGCGTGTTCGGCGTGGCCGCTCCGGCAGCGGGGCAGGGCACGGTCATCGCTGGTTACTCGACGGGCGAGCTGGTCGCCTACCGGTATGAGAACGGTCGCAATTTGTGGTCGGACGCACTCTCGCGCACCTCGATCTCCACCCAGGTCGGCACGCTGACCGATGTCGATGCCGACCCGATCATCGATTCAGGCCAGGTGTTCGCGCTTGGCCAGGGCGGGCGCATGGCGGCCTACGAGCTCACCACCGGGCAGCGCATCTGGGAGCTGACGCTGGCGGGCATCTCCACGCCGGCCGTGGCGGGCGAGTGGGTGTTCACCCTTACCGACGATTCGCGCCTGCTCGCCATTGCGCGCGGCACGGGGCGCATCCGCTGGATCACTCAGCTCGATCGCTGGCGTAAACCCAAGGACCGCGAAGGACCGATCTTCTGGACGGGGCCGGTGCTTGCCAATAGCCGACTGTGGATCGCCAGCTCGCAAGGGGAGATCCGCTCGGTCGACATTCAGACAGGCGAGTCAACTGTCTTCACCAAGCTCGACGACAGCATCTCGCTCCCGCCGATCGTGGCCGGCGACACGCTCTATCTGCTCGACGATAGCGGCCGCATCACCGCTTGGCGCTGACCCTCTCGGGCAGCCGGCGGCAGCTCAGGCATTGCCGACCACCAGGCATGCGGCGGCGATCAACGCGCCGGCAAAACGGTTCGATCTGAACCGGGCAAGCGGGTTGGCTGGGTCCGATCCATCGAGCGTCGCTGCCTGCCACATGAGGTGCAGTCCCGCCGGTAGCAGCGCCAGCAGCGCCAGCCAATCTGCGCGCAGCAACAGGAAGGCGATGGCCCAGCAGCCCAGCGCGGCCATGTAAAACGCCGCAACGCCTGCCTGCACATGGCCGCCGAGCCGCAGCGCACTCGAGCGGATGCCCACCAGTGCATCATCCTCGCGGTCCTGCATGGCGTAGATGGTGTCATAACCCATGCACCAGAAGAAGGCGCCAGCGTAGAGCGCCGCCATCACCTCCAACCGGTCGCCGCGCAGGGCCACCCAGCCCACCGGGGCGCCCCAAGTGAAGACGAGGCCGAGCCATGCCTGCGGCCACCAGGTGATTCGCTTCATGAACGGATAGGCCGCCACAAGCGCAAGGCTCGCCAGTGCCACGAGCTGCGCCTCCCAGCGCAGTTGTAGCAGGACGACAAGGCCGACGAGGCACAGCGCGACGAGCCAAATCCACGCCGCGCGCTTGCTCACCCGGCCGCTCGCCACGGGCCGCTCGCGCGTGCGCGCTACGCGCGCGTCGAGGTCCGCATCGACGATGTCGTTGTAGACGCATCCGGCTCCGCGCATCGCAATCGAACCCAGCAGCAGCCACGCGATGAGTTCTATCTGCCAGCCCGCTCCCGCCAGCCAGACGCCCCAGGCGCATGGCCAGAACAGCAGCCACCAGCCGATTGGCCGGTCGAACCGCGCCAGCAGCGCGTAATCGCGCAAGCGCCGCGGCAGCAGGCCAACAAGCCCGCGATGCTCGCTATCAGGGACAATCGTGTGCTGCTCCATGCCGCGTTCGTAACGGCTGGCATGGCCGGGCGGAAGAGTGCGCCGCCTCTTGTGCAGCACGGGAGATGGAGCGAAGAGAAGAGCATCCGCTTTCGAAGGATCAATTATGCGCAATTTCGCCTTCGCCGCCTGCGCTACGCTGACGGCGCTCGCATCTCCCACGGTCTTGTGCGCGCAGGATGCGGACACGCCGACCAGTCCGGCCGGGCAGGAGGCGCTTGAGATCCTGCGTGAAGCTATTGCTGTGCCCACCGTGGAGGGGCGCGGGCAAGTGCCGGTCCTCGCCGAGAAGCTGACCGGGCGCCTGGTGAAAGCCGGCTTCGCAGCGGAAGACGTGCGCTTCACGCCCACGGGCGAAACCGGTTACCTCACCGCTCGCTATCCCGGGCGCGATCGCAGCGCCAAGCCGGTCGTGGTGCTCGCGCATATGGACGTGGTCGAGGCCAAGCCTGCCGATTGGGAGCGTGATCCCTTCACGCCGGTGGTGGAAGACGGCTTCGTGTTCGGCCGCGGGGCGATCGACAACAAGGGCGACCTCGCCATGGTCACCGCCGCAATGATCGCGCTCAAGCGGCAGGGCTGGGTGCCTTCGCGCGACATCGTGCTGCTGTTCACGGGGGACGAGGAAACGCAGATGGCGACTACCCAGGCCGGCGCACAGGCGCTGAGCGACGCAGCGCTGGTTCTCAACGCCGATTCGGGCGGCGGCGAACTGGCCGAGGATGGCACGCCCTTCGTCTACACGGTGCAGGCCGGCGAGAAGACCTATGGCGATTTCCGCCTGACCACGAGCGATCCCGGCGGCCATTCCAGCCGGCCGGACGACACCAACGCTATCGCCGCGATGAGCGCCGCGCTCGGCAAGGTGGCGCAGCATCGCTTCCCGCCGCAGTTGAGCCCGCTCACCAAGGCCTACCTCGAGGGCAGCGCCGCGCAGGCCGAGCCGGAAGTCGCCGCCGAGATGCGCGCCTTCGCCGCCGACCCCTCCGACATGGCGGCCGCCGAAGCGCTCTCTGCCCGGCCCGAATATATCGGCGTGGTGCGCACCACCTGCGTGCCCACCATGATGGAAGGCGGCCACGCCCCTAACGCGCTGCCCCAATCGGCCAGCGCCAACGTCAATTGCCGCATCTTCCCGGGCACCACGCGTGCGGAGGTGCAGGCGCAATTGACCGAGCTGATCGGGGACCCGGCGATCAGCATCGAGTTCATCGACAACGGCACGATCGAATCGCTCGAGTCTCCGCTCGACCCGGAGATCATGGCCGCGGTTGAGGCGGCGGTGCACGAGCGTGCGCCCGACCTCGCCATCGTGCCTGGGATGAGCGCGGGCGCGACCGATTCGATGCATTTCCGTGCGCTCGGCATCCCGGCGCTGGGTGTATCTGCCAGCTTCATCAAGCCCGAGGACGAATTCGCCCACGGGCTCAACGAGCGCCTGCCGGTCGCCACGCTCGATCCCGGCGTGAAGCAGTGGGAGACGCTGCTCACCACGATCACCCGATGATGGACGCAAGCTGATGACCGCGACACCAGCCTGGCCGCCGCGCAGCGCCCCGCGCCTGTTCGTCGCTGGGCCGCTCGCCACGGGCGCGGGGCTGGTGCTGGAAGGATCGCAGGCGCATTACCTCGCCCGTGTGATGCGCGTGGGCGAGGGGGACACGATCGTCCTGTGCGACGATGCGACCGGCGAATGGGCGGCGCGCGTGGTTGGGTCCGGCAAGCGCTCGGTCGATCTGCAACTTGTGGAGAGACTGCGCGAGCGCGAGCAGGTGCCGGACTTCTGGCTGTGCCCGGCACTGCTCAAGAAAGATCGCTTCGACCTGGTGCTGGAGAAGGCGACGGAGCTTGGCGTGCGCACGATCCGCCCGGTGATCACGCGGCGCTGCGTGGCCGACAAGCTCAATCCGGAGCGCGCGCGCGCCATCGTCACCGAAGCGGCCGAGCAATGCGCGCGCACGGCGCTGCCCGAACTGGTCGAACCCGTGGCACTGGGCGCGCTGCTGGCGGATTGGCCGCCGGATCGCGCGCTGTTTTTCGCCGACGAGCAGGGCGGTGCCCCTGCACGCCAGGCCTTTGTCGCGCATTCGGGTCCGGCTGCACTGTTGATCGGCCCGGAAGGCGGCTTCGACAATGCTGAGCGCGAGGCGATCCGTGCCTTGCCGCAGGCGCGCGCAATCACGCTGGGCCCGCGTATCCTGCGCGGCGAAACCGCCGCCATCGCCGCCACATCGCTGTGGATGGGGTTGGCCGGGGACTGGGCGAATGCCGAGCTCGGCATGGCCACGGCGCGAGGCTGACCAATTCGTGCTGGCGCAACGGCCCTCGTCCACCTAACGGCAGCACTATCATGAGCACGCGCAAGACGCTGACCGAGGAAGAGCGGCCCATCGAGAGCCGGGAGCAGCTCATCGCGCCGATGCAGGCTGGCGAGAAGCCGCGGGCTGACTGGCGCATCGGCACCGAGCATGAAAAGCTGGTCTACAAGCTCGACGATCACCGCGCGCCCTCATACGACGAGCCCGGCGGCATCAACGACATCATCATGGCGATGCGTCCGTTCGGCTGGGAGCCGGTGATCGAGGATGGGCCGGACGGTGAGCCGCATGTCATCGCCATGAGTGGCGAAGACGGCAATATCAGCCTCGAACCCGCCGGGCAGCTCGAGCTATCGGGCGCGCCGCTCGAGAACCTGCACCAGACCTGCGCCGAGACCGGCAGGCATTTGAAACAGTGCAAGGAGGTGGGCGAGGCCTGCGGCGTGGGCTTTCTGGGTCTTGGCATGTGGCCAGACAAGACCCGGGCCGAGCTGCCGATCATGCCCAAGCAGCGCTACAAGATCATGCTTGACCACATGCCGCGGGTGGGCAGCATGGGCCTCGACATGATGCTGCGGACCTGCACCATCCAGGTCAATCTGGACTACGGCTCCGAGGCGGACATGGCGAAGAAGTTCCGTCTTGGCCTCGCCTTGCAGCCGCTCGCCACCGCTTTGTTCGCCAACTCGCCTTTCACCGAAGGCCAGCCCAATGGCTTCCTGAGCTATCGCAGCCACATCTGGTCGGACACCGATCCGCACCGCACCGGCATGCTGCCCTTCGTGTTCGACGAGGGCTTCGGCTACGAACGATATGTCGACTACATGCTCGACGTGCCGATGTACTTCGTCTTCCGCGATGGAAAGTACATTGACGCCGCCGGTCAGTCGTTCCGCGATTTCCTCGACGGGCGGCTGGCCGCACTGCCGGGTGAGCTGCCGCGCCCGTCGGACTGGGTCGACCATCTCTCCACCGCCTTCCCCGAAGTGCGGATGAAGAGCTTCCTCGAAATGCGCGGCGCCGATGGGGGGCCGTGGAACCGCATCTGTGCCCTCCCGGCGCTGTGGGTCGGCCTGTTGTACGACGATGCCGCCCTCGATGCCGCATGGGACCTCGTCAAGGACTGGACGATGGAAGAGCGCGAACACCTGCGCAATGCGGTGCCGGCGCAGGGGCTCAATGCCCCTCTCCCGCGTGGTGGCACCCTGCGCGACATCGCGCGCCACGTGCTCGAGATCGCGCATGAAGGGCTGGTCGCCCGCCGGCAGCTCGATCAGGAGGGCAGCAGCGAGGCCGGCTTCCTCGAGCCGCTTCACGAGATCGTCGCCAGCGGCAAGGTGCCGGCACAGCGCCTGCTTGACAAGTTCCATGGCGCTTGGGGCGGCGACATCGCGCGCGTCTACGAAGAGAGCTTCTAGCCGGTTCGGGCCGGCGGCAGCGGGCCTTTCCAGCAGACGAGCGGTCCAAGAGCAAGGCGCCGGGATTGGCAAGGCGCTCGGCTAAATGCGATCTTAACCATATCTGCTTACCACTCCTTATCGAGCAAGGGCCCAAGGTCCCGCCGATAGGAGAATCCGATGGCGAGCGTACCGCAACAGCTGCTGGCAACCCGCGCTGACCGGCGCATGGTGCCGCGAAGCGAGATGTGCCTGGGCGTCACGCTGCACAAGGTGGGCGAGGCGGAGACGATTCCCGCCGGAATCGCAAACCTTTCAGCAACCGGTTTCCTCGCTGAACTTCCCGCCATTACGCCAATGCCGGACGTGCTTGACGTGGACCTGCCCAATGCCGGTCGGCGCAAGGCGTATGTGGTCTGGCACAGCGGTACCTTGGCCGGATGCACCTTCACCCGGCCGCTCAGCAAGGCCGATCTCAGCGCCGCGCGGCTCAAGAGCGAATACGTTGATCCCTCGGCCCCGCGCCCGCCCGCGCTCGATCCCGCGGATCCCATCTGGAACATTGCCGGCGAAGCGACGCCCGAAGAGAGGTGGCCGCTGGGCACGCGCGTGGCCGTGGTTGCAGGTGCCGCGCTTGCTTGCTGGGCCCCCGTGATAGGCGTTGCCGCGCTGATTATCTGATCTCGCCCCCTCGCGAGCCGAGCGCCCGCGCTGGATCGAACGGGCAATCGCATATCGCCCGATCGGGTCGCCTGCGCTACTCCGCTGCGAGCAATTCCTCCGCGCCACCCAGATCCACGCTGACGAGCCGGCTCACGCCCTTTTCGACCATCGTCACGCCGAACAGCCGGTGCATGCGGCTCATCGTCACGGCGTTGTGCGTGACGATGAGGTAGCGCGTGCGGGTCTCGCGGTTCATTGCATCGAGCAGGTCGCAGAAGCGGTCGATATTGGCGTCATCGAGCGGCGCATCGACCTCGTCCAGCACGCAGATCGGCGCGGGGTTGGTGAGGAACAGCGCGAAGATCAGCGCAACCGCCGTCAGCGCCTGCTCGCCGCCCGACAGCAGTGTGAGCGATTGCAGCCGTTTGCCGGGCGGCTGCGCGTAAATCTCCAGCCCGGCTGCGAGCGGATCGTCGCTGTCCACCAGCGCCAGGTGCGCCTGCCCGCCTTCGAAAAGGCGGGTGAACAGGCGGCGAAAATGGCCGTCCACTTCCTCGAAGGCCGCGCGCAGGCGCTCGCGCCCTTCCCGGTTGAGGTTGCCGATCGATCCGCGCAGGCGGCTGACCGCCTCGGCAAGTTCGGCCTGCTCGGCAGCGCTGGTGCCGTGCTCGGCCTCGATTCGCGCCAATTCGTCAGCCGCGACGAGGTTCACAGGGCCGATGCGCTCGCGCTCCGCCAGCAGCCGTTCGTTTGTCGCGCCTTCCTCCTCGGCGTCCGCCACGTCCCCCGGTGCGAAATCGAACCGACCCGCCAGCAGCGGCGGCGGACATTGGAAGCGCTCGCCCGACAGGCGCGCCATCTCCTCGCGCCGCGATTCGGCGCTTTCGGCCCTGGCCACCAGGCTCGCTCGGTTCTCGCGCGCGGCGGCCAGCGCCTCGTTCGCAGCCTGGAGCGCCGCATCGGCCTTGCCATTGTGTTCCGTCGCCTCGGCCATCGCCGCGTCCGCCGAAGCGAGCGCGTCGGCGAGCCGCCTGCGCACAGCGTCCCCGCTCTCGATCTCGCGCCTGAGACTCTCGGGCTTGGCGGCGATCACCGCGCGTTCTTGAGCGATTTCCTCGAAGCGCTGCTCCATGCCCGCAAGGCGCCGCGCGGCATCCCCGGCGCGCGCCTTCCAGCTGCCGATATCGCCGCGCTGCCCCGCCACACGCTCGCGCGCGACGGCGAGCGCCTGGTCATGGGCAGCGAGCGCGGCGGCGGTACCCTGCATGGTGCGCCGCCCCGTCTCGTTGTCCGCCTGCGCCGCCTCGAGCCGCGCCTTGCCGGTGGAGGGATCGGGCAGGGTCGCCAGCCGTTCGCGCGCGCCTTCCAGTTCTTCATCGGCAGCGCGGCGGCGAGTCTCGATTTCCGCATCGGCACCGGCCAACTCCTGCAGCCGGGCCGCCAACCGCTCGCGCGCCGCCTCGGTCTGGTCGAGTGCGCGCAGCGACTGGCGCTCGGCCTCGGAAGCCTGCCCGGTATTGCGCTCGGCCGCGACGAGGGTGCGTTGAAGCCCCGAGAGTTCGTCCTGCACGCGCGCCGTATCGGCCTCGGCCTGTTCGGCAGTCGCGCGCAGGCTCGGCAGCTTGTCCTCGAGTTCGGAAAAGCGGTTGTCCGCCTCGAGCCGCGCCGCTTCGGCCGCGCCTTCGCCGCGGGCGACGAAGCCGTCCCAGCGGCGCAGCCGGCCCGAGCGCGTCACCAGCCACTCGCCCGGTGCCAGCCTGCGTCCGTCATCTATCTCGGCCACATGCACGAGCGCGAGCCGGGCTGCGAGTTCGGCGGGACAATCGCGCATTTGCTCGGCCAGGCTGTCCGGAACGGGGAGTGGGGCTTCGGCTCCGGTCCAGAACCGCCCCTCCATCGCGTCCGGCGGCGAACCGAGGGGCGCCTTCGCATCCCGGCCGAGCACGGCGGCGAGCGCGCGCTCATAGCCGGTTGCTGCCGAGACATTATCGAGCGCCACCGGCATTCCGTGGCCGCCCTTGCTGGCCTTGGCGCGCGCCTCGCGGTCGCGGCGAAGCGCTTGCCATTCGCGCTCGACACCGGCCAGCTCGGCCTTGGCCGCCGAGAGCGTCACGGCCGCCGCATCGCGCGCTTGCGACAGGGTCGCCTTGCGCTCCTGCATGGCGGCGAGGCCCTCACGCGCCTGGCGCAGCGCCGCGGCCGCCTGTTCGAACTGCGCCCGCGCAGCCGTGACGATGTTCTCCGGATCGCCCCCTTTAGCCAGGTCCGCCCGCTGCTCGGCCAGCCGTGTCGCCTCGCGCCCGAGACGCGTGACGCGGTCTTCGGCCTGGGCGATCTCGCTCTTCGCCACGCGCCAATCGGCCTCCACGCCGGCGTGCTCGGCCGTGGCGCGGGCCAGTGTCAGCTCAGCCTGGCGAGCGGCGCGCTCGGCATCTTCGGCCGTGCGGACGATACCGGGCCGGCGCACCTCGTCCTCGGCAAGCAGGCGCTCGCCATTGGCCAGCACCTGCTCAAGCCGGCGCAGCGCTTCGGCCGCGTGGCACGTGAGCTGGTCGGCTTCGCTGCGATCGGCTTCGAGCCGCGCGTGTTGCCGGTCGAGATCGGCGAGGCGCTCCTCGGCTGCTTCGAGCTGGTTCGAAAGCGCCGCCATGCGATGCCCGTGAGCATTGGTGTCGTCGCGCCGCTCGGCCAGCACCTCGCGCGCATTGGCGAGCGCCGCTCCCATCTGTACCTGTGCACCCAACGCGGCCTTGGCGGCGGCCTGGGCCACGATCACCTGCGCCTCGGCCTGGCTCGCCTGGGCTCGCGCGGCCTCGGCCCCGGCGGCGGCATCGCGCCAGCGGGCGAAGAGCAGGCGCGCCTCGGCAACCTGGATCCGGGCGGAGAGCGCCTTGTACCGTTCGGCCTGGCGGGCCTGCCGGCGCAGCGTGTTCATCTGGCTGTCGAGTCCGGCCATCAAATCGTCCAGCCGCGCCAGATTGGCCTCGGTCTGCCGGAGCCGGCCTTCGGCATCGCGGCGGCGGACATGCAGCCCGGCAATGCCTGCCGCCTCCTCCAGCATTTGCCGGCGCTCGGCCGGCTTGGCAGCGATCACCGCGGCGATCCGGCCTTGGCTCACCAGTGCAGGGCTGTGCGCGCCGGTGGCCGCATCGGCGAAGGTGAGTGCCACATCCTTGGCGCGCACGTCACGCCCATTGACGCGGTAAGCGCTGCCTGCGCCCCGCTCGATCCGGCGGGTGACGACGAGCTCGTCGTTCTCCGCGCTGAGCGCATGCAGCACCACTTCGGCAAAGTCGCGCGGCGGGCGCGTCGCAGTGCCGGCGAAGATCACGTCCTCCATCCCGCCCGAGCGCATGGACTTGGGCGAGTTCTCGCCCATGACCCAGCGGATCGCCTCGAGCAGGTTGGACTTGCCGCAGCCATTGGGCCCCACCACGCCCGTCAGCCCCGGCTCGATATGCAGCGTGGCCGGCTCGACGAAGCTCTTGAAGCCCGCGAGACTCAGCTTGCGGATCAGCACGATGCGCCGCCGCTAAGTGCCGCGCAGGCGGCGCGGGCGTGGCTTCAACGCGCTCCGGCCCGCTGCAGCGCGGCTTCCACCTCGGGCCAGCTCGTCTGGTCGATTCGATTGCCGTTGAGGAAGAAGGTCGGCGTGCCGGTCACCTCGTTCTCGGCAGCCGAGGTCTGCGTGCGCTCGGCGAGCTGCTGGATGGCCGCTGAATCGCTTAGGCATTGGCGGGCCTGATCCGTGCTGATGCCGCGCGCCGCGAAATAGTCGATCAGCCCGCCGGCCTGGCCCATCGCCACGAAGCGCTGGTCCTCGGGCAGCGACATCGCCTGCTCGAGCTGCGGCTGGGCAGCCTGGAAGGTGCCGATGACCTGGTCGAGATCCGACCAGACCTGGTGCGCCAGCGGCACTGCCGTCGCTTGCGGAGCGCATTCGAGCATGCGGGTGAGCAACAGGTCGGCCACGCCGTGGATCAGCACGCTGCGCAGCTCATAGCTCACGCGGCCCGACGCAATGTAGTCCTCGCTCAGCTGCTCGGCGCCCTGCACCGAGAAGTTTGCGCAGGCCGGGCAGGTGAGGGAGCCATATTCGACAAGCTTGATCGGCGCATCGGGATTGCCGACGAGCCAGCCGCCCTCCTGCGTGCGGGTCACCTGCTGGGCCCACGCGCCGCCCTGCGGTGCGGCGATGGCGGCCACCGGCTCGCTCTCCATCGTCGCGGCATCGTCTCCCGCGCCCGATCCGCAGCCGGCGAGCGCCAGTGGAAAGGCGGCGAGGACGAGGGCGAAGCGGCGTGTATCGCGCATATGGTCAGGTTCCCGTGTTCGGATGCGGAGGAAGAGGCTAGCCGATGGCTGCCCAGGATCAAACTGCAAGGGGAGGGCCAGCGCCGCCTTTTGCACAGGATCGGCGCCCGGATTATCTCATTAGGTGCCGCTTTAGGACTGCGCGTCAAGCGCGTTTTGCAGTGCGGGCCAGGTGTGCACGCCATCCAGCAGCTTGCCATTGACCATGAAGCTGGGCGTGCCGGGTATGGAATAGCGTTGGCCCTGCGCCTGCGAGGTGGCGGCCAGGTGCTTGGCCATTTCCTCGTCGGCAAGGCAGCGGTCGAGCGCGGCCGGCGCGATGCCCTGCTGCTGCATCAGCGCCGGAAAACCGAGATCGCCGGCGATCGCTTGCATGCGCTCGCCAAGATTGCCGGTGGACCAGCGCTCCTGCTGCGCGGGCGCGGCCGAGCTCGCGCTTTTCATCCAGCTATCATGCGCCATCATCATCGCGCGGTGGCGGGCGAAGAAGCCGTCCTCACCGCCGCATTCCGTCGAGAGCGCCGCGGCCAGGTCGATCGGGTTGCGGATCACGTGCCGCACCTCGACCGAGACCTTGCCGCCGCGCACGTAATCGGTGCGCAAAGGCGCATCCGCTTGCTTCTCGAAGCTGGCGCAATGCGGGCACGAATAGCTGACGAACGTGACCAGGCTGGTGGGCGCTTCGGGATTGCCCAAGCGGTGCCCGCTTTCGGTGGCCGCGAAGGTTGAGGCCCAATTGCCGTTCGCCGCAGGCAACGCAGCCGGCGCGGCGAGCAGCGCGACGGCGAGGAACGGGGCTGTCAGCTGAATGCGTTTCATTTCCTCTCGTCCCCGTCACCGCCCAGGCTGCGCGCCAAGGATTCCAGCACCGCGCGAAGCTCAGGATCACCGATGTCACGCAGGCTTTCGCCCAATTCCATCGGCACGGGCCTCAGCGAAGGCGGCGATGGCTTGGCGTTGTCAACATGTGGCGGCTGAACGTGGCCTTGCCGCAGCCGTACCTTCGTGACTGCGCGGTAGCCGAAGAAGCGGTTCACGCGCTCGATGATTTCGGGAATGACGTGTTGGATCAGCGGGGCATGCGCGGGCAGCACGACCAGATGGAGCGTACCCTCGCTCTTCTCGCCGAATGGGAAGCGAATCGATTCGGGGCTGCATACCCGGGCATGGTGCTGGCCGACGATCTCCGGCCAGCGCATCACGACCGAGCTCTGGACGAAGCCGAACTTGCGAAACGCGGTGCGGCCGATCTGCGGCACCAGTTCCGCAACCGGGCGCGCCGGGCCGCCCCGCGGCCGCTCGTAGGGCTTCGCCTGCACCTTGCGCGGGAGCTTGCGGACATTGCCGGTGTCCTTGGCGGAGTCGCTACCGGATTTCAGGGGCGGGCCTTCGTCTCGTTCCATCTTGCGTTCGCCCATGCCATAGCCCGCGAATGGAGGATAGGGTCGCAGGCCAGCTGCTCGCCTGGTACGATGCTCATGCGCGGGCTTTCCCATGGCGCGTGCCGCCGGGGCAGGGCGGAGATGCGGGCCTCGCCGATCCCTACCGCGTCTGGCTGTCCGAGATCATGCTCCAGCAGACCACCACGGCCGCCGTCGTGCCCTATTTCGAGCGCTTCACCCGCCGCTGGCCCGACATGCACGCGCTTGCCGCGGCCCCTGACGAGGCGGTGATGTCCGAATGGGCCGGGCTGGGCTATTATTCGCGCGCCCGCAACCTAATCGCCTGCGCCAGGGTGGTGGTGGCGCGCGGCGGCTTCCCCCAGAGCGAGGCGGAACTGCGCGAGCTACCCGGCCTCGGCGCCTACACCGCGGCGGCTGTGGCGGCGATTGCCTTCGGGGAGCGCGCGGTGGTGGTCGATGCCAATGTTGAGCGCGTGGTCGCGCGGCTGTTCGCCATCGACGCTCCGCTGCCCGGCGCTCGCAAGCCGATACGCGCAGCGGCCGAACGGATCACGCCGCAAGAGCGGGCGGGCGATTTCGCGCAAGCCATGATGGATCTGGGCGCCACCATCTGCACTCCGCGTGAAGCGCGCTGCCTCGTCTGCCCGCTTGCCGATCAGTGCCGCGCCCGGGCGCTAGGGCTGCAGGGCGCGCTACCTGTAAAGCCGGCAAAGAAATCCAGGCCCGAACGCAAGGGCACCGCCTGGTGGATCGAAGCGGATGGACGCGTGCTCACCGTCATCCGGCCCGGCAGAGGCATGCTCGGCGGCATGCGCGCTTTGCCCGATGACGGCTGGTCGGCCCGCGGCGATGGCTCGGGCGTGCCGCCCATTGCGGGCGAGTGGCGGGAGATCGGTCTCGTGCGTCACGGCTTCACCCATTTCACGCTCAAGCTGGAAGTGCGTGCCTGGCGCGGCAGGATGGTTGGCGAACTCGCCGATGCGCTGCCGGCGGGAGAGTGGGTGCCGACGGGCAAGCTCGCCAAGGCCGGCCTGCCCACGCTCTTCGCCAACGCCGCGCGTCTGGCGCTGGCCGATCTGCCGGGTTAGATGATGCCGCCGCCCAGCATCAGCCGCACAATGGCGATGACGAACACGACCAAACAGAAATTGCGCCCGCTATTTGAGCGCGACAGCGCGCCGAGGCCGACGCCGACCATCGCAATCGGCAGGACGAACCAATTGCCCCAGCCGAGCAGAGGAATGGCCGAAGGTATCGCCAGGACCAGCGCGACGATGCCGATGAGGATGGAAAAAAGGTTCAGCATGGTGTGTTACTTGGGTATAACGCCTGCTCTATGCAAGCCTCGCGTGGCGAGCCGCGCTTCAGCCTGTCGAAAGCCTTGGGGTACGAAGCCGACGTTATGACCATGCAGACCTCCTTCGCCACCGCCGATTCCTTTTCCCGCCGCAGCATGCTGCGCGCCGGTGCCTATGCCGGCCTCGGCCTTGCTGCCGCATCTGCATCGCCGCTGCTGCATGCCGCTTATGCGCAAGGCAGCGATCCGCGCGCACAATGGCCCGCCATAGCCGCACTGATCGATCGCTACGTGAGCGGCAGGCAGGTCGCCAACATGGTCGCGGCGCTCGGCTGGGGCGAGGCCCAGCCTGAGGTCATCGCCCGCGGCACTCTCAGCTTCGAGAGCTCGGCGCCCGCTGGCATCGACACGCTCTATCGCATCTACTCGATGACCAAGCCCGTGACCGGCATGGCGGCGATGATGCTCATCGACGAAGGCCGGCTCGGCCTCGATCAGCCGCTGGCCGAGATCCTGCCCGCTTATGCCGAGATGCAGGTTCAAAAGAGGTATGACGGACCGATCACGCCCGACAATCTCGAGCCTGCGGTGCGGCCCATCACCATCCGCCACCTGCTAACGCACACTTCCGGCCTGGGCTACAGCATCATCCAGTCAGGCCCGATCGCCGAGGCTTACCGGCGCAACGGCCTTGATCCCGGATCAGTGAGCCGGCTGGCGATCGTGCCGATCTTCAACGGACCAAAGGCGCCCAGCCTCGCCGCCTTCGCCGACCGCCTCGCCACGCTGCCGCTCGTCCGCCAGCCGGGCACGCGCTGGGGATATTCGATGAGCCTCGACCTGCTTGGCCGGGTGATCGAGGTCGTTTCGGGCGAGGCGTTCGATGCTTTTCTCCAAACCCGCATCTTTGATCCGTGCGGCATGACAAGCACCTGGTTCCAGGTCCCGCCAGGGGAGGCGCAGCGCCTGGCGACCAATTACTTCTCGCTTGCCGGGGTGCCGCTGCCGATCGACATGGGCGTCAATTCGATCTTTCTCGACAAGCCTGCCTTCCCCTTCGGCGGAGCGGGGCTCGTCTCCTCGGCGCGCGATTACGACCGCTTCCTGCAGATGCTCGCTGGCTATGGCATGATCGACGGGCGCCGCGTGATGAGCGAGGATGCGGTGCGCCTCGGCACATCGGACCTCATGCCCGACACGGTCGCCGCCAATGCCGGCTTTCGCGAAGGGTTCGGCTTTGGTGCGGCGGGCCTGGTGGGCAAGGGGGAGGCGGAGGGCCTCTACGGTTGGTTTGGTGCAGCGGGCACGGCGGGCCTCGTGAACATGCGCCATGGCCTCAGGCAAACGCTGATGACGCAGATCGTGGGCGCCGCGGTCGAGCAGATACAGGAGCAATTCCCCCGCGCCGTGGCCGAGGACGCCGCGGCGATGCGCCCGTCCGCCTGATGGCTCGCGCACCCGCCTTCGCGGGCAATCCGCTCGATCGGGCCGACCAGCTGCGCTCCGATCCCGAGCGGCTTGCCGATCTGCGGCGAGCTGAAAGCGCGCGATTGCTGGTTCTCGACGGCCTCGCACCGCTGCTCGACGCACAGGATCGGTTGACCTGGTCCACGCTCGACGATGTGTCTGAGGAGACCGAAATCGTCTTCCTGGGCCTGCAGGAGGGCGCGGCGGTGTTCGCGCTCGTCCCCCCGGCCGGCGACACTGCGCCCGCTTATGCCCAGCGCGCGAGCTGGGAGGCGATCGGACGCCTTGGACTGGATGAACTGGCGCTCTATGGCGGCGCGCGCAGCCTGGTCGACTGGCATGCGCGGCACCGCTTCTGCGCCAATTGCGGACAGCCGACCCGGCTCACGAAAGGCGGCTGGCAGCGCAATTGCGTGTCCTGCGCCGCGCAGCATTTCCCGCGCGTCGATCCGGTGGCGATCATGCTGGTCGAGCATGACGGCCCAGAGGGCCGGGCGCTGCTGCTGGGCCGCCAGTCGCGCTTTCCACCGCGTAGCTATTCCGCGCTCGCCGGCTTCATCGAGCCGGGCGAAACGGTGGAGGAGGCCGTTGCGCGCGAAGTGTTCGAGGAAGCGGGCGTGGTGGTGCGCGATGTGACCTATATCGCCAGCCAGCCCTGGCCGTTCCCCTCGCAGTTGATGATCGGCTGCCATGGCTTTGCCGAGCAGCGGGACCTCGTGATAGACAAGACCGAGTTAGAAGATGCGCGCTGGTTCACCCGCGACGAGGTGGCCGAGGCGTTGGCCAAGGGGCAGGACAGTGCGAGCTTCCGGCCGCCGCCGCGCCGGGCTATCGCCCATCACATGCTCGAATGGTGGCTGGAGCGCGAATGATGGACAGACTCGAGATCGACATCTGGTCCGATGTGATGTGCCCGTGGTGCGCCATTGGATACACGCAGTTTACCCAGGCCGTGGAGCAGCTGGAGGGTGAGATCGCCGTCGAGACGCGCTTCATGCCCTTCGAGCTCAATCCTGATATGCCGCGGGAAGGCAAGCCTCAGGACCGCCACTTGGCCGAGGTCTATGGCCGCACAATGGAGCAGGTGGAGGCGATGCGCGCGCAGATGCTCGATGTCGCTGCGCGCTCGGGCTTTCCCATGGATTATGTCGGCCGGGGCACAGTCTTGGGTGAGCCTCCGGAGCCGATGATGTGGAACACGTTTGATGCACACAAGTTGCTGCGCTGGGCGCTGGCTGGCGCGGGTTGGGAGGCACAGACACGGCTCAAGCTGGCTTTGTTGCGCGCCCATTTCCAGCAGCGGCTGAATATCTCCGATCGCGCGGTGCTGCTTGATATTGCGGCGGCCGAGGGGTTCGACCGTGCCACTGCTGGCGAGGCGCTCGATGACGAGGCGTTGGCCATAGCGGTTCGGCTGGATGAGAAACGCGCGCGCGATAACGGCATTACCTCGGTACCCACCTTTGTGGTCAACGGCCGCTATATCCTCCAGGGCGCCAACGAGCCGCATGTGTTTCGCAGCGCTTTGGTGAAGCTGGCGAGCATGGACGCGGCCGCCTGAGGTGAGCTTCCTGCTGGCAGATTACCTGCGGCGGGTCGATTTCACCGGGACGCCGCGCCCTGGTCTTGCAACCCTACAAGCGCTGATGTGCGCGCACATCAGCGCGATTCCGTTTGAGAACCTGGACGTCCATCTCGGCGTTGCGATGAGCACAATGCGGCCAATGCCTGGGACAAGATCGTACATCCCGTGCGCGGCGGCTGGTGTTACGGGATGAGCGCCGTTTTTCACCGCACGCCGGACGATTACTGGCGGTTCCCCGAGCAGTGGGAACGTCAAAGCCCTTCTGGTTCGACTTCCTTCCATGCAGAGCCCGCTAACGAGACGCTGCTTGCGGAACGATGCGGGCGGCAGCGTACGGACGCAGCTTTGAACTTCCTCCGCACGCTCACCATGCCAATCCGCGACGGCGACAAGCACCTGGCGCTGCGCTGTTCACCAGCAACCCCATCGGGGTCGATCAACACGAGGCCGACAATCCTGACGAACGGGCGAGCCTTGTTAGCGGCCTCTTTCGCTTTCCCGTCGATCCGCGGCAGCTATGGATCAAGGCAAAGCAAGCCGATCCGCAAGCGGACGGGCGAGTTTCCTAGGAATTGCGCTCGGTTTGGATCGCGGCGCGGGTCTTTTCGCCCTTCTCGGCATCATCGGACGGATTGTCGCTGCCTATTGCCCGGGTGACACCCTGGTCTTCACCTTGGGCGCGTTCAAGCTCGGCCCGCGTGCCTACCTTACGATTGACTTCGCCGCCCGCGCGGCCTTGCTGGCCCGGCGTTGCGCCGTCTTGCAACTGGTCGATCAGTTCATTGTCGGGATGGCGTGATTGGCGTTCGGGCATGTCAAGATCTCCTTTCCTCACCAACGGGTCGGGGGGCGCCGGGGTTCCGCCTACAGCGTCAGACGAGGCCCAGCTGCGTCAGCTTGCGCAGCAGCGGCCCGGGCAACAGATCGCCCACGCTCTCGCCTTCGGCCAGATCGCGCGGCGCGTCCTCGTCCTTGAGATAGCGCCAGCCCTGGTGCGCGCGCCGCGGCACCGGGTGTACGCGAACGAGCAGCGGCTCGAGGTCGATCCACCAGCGCCCGCCCTCCTGCTCGCGAAAGCCGATGATCGGCGAGCGGGCGACCAGCGCGTGCTCATGGACCCAATAGAGCGAGCCGCCGATCAGCTCCTCATGGCGCGTGGGGCGGTAGCGCGTATTGACCGGCACTTTCGGGCGCCCGGCGAACCAGCCCTCGATATCGGCGTAGGACTTCGCTCCGAAGGCGATCTTGGTCATGTGGAGCGGCATGGGGCACGAGATAAGGCGCGCATGTCGGGCGGCAAGTGCGCCGGCGTCAGCCCACCAAGCCGAACGCCACCGCCAGGCCGAGAAAAGCGAAGAAACCCATCGAATCCGTGATCATAGTGACGAACACGCTGGAGGCCACCGCCGGGTCCTGGTTGAGGCGGTCGAACATAACGGGGACGACCACCCCGGCCAACCCCGCGGTCATGATGTTGATGATCATTGCCAGGGCGATCACCGCGCCCAGCATCGGGGTGAATACCGTCGCTACGCCGACGCCGATTATCATCGCCACCGTCGCGCCATTGAGGAAGGCGACGCGGAACTCGCGCCCTAACATGCGCCGCGTGTTCGAGCGGGTGAGCTGGTTCATGGCGATGGCGCGCACCGTCACCGCCATGGTCTGCGTGCCGGCATTGCCGCCCAGCGAAGGCACGATCGGCATCAGGACGGCAAGCGCGGTCAATTGCGCGATCGCGCTGTCGAAGCCCGCAATGATGAAACTGGCGATGAGCGCCGTGCCCAGATTGGCCACGAGCCAGCGCACCCGCGCCCAATAGGCATCGCGGATCGGCTCGTTGATGTCGCCTTCGCCCGCGCCTGACATCAGCAGCGCGTCCTCGCCCGCTTCCTCGGCGATGATGTGGACGATGTCGTCCACGGTCAGCTGGCCCACCAGCCGCCCGCTCTCGTCCACTACGGCCGCCGAGATCAACGCGTATTTCTGGAACCGGAGCGCCACCTCCTCCTGGTCCATGTCGACCGGGATCAGTGTCTGATCGCGCATCATCACGTCCGAAAGCGGGATGTGGCGGGGCGTGCGCAGGATCCAGGACAGGTAACAGGTGCCCACCGGGTGGTGGCGCGCATCGACTACGAAGATTTCCCAAAACTCGTTAGTCAGATCATCATTTTCGCGCAGGTAGTCGATCAGGTCGCCGACATTCATGGTCTCGGGAACCGCGATCAGCTCGCGCTGCATCAGGCGCCCGGCAGTTTCCTCGGGATAGGCAAGCGCGGCTTCGATCGCCAGCCGGCCCTCTGGCTCCATCTCGGCGAGGATGGCGCGCTGCTCATCCGGGCCAAGGTCCTCGATCAGCTGCACCGCGTCGTCGGTGTCGAGCTGGTCGGCGATCTCCGCCACTGCCGCGGCAGGCAGTGCCTCGATCATGCTTTCGCGCACGTAATCGTTCAGCTCGGCGAGAACCTCGCCGGTCATCAGGTCGGTGATGGCGGAGGCGAGCGCACGCCGTTCGTCTGGCTGGAGCAGCTCTAAAAGGTCGGCGATATCCGCCGGATGAAGCGGTTCGACCAGATCGTAGGCGCGTGCTTCGTCGCGCCTCTCCAGCGCTCCACGCACGTCGTCGACGAATTCGGGCTTGAGCCGGTTGTCCTGGTCGAACTCCTCGCCTTCCCCGCGGGCGAGGCCCTCAGGGGGGCGGAGATCGGTTTCGGCCATGCGCTTGCGCTCTATTGCCGCGGCGCACAAAAGCAAGGCGCGCCGGAGACGCTGGACGTGACTTCCCCGCATATCAGACTATGTGGTGCCCACGCACGAGAGGAGACGATTGCATGGCCGACCAGAAACTGACCTTCACCCTCGACACCGGAGACGGCAAGGGTGGGGATGTGGTGATCAAGCTGCGCCCCGATGTGGCGCCGCAGCACGTCGCGCGCATAACCGAGCTCGCCAGCGAAGGCTTTTATGACGGTGTGGTATTCCACCGCGTGATCCCCGGCTTCATGGCGCAAGGCGGCGATCCGTCGGGCACCGGCATGAGCGGCAGCGACAAGCCAGACTTGAAGCAGGAATTCAACGACACCGCGCATGTGCGCGGAGTCTGCTCCATGGCGCGCACGCAAGACCCCAACAGCGCCAACAGCCAGTTCTTCATCTGCCTGGATGACGCTCGCTTCCTCGACCGCCAGTACACGGTGTGGGGCGAGGTGGAGAGCGGCATGGAGCATGTCGACGCGCTTCCCAAGGGCGAGCCGCCGCGCCAGCCCGGCAAGATCGTCAAAGCCACGGTGGAATGAAACAGGCGGGGCCGCGTGGCGGCCCCGTTTCTGTTCGCCACAGCCGCTGCCTTGTTTTGCGAGCCTGCCGTGCCGCGCGGGCTTGCAGGCGCACGTGATCGCTGCGCCCCTCATCGATCGAAATTGAGAGGTTCCGGCCGGTGCCGTGCGCGCCAGGTCGCGATTACTCCTCGGTCACCGCGGGCTGCACGTTCCGCTTGGCGATCAGCCATTTGCCACCCATTCTGACCACGTCGTCGACGCCATTGCCGACGGCGGCCACGCGCGGAGCGGGCTCGATGCCGGGCCCGCCGAACACCGTCTGCCAATAATAGTGCACGCGCGCTTTGTCAGGTCCGAGCACCTCCACCGTTTGATTGGACATGACATGGTGCATGTTGCCCAGCGACTCGCCATTGCTGCGCCGCTCCGCCTGGCCCGAGGCAATGCCAGTGATCATCTCGTGCAGCGCCTTGCGGCCAGCCACGTTGTTGAACGCGCCATCTTCGGTGAACAGCGCGACATAAGCATCGGCGTTGAGCGTGTCGGCGGCTCGGACATAATCCCACATCAGCTGCGCCACGTCGGCGCGCACCGCACCCTCCATCAGCAGAGCGCTGGGATCGGATGCGGGCGCCGCTCCTGCACCCGCCTGGGCCTCGTAGGGTGGGAGCGTCGCAGGATCCCAATGCTCGTCTGCCTTGCCGTCGACGAAGCGCCAGGTGTCGAACCAGGTGGTGGTGTAAGTGTCACCCTCGGGGTCACCTGGGATCGGTAACTCACGGACCGCGAGCACGGTCACGAAATCGCCCTCAGCCTGCACTGCCACGACCGGGCTTGTCAGCTCATCGCACGTAGGCGTGGGCTGCCGCTTGGCGATGTTGATGAAGTAGTTCTGCACGCCTTCCAGCCCCGAAGCGGCAAGCGGGTTATGCTGGATGTAGCGGTTGGTTAGCCATTCGCCCGCACGCGTCCATTGATTGCATTGCAACAATTCGCGCATGATGCGCAGCGCTGCCTGCTTGTTGCGGTGGAGCTCGGGATCGTCGCTGGAGAACAGGCTCTCCGGATCGGAATGGGCTTCAACCGGGTCACTCAGGGGCTGCATCTGCGCGCCCGCCGCAAGCGGGCAGGCGAGAAGCGCGGCGGCAAGGCTGATCTTCATCAGGTTCATCGGCATCATCCCCTCGTTTTTTCGTCTTTCGACAGGCCTGTCATGGCGAGCCTATGCCATTCTTACCGAACGCAGTAGTGGAAGATCGTTCGCGTGGCGCTCCACCAGCCAATTATATGCCGCCGCTACATTGCGACCCAGAAAGACCTGAACGCCGCCACAGGCCACCAACGTGTCCTCTGCAAAAGGATCGGTGAGCGTGCGGGTCAACCTTGTGCCTGGACCGGTAGTGGACCATGCCAACGTGTTTTCTCCGTAGCCAAGCTGGCGCCATGCGCTGCTGACGTGGCAAGCGGCATTCCGTGCTGCCACGATCAAGCGGTAAGATCGCGCTCCTTCTCTATTGGCATGATATCTTCACCGCGAAGATCAAATCGCTGGTTTAGTTCTTCGGAAAAGATCAAGCTGTCACGTAAGTTGATCAATATGTATGTGATCGCGGCCGGAACCAAAGGGTTCCTGGGATCCGGCCTATTGAGACCTCCCGTTTGGCAAAGGCGTAGCACTTGCTCCAGAGCGGAGCGAAGTTGTTGTCGTAAAACCTCATCATTCACCGGTTCTTAATGACGCTTATTCACGCCTAGCGCCACCGATATCAGCTACAAGCCTGCGTCGATCAGCCAGTCATGGAAGATGTGCACCGGGCGGCTCTCAAGGTCCAGTGGGCGGCACACGAACCAGTAGGAATAGGGGCTCTGCACCTCGATATCGAACAGCTTGGCGAGGCGCGTGTCATTGTTCCGCTTCATGTGATCGTCATGCATCATGGCGATGCCGAGACCTTGTGCGGCCGCCTCGAGGATCAGCTGGCCCGAATCGTAATGATCGATGGCGCTAGGCTGCAATGCGCGCAGTCCGAGCGCGTCCTTCCACGCATCGAAGCTCAGCGGCATGTCCGTATGGAGCAGGAAGGTCTGCTTCTCGAGCGCCTCGATTCCCGGATTGGGCCCCAGTTCCTCGGCGAGCTTGCGGCTGGAGATGGCATGAACCTTGTTCTCGTCGAGTTGCACACTGTGGTAGCTTGCATTGGGCTCGGTGGTGAGGATGATCGCGGCATCGAGCGTGTCGCCCACCCGGTCGATCAGGTGCGGTCCGGTATCGATGTCGATATGCAGGCGCGGGTGCCGGGCGCGCAGCTCCGGAAGCTTGGGAAACAGGCGTTGAGTCCCGAACAACGGCAGCACGCCGAGGCGCAGGCGCAGCAGCTGCAGGTTTTCCGACTGCGTCTCCACGGCGATGGCCAGCGCCTCGAGATGCGGCGCCACGGCATCGTAAAAGGCGCGTCCTTCATCGGTCAGGCGCATGGTCTGGCCGCTGCGGGAGAACAGCTTCTTGCCGGAAAACTCCTCCAGGCTGCTGACCCGTCGCGAAAGCGCCGAGGGACTAAGCCCCAGTTCCTCGGCTGCCGCGCGAGCCGATCCGAGGCGCACGACGCGTACGAAGGCTTCAAGCGCTCGAAGTGGGGGCAGGCGACGCATGACAACTAATGTTGTGGTTCTTGCAAGTCATGTCGAGCGCGAATTTCCCGACGTCCAAAATATTTGCCGCAATGCACAATACAGGCGCCCGGTCGCTGCGCTTGCCGCCGCTCGTTTGCGCGCGGCGGCGCAGGCGACGGGCGTGTCTCAGTAGCTCGTCAGGCTGGCTCTTCAGTGTCCTCCAAGGGATCGGGCCGGTGCAGGCGCAGGCGCGTGACATGGGTCTCGTCGCCCGCAGTCACCTCGATCCGCCAGCCGCTCGGATGGCGCAGCACCGCGCCGGGCGGCGGAACGCCTTCCGCCAAGACGAAGGCGAGGCCGCCCAGCGTGTCGACCGATTCCGCCACCTCGGCGATCCGCGGATCGGAGACGATCTCGGCCACGTCGTCCAGTTCTGCCCGGGCATCGGCGTCCCACACGCCGTCTTCGATCAGGACGACCATCTCCACCGGATCCTCGTCATGCTCGTCCTCGATCTCGCCGACGATCTCCTCGACCAGGTCCTCGATCGTGATGATCCCGTCCGTGCCCGAGAATTCATCGACCACGATCGCCAGGTGGATGCGCCTCGCGCGCATGTCAGCCAGCACGTCGAGCGCGCTGCGCGCCTGTGGCACGTAGAGCGGCTGGCGCATCAGCGCCGTCCAGTCCGCTGGCGGCATTTCGCGCCCGGCGACATGCTTGAACACGTCCTTAATGTGCATCATGCCGATCACTTCATCGAGCGTGTCACGATAGACCGGCACGCGGCTCACCCCATGCTCGGCGAATAGCGCCACCATCTCGTCCCAGCTGGCATCGGCGGAGACCGCGATGATTTCGCTGCGCGGAATGGCGACGTCATCCGCATCGAATTCGCCGAAGTGGAGGAGATTGCGCAGCATGGTGCGCTCCACCGGGCTGAGATCGCCCTTTGCGCCACCTTGCGGCTCGTCCTCGCCATTATCCTCGTGCTCGTCGATCGCCTCTTCGAGCCGTTCGCGCAGCGAGGTGTCGGTGTCCTCATCGAAGAGCCGGCGGATGGCGCTCCACAATCCGCCGCTACTGTCTGCGTCTCCCTGCTGGGAGTCGCCGTTCCGGTGTCCTTCGGGCATCGCCCTATTGCTTTTCCTTGTTCGCAGGCGTGGTCAGGTGCGCCGATCATTCGATCTGCGCACCCTCATATGGGTCGCCAAGCCCCATGAGCGCAAGCGCCTTTACCTCCAGCGCCTCCATCACCTCGGCATCTGCGGCTGAAAGTTCGTGATCATGGCCCGCCAGGTGCAGCAGGCCGTGGACGATCAGATGGGCGGCGTGATCGCTTAGTACGATGCCCTTTTCGGCCGCTTCGCGCGCGCAAGTCTCGCCGGCAAGCGCGATGTCGCCCAAGAGTTCCGGCAGCCCTTCGCGGGCCAGCACCGCCAGTTCATGGCGCGCCAGCATGGGAAAGGAGAGTACGTTCGTGGGCTTGTCGCGCCCGCGCCACTCGCGGTTCAGCACATGCACCTCGGCGTCGGAGGTGAACAGCAGGCTGGCCGAGAGCCGCGCGTTGGCGAGCTCGGGCGCCACCCGCGCCGCCGCATCCCGCGCGCGCGCGGCCAGGCCCGGCCAGTCCTCGTCCGGCCATGGCGGCTCGACATCGATTTCCAAGTCCACCTTGCGCAAAGCTCCCGATCTCGGTCCAGCCATGGACATTGCATGGCACCTTAAGCTGATCTGTCACGATGCGGAATGGCCGCTTCGCAGGAGCGGGCGTTGAATGAAACGGACGCTTGGCCTAAATTCGCCACGCGGAGACCACGTTCCCGCCCCGCATGGGTGTTCAAGACCGGGACGGCCCGGCAGCTGGTTGCGGAGGCTGCTGTGGCGTGGTTCATACTTGTTATCGCGGGCTTGCTGGAGGTCGTCTGGGCCTTTTCCATGAAGCAGTCCGAAGGGTTCACCCGGCTGGGGCCGTCGCTCGTCACGCTCGCGGCGATGGGCGTGAGCTTCGCGCTTCTCTCATTAGCGATGCGGTCGCTTCCGCTGGGGACGGCTTACACGGTCTGGACGGGTATCGGTGCCATTGGTGCTTTCCTGGTGGGTATCTGGGTGCTGGGTGAGTCGGCGAGTCCCATGCGCATCGTGGCGGCTTTGCTCATCGTCAGCGGCCTGATCCTGATGAAGGTGGCCAGCCCGAGCTGATCTGCCGCCGGGGGCGCATGACACCTCAGGCGTCCGGCCCCTCGTAAGCCTCCACGATCCGCCCTACGATCGGATGGCGCACCACGTCGGCGACCGTGAAGCGCGTCACACCGATGCCCTCGATCCCTTCGAGCCGGCCCACCGCGTCGGCCAGACCGCTCATGCGGTCGCCCCCGGGAATGTCCACCTGCTTGGGGTCGCCGCACACCACCATCCGGCTGTTCTGGCCGAACCGGGTGAGGAACATCTTCATTTGCTCGCGCGTGGTGTTCTGCGCTTCATCGAGAATCACGAAAGCGTCGGCCAGCGTGCGGCCGCGCATGAAGGCGATAGGCGCAATCTCGATCTCGCCGCTGGCCAGCCGCCGGTCGACCTGCTCGGGCGGCATGCAATCATAAAGCGCATCGTAAAGCGGGCGCAGATACGGGTCGACCTTCTCCTTCATGTCGCCGGGTAGGAAGCCGAGCCGCTCGCCCGCCTCGACCGCCGGGCGCGAGAGGATGAGCCGCTGCACGCTTCCGGTGATCAGCTGCGAGACCGCCTGGGCCACTGCCAGATAGGTCTTGCCCGTGCCCGCCGGACCGAGCGCGAAGATCATGTCGCGGCTGTTCAGGAGGCGCATGTACTCGCCCTGCATCGCGCTGCGTGGCGCGATGGTCTTGCGGCGGGTGCGGATCATGATTGGCTGCGCATTCGTCGTACCGGTGACGATGCCCTCGAGCGTGGGCTCGTTCGACATGGCGATCAGCGCCTCGATCGCGCCCGAATCGAGCTGCTCGCCCAGCAGCAGCTTGTCGTGCATCTTGGCCAACACGTCGCGGGCGCGCGCGACATCATCCTCCGCACCCTCGATCCCGATGCGATTGCCCCGCGCGCCGATATGGACGCCAAGCCGGTTTTCGATCTGCACCAGATTGGCGTCGAACTCGCCGAACAGCGTGCCGAGCACAGCCTGCTCGTCGAACACAAGTTCAGCCCGCGCGCGGCGGGACTGGGTCCGACGGTCTTCGGGATGCGTGATCATCGCCTCGCCATTGCTCGCGTGGCGGGTGGAATCTGCTTTGCGGACCATGCGCTCCTTTCGCAGGCAGGTTTGCCGAATACGAGAATAGGGGCGACTTTGCCGGACACAAGCCGGCCACGCGCAAAGTTTAGTGAAATTACCTCATCCCTTCATCCCGCCGGGCTACGTCAGGCGGCCGCGCGTTCGAGCACCCGCCCCAGGAGCGAATTGGGGAACGCTTCGGCAAGCTCCGTCCGCACGATGTCGCCGAACTGCGCCTCGCCTTCAAAGAACACCGATTGCAGCCAGGGCGACTTGCCCAGCCATTGCCCCGGGCGCTTGCCGCGCCGTTCCACCAGCACGTCGCAATTGCGCCCGACACTCGCCTGGTTGAAGGCCAATTGATGGTGATTGATCCGGGCCTGGAGGCGTTGCAGCCTCTCGTCCATCACGTCGCTCGCCACCTGGCCGGTCATGTTAGCGGCGGGCGTGCCAGGACGCGGCGAGTATTTGAAGCTGTAGGCCTGCGCGTATCCGACCGCATCGACCATTGCCAGCGTCTCGGCAAACTCGGCTTCAGTCTCGCCGGGGAAGCCGACAATGAAGTCGCCCGACAGCGCTATGTCAGGCCGCGCGGCGCGGAACCGATCGAGTACCCTCAGGTAACTGTCCACCGTATGGCTGCGGTTCATCGCCCTGAGGACCCGGCCTGAGCCACTTTGCACCGGCAGGTGCAAATACGGCATCAGCTTGTCGACCTCGCCATGGGCGGCGATCAACTCATCGGTGACGTCGTTCGGATGGCTCGTCGTGTAGCGAATCCGCTGCAAATCGGGCAGCTTGGCAAGCGTTCTTATCAGGCCGTCAAGACCGACAGCATGTCCACGCGCGTCCTCGCCCGACCAGGCGTTGACGTTCTGGCCCAGCAGCGTGATCTCGCGCGCGCCGGCTTCGACCAGCATCTCAGCTTCGCGCACCAAGTCACTGAATGGCCGCGAGATCTCAGCGCCGCGCGTGTAGGGCACCACGCAATAGGTGCAGAACTTGTCGCACCCCTCCTGCACGGTGAGGAAGGCGCTCGGGCCGCTGCGCCGGCGGCGGGGAAGGGCGGCGAACTTGGCGTCCTCGGGCATGTCGGTATCGGTTGCGCGCTCGCCCCGCACGGCGCGATCGACCAGATCGGGTAGGCGGTGATAGGCTTGCGGACCCACGACCACGCCCACGGCCGGGGCCCGGGCCATGATCTCCTCGCCCTCCGCCTGAGCCACGCAGCCGGCAACCGCGATCATCGGCGGCGTGCCGTCGCCCTTGATGAGGCGCCCGATATCCGAGTAGACCTTTTCCGCAGCTTTTTCGCGAATATGGCAGGTGTTGAGCACCACCAGGTCGGCCTGCTCCCCCTCTGGCGCGGCTGCCATGCCGCGATCCAGCAGGAGCTCGGCCATGCGCTCGCCGTCATAAACGTTCATCTGGCAGCCGAAATTTTTTACCGTAAAGGTCTTGGGCGGGCGAATTTGTGGCATAGGGCACGCGCATAGTCGAATTGCAGGCCGAATTGAAGCGGCGCGATGTCAGTCCCGCAGCGCGCGAGCGATTGCCTCCTGAGCGGCACGCGCCATGGCCTTGCGATCGACCAGGTCACGGTCGCGCAACGGCTCGCAGAAGCGCACGGTCAGGCGCACCGGGCGCATGCGGCCGAGGATCCGCAGAAAATTGTGGGTGCCCGGCTCCTCGCCCGCCCACGCTATCGTGGGTGCCTCGGCGTAGTCGAGCGCTACGGGCTGCACCCGCGAGGCGGGTCCTCGTGCCTCGATCCCTTCGGCCGCTGAGAGCAGCGCGCTCTTGAAGGTGGTGAGGCTACGTCCGTCGCCGGTTGTCCCTTCTGGGAAGATCACCAGCCGCCGTCGATCCAGCGCGGCAACCACCGCATTGGCCTGCGCCGCCACCGTGCTGCGCTGCTCGCGGGCGATGAACAGCGTATCGTTCTGAGTGCAAAGCCAGCGCAGCACGGGCTGCTGCGCCAGGCCGGCATGCGCCACGAAGGCGGCGCGCGCTCCCGCCGCGAGGGCCAGGATGTCGAGCCAGCTCACATGATTGGCGACGAGCAGCAGGCGCCCGGGCGCAAGGGTACCCCGCGTCTCGATGCGCAGACCCGCCAGGCGACCGACGCCTGCCAGGAACACCGGCGGCACCAGGTCGCGCCGTCCGATGAGTGTCAGCAGCAGATGCGGCAGGATGATGACGAGGAACCAGGCAAGGATCGCCAGAATGCGCAAGGTCACGAGGAACCAGCGCCAGCCAAGGCGGGGCACAGCTGGCGAGGCGTCAGCCGTCGCGGTCGATGCGCACGCCGTAAAGCTCCATCCGGTGGTCAACCAGCCGGTAGCCAAGCTTCTCGGCGATCCGCTTCTGCAACGCCTCGAGCTCGGGGTCGACGAACTCCACCACCTTGCCGGACTCGACGTCGATCAGATGATCGTGATGGGCCTCGGGTGCAGCTTCATAGCGTGCGCGACCGTCGCCGAAATCATGCCGGTCGAGAATGCCGGCCTCCTCAAACAGGCGGACCGTGCGATAAACGGTGGCAATGGAGATCTTGGGGTCGATCTCCGCCGCGCGTGCGTGCAGCGCCTCGACATCGGGGTGGTCGTCGCTTTCCGATAAAACCCGCGCAATCACCCTCCGCTGTTCGGTGATTCGCAATCCGCGCTCGGCGCACAGCGCCTCGATGTCGATGGTGTGGTGCAAGATACCTCTCTGCGGGCGTTTCGCTCCAAGCGGAAACGCCCCGCCAATCATAGGATGGCGGAGCGCATTTTCAACCATGTTACTCGCTGAGGTAAGCCGGGCAAAACAGCTCGGCGGGCATCGGCTCAGGTCGTTGGAGCGGCAGCCTTGCGCCGCCCACGGCGCTGGCCTGGCTTGCGGCCGAGGCCGATCTCCTTGGCGAGCTCGCGCCGCTTCTCGGCATAATCTGGGGCGACCATCGGGTAATCGGCGGGCAGGTTCCAGCGCTCGCGATATTCCGCCGGACTCATTCCATGGTCGGTCATCAGATGGCGCTTGAGCATTTTCATCTTCTTGCCGTCTTCCAGGCAGACGATGTGGTCCGGTTTGACCGAAGAGCGGATCGAGACGGCCGGCTCGGGCGGTACTTCGGCTTCCGGTACGTTGCCAAGGCCTGACAGCGCGCCATAAACGTTCTCAATCAGCGAAGGCAGATCCTGCACTTCGACATTGTTGTTCGAGACATGAGCGGTGACGATGTCCGAGGTCAGCGTGATAAGCATCTCGTTCATGTCGCCTTCGATCTGTTCCATTGTTTCCTCTTTTCTGGTGCGACCTTCAATCCACCCCACGCAGTGTCGAGCGAACTATTCAAGTAATGGCTCGAGAATTATAGATTTACAAGGGGCCGGCCGGATTAATGCCCTTTGCTGAGCAAATATCCGACCAGCTTTCTAATCGCCTTCGAGCCCAAATGTCAGCGCATCGAACTGCCCGCTATCACCAGACCTGTAATAGTTGCGCCGCCGGCCAATTTCGCGAAATCCGTACGAACGATACAATTTGCCGGCGACATTTCCTTCTCGCATCTCAAGGAACAATCGCGTGGACCCGCGCAGGCGCGCGTCAGTAATGAAACGGCCAAGCAGCGCGGCGCCGATGCGCCGCCCGCGACAACTGGGTTTGACCGCGATCAGCAGCAGTTCTTCATCGCCGCCGCCGCCGCGCGACATGGCGAAGCCCGCCGCGGCAATCCCCTCGTCCCCAAGCAATTGCTCGCCCGATGGGCCGGCAAGCCAGTAATGTGTGTTGGGCGTGGCAAGCGCGTCGGCAACCTGGCGCCGCGTCCAGGCCTCTCCGAATGCGGGATCGAACGCTTCGTCCATCACGGCCATGATGTGGTCCACTGCAGTCACTGCTGCCCCCTTTCCGAGACGACCAAGTTCGGCTTGGTCGCCGGTATGCTGGCATCCGGCGGCCGGCCATAGAGCGGGCTAAGCGATGGCGTGAGCAGCGCCGCGGGGAGCAGCAACAGGCGTCGAGCGTCGGGGAGGAGCGGGAGAGTGCGGCCCCATCCGCGCCGTCTCACCAGCGCATCGGCCGCGCTGCCGGCCACTACCTGATGGCGCGCTGCGGCGGCAGCCCGCTCCGGCGGCAGCGAGGAGAGCTCCGTCTCGGCCAGCCCATGCGGATCGAAATCCTGCACGAACCACTCGCCATGCCCGGCCGTGTTCGCCACGCTGATGGGCACGCCTTCGCCTTCCCGCGCCATCGCCGCGATCAGCGCGAGCGTGGGATAGCCCGCAAGTTCGGCGCGCCAGGCGAGCGCCAGCGCGCGTGCGGCGGCGAGGCCGATCCTGATGCCTGTAAAGCTGCCGGGGCCAAGCGACACGCGGATATGGTCCGCGCGGCCCTTATCGGGAAGTTGGGCGATGAGCGGTACCAGCCGCTCCGCATGGCCGCGCCCGATCTCTTCGAAGGCACCGGCCACCAGCCTGCCGCCTTCGAACAACGCTACCGAGCAGGCCGCGGTCGCGCATTCGATTCCCAGGACGCGCACCTGCCCCCCGAACGCGTCAGAGGACCTGGTTGAAGGTGTCGAACTCGGGGCGCGGCGAGCGGTCGAAGATCGTGCTCTCGTCGCCATAGCCTATCGCGCAAAGCCAGTCGGCGCGATAGCGAGGGTGGTCCGCGAAGAAGTCCCTGGTCACGCCTTCCTGATCGAAGCCCGACATCGGTCCGCAACCGAGCCCCAATGCACGGGCGGCGAGCATCACATAGGCGCCCTGCAACACCGAATTGCGAAACGCGCTCTCGCGGCGCTTGGCCTCGTCGCCCACGAACCAGCTCTTGGCGTCGGTATGCGGGAAAAGCCACGGCAGCTGCTCGTGAAAATCAAGGTCGTAGCCGATGATGAGGCACACGGGCGCGGTGCGGATCTTCTCGGCATTGCCCTCGCTCGCATGATCGGCCAGTCGCGCCTTCGCTTCGGGCGAGCGGCACCAGACGAACCGGCCGGGTTGCTGGTTGGCCGAGGTGGGACCCATCTTTGCCAACTCGTAGATCGTGTGGATCTGCGCCTCGCTCACATCCTTATCGAGCCAGCCATTAAAGCTCCGCGCCTCGCGGAACAGCTGGTCGAGCGCGGCATCATTGAGGGGTTCGGACATTGATTAAACCATTTCCTCGAGCGGTCGTCAGGCTGCGCGCACTTCCGTGACCTCGGGTACGTAATGCCTCAGCAGGCCCTCGATCCCGTGCTTGAGCGTGGCGGTCGAACTCGGGCAGCCCGAACACGCGCCCTGCATCGCCAGATACACCACGCCGCCACGAAAGCCGCGGTAGCGGATGTCGCCGCCATCTCCGGCCACCGCTGGGCGCACGCGTGTCTCGATCAGCTCCTTGATCTGCGCGACCACATCTTCGCTGCCAGGCTCATCGCCGAGCGCATCCTCTGCCTCTTCGGGCGGAACCGTGAAGCCCGCAGCGCTGCCGGCGGTGAATAGCGGCGCTTCACTGACGAAATGGTCGAGCAGGATGGCCACGACCTGCGGCTTCAACATCGCCCAGTCCACTCCAGGCCCCGCTGTGACCGAGACGAAGTCACGGCCGAAGAACACGCCGGTCACCTCGCCCGTATCGAACAGCGCTTCAGCCAGTGGGGAGGCTTCTGCCTCCTCCGGGCCGGCAAAATCGCGTGTGCCCGAAGGCATCACCTCGCGTCCGGGCAGGAACTTGAGGGTGGCGGGGTTGGGGGTAGTCTCGGTCTCGATGTACATGGTAAGAATGTAGGAGCAGGCAGGCGCCGGGGCAAGGCTGCAAGCCGCTGGGCGCGCGGGCGGCGGCCTGCTGTCGAAAAGAAGTATGGAGCAGGATCTTCAGTCTTATACCGGCATTCACTGGTCCTTCATCGCTTCGGCCTCTATCTAGCACGTATGACCGTGATCTCGCGCGCCTGCTCCGCTCTCCTTCCCGTATTGTCCCTGATCGCTGCGCCGCTCTTCGCGCAGCAGGCGGTGCCACTTCCAGCTGACACAGCCAGCACCGCGCCGCTCGCCGCGCCGACGCCGAGCTATGCCAATCCCAACGATCCGTGGATCTATCGCGATACCGACATCCCGGTCGATCCCGAATGGCTGATGGGTGAACTGCCCAATGGCTTGCGCTACGCGGTGCGGCGCAATGGCGTGCCCCCAGGGCAGGTCTCGATGCGCGTCGCGATCGACGCCGGCTCGCTTCACGAGCAGGATGATGAGCGGGGCTTTGCTCATCTGGTTGAGCACCTGACCTTCCGCCAATCCCGCTATTTCGGCGACAGCGAGGCGATTCCGCATTTCCAGCGCCTGGGCGCGAGCCTGGGCAATGACACCAACGCCACCACCAGCCCAACGCAAACCGTCTACAAGCTCGACCTGCCCAACGCGCAGCCGCAGACGCTGGAAGAAAGCGTGCGCCTGTTCGCCGGCATGATCCAGGAGCCTGCGCTCTCTGCCGCCAATCTCGCTGCGGACGTGCCGATCGTGCTGGCCGAGCGGCGCGACCAGGCGGCGGCCGGACGGCGTATCGCCGACGCGACGCGCGAGCTGTTCTTTGCCGGCCAACGCCTCGCCGAGCGGGGGCCGATCGGCACGGTCGAGACGCTGCAAGGCGCCACGCCCGAGGCCGTGCAGGCTTTCCACCGCCGCTGGTATCGCCCCGAAAATGCCGTGGTGGTGATGGTGGGTGATGCCGATCCGCAAGTGCTTGCCGGCCTGGTGGAGCGCTATTTCGCGGATTGGAACGTGTCCGGCGAGCCGGCGCCCGAGCCCGATTTCGGCGCTCCGGAAGCTCCGGCCGACGCGCCCGCTGACAATCCAATCGGTGAAGGCCGCGTGCTGGTCGAGCCCGGCCAGCCGCGCACGGTAACCTATGCCATCCTGCGGCCGTACGAGCAGGTGCAAGACAATCTTGAATATAATCGCGAGCTGCTCATCGATTCGGTGGCGCTCTCGATTGTCAATCAGCGGCTGGAGAGCCGGGCGCGGGTGGGGGGCTCGTTCCTCTATGCGGGCGTGGACCGTCAAAAGGTCAGCCGCTCGTCCGATGGCACCTACGTCACCTTTGCGCCGCTGACCGACGATTGGCAGTCGGCCATGACCGATGTGCGCACGGTCATCGCCGATGCGCTTGCCACGCCCCCGGCGCAGGACGAGATCGACCGCGCCGTGGCACAGCTCGAGGTCGCCTTTACCGATATGGTAGGCCAGGCCCAGATCCAGGCCGGCTCCAAGCTCGCGGACGACCTCGTCAATGCGGTGGACATCCGCGAGGCGGTGGCCGCGCCCGACACGTTCCTGTCGGTGTTTCGCGGCATGAAGGCGCGCTTCACGCCGGACACCATCCTCGAGCACACGCGTGCGCTGTTCGAAGGCGAGGTGATCCGCCCGGTGCTTCTCACTCCGGAGCCAGATGGGACCGATGCTGCCGCGCTGCGCCAGGCGATGCTCACTCCGGTCACCGGTAGCGGGCAGGAGCGTGATACGCAGATTGCGCTCGCTTTTGCCGACCTCCCGGAGGTCGGCACGCCTGCCGAGCCGGTCTCGCGCGAGTTGCTCGGCTTTCGCGAAGTGGAGAAGCTCACCTGGTCCAATGGCGCGCGCGCGCTGATCTGGCGCACCGACAACGAGCCCGGCCGCGTCACCGTGCGCGTACGCTTCGGCGCTGGCTGGCGAGGCATTGGCAATGACGAGGCCGTCTACGCACAGCTGGGAGAGCAGGCGCTTGTCACTTCGGGGTTCGGCTCCGTCGATCAGGACGCGCTCGACAAGCTGGCTGCGGGCCGGAAGCTGACCTTCAACTTTTCCATCGGCGACGGCGCTTTCGAATTTGAGGGCCGTACCCGGGCCGAGGACGTCGCCGACCAGCTCTATCTGTTTGCCGCCAAGCTCGCTGAGCCGCGCTGGGACGCGGCGCCGGTGGAGCGCGCCAAGGCGAGCGCCATCATTGCCTATGACAGCTATGCGGCCAATCCGAACGGCGTCATTACGCGCGATCTCGACTGGCTCCTGCGTGACCGTGAGGCGCGCTTCGCCACGCCCGACCCCAAGGCTCTGCGTGCCGCCACCGCCGGCGAGTTTCGTGAGGTTTGGTCGCGACTGCTCGCCGAGGGGCCCGTGGAAGTCGACGTGTTCGGCGACATTGATCGCGAAGCGACCGTAGCCGCGCTCAACCGCACCTTCGGCGCGCTGCCCGAGCGCACGCCCATTCCGAGCCGAATTGCCGCGAACGAGCTGCCGTTCCCCGAGGCCAACAAGAAGCCTACCGTCCTCCCGCATGGCGGCGATCCCGACCAGGCGGCGGCGGTCATCGCTTGGCCCACGGGCGGCGGCAGCGGCAATCTCGCCGAGGCGCGCAAGCTCGAGCTGCTGGCGCAGGTTTTCGCCAATCGCCTGCTGGACGCGCTGCGCGAGCGGGCAGGGGCGGCTTATTCGCCTTACGTTTCCTCCAATTGGCCGCGCGACGTGGCGAGCGGCGGCACCATTCTGGCGCTGGCGCAGATCCAGCCCGAGCAAGTCTCCGGCTTCTTCGCCGAGGCGGAGCAGATCGCCGCCGACCTTGCTGCGAGCGGGCCGAACGAGGACGAGCTCGCCCGCGTGATGGAGCCGGTGCGCCAGACCCTCGCGCGCGCGCAGACCGGGCACACCTTCTGGCTCAATCAGCTCGACGGCGCGGCATTCGACCCTAACCTGGTCGCGGCGACTCAGCCGGCGACCTTGTGGAACGATTATGTTGGCACCACTGCTGAGGAGCTGCGCGAGCTTGCCCACCGCTACCTTGCCGGGCGCGGTTCCTACAAGCTTGCTGTCCTGCCGCAGGAGCTGGTCAGGAATGCCGACAAGCTGCTTGCGCCGTCCTCGCTCGCCGTTCGCTAGGCACCTAGCCGCCAGCCAGGTGCATGCGGTGCTGCGGCGAAACCCGGCGGCTGCGCAGCCCCCATCGATAGGTGGCGATGAAACCTTTGCCAGTCGGGTCCAGCGCCTGTAGGGCCTCGTCTTCCCCGATCATTGACATAAGTCTTGAGTAAAGTGGCACATAACTGGAATCCCGACAGCTGGCGCGAGCCTCAGTTCGAGGCACGGCATCTGCCGGCTTATGAGGACGCCGCTGCGCTGTCCGATGCCGAGGCGACGCTTGCCGGCTTCCCGCCTCTGGTGTTCGCCGGCGAGGCGCGCCAGTTGAAGACCCGGCTCGGCCAGGTCGCCGCGGGCGAGGCGTTCCTCCTCCAGGGTGGTGATTGCGCCGAGAGTTTCGCCGAGTTCACCCCGAACAATATCCGCGATACGTTCCGCGTCATCCTGCAGATGGCCGCGGTGCTCACCTTCGCCAGCAAGATGCCGGTGGTCAAGGTAGGGCGGATGGCCGGGCAGTTCGCCAAGCCGAGGAGCTCGGCCACCGAGACACAAGGCAGCCAGACGCTTCCGAGCTATTTCGGGGACAACGTCAATGGCATCGAGTTCTCGCCCGAGGCGCGCCGCAACGATCCCGCGCGCATGATCCGCGCCTACAGCCAGGCGGCCGCCACCCTGAACCTGCTGCGGGCCTTTGCCGGCGGCGGCTATGCCAATCTGCGCCAGGTTCACCAGTGGACGCTCGATTACATGGGCCGCTCGCCCTGGGCCGACAAATATCGCGACATCGCTGACCGGATCGGCGAATCGCTGGATTTCATGGAAGCCTGCGGGATCGACCCGGAGAGCACGCCCCAGCTCAAGACGGCGAGCTTCTACACCAGCCACGAGGCGCTGCTGCTGCCTTACGAGCAGGCGATGGCGCGACAGGATTCGCTCACGGGCGAGTGGTTCGACACCAGCGCGCACTTTGTATGGATCGGCGACCGTACACGGTTCGAGGGCAGCGCGCATGTCGAGTTCCTGCGCGGCGTGGGCAACCCTGTCGGCATCAAATGCGGGCCGAGTCTCGAGCCCGATGCGCTGCTGCGCATGATCGACATCCTCAACCCCGCCCGCGAGCCAGGGCGGATCACGCTCATCGCCCGCTTCGGCCATGACAAGGTCGAGGCAGCCTTGCCGCGCCTCGTCCGGGCGGTCGAGCGCGAAGGGCACAAGGTGGTTTGGTCGTGCGATCCGATGCACGGCAACGTCGTCAAGGCCGACAGCGGCTACAAGACGCGCCCGTTCGATCGCATCCTGGCCGAGGTGCGCGGCTTCTTCGCCGTCCATCGCGCCGAGGGGACTTATGCGGGCGGCATCCATGTCGAGATGACCGGGCAGGACGTGACCGAGTGCACGGGCGGCGCGGTGGCGATCACCGATGAGGGCCTCGCGGACCGCTACCACACGCATTGCGACCCGCGCCTCAACGCTGCGCAATCGCTCGAGCTCGCCTTCCTGGTCGCCGAGATGCTTAACCTTGAGGTGGCTGAACGGCAGCGCGACGCCGCCTGACTACGTCTCGCCATAGAGCTCGTACACGAGCCTGGAACAAGTTGCAGGCCGCCGGTTTACGTTCATGACCCCCGGGATACTGGCGCGCTCGGGGGTGCGGCGGGAGATGATTTTGCACGAAGCCCAGATCCGCCCCCGAGCACTTGCCCAGTCCGACCTGCCGGATCGCTATACGGCGACCCGTGAACGGTCGGGCGCGGTCGCGGCGCCGCTGTCCGATTCGGACGCGACGCTGCAATCGATGGAAGATGCCTCGCCAGCCAAGTGGCACCTGGCGCACACCACCTGGTTCTTCGAGACCTTTGTGCTGCGCGACCGCTTGCCGGGCTACCGGCTCTACAGCCCGGACTGGCCTTTCCTGTTCAATTCCTATTACGAGGCCGAAGGGGCGCGCCTCCCTCGTGGCCAGCGCGGCATGCTCTCGCGCCCCACGCTCGAACAGATCCTTGGCTGGCGCGCCCATGTCGACGAGGCGATCGGGCCCTTGCTCAAAGATCCGTCCGTCGCGCCGCTCCTGGAACTCGGCATCGCGCATGAGGAGCAGCACCAGGAATTGCTGCTGACCGACATCAAGCACGCTTTCGCACAGAACCCGCTCGGCCCGGCAATGTTCGCCGGCGTGCCGCAGCCGGGCCGCAAGCAGCGTGAGAGCTGGTTTGCGCATCCCGGCGGCATCGCGCGCGTGGGCCACCAATCGCCCGGCTTCGCCTTCGACAATGAGGGGCCGGCGCACCGTGCGCTGCTCGAGCCGTTCGAATTGTCGCGCCGGCTGGTCACCAATGGCGAATGGCGCCAATTCGTTGCCGAAGGCGGCTATGAAACCGCGGCGCTGTGGCTTTCCGACGGTTGGGCTTGGGTCCGGCAGGGCAATGTGCGCGCGCCGCTTTATTGGCGTGACGGCCGTGATGGCCCCGAGGAGTTCACGCATCAGGGCTGGCACCCGCTCGACCCCGATCGCCCGGTCACGCACATCTCCTATTACGAGGCCGATGCCTACGCCGCGTGGGCAGGCGCCCGTTTGCCGACCGAGTTTGAGTGGGAGGCCATCGCCCGCGGACAGGATTCGCCCGGCTTCGAGGCGCGCGCCGGCAACCAGCTCGAGCTCTTGGAGGGCAGCATTGTTCCGCCCGTTCCCCTCGGCAGTGACGAGCTGTTCGGCGATTGCTGGCAGTTCACCCGCTCGTCCTATTTGCCTTATCCGCGATTCCGTCCGGCCGAGGGCGCGGTCGGCGAGTATAATGGCAAGTTCATGTCGGGGCAGGTGGTGCTCAGGGGCGCTAGCTGCGCGACCCCATGCGGCCATTCGCGGCCGAGCTATCGCAACTTCTTCTACCCTCACCAGCGCTGGCAATTCACCGGCCTGCGCCTCGCGCGGGACGTCTGAGCAGTGGAAGCGAACAGGGATATCCGGCTGGTCGAGCTCGACGAACGAGGTGTGGACCGTGCCTTCCGCGCCGATATCCTCGCCGGTCTCGGCCAAGCGACAAAGGCGACGCCCGCCCACTGGCTTTATGACGATGCGGGATCGCAATTGTTCGAGGAGATCACCCAGCTTCCCGAATATTATCCCACCCGCGCCGAGACCGAGATCCTCGAGAGCAATGGCGCGCAATTCGCAGAATTGATCGGGTGCGGACGGGCGGTGGTCGAATTTGGATCGGGCTCCTCGGTCAAGACCCCGCTCCTGCTCACTGCGATCAGTCCGGCCGCTTACGTGCCGCTGGACATTTCCGGCGATTTCCTGCGCGCCGCGGCAGCCGATCTTGCAGCCAAGTTTCCCGGGCTTCCCGTTCACCCGGTCGAAGCCGATTTCATGAAGCCCGTCCACCTGCCCGAGGCGGTGGCTGCTCTCCCCAAGCTCGGCTTCTTCCCGGGCTCCACCATCGGCAATCTGGTCCCGCGCACCGCCGTCGACCTGCTGCGCTCGATGAAGGAAACGCTGGGCGAGGGCTCGCACCTTCTCATTGGCATGGATCTCATCAAGGACGTGGCCGTGCTGGAAGCGGCCTATGATGATGCCGCGGGTGTCACCGCCGCATTCAATCGCAATCTGCTCAGCCGGATCAACCGCGAGCTCGGCGGCACCATCCCGGCCGACAGCCTGGCGCACGAGGCGCGCTGGAACGACACCTTCGCCCGTATCGAAATGCACCTCGTCGCGCGGGAGGATATCGCGTTCGATGTTTCGGGCCAGCATTTCACCATGCACCAGGGTGAGACGATCCACACCGAGAACAGCCAAAAATTCGATCGGCGCAGCCAGAACCTGCTGCTGCTCGCGGGCGGGTGGACCCCGGTGGAACGCTGGCTGGACGGTGAGGGTCGCTTCTCGTTGATCCTGGCCGAGGCGACGGCGCCGCGCAATGCGCCGTGATGCCGGCAGCGGGCTTGTGACCTGGTCACGATCCTGCAACCAGCTGGCCTGCACTCGGTTATGCGGCTAGCGCCGCGATCGAAGCGTGCCACCTCCTACTGCAGCCGATCGGAAAGCTGCGCATAGGGACAACCACGCCTGGCATGCAGAGTTGCGCGGCGCGCCGCGTGGATATGCCACCCCGATCATGCTCGGCAGCGGGCGGGGCGCTCGCTGCCTTGGCGCTGAACTTGACGTCCGTGACGAGGTCGTCCGCTTGGCGTGCGAATGCGTCACCGGATGGCCGGGCGCCGGCCTATCCGGGCTGCACTCCCGACATGCCTGCGGCCGTGACCCGAGGCCTATAGCCACGAGATCATAAGCGCCGGCTTCAGGCCGGCGCGGGGTGCGCGCGCGGGTGGGTAAGACGCCCTCCTAAGGTCACCCGCATTCCCCTTCCGCCGTCATGCCGCGCGCGCCTGCTCGACTCGCCGGGAATGATCATCGTGGAGCCGGGCACAGGCGCCCCGCCAGCCGCTGTTGCGCGGCCCATGACGCTTGGAGAAGCGACGCATCGCAAAGCCTCTCGGCATCTCCTATATGAGCGGCATGGACCTCGCCCCCTTATGGGATCAAATCGCGCATTCGCTGCGCGAACTGCCGCAATCGAGCCTTCTGATGGCCGCGCTCGCCGCCATGGCGCTGGGCCTGCTCGGCTCGTTCGTCATCCGCCGCGCGCCCGGCTTGGGGCGGCTGCTGCGCACCGTAAGCACGCTCGGCCTCATGGGCGTGCTGCTGCTGGTCGTGCTGCAGGTCTCGCGCATGGACCCGCGCTTTGAGATGGCGGTGCCGCAGCTCGGCCTGCCGGAGCAAGTGGTGGAAGGCGGCGAGACCCGCGTCGAGATGGCGAGGGACGGGCATTTCTGGCTCAACGCCACGGTCAATGGCGCGCCTGCCAATTTCCTGGTCGACACCGGCGCGACAGTGACTGCCGTTTCCCCCGATACCGCCGCTGCCGCCGGGCTGGCTGGGCGCAGCGGCGGCCTGCCGGTCATGATGCAGACCGCCAACGGCCCCATCGCCGCCGAGATGACCTCGATCGACGAGTTGCGCTTCGGCAACGTTGCCGCGCGCGGGCTGGATGCGATCATCGCACCGGGCTTGGGCCACACCAACGTCATGGGAATGAACCTGCTCTCGCGCTTGGCTTCGTGGCGGGTGGAGGGAAAGACCATGATCCTCGTGCCGCATCACCCGCAGCCGGTGGTCGAAGCCGTCGATTGACGAAATCAACCTGACACGCCACTCTGCCGCGCAAATACAAGTCCGGCGGAGAGGACATAGATGGCGCAGGGCCAAGCAAGCGATCGGCGTTTCGACGTAACGCAGTTCATCGACGAGCGGTCGATCGGGCGGCGCGAGATCACCTTGCTGGTGGTCTGCGCGGTGGTGCTGTTCATCGATGGCTTCGATATGTACTTCTTCGGCAAGATCCTGCCCGCGATCGCCGAAGGGCTGAACGTCTCGCCGGTCGAGATGCGGGATGTTATCTTCTGGACCTATGCGGGCATGGCGATCGGCGCCTTCATCATGCCGCCGCTCGCCGACAAGGTCGGCCGCCGCCCCGTCCTTGCGCTATGCGCAGGAGGCTTCGGCGTGCTCTCCATCGCCGCAGTGTTCGCGCAGACCGTCACCCAAATGGCCATATTGCGTGGGATCTCGGGCATCTTCTTCTCGGCCATGCTGCCCATCGCGCTCGCTTTGCTGTCGGAGATGACGCCCAAGCGGCGGCGCGCCAGCTTCATGGCCATCGCGCTCGTCGGCTTCTCCAGCGGCTCGGCCGCGAGCGGGATCGTCGCCGCCTGGCTGCTCGATCTGTACGGTTGGCAGATCGGTTTCTGGGTCGGCGGCGCGCTCGGCTTCCTGGCGCTGCCGATGCTGCTGCTGGTGCCCGAATCGATCGCCTTCCGCCTGGCAAGAGACCCGGCCGATCCCAAGATCCCCCAGACCATCCTGCTGCTCGACGGACACCAGCCGATCTATGGCGGCGAGGCCTTCCATGCCAACAATGCGCGCCCGTCCGATAAATCGTTCGGCCCGCTCGCCCTGCTGCGGCCGCCTTTCCTCGCGCAGACGCTGATCCTGTGGGCCGCGTGCTTCCTTGCGCTCGGCAATATCGCGCTGCTCGCCAATTGGCTGCCGACCTTCTTCCAGGAGCTGGGCGGCATACCCATCCAGGAATTCGCCATTCTCGCCATGATCTCCTTCGCCGGGGGCGCGGCGGGGACGCTGACGATGGGCTGGCTGCTCGACCGGGTGAACCCGTATTGGCTGATCTCTGGCTTCTTCCTCGTCGACGCGGTAGCGCTCTATTTCATGGGCCAGCTGCCCTTCGGCAATGGCGCGTTCCTCGTTGCCATGATCGCATGGCAATACACGCAGATCGGTGGGCAGACCGGCATCAATACGCTGGCGACGCTCGGCTACCCGCCGGAAATGCGCTCGAGCGGAATCGGCTGGGCCGGTGGCTGGGGGCGCATATCGGGCATCATCATTCCTGCCTGGGCGGGAGCGGCGGCGCTGCAGCTGTTCATGCCGTTGCAGACGGTGATGGCCCTCATCGCCATTCCCGCAGTAATTGTGGCGGGGCTCATCTTCCTGCTGGGCGTGGTCAATCGGGGCGTGATCGGCTCCCACCGCGCCCAGCCGCTCCCGGCCTAGCGCGCCCGACCGACCCCCCGCTTGCTCATCCGAGGAGCTTGACGAACTCGATCTCATGGCCCTGGGGCGATGCCAACATCGCCACGATTGCTCCACCAGCCGAAAAAGGCTCGCGTAGCACGCGCGCGCCGGCCTTTACGGCGCGCGCGAAGCTAGCCTCGATATCCGCGCAGACGAGCCCCAATGGGCCGTGACCCGGGCCCACGGCTACGTTGCGCGGTGTCTTCGACTGCACCAGCATCAGGCTGAGGCCCTGCTCCTCGCCGGGGAGCGCTAGCATGTGCTCGAGGAAGTCCGGTTCGTCGAACGTAGCCGCTATTTCAAAGCCCAACGCCTCGCGCCAGAAAGCTAGCGCTGGCGCCATGTCATCAACATTGAGCTTGATAAAGGCGAGGCGCGCAGGTGCCATGGTCATTCGTGTTTCTCCCGTTCGGCGCGCCTGACGGACCGCCCCGTTCCGCCCTTTTGCAATTGCCCGGCACATGCGGCAATGGCGCGCGGATGATCGCGCGCGCCCTCCAGAACACCGGCTGGCTGATGGGCGCCCGCGGGGTTAATGCCGTGCTCAGCCTTGTCTACCTGGCGCTGGCCACGCGGGCGCTGGGCGTGGGCGGGTTCGGCCAGTTCATCCTGGTGGTGACCTTCGCACAGGCGCTGGTGGGACTGGTCAATTTCCAGACCTGGCAGACGGTGGTGCGCTGGGGCCAGGACGAGGAGATGCGCGCCGATGCAACCGGATTCGCGCTGGCGCTCGATCTGGTCTCCATTGTTGCGGGCATTGCGATAGCGGCGCTGCTACTCGCACTCGCGGGCGACTGGCTGCCGGTAGCGCGAGACCTGCGGGGCCAAGCCTTCGCCTTCACGCTCGCCTCACTGTTCGCCATCCGATCGACGCCCACCGGCATCTTGCGCCTGCACGATCGCTTCCGCCGCGCCGCCTCGGCCGATGCGGCGACCTCGATCATCCGTGTAATTGGCGCCGCGATCGTCGTATTCGCCGCCCCAAGCATCCCTGCCTTCCTCCTGGTTTGGGGCCTTGCTGAGTTGGGCACTGCGGCAATCTACTGGTGGCTGGCGGCGCGCACGCAGCCGGTCCTGCTGAGCCACGCCAGCCTTTCGCGCCTGCCGTCGCGTGAGAGCGAGGCGTGGCGCTTCGCCATCGGCACCAGCCTTTCGGGCACGCTCGCCATCAGCTCGCGCCAGGTGCTGGTGCTGCTCGTCGGCGCGCTGGGCGGGGCGGCGCTGGCCGGCATCTACCGCGTCGCCGCGCAGCTTGGCGAAGGGCTGCTCAAGCTTGGCCAGGCGCTGCTGCGCGCGACCTACCCCGAACTTGTCAGGTCACGCCAGGCCGCTGGCGACATCGCCAAGCGCATCGGGCGGATCGCCATCTGCACCGGGCTTTCCGCTTTGCTGCTGGCGCTTGTCGCCGGACAGTGGGTGATCACCTTGATTGCCGGCGCGAACTTCCTGCCCGCTTATGTCCCGATGCTCCTGCTCACGGCCGCGGCCGCGCTTGAGCTTGCCGGTGCCAGTCTTGAGGCCCTGCTGCTGGCGCGCGGCCATGCCATGCGCAACTTCGCCCTGCGCGCTGTCCCCACTTTGCTGGTGTTCGCTGCGCTGCCGTGGCTGATCGCGTCCTTGGGCGCCACCGGCGCGGCGCTCGCAGTGCTCGCGGCGAGCGCCGTTACGTTGATCGGCCTCTTCGTAGCGAACCGCAAGGTGCGTGTGCTACCGGACAATACTCAGCTCTGATCCGTTCGCCGGGGATATTCGGGCTGTGCTGACACGGCCTGGGCTCGCGCGGTCTCGTGCGGCGCACCCCAAGTGAAGTGGAGCGGCTCTGCCAGATAGGCGTTGACCGGAGCTCCGGGATGGAGCGCCCGCTGGTTCCGTGCATCAGGAAGCCCAGCCGCGAGACCAGCGCGATGGTGGCGAGCCACGCAAGGGTTTCGCTTTCTCTCGTCATAGGCGGTCGCGCTCAGGCGAACAGGTCCATTCGGGGTCTCAGCAGGACGCAGCCGGATCTCTAGCTTGCCTTTCCGCCCGAAATGCCCGTTGCGCTGAACGCGCGACACTTGCGCGATCACCCGCGCTCCGATCGGGTTGATCGTTTGCCCCGAAAATTGCGGTCTCGGCGACTTCCAGGTAGACATAGCGCGGGCCCTTTGCCGCCCGCGCGCAGTCGTTCGCCGGCAGTGGAACGGCTGCTTCTGGGCTTTAGATGACTGCGCATAACCCTCTCATAAACAATACATTTATACATTTCGTCGGTCCTTTTCCCAGTCCCGGTCTGCCACTTGCACGTTCTTCCAAGTCCTCAAGTATTCGGTAACGACCGGCATCTAGATGCAGGCCGATGGATCTGTCGAACCACCCCAGGCTGGCTGATGACGAAGCGGACCGACTGGCCGCGCTGCTTGAACTTGGCATCCTCGATACCGCGCCCGAAAAGGATCTGGACGAACTGACGCGACTTGCGGCCCATGCGCTGCGCGCCCCGAGTGCGGCTATCAGCCTCCTCGACAGGAACAGGCAATGGTTTGCATCACGCCTCGGGGTCCCGTGGGAGGAAACGCCGCGAGAGGTAGCCTTCTGCCATCACACGGTCGAGGCTAGACGGGTGATGGTCGTAACGGATGCAAGAGCAGACCCGAAATTCTGCGACAACCCGCTCGTCACTGCCGAAGGCGGCATCCGCTTTTACGCAGGTGCACCGCTCTTCACCGACTCTGGTCACTGCATTGGTACGTTGTGTGTAATCGACAGCGAACCCAGAACGGAAGTGACTGACCGTGACCTTGCGATCCTTGAGGATTGCGCGAGGATTGCCGCGAAGTACATCCGGGCCCTGCGCGGAAGGCGCATGGGCGAGATTGCAGCCAAGGTGGTTCATGCAACCTCCGACGCTGTCTTGGCAGCTGACCGCACCGGTGCAATTGTCTACTGGAACCCGGGAGCCGAGCGCATGTTCGGCTATTCCAGTAAGCAGGCGATCGGACAGAATGTCGCGCTGATTATCCCGGAACAACTTCATCCCGGATATCATGATGAGATCGAGAACGCAGCGGCTGCCGGGCCGACCCGGCTTGTCGGCACGGTGGTCGAGCTCGAAGCCTCCCACGCCGATGGACATATGGTACCCGTCGAGCTTTCGCTCGCGCCATGGGGCGAAGCGAATGCGGAAGGCGGGTTCGCCGCCATCCTGCGCGATATCAGCGATCGCCGGGAGCTTGAGATAGACCGGCAGAGATCGCGTGCTTTCCTGGACACGATCATCGAGAATTTGCCAGCCATGCTGTTCGTGAAGGACGCGCAAACCCGCAGATACCTGTTAGTGAATCGCAAGGCCGAAGAAATGGCCGGCCGCACAGCCTCAAGCATGATCGGCAAGAGCAATCACGAGCTGTTTGCGGATCTGGGGAAGGGTTTTGAGCGGCGCGATGCTGCAGCATTGGCTGGCGGCAAGCCCCACGTCCACGAGAGCGAATTTACAAGGGATGACGGCGCTCGCTTCAACATTCGGACCACCCGGGTCTTGATGGATGGACCCGATCGGCCAGGGCAATATCTCCTGGGCATGGCCGAGGACTTGACTGACTTCCGCCGAACCGAGGCGGAAAATTACAGACTCGCTCGATATGACACGCTGACCGGTCTCCTGAACCGCACGCGCCTCTCCGAAATGCTCGATGACCTGGTCCTCGCAGAGTGTCCGTTCGCTATGCTCAGCATCGATCTGGACCGGTTCAAGGCCGTCAATGACCAATTCGGTCACCTGGCCGGGGACGAGGTTCTGCAGGAAATCGGCAACCGCCTGCGAGACCTCACCGCTGACGATGACAGGATTGCCCGGATCGGCGGAGACGAGTTCGTCGCGGTTTTGACCGGAGAGCCTTTGCGTCACCTTGCGGCCCTGTTCGCCCAACAGCTCATGCATGTGATATCGCGCCCCATCGCCACCCGCCGCATCACCGCTCATGTCGGCGCCTCCATCGGCATCGTAGTCTATCCCGAAGACGGCCACTCGACCGAGAGGCTGCGCGAGAACGCCGATTTGGCGCTCTATCGAGCAAAGAACGAGGGGCGGGGCAGCGCCTGCTTTTTCGACAACACCATGGATGAGGCGGTGCGTGATCGCCGCAAGCTCGAACGCGACCTGCGTCAGGCAGTCGATAAAGGTCAGATCAGTCTACAATATCAGCCCATTATCGATGCAAAATCCGGCAGGATGACGAGCGTCGAAGCGCTCGCACGTTGGCGGCATGACCGGCGGGGTTCGATTGCTCCTGACATCTTCATCTCTCTTGCCGAGGATTGCGGCCTTGTAGACATTCTCGGGAAGCAGCTCCTGCGGCAGGCCTGCATAGATGCGACTGCCTGGCGCTCCGAACTTAGCGTCGCGGTCAATTTATCACCTTTGCAATTTCAATCAGGCGAATTGGTCGACACCATTCGCGATACACTGCGTGAGACCGGGCTGGCTCCCCAACGGCTGCTGCTGGAGGTGACGGAAAGGCTGGTCATTCACGATTCCGAGCAAGCCTTTGCACAATTGGAAGACTTGCGCGCGCTCGGGATTCAATTGCTCATTGACGATTTTGGAGTGGGATATTCTTCACTCAACTACTTTCAGAGATTTGCTTTCGACAAGGTCAAAATCGATAAGTCCTTCATTGCCGAAATCGAGAATTCTCGTGCTGCTAAAGCAATCGTGCAGGCTGTTGTCGGCCTCGGCCAACAGCTTTCCATGGACATAGTGGCAGAAGGAGTGGAAACGGAAGGCCAGGGAGAGTTGTTGGTCAATCTTGGCTGTACGCATTTGCAAGGCTATCTGTTCAGTAGACCCCTGGACGCCGGATCCATCGATTGTTTTCTACCGTCTCTCCCTGCCTCGATAGGCATGGAGGCGGCCTGAGATCACCGCTACGGCGCATCTGGTCCGGTTCGCGACCCTGAGTGAGCAAGGGCCTGCAAATTGCCTGGAGGAACGTTCGCTCTCGGTTGGCTCCGGCTCAACTTCCTGAACGGCACTGGGCGCGTCGCCGCTACAGATTCAAACCTCACCGGAACAGCGATCAGTCAGGTCAAGCAGGCTTGATGGTCAATTAGCTATTGCCCTCTTCAGCGCTCGCCCGGGATGCCGAAGGGACGAGGCTGCGCGTCGTCGGGCCGCTCCTCGTTCTTGAGGACGAGATTCCGGATTGGCGCCAGCCCTGCCTGAGTGCCACTTCTCGCGCTCGGTCGAGACGCGGGCTACCCCGACCATGTCGGTGAAGCGCCCGGTCGGAACGTGTCAGCCCGCAATGGAGGTGCTACACCGCCGCCGGTCTTCACAATCTCGTTCGGATTGATATCGGCCATGCTCATATGGATAGGCGAATGCTCTCCTTCGTGCTGCCCCTGCCATACACGGCAGCTGGCTTCCGAGTAGCGTCGGTCCGATGAGGCTGCTCCGCACTCTCGTGCTGTTGGTGCTCATGGCGCTCGCCAGCGTGCCGGCATTCGCCCAGCTTGTGGCCGAGCCGGAAGCGGAGCCCATTCCGGCAGCTGATCCCTACGGCCGCGAGACGCCGCGCGGAACGGTGACCGGCCTGCTCGGAGCGCTCGCCGCCCAGGATTACCCGCGCGCGGCCAACTTCTTTACCTTGCCATTCTCCGACGATGCCGAGCTTGCCGGGGAGAGCGCGGAGCTGGCGCGCCGGTTCCAGGCTGCGCTCGACAGCGGCGGAACGTTGGCTCCCTTCGGCATGCTGTCGAACGCGGCAAGCGGCCGTGCGGACGACGGACTGCCTGCCGATCGCGAGCAGGTGGGCACTTTCGGCAACGAAGAGATGGCGCCCATCCTGCTTTCGCAGGTCCAAGGGCCGGACGGCATCACAACCTGGCGCATCTCGAGCGAGACGATCCAAGAGCTGAGAGAGCTGACGCCCCCCGCCAACGCAGCCGGGGCCGGCGCGGTGGAGTCCGGCTTTCTGCTGGCCGGTGCGCCGCTTGGCGACTGGCTTTTTCTGCTGGGGATTGCAGCGGGCAGCTTCCTGCTTTTCTGGCTGATTTCGGCAGGCATCTTGGCGCTGATGCGGGCGACCGTCTCAAGCCGGGAGGAAGGCCCGCTCTATCGCGTCACTTTTGCTGCTCTGCCCCCGCTCAGCCTGTTCCTGGCAGTCGTGGGCTTCCAGTCGTGGGCGGCCAGCACCGAGGTCTCGATCGTCGCCCGCCAGTTCCTGCTGCGCTATATTGGTATTGTTGCCTGGGTAGCGCTCGCCTGGTTCGCGCTACGGCTGGTGGACGCCGCTGCCCGTGTAACCATTGCGCGCATGGAGCGGCACGAACGGCGCCAGGCGGTCTCGGTCGTCGCTCTGCTGCGACGCGCAGCCAAGGTTCTGCTGCTGGCGATGGCTTTCGTCGCAATCCTCGACACGTTCGGCTTCGATGTCACCACCGGCATTGCCGCACTCGGCATCGGCGGCATCGCGTTGGCCTTGGGTGCGCAGAAGACGGTGGAGAACCTGGTTGGCAGTGTCGCTGTGATCGCTGACCAGCCGGTGCAGCTGGGCGATTTCTGCCGAGTGGGCGACATTATTGGCACGGTCGAGGATATCGGCATGCGGTCCACCCGGGTCCGCACGCTCGAGCGGTCGCTGGTCACGATCCCGAACGGCGATCTCTCCTCCCGCGAGATTGAGAACTACGCCAAGCGCGACCGCTTCCTGTTCAATCCAACCATTGGCGTCGAATACGGCATTTCCGCTGCCAAGTTGCGGGAGGGCGTGAAGGTAATCGAACAGGTGCTGATCGATCACGAACTGGTAGAAAACGACGGCCTCCGCGCGCGCTTCGCAGATTTCGGCGCCAGCTCGCTCGATATCGAGATTTGGTCCTACATCACCGTGAGTGATTTTCCGCAAAGCCGGTTGGTGCGCCAGGAGCTGCTGCTTGCGATCTTCGAACGGCTCGAGGCGGCGGGGCTGGCGATCGCCTTCCCCACTCGCACTGTCCACTTGGTGCAGGAAGGCGACTGAGGACAAACCACCCTTTGCTGGGTCCTCGATAACGCAGCAATTATCCCCGCCCCCAATCAGGCGCGGGCCCCTGCCATTTTGGCGGATCGGCAGCTCTCAAGAAACGCCAGACTGAGGCTGATCACCGCGCTTGGGCGCATAACGATCGGTGCTGATCGACTGGATGCCCGCTTCCCGGTCCGGCTCGCATTGCTCAACGAAACGGCGTCTTCCCGTGCTGGCCCCAGCAACTACCCTGCAAAGCAGCCTGCAATAGCGAAACACCCGCATAAGTCGGGCGTGCTGTTACGCCTCCGCTCCGGCGTTAACGGGTGCTTATTACCTCCTGAATAGGTGGCGCATCAACGTTCACAACGGCTGCGCGTCGCAGCGTCTAGCCCCATCAAAGGCACGCCCCATGCTAACCTGGTTTCGATCCAACGCGCCGATCCGGCGCAAGTTCGACGTCTTGCTAATGCTGTACGCCGGTCTGACCGCCGTGCCTATTGCAACGACGTTGTTCGCCATGGCGACCGGAATTGAATCGCCGCTTCTGCCGTTCGCTGACGTCGTGGCTTTCGTCGGCGTCGTGATCGTCGCCCTCGCGTCGAAAAAGCTTATCTGCGACCCCTACGTCGCCACGGTCGTGCGGATGGAAGGGCTTGCCGCGGGCGACCTTACTTCCCCGATCGCTTATACCGAATACACCGATTGCGTTGGCCGCATGACGCGGGCGATGGAGGTGTTCCGCCGGAATGGCGAAACCATCCGCGAGGCGACCGCCGCGCAGGAGCATATGGTGGGCACGCTGGGTGAAGGGCTTTCCCGCCTGGCGATGAGCGATCTTACCCACCGCATCAATGAGCCTTTCCCCAGCCACTACGAACAGCTGCGCAGCAACTTCAATCACGCCATGGATTCGATGGCCGAAGTGATGTCTGCGGTCACCGAGGTGGCGAACGGCATCAGGAACGGCGCCAGCGACATCCGCCAGGCATCCGACGACCTGTCGCAGCGCACCGAGCAGCAGGCCGCAAGCCTTGAGCAGACCGCAGCAGCCATGGACGAGATCACGGGTGCGGTGCGCGAAACGGCCGTCGGTGCCGGCCGCGCGAACTCTGCCGTCAGCGAGGCCCGTGCCGAAGCCGAGCAGTCGGGTGATGTTGTCCGCCGGGCGGTGGACTCGATGGGCGGCATTGAGCGCGCCTCGGCCGAGATCAGCGAGATCATCAGCGTCATCGACGGAATCGCATTCCAGACCAATCTCCTCGCACTCAATGCCGGAGTGGAAGCCGCGCGGGCGGGAGATGCAGGCAAGGGCTTTGCCGTCGTCGCTTCGGAAGTGCGTGCGCTGGCCCAGCGTTCGGCAGATGCCGCCAAGGATGTAAAGGCCAAGATCACCGCATCCTCGCAGCAGGTTGAATTCGGCGTGGAACTGGTTTGCGAAACCGGCAAGGCGCTTCAACGCATCATCGACCAGATCGGCCAAGTGGCCAACCTGGTGGGGACGATTGCCACCTCTGCCGAGCAGCAGGCGGGCAGCCTCCAGCAGGTCAACACCGCGGTCAGTGAGATGGACGGCGTCACTCAGCAGAACGCCGCCATGGTGGAGCAGGCGACCGCTGCGGCGCGCAGTCTCGCCGAAGAGGCCGAGGCGCTTGCCCAGCAGGTGGGCGGCTTCAAGCTGGAGGAGGGGCAACGCCAGGCGCCCGCGACGAATACCGTGCATCACCTTCAAGCGCGCGCAGCGAAGGTAGGCCGGTCGGTCGCTGCCAACGTCAAGCGGCGCGCGGCCAGCGGCGGGGCCTCTGCGGCTCTGGCGGAGGACGATTGGTCGGAATTCTGACCAGAAATCCTCTCGTTCCTTTTCGCTCAGGAATTCCAGATGTCCATCGCTCTTCCTTCCGTTCTCGATACCCCCGCCGCCAGCGTCCTGCATTCCACCTTTTGTGATGCAATTGGACGGGACGAGTCGCTGCTTATCAACGGCAGCGCGGTGGAGCGCGTCGGCCAGGCATGCCTGCAGGTACTGACCGCTGCGGCCCTCCAGGCCCGGCAGTCTGGCCTCGCCTTCCGCATCGATGAGCCGAGCCCGCAACTTGCCGAGATGGCGAACCTCGCCGGCCTCGACTTTCTCCTCGCTGCCTGACCGGAAGATCGTCTCATGGACATAGAAGAAATCCAGCAGATCTTCTTCCAGGAATGCGAGGAAGGACTTGCCGGCATAGAAGTAGGCTTTGCCGCCCTCAGGGGCGGAGATACCGATCCCGAAACCATCAACAGCGTGTTCCGCTGCGTTCATTCGATCAAAGGCGGGGCGGGCGCATTCGGGCACGAACGGCTGCAGGCCTATACTCACCAGTACGAGACGCTTCTCGACCTCGTGCGCAGCGGCGCCGTCAACCTGACGCCGGAATTGCTCGACCTGCTCCTGGGCGCGTTCGATCTGCTTGCGGACCATGTCGCCGCTTCGCGCGACGGGGGAGATGCACCGAACGACGCGGCAATGCTCGAACGGCTGACCGCGGCGTGCACCCACGGGGCTGCGCCTGCGGCCACCCAGAAGCGAGGGACTGAAGCCGCGCCGGAGCCGCGACCGGCACCTTCGGCAGCGCCGGCGAACACAGGCGATGATTTCGACGACCTCATGATGATGCTCGACGATGTGCTGCCCGCCTCGAGCGAGGCGGCGCCTGGTTTTGTCGGCGACGCAGCGGATAAGGGCTGGCGACTTGAATACAGGCCGGCAGCCGATGCGTTCGACAATGGATCAGAGCCGCTCCTCCTGCTGCGTGAATTGGTGCGGCTGGGCGGCACGGTAACCGAGTGCGATCTGTCGGCCCTGCCTGCGCTGGCATCGCTCGACCCCGACCAGGCCTATCTGGGTTGGACGGTCGTGCTGCCCGAAAGCGCCGGGGAAGATGATATCCGCGCGATATTCGAATTCACCGATTCGTCCTTCACACTTGAGCGGGTTGGCGATCACCAGCCACTACCTGTCGCCGAAGAGCCTGTCACCGAAGCTGCTCCTAAAGCGCCGGCAGCTGCCTCGCCGGTCCCGCAAGCGCCCGCTCAGGCGCCTGTTGACGATGCACCGAGAGCCGTACCTGTGCCTGCCGCGCAGACGATCCGCGTCGATCTCGGCAAGCTCGACCGGCTGGTCAATCTCGTTGGCGAGCTGGTCATCACCCAGGCGATGCTCGCGCAGCGTCTCTCCGAGAAGGATTTCGGCACCGTCGCCGAGATGGTCGATCTCGAGCATCTGACGCGCGAGCTTCAGGAATCGACCATGGCGATCCGCGCGCAGCCGATGAAGACGGTCTTCAGCCGCGTGCCGCGGATCATCCGCGAGCTTGAGGGCGAGACGGGCAAGCGCGTGCGCCTCGAACTCGAGGGCGAGATGACCGAGGTCGACAAGACCGTGGTCGAGCGTATCGGAGAGCCGCTTACGCATCTCATCCGCAATGCGGTCGATCACGGCCTCGAAATGCCCGATGACCGCGCCGCTGCAGGCAAGCCGGAGGAAGGCGTGGTGCGCCTGTCCGCCGCGCACCAATCGGGCCGCATCGTCATCACCGTGACCGATGACGGCCGCGGCATCGACCGCACGCGTGTCCTTGCCAGAGCGATCGAGCGCGGCATCGTCCATGCCGACGCGGCCCTGAGCGATGAGGAGATCGACAATCTAATCTTCGCCCCTGGCTTCTCGACCGCGGAAAGCGTGTCGAATATATCGGGCCGGGGCGTCGGTATGGATGTCGTGCGCAAGAACGTCCAGGCACTGGGTGGCCGGGTTGGCATCCAGTCGCGCTTGGGCGCGGGGTCGAGCTTCTCGCTCAGCCTGCCGCTCACGCTGGCCGTGCTCGACGGGATGATCGTCACCGTGGGTGAGCAGGTCCTGGTCGTTCCGCTCAGCCATATCGTCGAGAGCCTGCGGCCTGGCGCAGGCATGATCAAGCGGCTCGGCCCGACGGGCAGCCTGATCGACGTGCGCGGTACCTATGTGCCGATCCTTACCGTCGCTAACAGCCTTGGGATCCCCCAGCACGAACCCGATCCCGAGCGCGGTGTGTTGATCGTGGTCGAAAGCGATCAGGGGCAGGCCGCTCTGCTGGTGGACTCGATACAAGACCAGCGGCAGGTGGTGGTTAAGAGCCTGGACGCCAATTACCAGCCGATCGCCGGGGTTGCCGGTGCGACCATTCTGGGCAATGGCCGCGTAGCGCTGATCATCGATGTCGATGCGCTCGCCTCGCGCGAACGGCTCGCTGCACGCTCGTCGCGGGCGGCAGCGGCATGAGCGCCGCCGTCGCGACCAACGCACGCGGGCGCGAGTTCGGCTTCGATGCCGCGGATCATCGGGCCATTGCCGCACTGATCTACGACGAGGTCGGCATCCTTCTGCCCGAGGGCAAGGCGCAACTCGTTTACGGTCGTCTGGCGCCTCGTGTCCGCGCGCTCGGCCTCGCCAGCGTCGGCGCCTATGTGACGTTGATCGGCCGGGACGCGGATGAACGCGCCCGCGCTGTCGACGCGCTTACAACCAATCACACCAGCTTCTTCCGCGAAAACCATCATTTCGAGGATTTCAACGCGCGGCAGTGGCCGGAGCTGTCGGCACGGCTGGCCGGAGGCGGCAGCGTGCGCTTGTGGTCCTCCGCCTGTTCCAGTGGCGAAGAGCCCTACACCTGGCTGATGGCTGCGCTGGGCAGCGATCGCAACCGGGCGCAACGCGTTCTGAGCAGCGACCTGCGGATGCTGGCGACCGACGTGTCACCCAGCATCCTCGCTGCGGCGCGGGACGGCTGCTATCCACGCTCGGCGCTCTCCTCTGTTTCCCAGGCGCTGCGTACCGCATGGCTGAAGGGCGAGCCGGGCGGCGACATGCTCACCGTGGATCCGATGCTCAGGAGCGCAATCGCCTTCAAACAGCTTAACCTGCTGGGCAACTGGCCGATGAAGCGGCGTTTCGACACGATCTTCTGCCGCAACGTGATGATCTATTTCGACGAACCGACGAAGGCCCGGCTACAGGCCCGCCTGGCGGAGCAGCTGGAATTGGGTGGTATGCTGTATATCGGCCATTCCGAGCGCCTGATCGGAGGGGTCGAGCGCAAGTTCGAGTGCGTCGGGCGCACCGCCTACCTCAAGGTGGCGGCATGAACGTGCGAACACTCGTCGTCGATGACTCTCTTGCAATGCAGGGGCTGGTCTGTCGCAGCCTTCTTGCCAGTCCGAACATCGAAGTAGTCGGCACGGCCGCGAGCGCGCACGAGGCACGCGAGAAGATCAAGGCACTCGACCCTGATGTCGTAACGCTCGACATCGTCATGGACGGCATGAACGGGATCGACTTCCTCGAGCGGCTGATGCGCCTGCGGCCCACGCCCGTGGTGATGGTGTCGTCGTTCACCGCCAAGGGCGCCGAGGCCAGTCTTGCCGCGCTCGAACTCGGCGCGTTCGATTGTTTCGACAAGGCCGATCTGCGCATAGGCTCCGCCCCGGCAGGGACGGACGGGCTGGCCGACCTGGTGTTGGCTGCGGCACGTTCGCGGCCCGGGGCCTTAGCTGCCGCCGGGCCGGAACGGCGCAATGATGGCTACGTCCCGAGGGAGGGCAGCATGATCGCCGTCGGCGCCTCCACCGGAGGTGTCGAAGCGCTGATCACGCTGCTTGCCGGCTTCCCGGCCAATTGTCCGCCCACGGTCATAGTCCAGCATATGCCGGCCACATTCACGACCAGCTTCGCTGCGCGGCTCGATAGGCTCTGCCGGCCGCAGGTCGAGGAAGCGCGCAGCGGCGCGCCGCTGGCTGTTGGCAAGATCTATCTCGCACCTGGCGGCGAGCGGCACATGGAGGTCGGCGGCGAAGGCGCGCGGCGCCACTGCCGTCTGGTTACGGGCGATAAGGTCACCGGCCATCGCCCGTCAGTCGACCGGCTGTTTCACTCCGTCGTGCGGGCCGCGGGCCGCCAGGCAGTGGGCGCGATATTGACGGGCATGGGCAGTGACGGAGCCGCCGGGCTCAAGGCGATGCGCACCGCCGGATCGATGACAATCGGTCAGGACGAGGCAACCAGCACCGTATACGGCATGCCCGCCGCGGCACACGCTATCGGTGCCGTTGCCGAGCAGCTGCCATTGCGCCGGATCGCCCGCCGTCTCCTGGCCGAGTGCCAGGCATGAGCGTGATCGCCGAGCGCGGCGGACTGCGGCGCATTACGATCGTGCAGGGAGAGACCCACGTTTCGGACGAGACCGACGTGGTGCTCGCGACATTGCTGGGCAGCTGTGTTGCCGCCTGCTTGCACGACCCCGTCAGGAAGGTCGGCGGAATCAATCATTACCTGCTCGCCGAAGGCACTGCGACTGATGAGCAGTCCATGCAGCGGTACGGCGTTTACGCGATGGAAGTACTGATCAATGCAATGCTCGCAATGGGCGCCGCGCGGCAAAGGTTGAAGGCGCGGATTTTCGGCGGAGCATCCATGCACAGCGGTTTTCGCGATATCGGCGGCGCCAACGTCGCTTTTGCGCGCAACTTCCTGCGCTCCGAAAACATAGCACTGGTGGGGGAAGATGTCGGCGGATTCCAAGCTCGGCGGGTGGAGTTTCGTGCTGCCCATGGGCTCGTCCGTTGCCGCAGCGTGGCAGGCACGGCGCCGCCGGACCCTGTGCTTCCCGTGCCTGCCTCAACAGAGCTTGGCGAAGTGGAGTTCTTCTAATGATCGATATGGCTGAGAGGAAAAGCGACGTGTCCAAGCTCGTAATGATGGTGGACGATTCGCCCAGCATGCGCATGCTCCTGCGCGCGGCGCTCACCGATCTCGGCTACGATGTGGTGGAGGCAGAGGATGGCGTCTCCGCCCTGGAGAAGCTGGGTAGTGTCGAGCCTGACCTGTTGATCACAGACATCAACATGCCCCGTCTCGATGGCTTTGGCCTGATCGCGCAGGTGCGCGGTGCGGGCCGGCGCAACCTGCCGATCCTCGTTCTCACGACCGAAAGCTCGGACGAAAAGAAACAACGCGCCCGCCAGGCGGGCGCGACCGGCTGGATCGTCAAGCCCTTCAACCCGGACAAGCTCGCCGCCGCAATCCGGCGCGTGCTCCACTGATCGTCATCTGGAAGGAATAATCACTGTGCCCCGTCAGCTCATTACCTTCGAGATCGGCGATCAGACAATGGGCGTCGATATCATGGCGATCCGCGAAATTCGCGCATGGTCGCCAGCGACGCCGCTTCCCAGCGTCCCGTCCCATGTGCGTGGGGTGGTCAACCTGCGGGGTGTGATCCTGCCGGTGATCGATCTGCGCTGCCGGCTGGGCTGGGGCATGACCGAGCCCGGCGTGCGCCACGTGATCGTGGTGGTCCAGATCGGCGAACAGCTTCAGGGCATCATCGTGGATGCGGTCAACGACATCGTCTCGATCCTTCCCGAAGAAATGCAGCCGCTACCTGAAATGAATGGTGCCGAGGCATCGCAATTCATCGAGGGGCTGGCGGCCACCGGGGACCGGATGATCTCGGTTCTCGCTCTCGACCGGCTGGTTGATCGTCCTACGGTTGCCGAGGCGGCCTGATCTGACTGTTTTTGAAAGGATTGCATGATGGCCTCCATCCGAGTTCTCGTGGTCGACGATTCCTTCATGATGCGAACTCTGGTGTCCTCGGCGCTGGAGCGTATTCCCAACGTCGAGATCGTCGGCGAAGCCGCCAGTGCTGCCGAAGCGCGCGAACTGGTGCCTCAATTGCACCCCGACGTGATGACTCTCGACGTCGAGATGCCTGGGATGAGCGGGATCGAATATCTCGCCGAGATCATGTCGACGCGGCCTATGCCGGTCATCATCTTCTCCGCCCGCGCGACCGAGGGCGCGGCAGAATCGATTGAGGCGCTGCGGCTCGGCGCAATCGACTGCTTCCCCAAGCCGCGGGCGGCTCAAAGCGAAATGGACGCAATGATCGCCAAGCTGGGCAAGAGCGTGAAGGCGGCGAAGGATGCCAAGCTGCGGCTTCTGAAGCCAGAAGGCGCGCAGTCCACAATTCCGCCGATCGACTGGAACGGACGCCTGCTGGTGGTCGGCGGCGACACGTTGAGCACGGCCGAGCTGTTCGAGATTTTCAGTGCCTTCCCCGACAATTGCCCGCCCACTCTCGTGGTTCAGCATCTCGGCCCCGGTCTCCTTGAAGGGTTGGTCAGCAAGCTTGACGAGCAGATCGCGCCGCAGGTCGTCGTCGCGGCCGATGGCATGACGCCGGAGCAGGGCACGATCTACTTTGCGCCCACGGGCGAGCATCACCTTGTTATCGACGCCTGGCCTACGGGCACGCTCCGGCTGCTGGCCCGGGACCCGGTTAAAGGTGAGCGGCCGTCGATCTCGCTGCTTTTCGCCGCAGCGGCAAAGGCAGCCGGTACGGAGGTCGTCGGCATCATGCTGGCTAGGGACAGCGAGGACGGCGCTGGCGGTCTGAAGGTCCTGCGCGATGCAGGCGCTCATGCATTCTCGGTCGGCGACGAGGGAGAGTATCTGCTCCAACGCAGGCTTTCGTCACAGCCGGTGGCGCACGATGCGCTGGCGGCCGGCATCCTCAAGGTGTGTGCAAAATGAGCGCTGTCTTCCCCAAGGCGATGATGGCGGCAATGGCCGATGAACTCGTCTGCGCATCGGGGCTGCTTACCGAGCTCACGACCGACCTGTTCAGCGATCCCGAGGCGGTACGCCGCCATATGGTCGCTCTTCAGAAGCTCGACCTGGTCACGCAGATACAGTGCGGAATCGTCGATCTGCTGCGCAGTGATCAGAGCGTCGAGGAGGCGCTGGATGCTCTGCCATTGGAGGACATGGCGTTCCGCCTGCGTGCCGCAACGCAGAACGCCGCTGCCGCCGGTACGCCCGAGTTAGGGCGGGCCAGCTGACCTCACAATGACCAACGGCATTCAGGAAGCAGGTGCGGCTTGATGTGAATGGGCATGCCTCGGCAAGTCGCGCCCAGGCGCAATTGAAGCGGTGCCAGGCAGTTGGAGACACGGGTGCCACGCAGAGGCTTCCCGCTTCGGTATGAGAGCGTTGCGCCAAGCGAGCGGAGGGCAGCTGACAAGCTCAGCAGAGCGGGCCACCTAAGCTGCCGATTGCCTTGATCGGCCCTGCGTCCTTCTGCGTGCGGAATGGCGGCGTCAACGCCTGGCCGGCCTGTGAAGTTTCACGCGCCTTGCCGGATTCCTCAGGCGTCGTGCGGGCGCGCGGCCAATGTGGAGTTGGGTAAATGCGTCGCCCGGCCGGCCGCGATGATGGCTCCGGTCACGGACAGCCCGAGGGTCGACCAGAAGATCAACGCGAACGGTGCTGTATTGCTGACGGTAAGCCGCACCACGAGGGTCAGGGCCAGCGCTGCGGGCGAGGCCCACACGATTGCGCTCCATGCCGCTCGGAGCCGCGGTTCGGCGATATTTCGGCGCCTGCGCTTGCCGAGCCAGATATACACGCCGGTGGCGGCAACGCCCATGAGCGCCAGGCCGAACACCGCATAGGCGATCTTGACGGGCAAGCCGCCATAATTGCCGAAGTGCAGGCTATAATTGGAGGCAGCCGCCTGTTGCCCAAGCGTGCCGTCCGACAGCCCGGCAGTGCCCATGAAGCGCCCCGTGCTGTCGAACATGTAGTACTCGCCGAAGATCAGCCGCCGCGGATGCTCCGCCACCACTTGCACGTGCTGCCCGGCCGTCCCCGGCTCATGCACCGTGACATAGGTGAGGCGCATGTCAGGGTGATTCGCCTCCATGTAGCGCAGAGCGGCCGCGACATCCGGCAAAGGCGCGGGGCGCGCATCCGGCTCGCCTTCCTCGCCGAAAATGGGGGCATAGAGCGCCTCGATGTCCCCGTTATAATACCGCGCCGCCACGGCATAGCCGGTCAGGCTGGCCAGGCCGATCACCGCGCCGGTGATAGCCACGGCCAGGTTGAACGGCAGCGCCCATACGCTCAGCCGGTTGTGCCAGTCAGACAGCGCCACGCCGCCACTGTGCCGCATTCGCAGCCGAAAGGCGTCGCGGAAGATCTTCGGGTGAGCCATCAGCCCGGAGATCGCCAGCGCGATCATCAGCATGCCGAGCATGCCCACGACGGTGATCCCCACCAGGCCTTGGGCAATCGGAATGTTCAGCGTGTAGTGCAGAGCATAGAGGAAGTTCGACCATTCGATCTGCTCGGGTCCGGCGATCCGCCCCTGCGCGTCGATATGGACGGACTGCGTATCGGTGATCACGCGTGCCGTCGGCAGCTCGGCCACTGGCATATCGACATAAAGGTGAGTGGTCGGCGGCTTGCCGCGCTCGGTTTGCATCACGGCCGCGATGCCCAGCTGCACTGCATCAGGCTCGATATCGGTCATCTGCGGCGGCGCTGCCTGTTCGAAGCCCTGCCATTCCTCGAAGAACACCAGCAGCGTACCGCTCAGGCATACGATATAGAGCAGCGCGCCGGCCAGAAGGCCCATCGCCGCATGGGCGGAAAGCGCACGCTTCACGATTGCTGCGTCGGGGACGGATTTCATGAGATTGCCCCTGTCAGAAGGGATGGCAGGGCAGGCAGGCAGCACACAAGCAGTGTGACGATCTGGTTGCGGCGGGAGGTCTGCATGAGGATGATGCTGGCCAGAACCGCCCAGGCGATCGGCACGCTGAACAGTCCCAGCACCAGCGTGTTCGCCTCGTTCCAGCCAAGCGCGCCGCCTGCGCCCCGCAGCGCCACGGCGAGGCCGATCGAAGCGCATAGGCCACCCACGACCACCAGAAGGAATGTGCCGATCCGGCGGCCGATCCGCTTTGGCTCGCCTGGCTGAGGCAACATGCTGGCGCGTCGGTTCGATGCCGGCGCTCGGCCGGCTGGTGACGTGGCGCCCGCGATCGCCAGTGCGAGGAAGGAGACCGTCATCGTCACGAGCCCGGCGACCGCGACGCCCCACGCCCCTTCGCCATTCCACGCGAGGATGACCGAGCCGGCGAGCGCCACCCAGGCCGATGCGTTCCAGCCCACGGAGCGCTTCGGCAGCGACCAGGCGAAGCGCAGCAGGCCCACGGCGGCAACACCGAGCCCGCAAGCGAGCCACAGCAAGGGTGAGGCGCTGCTCATCAGAAGCTGTAGCTCAACGTCCCGAAAATGTTGCGCTCGGCGCCGAACCAGCAATCGCCGCGGGCGAGACAGGCGGCATAATAGTCCTCGCCGAGCAGATTGGTGGCGTTGAGCGCGAAGCTCCAATTGCGCCATTCCAGCTCGGCGACCGCGTCCACCAGAGTGTAGTCCGGTGTGACGATGCCGTTCGGAAAGGCAAAGCCATAGGACGTGTTCTCGCCGGAATGACGCACGCCCCCGCCCAGCGTCAGCACGGCCTCGCCGCCCAGCTGGAAGGGTCGCAGCGCCCAAAGCGAGGCGTTCGTCTTGGGCACGTTGTCGAGCTGCTGGTTGGTGCCGTCGATCTCGGCCTCGTTGTAGCTGTAATTGGCGATCAGCTGCAGATCGCCGGGCAGCCGAGTGCGCGCTTCCAGCTCGAAGCCCTTGGATGTGACGCCGTCCACCTGGATGAAGTGCCGGGGATCGGCTGAATCCGGATCATCAATGGCGCGTCCGTTCTCCTTGATGTGGTAGGCCGTTGCCGTGATCAGGCTGGCGCGATCGAGTTGTAGCTTCAGCCCGGCCTCGAACTGCCGACCGCTCTTGGGCGTCAGCGGCGTTCCTGTGCTGGTGATGCCCGAAAGCGGCTCGAAGCTCTCGGTGTAACTGAAGAAAGGCGAAACGCCCCAGCCGAGATCGCCGATGATGCCGGCGCGGAAGGTCGTCGCATCCACGTCGTACGAACCGTTGAAAAGAGTATCCTGGGCGGTGGCGTTGTCATACCGGGCGCCGAGCACGACGGACACCCGATCCCACAAGCGGGCCTGTTCCTGGACGTAGAAGCCGATCTGCTGGCGCCTGACGTTTTCCGATGGTTGCGCCGTCTGCGGCAATCCGCCGCCAAAGTCGGACAAGGCAGCATAGTCGATATCGTAGATGTCAATGATCTCGGAGCCGTATCCGGCAATCTGGCGGACCCGGCTCCAGCTATAGTCGACACCGGCAAGGACTGTGTGTTCGACGTTTGCGCCGGTCGCGAAGTTCAGCTGCACGTTATTGTCCGAGGAGAAGATCTCCATCCGCGCCGTGCTGCCGGAGGAGGTGAGCTCGATCAGGCTTTGATCGGGGTCGAGGTAGGGATTGGCCGGGTCCTCGAAGCTGTTGGGATAATGGCTCAGGTATGTAAGGTCGCTGTCGATATAGCGCGCCTTCAGGTTGAACTTCGCGTTCTGGGAGAAGGCATGCTCGACGAGGGCGGTGCCCTGCAGCAATCTCCCGTCGTAACGATCCCAACCGGGCTTTCCGACAAACAGATCGCTGGAAAGCTGACCGTTCGGGTTGGGCAGGATCGTACCGACCAGCGGCAGGAACTGTGCGGTCGAGCCGCCATCGTCTTCCTGGTAGAGGCCCAGCAGCGTGACGCTGGTATCCATCGAAGGGGCCCAGGTGACCGACGGAGCGAACAGCAGCCGGTCGTCGGGCACATAATCGGTCTGCGTGCCCGCATCGCGCACCCTGGCGACCAGACGTCCGGCGATCCCGTCCGCGATCGGGCCGGTAAAATCGGCCAGCGCTTCCTTGCGGTCGAACGAGCCGTATCGCAGTGCGACTTCGCCCGAAGGCGTGAACTCCGGCAGCTTCGAGCTCAGATTGATGATGCCGCCGAGCGAACCGGCGCCGAACAGGACCGAGGACGGGCCCCGCAGCAGCTGGACGCTGTCGAAATTGTAGGGGTCGGCCCTGATGCTTGCGTAATAACTGAAGATGTCGCGCATCCCGTCGCGGAACTGCAAGGCATCGATGCCGCGTACCGTCGCACCATCCACTCGGCTGTCTGGTCCATAGGGACTTGTCTGCACGCCCGAGACGTAGTTGAGCGTATCGCTGACCGACAGCGCACCCTGGGCCTCGTAGACCTCCGCCGGGACCACCGTCACCGGCTGCGGCACTTCGATCGCGGGTGTGTCGGTCTTGGTCGCCGATCCACCCGACAGTGCATCGGCCGTGATTACGATAGGACCACCTTCCTCCGCAGCCTGCTCTTCCGCAGCAGCGGGAATTGTGCCCAAAGCGGCCGAGCAGCAGAGCATTGCTCCAATGATACGCATGAAAATTACCCTCGACGTAACGCCACTTCATGGCGCGGGCTGTCGACTACTGCGAGTTAGTTGCATTAGCAAGTGGCGGCATTGTGATTGTCTCCGATGGATCCGTGACGATCTCAAGGTAGTCCTGACGGCCAACCCACCCGACTACCTAAGAACCGAAAGTGCGCGTTCTCACACAGCTCGGATGGAATAGCGGACACCCGCCGAGCGCTGCCGAATGCGGGAGAGCGACGCCTGTCGTTCCCGGAGACACGCCGTATAAGGCTCCTGGTAAGCTTTCGTGCGTAGCTTGGGGATCATGCCCGACCTCCTCTCCAAGCTTGGCGCGCCGACGCCGCCTGCTGCCGCCACGCTTGCGCATCGATCCCTCGAGGCGGTCCGCCGCCACCTGGGCATGGATGTCGCGTATCTCTCCGAATTCGTCGGCGATGACGCGGTCTTCAGGGAGGTGGATGCACCCGGGCTCGAAGCTCTCATCAAGGTCGGCGATTCGCTTCCGCTGGAGCAGGTTTACTGCCGCCATATCCTGGCGGGTCGGCTGCCGGAGCTGATCCCCGATACCGGAGCCAACTCGTTCGCCACCACCTTGCCGATCACCGCGCGTGCGCCGATTGGTGCGCATGTCAGCGTTCCGATTCGAGGGGCGGATGGCGAAGTCTACGGCATGTTCTGCTGCCTGAGCGCGACTCCGAAGCCCGCTTTGAACGAGCGTGATCTGCATATTGTCCGTGCGTTCGCCGGGATGGTGGCCGAGGAGATGCATCGCGAGCAGTCGGTGCACGAAGCGCTGGCGCAAAAGACCGCTCTGGTCCGCAGTGCGCTCGAGCCCGGTGCATTCTCGATCCACTTGCAGCCAATCTGCGCCGTCCTCAGCGGAGAGCCAGTCGGCTTCGAAGCTCTCTCGCGGTTTGTGCTCGAACCTTTGCGTAGCCCCGATGCGTGGTTCGGCGACGCAGCCGAATGCGGTCTGGCCGTCGAACTCGAATGCGCCGCGATCGAAGCGGCGCTCCTGGTGTTCGATCAGCTTCCTGCACCCCTTACTCTGTCCGTCAACGCATCGCCGGAGACCGTTTCGAGCGGTGCATTGGCGCGCGTGCTGGGCGACCGTGCGATCGATCGGCTGACGCTTGAAGTGACCGAGCATGCGGCTGTCAAAAGTTACGACCTTCTCAATGCCGAACTCGCGCCTCTGCGCGCGCGCGGCCTCAAGCTTGCGATCGATGATGCGGGTGCCGGCTTCGCAGGCCTGCAACACATCCTCCGGCTCCAGCCCGACATCATCAAGCTCGACATGACGTTGATCCAGACGATCGATATCGACCCTGCCCGCCGGGCCTTGGCTGCGGCGATGCAGATGTTCGCGCGCCAAACGGGGGCGGTCCTCGTTGCCGAGGGGGTCGAGACCCGAGACGAACTATCCACTCTGGCGCGGCTCAGCTTCATGCGGGCGCAGGGTTACCTGCTGGGCAAACCCAGGTCATGGCAGAATGTGCTAGGCGAGGTTTCGCAGGAGGCGCGAGCCTCGGGCTGAATTGCGCGCAGCCGCTGTCGAACGCAATTCGGATTTCCCCAGGGATGCAAATTTGACGAGCCGACGTGGATCGGAGCGGATGTGCATTATCCCCCCATCCGGATCAGGTGGCTTGCACACGGCAGCGAAGATCGCACCGCAGGCTTGCGTGCCTCGTTCGCCAGCGCCAAGCAGCCTGGATGCGCATCGCCCTATTCGAGCCTGAAATTGCTGGAAATGTCGGCGCGGTTCTGCGGCTCGGCGCCTGTCTGGGCGCGGCTGTGGACCTTATCGAGCCTATGGGGTTCGAGTGGGATGATCGAAGAGTACGCCGGACCGCCATGGATTATATCGATCATGTCGCCATTGCACGCCATGCCAGCTTTGAGGCGTTCAGGACGACTATCGGTTCGCGGAGGCTGGTGCTGTTCACCACCAAGAGTCGCCAATCGACCTACGAATTTGGCTTCATGGTCGATGATGTCCTGCTCTTTGGAAAGGAAAGCGCAGGCGTGCCGCCTGCTATAGCCGACGCTTGCGATGCACGGGTGCGCATTCCAATGCGGCGCCAGGTGCGCTCGATGAACCTTGCGACATCAGCGGCACTCGCGCTTGGCGAAGCCATGCGCCAAACCGCGACTTTGCCGAATTGACTGGCGTGCGACGGAAACGATTCGGGCTTCAGGGTTGTGCAACGGCCCGACGAGCGCCAGCGCCAATGAGCGCCAACCGGTCATAATTGTTGGCCAACAAGCGGTTCACTCTGCGAACCGAGGCGGCCGTCTGATACCCACGATGCGTCGTGGGTGCATGGCCGGGCCTCGGGGAGACCAAAGCGGTTTGGCAGCTTCGTCGCGCCTTGATTCGCTGAGGATTGTCAGCAGAACCACCTAGTCTGCAATGTTTTGCGCGGCTGACGGATGAACTTCGGTTGACCTTCGCGGCGCTTATGTTCGTAGGCTTGGCACCCGATCCAGGAGCAAGGCGTGAACATATCGTCAATAGCAGGCAGGCGGGTGCTGTTCCTTATGGCGACCGACCATGAATACGGCCAGGAATTGCGCGCGCGTATAGCGCCACTGATCACTGGAGTTGGGCCCGTCGAGGCTGCGATCAGCACGGGCGCGTGTCTCCAGGCAATGCGGGCCACCGGCGAGCCGCCCGATCTGGTTGTGTCGCTCGGCTCTGCTGGGTCACGGCGCTGCGCGCTCGGGTGTGTGTATCAGGTCGACAGCGTATCCTGGCGCGACATGGATGCCTCACGCATCGGGTTTCCGAAGGGCGTCACACCGTTCACCGATCATTCGGCTGTGATGCGTCTGCCCACGCCGTTGGCCAACGTGCCCTGCGCATCTTTGTCGACGGGCAGCGATATTGTTGGAGGTGATCGCTATGCGGAGATCGATGCCGATCTGGTCGACATGGAGACGTTCGCAGTGCTGCGCGCATGTCAACGGTTCGACGTGCCGATGATCGGCTTGCGCGGCGTCTCGGACGGGCCTGGCGAACTCGATGGACTGTCAGGATGGACAGAACTGCTCGCGCTGCTGGACAAGCGACTGTCATTGGCGGTGGACCAGTTGTGCGATCTCCTCTCCACCACCACCGCCAGCGGCGACGCTCGCAGCTTTTTCTGAAATATGCGTATTCCTCCGGCACCCAGGCTGCCTTCTGAGTAGCGTTGTCAAACGACGTGTTCTTATCGCTTGCTATGCGTTGCCCTGAACTCAGCGTACCAACTCGGGTTGCGATGCCTCTGACGGCGGCACGCTCCAGTAGTGCCCCCACGGGCCGAGCCGGAGATAGTGCAGGGTTGAAACCGCACGGTAGCCAATCGCTTCGACTGGTCGCGTGCCGGCACGATTTTCGATTGCCGGAAGGCACCAGGCGCGCTTGTATCCCTCCTCTCGGGCTATGCGCATCACGTGCAGTCCCATGGCCTGCGCCAGGCCTCGTCCCCGATATGCGGGCGGAGAATAGGAATCGTACATGTAGACGTCGCCGGGAGCGAGGATGAGATCGCCCTCCATGTAGTCGATACGCACGCGATCGCTGCCCATCCAATAGCCGTGCGCGAGTTGGTCGCCGTCCCAGGCCAGGAAGCAGCGCGCTCCGCGGTGCAGGCGCTCGTCCGCAATGCTCCGCCGCTGGGGGAGCATCCGCAGATACGCGTCTTTCGTGTCCGGCGTCATCTCGCGAAAGGAAAACTCGCCCTTCGGTGTGGGCGCGGGAATCGGCTCATCCAGCGGGCGCACCATCAGGATCATCCGGCGGTGAATGGTGGTTCTCACCTTCATGACGAAGGTCTCGAATGCGCTCAACTTGTTCACACCGCGCTCCTTGTGAGGGTCGAAGCATCGTTAGCGAGCTCCGTCGCAGGGCCATTTGCCGGCCCCGGCTTGACGGCTTCGAAAGCGAGATAATAGCCGGTCCGCCAGCGGCTCGGCGCACGCTCAAGCGCCTCAAAGCGCATCAAGGCTTGCACGAAGCGCTTCTTCGCCGACTTGTTCGACGCGCGGTCCCGCAGACGTGCAAACCGCATGGCGGGATCGCGCGGCGCGTGCGAGACGGCCCGGACGCTACGCACCTGCAGCCCCGCTGCTTTCAGCGCAGCGACACCCTGGCGCCTGGTAAGCGTTTCACCCACGAAATATGGCCGCAGCCGAAGCCCGGACAGCTTGCCGAAGCGGCTTCGCAGATACAGCAGCGGATTGTGCGGATTGTCCAGGGTAAGGACCAGCACCCCGCCTGGCGCCAGGACACGGCCAAGCTCGCGCAGCGAAACCAGGATCTCCTCCCGCCGTTCGAAATGGTCCAGCGTCGAGCCCGACAGCACACACCCGAAGTGATTATCAGGAAAAGGCAGATCGCGGACGTCTGCCACGAGGAGCTCGCATTCCTGTGATTGGCAACCGTGGTTCTTGCGAGCGGCGCTGACGATCTCTGGCGACAGATCGACACCCACGCGAGGGGAGGGGAGGTGCCAGAGAGGGCTCCGGGATCCGCGTGCCTCCTCGTACAGGTCGGTCTTCAGCGAAGGGCCTGACACCGATCCCCCGCTGGCTCTGGCAATCAGATTGCCGTAGACCTCCTCCATATACTGATACCAAGTAGAATCCCTTGGCGTAGATTCGCGCTGGAGAATCTCCGAATCCCAGTATGAGGAACCGCTCGCGCGCTCGTCCATAGGTTCTCTCTTCATGAGCTAAAAGTTGTGAATTAACCATTCTGAACATAGTTTGTTTCCATGCGGGTAATAGGACGTGGCATAACAGTGTTATGCGAAGTTAGAGCCCTGTCGATGACGATGCATTGCGCAACGTAGTTGGATCGCTCACTTCGCGGTCCCGAGCAATTGGCGTCAGCAAGGTCGCCACGGCCGCCGCCAATGCCGGCATGCTGTTGCTGGCGGCGCACGCGCTCACGCCAGAGAGCTTCGGGGTTTTCGCAGCCGTGACCGTCGCCATTCTCCTGGTCGGGCGAGTGGTGGCATTCGGCTGCGAGCACGCCTTCATGCGGCTTCGCACATTGGCGCCCCACGCCAATGACGAGAATGCACTTCTCGGTGCCGCGCTGTTGGTGCCGGCCGCTTGCCTCGGTCTCGTCTTCCTTGCCACGCTGGCACTGTTCCGGTTGGTGGAGCCGGAGCTGCGTCTGCCTCTCGTGGCTACGACCGCGGCCGCGGCCGGGTGGGCATCAGCGGAACTGGCTTACTGGATCTTTCTTGCCAGAGGTCGGCATGCCCGCGCGCTGGCTGCGCAAGCAGGAACAGCCATCATGCGCCTGCTTGTGGTAGCGACAGTCGCGCTCACCTGGCCACATCGCGATACGCTTCTGCTTGCCTATGCAGGAAGCGGCCTCGTCTCGGGTGGGATCGCGATCGTCGTTGCGGCGCGCGGCGCTCGACGTCCCACCCTGGCGCTTGTCCTGGAACTCGTTCGTTATGCACGCTGGCAGGGGCTGGCGCAGATCCTCTCGGCATTTGCGGGACAGCAGGCCATCTTGATGCTGCTGCTCATCGGAAACCAGCCTGCCGAGTCAGGCATGTTCTCGCTTGCGCTCTCGCTCATGTTCGGCGTGTTTTTCATCTACGCGGGCCTGTTCGAGCAATTGTCGGCTGAGGTTTCCGAACGGGAAATCTCGTCGAACCTTCACTTTCTGCGGTCGACCGCGCGCCGCACCGCAGCGCTGATTGCGCTTTCGGCAATCATGCTGCTTTTCGAATACGTCTTTGCGCCCTTTATCCTGCCACAGGCACTTTGGTCTGGGGGCGCCGTTTTCGTTCCGCTGGCGATCGCGACGCTGATCACATTGGCACATGCCCCTTTGGAAGCGCTCCTGCACGGGAGGCTCATGCCTCGGATCATCCTGGAAAGCCGCTTTCTTCGGATCTTGCTCGTTGGGTTGCTCGGCCTACCCGTGGCGCTTCTTGGCAATGCTGAGCAGATGGCCTGGATTCAAGTGCTTGCGGCCGTGATGAGCCTGGCATTTCTTTATCTTCGACTTGGCAGGTCGAAGGGGCAAGCGCCTGCCTGAGCGAGCCGCCGTTGGTGGCGTACGAGCTGCGGATTGGGAAAGAAGGGCGCGAAATGCAGTGCTTGTCCAACTCTGCTGGAAAGCGCCTGGGCCGGTTCTCCGACCAACTTGATCCTCGGTGAAGGCCCCGCCGTTTGCGCCGGGGCCGATCAGGCATCAGCCTGTTCGAGCAATATGGCTTGTCACTAGCTTTAACCTTACTGCAGCCGGTGCGGGCTTCGTCTATGGGCAGCCAGGCCGTTCGCGTGAATGGGCTGTCACCGCAATCAAGGCGCAAATTTCGCGATGGTGGTGGTCCTGTCTTCGTTGGTGGAGAGCGCTAGTCGCCCGCCTGCGTGACCAACAGCGGATGGAGGCACAATCGACACTCGAGCGCCGACAGTCAGCATGCAAGGGAGCTATTTGGCGTCCCGATGTCTGCTCCTGTCCGTGAGCCTTCTCGGGGACGACCTGCTTTCGGCCACGATCAATCCTTCAGCAGCTGCCTGAAAAGCCATCTTGGGGTCCGCGGACCTAACCGGAAGCGCGATCCTGACGATAACGGTGCTGGAGAGATCTAGCCGCTTGTCCCCGCGTGTGGCACGACCTTGGCGGCGTACATGGTGCAACTCAGGTTTTGATAATCTCATGAGCTCCCTCAGCCCAGGCGGCTTTGCCGGCCTGGATTTCGGAACGACCAACAGTGTCGCGGCTCTCGCCGAGGGAGCCGGTCGGGAGCCGCGCCTCGTCGCTCTCGAGGGCCCGCACGGGCCCGCCGAAGTGTTCCGCTCGGCATTGTGCTTCTGGCGCGACGAAGACGTGCGGGGCGGGTTGGCAGTGGAGGCAGGGCCAGCCGCGATCCACGAATATCTCGAGTACCCCAGCGACAGCCGCTTCCTTCAATCATTCAAGTCCGTTGCCGCCAGCTCGTCATTCGAGCGCGCGTCGCTGTTCAATCGGGCCTACCGCTTCGAGGATTTGGGGCGTCTATTCCTTGAGAAACTGGCATCCCATGCAGGCGGCATGCTGGACGGGCTGGACCGGATCGTGGTGGGGCGACCGGTCCGTTATGCTGGCGAGCGCCCCGATCCGGCGCTCGCGCGGCAGCGCTATGACGCGATGTTCGACGGGTTCGCCCGTGAGATCCACTATGTCTATGAGCCGCTGGCGGCAGCGTTCAGCCACGCATCACGGCTGACTGAGCCCGCGACGCTCCTGGTGGCGGATTTCGGCGGCGGAACCAGCGACTTCTCGGTCGTTCAAGTGCAGGAACCAGGAGCGGCGCAGCGCTGCGTGCCGCTCGGACATGCCGGTGTTGGACTTGCGGGCGATCGGTTCGATCAGCGCATCGTCGACCATTTGGTGTTGCCGATGCTCGGCAAGGGCGGACGCTATCGATCGTTCGACAAGGTACTCGAAATCCCGCCTGGATATTTTGCCGACTTTTCCGATTGGGCGAAGCTGACCTTGATGCGGAACCGGCGCACGCTCGACGAACTCGAGCGGCTACGGCGCAGCGCGCTTGAGCCGGAAGCAATTGGCCGCATGATCGCGATCATCGAAAACGAACTTGGGTTTCCGCTATACGACGCCGTGACGCGGCTGAAACGTGCGTTGACGGTTGAGGATCGGGCGACCTTTCGCTTCTCGGGCGCGGGCGCGGGCGTGGAGATCGAAGCGGTGGTGACTCGCGCCGAGTTCGAGAGCTGGATAGCCGGGGATGTCACCCGAATGGCTCAGGCGGTGGACGATGCCCTGGCAGATGCCGGGGTGGACGGGGCGGACATCGAGCGGGTGTTTCTGACCGGCGGGACATCACTGGTACCCGCAGTCCGGCGTGTGTTCACCAGCCGCTTCCGCGAGGAACAGATCATGTCGGGCGGTGAGCTGACCTCGATCGCGCACGGCCTGGCATTGATAGCGCAGGAGGATGATCCGTCTGCTTGGCGCGCATGAAGCTGGACGTTTTGACGCTCACCTTTCGGCAGCAGCTCTCTTCGTCGCCTCAGGAGCAGCCATGGCAATCTGATGTGTGCGGGCGACCCCCACCCGAGTATCTCGGCTCCGATACTTCGTGAGCCCGTCAGCTGCCCGTCCGGCTCCAGCCAGTGTCAGACCTGAGGCTCTGCGGCAAGGTGTCCACTGGAATGAGCCCTTCTGGCTCATGCGGCCCGCTGAAGCATTCCGAACAGGTCGCGCGGATCGTCGGGATCGGCGAGGATGTCGATCTCCTGGAAGAAATCCGTACCCTGCAGCTTGGCATAGACATAGCGAAGGGCAGAGAAGTCCTCGGTCGCGAACCCGACGCTGTCGAATAAGGTAATCTGACGCACATCGTGCCGACCCTTGGCATCGCCGCTCAGCACCCGCCAGAATTCGGTCACCGGATAATTCCCATCCATCTGCTGGATTTCGCCCTCGACGCGAGTTTGAGGTTCGAATTCGACGAACGTGTCTGCGCGTGTGAGGATATCCTTGTGGAGCTCCGTCTTGCCCGGGCAATCTCCACCGATCGCATTGATGTGGACACCAGCCCCGACCATGTTGTCGGTCAGGATCGTGGCGTAAGCCTTGTCGGCGGTGCAGGTGGTGATGATGTGAGCGCCTTCGATGGCGTCCTGCGCCTTTGTGCAGGAGAATACCCGAAGACCGCTGTCGCGGAGATTTCTGGCCACCTTTTCCGTTGCCGTGGAATCGATATCATAAAGCCGCACTTCCTCGATGCCGATGACAGCCTTCATTGCGAGAGCCTGGAACTCTGCCTGCGCGCCGTTGCCGATCATGGCCATGACCTTGGAGTTCTTCGGCGCGAGGTGACGAGCCGCCATGGCGGACGTGGCCGCCGTTCGCAGCGCGGTCAGCAGCGTCATCTCCGTCAGCATGAGCGGGTAGCCCGTATCCACGCGAGCCAACAGCCCGAAGGCCGCGACCGTCTGGCAGCCTTTCGCCGTGTTGCTTGGGTGCCCGTTCACGTATTTGAAGCTGAACATTTCGCCATCCGACGTCGGCATCAGTTCGATGACACCATTATCGGAGTGCGAGGCAAGGCGTGGGGTCTTCTCGAACATCTCCCAGCGGCGATAATCGGCTTCGACGGCGTCGGTGAGTTCCAGCAAGACCTCTCCAATGCCGAAATGATGCACGAACCGCATCATGTTCTCGACGCTGACGAACGGGATGTAGGCGAGTTGCGAGGGCGCTGGCGGCATTGCGGGTCCTTTTGCGGATGCGAGTGCGACACCAGTCTAGGGGCGCATCATGCCTGCCGAAATCGCAATTCGGCTTTAATTTCTGGAAGTATTTGGTAAACTTGTGCAGCTTCGTTGAGTATTCCGTCAGTCTAAAGTGAGCGGCCCGGCAATTATGGCGATTGCGAAATTCGTTCCGGACGATCTTGATCGTCGGATTATCGCGCATCTCCGCGCGGACGGGCGCGCATCGCTGGCAAAGCTCGCCGATGCTTTGGGAATCGCCCGGGGCACCGTTCAGAACAGGCTGGATCGCCTGCTTCAAACGGGCGCACTTCTCGGCTTTACGGTGCGGGTGCGCGAGGATTATGACGATCTATCCGTCCGCGCGGTGATGCTGATCGAGGTCACGGGCAAGTCGACGACGCAGGTTATTTACAGGCTTCGTGGAATTACCGAAATCCGTACGCTTCATACCACAAATGGAAACTGGGATCTCGTCGCTGAGATTTATGCGGCGAACTTGTCCGATTTCGATCGCGTTCTGCGGGAGGTCCGCATGATCGACGGTGTGGCCAATAGCGAAACGAGCCTTCTTCTGAGCACCGTCTAGAGCAGGGGGCTCGCGTCGCCGTCTTATTGCGCGCGTTGGCCTTCTCATCGGCAGACGGTGTGGCAAGTTACCGCTTCTGAGTGGTCCATCAACTATGTCGCATCGGAGCGAGCAGGCTGAGTTGCGCCGGTTTGCTGGACCCGAAGGGAGGCGGTGCCGATGCCTGGTGAGCCTAAGCCAGGCTCGCGATCGCCTGGCCCTGGATGCTCACCGCAGCATCACGGGAGGGTGGAAATCATCACCTGATCTCCTTGGCAACAGGCGGCGGCCCCGCACGCAAGAGAATGCGTGATTCGGTAGAAGCCAGCACGGCCTCGCGGGAATAGAGCAACGGGAAGGTGTCGCCCCGGTGCCATAGGTCGGCAAGGTCCGCGAAATGCGGGCTCTCCGGGCTGCCCGATTGGCCCGGTGTGTTCACCGCGCGGCTGGCGTCCCATTCTCCAACGTCCAGCACCATGCGGAACGACGCGCCAGCCGACAGGCGGAACCGGCTGCTGAACGACGATGCGATCGGTGCGCTCCAGGTGCCGCGCATCGGAAACGGGCCGATCGTCATGCGCTGGGCCTCGTCCTCAGGCGCGAGAGGCGCGAGCGCATGGGTGAAGCGGGCGGTATAGAGTCGCCCATAGCTCCACGTTGAGGGATCGTCGCCAAGGTTGTCGGCGATCTCGCGAAGCGCCGCGCGCAACGAGGTCAGTAATATCTCGTTGCGGCGCTCGGCCGGCTGATTGCCGAAGCGGGCGTCAGGCTTGGCGAGCAGGTCGATCAGCGAGCCGGTCGTCGGGCGACCGATCACCGACGCCGCGTCGGGGTACAGCGCTTTCGTTGCCGCAGTCCCAAGCTGACGGTTCAGCCACACAGCGGCGATCGTCGCGGCGACGCTTTCGGAGGTAGCGCGCCCGTCCCAATTGGCCACGAGATCGATCGCGCGGCGCTCCGATGCGTCGGCTCCAACCAGCCGCGCGTCGCGGATCAGCTGCACGAACCGACGATCGAGAGGGCTTTCCATATCGGTCTGAAGGTCGACAGAGTCGGCGACCGTCAGCTTCTTGCCGCGGGACAAGACCTCCGAAATGCGCTGATGCCGCGAGGGATCGGCCCATTCGAAGCCGATGCGCCGTTCGTCGATCGGATAGCCGGGTGGAAGGTTCATCTGGTTGGCGGTGGCGAACCAGCCCTGTGCCGGATTGAAGCTGCGCGGCAGTGCGCTTCCGGGCAGGAACCCCTGCCATTCATATCGCCCGTCACCGGGAACCGGCAGCAGACCGTCGAAATTCGTACGCCGCGGGGTCAGCCCGCCTGCGATCCATCCGATGTTGCCAGCGGTATCGGCGTAGACCTGGTTCTCGGCCGGGGACCCCCACCGCTCCATCGCGGTGCTGAATTCCCCCCAATTTCGTGCCGTCATGTACGACAGGGAGCCGAAATAGGCGGCGGTGCCGGGTTCGAGCCAGGCACTTCGCAGTGCCCAGGCCCTGCCAGTGCGCGGATCGACCTTCAGGACCGGCCCATGGCGAGTGAACTGCAGGGTGACCTCCCGGGGCGCCTCTCCCTTCACTTCGATCGCTTCGGTGATGGTGCGCATTGGCTCGAATTGCGCGCCGTAGCGGTAACTGTCCGCGGCGCCGGGGGCGAGATCATACTGGTAGAGGTCCTCCTGATCGATCGCGAAGATCGTCAGCCCGAACGCGATCGCATCATTGTGGCCGATCGAGATCCCGGGAAGCATCGGCTCGCCGGCGCCGATCACCGACAGTCCCGGCGCGTTCAGATGGACGATGTAGCGCAGCGAGGGAGCCCCATGCGCTCGGTGCGGGTCGTTAGCGAGGATCGGGCGGCCGCTCGCGGTCTTGCCTCCGCCGATCACCCAATTGTTCGACCCGATCACGTCCACCCGGCGATCAGTGAGCGTGATTTCGGCAGGCTCTGGGGCGCCACCGCCCTTGCGTGCCCTGCCTAGAGCCTCGAACAACATCGAACGCGTGCCGAGAGTGTAATCCTGCAACACGTCTGGGGGGAGACCGCATGGGTCGAACCCCGCCGGAACGTGCGTTTGCCAGGAAGGTTCGAGATTCAACCGGTACGCATCGCCGGCGATCCCTGCGGCGCAGATCGTCCGTGCGCGCGCAACCTCATCCTCGACATTTCCGATCAGGCCGTGGCTGCGAATCCTGACGATATCCTCCGCCGACCAGCGGTCCGGCTTGGTTCCGGCGAGCGTGAACTCCCGCGGCAGCGCGGCCTGGCCCTGCTCGATGGCGTCGACATAGGCGTTGATGCCATCGGTGAACGCATCGGCATAGCGGTGCGCATCTGGCCCGTACGATGCCCACTCGCGGCCCATATCACCGCGATACAGCAGCAGACGTGCCGCGCGATCTTGGGCGACATAGTCGGGGCCGAAGTCGTGGGCGAGCAGACCCAGCCCGCGCTTTCGCCACAGGTCGATCTGCCACAGCCGGTCTCGCGCGGCGTTGTAGCCCTGCAGGAAGAGCACATCGTGCGCAGTCTGCGCATAGATGTGGGGCACGCCCCAGCGATCGATGAGGATCTCGCCATCCTGCTCGAGCCCCTGCACAGCGCTGGTCGTCGTGGGCGGCGTCTCCGCGGCCATCGGTCCGTCGGTTGCACCTGTGAGGATCGCGGCCCCTGCGCCGAGCAGCCCGACGCGCAGCGCCCGTTTGAAGCCTGTCATCGCTGGTCCTTTTTCGTGACGCCGCCGATTGCGGCGCGGTTGTTGGCGGTGTCCACGTCGGACGTCTCGCGCGCCGGGTCGACTTCGGCACCGACGACCGGCTTGTCGCTTGCGAACTGCCATGACACTTGCGCGTCGTTCATCCGCCAGATCTCGGCGGGAATGCGAATGATCTCGCTCGTGCCGTCGGCGTATTCGATGCGCAACGGAACTGGCATGACGATCCCGCCGACGTTCCGGAAGTCGAAGCGGTGGAATGTCGTACCCGTGGCATTGCTTGGAAGCGCGACGATCCTGTCGAGCGCGATGTCGACGTGGCCGGTGCCGTAGAACCAACCGCGCCAAAACCAGTCCAGATCCACGCCCGAGCTGTCCTCGAATGTTCGGAAGAAATCATAGGGCGTAGGGCGGCGAAACCGCCAGCGGCGGCCGTATTCGAGCAGCGCCTGGTCGAACACATCGGGTCCGAGCACGGTGGTGCGGAGGATTGCGAGAGCGGTCGCGGCCTGCTGATAGCTCGCCTCGAAATAATGGTTCTGGCTGTCCGCCTGCGTCATGAGCGGGCGCCGATCGGTGCGGCGCATGAACGGAATGATCTTTTTCGGCTCGCCCCCGAGACGGGTCAGGAACGCCGGATCCCATTCCTTCTCCGCGAGATGCTGGACAAGACTGTTCACGCCCTCATCAAGCCAGGCCCAGCGCCTTTCGTCCGAATTGACGATCATCGAAAACCATATGTGGCCGATCTCGTGCATGTTGATGCCGATCAGCGAGTTCTTCGGTCCGGCAGCCGACACCTGGCCGACCGAGCCGTCGCTGCGCGGGCGCGGATCGTTGAACGTCAGCATCGGATATTCCATTCCGTCGACCGGGCCGTTAACCGCCTGCGCCGTCGGATAGGGGTAGGGGAACACGCGCCGGCCGTAGACCTCGATCGCCTTCGCGATCGCCTTTGTTGATTCGGCATCCCACAGCGGGCTGGCCTCGCGCGGGAAGAAGGACATCGCCATGACCACGTCGCTTGCGGTGCCCGGCTGGCGGACCCCCATCGCGTCCCAGATGAACTTGCGGGACGAGGCGAAGGCAAAGTCGCGGACGTTGCGCGCGGCGAAATGCCAGGTCTTCGTGCCCGCCATGTGCGAACGCTCGGCAGCGGCCGCCTCGTCCGGGGTGACGATGTACACTGGCGTATCGGATGTGCGCGCTCGCGCCAGTCGCTGGCGCTGCTCCGCGGTCAGGACCGCTGCCGCATTGGCAAGCTCGCCCGTCGCCGCCACCACGTGGTCCGCAGGGACGGTCAGCGCCACCTCATAATCGCCGAACTCCAGCGCGAACTCGCCGTCGCCCAGGAAAAAGCGCGTGTGCCAGCCATCATAGTCCGAATAGGCGAGCGCCTTGGGGAACCATTGCCCCGCTAGCAGGATGCAATTGGCACTGGCCGCGCTGCCGAAACATTCATAGCCGTCGCGTCCACCGATCACCGCTGTCTCGATGAGCGCAACGTTCCACGACATGTTGAGCGTGACGCTCTGACCGGGCTGCAACGGCGAGGGCAGGTCAACCTTCATCAGCGTGTCGACGATCCGCGCAGGCAGGCGTTGCCCGTGCGCGTCGGTCACCGAAACATCGCTGAAGCCGCCGTCGCGCGCCTGCAGGTGGAGCGCGCGTGCGGCGTCCTCGGCAACCGTGGCGGACGGATCGGCCGTTCGCGTCCGCTCCGCAATCGATCCCCGCTGGTGACCGTTGGCGTCGAGCGCAAACCACAAATATCGCAGCTCTTCTGGGGAGTGATTGTGATAGGTGACTTCGGCTTGGCCGGCGATGCTGCGCGCGGCCTCGTCCACCGTCGCGGCGATGCGGTAGTCGACCTTTTGCTGCCAGTATGCTGCCGTTGGCGCCCCCGAAGCGGCGCGGTACGCCGACGGCGGAAGCGGCACGGGCTCGACTTGCCGGAACGCGTCCTCGCTGCCGGGCGCCGAGACCTGGGCGGGGGCGGCCGTGGCGAGCGCGAGCGCGAACGCCGCAGCCGCCACGGGACGCCAGCCGAAGTTTCCTTCGCGCCTCGCCATCAGAATTCGGCTTCGATGCCCAAGAACACCGTGCGCCCGAGCACGCCATAGGTCGAGGTGTAGCCGCTGAACGCGCCGGGGGTGGCGCCGTTCGGAAGGACGGGGCCGGCGTCGTCGAACACGTTGGAAATGCCGCCGTAGATCTTGAGGCCTGCATCTCCCAGCTGCGCGACCTGGCTGACGTACAGGTCATGCCGCAGATAGGAATCGTAGTAGAGATAGAGGGGGTCTTGGATGTTGTTTGCCTGAACATAGACAAGGCGCGTATTGCTGGACACGAACGGCCCGATATACGCGGCCCGCCACTGGATATAGCTGTCCTCCCACGCATAGCCGACGCGCGCGCGAACCCGGTCCGTCGGGTTTGCGGCAGTGCCCTTGGTGTCCTCGATCGCGGTGCCCGTCAGCGTGGCATATTCTGTCTCATTGCTTAGCAGATGCGTCCAGTCGGCGTTGAAGGACAGCGTCCCCGGCAAACCGATGGCCTGCAGACGGGTGCGATAGTCCGCATGCACGTCGATGCCCGACGCGCGGATCTTGTTCAGGTTTTGCTGCGCCTGGATCACCTGCTGGATCTGCCCGGTCTCCGCGCTGCGGGTCACGACGTCGCAGAACGCGTTGGACGGAAAGCTCGCTGACGAATAGCATTGGTCGAGGATGATGTCGTTCGAGAAGGAGTCGATCGCGTCGGCGACCTTGATGTCGTAATAGTCCGCCGACAGCGAGAAGCCCTGCAGCCCCGCAGGCTGGAACACGGCGCCAAGCGTCAGAACCTTCGCCCGTTCCTCCCGCAGATCGGGGTTGCCCGAATTGGGCGAGCTGATCGAAGTGGTCGATTGTGTGAAAACGCCGTTGGCCGTGATGGCGGCGGCGACGCCGGGTTCGCCGCGGCAATTCACCGCGAAGGCGCCGGGCGAAACCGCGGTGATGCCGCTGCACGGATCAAGGATCGTGTTGATATCGTCGCGCGGCGGCGACCCGAGTTCGGAGAGGTCGGGCGCACGGACCGCGGTACCATATTGCCCGCGCAGGCGCAGGCCAGGCACGGGCGCATAGCTGAGGCCGGCGCGATAGCTGAATACCGTACCGACGTTGCGGATGTTGTAGTCGCCCACGCGGCCCGCCAGCTCGAGCGTCAATTCCTCGAAGAACGGCTTGCTTACGAGCAGCGGGACCACCAGTTCGCCGAAGGCCTCCTTCACCTCGATATTGCTGTTGAACGATGGCACCACTGCGTTGGTGGTGTACCCCGCGCGCGTGTTCAGATCGGACTCCAGCTCGACCGTGTCCCTGCGAAATTCGACACCGAAGGCCGTCGACACGTCGCCCGCCGGCAGCGTGAACAGCGAGCCGGTCAAATAGGCCTGCGCAACGTGCTGCTGGAGATGCGATTCGAGTGTCGTGTTGGCGCGGATGTAGTCGGCAGCATCGCTGGTGATCGAGCCGATACCAAAGAGGTTGATCGGCACGCAGCCAGCGGCGCGCGCGGCGGCGTCGGTGCACTGGAACCCGCCATCACCATTGGATTGGACGGTGAGCGCGTTGCGAAGGTTTAGAAGGTTGATGCCATTCTCGCGCAGCTGGTTCTGGCGAAAATCACCGTAGCCGTACGAGGCTTCGTAAAACCAGCCGTCGCCGAATTTGCCGTTTACCCCCGCATAGCCGCGCAGGGTCTTGCGGTCTTCAGTAAAGCTGATGAGGCCCAGTTCATTGAAGCGCCGAAACCACGGGATGCCGGTTGTCGTCGCCCCCTCACGGATCGCTGCCGGGGCGAACGGGTTGCTGGTGGGGATGCGTCCGACGGCGAAACCCGGCGTTCCTGGGGCGATGACGCCCGTGGCGGGATCGCGCGGATACACCTGTGTCGCGCTGCTGATGCCTCCGGGTGCACGCTGGAAGCTCGTGCCCAGCTCGTTGTACATCACCGACACGAACGGGTTGAACGCGCGCGAAGCCTCGAACCGCAGCTTGCCGGCGAACGACAGCGAGTCACGCGGAACGCGCAGGTTCAGGAAGGGCGCGATGTCGAACCCGTCGCGGTTCTGCACGAAACCGCGCGTCAGAACATTGTCCGAATTGTAGAAATAGGACGTTGCGGCGGTGGTTGTGTTGAACCAGCCGCCCGGCAGGAGGTTCGTCAGCGACGGATCGGAGACGACGTTGGTTAGATAGTTGAACGACGACGTGGTCTGCGAGCGATCGCGGTCGGTTGCCTTGAGCCCCAGGTCGTCCTCGTAGGTGGCGGAGAGCAGGAGCTGGCCGCGGCCGTCGGCGAACGGGCGTCCGTACAGGCCGGAGAAGCGCACTTCCTCGCCGCCGCCACTCCCCTCGGAGCTCAGCGTCGATCCAGCGCGAACCGACAGGAGAAGACCGTCATAATTGTTTCGCGTAATGATGTTGACCACGCCCGCGATGCCGTCCGAGCCGTAGACCGCCGACGCCGCTCCGGTGATAATCTCGACTCGCTCGACGAAATCGATCGGGATGGTGTTGATGCTGACGACGTTGCTGTTGGCGGCGTTGGACACCGTGCGACGGCCGTCGATCAGCGTCAGCGTGCGGTTGCCGCCGATGTTGCGCAGGCTGACGGTGGCGAGGCCGGAGTTTTGGTTCTCTCCGCTCGTGGGCCCGAACGGTGTCTGGTCGAGCGACACTTCGGGCAGATCGGCCAATACCTCGGCAAGGTTGGTCTGCCCGGCGGATTCCAGCTGGACCTGGTCCAGCGTGTTGATCGGAACGCTCGCCGAAAAGGCGTCCCGCCGAATACGTGAGCCAGTCACGACGATGTCGGTACCGTTCGACGCCGCCGCTCCGGATATCCCCGTTCCGGGCAGCGAGGGTGCCGCCTGGTCGGCGATAGGCGTATCCTGTGACGTGGTTCGAGCGCCTGCCGGCGGCGCGGTATCCACCGGCGTCGTCGTGGTCTGGGCATGCGCGACGGTCTCCGCCATCAGGCAGGCTGTCGCGAGCAGGATTGTTTTCACGCGCATATTATCCCCCTTGTTTTACCGATTTTATTGGGTTGGCTGTTCTGGCCGATGCTGGTCGGCTCGCGCTTTCAGCGCGCGGTCCAGAGCTTTCCAGCGCGCGATGGTCGCCTCGACCGACGCTCCTGATGAAGGCATCACCAAGTGGCTTGAGCGTGACGCCAACTTCAGGCCAGACACACCTGACGTGGGCACGCGCAGCCACAGTGATCAGCCCCTGGACATATACTTGCCCGAGTGCTGCGCGTGATCGCTTGAAGTCGGTCGCGAACGCCAACAGCCCATTCCCCCTGACAGCATTTCTGCCTCGCCTGCATCTCACAGCACCGATGCGAAAGGGGCAAGTGTTTAATTATATCCTTGATATCACAGCATTGTTTGTATTCCGGAGCTACAGGACAGACCCAATTTGTGCAAGATATTGGACATTAGGAGAAGCTTTGGCTTAGTCTTGGCACAGGATGGTATTCAGATGGAATCGCGAGTCGTCGAATGCGGCGCTTCCCATCTTGGTTGCGGTGCTGCTCGTTTGTGGGCTCGGCTGGCTCGCTCACGGCGTTGCGGCGAGTCGTGCGCGACAGGAGGCCGATCGCGCAGCCGCGCAAATGGCTGCCAGCCATGCCGGGCTTCTCGCAAGTGAGATGCAGAAGTTCAGACTGCTGCCCACGGTGCTCAGCGAATATCCGCAGGCAAGGGCCGCACTGCAACAGCCACGCGGCGACGCGGCGAGAGCACTCAATGGAAAGCTCGAGGTTTTGGCGCAGCGCACCGGCGCCGTCATCTACCTTCTCGAGCGAAATGGAATCACGGTTTCGGCGAGCAATTGGCGCAACCCGGATAGCTTCGTTGGGCAGAACTTCGGCTTTCGACCCTACTTCCGCGACGCGATGCGGAACGACCATGCCGAGTTGTTTGCATTGGGCTCCGTTAGCCGCAGGGCGGGCATGTTCATCGCGCGGAGCATATCCGGTGACGAAGGCCCGCTGGGCGTGATCGTTGTCAAGGTTGAGTTCGACAAGCTGGAAGCGGAGTGGCGGCGCCAGCCTGGCGTGACCTTCGTCACCGATCGGCATGGCGTGATCATCATCACCAGCCGCGACGACTGGCGGTTCCACACGGTTGCCGCCTTAGACGCGCCAGCAAGGGCCGAGATCTCGCGCGCGCTTCAGTTCGGGCGCATGCCGCTGACGCTGCTCGGAGTCGGTCGAAACCGCGCGGGGGATACCAACATCGACGATACGGCAATGCGGGAGGCCACCATTGCAAGTGCGATCGATGGCGGCAGTCTCCACTACCTCGAGCCGCTCGCACCTGCACTGGCGGCCGCGCGCAGCAATGCGCGTGCGATCACGTTGGGCACCGGCCTGGTGGCCGCGTTGGTGGTCGCTCTGCTGATGCATTCATGGGTCCGCCGGCTGGCCCGCGACGATGCTTGGCGCGTGCTCGAAGCCGAGGTTGCCGTTAGGACTGCCGAGCTTTCCGACTCGAATGCGAAGTTGCGGGCCGAAACCCAGCAGCGCCGCGTCGCCGACGAGCAGCTCCGTCATGCGCAGGAAGAACTGGCTCGCGCCAATCGGCTCAGTTCGCTTGGCCAGATTACGGCAGGCGTGGCGCACGAAATCAACCAGCCGCTCGCCTCGATCAGGACCATCGCCGAGAATGCAAGCCTGTTCCTGAAGCGTGGAAATCTGTCGCGCGTCGTGAAATCGCTGGACGATGTCGTTGGCATGACCGACCGCATCGGCACGATCACCGCTGAGTTGAGGGGCTTTGCGAGCCGAGGCCGGCCTGAGTTGAGCCCAATCCCGGTCGACCAGGCGGTCGGCGGATCGCTCTTGATGCTTGCGGATCGTTTCCGATCCGGCTCGGTGCGGCTCCTGCGGCGGGGAGAGACGGCGGGCATACTGGTCGTGGCCGAACGCGTGCGTCTCGAACAGATCGTCGTGAACCTGTTGCAGAACGCGCTCGATGCCATCGAGCATGTCGCGTCTCCGACGATCGAGATCCGCGTCACCGCCTCTGCCGATAGCGTGGAGATCACGATTAGCGACAATGGTCCCGGGATCGATCCGGCCTTGCTCGGCAATGCGTTCACGCCCTTTGTGACAAGCAAGCCCTGCGGCCTTGGCTTGGGCCTCGGCATCGCCCGCGACATTGCGCGCGAGTTCGGTGGCAGGCTTGAATATGCGCCGTCGAGCCTTGGGGGCGCCGCGTTCATGGTCCAACTGAAACGATCAGTCGCATGATCATGCAGCCAGCGGTTCTCCTGGTCGACGACGATCCGGACATGTGCGCCGCAATAGCGGACACTCTCGAGCTGGCGGGGATCACCTCGCGCAGCTTCCACGACGCGCGCGAGGCATTGTCGATCATTGACGTCGGCTTTGCCGGGCTCGTGCTGAGCGACATCCGCATGCCCGGGATGGATGGACTGGAATTTGCCGCCCGCATTCGGGCGATCGATGCCGAGATTCCCGTGATCCTCGTGAGCGGCCATGCCGATGTTTCGATGGCGGTGTCAGCGCTGCGCGATGGCGCGTCCGACGTGTTGTCGAAGCCCTTTTCCGTCGAGAGCCTGCTGGCATCCATCCGCCGGGGGCTGGCGAGCCGTACGCTCGTGCTGGAGAACCGCGCGCTTCGCCAGGCGGCCGATCACGCGATCGCGAGCGACAGCCCGCTGCTCGGAGAGAGCGCGGCGATGGTTCAGTTGAGAGACACGGTGGCGCAGCTCGCGCGCGTTAACGTTGATGTCCTGATCAATGGCGAAACGGGTACGGGCAAGGAGTTGGTCGCCACTCTCCTCCACCGTCAGGGTCCAAGGCGCGCACGCCCCTTCGTGGCCGTCAATTGTGGCGCCTTGCCCCAGGCGAGCACCGAGGCTGAGCTGTTCGGCGAGGGCCCCGACCGACTAGGCGGGCGGGGCGCAGGCCGGACAGGACTGATCCAAAGCGCTGATCGGGGCACGTTCTTTCTCGACGAAATCGACAGCATGGATCTCGCGCTACAGGTCAAACTGCTTCGGGTGCTGGAGGAACGCGAGGTTCTGCCCCTCGGGTCGAACACGTCCAAGATCCTGGACATCCGCATTATCGCATCGTCGAAACGCGATCTCGCCGCGGACGTGCGGAACGGCAGCTTCCGGCAGGACCTCTATTATCGTCTGAACGTCGTTCACCTGCGTATACCGCCGCTGCGCGAACGACGCGCCGACATCCCGCTTTTGTTCGCCAGCTTCGTGTCGGCCGCTCTTGAGCAGACCGGCATCGAAAGTTTCCGGATGAACGATGCCACCCGGCGTCATCTCATCGAGCACGACTGGCCCGGCAACGTGCGAGAACTGAAGAATTTCGCGTTCAGCGCGGTTCTCAACCTGCCCACAGCCGCTTCAATGTCAGATGGCGCCCCGGCGCAGACGCTCCCCGAGCGACTGGCGGGTTTCGAAGCATCGATCTTACGCGAAACCCTCGTCGCGGTGGCGGGTGATGTTCGCGCCGCGATCAAGCTGCTGGGGATCCCCCGCAAAACGTTTTATCACAAGTTGAGCCGACACGGACTGAGCCCAGGCGACTTCCGTACCCGCGACTGAACGCACTCCGCAGCGCCGATCCCGCTTATGCGGCCGCGCGTGACCGGCTCCTTGCCGCGGGCGCGATACGCATCGGGGGTGATACTGCTCGCCTCGGCGACTGGCTGGCAGCGGTGCATGACCCGATTGTGGACCGCACGTTCAACCGGCCCGTCAACGCAGAGTCCGAGATGGCCATTCAAGATCAGGCGGGAGCAAGATGATGCGCGTGAAACGCATAATGACCGGCTTTGTGACCGCGCTCGCCTTCAGCGTGACGCCCGGTGCGCTCGCTGAGCACGCGAAAAGGGCGGGCACCCCCATCGCTGACCTGTACACCCTTGATTGCGGGCTGACCGATTCCAAAGACACAGCTTACCTCGCCGACACCGGAGAGTACGACGGCATGTCGCTGGCGCTGCCAACGCCCTGTTAGCTGATCCGTCGCGGCAAAGATTGGCTGCTGTTGGATACCGGTAACGTCAGAAGCATTGGACGGCGTGGGGGCGTTCCTCCGGAATGCGTCGGGCGCCGGGCCGCGCGCGTAAGATGAAGCTCTATTGGGGCGCGGGCACCTGCGCGATTGGCATCCACATCCTCCTGGAGGAAGCGGGTCTCGCCTCCGAGACCGAGCAGGTCGACGTTGGCGGCGGCGAAGCTCGACAGCCTTTCTTCCAGGACATCAACCCAGAGGGCAAGGTCCCGACATTGGTGCGCGATGACGGTTCGGTGCTGACTGAGTTCAGCGCTATCGCCACCTGGATAGCACGGCGGGCACCGGAGGTCGGCTTGTCGCCAGACAATTATGAAGCCGAAGCCCGAGCAGTCGAGGTGATGGCTTATGTCGAAGGCACCATCCACGGCCAGGGCTTCGGCCGGCTGTTCGCCCCCGCGATCTTCGGGCCGCCGGACGCCCGTGCAGGGCACGCTGGGCGCCGAGAATGCGAGGCAGCAGGGTCGCGAGATTGTTGAAGGTGGTTTCGCGCAACTCGAACCCGCATTGGCCGATCACGACTTTGCCGCCGGCGATCGGTTCACGATTGCGGAAGCCGCGCTGTTCTAGGTCGAGCGATGGACGCCGAAGCAGAAGATCACGCTGCCGGTCCATGTTTAGCGTCACCACGAAAGCATGCTGGAGCGGTCGGCGATCCAGCGTGTCCGGCAGGCGTGGGGCGAAGCTTGAGCGCGGCCGGACCGGTTCCGGCCTCGACGGCACGGGCGCGGGCCGCTATCTTCCGACATAGGCGGCAAGCTCGTCGGGTGTTCCCTTCGGAAACGCCTCCTTCAGGTACTCGAGGAAGGCCGATACGCGAGCGCTCAGCAGCCGGCGCGTCGGATAGAGCGTCCAGAGCGAGATCTCAGGCCCTTCCACATCGCCCCAGTGCACCAGCGTGCCGTCGGCAAGGTCGCGACTTACGAGCGACACCGGCAGACGCGCAGCGCCCACGCCCATTCGAACCGCATCCCGGACCATGACGAGCGAGGACAGGCTGAGAACCGGGTTGAACGCGATGCTCGCTCGGCCTGCCGGCGTCGTCATGTTCCAGACCTTCCCTGGGTTGCCCGAGCCGCGGACGACAACCGGAACAGCCGTTTCATCCGCCGGTTGCGGCAGGTCCGGGCTCGCCACGACCATCAGTCGATCGCGAAGGAAGATTCGTCCGACAAGGCTCTCATCGGGTTCCGGGTTGACCCGGATCACTAGGTCGTACGCTTCCTCTACCATATCGACGGACCGGTCCTCGGTCGTGACCTCCAAGCGCACCTCCGGATATTTGAGCGCGAAGCCCGCCGCCAGCTTCCCCATCGCGGTCTGCGAGAAGAGCAGGGGGGCGCTGATCCGCAGCCTGCCGCGAGGGTTGTGGCCGCCCGACGCGATCGCGGCGGCCGTCTCTTCAAGCTCGATGAGCAATTGCGCGGTTCGCTCGAACAGCGCTCGCCCCTCCTCGGTCAGCTTCAGCGTGCGCGCCCCCCGCTCGAACAGCCGAAGATCAAGGCTGGCTTCCAGTTCGGCGACGCGACGGGACAGCGTCGCCTTCGGACGCCCCGCAGCTCGTGAGGCTTTCCCGAACCCGCCGTGGCGGGCCACCAGGTTGAAATCGGCGAGGGCAAGAAGGTCCATTCTGTTCCACCAGTGAGACTGCCTGTCCAGATATAGCGTCTACCGGAGCGAATGTGGATCGCTAATTTGAGGCAAGCAAACGGCTCAACCCAAGGAGTAACACCATGACCATCCTCGTAACCGGCGCGACCGGCAATGTCGGAAGCAACGTCGTCGAACAGCTCGTCAACCGCGGCGCCGATGTGCGCGCCTTGGTCCGCGACCCGTCAAAGGCGGAGTTCCCGGCTGGCGTGGAGGTCGTCCAGGGTGACCTGCTCGACGTCGACTCCCTGCGAAGCGCCATGGAAGGCGCCTCCACGCTGTTCCTGCTGAACGGCGTCGTCGCTGACGAATTCACCCAGGCGCTGATCGCGCTCAACGTCGCCCGCGAAGCCGGGATCGAGCGGATCGTTTATCTGTCGGTGATCCACAGCGACATCTACGTGAACGTGCCGCACTTCGCGGGCAAGTTCGCTGTCGAGCGGATGATCGAGCAGATGGGGATGAGCGCCACCATCCTGCGCCCGGCCTATTACATGGACAACGAGATCACGGTTCGGGACGTGGTCACCGGCTACGGCATCTACCCGATGCCCATCGGCGACAAGGGCCTCGCGATGATCGACGCGCGCGATATCGGTGAGATCGCCGCGATCGAGCTGGTCCGCCGCGAACAGTCGCCCGCGCCGCTGCCGCTCACCCGCATCAACCTGGTCGGCCCGGATACGCTGACCGGCGCGAGCGCTGCCGCCATCTGGACCGAGGTCCTCGGCCGCACGATCGCCTATCCGGGCGATGACACCGCCGGGTTCGAGCAGAACCTGCGCCAGTTCATGCCAAGCTGGATGGCCTTCGACATGGGCCTGATGGCCGAGCGCTTCCTGTCCGACGGGATGCTGCCCGAGGCCGGCGACCGCGACCGGCTCACCACGCTGCTCGGCCGCCCGCTGCGCTCCTACCGCGATTACGTCGCGCAGATTGCCGGCTGAGAGCCTGCCTTCCAACTCCGCGGATAAGGACCAATCGACATGATCTATTCGACCGCCACCGTCCCGGTGAACCCGGTAGGCGAACCCAAGCTGACCCGTGAACAGGTCTGGAAGGGCCTCGAACTCAAGGCCCGCGACGCCCGCCTGTTCCTTCCGCCCGGCCTGTGCACCAAGTGCGACGTCACGGAAGAGAGCGCGACGCACTTCGTCCGTGACGCGACGATTGCGGGTGCCGACCTGCGCGAGATCATCGTGCTCGAGCCGCAGCGTAAGGTCACCTTCTTCCAGGCGACCGGTCCGCGCGAGGGCGCGATCATCAACGAGCTATTTGAGGAGGAAGCGGGCGAGCTCCAGCTCAAGTTCTACTGCTACCTCGGGCTGCGTGACAAGGAGCCGAACGGCTCCGAGGAGCAGGCCGAGCAGGCCCAGTTCGACAGCGAGGAGGGCTACAAGGCGGCCCTGCTGTCCACCCTGAAGCGCACCCGTGAGATGCTCGTCGAAGGCAAGCTCTGATCCTCGCGCCCCCAATCATTAAGTAAACTCAGGAGAACTCCGATGACAGATGTCTGGTCCGCAATTAAGCTCGGCAATCTGCAACTGCCGCATCGCCTCGCCATGGCGCCGATGACCCGCAGCCGGGCCAGGCCCGATGGCACGCCTGGCGATCTCGCAGCCGAATATTATTCCCAGCGCGCGACGATGGGCCTGCTGATTACCGAAGGCACTCAGCCGTCCGAGGATGGGCAGGGCTATCCGAACACGCCCGGAATCTACACCGACGATCATGTGGCCGGTTGGCGCAAGGTGACGGACGCCGTGCATGCGGCGGGCGGGCGGCTGTTCATCCAACTCATGCATGTCGGCCGCAGATCCCATCCGGAAAACACGGCGCATCATCGCCAGCCGGTCGCCCCTTCGACGATCGCCCCCGGTGAGAACATGTTCACGCACAAGGGCATGCTGCCCGTTCCGGAGCCCCGCGCGCTCACGACCGCCGAGGTTCGGCAGACCGTCGCCGATTACGCCTATGGCGCCGCTCGCGCGATCGAAGCGGGCGCGGATGGCGTCGAGGTCCACGGCGCGAACGGCTATCTGGTGCACCAGTTTTTGGCCCCGAACGCCAATGAACGCACCGATGAATATGGCGGTTCGCTGGAGAACCGGGCGCGATTCGCCGTCGAGGTCGTGCAGGCCATCGTCGCTGCCGTCGGGCCTGAGAAGACGGCGATCCGCCTGTCTCCAGGCCTGCCGACAGGCGGCATCGTCGAAGGGAACGCGAACGACGATCTGTACCGCTATCTGGCGACGGAGTTCGACAAGATCGGCATCGCCTATCTGCACATCCTGCATATCGGCAATGAAGCGCTCGTCGCCGACATCCGTAAGGCCTCTAGCGGCGTGCTGATCGTCAATCGGCCAGGCCGCGCCCGCGAGCAGGTCGGGGCCGACGTTGCGGCAGGCGTTGCCGACATGGAGGCCCTGGGCACCATGGCGCTCGCCAACCCGGACCTTGTCACCCGCCTCAGGGAGGACGCGCCGCTCAACGAACCGCGCGTTCCCCTGTTCTACGCCGGCGGCGGTGCCGAGGGCTACACCGACTACCCCGCTCTCGAGCGCGCCTGACCCCGGACGCATCAACGGCGGCTGGCGCGGGCCAAGCTCGTCCAGCCCGCCAAGCTCAAAGAACCTTCCCATGAAGACGACAGGTAACACGATCCTTATCACCGGCGGCGGCGGGGACCGGCGAGGCGCTCGCGCACCGCTTCCACGACCTCGGCAATACCGTGATCATCGCGGGTTGGCGGTTGAAGACCTTCGAAAAGGCGATCGGGGATCGGCCGAATATCCGCACGCTGACTCTTGATCAAGACGACCCCGCCAGCATCGCGGCTTCCCCCGAAAAGCTGGTCATCGATTATCCCGGAGTCAACGTGCTGTTCAACAATGCCGGCATCATGCGCATGGAAGGGTCGCTCGATAAATTCCGTGATCTGGGCGACGCGCAGGCCTCGCTCACCCGCAATCTGCTCGGCCCCATCCGGTTGACCAATGCGCTGATCGAACATCTGGGCCGCCAGAGCGATGCGGCCATCGTCAATGTCAGCTCGGGTCTCGCCTTCGTGCCGCTGGTGATCGCCCCGACCTACTCGGCGATCAAGGCTGCGATCCAGCTACACGGTTTCGTTGCGGGCAATCCTGAAGGACAGGATCGCAGTTATCGAGCTCGTCCCGCCCGCGCTGCAGACAAATCTGACCCCCGGCCAGCAGTCGAGCGAGCGCTTCATGCCGCTCGACGCTTCCGCCGATCAGGTCATGGCGCGCTTCCAACAGGCGCCTACCCCGCACGAGATTCTGGTCGAAGGCGTCAATTTCATGCGCAATGCCGAGGCAAAGGGTCGCCTCGACGATGCGCTGGCGGCGATCAACCCGTTTCTCAAGTAGCCGCCGACGACCGGGTCGCAGTGGTGCGATCCGGCCATTTCTATCCGCTCCTCGGCCGTCGCAGATCCAAGACACTGGGTCTGCGCTGGCCTTTTATCCCGAGCGGGGATTTGCGCTGCCCACGAGAGGCGAGCGCGATCAGGCAGGAGGCAACAACGATGACCGTGATGTTTCACGACGAAAGCCTCAACGACCGTGTTGGCACGGCCGCAATGCGCAACCCTAGCGATCTCGCCTGCATCCAAGCCGAACGCGGAGAGCCGCGCTGCATACGACAAGTTCATGGCCCGCGTACCAGCCGCAGCCTCGGTTGAGACGAGCCCGCAGAGGTCGGGGGCACTCTAGTATTGTGGTGCCGGCCATCGAACGCGGCGCCGAGGAAGGCGATCCTCTACCTTCATGGTGAAGGCTATGTGACCGGCTCTGCCGCAGATTATCGCGGGGTCGGCATTCAGATTGCCGACTGAGCCTATTGGTCAATCGACGACCAGGGCAGGAGCAGCCGGTCGCTTGCGGCGGTGTTCTCACCCATGATCGACACGACCTTGTCCAGCCACTCGATCGACAGCCGCGCTGCCAGAAATCTAATCGTGTCACGCGAAACGCCGCATGCATGGCAGTGCGCTTCTAGCTCGGCGACGGCGATCGATCCGACCCTCGGGTGAACGCCTGGTCGGGTGACTTCTCCGACCTCCCGCCAATACGCATCGATGTCGGGGATGAGGAGGTGCTGTTGGGCGAGGCGTTACAGTTCCACGAACGCGCGGATCGGGACGGGGCAGCGTGCGGCGTTCACGTCTGGAAGGGCATGATGCACGTCTTTTCCGCGAACGTCGCCATGCTCGAGGCGGCGACCGAGGCGCTGAACGACCTGGCCTTGTTCCTGCGCGAAGGACTTAGCCGGACGACAGCGACAGAGGACGAGCAAGTGTAATTGCAAAGCATGCTTGAAGGGAGGCTGCGTCTCAGGTGCGAGACGGTCCGTCCATAAACGACGACTTTCGCCCGTTCCACGAGGCGCTACCCTTAGAACGAGACCATCCGGGAGAACTATCATGTTGAGCGATCACGAGATTCGCCGGGCCACGCGACTGGAAGTCGCAGTCACGCGAGAAGTGTTCATCTTGCACGCAATCCAGGAGGTCTTCGACTTCGTTGCGGCCGAGGATGTGCTGCCCAAAATCCTGACCGGCTATGGAATGGTGCCCGGCGTCGCGTCGACTTCCGGGGCCTCGGGTCCGTGGGATCGCCCTGGTTCACACCGGCTCGTTCACCTGGCGGACGGCAGCACTTTGAATGAGGGCCTGACGCAGTTCGATCGGCCTTCCTATTTCGCGTACCGGGTGAGTAACCCCAGCTTCGCGCTGAAGCACCTCTTGGCGGAAGCGTGCGGGCAATTCTGGTTCGAACCAGCCGATGGCGGCACGAAGGTGAAGTGGACCTACACCTTCCGGGCGAAGAACCATCTTGCCAAGCTTCCGCTCACGCTGTTCGTGAAGAGCCAGTGGAACGGCTACATGGACGTATGCCTGACAAACGTCGTGGAGCATTTCGCGAACTCGCCGGCGCTCACGGAATGAGCCGGCTGGGCTGCAACACTCCTGCTCGGTGAACGCTAGCGGTGTGGAGTTGGACGTGCTGCCTGCGGACCAGGCGATTGGGATGGGTCCGGTGGCTTGGAGCCCGTTAGGTGCGGGCATGCTGGCGGCCTGCCGAACCGGGCCGGCGAGGCGCAGGAAGGGGCAGCGATGGCCGGCTCAATGCCGACAATTCCCACGGAGGCATGCTCTTCACCGAAAGCAATTTCACGATCGTCGATGCGCTGCGAGAAGTTGCTGCGGAAGTTGGCCGCCCGATGGCGCAAGTGGCGCTGGCCTGGGTCGTCCAGCGTCCGGCGTGCCCTCGGTGCTGGTCGGCGCCAGCCGGCCGGAGCAGTTGGTGCAGATCAACGCCTCGCTCGACGTGGAACTCTCCGTCGCGCAGCAGCATCGGCTCGATGCAGCCGGCGCGCCTCCGCTTCTCGATCCTTAATTTATCTTCGAACTACCACGTGAGCGCATCTTCGGCGACCAGTGGGTCGAGCCTTGGGGACGAGCTTGTTGCCGTGGGTGATGCGGCATCCGGAAAGTCCGACCCGGTCGTCGGGCGATCTGGTCTGACGCGTGCGCGACCGACAGCTTGAACTGCGCACGCTGATGGTGATGCTGGTGCGCCTGGAGAATACCGCTTGGTATAACATGCACTTGACGGAACAATCGCCGTTCAATACCTATCGGTACAGAAATGGTTTGGCAGCGCCGACCTCAGCACGGCGAAGGGTTGTTGATGCCGACCAATATCGAAGATTAACCCGAACCGATTTGAGGGCCGCCGCGGCCGAGTTGTGCCGAGAAGTAGGCAGGAGAATGCCGATGGCCTATGTTTCTTTTGCGGATTACGGCACTGGCGAGCTCGCCGAGGCACCGTCGCCATCAACGAAGATGGAGGGCTTCTCTCCAGTCGAATGGTCCGTCGTCGCCCTGGCTGAGCGGGACCCGCTTTCCTCCTTGGCAAGGCCGGGGCGCGTTGCCGTTGCGCTTGGCGGCATCTTTGGTCATCGTCGCGACAGGGGACTGGCCGACGCTCGGCTCGAGGTGCTTCGCAGAGTGGCGGTGCTGAACTGGCGTGGTGGGGGCGCCGTGCCGCCGTCGGAGGTGGAAGCCTTCATGAACGCGGGCTTTTCAGCTCATCAATATCAGACACTGGAAGCCAGCATCGGCGCCGTCCGTGGGAGGAAACACATCCGCGGAACGAGGATGTGAAGGGGCTATCTTGCGCGGCGGCCAGGTAACGAGGGTGGACGTTGATGAGCACCCAGCGCCCGAAGATGGATCAATCCATAGCAACCCTCACATAACGGCATTTGCCGATGCGCAGATGATCAAGTGTATCGTCGAAGGGAGGGCGCCGACAGCGCGGGAGCAGTCGTCGTCACTCAGCGGATATGGTTGGACGGAGCGTCAGGGCGCTCTTTTACTGGGCGGCACCGATTGCCGATTACTTCTGCGGACCGGGTGCTGTCGCTGCGCGGCTGGGGCTATGTGGCGCTCCCGAGGGGACATGATCGTTAGGTCACCTGCTGGGTTCTGAACTCTCCGCACGAGCGACGAAGAAGAAGGGTGATTGGTAATGCAGGCAGGTATCAGGCTAGACGAGTTCAACGTGCTGGTGACAGGCGCGAGCTCCGGCATCGGGCTCGCCATGGCGCAGGCATTCGCTCGCGCCGGGGCTGCAATTGGCATCAACTACCACTCCGGTCAGGAAGCGGCGGAGGCGCTGGTCCGTGATATCGAACGCGACGGCGGCCGAGCCGTGGCGATCGGGGCGAACGTCTCCGACGAAGCGGAGGTCGCGCACATGTTCGACGTTGTCGTCGAAGCGTTTGGCCGGATCGACGTGGTGGTCACCAATGCGGGTCTACAGAAGGACGCGTCAATCGCGGACATGACGCTTGATGACTGGAATACGGTCATCGACGTCGATCTCACCGGCCAATTCCTTTGCTGCCGTGAAGCCGTGCGCCGTTTCCGTTCGCAAGATGCCGCCGGTCGTCCGGCGCGCGCCGCCGGCAGCATCATCTCGATGAGTTCGGTGCATGAGCGCATTCCGTGGGCGGGTCACGTCAACTATGCGGCCGCCAAAGGCGGAGTCCGCATGCTTGTGCAGTCGCTGGCGCAAGAGGTGGCCGAGGACGGCATCCGCGTGAATGGCATAGCGCCCGGCGCAATCCGGACCCCTATCAACAAAGAGGCCTGGGACACGCCGGGAGCGCTTGAGAAGCTGTTGCGACTTATTCCGTACGGCCGCATCGGTGAGCCGGAGGACGTCGCTCGTGCCGCGCTCTGGCTGGCCTCGGACGATGCGGATTACATCACGGGCACGACGCTGTTCATTGATGGCGGGATGGCGCTCTACCCTGAGTTTCGCGGCAATGGTTGAGAGCAGCGGTAGCAACCCTCATCCGCGACGCACGATAGCTGACCACGGCATCATAGGTAATCTCGAGACCACGGCTCTGATAGCCCGCGACGGTGCGATCGATTTCCTGTGCTGGCCGCGGATGGATAGCCCAACGATCTTTGCAGCCCTGCTGGATCCTGCGGAGGGAGGCGCTTTCGAAGTCGCGCCAGTCCTGGCAGATGCCCGCTCGGTTCAGCTCTACCTCCCTGATACCAACGTGCTGTTGACCCGCTGGCTCGCCACGGAAGGTAGTGCGGAGGTGATCGACTTCATGCCCTTCAGCGAAGTGCGGCGAGGGGCGGATCGCTGCCTGATCCGCCGTGTGCGGGCGACCCGCGGACGCGTGGCGTTCCGCATGCGGTGCGTTCCACGCTTCGATTATGCCCGTGAGGTGCCGGTATGCGAACCCGCAGCCGGAGGGGTCACGTTCACAGGTCGTGAGCTGTCGGTAAGGCTGGAGGCGACTGTGGCCATCGAGGCGGGGAAGGGTGAGGCAAGCGCATTTTTCGCGCTGGAGAAGGGGGAAGAGGCCTGGTTCGTACTAGGCAATGCAGAATCCGGGTGTTCCGAAGAAGAACTGGCGAGCACCATGGAGGTGACCGTCGCGGCGTGGCAGCGTTGGGCGAGCATGTCGACCTACCGAGGTCGTTGGCGCGAGCAGGTTGCCCGGTCCGCATTGACGCTCAAGCTTCTGACCTCTGCCGAGCATGGATCGATTGCGGCGGCGGCGACTTTTGGCTTGCCGGAATCGCCCGGCGGCGTGCGGAACTGGGATTACCGCGCCACCTGGATCCGCGATGCGTCATTCACCGTGTATGCCTTCATGCGCCTCGGCTATCGCGAAGAAGCTGAAGCCTTCCGGCACTGGGTCTCCGGGCGCATCGAAGCGACCGGAGAGGGCGAGCCGTTCCGGGTTATGTACGCGCTGGATGGCAGCGACATCGCCGAAGAAGTCGAGTTGCCACATCTCGCCGGCTACGGCGGAGCGCGACCAGTGCGGATCGGCAATGCGGCCCGTGATCAACGTCAGCTCGACATCTTTGGCGAGTTGCTGGATGCGGCCTATTTGTCGAACAAGTACGGCACAGCAACCAGCCACGATGGCTGGACGAACATCCGGCGCATCGTGGCGCATGTCGCTACCCACTGGCGCGAGCCGGACGCCGGGATCTGGGAAATGCGGGCGGAGTCGCGCGAGTTCCTCCACTCGCGGTTAATGTGCTGGGTGGCGCTCGACCGAGCCGTGCGGCTGGCGCGCAAGCGTTCGCTACCTGCACCAGTCGTGGAGTGGGCGAGTGAACGCGACCGCATTGCCGAGGACATCTGGGCGAACTTCCGCCATCCCGAACGCGGCTACTTCGTCCAGGCGCGCGGCGGTCGTGAAGTCGATGCCGCATTGTTGATGATGCCGCTGATGCGCTTCGTCTCTGCAACCGATCCTGTCTGGCTGACAACACTGGACGCAATCCGCGACGATCTGTCCGACGACGGCATGATCAAGCGGTATCGCATGCCGGACGGCCTGCCTGGGGAGGAGGGTGCGTTTTCGACCTGCTCGTTCTGGTATGTGGAATGCTTGGCACGTGCCGGCCAGCTCGCTGAGGCCCAACTTGTCATGGAGAAGAGCCTAAGCCACGCCAATCACGTTGGGCTGTTCTCGGAAGAGCTCAGCCCGATGGGTGAGCAGTTGGGCAATTTCCCGCAGGCGCTTACCCACTTGGCCTTCATCAGCGCAGCATATTTTCTCGATCGCCAACTCGACCGATCGAAAGAGCAGACTTGGCAGCCCTGATGTTTAAATCGGTGACATCGTTCCTGTCACCGGTGTCTACGATGAGCGTACCGCCAGAACTTGGAAGCTCGCAAATCTGTCCAGACGTCCGGGTTTGAGTCGTTGCCCTCGCGGACCTGCCGGACCGGAGTCGCCCCAGTTTCCACACCTTCAAAGTTGATGGCGATACGCCTGAAGGCGGCTGGGACACCGCCGAATCTACGTTCACGGCTAGATCGAGGCCGAATGTCAGGTCAGCGATGTGAGGAATTGCAGCAGCGCTGCATTGAACTCCTCGGGTGCCTCAACTTGCGGCCAATGTCCCACGCGGTCCAGCGCAACAAAGCCCCGCAGCCCGGGAAGGGTTTTTCGAAGCGACGCTTCTGTCGGGCTGCGGACGGAGTTCAGGCCATCCGCAGCGCCGCTGAGAAAGAAGCTTGGCTGTTCTATCACGCAGCCCGCGAAGGCGCGGTTTGCGATCGCGAAGAAGGCGTCGATAGGCCGGTAGTGGCATGAAAGCCCGCGTCAGCGGTCGCCCGCATCGCTCCGCGCCAGCTCGCCCATGTCATCGGAAAGCCATGACAGAAGACAACCGCAGGCCCGCTTCCCTGCTCGACCACGTGGAGGCGGATGCCGCGAGCATCGACGAAATGGTGTTTTGGACCCGTCATGATCCATCTCCTCCTCGAGGCGGCAGCAAGATGACGGCGGCGTTCGCACCGGCCAAGGCGCCGCAACGCAGCCTAGCAGCTATCGCCATCTGCCTTTTTACCCACCGCTCGTGTGTTAGCCACCCGTCCCAGGCCACTCCTGGTGATCGCTGCCGTGCCTGACAGCTGCCCCCTCTGCGGACGTGAAGGATCGGTTCATCTGAACGGATGGCCGAAGCTGGCGCGGGCGTGGCAGTCTGAGCGTCCGCAATTGGGTCTTCGGCGCCGAAGCGGACTGGGAGGGTGCGCCCAAGAGTAGACCTTCTCGGCGTTTTGATCTGCGACCGTAAGCTGCCATCCAGCTCTGATTAGAGACGACAGCGCTCGACGAGAGCTGCTGCATTCGCTAGCGAATCGGCGAAAGGTGGACGTCCTCCGGGACAGACCCTCTGGTCGAATGAACGGCAGCTCTCCCCGACTTTTCACACGAAAGCGGATAGGCGGCCAGCGGCTCTTAGCGGTCGCCACAACGCGCGCACAATGAACGGCTGGAACTGGCGCGAAGCTGACTGGCGGCTTTGGTTATCTGGTGGATCAGTTGGACGCCTGATCACCCTCGACTGTGAGTCTTGCCTTGGGGCAGGCGCTGCTGATTGCACGTAGCTAGGCAGGCCTGCAGACTTTAGGGGAAGCCCATGCGGCCCTTCGACTTGATCCTCGCAAACAGCCTGATCCAGAACGTAACCAACTTCACGGTTTGGTTCGCGCTCGTGTTCTGGGCGTTCCTCGAGACGCGGTCTGTCTTCGTGACGGGCGTGGTCGGCGGCATCTACATGGTGTTTACAGCCGGCTTCGCGCTCTGGTTTGGCAGTCTGGTGGATCATTATCGCAAGAAGCGGGTCATGCTCGCCTCCAGCGCCGCCTCGCTGATGCTCTACGGCATCGCATATACCGCGCGGCTGGCCCTGCCCGAAGCGCGGATGAACAACGAGGCGGACTGGCCATTGTGGGTGTTCATCGTGCTTGTCATGACCGGCGTCATCGCGGGCAACGTGCGGATGATCGCCCTGCCGACACTAGTAACCGCACTAATACCGGAGCCCAAGCGAGCCAAGGCCAATGGTCTGGTCGGTATGGTCAACGGGGCGGGACTCGTGGTGACTTCGGCGGTCAGCGGCTTTCTTGTTGCCTGGGGCGGCATGCAGATAACCTTGTTGTTCGCAATGGGTCTGACGGCGCTTGCCTTCAGCCACTTGTGCACGGTGCCCTTTGAAGAACCCGCGCCTGCCACCCAAGTCGATGGCGAACGCAAGCGGGTAGATTTGCGTGGGACGATCGCGCTCATTGCAATGGTGCCCGGCCTGTTTGCGCTGATCATGTTCACGTCCCTTAACAACCTTCTGGGGGGCGTGTTCATGGCCCTGCTCGATGCCTATGGATTGTCGCTGATGAATGTGCGGGAATGGGGTCTGCTGTGGGCGCTGGCATCCTTCGGCTTCGTCCTCAGCGGCTTCGTGATCTCGCGCACGGGACTCGGCAGAAATCCGTTGCGGACGCTGCTGGTTGTCAATGCGATCGTCTGGTCGGTCGCATCGGTGTTCACGCTCCAATCATCGGTCATCGCGCTTGGCATAGGCTGCTTCGTCTACTTGTTCCTGTACCCGTTCGTGGAAGCCGCCGAGCAGACGGCGCTTCAAAAGCTCGTGCCCTACGAGCGCCAGGGCCGGATATTCGGGTTCGCTCAATCGTTGGAACAGGCTGCCGCGCCGCTGACATCATTTCTCGTCGGTCCGCTGACCCAGTTCGTAGTCATCCCGTTCATGTCCACAGGGGGCGGCGCGCGTGCGATCGGGAGTTGGTACGGCACCGGGCCGGAGCGCGGGATGGCGGTGATGTTTACCCTTGCCGGCGTTCTGGGTGTTGTCGCCGCACTGCTCGCGCTGAACTCGCGCTCGTATAAGGACCTATCGGCCGCATACCGCGGCGAAAGCCGCTCAGATCAGGACTAGCTGCTCTGCTGGGAGTGGCTTCGGGCAAAACGCCCTATTCGCGCCTGCCGAGAGGCAGCTACGCAGCGGCGGGCCCTCCCCCCAGACGTTCACTCCGTCAGCAGCGCTTCCCGAAACCAGCCAATCGTTCAGCTTCCGTTTTCGGCTAGCATTGGGCCGGAAGCTGCCTGCGGTCAGGACTTACTGTTCATAGCTAGAAGATGACAGTGGCTGCGAGAGCGATGGCGGAGAAGAAGACGGTCGGGCATCGATTGTAGCGGTTTGCCCAAGAAGTACGGCCGCAGACGCGCCATCTGCTCATCCGTCAGCCAAGACAGGTCGCTCATGCCCAGTCTCCTCGGGGAGCCTGCATCAGATCGCACCTCACACCTCAATGGGCCCTGACCCCAGGGAGGTTGTCACCATGCATCACATAATTGTGCGCCATGATCGCTGCGCCCACACCTTCATGTCCGCCATCACCCTAGCGGCCATCATCATCTCTGGCCGGATCGATGAGTCCTGAGCCTAGTTTTGAAGCCGAAGTAGTTCGGGCGCGGGTGGCGGCCTCAGCTTGGCGGAAATCCTTCGCGGACTGCCATCCGCTGTCGATGACGCGGAGCTATGTGCGCGCCGTGGAGGCGAGGAGAAGGCGGCTGATGCGCTGAAGGCCGCGACTGGATCCGCGACTTCGGACAGAGGCGGGCGCTGAACCCCCGCTATGAGACAGGCAGCGTGCCGGTGCCGATCGAGGCGCCAATGCTGACGATTACGCTGGCGACGTTTGTAAGCCTATAAGCCAATGAACCGAAGTGAAAGCACCTGCAGCGAGGTGAGGCATGGTGCAATTCCGCAAACCAAAAAACTGCGAGCCGCTTCAGCGCGTGACCGAATCCTGTGATCGAGCGGCGTCGGCTATACTTCGGAGCTGGAGCATACCCGCGCGAGAAGCGGCGGGCATTCCTGGAAGGCAAGATCAAGCAAAGCAGGGAGGCCGCCAAGACGAATTCCGAAAAGGCCGCCCACTTTCGAGACCCGCGAACTGATCCCATCGTTCAGAGCTGGCCGCAGAGATGATCCCAATACCGCTCCTACCGCACGGCGAACCCGTCTTGCACCCTCGCGCAGCTCAGCTCACCGCCCTTCGGTCATACGCAGCAGGACGCGACCCTCGCGTGAGCGGCCGATCGGCTCGCCAATCAGCCGCACCAGAGCGTCCTTGAACGCCGGACAGCGCCACCTTGTAGTCGCCACTGGGGCAGGTTCTCGGTCGGACAATTCGTTGATCATTTCCGCGACCTAAGCCGTTGCCCTTGGGCTTGGTGAATGCAGGACGAGCCTTTCCTTCTTGCCGTCCTTGACAATCCTGGCTTCGGGTCCAGCGTCCTCCACACTAGCTTTCACCATCTCTAGTCTTACGCCATTCAGCTCGTTATCGTCCAGATGTTGGCGAATTGAAGTTCTCAATTGCTCAAGCTTCTCCGTGTCAGAGCTGACGCCGGTTAACTTCTGCAATTCAGAGTCTTCTACAAAAGCGACGCGCACCGCGAGTGTATCGGAGTCTTTCTTCTCGAATTGCACGCGCTTGACGCCACTGAAGTCAACGCCTTCATCGAAAAAAATGGTACGAAACTTATGCTCATCTCCGTCTCCGGTCTCGAATGTGATTAACTCTTGAGATCGCCCGATCGATTCCGAAACGACTCTGAAAGGCAGTCGCGGGTTCGGGACATCAACGGGGACCAGGATGTCATCGAAACGATACCGGATCAGCGGCATGGTCTTGTTGAACAGGTTGGTGACGCAAGTTGACTCAGAACCGAGCTCGAAAATCAAGTCGTCTTCGAACAGGTAAATGCCTTCCCAGTCATTTAGTGCAACGCCCATGAGATTGACTTCGGAGGATCCGTATGAATTTGCGATTTCACATTGGAAGGTTGATCGTAAAATTTCCCGCTCCTGAGGAAAAAGCGGCTCTCCCCCGGACTCAAGAAGGATTGGCCGGATATTCAATCGCCCGGCGCGCGCTTCGTCCGCCAAGGTCATCAAGTAATGTTTGTATGCGCTTATGATTTTTGGCTGATGCTCATTCAACCCGGCAATGATCTTCGGCCATGGTGCCGTAATGTCGAAATTGCGCGTGTTGAAAAGCAGCCTTTGGGGCCAATCATCCATCAAGCCCATCACTGCCGCGCCCATGTCGTGAGTATCGAGGACGCCTAGAAAGGTCGTACGCGTTCGCGGTTTGATTTGTCGGTGCAGCGCACCATAGCTCATTCCGTTGATCACTTCATCGGTCGTGTGAACATAGACGCCCGGAATGCCGCTTGAACCAGACGATAGAACGACATTGTATCGCCCTAAATACAAGTCCTTCGAAGAAGGCGATTGTTTTATGAAGGCCTCTAAACTCTGCCTTGTAATCGCACGATCGGTAACGATGTCATCGAAGTTCTCCCTGACCATTGCTGATGTCAGAACAGGGAAGTCCTCCGGTCGGCATGTCGAGGGATCGATGCGGTTTTGTTCTATGACGCGGCGGTACCAGGGCGACATCTCCTGGACGAAATAGACAAGATCCCTGAAGCGGGCCAAATTTCGCATCTCTCTTGCCTCGGGCGTGAGCTTGAGAGTGTCTCGGCGCCTTTTGATTGCTTGCGCAAGTTTCCAGAGAATCATTGTTGCCCTCTTCGATGACACGTGGCCTCGTGCCTAATGTACCCCTCGCGGGTGCGGCGAACCAGAGGGGTTGGGGGCGTCGTGATGAACGCCCTGGTGCAGCTCTTGAATTTAGCCGGATACCGGCAAGCCATCCCCCTTACGAGGCGGCTGATTCCTTGTCCGGCGCATCTTGCCCTCATCGAGCACATTCCACCTGCTACCAACAGAAGGTCTGCGCAATCCTAACACAGGGACGCGCGCAACAAACTTCAGCTGCCCGAGAGTCTCGAAATAGACCGCGAGCCGATGAATGCGGGCGTTGGCGACCAATCCGCGGATTGGAATACGTATCAAGATTGAGAGAAAGCAGAGGTTTACCTTCACATACGCCCTAAGGGTCCCCGGTTTCTCATCCAGGCTCAGGGTGAGTATCCGGTGTCCATTCGACGCTTGTGCAGCGGCCGCAGCAGCATATTCGGCTGGCGTCAGCCAGCCAAGCGATGTGTGAGGACGGCTCTCGTTGTAGTCCCGCTGCCAGGCTTCACTCGCGTCTCGGTTGTCGGAGCGACGTTGCCGCCGGAACAAGCCTGTTCTCATGATGTTTTGCGAGTGCTAAATAGTTGCGAATGACCTTCCAGCCTGAAAACTCAGCCCGCGTGATCAAACAAACATCGGCTCAAGCAGCCTGATGGCGCAACGTGCCGGCAGTGCCGACCTTCCTCTCCACGGCGGCCGTGTGCCTGCTTGGCTGGGCCAGCGCATGACCCGGCTCGGCGCCGTCATCGTGGAGGCGATCGTCCTCGAATATGGCCGCGACGAGTTGCTCCGGCGCCTCGCTCATCCGTTCTGGTTCCAGTCTCTGGGAGCCGTGATGGGCATGGACTGGCATTCGTCCGGCATCACCACGAGTGTCATCGGCTCGCTGAAGCGCGCGTTAGCGCCGCTGTCGGTCGAGCTCGGCATCCACGTTTGCGGTGGGCGAGGGCGGCATAGCCGCGCTACGCCCCAAGAGCTGGTGGCGATCGGTGATCGCGTCGGTATCGACGGGGCAGCCCTGGCGCAAACGAGCAGGCTGGTCGCGAAGGTCGATAGTGCGGCCGTCCAGGACGGCTTCGATCTCTATCTCCACGGCTTCATCGTCACCGATGATGGCCGCTGGGTCGTCGTCCAGCAGGGCATGAACGGGGACCGCCGGCAGGCGCGGCGTTATCATTGGCTGTCCGAGGGGCTGGAGAGCTTCGTGGACGCGCCGCACGCCGCAATCGAGGGACGTCAGCAGGGCCGGATCGTCAACCTGGCCGACCGGCGCGCCGCGCAGTCGCGCGACCGCCAGCTCGGGCTGCTCGCTGACGTGGGGCCGAGCGGGATTGCTCTCGAACTCGCGCGCATCGATGGCAAGTCGGTAGCCGCATCCATTGCGGAGCCGCTCCTGCCGCATTTGGTCATGCCGGAGCACCACGACGTGCGCGCCGAGGACATTGTCGACCGACGGCTTCATGCGGCATTCGCCGCCGCCGCCGATCGCGGACCGGCCGACTTTGCGGAGCTGCTGCTGGTTCCGGGTGTCGGCGCACGCACGGTCCGCGCGCTGGCGCTCGTGGCCGAGGTCGTTCACGGCGCGCCATGCCGCTTCAGTGATCCGGCGCGCTTCTCGCTCGCGCATGGGGGCAAGGACCGGCATCCGTATCCCGTTCCGACCAGGGTCTATGACCATACGATCGCGGTGATGAAGTCCGCCGTCGTCAAGGCGAAACTCGGGCGCGAGGAGGAGCTGGCGGCAATCCGGCGGCTCGATGCCCAGGCTCGGCGGCTCGAGGCGAGCGCCTCAGGCTCCTCTGTGGACGCGATCATCGCCGAGGAGCGTACGCGCTCGCACGATTATGGCGGCCGGAGCATCTTCGGGTGGGAGCCGCCCGCCGACGCGGGGCCTGCATGCGGCCAGCAGCCGGGCTGATGACGTGTTCATCGCGAACCTCGAACCCGAAACCGCGCGCGCCGCTGCCTGAACTGCCGGTTATTGACGTCGCTCCACAAGAGGCACTCGTGAGAAACAGATCGGATCTGTCTGCCCGCGAAGGCCAGGAAAGAAGCGATCGAGCCGGTGGACCTGTGCCGGCTGGAGATCGGGGAGGGTCAGTGGACGAGTGTCCGCTTTCGCGAACGAACTTAGCGCCTTTTGGGTCGTTTCCACAGGAGCGGACGATCAGGAGCAGTTTCGCAAACTGTTAACACGTCGATTTGCAATCCTGACTGTCGTCAGCTCTCCCTTGGGGCCCAAGCCGCTGTCGCAGCGTGTTAAGCAGCCACCGACCGGCAGGACCCAAGGCGCGGTCCCGCCGGTGTGCGGCATAGATGACGAGCCCTTCTTCGGGCGTCGGATCGTCCTCGATCCCGATCGCGATCAACTTCCCTTCAGCAATGGGCGCTGCCACGAGATGCTCTGGCATGCGGCACCATCCGAAGCCGGCAAGCAGAAAGTCGAACCGCCGGCCAAGATCCACGAAGCGCCATAGCCGCGCGCTCGACAGACCATAGGCCGCGCCGCAAGGATCGACCGGATCGGAGAGCACGAGCTGTACGTGAGGCTCCAGGTCGGCGCGCATCGCAGGGCGGCCCAGCGATGCCAAGGGATGACAGGGTGCCACCACTGGCCGCATGTCGATCCGCAGCAGCGGATACGCGGCTATGTCCTCCGGCACGTCGGGAAGCAGCAGGCAGATCGCGAGCGCTGCGGAATCATCACGTAGTCGTCGCAACGAACCTCCTAAACCTTCGGTCGAAAAGCTGACCGGCAGGTCGGGAAAGGTCTCGCCGACGGCACGCAGACTGTCGATCAGCGGTGCGGTCGGAACCAGCGGGTCGATGGCGAGCGCCAGTTCGGCTTCGAGGCCCTCACGTGTTCCCGCCGCCACCGCCTCGAACCGGGCGGCGCTGGCGAGCACCAGTCTTGCATGGTCGACGAGCACGCGCCCCACTTCGGTAAGGCGTGGCTTGTAGCCGCTGCGATCGAACAGCGCGACGCCCTGCAGCGTTTCCAACGTCGCGATCGCCTGACTGATCGCCGACTGGGCGCGCCCGAGCTTCCGACCCGCGGCAGAGAAGCTGCCCGTGTCGACGATCGTCACCAGAACTCGCAGTTGATCAAGGCTGAGGCTGCCGAGCATGATCCATCATCTCCGCCGATGAAGACGATCACAATTTGATCGCTCCTACGGGGCGGTCGTGGAGACTAGATTGGCGTCATGCAACCCACCTACTTCATTAATCACGGCGGTGGTCCGTGCTTCTTCCTCGATCCCGGTCCCATGAGGGACGCGTGGGGCGAGCTGGAAGAATATCTCCGTGGCTTCACCGACACCCTCGAGGAACAGCCGCGCGCCATCCTTGTCGTCTCGGGGCATTGGGAAGAGGCGCGCCCGACGGTCAACACCGGGGCGGCGCCGCCGCTGTTGTTCGATTATGGCGGCTTTCCCGAGCACACCTACCAGCTGACATGGCCCGCGCCCGGCGATCCGGAGCTGGCGGCACGGGTCCGCGACATGCTCGCCAGTGCCGGCATCGAAAGCGGCTCTGACGCAACGCGCGGCTGGGACCACGGCGTGTTCGTGCCGCTCAAGGTCATGTTCCCCCACGCTGACATCCCCACCGTCCAATTGTCGCTCCAGCGGGGTCTGCATCCCGAGGCGCATCTCGCCATCGGTCGCGCCCTGATGCCGCTTCGCAAGGAGGGCGTGCTGATCGTCGGCAGCGGCCAGTCATACCACAACATGCGCGGCTTCATGGCTAGGCGCGGTAGTGCCGATCCTGCCGCCGAGGCTTTCGATGCATGGCTGCGTGAAGCGCTGGCGGACGGCAACACGCGGGACCGTTCGCTGATCGCCTGGGAGCAGGCTCCCGGCGCCCGTGAGGCGCAGCCGCACGAAGATCACCTGCTGCCGCTGATGGTGGCGGCGGGTGCCGCGTCTGGCGAGCCCGGCCTGACCGTCTTCCACGGATACGCGCTCGGCAAGCCGATCTCAGGCTTCCGCTTCGGATAATCTTTCAAGGAGACCTACCATGACCAAGCTTCTCGTCGTCGAGACCAGCCCGCGCGGCGATCAGTCGATCTCGCGCACCATGACCCGCCGCTTCGTGGCCGAGTGGCAGACTGCGCACCCGGACGGTGAGGTGGTCGGCCGCGACCTCATGGAGACCGACCTGCCGTTCGTTACCGCTCCCTGGCTCCAGGCCTATTTCACGCCGACCGAGCAGCACTCACCCGAAATGAAGAAAGTGCTGCGCCTGTCCGACGAGTTGGTCGGCGAGATCCTCCGCGCCGATCACGTCGTGATCGCCACGCCGGTCTACAACTACAACGTGCCCGCCGCGTTGAAGGCGTGGGTGGACCACATCGTCCGCAAGGGGCTGACGCTTGGGCAAGACGGCAGCGGCCTCGTCACGGGCAAGAAAGCAACGGTGCTGCTCGCCTCGGGCGGCGTCTATACCGAGGGCTCGCCGATCCGCGACCGCGACATTGCAACCCAATATCTCTGCTTGATACTGAGCGTCATCGGTATCACGGACGTGACGGTTGTCGCCGGCGGCGGAGCAAAGGTGGTCGACATGGGCGAGCAGACGATGGACCGATTCATCGCAAGCGTCGAACCCGAAATTGAGCGCGCTGCTGCCGCCTGAACTTTCAGCGAGCGACGTGTCGGCCGAAGGGTCCTTTTGAATCGATAATGCGCGAACGGCGGTCGGCTTAGCCTGAACAAATGGCGGATATCGGGAAGCGGAGAGGCGGCCCTGAACGTCTGACTTTGGGTCTTCCCGGATACATCAGCTGGCGGAACGGAGGGCGGCTTTTTAGGCTTGCCACCCAAAGCGGTCAGATCGCTAGCGCCTGATGCGGCCGAAGGGCAGCTCGTCTGCGGGGCAGCCGATGGTGAAGAGATCCGCTTCGACGATTCGATCGAGTAAGGCGCCGAAGATCGCTGACTGGCTTCCCACGCGCTCATTCCGGCAGGCGATTGCCCCAGCGTGCTTCGATGGCGGTGTTGCGCAGTAGCTCATAATAAAAATCGACCATCTTTTGTAAGGCATGCACGGACAGATGTTCGTCGGTGCCGTGAATCATCGCCGTTTCCGCGATCGACAGTTCGACCGGCTGGAAGCGATAAACGTCATCGGCTATTCCATTAAAGGCGCGGCTATCCGTCGCGGCGATGACCGGGGCAGGGGCAGTGACCACGGCAAAGGTGCGGCGTGCAGCGTCAGAGATTTGCCGAAAGCCGACGCTGGTCGAACTCGAAACCTTCGACGGCTCGCGAGCCGGCCCTTCTAGCGAAAGCGCCACCGGCAGCCCTTCGACCGCGTTTCGAGCGCGTCGTACGACATCTTCCACCGAGTCTGTGGGGGCGATCCTGTAGTTGATCCACGCCGATGCTTCAGTTGGCAGGACGTTTGCCTTGGGCGAACCGACGAGCATCGTAGGAGCCATTGTCGTGTGGAGCATCGCCGCCCCTTGCGGGGTCGCGCCGATGACGCGCTCCAGGACAGGCGCGAACAGCCAGCTATTGGCGATCGGGATTCGTGTGGTGAGCGGCACGCTCGGCGCGAGCGCGTCCAGCATCTCCTTTGTCGGTCCGCCATAATGCAATGGAAAAGGATCGGCGGCGATCCGGCGGAGGGCTTCGACCAAAGTGGAGACGGCAGTGTCGCTCGGCGGGGCGGACGAATGCCCGCCCGTCGCATGGGCGGTGATCCGCAGGGTCGCATAACCCTTTTCCGATATGCCGATGAGCGCGACGCTTCCTTTGGTCACCGGGTGGTCCGAGACAACCAGAGAACCTTCGTCCAGCACGAACTCAGGGCGGATATGATGTTCCTGGAACCACGCGGCGGCGGCCTTCGCCCCTGATTGCATGCCCTCCTCATCGTGGCTCGATACCAGATAGACGTCGCGACCGAGCCGCTCTTCGCCTTCGATGACCTTGTTCAGGACTTCGATGATGGCGATCAGCGAGCCGCGATTATCGATTGCGCCGCGCCCCCAGACCGCTCCTTGGCGCAACTCTCCGGAAAACGGCGCCGCTGCCCAGGCGCGAGGCGTTTGAACCGGCACCACATCCTGATGCGCCATCAATACGATCGGCCGACCCGCCTTGCCGCTCCCCATCAGGCGGAAGATCAACGTGCCTCCGCCGACCGTGATGGGCGGTGCGGCCCGGTAGAGCGCGGGGTAAGTCCGCGACAGCCACTCATGGAAGCGGCCAAGAGCTGCCTCGTCAGTCGGCGTCCCATCCTCAGTCACGATCGGAAGTCTGAGCGCCTCACTGAGACGGCCGGCGGCACCCTGAAGGGAAACCGGTGCATGCGTTCCTGGCGAGCTCGTCGCAGGTGGCACTTGCGGAACGCTCAGGGTCCGCACGAAGAGAAGGAGCAGCAGTCCGACTATTGCAGCGCTCAAGAGGAGCAGTATCTGTTTCAGCCTCATTCGAGACTTCATTCTTCGCCCGGCCAGGAAAGTCTACGGCAGAAACTTCAAGCCGAACCTGCACGGCCGAGGCAGTTGCTCCCTTGCCCTCCGATCAGTTGTCACAACGAGGGCGACTGAGCGCCTCTGAATGTCTGGTTATGGGGCGCCGCGCCGATGCATGGCGGGCGGGGTTGATTGGCAATTACGCGCTCTGTTTGCGACGTTCAGATCGATCAGGGCCGATTTCTAGGGCCGTCTTCGTTCTTGTAACTTCGAAATCGCGTCCCGCCCCTCGGACCGGCAAAGATGGTAAATACCTGCCCGCCGCCTCGGACGCTTTTTTGCGTTTGAGTTTTCTTTCGCTGACGACCTTGCGCGCCATCGTCTCGCGCAGCCGCGATTGTTCCAGGCCGAAATCGGCGAGACGCGCGACGGCAGCGGCTTCTGCGTGTTCCTCCGCGCTAGACGCGGCGATGTCCCATCAAGCCAACACGGGGGCATCATCATCGTCAGGATCGACGTGAGCCAAGTGGAGCTTTTCGACCGGCCCTTTCGTCACGCCGCCCCGGCGGCCATCTCGCTCGCGCGCAGGCGAAGCGCCAGAGCCTTCTCGATGTCCTCCTGATCGTCGCGCGGGACTAAGTGCAGGTCGGCATGCATCGCCTTGAGCCGGTCTCGCTCGATGAGCATCTGCCGCCGAAAATTTCGGCCCGCTGCGCCGCGGTAAGTCCGCGTCTGGCGATATTGACCATCATCGTCATCGCCAGACTTTGCTTGGTCAGCGTGAGCGCTGGGGCAAGAAGGCTCGCTCGCCGTCGGCTAATCGTGCGCAAGGACAGGCGTAACCGAAAGGGTTTAGGATCGCCAAAACGGCTCAGGCGACGGTAGTAGTAGATGTCCTGTTTGCGGACGACGTTCTGAATGCCGCACATGGCGTGGTACCCTGCCGCGATCGTCACGGCCGGGCGAGACAGAGAAACCGTTAAAACCAGGAACTTGGCAAAATTCTGGCTGGGGCGGCAGGGTTCGAACCTGCGAATGGCGGCATCAAAAGCCGCTGCCTTACCACTTGGCGACGCCCCAGCAACGCGCGCCCCTATAGCCGACGGGTCCCCGTGCGCAAGTCGTGCGGATGCGGACCCACCGGCCTGGAAGCCCTTACACGTCGGCGCGTTTTCTCACCGGACCGAGCAGGCTCTTGTCCTCCACCTTGTCGAAGTCCGCCTTTGAATGGCGCTCGGGCAGTGCCTTGGTGTTGACCAGCCGCCCGCGGATCACACCGGGCCTTGCGTCGATCTCCTCCACCCAGCGGCCCACATTCTCGTATTCGTGCAACGACAGGAACTTGTCGGAATTGTTGTAGGCCCCGTGCCATAAATTACCGAGCCAGGTGTAGTTGGCGATGTCGGCGATCGTGTATTCGTCCCCCGCCAGGAACTTGGTTTTGCCGAGCTGCATGTCGGCCACGGCGAAGATGCGCTTGGTCTCCATCGCGTACCGGTCGATCGGGTATTTGTAGCGCTCGGGCGCGTAGACGTAGAAATGGCCGAAACCGCCACCGATGAAGGGCCCGGTGCCAACCTGCCAGAACAACCAGCTCAGCGTCTCGGCGCGCGCGGCGGGTGATCTGGGCAGCAGGAAATCGTACTTCTCCGCCAGATGCATCAGGATCGCGCCGCTCTCGAACACGCGGAACGGTTCCAGCCCGGTGTGGTCGACCAGCGCCGGGATCTTGGAATTGGGATTGATGTCGACGAAGCCCGAACCGAACTGCTCGGCCTCGAATATCTTGATCATCCAGGCGTCGTAATCGGCCTGGGCGAAGCCCGCCTCCAGCAGCTCCTCGAACATGATCGTCGCTTTCACGCCGTTGGGCGTGCCGAGCGAATAAAGCTGATAGGAATGCTCACCCACCGGGAGCGCCTTGTCCTCGCGCGCGCCGGCAGTCGGTCGGTTGACACCGGCGAACTTGCCGCCGTTCTCGGGGTCGAAGGTCCAAACTTCGGGCGGGGTGTAGCTGTCGGACATGAAACAGGCTCCTTGTCGCAGGGTTCGTGCTGGATGCCGAGATGGGCCGCCCGGACCCGCGGGGCAAGCGCCAGCTATCCTGCTGGCGCCACACAGGCCCTGAGACACAAGGCAAGCTGCGGAACTGCACCGGCTTTTCGACCGTTCTGCCCGCGAAAATCATGCTCAACACTCCTTCCACGCTCATCTATGTCGACGATGGCCTTCCGGGCATTACCCGCCGGCGTGCCGGGCGCGGCTGGGCCTATCACGACGCCAAGGGCGAGCGGATCAAAGATCGCATGGAGATCGACCGGCTCAACTCGATCGCCCTGCCGCCTGCCTATGTCGGTGCCTGGTATTGCCCCGCCGGCAACGGCCACATTCTCGCCACCGGGATCGATGCCAAGGGCCGCAAGCAGTACCGCTATCATCCTGATTTCCGCACGGCACGCGAAAGCGAGAAGTTCGACCTGTGCCGCGCTTTCGGCGAGCTGCTGCCGCTCGTGCGGAAGCGCGTCAAGGAAGACCTATCAGGCGCAAAGGTGACGCGCGAGCACGCGATTGCCAGTATCGTGCGGCTGCTGGACCTGGGTGTCCTGCGCATCGGCAACGAAGCCTACGCCAAGGCGAACAACAGCTTTGGGGCCACCACGCTCAGGCAGGAGCATGCCCAGGTGAAGGGCGGCACGCTGAAGCTGCGCTTCAAGGCGAAGAGCGGCAAGCTTCGCGAGGTGTCGATTTCCGACCGGCGGCTCGCGCATTTCGTGCGCAAGATGCAGGACCTGCCGGGCCAGCACCTGTTCCAATACCTGGGCGATGACGAAGAGGTACACCACGTCGGCTCGTCCGAGGTGAACGAATATCTGCGCGAGACGATGGGCGGTCATTTCAGCGCCAAGAACTTCCGCACCTGGCATGCAAGCGTGCTCGGCTTCATGCTGCTGGCCGAAGCGAAGCAGAAGCTGACCCTCAAGGCATTGCTGGAGGATGTGTCTGGCCGCTTGGGCAATACGCCTGCAGTCGCGCGCAGGAGCTATGTCCACCCGGCCGTCATAGGGCTGGTCGAGCGGCAGGCGCAATGGCGCGAAACCCTGCGGCTTCCGCGCCGCACGCAATGGCTGAGCCGTCACGAGCGCGGTCTTATAGCGCTGCTGGAGGAGAGCCCACCCGCGGCGGAATTGCTGGCTGCCGCGTGAGGCTCGCCTGCCTCATCGTCTTGACGGGCGGCATCGGCTTGCTCGCGGCCTGCTCCCCTGATCCGGCGGGCGACGCATCGGTTGCACCGATGAACCAGGTCGAAGCCAACGCCGTCACCGCCGTGGTTCCGGCGCCAGGCCCGGTCGTGCCGGAAGCAGCGCCTATCCGGCCGGGTGACATATTGCCGTTGACGCGGGGCGTATACGTGCTCGCCGGCACGCCATGTGCCGACCCGCCCAACGCCGCCTTGCTGGTGTTCGACGGGCGCGGCATCAGCGGCTCGGCCACGCGCGACTGCCATACCCGTCCGATAAAGGCGCGAGGCCGCAGCCTGCAGATCGACCAGTCCTGCGCCGATGTTACGGCCGGCGAGCGGAAGACCGAGCGGCAGGTAATTGAGTTGCAGGGTCTCGAAGCCTTCTGGCTCAAGACGCCGCACGGCAGGGGCGCCTACCGCCTGTGCCGCGAGCTCGACCCGGCCGCGTTCGGCACCCCCGGCTGACCTGCTTGCGGAATCTGGTCATCAGCACCGACGCGGATCAACGATGTCTCGTGCCGGCTGACAAGGTCTTTCACAAGGCCTAGTCTCGGCTGACGAGACACGAAAGAGGACAGACATGGCGCAACTGGTCGACGGCAAATGGCGCGACACCGCTCCCGCCGCCGAGGAGATCGGCGAGGATGGCAGCTTCAAGCGCATGGACTCGACCATCCGAGGTTCCATCTCCTCCGAGACCGGTGCCGAGTTCCCGGCAGAGGCGGACCGCTATCACCTGTTCGTCTCCTGGGTGTGCCCGTGGGCCTCGCGCACGACCGCCTATCGCAAGCTCAAGGGCCTCGAGGATGTGGTGACGCTCTCCGCCTCCGGCCCGGTCATCGACCAGCAGGGCTGGATGTTCGAGCACGACACGATCCCGCCCTTCGAAGCCCCGCATCCGCTCTACCGCATCTACCAGGAGCATGATGCGGACTATACCGGCAAGGCGACCGTGCCCGTGCTGTGGGACAAGCAGCAGCGGCGCATCGTCAACAATGAAAGCTCGGAGATCATCCGCATCCTGAACAGCGCGTTCGACGAGATCACCGGCAACCGGCTGGATCTCTATCCCGAAACGCTGCGGCCCGAAATCGATCGCTGGAACGATCGCATCTATCCCGGCCTCAACAATGGCGTGTACCGCGCCGGCTTCGCCAAGTCGCAGCAGGCCTACGAGAGGGCGGCGCGCGAAGTGTTCGACACGCTCCATGCGATGGAAGCGCACCTCACCAGCAATCGCTACCTCGCCGGCGAATATTGCAGCGAGGCCGACTGGCGCGCCTTCACCACGCTGGTGCGCTTCGATGCGGCTTACCACTACGCCTTCAAGTGCAATCTGCGCCGCCTTGAGGACTATCCGGCACTCGCGGCCTATCTGCGCGAACTCTATCAATGGCCGGGCATTGCCGAGACGGTGAAGCTTGGCGAGATCAAGCAGGGCTACTGGCACCTCGCCGATCCGGGCGGGACCATCCCCATTGGCCCCGAGCTTGACCTTGCCGCGCCGCACGGGCGTGAGCACCTGGCAGGCCACGGCATTTTGGAGCGCCCGCAATGATCAACGATCCGGATATCATCGTCATCGGCGGCGGCTCGGCAGGCCTGGCCTGTGCCGCACGGCTGGCGGAAACCGGCCTCAAGGTGCTGCTCGTCGAGGCCGGCAAGCGCCGCACCGACATTCGCTCCGCCGTGCCAGCGCTGATGAGCGGCATCGTCCACACGCCCGCTTTCGACTGGATGTACAAGGCCGAGCCCGATCCCTCGGTCGGCGGACGGCCCGACGTGTGGCCCGCGGGCAAGCGGCTGGGCGGCGGGTCGGCCATAAACGGCATGATGTTCATCCGCGGCCATCCGTGGGATTACGACCATTGGGCCGAGCTCGGCGCCAGCGGCTGGGATTATGCCAGCGTGCTCCCATACTTCCGCCGGCTCGAGGACAATGAGCGCGGCGCCAATGCTTGGCGCGGGCAGGGCGGTCCGATCGCCGTCTCTGAAGTCCGCTCCCGCTACCCCGTGACCGAGGACTGGATCGCCGCCGTCCAGCAGGCCGGCTTCCCGCGCTCGCCCGATCTCAATGGCGAGCAGGCCGAGGGGGTCGACCACATCCAGCTCTCGCAAAGGAACGGCCTGCGCAGTTCCACCGCGGCAGGCTACCTCAAGCCCATGCCGGCGGGCCTCGAAATCCTTGCCGAGGCGCAGGTTCTCAGGATCGAGACCGCCGCCGGGCCGGACGGGCGCCCGCGCACGACCGGTGTCACCATCCGGCAGGGCGGCCAGGTGCGCACGCTCAGGGCACAAGCGGGCGTGGTGCTCAGCGCTGGCGCGCTCAACACGCCCCGCCTGCTGATGCTCTCGGGGCTGGGTCCGGCCGAGCACCTCGCCGAGCACGGCATCGCGGTAATTGCCGACTTGCCCGGCGTTGGGCGCAATTTGCAAGAGCATCCGGGCGTCCACCTCGTCAACAATGTCGCGACGCATACGCTCAATGACGATAGCCGGGGCCTCCACGGGGTGAAGTCCGCACTGTCCTTCCTATTCACCCGCCGCGGCGCGCTCACCACCGGCATCGGCCATGCGCATGCCTTCGTGCGCAGCCGCGAGGGCCTGCCTGCACCCAACCTCCAGCTCGCCTTCTCCGCTTTCGCCTTCACCGTAACCGAGAAGGGCAATCTCGCGCTGGCGAAGGAAAGCTCGGTCAGCACCTTCATCGCGCTGATGCGGCCGGAAAGCCGCGGGCGGATTACCCTGCGCAGCGCCGATCCTGACGCGCCGCCGCGCATCGCGCATCGCTTGCTCGGCGAAGAGGACGATGCGGCGCAGCTCGTCGAAGGGCTGCGGATCGCCCGGCGCATCATGGCGCAACCCGGCATCGCTCGCGATATCACCGGCGAGGTGAGGCCTGGTGCCGCAGCCGACAGCGATGAGGCGCTGCTCGGCTATGTCCGCGCCGCCACCATCCCGATGTACCACCCTGTTGGCACCGCGCGGATGGGCGCGGCGGACGATCGCGACGCTGTCGTCGATCCCGGCTGCGCGGTCCGCGGTGTCGAGGGCTTGTGGGTCGCCGATGCCTCGATCATGCCCAGCATTCCGCAGGGCAACACCAACGCCACCGCCATCATGATCGGCGAGCGGGCGAGCGTCCTGGTGCTCGGCAAGCTGCGGGTCCCGGTGCCCGCATGACCGCACCAGTTCACTTCTTTACGCCGTAATGGCATTCGGCTCGGCATGGGCGAGGCGGCTCGCCTCCGTCGCCGCAACGCTGATGGAGCCGCCGCCGGGCCTCGACTTCGACTATTCGCATCCCCCCGGCGTGCCCGCTTTGGTGGCCGCCGATTCGCTCTCCTGGCGCATTTTCAAGAACCCCGTCGCGCTGTTCGCGGGCGGGGTGGCGGCGGTGATCCTTGAACTCGCCGAGCCTTCGGTGCGTAGCGGCGTGTGGGACCATTCGGGGTTTCGCTGCGATCCCGGCCTGCGCCTCCGGCGCACCGGCGCGGCGGCGATGATGACGGTCTATGGGCCGCGTCCTGCGGCCGAGGCAATGATTGCGCGCGTGGTGGCGTTGCATGAGCAGGTGCGCGGCGTGAATTCCGCCGGCCGGGCCTATTGCGCCAACGACCAGCCCCTGCTCGATTGGGTGCAGGCCACCGCCGCGTTCGGCTTCATTCACGCCTATCATGCCTATGCCGCGCCCCTGACCCGCGCCGAGCGTTCGCGCGCATTCGCCGAAGGAACGGAGGCGGCGCGGCTCTATGGTGCCCTGGGCGCCCCAGCCGCGCTTGGCGAGTGGGAGGCGCTGCTCGCACGCACCGCGCCCTCGCTCGAGCGTTCGCCCGTGATCGGCGAGTTCCTCTCGATTATGCGCAGCGCGCCCATCCTCCCGCTCGCTTTGCGCCCGCTCCAGCGGCTGATGGTCAGCGCGGCCATCGATCTCGTGCCTGACGAACTCAGGGGCAGGCTCCGGCTCTCCCGGCTGGGCCTGTCGGCACCCCAGCGTGTGCTGGTCCGCGCGCTCGGCGCATTGGGCGAACGCCTGCCGCTGGATGCAGCCCCCGCGCAAGCCTGCCTGCGCATGGGCCTGCCGGCAGACTGGCTCTACCGCGGCGGCAGCCGGGCGCTATCCGCGGATCACTTTTAAGTCCGGATATTCGTAAGCGAACGGGTCCGTCAGCACCGGCTGCGCAGGCAATGGCTCGCGCGGCAGCATCTCGGCATCGTTGGCTGCCTGCCACAGCATCCCCGCCATCACCACCGCCGCCTGCCGCAGATCGTCTGGCCGCAAATGGTCATACGTGTCGATGATGGTGTGGTGCAGCCGGGAATCATCGTAGTCGAGCAAATCTTGGACGAACTGGAAGCCGGGCAGGCCGATCGTCTGGAGGAATACGCGGTCGGTGCCGCTCGTGTTGCCGCCGACAACGCTGCCGGAATCCAGATTGGCCAACGGCGCCAGCCACTTGCCCTGCAGCCGCTCGGCCGCGACATTGCCCTCGGCATAGATGCCGCGAAATTTGCCCGAGCCATTGTCCATGTTGAAATAGGCCTCGAGGTCTTCGCAGCCCGGCTTGGGGGTGATCGGCCACAGATCGCGCCAGCATTGGAAGGCCGACAGGCTGTTATCGCCGGTATCGATCGCGCGGCTCGCCAGGTGCTCGCGGACAAAGGCGAGCGAACCCAGCAGCCCCTGTTCCTTGCCGTTCCAGAGCACGAAGCAGATCGTGCGTCTGGGCCGTTGCCGGCGCCGCGCTGCTGGGCCCGAAGCGCGGGTCACGCAGCAAGCGGCCGAGACCATCGTCACCGGCAGCACGGCCCGTCCAAGTTCAGCAAAGACCAGCGGATGCGGACAGGGCGTCCTGGCATAATGCTCCACCAGGGCGGGTACTCGGCGCGCATGGCCTCGAGCTGGCGAGGCGCTGGCGCTCGGCTTCGGGAGCGCCGGCGATGTCGCTTTTTGTGGACTTGCAATCGGTGGCGAAGATGTATGCCGGCCTTCCGGTCGGTTGACCCTCCCGTGCCCCCCCCGTGCCAGCACGGCCGCAAACGCTGGAATGTGCCACGCCAAGCGGGACCTCCGGCAGCTAGGGTAATAGCCCAGATGTAGCGCCGGGCGCCAAGCGCTTCAAAGCTTGCGGACCAACATCTCCGCAACCGCCAGCCAGGCCGGCTTGTCGATGACGATCTGCCTTTGGCCGGATCCGGGCGGAAGCAGTCCCACCCGGGTGCCCTGGCGGTCGATCAGGCGCCCGAAGGCGAACCTTCCGCCGGGGCGTGGGGCGAGCACGTCCCGGTTGACGAGGCGGGGCGATTCTTCAGGCGAAACCTGGCGCATCCACAACTGGTCCCCGGCGCGATATTCGCCTTGCGCAGTCTCCACCACCAGGCAGACGAGCGGCGCATCAGCCGCGCCCCCAGCAAGGTCGATCGGCAGGATTGCATCGCGCTCGTGCGAAAGGCTCTCGGCGCCGCTCTCGGTCAGGCGGGCGACGACTTGCGTGTGAGCGCCGCCGTTCCCCTTCACAAGCATCTCTGGTTCGACGTCCAGTGCCGCACCGATCCGGTTCATCCAGGCCAATGAGAGATTGCGCATGCCCGTCTCCAGCCGGCCGATGGTCTGCGCAGTGGTGGGCGGCTTGCAGGCGGCGGCTACCTCCGCCAGGGTCATGGCCTTCTGCTTGCGGATATCACGGATGCGATTGATCATGCCGGCGTCTTCTCCTGTAACCGATCTGGTTTTCGCTTTCCTACAGATGTTGCCCTTTGGCAAGGCCTCTTACCTGTTGGACTGCCAAGGAGAATGCCACCATGAAAAAGGAAATGGTCGAGCGGGAACTGACCAATGAGGGCCCGCGCCGTACTGTCGGAGTGGGGCGCCGGAAGCGTAGCGTAAGCGTGAATGTTGCCGAGTCGCCGCTCACCTGGCTGCATGCTCATGGTCATTTGGAGGATCGGTTGTTCGATGCTGGTGAACGCCTGCGCGCGGATTACGAGCGGGCCCAACTCAGCCCTAGCGTGACGATGCGGTGGGATCCCGTGCGCATCAGGGGCACGGGCGATGGGGGGCTCTCGTCGGGCGAGCGCCAGATCGCAGCACGCACGCGCTTCGACGGGGCGATATCCCACGCCGGCAATGGCCTTCAGGATATCCTCTGGCGCGTGGTCTGCGCGGGCGAGCCGCTGCCGGCGGCGGAGAAAGCGCTGCAATGGCCAGCGAGGAGCGGCAAGCTCGTCCTCAAGCTGGCGCTCGACCGGGTGGCCGAGTTCTATCGCATCCGCTGATCGACCTTGTACCAGACCGGTGCATCGTTGCGGCAAGTCCTGCTCACTACCGCATGCCCCTTTCCCCAGTCTCGGCGGCCAGCTAGTGAGCAACGCAATCGTTGGCGCACCGCCGCACGGAACCAGGCACCCTCTATAGTGACATTGTGCCCACCAAAGTCTGATCGTCGATCTTCCGGCTGCCAGGGGCTTGCGCGGATAACCGCGCTGGCGAGTGTCATCCGCTGGATCGGTCCTGCGGCGGCGGCCGCTGTCGTGCTCGGTTCCGCTCCGTCACAGGCTCGGGAAGGAGCTCCGGCCCAAGCTCAAGTGCAGACCCAAATACAGGCGGAAACACAAGCGCTCCAAAGCTGCGCGATCGAGGCACCGCAGAAGATCGGCATCGGCGCCTATCCGGTATACGGCGATGACCGGCTCGCTGACGATCTGGCGGAGCTTGGCGCGCCCTGGTTCTACACTTGGCGTAATGATCACGGCGTCTCGTATCCAGGTTTCGTGCCGATGATCTGGTCGGGCGCGTTCGTCGACGAGGCGGGGCAAGCGCCGGGCGAGGTCATGCTGACTTTCAATGAGCCTGACTTGCACAATCAGGCGGATATGAGTGTTGACGAGGCGCTACATAATTGGCCGGTGCTCATGCACACGGGCAAGCGGCTCGGCTCCCCCGCCACTACGAGCGGCAATGAGACGGGCCCCGCGAGTTGGCTGGGCCGCTTCATGAACGGGGCCGAGAGGCGCGGCTACCGCGTGGATTTCATCGCGGTCCATGATTATGCCACCAACCCCGATGTGCGCGCCTTCCGTCGGCGTCTCGAGCGGATCCACGAGGCTTACGATCGGCCGATCTGGGTGACCGAGTGGGCGCTGGCCGATTTCGCCAATCCCACCCGCTTCTCGCGAAGCGAGCAGCTGCGCTATTTCGAAGCCGGTTCCGAAATGCTCGATGATTTGCCCTTCGTCGAACGCCATGCATGGTTCGGCATTTATGAAGGTCTGGACAATTGGCATTTGTCCTCGGGTCTGATCGAAGACGGCGAGTTGACCGAGATTGGCGAGGTTTACCGTCGCCTGGTCACTTGCGCGCAGAATGCAACCACGCCGCAGGACACTGCCAACTGAGTTTACGCGAGCGAGGCGCGCGCCCAGTGTCAGCCCTCGACCAGTTCGGCCAGTTCCAGCCAGCGCAGTTCCGCCCCGTCCTTCTCTTTGCGCGCTTGCTCGAGCGCCTGGGTGATCCGGCCGAACTTGTCGGGGTCGCGGCTGTAAAGGTCCGGGTCGGACAGCGCCTGCTCACCGCGCGCGATCAGCGTGTCGAGCTCCTCGATGCGAGCAGGCAGCAGATCGTAATCGCGCTGGTCCTTGTAGGTGAGCTTGCTAGCGGCTGTGGGGGAGGGCGGCGGCGCTGAAGGCGCTGGTCGCGCCGTTTTCTTCGGTCCGTCGACCTGCCGCGAGCGCTTGGCCTGCCAATCCTCGTAGCCGCCGGCCACCACATCGACATGGCCGCTGCCGTCGAGGCCCAGCGTCACCGTCACCGTCCGATCGAGGAAATCGCGGTCATGGCTCACGATCAGAACGGTGCCGTCGTAATCGGCGATCACTTCCTGCAGCAGGTCGAGAGTCTCAAGGTCAAGATCGTTAGTCGGCTCGTCGAGTACCAGCAGGTTGGAGGCCTTGGCGAACTCGCGCGCGAGCAACAGCCGCGAGCGCTCGCCACCCGACAGCGTGCCGATCTTCCCGTCCACCAGCGAAGGCTCGAACAGGAAGTCCTTGAGATAGGCCTGCACGTGCGTCCTGTGCCCGCGCACGTCGATCCAGTCGCCCCCCTCGGCCAGCACTTCACGCACGCTCTTCTCAGGTGAAAGCAGGCTGCGCTGCTGATCGATCATCACGCCAGACAGCGTTTTCGCCAGCGTGACCGATCCCTCGTCCGGCGCCGTTTCGCCGGTCAGCAGCTTGAGCAGCGTTGTCTTGCCCGCGCCGTTCGCGCCCACGATGCCGATCCGGTCGCCGCGCTGGATCCGCAGTGAGAAACCGCGAATGATCGTGCGATCGCCGAACCGCTTGACCACGTCTTCGGCGACGATCACGGACTTGGTCTTCACATCGTCCGTGGCGAGCTTCATCTTCGCCGTACCGGTCGGGGAAATCATCGCTGCGCGTGCGCTGCGCATCTGGTGGAGCTTCTCCAGCCGGCCCTGATTGCGCTTGCGCCGCGCGGTGACGCCGCGCTCGAGCCAATGCGCCTCCAGCTTCAGCCTGGCGTCCATCTTCTGGGCGGCGCGTGCCTCCTCCGCATAGACCTGTTCCTCCCAAGCCTCGTAGCCGCCAAAGCCCACTTCCTTGCGGCGCAGGCTTCCCCGGTCAAGCCACAGGGTCGCGCGGGTCAGGCGCTTGAGAAAGGTGCGATCATGGCTGATTGCGATGAACGCGCCCTGGTAGCGCGCGAGCCAGCTCTCCAGCCAGTCGATCGCAGCGAGATCGAGGTGGTTGGTCGGCTCGTCCAGCAGCAGCACGTCCGGTGCCTTGGCCAGCGCATGCGCCAGCGCCGCGCGGCGCATCTCGCCGCCGCTGGCGCTTGCTGCGTCCCGCTCCATATCGATCCCGAGCTGGTCGGCAATCGCCGCCACTTCGTGCTCCTGCGGAGCGTCCGCGCCGGATAGGGCGAAATCCATCAACGTGGCATAGCCGGTGAAGCTCGGATCCTGCTCCAGTATCACCACATTGGTTCCGGGCCTGATCTTGCGCTCGCCCGTATCGGCCTCGAGCCCGCTCGCGATAAGCTTCAGAAGGGTCGTCTTGCCCGCACCATTGCGTCCGATCAGCGCCAGTCGGTCCCGCGGACCGACGTGCAGATCGAGGTCGCGAAACAGCCAACGGCCGCCCTGTTGCAGGCCGAGCCCTTCCCAGCTGAGGATAGGTGGTTCTGCCATTTGCGGCTGGCAGGTAGGCGCGCGGAGGCTCGCAGGCAAGGAACCGGTGAGTTCAGCCGTGTGTAAGGGCCGCATTTGCAGGATTAAGACTGAGGGGAAGCTGTGATGCTGCGTCACCTTCTGCAATTGTCCGCTGCGGCGGCGATCCTCGCTGCTCCGGCCGATGCCGAGGTCACCGTAACGGTGCAAGGCCCGCTCCTCGAGCTCAGCATCAGTGAGAGCATCGAGGCGCGGCCCGATCTCGCGGAGGTCAGCGCGGGCGTAAGTACGGACGTTGATACCGCAATCGCGGCGATGCAGGACAAAGCGGGCACGATGAGTGCCACCGTCGATTGGATCAAGGCCCTTGGGATTGCCGAGCGCGACATCCAGACCACGGGCATCAATCTTAACCCGCGCTACGATTACGACGAGCAGAGCCGCCGCCAGATCTTCCGTGGCTAGCAGGCGAGCAACAGGGTGCAGGTGCGGCTGCGCCAAATCGAACGAGTCGGCGAGGTGCTCGACGCGTTGGTGGCCGTGGGCGCGACGGACCTTTCGGGCCCAAACTGGTCGGTCGACGACCCCGCGAGCAGGCCATGGCCACTGCGCGCGAGCGTGCGCTCGAATATGCCCGTCTCGCCGGTTATCTCGACGTGAAGCTGCTCCAGATCAGCGAGGCTGTCCCGTTTGATCGCCCAATGCCATTTGCCCATGTGCGGAAGATGGAGGAGGCGGAGGCTTCGACCCCCGGCCGAGCCTGGCGGGTTCGAGACCGGGGTAACCATATCCGTCACTTACGAGCTGACCCGCTAGCCCCGACCGGGGACGTGGCCAGGGCGCAACCTGCTATTCACGGCGCGTTCAATGGCTTCCTTCTAGGCAAAAACTGTCATGCAGCGACTGATCACTTCCTTTACCGTGCTTGCCATTCTGGTCGGGGTTCCGGCCGCGGCGCAGGCCCCGCAGCGCAACCAGGCGCGGGGCGACCAGGAGAGCGCGCGCGCGGAAATGAAGGCGGGGCGCAGCATGCCGATTGGCGAGATCGAGCGCCGGATCGTCCAGCGGATGGGCAATGCCGAGTATCTCGGGTTCGAATACGATCGGGCTGCAAGCGCCTATCGCCTCAAGTTCATCGAGGATGGCCAAGTCATCTGGGTCGATGTCGACGCCAAGACCGCCAATATCCTGCGCGTGTCTCGCTGACACCACCGCTGTGGGCGGAAACCCGCCCTTTGCTTGACGCGTTTGTCCCAAGCGCCCAAATCGCTAGCTACGTGCAAGGCAGGGGAGAGACAATGCGTATCCTGATCGTGGAGGACGAGCCTACGCTCGGTCCTCAGCTCAAGTCTACGCTTGAGCAGACCGGCTATGCGGTCGATCTCTCGACCGATGGCGAGGATGGGCATTTCCTCGGCTCGACCGAGGATTACGATGCGGTGATCCTCGACCTCGGCCTGCCGGAGATCGACGGCCTGACCGTGCTGGGCATGTGGCGCAAGGAGGGGCGCAATTTTCCCGTCCTGGTGCTTACCGCCCGCGACAGCTGGTCGGACAAGGTGGCAGGCCTCGATGCCGGCGCCGACGATTACCTCGCCAAGCCGTTCCAGACGGAAGAACTGATCGCTCGCCTGCGCGCGCTGATTCGCCGCGCGTCAGGCAATGCCAGCTCGGAGCTGACCGCGGGCGATGTGCGGCTGGATACGCGATCGGGCCGGGTGACTAGGGCTGGTGAACCGGTCAAGCTGACCGCGCAGGAGTACAAGCTGCTGTCCTACCTCATACACCACAAGGGCAAGGTGGTCAGCCGTACCGAGCTGATCGAGCACATCTACGACCAGGATTTCGACCGCGATTCGAACACCATCGAAGTCTTCGTCACCCGCATCCGCAAAAAGCTGGGTGCCAATGTCATCACCACCATCCGTGGCCTTGGTTACAGCCTCGACGACCCCGCCGACGAGCCGCGCGAATAGCACGGCCTTGCCCGGCCCGGGTGCTGCCGCTGCGGCGGCAAATGACGGCGCGCGAGGTCCGGCCGCGTTTGCCCGGGGCTCTGCTGTTGCCACTGCGCCAGGCGTGACCCCGCACACGGGCAGCCTCGCCCGGCGCATGATGCTGATTGCAGCCGGCTGGATCACTATCCTGCTGTTGCTGGGAGGCGTGGCGCTGGATCGCACGCTTACCGATCTCGTCGCACGCCAATATGATGAGCAACTCGAATATCTGCTGACCGCCATGATCGCTTCGGCCGAAATCGACCCCTATGGTGACGTGTACTTCAACCGTGCGCTTGGCGATCAGCGCTTCCTCGAGCCCAATAGCGGTCTCTATTACCAGATCAACGGAACCGGGCACGAGCCTTACCCCTCTCGCTCGCTATGGGATCGCACCCTCGCGATCAGGGGAAATATCGCCGCGACCGATCCGTTGTTCTATGATTCCGAACAGTTTGCCGGAGAACATCTGCGCATCGTTCAGCGCACGGTCGGGCTGCCGGGCAGCAGGACGGCCTGGCAGTTCGTCATCGCCGGCTCGCGCGAAGAGCTCGACGATCAGATCGTGCGCATCCGCTCGATCCTCTACTGGAGCTTCGCCGTGCTCGGCATCGGCCTGTTGCTCATGGCCATGCTGCAAACCTGGTACGGGCTGGGGCCGCTGCGCCGGATCCGCCGCGCAATCGCGCGGATCCGCTCCACCGGCACCAACCGCGTCATCGATCCGCTTCCGCAAGAGGTGCAGCCGCTGGTCGACGAGCTCAATGCCCTGCTTGCCCACACCGAATTGCAGGCGGAGGAGGCACGCACGCACGCCGGCAACCTCGCCCACGCGCTCAAAACCCCGCTGACCGTGGTCATGAATGCGGCGAGCGCCAGCGCCCCCGATCTCTCCGCCACCGTCCTGCGCGAGGCGTCGGTGATGCGGCGCCAGGTCGATCATCATCTCGCCCGTGCGCGCGCGGTGGGGCGCCGGGCGATCGGCCTGTCGCGCGCTGACGTACTCGAGAGCGCGGGTGCGGTCGAGCGCGCGGTGGCTCGTCTCTATCCGCAGGTCCGCTTCGACATCGCCGGCTCCGCGGCCGAGGTCGCGGTGGAGAGGCAGGATCTTGAGGAGATCCTCGGCAACCTCATAGAGAATGCCGCGAAATATGGCGGCGGCAGCGTGTTTGTCACCGTCGACCCTGAGCCGCGTGACGACATGTGCTCGGTGTGGGTGGAGGACGACGGCTCCGGCATCCCGGTGGCCGAGCGCTCCGCCATCTTCGCCCGCGGTGCGCGGCTCGACACCGAAAAGCCGGGTACCGGTCTGGGCCTTGCCATCGTGCGCGACGTCGTGGCGATTTACGGAGGCGAGGTCGTGCTTGGCGAAAGCGAGGACCTGGGCGGCCTCCACGTCACGGTGAAGCTGCCGCGCGGTGGCGGCTGAACGTCAGGAATATCCGCCGGTCAGCCGACCGGTCCCGCGATCCTGCCGAGAATGGCGACGCTGAACTGGGCATGCCGAACACTGGCCGCTTGCGCTCTCGTGCTCGGCATAGCCGCAAGCTCCCGAAAGGCACGACCAGGGAGACGATCGAATGGTCCGTTCTGCAGGCTCGCCAGCCGGACTCGTTGCGCGCCTGCGACATCGCCTTGCACGATCAGCACGCCAGACCGGTCGCGTTCCGCTCTCTTGACGAAGCGCCGCGCAGGTGTGCGGAATTCCTAATCGTGCCTTACCCTCAATCGCCCTGTGCCCTGCGATGATGGCGGATTACTTCATCGATTACGAAACGGATGAACTTTTCGCTGAACTCGGGGTCTAGGTTCGCTTCCTCGGCCAGGATCCGCAACCGCTTGATCTGCCGCTCCTCGCGCCGGGGGTCCGCTGGCGGCATCGCCACGCGCGCCTTGTGCTCGCCGACCGCCTGCGTAATCCGGAACCGCTCGGCCAGCATGTAGATGAGCGCTGCGTCGATATTATCGATGGAGCGCCGAAATCCTTCGAGCACCGGGTCCGACAATGGCGCACCGCTCGCCGCCGCCGCGTCGGGCGAGGGCAGCATGCGCTCATCGGGGGGCCGGGGCGTTGTGCTTGCCATGAGCGCCTTGCTAGCAGCAATTGCGCGCTTGCCAAGGTTGGCGCGCTTCCCCATGTGCCTTCATACGATGAGCGCTGATATCCTATCCATCCAGCGTGGCTCGCTGGCGGAACTGCCGTCGCTGGCGCCCATCCTGTCGCTCACGGCCACGCCCATGAATTCGGTCAACCAGGTCATTCTCGACCGGATGCAAAGCGAAATCCCGCTGATCCCAGCACTTGCCGGTCACCTGATCTCCGGCGGGGGCAAGCGTATGCGGCCGATGCTCACGCTCGCCGGGGCGGATCTTGTGGGCTACCAAGGCACGCGCCATCACCGGCTCGCTGCCGCCGTCGAATTCATCCACACCGCTACCCTGTTGCACGACGATGTGGTGGACGGCTCGGAAACCCGCCGTGGCAAGGAAGCGGCCAATATCGTCTACGGCAACCCGGCAACGGTGCTGGTGGGCGATTTCCTGTTCAGCCGCGCCTTCGAACTTATGGTTGAGGATGGCAGCCTCAAGGTGCTCAAGATCCTGTCCTCGGCAAGCGCGATCATCGCCCAGGGCGAGGTCGACCAGCTTGTCTCACAGCGCAAGATCGAGACCAGCGAGGAGCGCTACCTCGCCATCATCGGCGCCAAGACCGCAGCTCTGTTCGCCGCGGCCAGCCGCATCGCCGCCGTCGTCGCCGAGCGCGACGAGGTCGAGGAGCGCGCACTCGATGAGTATGGCCGCAATCTTGGCATCGCCTTTCAGCTTGTGGATGACGCGATCGACTACGATTCGGATTCAGCGGAAATGGGCAAGGATCCCGGTGACGATTTCCGCGAGGGCAAGATGACGCTGCCGCTCATCCTCGCCTATGCCCGCGGCTCGGAAAGCGAGCGACGGTTCTGGCGCGACGCGGTCGCCGGTTTCTCCAACGCCGACGAGGATCTCGCCCGGGCGGTCACTTTGATGCGGCAACACGGTGCGGTTGCCGATACGCGCGAGCGCGCGCGTCATTTCGCCCAGCGCGCCTGTGACGCCCTGTCGATCTTCCCCGCTGGCCGCGCCCGCTCGGCGCTGGTCGAGGCGGCGCGATTTGCGGTCGCGCGCGACTATTAGCGGAAAGCCGTTTGCGCTGAACGTGTCGCCGGGACCTCCTCTTCTCGGCGTGCTGCGCTCGGCGAACGAAGCCTTGGCGGACTATGCCTCTGATCCGACTGGCATCCCATGGGCGGGCAGGCTGACGTGAAACCCGGTTTGCCGATCGAAGCCGTATTGCCTGACCTGTGCGATACCCTGCGCCACCGCAATTCCGCAGTCCTGATCGCACCGCCTGGTGCAGGCAAGACGACTGCGATCGCCCCCGCGCTGCTTAGCGAAGGCTGGTGCAAGGGTCAGATCATCCTCCTCAGCCCGCGCCGGGTGGCCGCGCGTGCCGCGGCCGAATGGATCGCGCAAATGCTGGGTGAAGAGGTGGGCGGCCGTGTCGGCTACCGCACCAGGCTCGACAGCCGGGCCTCCGCCAGCACGCGCATCCTCGTTGTTACCGAGGCGATCTTCGTATCACAAATACTTGCCGATCAAGAGCTTGCGGGCATTTCCGCAGTCCTGTTCGACGAAGCGCATGAACGCCATCTCGACAGCGATCTGGGTCTCGCGCTGGCGCTGGAAAGCCAGTCCGTGCTGCGCGGGGACCTGCGGCTGGTAGTCATGTCGGCGACGATCGAAGGCGAACGCTTTTCCGATCTGCTCGGCGCGGACGTGCCAGTGATCGAAAGTGCGGGAAGAGCTTTTCCGATGCAAATCGAGTGGCTTGGCTCTCGTCCCGAACAGCGGGTCGAGGGCCAGATGGCCGCCGCGGTGCTCGGTGCCTGGCGCGATCAGCGCGGCGACATTCTCGCCTTCCTGCCCGGTATCCGCGAGATAGAACGCGTGCGCGAGCGGCTGGAGACGCGCCTGCCGGATACACCGGTTCTTGCGCTCCACGGCCAGGTCGCGCCCGCGCAGCAGCGCGCCGCCATCCGTCGCGACCCGCAGGGCCGCCGGCGCATCGTGCTTGCCACCAGCATCGCGGAGACGTCGGTGACGCTCGAAGGCGTGTCGGTGGTGGTCGATAGCGGGCTCTCGCGCCGCGCTGAATTCGATCTTGCTGCAGGTGTCACACATCTAGTCACGCGGCGGGCGAGCCAGGCTTCGGCGGCGCAGCGGGCCGGGCGCGCGGCGCGAACGGGACCAGGCATCGCGTACCGGTTATGGGAGGAGGCCGCGCATGCGGGCCGACCGGCCTACGACCCCCCCGAAATGCTGACCGCGGATCTTGCGCCGCTGACGCTGGCGCTGGCGCAATGGGGCGTGCACGATTGTACCACCCTGAATTGGCTCGATCCGCCGCCTGCTCCTGCACTCGCCGCCGCGCGCGAACGCCTGCAGGCGCTCGGCGCGCTGGACGAGGAGGAGTGCATCACCGAACGTGGCCGCTCTATCGCCGCGCTGCCGATGGCGCCGTGGCAGGCCGCAATGGTGCTTTTCGGCGCGGAGCACGGCGCGGAAACGCAAGCAGCTCGTCTCGCCATGCTGCTCCAGGAACGCGGGCTTGGCGGGCGCTCGGAAGATCTCGAGGATCGCTTGATGCGCTGGAACGCCGATCGTTCGCATCGTGCCGAAGCGAGTCGCAAACTGGCCGAGCGTTGGGCCCGGTCGGCCAGTGCGCTTCCTCGGCAGGCCCGAAGCCGGCAGGATCCGGCAGCCGTCGAAACCGAACGGGTCGGCAATGACGCCGGGCTGCGAGGCCGGTCGCCTCCGCCTCTCGGTATCCTTCTCGCATCCGCATTGCCCGGTAACCTTGCGCGTCGGCGCGGCGCCTCGGGCGAGAGCTGGCTTTCTGCGGGCGGACGCGGCTACTCGCTCGATCCCGCCTCCCCGCTCGCTGCATCGGAATGGCTGGCCATAGGCGATGCGCAAGGTTCGGCGCAGGGCGCGCGGATCACTGCCGCGCTTCCCGTCTTGCAAAGCGAGATCACCTTCTGGCTGAAGCACCGGATGGAGCAGCGCTGTTCCGTGCGCTGGAGCATCGAGAGCGAAGCCGCGGAACCGGTGTGCGAACGGCGAATCGGCGCCATCATCTTGTCGCGCGCTCTCGACCCCTCGGCCGATCAGCGCGAGATAAGGCGCATTTTGCTCGACCATTTCGCTGCTGCCGGTCTTGCCGCATTGCCGCTCTCTTCCGCCAGCCTCGCGCTGCTCGAGCGCGCGCGGCATGCCGGGCTGGAGGCGCTTACGGAGCAGGCGCTCGTGGCCGATGCCGACGAATGGCTGGGGGACATCGTCGTCGAACTGCGCTCGCTGCGCAATCTCGATGCCACGGTCCTGCACCAGGGCTTGCTTCACCGGCTCGATTATCAGCAGCGCCAGCTGCTCGATCGGATCGCGCCCGCGCAATTCACCAGCCCGGCGGGCATGCATCACCCCATCGATTATGCCGATCCCGCGGGACCGTCGGTCGAAGTTCGGGTGCAGGCAATGTTCGGGCTCGACAGCCATCCGCGTATCGGCGACACGCCGCTGCTCCTCAAGCTCACCAGCCCCGCCGGCCGGCCGATCCAGGCGACACGCGACCTGCCCGGCTTCTGGCGCGGCAGTTGGGCGGACGTGCGCAAGGACATGAAGGGCCGCTATCCCAAGCATCGCTGGCCGGAGGAACCATGGAGCGAGGCGCCCAGTTTGAAGACTAGGAACGCGTTCGAGCGGTCTTGATTTTCGCCCCCAATCGGGAGAAAGCAGCGTCTATGCAGGCCCGGATCTACAAACGCCCCAAGAACGCCATGCAATCAGGCAAGGCACTCACCGACCAATGGGTGCTCGACTTCGTGCCCGCCGAGGCGAAGAAGCCCGATCCGTTAATGGGCTGGGCGGGCAGCGGGGATACGCGCCAGCAGGTTCAGCTGAAATTTTCCAGCTGCGAGGCCGCTGTCGCCTATGCAGAGAAGCACGGCATTACGGCGCGTGTTCACGAAGTGCCGCCCAAGAAGCTGAAGATTCAGGCTTACGCCGACAATTTCCGCTGAGGTGGTTGAAGTTGGCGCGATCACCGGCCGGCGAAGGGCCGTTGCAGGAGGTCACCGGAGGGCCGATGCGATTGGGATCTGCGCCCGGTTGCATTTCCTGTCATCCCCGGCCATAGCGGCGCCGGGAGTCGGGTGGGCGCTTGCGTCTGCCCACCTGGTCAGGTCCGGAAGGAAGCAGCCAAGGTAGATGGCGGCGGGTCGCCCGGCTCCTTCAATCATCACCGTGAATGCCGATGCGTAGAACGTCGGTGACCTGGTTCGGAGCGTCGGGCGCCATGCGCTCGGCCGAGCGGCTTGATGACTCAGATCCGGCCTCCTGCTTTCTCGCCACGATACATTGGCTCACGCTCGTCCGCTTGAGCTTGCCGCTCCAGCAACTCCCTTCAAGACGGAGCGATGGCGCGCTCATGACTTTTGGCACGCGAACGCCTACCTAGCCGGCATGGATGATTCCGACGACATGTTCGGCGACTTGCCGGGAGGCGAGCGCAAGGCGGCGGACTCGGGTGCTGCCGAACTCGAGGCTGCCGGACAGAACGCGATGTTTGCAGCGCCATCTCCCGCGCCTGCCGAACAGTCGCCTCCGGAAGCGCCAGCTGCGCCCGCGATCGAAGCTGCTGCGCCGCCCGTCCATGCCGCGCCGGTAACCGAAGCCGTGCAGCCTTATCGCGTGCTCGCGCGCAAGTACCGGCCGCAGACCTTCAGCGAACTGATCGGTCAGGAGCCGATGGTGCGCACGCTCGCCAACGCCATCGCGCGCGAGCGGCTGGCACACGCCTTCCTCATGACCGGCGTGCGCGGCGTGGGGAAGACCAGCACCGCGCGTCTGATCGCCAAGGCCTTGAACTGCGTCGGACCGGACGGGCAGGGCGGCCCCACCATCGACCCGTGCGGGCAGTGCGAGCCGTGCCGCGCCATCGCCGAGGGGCGCCATATCGACGTTATCGAGATGGATGCTGCCAGCCATACCGGTGTGGATGATGTGCGTGAGATCGTCGAGGCGGTTCGCTACGCGGCGGTGAGCGCGCGGTACAAGATCTACATCATTGACGAAGTGCACATGCTCAGCCGCAACGCCTTCAACGCGCTGTTGAAGACGCTCGAAGAGCCGCCGGCGCACGTCAAGTTCCTGTTCGCCACCACCGAAGTCGACAAGCTTCCGGTCACGGTGCTCAGCCGCACGCAGCGCTTCGACCTGCGGCGCATTCCGACCGCTCTGCTGGAGCAGCATTTCGCCAGCATTTGCCGGCAGGAGGGCGTCGAAGCGGAAGCGGAGGCCATCGCGCTCATCGCATCCGCCGCTGAAGGCTCGGTCCGCGACGGGCTGTCGATCCTCGACCAGGCGATCGCGCACGCCGACCTCGAGAGTGGCGGCGATGAAGGTGATGCGGGCGGCGGCCAGGCGCGCGTCACCGCCGCGCGGGTGCGGGATATGCTTGGCCTCGCCGACAAGGGGGCCCAACGGCGGCTGTTCGGGGCGCTGCTCGAGGGCAATCCGCAGGCGATGCTCGAGGCGGTCGATCGGCAATATGCGCTCGGCGTGGAGCCGCTGGCGCTGCTGCGTGCGGCCATGGACCTGACGCATCGCGTGGCTCTGGCGCAGACCGGGCGGGGCGAGGCCGACGCACCTATGCAGGAGGAGCGCGAGGCGATCGGCCAATGGGCGCGCGACATGAGTCCGGGCCAGGTCCACCGCCTTTGGCAATTGCTGCTCAAGGGCTACGATGAAGTGCGCGGCGCGCCCGATCCGCTCGCCGCGCTGCAGATGGCGCTCTTGCGGGCGCTTCACGCAGCCGACCTGCCTGATCCCGGCGCGCTCGCCCAGACCATGCGCGAGATGGCCGCCAGTGGCGCTGCGTCCGGAGTGGCGGCCGGGGCAGAGACCCCGGGCCATGGCGCCGAGACGGCTCCTGATTGGAAGAGCCTGGTCGAGCGGATCGATCAATCGGGCGCCATGCACCTCGCCAGCCGTCTCCGCTTGCAGGTGTGCGTTATCGAACTGGCGCCCGGTCGCCTGCTTTACCGGCAGGAGGATGGCTTCGACGATGATCTGCGCCCCGAATTGCGCGCGGCGCTGATGGCGGTCACAGACCGGCGCTGGACGGTGGAGATTGCCGAGGGCGAGGGCACACCCGCGCTCGCGGCGCAGGAGCAGGCGGCCAAAGACGCCGAGGCGGCCGAGATCCGCGGACATGATCTGGTGAAGGCCGCTTTCGCAGCCTTTCCCGGCGCCGAGATCTTGACCGAGGATCACGATCAGCCAAGGCCCGGAGACGGGCGACACTGGAACAAGCAACCGTAGGGAAGAGCCGACATGCAATCGATGGAAGAGATGATGAAGGCGGCGCAGGAAGCCGCCGAGACGATCCAGAAACAGATGGGCGAGGCACAGGCCAAGCTCGACACGATCGAGGTCGAGGGCTCGTCAGGTGGTGGCCTCGTGAAGATCCGGTGTACGGCCAAGGGGCGGATACTTGGCGTATCGATCGACGACAGCCTGATCGTTCCCGAAGACAAGCAGATGCTGGAGGATCTCGTCACGGCGGCGTTCAATGACGCGCGCGGCAAGGCAGATCATGCCGCCAATGCCGAGATGCAAAATGTGCAGGCGGGCATGGGCTTGCCGGCCGGTTTCAACTTTCCGGGCCTGGGTTGAGCCGTTGCCTCTCGGCTGGACGTCCTGAGTCCAGCCCTGGGGTGCGCGGTCGTATCGCAAGTTGAAGCGCTCCGCTGCGGCGGAAGCCCCGGTCTGGATCAAGCCCGTCGGTGGTCGCACTGACGGGCTTGCCGCCTCATAGCTATCCTTGTCGTCAAGGACGACCTGGCCTCTTTTCAGTGGCGCCCAAGCGGTCGAAATGTGCTCGACTGCAGGGCACTTGGCCGGGAATCGTGCCGGCCTTGGACCGCTCGGGCGGCGCCATTGCGCCATCCAAGCGGTGCCCCCATATCGACCGGAGGCAAGAGCGCCGCTCGTGACGGCGCCATCCAACGCACGGACCATTTCTATGACTGCATACCCGCTTCTGCCCTTGCGCGACATCGTCGTGTTTCCCGGCATGGTCGTTCCGCTGTTCGTAGGGCGGGACAAGTCCGTCGCCGCGCTTGAGGCGGCGATGGAGGGGGACAAGGACATCTTCCTCGTCGCCCAGATGGACCCCGGCACCGACGATCCTGCGGCCGAGGATCTCTATGACACGGGCGTCGTGGCCCAGGTCCTGCAATTGCTCAAACTGCCCGATGGCACCGTGCGCGTGCTGGTCGAAGGCCAGGCGCGCGCGCGGCTGGCCGAGATGCGCGATTGCGACAATTACATTCTCGTCCAGACCGAGACGCTCGAGGAGGATAAATCCGCCGGCAGCGAAGTGACGGCCACCATGCGCACCACGCTCGAGCAGTTCGGCGATTATGCGCGTGCCAACAAGAAGCTGCCCGAAGGTCTCGCCGAGGAACTGGCCGAGATCGACGATGCGGGCGGCCTCGCCGATGCGATCGCCGCCAATCTCGCGGTCAAGGTGGCCGACAAGCAGCTCATGCTTGCCGAGGCCGATTCGCTCAAGCGGCTGGAGATGGTCTACCAGGCAATGGAGGCCGAGCTGTCGGTGCTTCAGGTCGAGCGCAAGATCCGTGGCCGTGTCAAGCGGCAGATGGAGAAGACCCAGCGCGAATATTACCTCAACGAACAGCTCAAGGCGATCCAAAGCGAGCTCGGCGGCGACGAGGAATCGGGCGACGAGCTGGCCGAGCTGCAGCAGAAGATCGAGAAGCTTGCGCTGTCAGACGAGGCTCGCGCCAAGGCCACCTCCGAGCTCAAGAAGCTGAAGTCCATGCAGCCAATGAGCGCCGAGGCAACCGTGGTGCGCAATTATCTCGACGTGCTGCTGGGCCTTCCGTGGGGCAAGAAGTCGCGCCTGAAGAAAGACATCGCCAAGGCGCAGGCCGTGCTCGACGAGGACCATTACGCGCTCGACAAGGTCAAGGACCGCATTGTCGAGTACCTTGCCGTACAGGCGCGCACGAACAAGCTGAAGGGCCCGATCCTGTGCCTCGTCGGGCCTCCCGGCGTGGGCAAGACGAGCCTGGGCAAGTCGATCGCCCGCGCCACCGGCCGCGAGTTCGTGCGCCAGTCGCTGGGCGGCGTGCGCGATGAAGCGGAGATCCGCGGCCACCGGCGCACCTATATCGGCTCGCTTCCGGGCAAGATCGTGCAGAACCTGCGCAAGACGGGAACGAGCAATCCGCTGTTCCTGCTCGATGAGATCGATAAGCTGGGCCAGGATTTCCGCGGCGATCCGGCCTCGGCCCTGCTCGAGGTGCTCGATCCGGAACAGAACGCCAAGTTCCAGGACCATTATCTGGAGCTCGATATCGATCTGTCGGACATCATGTTCGTGACCACGGCGAACAGCCTCAACCTGCCGCAGCCGCTGCTCGACCGGATGGAGATCATCCGGCTGGAGGGCTATACGGAGGACGAGAAGGTCGAGATCGCGCAGCGTCATCTGATCGCCAAGCAGGTCGAGGCGCACGGCCTGAAGCCCGGCGAGTTCACGCTCACCGAGGATGGCCTGCGCGACCTCATCCGCTATTATACGCGCGAGGCCGGCGTCCGCACGCTCGAGCGTGAGATCGCCCGTCTGTGCCGCAAGAGCCTGCGCAAGATTCTCGAGAAGCAGACCGAGAGCGTGACAGTCACGCCTGAGAACCTTGGCGACTTCGCTGGGGTGCGCAAGTTCCGCCACGACAAGAGCGAGGAGGAAGCGCAGATCGGCGCCGTGACGGGTCTCGCCTGGACCGAGGTTGGCGGGCAATTGTTGACCATTGAGAGCGTCACCGTGCCCGGCAAAGGCGAAGCTAAGACAACCGGCAAGCTTGGCGAGGTGATGAACGAGAGCATCCAGGCAGCCTTTAGCTTCGTAAAGGCGCGCGCGCCGGCCTACGGCATCAAGCCCTCGATCTTCGCCCGCAAGAACATCCATATCCACCTGCCGGAGGGGGCGGTGCCCAAGGACGGTCCGAGCGCGGGCATCGGCATGGTCACGTCGATCGTCTCGACGCTCACCGGCATTCCGGTGCGGCCCGACGTGGCGATGACGGGCGAGGTGACCTTGCGCGGCCGCGTGCTGCCGATCGGCGGGTTGAAGGAGAAGCTGCTGGCTGCCCTGCGCGGCGGCATTACGACGGTGCTCATCCCCGAGGAGAACCAGAAGGACCTCGCCGAGATTCCGGATAATGTGAAGCAGGGCATGACGATCATTCCCGTCTCGCATGTCGACCAGGTGCTGGAAAAGGCGCTCACATCGATTCCTGCGCCGATTGAATGGACCGAGGCGGACGATCTCGCCAGCCAGCCGCCCAGTCAGGCGCAGGTCCCGGCGCCTGCGGCAGGGCAGGGCACCACCGCGCATTGATCGGTGCAGCGTTCCGGCGGTCCATTTCTTCCAAAATCGCTGGTGTGTTGGAACTGCACCGGATCGCTGGGAGGTGGGTCGCAAGACCTACGGTAGAGCGCCTGTTGTGGTCGCCTCGCGCCGTCGCAGTGATCCCGCGAAAAGCGCCCAGTTCGGCGGGTTTGGCTTTGACAGGGAACGGGTTTCTCGCTCAATTCGCGCAATCGCAACGCGATTGAACATTTGAGAAATCACGCGAAACTCGAGTGAGGGGTACTTCCTGCATGAACAAGAACGAATTGATCGGTGCCGTCGCCGATTCCAGTGGCCTGTCGCGTGGCGATGCGTCCAAGGCCGTGGAAAGCGTGTTCGATACGATCTCGAGCGCTCTTGCGAAGGGGGACGAGGTGCGACTGGTGAATTTCGGGACGTTTTCAGTTGCCAAGCGGAAGGCCTCGACCGGGCGCAACCCGCGGACTGGCGAGCCGATGACGATTAAGGCCTCAAGCCAGCCCAAGTTCAAGGCGGGCAAAGCGTTGAAGGATACGGTCAATTGATCAATTGCCAAGTGCCGGCTTCCTGAACGAAGGACCGGATCAAAGAGGGTCGCCCTGCACCATGCGGGCGGCCCTTTTGCATGGTGACGACGTTTTTCGCGGCGTCACCATGTATATCGGGATGCCGCTGGCCAGCGTTGCTGCTTAATGGCTGCACGCTCATCACACGAGCCAGCGATCGGCTTCAGGGCAGAGCGTCGGCACGGCGCATCACAAGGCACCTTCGCGCATCGCGACAGCGTAGAGTGCGATAGCTGCTGCGTTCGAGACGTTGAGGCTCTCGATCGCCGTTCCGATCGGCAGCCGGGCCAGCGCGTCGCAGTGCGTGGCGATGTTGGGGCGCATGCCTTCGCCTTCCGCGCCGAGGACGATCGCCACCGGACCGGTGGGGAGGGCAGCGGCGAAATCCGCCTCGGCAGACCCGTCCAGGCCGATGCGCCAGTACCCCGCCTCCGCCAGTTCGTCCAAGGCCCGGGCAAGGTTCACTACTCGCACCCACGGCAGCGCTTCGAGCGCGCCGGAAGCGGCCTTGGCCAGAACGCCGCCCTCGGGCGGGGCGTGGCGGTCCTGCGTGACAATGGCGGCTGCATCGAAGGCCGCTGCCGAGCGCATGATCGCACCAACATTGTGCGGGTCGGTGACCTGATCGAGCACCACAAGCGGCCTCGTCGAAGCGGCCTCGATCACGTCGGCAAGGTGCAAGTCGTCAAGCGGCTCGCACTCGAGCACGAGGCCCTGGTGTGGCGCGTCGCGCGTCACCAGGCGGGCAAGATCGTCCGGCCCTGCATATTCGAGCGGGAAGTCTGCCGGCAGATCGCCATCGAGCGAAGCCACGCCATCCTGCGTGGCCCACAGCTTGCGGTAGACCCGCTGCGGATTGCGCAGAGCCGCTTCCACCGCGTGTCGACCCCAGAGCCGCACATGGCCGTGCGTCGCCCTGCCGGACCCGCGCCCACCCTGCATGCGCCCTGCACGACCGCGCAGGTTCGTTCGTTCCGTTCTCTTCGCCATACCACCCATTTTTCCGTTTCAAAGGGCGTCCTGCCAGCCGCACCATTGACAGGCAAGCGCCGCTTCGCCATGTGAGCGCCTCTCGGCCGGGGCGGCTCTTTCCTGAGCTCTTCCGACGCGGGCACTGCCCGCAATTTCCGGCCCTCCGGTGGACAGGTGGCCGAGTGGTTAAAGGCAGCAGACTGTAAATCTGCCCGTGCAAGCGTACGCTGGTTCGAATCCAGCCCTGTCCACCATGTACCCGGCCGCGCGGCCTCAGAATGCCGCTTTAAGCGGCGGGATAGACGGCGCCGCGGTAGCTTCCGCAAGCGCTCGTTGCGTTCCGATTTGGCTTCTACCCGGTCGGCGGGGTTGATGGGAGCACGGGTTGGACTGGGCATCTTTTCGGACTCGATAGGGCCGCGCAACCGCCTGTTGCGCAGCCTCCTGCAATCGCGATCGGTCGAGGGGTCCGAGCCATTCGGCGTCCCACAGGCTCGTTGGCGGTGATAGTGCTCATCCCGGGCAATCCGCTCAGCCCACAGGCGATGGTCGCGCGCAAGGCAGGCATTGTGGGTCCGAGCCTGATCGCCACTATCGAGGAATTGGAGCGGCGTGGCCTCGTGTCGCGCGTCCGTTCGGACGGGGACCGGCGGCGCAACCGGCTTGTCGTGACCAAGGAAGGCGAGGCCACGAGGCAGGCGCTGTTCGCGATGGTGAAGGAGATCGAGGCGCCAATCCGTACGGTATTCTCGGACGTGAGATTCGACCTGTTCACGCTGAATCTGGACCGCGCCAACTTTGCGCTCACTAAAGAGTAGCACCGCTCTGGTAGGGCTGCGTGCGGCATTCGGTGCCCGGCAGCTCAGTTCGGCAAAGAGCGCTGGTCAGTCATGTGGCTTTGGATCACCGCTCGGCTTTGCGCGATTGCGGGCCGAGGCGCCGATAGCAAACCTGCGACCGTAAATGCCGGGCGGCGCTCCGGACCTGATCGACCCCGTCCTTGCATACCGCAGAACATGCAGCGCACTGTGCCGGGCCGTTCGTGCCAGCGAACGGACTGCGCGCACCAGCAGCCACGGAACGAGCGATGGGCGCATGCGAATCGTACCGACGAGGAAGCGAGTGGCCATTCCGGGCCGAGCGCGAATCAGGGTCGTGCCGAACAGCAGGAAGGCGTATTCGGCTAGGCCCGCGCGGATAGCGCGCCGGTGCTGCGGATGCCTGCGCACCATCTCGTTCGCGACGAACAGCCACGAGCGGAACATGCGATCGGGGTCGCTCGACATGTTTGCGTCGGTAGCCCGGTAGCCCACCAGGCATCGCTCCACGAGTGCGAAGCGTGCGCGCTGTGCAACTTCGAGATAGAAGAGCAGGTCCTCGCAGCCTTGCGCTTCGGCCGCCTGCAGGCTGCTGTCGAACCCGCCAATTGCGCGCGCGAGGTCTGCCCGCACCAGAGAAGCGCTGCCGTTACCCACGAAATTGCCCCTGAAGAGTCGGGTGAGCACGTCTCCGGTCTCGCGGGGGCGGAACCACTCGGTCCAGACCACGCCATCGGCATCGATCTTGGCCGACCAGCAATAGACCAGCCCAACGTCGCTTTCCGCGTCCGCTATCGCCTCGAGCTGCGCTTCGATCTTTTCGGGATGCCACACATCGTCGGCATCGACGAACGCCAGGTATTCGCCGCAGCACGCGCGGATGCCATGGTTGCGAGCGGCAGCGACGCCCGCATTGTCCTGCAGCAGGACGGTGATCCGCTTGTCATCGGTGGCAACGCGCAGCGCCAGCGCTCGCGTAGCATCGCTGGAGCCATCATCAACGACGAGGATCTCGAGGTTGGGATAGGTCTGCGCGCGAATGCTGGCGAGCGTTTCGGCCAAGGTCTCCTCGGCATTGTAAGCCGGTATGACCACGCTCACCAGCGGCCGGTCGCCAGCCGGTGGCGCGGTCATGCCGGGACCAGTTCGGCCATACGATCATCGAATGATTTCAGCCGCTGCATGAGCCCTGCCAGCTTGTCGGGCCAAGCGCCATCGGGCCGGTCGAACGTATAATCTTCGAAATTGTCGCCCAGCTTTGCTTTGAAACTTCTTCTAAGCTCAGCCACCCCTTCCTCGAGAAAGTTGCGGGGCAGCCGCAGCGGGTCCTGCCTGATGGCCTCGTCGAGCGCCGCAAGCGCCTCCCCGGGCTTGCTGCGATAGAGCCGGTCCCGAACGTATTCGATTTGCAGGCGAGCGAGCCGCCGCCGGATTACGCTCTCCGCCGATTCAGGCAGCCCTTCGCGCAACAGCTCGAGTACCGCGACATGCGAACGGATCATCCGCGCGCTGTCTGACGACATGGTGAGGCCCGCTTTGCGATAGCCGGTCAACCAGGCCGGCACGAGTGCAAACTCCGAACGCATGGCGATCTGCAATTGCAGCAGATAATCCTCGCACCCGCCGGCATCGGCCAAAGCCAGGCTCGGATCGTAGCGCAAATTTCCGAGCGCGGTCCTTCGGATGAGCGGCGTGCTGCCGTTGGCGATGAAGTTGTAAGCCAGGTGGCGGTGCAGGCAGAAGCCTTCCACGCGCGGACTGGCGCTCGCCGGCTTCACATTGTCCTGGGCATCTATTGCGCGGTACCAATTGTAGACCAGCCCCACGCGTGAGCCGGCCTGCGCGAACCGGTCGAGCTGCAACTCCAGCTTGCGCGGATGCCAGACATCGTCGGCATCGATCGGCGCGATAAACGCGCCGTTCGCGTGCGCAATGCCCAGATTGCGCGATGCTGCGACGCCGGCATTGGGATGGCCAAATACCTTGATCCGCCGGTCGACTGCGGCCAGGGCTTCGGCCACCATGCGGGTCTGGTCGGTGGATCCGTCATCAATGACAAGAACCTCGATGTCGCGCCACGTCTGCTCGAGTACCGAGCGCAAGGTTCGCTCCAAGGTGGCTTCCGCCTGATAGGCGGGCACGATGACGCTGACCTTGCTCATCTGCCGTCCGACGTCCGTGAAGCGATCGCGCGGCGGGGCCAGCCCCATCCCATGCCGGAACCGGCCGAGCATTGCTGCGTCGCAGGGTAGATGGGGTGCATCTTGGGCACTTCGCGATTTGTCCGGCTCCGTCTCAGACGCGAATGGCGCCGGCGGGGACCTCGTTGCCGATGAACGAGGCAATCTCCAGTACCGACATCTCGCGATCGTTGCCGATGTTGAGCGGGCCCGGACATTGCGCCGTCGAGCCCAAGATATTGCTCGAGCGCGTCGATGATGGCGTCGGCATGGCCCCAGCTTCGGATATGCAGCCCGTCGCCGAAGACGTCGAACAGGCGAATGACCTGGAAGCCGAGACCGGTCGTGCAGCGGCTCTTGTTACAGGTCGAGCGGGGACCGGTGCAGGCGTTCGAGCCGCGATAGCTCTCCGAGCGTGGCGATACCGGTCGACCGCCGTAAGGCTCCGAGATGAAAACGAAGCAGAACAGACCGTCTTTCTTGATCAGGTTCAAGATATCCAGTGCGATATGCACGTCGGCTGCAGTGGTGTCATCCGGCTCCTGAATGTACCAGCGTGGCGAGGCGGGCGATCCGAAGTGGATGACTTCATCGAACCACGTATCAGTTTCAGACGTCTCGATATCGCCATCGACCGGGCGCATGCGGGAATGTTCGATCTGCGCCATGTTGCCGAGCGGGCCGGTCCAAAGATTGCCGGCCACTGCTAGTGAACCGAGATCCTCGCGTCCGAGCAGGCGATCCCGAAGATGAGATCCCATAAAGGCGCAGCGTCCGAGGAGAAGTCCGTTCTTCATGCCACCTCTTCGCGCCGAACGCGCCGGCCATCACAACTAAGTCCCACTGCCGACCCACACCGCGGTCCACGACAGCACCGTCCGCGTAACCGAGCCGCCAGCTCGACGGTAGCCATCAAGACGTGAACGCAATGGAGCACGGGTATGAAGCATTCGCTTACCGACGTTTAGATGAAAAGCCTAAAAAGCTGACGAATGCTAAGCATCCCAGTTTGGGACAGGTTCGTTACATTGCTGGATCTATTCACCTCTCGAAATGAACGCAATATTTCCAGGCGTTCATCTCTACCCATGCCGGCCACTTCTTGCATTCAGAGACAATGTTGGCGAGCGCTCTGTTCGCGTGCAACGCTTTTGTACAATCACGGTGGAGCAGAGTTGTCGAGGTGAACGCAACCGCAATGCCTTGTGGGCTTATGCCCGAACGCCTAGATATTGCGAATGGCCGGAGAAATTAGCGACAACAAAGGCCGTGGGAGTGCCGAGTGGTCCTGGTCGCCCGTCCACCCGGATGGGCGCAAGTTCGGCCTCCTCGCCACGGCGATTGCGCTCATTGTGCTGCTTGTTCTCGATTGGGAGATCATCGGCTGGCCGCTGCTGCTACTCGCGGGCGGCATATTCGCTTTCTTCCGCGATCCCGAGCGCGTGGTGCCGCAGGGCGATGACCTTATCGTCTCGCCCGCCGACGGCCTCGTGTCGCTGATCCAGCAGGCTCCTCCGCCGCTGGAACTGCAAGGGATTGATCCGGAGAGTGGCGCCAGGGGGCTGGGCGCGCAGCCGGTCACGCGCATTTCAATCTTTATGTCGGTCTTCGATGTTCACGTTAACCGCGCCCCGGTTGGCGGCATGTTGCGGCGGATGGTCTACATTCCGGGCGCGTTCGTGAATGCCGAGCTCGACAAGGCGAGCGAGCAGAATGAGCGTCAACACATTCTCATCGAACGTTCCGACGGAACCCTACTTGGCTTCACGCAAATCGCGGGGCTGATGGCGCGTCGTATCGTCCCGTTTGTCCGGCCAGGTGACCCGATCGCGGCGGGACAGCGTGTTGGTCTGATCCGCTTTGGCAGCCGGTTGGATATCTACCTTCCGTCAGGCACGGATGCGCTTGTCGTTTCCGGGCAGACGGCAGTTGCGGGCGAGACCATACTGGCCCGTACTGGCCGCACGGGTCTCATCGAGGGCATCAGACAATGAATATGCGTTCGCCCGAAGATGAGAACTTCGAGGCGCCGCGGCTCGGGCCGAAGTCTAGCGAAGACGAGGCACCGCAGTCACGTCGCCCGGCACGCGGCCTTACCCTGCGGGCGGTCATTCCCAATGCCATCACCGCCGCGGCGCTGTGCTCGGGCCTCACCGGCATCCGCTTCGCTATTGTCGGCGATTGGGAGCGCGCGGTCTTCGCCATCATCCTGGCAGGCGTGCTCGACGGGATAGACGGGCGGATCGCGCGGTTGCTGAAGGCTCAGTCGCGCTTCGGCGCGGAACTCGACAGCCTGGCCGATTCGCTCAGTTTCGGGATGGCGCCGGCGCTTGTGCTGTTTCTCTGGTCGCTGCAGGACCTGCCGCGTTTCGGCTGGTTTGCGGCGCTGGCTTTCGCCATTTGTTGCGCCCTGCGCCTTGCCCGGTTCAACGCGCAGATCGATGTTGAGGAACAACCCCACAAGTCCGCCGGGTTCCTTACCGGAGTTCCTGCGCCAGTGGGAGCCGGCCTCGCCTTTCTGCCCCTTTATCTGTGGCTGGCGAGCGGTGAGGACCTGTTCCGCTCGCCATTCCTGGTGGGGCCATGGACGGCGGGCATCGCGGTACTGATGATCTCCAACCTGGCGACGCTCAGCTGGAAGTCGATCCGGCCGCGCGCCCAGATCCGCCTTCCGGCCATTGCTCTTGCCGGCCTCATCTTTGCAGCGTTGCTCACCGAAACATGGTGGACACTGGCGCTGCTTGCGCTCGGCTATCTCGTGCTGATGCCCATGAGCCTCATGCGCTACGCCCGGATCAGGCGCCGCAGGGGCACGAACCCGCAATAGCCAGCTGGCAGGCGGACCACGCTGGTGCTTCGGCAGGGCTGAAGAACCCGATCGAGATCGGACGCAATGCGGCGCCCTTCTGCGAGCCCGCGGCGAAGCGAGAAGCCGATAACGGCAAGTGCAAGAGCGCACGCGCCCGTCAGCATGAAAACGATCATCATCTCCAGCATTGCCGAACTGCCCTCATGATTGGCGAGCCGTGGCTTCGCCTGTTGATATCCTGCGGACAGGCTGTGGATGAAGCCCGCCGTGATCCAGCCGATTCGGACCCGGGCTCCCTTGTTCTGTTTTTGTTCTTATCGGTCAAGCTGAATCGGCCCACCGCCTTCCGGCCAGTCCTGGTGAAAGCACTGGATTTTGGCGGGTCATGTCGCTATGTGCGCCCGGCCTGCCGCAGTTCTGCGCATCTTCCGCAGACCCACGGTCGGGCAAATTCACATGGAAGGCATTATAGACCGGTGCCGAAGCGGCCGACCCTTTTTCCGGGCTGACCTGCTGACGGTTCCCTGCTTTCCAGAGGCACAACCGGAAAGGAATTACCTATGGCGGCTCCCGTCGTCACAATGCAGCAATTGATCGAGGCCGGCGCCCATTTCGGCCACCAGACGCACCGCTGGAACCCGCGGATGAAGCCGTACATTTTCGGCTCGCGCAACGGCGTGCACATCATCGACCTGTCACAGACCGTCCCGTTGATGGCCCGTGCGCTCGACTTTGTTCAGGATACCGTGCGCGCAGGTGGGAAGGTGCTGTTCGTCGGCACCAAGCGCCAGGCGCAGGAGCCGATCGCCGAGGCGGCGCGCAGGAGCGGCCAGCACTTCGTCAACCATCGCTGGCTGGGCGGCATGCTCACCAATTGGAAGACGATCTCGGGCTCCATCAAGCGCCTCAAGACCATGGAAGAGCAGCTCACGGGCGACATGTCCGGTCTGACCAAGAAGGAAGTGCTCCAGCTCACCCGTGAGCGCGACAAGCTCGAACTGTCGCTGGGCGGCATCCGTGACATGGGCGGCATTCCGGACGTGATGTTCGTGATCGACGCCAACAAGGAAGAGCTCGCGATCAAGGAAGCGGGCGTGCTCGGCATTCCGGTGGTGGCGGTGCTCGACACCAATGTCGATCCGAGCGGCATCGCTTTCCCAATCCCCGGCAACGACGATGCGGCACGCGCCGTGCGTCTCTATTGCGACTCGGTCGGCCAGGCAGCGACCAAGGGTCACAATGAGGGCGTGGTCGATTCGGGTGCCGATATCGGGGCGATGGACGCTCCGCCCGAGGAGGCCGGCGCTCCTGCCGATGCCGTTCCCGCCACCGAGGCTGCTCCTGCTGCAGAAGCTGCCCCGGTCGGAGCGTAAGCGCACCGTCACACTGGCATTCTAGCGCGCCGGCCACCCATGCGGCGCCGGCGCGCTTCGATATCAAGAGGATTTAGGACATGGCAGCTTATACCGCAGCCGACGTAAAGGCCCTGCGCGAGAAGACCGGCGCGGGCATGATGGATTGCAAGAAGGCTTTGGCTGAGACCGAGGGTAACGTTGAGGCCGCGGTCGATGCGTTGCGCGCCAAGGGCCTGGCCGCGGCACAGAAGAAGTCGAGCCGGACCGCCGCCGAGGGGTTGGTGGGCGTGGCCGTTGCGGGCACGCGCGGCGTGGCCGTGGAGGTCAATTCCGAAACCGATTTCGTCGCCAAGAACGACCAGTTCCAGGATTTCGTGCGCCAGGTGACCGAAGTGGCACTGACGCAGAACTCGGACGATGTGGAAAACCTCAAGCAGGTGACTTACCCGGGCGGTGGTACGGTGGGCGACAAGCTGACCGCTAACGTCGCGACGATCGGCGAAAATCAGCAGATCCGCCGGATGCAGACGGTCGAGGTCAATAGCGGGATGATCGTTCCGTACATGCACAATGCCTCAGCGACCAATCTGGGCAAGATCGGCGTGCTGGTGGCGCTTGAGAGCGAGGCTTCGGCCGACGTGCTGGAGCCTTTGGGCAAGCAACTCGCCATGCACATCGCCGCAGCCTTCCCGCAGGCGCTCGACGCCGACAGCCTCGACGCCACGGTGATCGAGCGCGAGCGGGCGATCGCCCGCGAGAAGGCCGCCGAGAGTGGCAAGCCGGCTGAAGTGCAGGAGAAGATGGTCGAAGGCGCGGTCAAGAAGTTCGCCAAGGAAAATGCGCTGCTCAGCCAGCTCTTCGTCATGGACAACAAGACGCCCATCTCCGAGGTCGTCGCCAAAGCAGGCAAGGATGCCGGCGTTGCGATCGTGTTGAAGGACTATGTCCGCTTCCAGCTCGGCGAGGGTATCGAGAAGGAAGAAACCGATTTCGCTGCGGAGGTGGCCGCAGCCGTCGCCGGCTGAAGCGCTGCTCCATTGCGAGGCAATCTGAGGCCGCCGAGGCCCTGGGGGTTCGGCGGCCTCGCTTCTATGAGGCCGAAGTCGCGCGGTGTGAACAGGCGCGCCGGCAGCCCGCTCGTGCCGAGTCCGGCACCCGTGACGAGCGCCTTCCCGATCTTGCGCACCCGGCCGCAGGTATAACGCTGGCGCAGTGCGACGTCGTCAGCGGAGCGCGCCTCCAGTGCCAGCCGCTCTGCCCGCAAGCATATGGCTTGTTCCGTCCAGACCGCTTGCGACGAACAGACCCGCCGGCACCGCATTGTTGACGAGCAGTCTCACGTATTCCGCCGCGCCGCCCATGCCAGCGCGAGAAGGTTGGTCTCGTGGTCGTGATTGCCGGGTAGCACGAACACACCCTGCGCCGCCGCCAGATCGACGAGAGGGGTGGCCGCCCGGTCAGGAGTGTATTCTTCCCAAGCCAGGTCCCGTCGCCGCTGAGGTCGCTGGCGATGAGCACGATGTCTGTCACGGAAGGCGAGCGCGGCAAGCACCAGCGCAACAAGCGCGAATGCCGCGCCAGGCAAGCGAAGGAGAACGCCATGAGCGCAACTTCTCGAGCGCGATGGCGCGTTGCTGCGCTGCGGCATCGGCCAAGGCAAGCGGTCGCCTGCCGGTCGCCACTTGGCACGCCCAAGCGCAGCACTATAAGGGCCCCTCTTTCCGACCATCGATAGGCCCCACACATTCATGCTCCTTTCCGGAATCAAGCGGATCCTGCTCAAGCTTTCAGGCGAGGTGCTGATGGGCGATGGGACGTTCGGGATCGATCCGGTCTATGTGGCGCGGCTGGCCGAAGAGGTGAAGTTCGCCAAGGATTCGGGGCTCGAAATTTGCCTGGTCATCGGTGGCGGCAATATCTTTCGCGGTATATCAGGTGCCGCCGGCGGGCTTGATCGCACCACTGGCGATCACATGGGCATGCTGGCCACGGTGATGAACGCGCTCGCAATGCAGAACACGCTTGAGCAGATCGGCGTTGAGACGCGCGTGCAATCAGCCATTCCCATGCCGGCCGTGTGCGAGCCGTACATCCGCCGTCGGGCCGAGCGGCACCTGGAAAAGGGGCGGATCGTGATCTTCGCCGCGGGTACGGGCAACCCGTTCTTCACAACGGATACAGGGGCCGCGCTGCGGGCGGCGGAGATGGGTTGCGACGCGCTGCTCAAGGGCACCAGCGTGGACGGGGTCTACGATTGCGACCCCAAATTACACCCTAATGCGAGCCGTTTCGAAACAATCACCTACTCGCAGGTGTTGTCCGATAATCTCAAGGTTATGGACGCCGCCGCCGTGGCTCTTTGCCGCGAGAACGACATTCCCATCGTGGTCTTTTCGATCCGCGAAAAAGGCAATGTCGCGCGCGTTCTGGCGGGCGATGGGGTGCAGACCATAGTCCGGAAAGGGTGACGATATGGCAAGGTACGACAAGGTTGATATGGAGCGCCGCATGACAGGCGCGGTGGACAGCCTCAAGAGCGATCTTGCGGGTTTGAGGACAGGGCGGGCCAATACCGGACTGCTCGATCCTGTGCAGGTGGAAGTCTACGGTTCGCTGATGCCGCTCAACCAGGTGGCGACCGTTTCGGCGCCCGAGCCTCGCATGCTCAGCGTGCAGGTATGGGATCGGGCCAACGTCAATGCGGTGGAAAAGGGTATTGCCAAGTCGAACCTTGGCCTCAACCCGATGACCGACGGGCAGACGCTGCGCCTGCCGCTGCCAGACCTCACCGAAGAGCGCCGGCGCGATCTGGCCAAGCTCGCCTCGCAATATTCCGAGAAGGCCAAGATCGCCATCCGCAACATCCGTCGCGACGGGATGGAGGCGCTCAAGGAAGACGAGAAGAAGAAGGACATCTCCGAAGACGAACGCAAGCGGCTCGAGGAGGAGGTGCAGACGCTCACCGACAAATACGTGGCCGATGCCGACAAGGTGACCGAGACCAAGGAGAAGGAAATCCTCCAGCAGTGAGCGAAGGCGCTTCCCCGATGTGGTCACCCGGTGGCGGCGCATCTGCAGTCGATGGCGAGCGGGCGGACGCCAGCCAGCGCGCATTTGGCGCGCGCCATGTGGCCATCATCATGGATGGCAATGGCCGCTGGGCGAGAGGGCATCACCTGCCGCGAGCCATGGGACATCGCCGCGGGGTAGAGGCGGTGCGCCGGCTCGTCCGCGGGATGGCGCCGTTGGGCCTGGAATGCCTGACGCTTTACGCTTTCTCCTCGGAGAACTGGAAGCGCCCCGAGGAAGAGGTCTCCGACCTCATGGGGCTGATGCGCCGCTTCATCAAAAGCGACTTGCCCGAATTCATTGCCAATGACGTCCGGCTGAAGATTATCGGTAATTACCGGGCCTTGGAGCCCGATATTGTCCAGATGCTCGAGGATGCGCTGGCAAAGACTGCCCGTGGCAAGCACACACTCGCCGTCGCCCTCAATTACGGCTCGCAACAGGAAATCGCGCGCGCGGCGGTCATGGCGGCCAATTCCGGCGAAGTGACTGCCGAAACCATTGCTGCGCATTTGGACACCGCCGATTTGCCACCGCTCGACCTTCTTATCCGCACCAGCGGGGAGGTGCGGCTGTCGAATTTCCTGCTGTGGCAGGCCGCCTATGCCGAAATGTGGTTCACTGACGTGCTCTGGCCCGATTTCCAGCTTGCGCACCTGGAAGATGCGCTCCGCAGCTTCGCGGAGCGCGAAAGGCGGTATGGTGGCCGCTGACGCCGCTTCCGAGCGCAAGCGCGACCGGATCAGGCACTACGCCAAGCGCTACGTTCGTGTTCCCTTTTCGGTCCGCACGAGCGACCTGCCCAAACGGGCGGCATCGGCCGTAATCATGCTGCTCGTCACCGGAGGTGCGCTGTGGGCGGGAGGGTTCTGGTGGCAGGCTCTCGTCGGAGCGGTAGCCTTTGGGGTCTTCTGGGAATGGCTCGGCCTGGCGCGCCGGTTCAGCAGGTCGCCAGTGGCGTTCAGCCTTTGGTGTCTGGCAGGCGGCCTCTATGTGCTGGGTGCAGGCTGGACGCTGCTGTATGCGCGTGAGCAGGCGGCTGGCTACGTCCTGCTCATCGTCGGCGCAGTCGTCGCCACCGATGTCGGCGCCTATTTCGCCGGCCGGACGATCGGTGGGCCCCGGATTGCTCCCCGCATCAGCCCGTCCAAGACATGGGCCGGGCTTGGGGGCGGCGCGCTCGCTTCGACAGCGTTTCTCGTCTGCTACGTGTGGGGAGCTTTCCTCGATCAAAGCTACGCTTCATATCTGCTCGTTCTGGCGGTGGTGCTTGGTCCGCTTTGCGCAATCGTGGCGCAGGGCGGAGACTTTTTTGAAAGCTGGATGAAGCGCAAGGCAGGCGTGAAGGATTCCGGCCGGCTCATTCCCGGGCATGGCGGCCTGTTCGACCGGGTGGATGGTCTCATGGCCGTGTGCCTGCTCCTGCTGCCGTTCGCATGGTCCACTACATGACCCGTACGATCACCATCCTTGGCGCCACGGGCTCGATCGGCTCCTCCACGCTCGACCTCGTCCGTCGCGACAGGGATGCCTGGCAGGTGCGGGCACTCACCGCCAATTGCCAGGCAGTCGAATTGGCCGCGCTGGCACGCGAATTCGGAGCCGAGCTGGCGGTCGTGGCTGATGAAGGCTGCCTTGCCGTACTTCGCGAGGCGCTGTCAGGCAGCGGGATCGCGGTTGCCGCAGGCGCACAGGCGCTATGCGAGGCCGCTGCTCTCGGCGCCGATGTTACCGTGGCCGCCATTGTCGGCTGCGCGGGGCTGGCGCCGACCATGGCGGCGATCGGCGAGGGCGGCATCGTTGCGCTGGCGAACAAAGAGGCGCTGGTCTCGGCCGGCGACATCCTCATGTCCGCGGTCGAGGTAAACGGCGCGACGCTGCTGCCGACAGACTCAGAGCATAACGCGATATTTCAATGCCTTGCTGGCAATTTCTTGAAGGATGTCTCATGGATCACGCTCACCGCGAGCGGCGGTCCGTTCCGCACCTGGAGCGCCGAGCAACTCGCCGCGGCCCGGCCCGAACAGGCGCTCAAGCATCCAAACTGGACAATGGGCGCCAAGATCACCGTCGATTCGGCCACCATGTTCAACAAGGGACTGGAACTGATCGAGGCCTATCACCTGTTCCCTGTGGGCCTCGATGCGCTGCGGATCGTGGTGCATCCGCAGAGCGTGATTCATTCGATGGTCGAGTACCGCGACGGGTCGACGCTCGCGCAGCTCGGCCCGTCGGACATGCGCGTGCCGATCGCCTCCTGCCTGGCCTGGCCCCAGCGTATGAATGGACCTTGCACTCCGCTCGACCTGCCTGCGCTGGGCGAGCTGACCTTCTTCGCGCCCGATGAGGAGCGCTTTCCCGCTACCAGGCTGGCGCGCGAGGCGGCTGAAGCGGGCGGGGCGGCGCCCGCGGTGCTCAACGCCGCCAACGAGGTAGCGGTGGCGGCCTTCCTGGCAGGTCAGATTGGGTTCACCGAAATAGCGGCAATTGTATCCAGAACTCTCGACCGTGCCTTGCCGCCGCCGCCCGCCTGTCTGGCGGACGTGCTGGAGATCGATCGGGCAGCGCGTGCGCGCGCCGCCGCCTTGCTGGAGCCTGCCTGAGATGTTGCCTGACGTGCCGGTGTGGATGATGCTTGTGGGCTTCCTTCTCGTGCTGGGGCCGCTGGTCACCCTGCACGAGCTCGGGCATTACCTCGCCGGCCGGCTGTTCGGCGTTAAGGCAGACGCCTTTTCGGTCGGCTTCGGCAAGGAATTGGCAGGCTTTACGGACCGGCGGGGCACGCGCTGGAAGCTCTCTGCACTGCCTCTGGGAGGCTTCGTCCAGTTCGCCGGCGACATGAACCCGGCGAGCCAGCCGAGCCAGGAATGGCTTGCGCTTCCGGCCGAGGAGCGCAACCGCACCTTCCAGGCCAAGCCGCTCTGGCAACGCGCGCTGATCGTCTTTGCAGGTCCGGCGACCAACCTGGTTATCGCCATCCTCATCTTCGCCGGCTTTGCCATGGCTTATGGCAAGCCGGTTACGCCACCGGTGATCCAGGTGTTCTCCGAGGAATCCGCGGCCATGGAGGCAGGGCTCGAACTCGGCGACCGGATCGTGGCCATCGACGGCACGCCCATCGAAGATTTCGAAGAGGTGGCAGCCCACGTCCTCCCCTATCCCGGACAGGTGATCGAGGTGACTTTCGCCCGTGATGGCGTAGTCGACTCGGTGCCCGTCGCCATTGCCGACCTGGAAATGACTGATCGCTTCGGCAATGTCTCGCGCATCGGTCGCATCGGGGTGGGCTCGACCGAGCGCGAATACCAACGCCTCGGGCCATTGGCCGCTCTTGGCTATGGCGGCGAGGCGAGCATCGATCTGGTGCATATGATGGTCACCGGAATCGGCCAGATCATCACGGGCGAGCGTTCGGTCAAGGAGCTGGGCGGGCCGATCAAAATTGCGCAATATTCGGGCGAGCGGCTCTCGCTTGGCCCGCTGCCCTTCATCGAGTTCATCGCCTTCATCTCGATGAACCTGGCCTTCGTAAACCTGCTGCCGATCCCTGCGCTCGATGGCGGGCACCTGGCGTTCTACGCGGCCGAGGCGATCCGCCGGAAGCCCGCCAGCCCCCGCAGCCAGGAATGGGCGTTCCGCACCGGCATGGCGCTCGTGCTGGCGCTGATGCTGTTCGTCACCATCAACGACATCGCCTCGCTGCCGATTTTCAGCAGCTAGCAGGCGAGCACTGGGAGTCGCGCGCGGCAAACCCGGGTCGCGGCGTTTGGCTGCCACAGCTTTGCTTGATTGCCCGCAGCGCATCGGGCATGGGGAGCGCCTTCTCCACCACAGCTGCAAACGAGGAACCGAGGGGTCAGGGTCCGTTCAGGCTGAAAAGGCTGTGGCGCGTATATCGGATGATTGGACGGGTGAATGAGCGGTAAGACCAAGTCGTACGCAGCTTCGCGTTACGCGGCAGCATTGCTGGGCTGCAGCATGCTTGCGGGAATGCCCCTCACGGCTGCAGCGCAGGTTGCGGGTGAGCAAATCGGCCCGGCAGGCGAGCAACCCGCGGCCCCCGGCGAAGCGCTCCCGCCATCCGCTACCGGGCGACCGGCCAGTGAGGCTCCAACGCCGCCGGCCGGTTCCGAGCAACCCGCTTCTGCGGACGACACGCCGCAACCGGTTCCGCCCGGTGAGGCACCATCCTCCGCGCCGGCAAACCCAGCCGCCGGTTCGGCTGCGAGTTCCGCTCCGGCTCCGGCTCCGGCAGATCCCGCAAATGCGGCGCCGCAGGGGGAAGTGATCCGCACCATTGCGGTTGCGGGCGCGCAGCGGCTCGAACCGGAGACCATCGTCTCTTACGTGCAGCTTCGCCCGGGCGACGTCTACACCGCAGCGGCCGCTGACCAAGCGCTCAAGGACCTCGCCGCCACCGAGCTGTTCGCCGATTTCTCCATTCGTAACGATGCCGGTAACGTCGTCATCACCGTGGAGGAGAATCCGATCATCAATCGGATCATCCTGGAAGGCAATGATCGCATCAAGGATGACAAGATCCTGCCCGAGATCAACCTCGCGGCGCGACAGATCTTCACACGCTCCAAGGTCCGCGCCGACGTCGCGCGCATCATCGAACTCTACAAACGTCAGGGCCGTTTCGCCGCTTCGGTCGAGCCGCAGATGGTGCAGCTCGATCAGAACCGCGTCGACGTGGTGTTTGAGATCACCGAGGGGCCCAAGTCCAAGGTCCGGCAGATCAACATTCTCGGCAACGAGGTGTTCACCGATGGCGAGCTGCGCGGCGAGATGGTCACCAAGCAGACCGGCGGACTGCTCAGCTTCCTGAGCTCGAACACCAGCTATGACCCTGACCGGCTGGCCTTCGACCAGCAATTGCTGCGGCAATATTATCTCACCAACGGTTATGCGGATTTTCGCGTGGTTTCGGCAGTTGCCGAGCTGACGCAGGACAAGCGCGACTTCATCATCACCTACGTTCTGGAGGAGGGTGAGCGCTACAAGTTCGGCGACGTGGCGGTCGAAAGCCAGTTGCGCGACTTCAACAGCGAGTTCCTCACCAATGCCATCGGCATCAAGGAAGGCGATTGGTACAATGCCAAGCTCGTCGATGACACGATCGAGCAGCTTTCTGAGACCGCTGGCACGTTCGGCTACGCTTTCGCCGAGGTCCGCCCGCAATATGAGCCTAACCGCGAAGAGCGCACGCTCAGCATAAACTTCACCATCACCGAGGCGCCGCGCGTCTACATCGAATCGGTGGATATCAACGGCAACACCATCACCCAGGACAAGGTGATCCGCCGCGAGTTCCGCCAGGCAGAGGGTGACGCGTTCAATTCGTTGCAGGTGCGCCGCTCCACGGCGCGCATCAATTCACTCGGCTACTTTCAGGAAAACTTCGAGATTGAGCAGGTCGAGGGCAGCGCGCCTGACCGTATCGTCCTGCAGGCCAACGTCCAGGAGGAGCCGACCGGCGAGTTGTCGCTGTCGGCTGGCTTTTCGAGCCTCGAGAGCTTCATCTTCCAAGGCTCAATCCGCCAGAACAATTTCCGCGGGCGCGGGCAGACGCTCGGATTGTCGCTCAACTACTCGCGCTATTCACGCGCCGGCCGGATCAGCTTCACCGAGCCTTACCTGTTCGATAGGAACATCTCGGCCGGCATCGACATCTATCGGCAGGACTACAATAACGGCTACTTCAGCCGGGACAGCGCCACTTATGAGCAGTCGACCACCGGCCTAAGCGCGCGAGTCGGCGTTCCGCTTACCGAATACCTCTCGGCGCTCGGCAGCTACACGCTCGATTTCGACGACATCTCGATCGACGAGGCCACCTACTTCTCCGATTATGACGGCGACGGGATCAGCACCTGTGATCCGCTCCGGGCCGGTCGCTATCTGTGCGAGGCACTGGGCAAGCGGACGTCCTCCGTCCTTGGCCTGTCGCTCGTCTACAACACGCTCGACAGTCGTCTGCGTCCCACCCGTGGCGAACTCATTTCCCTCACCGGCAATTACGCCGGCCTGGGCGGTGATGTCCAATATGCGCAATTCACCGCCAATGCCCGCAAGTACTGGTCGCTGGGTGCGGGCTTCATCTTTTCGCTCTCGGCCGAAGGCGGCGTGATCAAAGGCTTCAACGATCGCGGAACGGGGAACACGGATGTCCTTCTGACCGACCGCTTTTTCCTCGGCGAGGGGCAGATGCGCGGCTTTACAATTCGCGGCATCGGCCCGCGCGTAGTGCGCCGGGTCCTCGGCCAGCCCGACGAAGATGGCAATGTCCAGCTTCTGCCGCTCAACGATGACAGCACGCAGGATGATGCGCTCGGCGGCCATTATTATTATCTGGGGCGCGCCGAGGTCGAGATCCCGCTGGGATCCGGCGTACGCGAGCTTGGCTTGAGGCCTTCGGTATTCGTAGACGCGGGCTCGGTATTCGGCGTGACCGACCCTGTCGTGAACACCGTTTACACGCAGGTCGTGGCCGATGCGAACGGCAATCCTGTCTCCACCTTGACGACCAATCCGACCGCGCCCGACGGCAGCGCCAACACGGTGCTGTTCGTGGAGGAGTTCTACGGCGACACGTGGAAGCCGCGCCTCTCCGTGGGCTTCGGGATCAATTGGAACTCGCCGTTCGGTCCGTTCCGCATCGACATCGCCAAGGCCTTGCTCAAGGAAACGGGCGACGAGACAAAGCTCATCACCTTCAACGTAGGGACGCAATTCTGATGAACCACAAGACCAGGCTTTCGCTTGCCGCCCTCACCGCCGCCGCAAGCGCGATTGCGGCTCCCGCCAGTGCGCAGATCAACGGCATCGCCACGGCCGATACCGCCGCGGCCGTGGCGGGCACGCAGGCATTGCAGACCGGTTACCAGCAGATCGCCACGCAGTACGAAGCGCAGCGCCAGACGCTCGATCAGCGCCAGCAATCGCGCACGCAGCTCGCCCAGCAGCTCGACACGAACAGCGACGGACAGCTCGACGATGCGGAGGCCGCGGCCGCTCCGGAAGCGACTGTGCAGCAGATCCAGGCGCTCGACCAGGAGATCGCGCAGATCCAGGCGCCCATCCAGCGTGCCCGCGTCTATGTGGTGAGCCAGCTGGCACAGCAATATGCCCCTGCGGCGCAGCAAGTGATCTCGGATCGGAGCATTCAAATCCTGATCAGCCCCGAAGCCATCATCTATGCGCCCGAGACCGCCAATGTCACGCCGGCAATCACGCAGGCGCTCAACACCCGCGTTCCGCAAGCGTCCGTGGACGTTCCGCAGGATTGGCAGCCCACGCAGGCTACGGTGAACCTCTTCCAGCAGGTCCAGCAGCTCTTGGTGCTCTCGGCCATGCAGCAACAGCAGGCACAGCAGCAGGGCCAGGCACCGGCACCGGCGCAGCAGGCGCCGGTCGAGGGCCGCTGACCTGATGGCAGAGGAAGGGGCGCGAGGCACAGCCGACGCGGCGAACGGCTACGACATCGCGCGTGTGCTCGCCGCGCTGCCGCACCGCTACCCTATGCTGCTGGTCGACCGGGTCGCTGAGCTGGTGCTCGGCGAGCGCATCCGCGCGATCAAGGCGGTGAGCTTCAACGAGTCGTTCTTCCAAGGCCATTTCCCCGGCCGGCCGATCATGCCCGGCGTGCTCCAGGTGGAGGCGCTGGCACAGGCGGCGGGCGTCCTGGCTGTGGAATCGCTCGAGCTCGCCGGGAGCGGCAAGCTCGTCTACTTCATGGCAATTGAGCAGGCGAAATTTCGCGCTCCTGTGGAGCCGGGCTGCCTGCTGGAGCTGGAGGCTGGCTTCGTCCAGCAGCGGGCGAAGGTGTGCAAGTTCTGGGGCAAGGCCAGCGTGGAGGGCAGGGCGACCTGCGAGGTGAAGTTTACGGCCATGATCGCCGATCCGCCAGCGCGCTAAAGCTGCTCTTGGCCGCGTCCGGATCGGCTGCCGGCTCGCCGCTCTGCCGTTTTTTCACACCACGGCGCTGGAACCTGCTGCGACGACGCCCGGCTTGAAATCGGCTGCGCCTCTCTGTATGGCGCGCGCTTTCCCGGAATTGCCCGGCCGGTCGGAACCGGCTCCACGCACGGATTAGGAATTTTCGCCATGAAGGCCGATACGCATCCCGATTACCACATGATTACCGTCAAGATGACCGACGGCACCGAGTTCCAGACGCGCTCCACCTGGGGCAGCGCGGGCGACGTGCTTACGCTGGAAATCGATCCCACCAGCCACCCGGCCTGGACCGGCGGGCAGCGGCAGGTGGACCAGGGCGGCCGAGTGGCGCAATTCAACAAGCGCTTCGGCGGCTTGTCGCTCAAGAAGAAGTAAGCATTCGGCGGGCAGGGAGGTCGAGGGCGATCCGGTAGTGGATCGCCTTCCCACCTCACGATCCGCCGGCGAGCTCGCGAAGCAGGCGCTGCCCGGTCGGACGGTGCAGCGCACCATCGCCTGGGTTTGGTTCAAGCTCTGCGCTATCCGCGCGCGCGCCGTATGTAACCGGCCTAAGACGTCATCCCGTGGCGATTCTTCTGAAAAGTGCGGCCTTGGTAGCCAGCTCGACACAGCATTTATCATGCAAGTGGTCGGGAGTTGGCGCGGTTCTGGGCATTGATTGAATGCGTTCCGATCAGCAGGTCCGGCGCATTCCATGCGGTTGGGCTTGGGATCAGGGCGCGGTCGCAGGAGCGCGTCAGCAGCCGGAGCCAGAGCAAGCGGCGGCCGGCAGTTCGGGACGCCTGTTTCGCTTACGACTCGCCCGGCACGAAGTGCAGAACTCCGGCGATCCGCCAGCTTCCGCCGAAATCACTCGGGTGGTTGATCCCGTCGGTCACCGCGATCTCGGCAAAGTCGTATGGGCTGACACCCTCGAGGCATGCGGCATTGACCGCGTATTGGTCCGGGAATGAACGGCGCTGGTGAAAGCAGTGTATGCCGCAGGTCGAGCAGAAGAAGTGCTTCGCCGCTCCGGTATTGAAGTGGTAACAGGTGAGGTGGTCCTCGCCTGAGGTGACGGTCAGCGTCTCGCGCGGCACCCCGATCATTACCGCGCCCTTCATGGCGCAGATAGAGCAGGTGCACCGCCCGCCCTGCAAGACAGCGGGCAAAGGCACGGTAAAGCGCACCGTCCCGCAATGGCAGCGCCCATCGCGCGGGGTGGTGAAGCCTGCCGGATCGTCGATCGCCTCGACGATGTCGCTCATTGCCAGGGCTTCTCCCGATACCACTTGGTGATCACGTATTTCACGCCCTGGCGCACCTTCATGCCGTGGTGGAGCGTGCCCGGGTTGAGCGAGCCGTCGGCGCGATGATTGTCCCAACACAGCAGTTTCCCGGCTGCCGGTTGGAAGGTCTTGTCGACCACCTTGAAGCGGGTGCCGCCGCCTGCCTCAACGTCGTTCAGGTAGATCATGAACGTCCAGGTGCGCTGCCCGGCGACCGAGCAGAACCTGGCGAAATCCGGGCCGGAGGGCTCGAAGTAATCGGTGTGGGCCTTGAACTCCTGGCCCAGCGCATAGCGTTGGCCCTGCACTGGCTCCCCATGCGCAGGGTCGATGCGGTTGAGGGCGAACAGGCGCGCTTCGAGGTCCTGGACCGACGGATCGCCGGGCGAGAGGTCGCAGGTCTCGCTGGTGCGGAAATGCGCGTCACCATTGGGATCGGCGATGGTCGAGGGCCGCCGACCTTGGTCGATCAGTGCGATCAGCTCCGCGCACAGTGCGGGAGGCAGGAAGTCCGGCCGATCAAACAGGATCAGCTTGGGTGAGGGGAAGCGCCGCATGCCGCCATAGGCCAGCAGCGTATCGGCGTCGGTCGCGCCTGGATGCGGCCCGGGTTCCCCGGCCAGGTCTTGCTCGAGATTCGTCATGCTCGGTTGATAGTGACGCAGGCCGGTCGAGCAAAGCGGGAAGCTATGCGCGTGCGGTAATACGCGTGGAACGCCCGATGTTTTTCCTTCCAATTTATACTTACCCGTGCAAGAGGCTCGCGCCCGCGCCCCGGCCACTTGGCCCAACGGCGCGGCTGCCCTTGGCGCCTGTTGCGCGAGGCATGTGGCGATCGTAGCTCAGCTGGTTAGAGCGCCGGTTTGTGGTACCGGAGGTCGCGGGTTCAAACCCCGTCGATCGCCCCATTCTTGTAGCGGATTGGTCGCATCCAGCGCGGTGCGCTCTTTCGGGGGCGGGCTGGGTCCGCCGCCCTGCAGCCTAATCGGCGTGGGGGGCTGGATTTGGTTTCAATTGATATCTAAGGCCGACCGATCATTACCGGGGCGAGGCGACATGGCGGCTTTCTGGACCGAAGCGGATTACGATGGGCACGAACTGGTGGAGGTCGCCCATGATGCTGCTTCCGGCCTTACCGTCATCATTGCCCTGCATTCGACGCATCTGGGCCCGGGCGCAGGCGGCACCCGCTTCTGGCATTATGCCGAGCCGGCCGATGCCATGCGCGACGCACTGCGCCTCAGCCGTGGGATGAGCTACAAGAATGCGATGGCCGGCCTGCCCATGGGTGGCGGCAAGGCGGTCGTGCTGCTGGATGCCAAGCACCGCAAGACACCCGAGATGCTCGCCGCCTTCGGGGATGCGGTGAATGCGCTTGGCGGTCGCTATGTCACCGCAGAGGATGTCGGGGCGACCGTGGCCGACATGGTCGCGATTGCCGCGCGCACCCCGCATGTTTGTGGCCTTCCGGCGGAAGCGGGCGAAATCGGCGGCGATCCGGGTCCGTTCACCGCCATGGGCATCTATCTCGGCATCAAGGCGGCCGTGGCGCACAAGCTGAACCGCGAGAGCATGAGCGGTGTGCGCGTCGCCATCCAGGGCTGCGGCAGCGTAGGCGGCGGCGTGGCCCGCCTGCTGGCGAAAGACGGGGCGGACCTCACATTGTCCGATATCGACGGAGAGCGGGCAAAGTCGCTGGCGATGGAGCTGGGTGGCAAGGCCGTGCCCGCGGACAGCGTGATGGCGACCCAGTGCGACGTGTTCAGCCCCAATGCCCTGGGCGCGATCCTTGACGAGGAAGGGATCGCCCGGCTCGACTGCGCGATCGTGGCCGGTGGCGCCAACAACCAGCTTGCCCGGCGCGAGCACGGCCGGCTGCTCGCCGAACGCGACATTCTCTATGCCCCCGATTACGTGATCAATGCCGGCGGCATCATCAATGTCAGCCTGGAATATCTGTGCCGCCAGCACGGCGAGCCCTGCGACATCAACGAAGTGCGAAAGCGCATCGCCCAGATCCCCGAGCGACTCCGGCAGGTATGGCACGAAAGCGAGCGCAGCGGCGAAAGTGCTGACATGGTGGCGGATCGCATGGCCCAGAGGCTGATCGGACGCGCATAGCGCTAGGCTTGCGAGCCAGGCGAGCGGACAGGCGGCGGGCAGGGCCCTTGCCGCGCCGTTCAGCACCTGTCAAAGGGCTCTCCCCCAATTGGCGCCCTGTCCACATGCACGCCTTCGCCAATCCCACCCGCTTCTTGCGGATCGCCCGCTGGCTCACGCCGACATTGCTCGTGTCCGGCCTGCTGCTGACATGCGCGGTGCTCGCCTACGGGCTCCTCGCGGCGCCGGCCGAGCGGCTGCAGGGTGAGACCGCGCGCATTCTCTTCATTCACGTGCCAACAGCCTGGCTCGGCATGGGCGGGTGGACCGCCATCGCCCTGGCCAGCCTGGCGGAACTCGTCTGGCGCCATCCGCTGGCGGCGCTCGCGGCGCGCGCGGCGGCGGTGCCCGGGGCGGTGTTCACCGCCATCTGCCTGGCCACCGGATCGATCTGGGGCCGGCCGGCCTGGGGCACGTGGTGGGTGTGGGACGGGCGGCTGACCAGCATGCTGGTGCTGCTGTTTCTCTATGTGGGCTATATCGCGCTTGCCGGAGCACTGGAGCGCGAAGGGGCCAACAGCCGGATCGCGGCAATCTTCGGGCTGGTGGGTGCGGCCAATATTCCGATCATCCACTATTCGGTGGTGTGGTGGAACAGTCTGCACCAGCCGCCCAGCATCACCACCGGCGGATCGGCGATGGCGCCCGAATATTTGTGGCCGCTGCTCGCGGCCACGCTCGGCTTCTCGCTGCTGTTCGGCGGGATCGTTCTCGCCCGGATGCGCGCCCTGCTGGCTGATATCCAGGCCGAGGCGCGGCTCAGGCGCCGGGCCTTGCAGGCGGAACCCGCCTGATGCGCGAGACGCTGGACCAGTGGGCCTTCGTCTACGCCGCTTACGCGGTGGGCGTGCTCGCGACCCTGGTGCTGACCGGCTGGAGCTGGTTCGCCATGCGCGCGGCGGAGAAGCGACGCGAGAATGCACGAGCGAAGGGGAGGGATCGCATATGAGCAGCGCGCTCAAGCCCAAACACCAGCGGCTGGTGCTGGTGGTCATCGCACTAGTCGCACTAATCGGCGCGGCATTGCTCGCCGCCTGGGCGCTGCGCAACCAGGCGAGCTATTTCTACGTGCCCACCGACATGCTCGCCGATCCGCCTGAGCCCGACCGCGCCGTGCGGCTGGGCGGGATGGTGGAGGAAGGCTCGCTTGCTACTGCTCCCGATGGAGTGACACTCAGCTTCATCGTGGGTGACGGCGAGGCGCGCGTCCCGGTCACCTTCTCGGGCCTCGTGCCCGACCTGTTCGTCGAAGGATCGGGCGTGGTCGCCGAGGGGCGCCTGCGTAGCGACGGCACCTTCGTGGCCGACAATTTGCTCGCCAAGCATGACGAGAACTACATGCCGCGCGAGCTGGAGAACATGAACATGGCCGAGGCGCGCGCCACCGTGGCCGAGACCACCGAGTGACCGTCTCACGATGAGCCCGCGGAGCCAGGCCGAAAGATGATCGCCGAACTGGGCCTTGCCGCGCTGTGGCTCGCCGCGGCGCTGTCCGCGCTGCAATTGCTGGCGAGCATTGCCGGGGTGCGCCAGGATCAGGGGGAGGCTGGGCTGGCGGCGCTAGTCCGTCCGGCAGCCGTGGTGCAGGCGGCCTTGTGCGCGCTGGCCTTTGCCGCGCTTCTATACGTCTTTGCGATCACCGATCTTTCGGTGGAGCTCGTCGCCCGCAATTCGCATTCGGAGAAGCCGCTGGTCTTCAAGCTCGCCGGCGCATGGGGCAATCACGAGGGCTCCATGCTGCTGTGGGTCACGGTGATGGCGCTCGCCGGCGGGCTCATCGCGCTCGTCGAGCGGCGACTGCCCGAGCGCACGATGCTGGCAACCTTGGGCGCGCAGAGCTTTGTAGGCTTGGGCTTCTATGCGTTCCTTCTGCTCTCCTCCAATCCGTTCACCCGGCTCAATCCTGCGCCGCCGCAAGGCAATGGGCTCAATCCATCGCTGCAGGATATCGGCCTCGCCTTCCATCCGCCCACGCTATATATCGGCTATGTTGGGCTTTCGGTCGCTTTCAGCTTCGCCGTCGGCGCGCTCGTCACCAGGGCAGTGACGCCTGAATTTGCGCGCGTGATGCGCCCTTGGGTGCTGGGCGCGTGGACCTTCCTCACGCTCGGCATCACCGCCGGCAGCTACTGGGCCTATTACGAGCTCGGCTGGGGCGGCTGGTGGTTCTGGGACCCGGTCGAGAATGCCTCGCTCATGCCGTGGCTCGCCGCCACCGCGCTGCTGCATTCGGCCAGCGTCCTTGCATCGCGCGACGCGCTGCGCGCCTGGACCATCATGCTCGGCGTGGTGGCCTTTTCCATGAGCATGGTCGGCACCTTCCTCGTGCGCTCGGGCATCCTCACCAGCGTTCATGCCTTCGCCGTCGACCCGACGCGCGGCAGCTTCATCCTTGCGCTGTTGACGATCTACATTGGCGGCGCGCTGGTGCTGTTCGCACTGCGGATCACCACCGTGGCTGAAGGCGAGCGCTTCTCGGCGGTGAGCCGCGAGGGCGCGCTCGTGGTCAACAACGTCCTGCTCTCGGCGGTGCTCGGCATCGTGCTGCTCGGCACTCTCTATCCGCTGCTGACCGAGGCGTTCGGGGTGCGCGTCTCCGTGGGCCCGCCTTATTTCAACCCTGTCGGCGCGATCTTCTTCCTGCCGATGCTTGTAGTGCTGGCGATCGGCCCCCTGCTGCGCTGGCGCGGCGATTCGCTGGCCCGCGTGCGCTGGCCCGCTCTGGCGATCGGCGGAGTGGCGCTTGGCGTCCTGCTCGCAGTCTGGCTCATCTGGGACATCGCGTTGCTGTCGGTGCTCGGCATGGCGCTCGCCGCCGCGGTGGCGGTCGGGAGTATCCTGCCGCTCAAGGGACGCAACCTTGCGCGTTTGCCGCTGCCGGTCTGGGGCATGGTCGTGGCGCATCTGGGCGTGGCGGTGGCGCTGTTCGGCATGGCCGCGGACAGCGCCTTCCAGGAAGAGCGATTGATTGCAGCCGGGGTCGGCGACCGGATCGCGGTCGGACCATGGCAAGCCGAACTCGTGTCGATCGCTCCCACGGCGGGCGCGAACTGGACCGCGATGGAGGCGACCATGGCGTTCTCCTACGATGGCGGCCCGGCACGCATGGGCGCCCCGCAATCGCGCCAGTTCTGGTCACCCCCGCAGCAGACCAGCGAGGTGGCGCTTATCACGCGCTGGAATGGCCAGCTCTACGTTGCGCTCGGCGACGAGTCAGCGGGTGAAAGCGGGCAGACGCGCTGGCAGCTGCGTCTGTGGTGGAAGCCCTTCGTCACCTTTATCTGGTATGGCGGCGTGCTCATCGCGCTGGGCGGCGTGCTGGCACTCGTCGGCCGGGTAAGAGGGGATTTGCGCCGCCGCGTGGCCGTGCGCAAGATCGGGCAGCGCCGGGCCGAGGAGGCGCTGGCGTGAGGCGGCTGCGCTGGAGTTTGTGGCTGCTGGTGGCGCTCGCATTCGCGTTGTTCGCGCTGTTTGCCGTCCAGCTGTCGCGGCCCAAGAGCGATTTCGTGGAGAGCGCCTTGGTCGGCAAGGCCCTCCCGTCATTCGATTTGCCGCCGGCCAGCGGGACTATGCCGGGGCTCGCTTCGACCGATTTTGTGGACGGGCAGCCTCGCTTGCTCAACGTTTTCGCCAGCTGGTGTGTGCCCTGCCGCGCCGAGGCGCCACAGCTGGAGCAGCTCCGCCGCGAAGGCGCCGAGATCGTGGCGGTCGCCATCCGCGACCGGCCCGAGGATGTCGCCGCCTTCCTCGCGCTTTACGGCAATCCCTTCACCCGCATCGGCGCCGACGAGATCAGCGCGGTTCAGCTCGCGCTCGGTTCGTCGGGCGTGCCTGAGACCTTCGTGATCGATGGCCGGGGCACCATCACCTACCAGCATATTGGCGACATCCGCGCTCGAGACGTGCCGATCCTGATGGACGAGCTGCGCCGTGCCGGCTCCGCGGCGGGAGCGGGCGGCGCATGAGGCGCCGATTGATCCATCTCGCAATGGCGGGCGCACTGGTCCTCGCCGGCACGCCGCTGGCCGCGCAGGACACGCTGCCACCTGCGCCCTACGCCTACCGCCAGCTCGACGATCCGGTGCTCGAGGCTCAGGCGCGCGAGCTCATGGAGACCCTGCGCTGCCTCACCTGCCAAAGCCAGTCGATTGCAGACAGCGATGCGCCCATTGCAGGCGACATGCGCCACCAGGTGCGCGAGCGGATCGCAGCAGGCGAGGAGCCAGAGGCGGTGCGGCAATGGCTGGTGGAGCGCTATGGCGATTATATCAGCTATTCGCCGCGGCTGACGCAGCGCACCTGGCCGCTCTTCGCAGTGCCGGTGCTGCTGGCACTCATCGCCGCGCTGATCCTGCGCCGGCGGCTGGGTGCCCGCAAGCGAAGCGCAGCATAGCGTGAGCTGGTTTTTCGTTCTGGCACTGGCGCTGGCCGCCTTTGCGCTGGCCGCCTGGAGCTTCGGCCTGGAGCGAAAGCTGTGGACCACGCTGCTCGCTGCGCTCGCCTTCGGGCTTGCCGGCTATGCCTTCCAGGCCTCGCCCGACCTCGCCGGCGCGCCAGCGCGATCCGTCCGCGATAATGCGCCGGGCCAGCAGGATATCGTCGCTGCGCGCCAGGAGATGGTGCCCGACCGGTTCCGCTCCGGTAGCGACAAGGTGCTGATCGCCGATGCGCTGGCGCGGCGGGGCCAGTTCGCCAACGCTGCCGCCCTGTTGCGCGCCGCGACAGAGGATCGCGCGACCGACAGCGAGGCATGGGTCGCGCTCGGCAACACGCTGGTCGAGCACGCAGAAGGCGCGCTGACGCCGGCGGCGCTTTACGCCTATCGGCGGGCCTCCGCGGCCGCTCCGCAAAACCCTGCGCCCGGATATTTCCTAGGGCTGGCGATGATCCGCGAGGGGCGCATTCTGGAAGCGCGCCAGGCCTGGAGCGCCACGCTCGCCGCCACGCTGGGCAACAGCCCTCCGCGCGCCTTGCTTGCCGAGCGGCTTGCCCGCTTGGATGCGCTGCTCGTGCAGGCCGGCGCGCCGCCGCTGCCCGATTTGCAAGCGCCAGTCGCTGATCAATCCGCTGCGCCCGAAACGCCTTCCGCGCCGTCATAGGCGGTCGCACCGCAGCACATTGCCGAGCGAGAGGTGTGCTGCTAAGCGCCGCCCTTCGTTGCGCGATTTTCCGCTGAAGGGGCTAAAATCCCGATGAGTTCCAGTACGGACGGCAGCGAGCCGAACTCGGCCAAGCTCAAGCTGGCGGCCGGTGCGATCGGCATCGTCTTCGGCGATATCGGCACCAGCCCGCTCTACGCTTTTCGCGAGACCTTCCGCGGGCCGCATCCGTTGTCGATCGACGACATGCACATCCTCGGGGTCGTCAGCCTCATCTTCTGGTCGATGACCTTCATCGTCTCGATCCAATACGTCTCCATCCTCATGCGGGCTGACAATAAGGGGCAGGGCGGCACGCTGGCCCTGGTGGCGCTAATCGCCCGTCACATCGGCAGCTCGGGCTATGGCTGGATCACGGTGATGCTCGGCGTGTTCGCCACCGCGCTGTTTTATGGCGACAGCATGATCACCCCGGCGGTCTCGGTCCTCTCGGCGGTTGAAGGGCTCACCGTCGTCGATCCAAGGTTCGGGAACCTGGTGATACCCATCGCGCTGGTGCTGCTCATCGGACTGTTTGTAATTCAGAAGCGCGGCACCGCTCGCGTCGGCACGCTCTTTGCACCCATTATGATCGTCTACTTCATGGTTCTCGCAGTGCTCGGGGTGACGCACATCCTGCAAGCGCCGGGGGTCCTCTGGGCGCTCAATCCCTGGTACGCGGCGCAGTTCTTCATCATGGACAAGTGGCTCGCTTTCCTGGCCCTGGGCTCGGTGGTGCTGGCGGTTACAGGCTCGGAGGCACTCTATGCCGATATGGGCCATTTCGGCCGCGGACCGATGCGCCTTTCGTGGTTCGGCTTTGTCATGCCCTGCCTGCTGCTCAACTATTTCGGGCAGGGAGCGATGATCATCGGTCTGGGCGACGCCGCGGCGGAAGAGGCGATCCTCAATCCGTTCTTCTTTCTAGCGCCGGAGACGCTGCGCCTGCCACTGGTGCTGCTGGCTACCGCTGCCACCTTCATCGCCAGCCAGGCGGTGATATCGGGTGCTTTCTCGGTCACGCACCAGGCCATCCAGCTCGGCTTCGTGCCGCGCCTCTCGATCCTCCACACCAGCAAGTCGCATCAGGGCCAGATCTACATCCCGCTTGTGAACTGGGTGCTGATGGTCGCGGTCATCCTGCTCGTGCTCACCTTCCGCAATTCCTCGAACCTCGCTTCCGCCTACGGCATCGCCGTGACCGGAGCGATGCTGATCGACACCTGCCTGATGGCGGTGCTGCTCTTGGCGGTGTGGAAGTGGAAGTGGTGGCTGGCGGCGCCGGTGGCGCTGCTGTTCCTGCTGGTGGACGGCGCCTACTTCCTGGCCAATGCCACCAAGATCCCCGACGGGGGCTGGTTTCCGTTGCTCGTGGGCGCGTTCGCCTTCACCTTGCTCACCACCTGGGCCAAGGGCAGGCGGCTGATGCGCCAGCGGATGACCGAGTTCAGCCTCCCGCTCGACATCTTCGCCAAGTCCGCCCGCAATTCGACGGTCTCCGTGCCCGGAACCGCGATCTTCATGAATTCGGGCGCGAGCGGGACGCCCTCGGCGCTGCTGCACAACATCAAGCACAACAAGGTTCTGCATGAGCGGGTGGTGGTGCTCACCGTGCAGATCGCCGAAGTGCCCTATATCGACGAGAGCGAAAGGTGCGAGATCGCCGAAGTGGGCGACGGTTTCTACCGCGTGGTGCTGCATTACGGCTTCATGCAAGAGACCAACGTGCCCGCCGCACTCAAGCGCCAGGAGATGTGCGGCGGCCCCTTCGAGATGATGAAGACCAGCTTCTTCCTCTCGCGCCAGACCCTGCTCACGGCCGACAAGCCGGGCATGGCAGTGTGGCGCGAAAAGCTGTTCGCCTGGATGATGCGCAATGCCGCGACGCCCATGGAGTTCTTCCGACTGCCCACCAACCGCGTGGTTGAGCTCGGCAGCCAAGTGGAGATCTGATCGGGCAGCCGGAAGAGGCCCTTCGGATGATGATCCTGCACTTGCGCACGAACGATCACGCCCTCGGCGGTTGTTGGGCGGGGCTGGGGCGGCGCAGTGCTGCTGCTCATCCTGCCGGCACTGGGTGCAGTTCACGCGCGAAGTGGCGTGTGGGGCCCTGAGGGCTTCGTGGCGCTCGCGGGCATGCTGCTGGATCCTGGCGCGGCGATCCAGCTGTTCGCGCCGCTGCGCTTGTCGATCGCACACCGGCTACTCGCCTCGGCGTGCGCGCTCCTGGTTTTTGTGATCGTCTATGCGGAGCTCGCCGTCGGCATCTTCTAGCCGCTCGGCGAGGCCGGCTCACTCAGGCGGCGGGTTCTGCACGACAGCCTTCTCGTCGCTCACCGAGAGGCCGTGCTTCAGCAGCATGGGCAGCTGCGTGAAGGTGAACAGGAAGCTCAGCGGCATGAACACCCACAACTTAGCCGCCAGCCAGTCGCCGAAGGTGAGATATTGCCGCAACGTCTCGTTGAGCACGGCGAGGAGCAGAAAGAACACGCCCCAATTGCGGCTGAGCTTGAGCCAGCCCTCTTCCGAGAGGCCTTCGAAGGCCGCCTCGAGCAGCACTTTGAGCAGCGCCTTGCCCCGCCACCAGCCACCGAGCAGCAGCACGCCGAACGCCACATAGATGATGGTCGGCTTCAGTTGCACGAACAGCGGATCGGCAAAGAAGATGGTCAGCGCGCCGAAGCCCACGATGAGCGCGGTCGAGAGCCAAAGCATGGGCGAGACCTTGCCCAGCCGCCACTTGCTCACTGCCAGCGCGACAAGCGCAGCGGCGATGAACGCACCGGTACCGCGGATCACCGCGCCGATTTCGCCCACCGTATCGTCGCCCTCGGGCGAGTAGTGCCGGTAGGCCAGGAAGAAGACGATCAGCGGCCCGTAATCGACAAGCAGGTTGATCCAGCCAGATTTCGGCTTCTTTGCAGCTTGTCCGTCGCGCGCCATCAGGCCACTCCCGCGATGACGCGTGCGACCAGGTCGGGATCGAAGGGCCTGAGGTCATCGAGCTTCTCGCCCACGCCGATCGCGTGAATGGGCAGGCCGTATTGCTCGGCCGCGGCCACCAGCACGCCGCCGCGCGCGGTGCCGTCGAGCTTGGTCATGATGAGCCCGGTCACGCCCGCGACCTCCTTGAAAACATCGATTTGCGACAGGGCGTTCTGCCCATTGGTGGCATCGAGCACGAGCACAACGTCATGCGGCGCCTCGGGGTTTAGGCGGCCGAGCACGCGCCCGATCTTGGCCAGCTCGTCCATCAGCTCGCGCCTGTTCTGCAGGCGACCGGCGGTGTCGACAACCAGCGCGTCGATGCCCTTGTCGGTGGCGGACTTTACCGCATCGAACACCACGCTGGCCGGATCGCCTCCTTGCGGCCCGGATACGATGGGCACGCCGATCCGGTCGGCCCACACCTTGAGCTGGCCGATCGCAGCGGCGCGGAACGTGTCGCCCGCCGCCAGCATCACGCCGTAATCCTCCTCCTGGAACAGGTGGCCGAGCTTGGCGATGGTGGTCGTCTTTCCGCTTCCGTTCACGCCGATGACCAGAATCACCTGCGGGCGGGGAAAGGCGGTGATCTCGAGCGGCACGGCAACGGGGCGAAGAATGGCGGCGATCTCCTCGGCCACCGCCTCCTTGAGCTCGCGATCGGTGATGGTGAGGCCGAAGCGCTTCTCGGCGAGCTTCGCCCGGATGCGCGCCGCCGCGCTGGGACCGAGATCGGTCATGATCAGCGCATCCTCGACATCGTCGAGCGTGGCATCGTCGAGCCGCGCGGTACCGACCACGCCCGACAGATTTTCGGACAATCGCTCGGAAGTCTTGCGCAGGCCCCCGAACAGCCGGTCGGACCAGCTGGTGGCTCCGGTATCTTCGGTCTCGGCGGAGCTCATCGCAGCATCCCTCCCTCGATCGCCCGGGGCGTGATGGTCACCACGTCGCCCGCTTGCGTGCCCGGCGGCAGGGCGACGCGGGCGAAATTGGGCGCATAGCCAGCGCCATCGCGCTCTGCGAGTACGCGCAGCGGTCGAGCGAGAAGGGAGCGCAGCCAGTCGGCGCGCACCGCCGCGATCTCGCTCCGCAATTCGGCGGCGCGCTCCTTCACCAATGCCTTGCCGAGCTGCGGCATGCGCGCCGCCGGGGTTCCAAGGCGGGGCGAGTAGGGGAAGACATGGCCGTGCACGAGGCGCAGCGCGCTTATGATCGAAAGGTTGGCGGCATGGTGCTCTGGCGTCTCGGTGGGAAAGCCGGCGATGAGGTCCGCGCCCACGGCGAGGTCTGGCCGGCCCGCGCGCAACCGGTGCACGAGGTCGATGGCATCGCGCCGCGAGTGGCGCCGCCTCATGCGCTTAAGGATCAGATCGTGCCCGTGCTGGAGGGAAAGATGGAGGTGCGGCATGACCCGCTCCTCATATGCGAGCAGCTCCTCGAGCAGCGGGTCGATCTCGATTCCGTCGAGCGAGGACAGGCGCAGCCGCGCGAGCTGCGGGAATTCGTCGAGGATCGCGCGCACGAGGCGGCCGAGCGGCGGCGCATCGGGCAGGTCCGCGCCCCAGCTGGTGAGATCGACGCCGGTGAGCACCATCTCGGGCGCGCCGGCTGCCAAGTGCTGCTCGCTCTGGCGCAGGATGTCGGCGATCGGCAGTGATCGGCTGCGGCCGCGCCCCTGCGGGATGATGCAGAAGGTGCAGGCATGGTCGCACCCGTTCTGGACCGCGATGAAGGCGCGTGTGCGGCCCCGCGCCGGCCGGGCTTGCGGCTCGGGGACGTTCCAGGCCCTCGCGTCGAGCTTGGTCTCATTGGCGATCAGGCCGTCCACCTCGGGCATCGCGGCGATCTGCGCGCGCTCGATTTCGGCCGCGCAGCCGGTCACGAGCAGGCGTGCATCAGGGCGGGCGCGGCGCGCGCGGCGGATCGCCTGGCGCGTCTGGCGCACCGCTTCCGCCGTGACCGCGCAGGAATTGACGACGACGATGTCACTCTCGTCCGCCAGCAGCGCGCCGATGCGCTCGCTCTCGGCGATGTTGAGCCGGCAGCCGAGTGAGATGACCTGAGGCGTGGCCATCGGGGCGGAGGCCAGCTGCGCGCCAGGGCCGTTCAAGCGAATTGCTCCCATTCAAAGGAGCCGCGGAAGCTTTCCTCGGCGGGACCGGTCATGGTGATGCGGTTATCCTTCCCCCAGACGACATGCAATGCGCCGCCCGGCAGGAACAGGCGCACCGAGCGGCCGGTGAGCCCCCGGCGCATGGCGGCAATAGCGGTGGCGCAGGCGCCGGTGCCGCAGGCGCGGGTGAGCCCGGCGCCGCGCTCCCATACGCGCAGGCGGATGGTGCCGCGGTCCTCTACCGTCGCCACGTTAACGTTGACCCGCTGCGGGAAGATCGGGTCGCGCTCGATCAGCGGGCCGAGCCTTTCGAGCTGCACCGCATCCGAATCGGCGACGAAGAAGACGGCATGCGGGTTGCCGACATTGACCGCAACAGGCCGCTCGAGCTCCTCCCAGCCCACGGGCAGGGCGGAGGTGTCGAGCGGGTAGGAGAGGGGAATCGCGTCCCAATCGAAGCGCGGCTCGCCCATGTCGACCGCAATGCCCTCGTCGGAGAAGCTGGCCGCGACGATGCCGCCGGCGGTCTCGATAGTGGCGGCACGCCCGTGCAGCAATGCCACCGCACGTGTGGCGTTGCCGCAGGATTCCACCTCGCCGCCATCGGCATTGAGGATGCGCATGGCAAAGTCCGCCTTGTCGGAAGGCGCGAGCACGATGAGCTGGTCGCAACCGATGCCGCTGTGCCGGTCTGCCAGTGCGCGGGCCAGGTTGCGCGTGAGAGGCGGCAGCTCGCGCGTGCGCGCGTCCAGCACCACGAAATCGTTGCCCAGGCCGTGCATCTTGATGAATTCAACCCGCATGAGCGCCACCTAGGGGTCTCGCAAGGGCACCGCAATGGCCGGGCGCGCGCTTCGACACAGGGCAGCGGCGAGGCGCCACCGCTGGGGCCGTGCGTTGCTCACGGGCGGTCGCATGGCTAGAGCCGCGCTCTTATCCGGCGCCAGATGGAGGAACAGGCAGGCGATGCGTCATTGGCTGATCAAGTCGGAGCCCGCATCCTACAGCTGGGACGATCTCGTGAGCGATGGCGAGACCGTGTGGGACGGGGTGCGCAACCATCGCGCGGCGAACAATCTGCGCGCAATGGCCGAAGGGGACGAGGCCTTCTTCTATCATTCGGTTACCGATAAGGCGATCGTGGGTATCGTGCGGATTGCAAAAGCCGGACTGACCGACCCGAAGGACTCCGAGGGCAAGTGGGCGGCCGTGACCGTGCAGCCCTTACGCGCCCTCGAAAAACCGGTGACGCTGAAGCAGATCAAGGCGGACCCGTCGCTCGCAGAAATCGAACTCGTCCGTCTTTCCCGGCTGTCCGTGGCGCAGATCAGCGCGAAAGAATGGACGAAGGTACTCAGCCTCTCCAGAGGTTGATTTCGGAACCCGCCCAATTGCTCGATCGTTAAAATTGCGAGCCGCCGGGCCGACGCCCGGCCGCAAGCAAGGAGACATCACATGGGCGAATTCACCGACAAGGCCAAGGGTCTGGCCAATGAGGCCGCCGGCAAGCTCAAGCAGCAGTCCGGGAACCCCGAGACTCGCGCGGACGGCCAAGTGCAGGAAACCAAGGGCGAGGCGCAGAACGTAAAGGGTTCGGCCAAGGGCGCGTTGGGCGACAAGATCTGATCCGCTTGACCTGACCCAAGAGAGAGGGGGGCCGCATTGTCGGCCCCCTTTTCATTGCCCCAATTGCTTTGCCCGACGCAGGCCGCTGACCGTAATTCCGGCGGCGCTCAGCTGCTCTATATCACAGACGCAGTGGATCAGGCGGACGCCCTGCCGGCCTTGCGCCTCGCGCAAGGCGGCAGCGAATTCCTCGGTGGTTTCGACCCGCTGAGCCCAGCCGCCATAGCTTCGAGCGAGTGCAGCGAAGTCCGGATTGGTAAGCCCGGTCGCCGCTATCCGGCCGGGAAAAGCGCGTTCCTGGTGCATGCGGATTGTACCGAACGAAGCATTGTCGAACAGGATGACGAGCACGCTGGCGCCATGTTGCGCCGCCGTGGCCAGCTCCTGCCCATTCATCAGGAAATCGCCGTCGCCAGTCGCCGCAACCACGCAGCGGTCGGGATAGCGCAGCGAGGCGGCGATCGCGGCGGGGACGCCGTAGCCCATCGCGCCACAGGTGGGGGCAAGCTGCGACGGCAAGCCTGAGTAGCGCCAATAGCGGTGCCACCAACCTGCAAAATTGCCCGCGCCGTTGCAAATGATCGCATCGGCCGGAAGAATGTCACGTGCAAGGCCAATGCAGTGCGCGAGATCGAGCGAAAAGCGGCTTTCGCCCGGCTCGGACCAGGCGAGCCATTGGCGATGGGCCTCGGCACCCGCATCGAAGGGGATGGCATCGCCCTCGTCCCACAAGGCAGCGCTTTCGGCAAACTCGCCCATATCGGCGCAGATCGCCAGGTCGGTCCGGTAGACACGGCCGAGCTCGTTGGCGTCGGGATGGACGTGGACGAGCACCTGATCGGGATGATCGGGCGTCACCAGCGTGTAGCCATCGGTGGTTGCCTCGCCCAGCCGCGCGCCGACCACCAGCAGGAGGTCCGCCGTCCTGATCCGTTCGGCAAGCGCCGGGTTGGGACCGTAGCCCAGGTTACCGGCATAGACCGGCGAATCAGGCGCAATCGCGTCCTGCCGGCGGAATGCCGTGGCGACGGGCAGGCCCAGACGCTCGGAAAAAGCCGTGAAGTACTCGCGCGCCCGGGCGTCCCAACCGGCACCGCCGATGATCGCGACGGGCGAGGCGGCATCGCCGATCATCGCCATCAATGCGGCAAGCGCGTCGGGGCAGGGGGCCTGCGCGGTGCGATGCACGAAAGGCCGCGGCGCCTTGTCCGCAACCGCTTCGCTCAGCATGTCCTCGGGCAGCGCGAGCACGACCGGGCCCGGTCTACCGGAAATGGCGACAGCGTAAGCGCGCGCGACATATTCGGGAATGCGGGCCGCATCATCGATCCGCGCAGCCCATTTGGCGAGCGGCGCGAACATTGCGGGCAGGTCCACCTCCTGGAAGCCTTCACGGTCGCGCATGCTCCGCGCCACATCGCCCACGAACAGGATCAGCGGCTGCGAATCCTGCATGGCCACGTGGACGCCGATGCTGGCATTGGTCGCACCCGGCCCGCGGGTGACGAAGGCGATTCCCGGCCGACCGGTCATCGCCCCGTCGGCGCAGGCCATGAACGCCGCGCCGCCCTCCTGTCGGCAGGTGACGGTCTGGATATCCGCCCGGTCATGCAGCGCATCGAGCACGGGCAGGAAGCTTTCTCCCGGCACGGTGAAGATACGCGCACATTCCTGCGCGGCGAGGCATTCGACGAGGAGCTGGGCGGCTGTTCGGGTCATGCGGCCGGCACTAGGCCCGTGCAGGCTCGTCGGCAATCGGGTGACGGGCAATTCTGCGCCGGGTCAGCACAGCCTGTAATGAGCATGCCCAACATGGTTATCGAGGCGTTAACGCGGACGGATTATGCGACGCGCCCTGATCCTGACGAACGAAGCTGCCCGCCACCCCTTTCGGGCCTCGCTTCCCCCAACGGTCAACTTCTGCCCGAGGCGCCTTCGCCTCGTCCCGCCACCGGCACCCTTGCGCAGGGCAAGGCACCTGGATGATGCCGCGCGCACCTTTTGCGCCTGCTTCCTGGCGGTAAGCGCCTTCCTCTTCTAGACCTGCTCTTCTGACGCGGCGTGCTATTCCGCTGGGGCCAGGGCCAGCTTCTCGGCCTTGTAGAGCTTCGCGCCGAGCAACGCCGCGATGACGCACATGCCCGCGCTCAGCAGCAATTGGTGAACGAGCGGGATGCCGAGCGAGCTCAGCGCGCCCGCCAGCAGCGAGCCCGCCACCATTGCGCCTGAATTGACGATGTTGTTGGCCGCCACCGTACGCGCGGCCATGCCCGGATCGACCTTGGTGGTCAGGAAGGCATAGAGCGGCACGACGAACATGCCGCCGAATATCGCGATCAGCAGCAGGGTGGCGAGCACCAGCGGCGCCAATGGCTGGACGATGAACTCGCCCGCGCTCATCAGGCCGGGATTGCCGATATCGGCCGACCAGGCGCGGCAGACGAAGAAGAAGGCGGCGACGCACACGCCCATGAGGATGACCGAGACGGGCGCGTAGCGGGCCGAGACTTCGCCGCGCAAAAGCGTGTTGATCGCCACCGAGCCGATCGCCACGCCCACGGAGAAGACCACCAGCAGCAGGCTCGCCACCTCCTTGCTGGCCATCAGCACGTTCTTGGCAAGCGGCGGGAACTGGATGAACAGCACCGCGCCTATGGTCCAGAAGAAGCTGATGGCCAGGATGGCGTAGAACACCTCCCGATTGTGCATCGTGTTCCTGACCAGCGCGATGGAGGAGCGAAGGACATGCCAATCGACCACAAGGCCCGTCTCGTAAGGGGGGGCGGGGGGCACTTGCCAGCTCGTGATGTAGCCGATGCAGGCGGTGATCATCACCAGCACCGCAGCCACTTCGACAGGGACGTAGCCCGCCAGGATCGTGCCCGCGAGGATGGCCACGTAGGTTCCCGCCTCCACCAGCCCGGTACCGGGCAGCACCTCTTCGCGCTGCAGGTGCTGGGGCAGGATGGCGTACTTGATCGGCCCGAAGAAGGTGGAGTGGATGCCCATGGCGAACAGCGCCAGCAGCATGAGCGGGATGGCGACCGCCTCGGTCAGCACGCCCCGCCAGGCCATGAACAGACCGGCTGCGCCCACGCTCATGATGCCGATCTCGCACAGCTTGACCCAGCGGATGATCCTGGCCTTGTCGCGCATGTCGGCCAGCTGGCCCGCCAGCGCTGACAGCAGGAAGAAGGGCAGGATGAACACCGCCGAAGCGATGGCGCTGAAGCGCGCCTCGTCCTCGGTGGTACTGTACACCTGGTAGACGACGAACAGCACCATCGCGTTCTTGAACAGATTGTCGTTGAACGCGTTGAGCAGCTGAGTCGCGAATAGCGGCAGGAACCGCCGCTGCTTGAGCAAATGAGTAGTGGTCAGCATATCCTGCCGGTGCAGCCTTCAACCATGCGGAGCTCGCTCTAGCTGCGTTGCGCGCACATACAAAGACAACAGCGCGCTTTTTCCGTGGCGGGGAACCGGCTAGTGGGCAACGATGCTCTCGCTGCCCAACCTTCTCACCCTGTCGCGCATCGTCGCCATCCCCCTGTTGGCGGCGCTATTGTGGTGGCCGGGCTGGCAGGTGGGCTATCTGCTCGCCTTCGTGCTCTACTGTTTGATGGGCATCACCGATTATTTCGACGGCATGCTCGCGCGTTCGAGCGGCACGGTCTCCAAGCTGGGCATCTTCCTCGATCCGATTGCCGACAAGATCATGGTTGCGGCGGTGATCCTGGTGCTGACCGCCAAGGGCGTGCTGACCGGACCGTATGTTCATGATTTGCACGTGGTGGCGGGCCTCATCATCCTGGTGCGCGAGATGGCCGTTTCCGGACTGCGCGAGTTCCTGGGCGGGCTGCAGGTCTCGGTTCCGGTAAGCAAGCTCGCCAAGTGGAAGACCACGTTCCAGCTGGTATCGCTGGGCGCGCTGATTCTCGGCGAAGGCCTGCCGCGGGCGGAGTGGATCCATCTCCTCGGTCTCGCGACCCTCTGGGCCGCGGCGATCCTGACGCTGATTACCGGGTGGGATTACCTGCGCGTGGGTCTGAAGCACATGGATTGAGCGAGCTTCTTCGCTCTTTCCCTGGCGCAAGTTGATGAAACCCATGCGCGTGGGCTTAATATACGTTTGCCAATGCGCGGCTTCGCGGTCGCAAGGGTGGCGGCTGGACGGCGCCTCCCGAGGTGGTGATGCAGTGACGAGAAAGAGCGGATAATCGCGCTAGGCGGGTTCCGGACCGGTAGGAAAGCGCCTCGCGCTGGCGGTCAGCCGGGTGGCGGCGCGAGCCGCCTAATCGCTTTGGCCCCTGTCGGTAATGCGGCGGGACAGGCGGCGCAGGTCGCGGGTCGAGCGGGTCGCGAGCCGCGTTTCGAGCAGGAACAGCAGCAGCGCCGCGAATACCAGCGCCATCGCCAGGATCCAGGCGGTCGCCACGAGCGTGCCGAGCGGCGGGCGGATGAGCACGCCCACGAACATCAAAGCGATCACGATGCAGATGAGCAGCGCCGCCGCGGTGCTGGAATTGATCGCCAGGTGGGCATAACGCTGGCGGCGGCGCAGCGCGGGCAGTTCTTCGAGCTCGCGATCCTCTACGCCCTCATCGCGCAGCTTTTCCAGCCGGTCCACCCGCTCGACGATCCATACGAGGCGCGTGTTCATGACGTTGAGCACCGTGCCGATTGCGCCGAGCAGGAAGGCCGGGGCGAGCGAAAGTTGAACGATTTCCTGCACCCGCAGCGTGCTGGAGGTGCGGGTCACAAGGTCGCTCGCAAGGCTTGCCGAAGAGAGCAGCAGGTCGATCATGCGCGCCGCGTGCCTTATCCCGCGCGCAGCTCGCTGGCCAGCAGCCGGAATTCCTCGGCGCGCGGGCTGTTGGGACGCCAGACGAGCGCGATCTCGCGGCTGGTATGGGCGCCCTTCAAGGGCCGGGCGACGACGTTCGTATCGTGCAGGATGCCTGCATCGAGCGCCATTTCGGGCAGCATGGTAAGGCCCAGATGATTGTCCACCATCTGCACCAGCGTGTGCAGGCTGGTGCCGATCATCGTGGCGTTCGCGCGCAGTTCCGGGCGGTTGCAGGCGGCGAGCGCGTGCTCCTTGAAGCAGTGCCCGTCCTGCAGCAGCAGCAGGTTGCCTTCATCGATCATCGCCGCCGGGATCGTGTCGGGCAAATCGTCGGGCTCCCCGCGGGGGAAGGCGACGAACAGCCGGTCCTCGCAAATCGTCTCGTGTTCCACCTCCCCGGTTGCGTAAGGAAGCGCCATCAGCACGCAATCGGCCCGGCCGTGATGAAGCGATTCGAGCGAGTCGCCGGTCGTCTCCTCGCGCAGGAACAGCTGCAATTGTGGCCGCTCGCGCCTGAGTCGCGGGAGGATGCGCGGCAGCATGAAGGGGGCGATCGTGGGGATGACGCTCATCCGCATTTCGCCCACCAGCGGCTTGCCCGCAGCGCGCACGAGGTCCGACAATTCCTCGGCCTCGCGCAGCAGGCGATGCGCCTTGGCGACCACGGCCTCACCCAAATGGGTAAAGCGCACGACGCGGCGGCTGCGCTCCACCAGTGTAACGCCGAGCAGCGATTCCAGCTCGCGAATGCCGGCCGAAAGGGTGGATTGCGAGACGAAGCTCGCTTCCGCAGCGCGGCCGAAATGGCCCTGCTCGTGCAGCGCCACCAGATATTGCAATTGCTTGATGGTGGGCAGGTAGGTGGACATGGGCTCGCCCTATCCGTTGGCCCCGCGCTTGTCGAAGCCGTCCTCGACCCCGCGCCGCGGAAGCGAGGAAAGCCAGACGGGTGACAAGCGCCTCAGGAGCACAAAGATGTCATTCCCCCTCGTCCGCGACGCTTCCCGCCGGGCGATCGTCCACATGCGTCATCTTCATCCGGCCTTTCTCGACCGCGAAGGCGAGCTTGCCTTCGACCAGGTCGAGCGCATCCTTGCCGAACACTTCGTAACGCCAGCCTTCGAGCACCGGCAGGTTGCGCACGCCCGCGGCCAGCGATTCCAGCTCGTCCGCCCGGGTGAGCAGGCGCGGCGCGACGTCGATCTCGCGTGAGCGGATCTTGAGCAGCAGCTTGAGCAGGTCCGCCACCAGCGCGCCCTCCTTGCCGAGCGGGGCGCCACGCTCGGGCTTATCGGGCATCTCGTCGGCGGGTAGCTCGACAGCGTCCTGCAGCACGCGCATCAGCCGCTTGCCGATGTCATTGTCCTTCCATGCCTGGGACAGGCCGCGCACCTTGGCGAGGTCCTCCTGTTTCTTCGGCGGGTGACTGGCGATGTCTGCCAGCGTCTCGTCGCGCATGATGCGGCCGCGCGGAATGTCCTTGCCCTGGGCCTCGGTCTCGCGCCAGGCGGCGACCGCCTTGAGCCGGCCGAGCACCAGGGCATTGCGGCTGGGCGGGCGGATGCGGTGCCAGGCGGTGCCGATGTCGTTGGCGTAGTTTGCAGGGTCCGCCAGCTTGTCCATTTCGGCGTTGAGCCAGTGGCCGCGATCGGTCTTGATCAGCCGGTTGAGGATCTTGGGGAAGATACGCGCGAGATAGGTGACGTCGCCGATCGCGTATTCGATCTGCCGCTCGGTCAGCGGGCGGCGGCTCCAGTCGGTGAAGCGCGCGCCCTTGTCGATCGTCTTGCCCAGCCAGCTCTCGACCAGATTGGCATAGCCGATCTGCTCGGACTGGCTGATCGCCATCATGCCCACCTGCGTGTCGAAGATGGGGTGCGGCGTGCGGCCGGTGAGATTGTAGATGATCTCCACGTCCTGCCCGCCCGCGTGGAAGATCTTCAGGATGTCCTCGTTGTCGGTCAGCAGATCGAGCAGCGGCTTGAGGTCCAGCCCCTCGGCCAGCGGATCGATCGCGGCGGCCTCCTCATCATTGCCCACCTGCACCAGGCACAGCAGCGGATAGAAGGTGTTCTCGCGCATGAATTCGGTATCGACGCAGACGAAATCGTGCTGCGCGAGCCGCGCGCACAATTCGGCCAACTCGTCGCTCTTTGTGATCAGCGGGTGTATTTTCATCGTCGCTTTTCTATAGGCCTGTAAAGGCGCGGGGAGCAGGCCTCGCCTGGCTTGACAAGCGCGCCGCCATTTCCTGTTAGCGCCGGCTCCCTAGCGCCATAGACCCAAGACATGAAAGAGTCAGTGATGCACGCCTATCGTACCCACAATTGCGCGGCTTTGGCCCAAGCGAATGTCGGCGACACCGTTCGCCTCTCCGGCTGGGTGCACCGCAAGCGCGACCATGGCGGCGTGCTGTTCGTCGACCTGCGCGATCATTACGGCATCACGCAGATCGTGGCGGACGAGGATTCGCCGGCGCTGGAGGCGCTCGACCGGCTGCGCCTGGAAAGCGTGGTGACGGTGGACGGCGAGGTCAAGGCGCGCGCGGCGGGAACGGTGAACACCAACCTCCCGACCGGCGAGATCGAGGTGTTCGCCCGCTCCGTGACGGTGCAGAGCCGCGCGGAGGAATTGCCGATGCCGGTGGCGGGCGAGCAGGAATATCCCGAGGACATCCGCCTCAAGTACCGCTTCGTGGACCTGCGGCGCGACCGGGTGCATCGCAATATCATGCTGCGCTCCAAGGTGGTGGCGAGCCTGCGCCGGCGCATGCACGAGCAGGGCTTCACCGAGTTCCAGACGCCGATCCTGGGCGCCTCCAGCCCCGAGGGCGCGCGCGACTACCTCGTGCCGAGCCGGCTGCATCCGGGCACCTTCTACGCGCTGCCCCAGGCGCCGCAAATGTTCAAGCAGCTGCTGATGGTGGCGGGGTTCGACCGCTATTTCCAGATCGCGCCCTGCTTTCGCGACGAGGATTTGCGCGCCGACCGCAGCCCCGAATTCTACCAGCTCGACTTCGAGATGAGCTTCGTCACCCAGGATGACGTGTTCGCCACGATCGAGCCGGTGCTGGGCGGGGTGTTCGAGGAATTCGCCGACGGGAAGAACGTGGACGCGGCGCCGTTCCGGCGCATTCCCTATGCCGAGGCGATGCTGAAATACGGTTCGGACAAGCCGGACCTCAGGAACCCGCTGCTTATCAGCGATGTCTCGCACCATTTCGAGCAGAGTGGCTTCGGCCTGTTCGAGAAGATCGTGGGCGGGGGCGGGGTGGTCCGCGCCATTCCGGCGCCGGGCACGCACGAGCAGAGCCGCAAGTTCTTCGACGAGATGAACGAATGGGCGCGGCGCGAGGGCTTTGCCGGGCTCGGCTACGTCACCCGCAAGGGCGGCGAGTTCGGCGGACCGATCGCCAAGAACCATGGGCCCGAGAACATGGCGAAGCTCTACGAGGAGCTGGGGTTGGGCGAGAATGATGGCCTGTTCTTCGCCGCGGGCAAGGAGAAGGAAGCGGCCAAGCTCGCCGGCGCGGGGCGCACGCGGGTGGGCGAGCTGCTCGGCCTGATCGAGGAGAATGCGTTCCGCTTCTGCTGGATCGTCGATTTTCCGATGTATGAGTGGGACGAGGAGCGCAAGCGCGTCGATTTCAGCCACAACCCCTTTTCCATGCCGCAGGGCGAGTTGGAGGCGCTGGAGAACAAGGACCCGCTCGAGATCCTCGCCTGGCAGTACGACATCGTGTGCAATGGCTACGAGCTGTCGAGCGGCGCGATCCGGAACCACCGGCCCGAGATCATGTACAAGGCGTTCGAGATCGCCGGCTATTCGCGCGAGGCGGTGGACGCGAACTTTTCGGGCATGATCGAGGCGTTCAAGCTCGGCGCCCCGCCGCACGGGGGCTCGGCGCCGGGGATCGACCGGATCGTCATGCTGCTGGCGGACGAACCCAACATCCGCGAGGTCATTGCCTTCCCGATGAACCAGCGGGCGCAGGACCTGATGATGGGCGCGCCTTCCGCGGTGAATGCCAACCAGCTTCGCGAGCTGAACATCCGGCTCGTGGGCGAGGCGCGCGCGACTGCCGAGGCGGCGAGCGATGGCGAGAAGGCGCAGACGGAGCTTGCCGGCGGCAGCGGCTGAGGCATTCCGCCGGGCTTATGGCCGCAAATCGGGGCCCACCTTCCGCTGAAGGGGAGGTGGGCCGGCTTGCTCAGGGCATCGGCAGTTCGGCCATCACCTTGTCGGGCGTGATCGGCAAGCTGCGCACGCGCACGCCGCAGGCATTGTAGATCGCGTTGTTGATGGCACCGGCCGCGCCGCTGATGCCGAGCTCGCCACATCCCTTGGCCTGCAGCGGGCTGGCGGCGGGATCGCGCTCCTCGACGAAGATCACCTCCATGTCCGGAATGTCGGCGTGGACGGGGACGTGATATTCGGCGAGGTCGGGATTGACGAGGTGGCCATCCCGCGGATCGAAGACCAGTTCTTCCGAGAGCGCGCCACCGATCCCCCAGACCATGCCGCCCAGGCATTGCGAGCGTGCGGTCAGCTCGTTGAGCACGCGGCCAATGCCAAAGGCGCCGGTCATCCGCCTGAGCCGCGTCTCGCCCGTATAGGCATTCACCGCGGCCTCGCAGAAGAAGGCGCCGAACATGGCGAGGGCGAAATTCTCCTGAGTCGCGCCGGGCTCGATGCGGCCGATATGCTCGATCGCGGTTCCGCCGAGCAGGTCGGGGAAGGCGATGCGCTTGTTGCCGGCAATGGCGAAGCCGTCCTTGAGCGTGAGGTCCTGCTCCTCACAGCCGATACGCGCACAAATGTCCTGACGCACCGCCTCGCAGGCCCGGAACACGGCCGAGCCGGTGGACGGCGCGCCCCAGCTGCCGCCCGAGCCTGATCCGCGCGGAAAGGCCGAATCGCCCAGCCGCACGAGCACGTCGCTGGGATCGAGGCCGAGCATCTCGCCCGCGATCTGGCCGAAAATGGTGTAGTGGCCGGTGCCGATATCGCTGATGTCGCTGGCCACTTCGGCGGTGCCATCCGGGTTCAGCGTGACGCGTGCTGCGGCCTTGCTGAGATTGTGCTTGCGCGCGGCGCTGGCCATGCCGGTGCCGATCCACCACTCCCCTTCGCGCCGCTGGCAGGGGCGACGGTCGGCGCCGTTCCAGCCGAACGCCTCGGCACCCGCCTTGAGACATTCGGCGAGGCGCCGCGAGGAGAAGGGAATGTCCTTGGAAGGATGGCGTTCGGGAATGTTGCGCAGCCGCAGCTCGAGCGGGTCCATGCCCACCTCGTTGGCGAGCTCGTCCATCGCCACTTCGAGCGCCTGCATGCCCACCGCCTCGCCGGGCGCGCGGACCGATCCCGCGGTCATCCGGTGGATGCGCCCGACATTCTGCACGAGCAGGCGGTCGGCGCCGCCATAGAGGAACTTGCTCGCCTGCAAGACAGGTTCGGCGAAGTCCTCTTCGGGCAGGTTGGTGACGTGGCTCTCGTGGCCGAAACCGGTCAGCTGGCCTTGCGCATCGGCGGCGAGGCGCAGGCGCTGCGTGGTCTCCGAGCGGCGCATGACGCATTGGAACACCTGCTGGCGCAGCATTTCGACGCGTACCGGACGGCCGAGCCTGATCGCCGCGAGCGAGGCGGCGACGCATTCGGGAGCGATGCCCAGCTTGGAGCCGAATCCGCCGCCGACATAGAGCGAAAGCAGCCGCACCTGGCTTTCCTCAAGCCCGAGCGTGTCTGCCAGTTCGCCGATATTGTAATTGATCATCTGCAACGAGGAATGGACGGTGAGCTGGCCTGCCGCAGCATCCCATTCCGCGAGCGAAGCGTGCAGCTCCATGGCCGCGCTGGCATGGCCTTCGGTGGTGATGGTCGTGTCGATCGTATGCGGCGCTTCGGCCATCGCATGAGGAAGATCGCCCTGGCGGACGGTGCTGTCCTCCTCCACCTGCCATTCGACGCGGCGATCGGCGGGATCGACGATGATATCGGCAGCGTCGTCGGGCTCGTACTCGACCTGGATGTGCTTGGCCGCGTGGCGCGCCTGCTCGAACGTCTCGGCGACGACGAGTGCGATCGGCTGGCCCCAATAATCGACCTGGGTGACATGCTGGACGGGGGCTTCGCCCGCACCGCCTTGCGCCGGCCGCGCGATCATGCGCTGGTCGGAAAACACATCGATCACGCCGGGCAGGGTGCGCGCGGCGTCGAAGTCGATGGACTTGACCTTGCCGCGCGTGATCGTGGCGGTCACCAGCACGCCCGTGGCGCAGCCTTCCGCCGCGTATTCGGCAGCGTAGCGCGCGGCACCACTGACCTTGGCCGGGCCCTCCGAACGCGGTCGCGGCTTGCCGATGACGCCTTGCGCCATATTGTCGAGCCGGTTGCGCTCGTCCGGCTGGTCGAAGGTGAGCGTATCAGTCATGCCTGGGTCCCCGTCGCTTCGCGCAAGGTCGCGACAAGTGCGCGCCGGGCGAGCGGTATCTTGAAATCATTGTCGCCCCAGCCGCGCGCCTCGGCGAGCAGCAGGTCGGCAGCCTCGTTGAACAGCGCATCGGATGGCGCGGCGCCGGTCAGCAAATCGTCGATCCGCTGGTCGTGCCATGGCTTGTGCGCGAGGGCGCCAAAGGCGAGCGAGGCGTGGGAGATCGTGCCGTTCTCGAGCCCGATTATCGCCGCGACCGAGACCAGCGCGAAGGCGTAGGAAGCCCGGTCGCGCACCTTGCGGTAAAGCTGCTTGCCCCCGACGGGCGGCGGCAGGGTGACCCCCATGATGACTTCGCCGGGCTCGAGCACATTGTCCTTTTGCGGCATGTCGCCGGGGAGCCGGTGAAAGTCGCGCAAGGGAATGCTGCGCTTGCCCGAAATCGTGCTGGTCTCCACCGTCGCGCCGAGCGCGGCCAGCGCCACCGCCATGTCGCCCGGGTACGTGGCGATGCACTGGTCGCTCGCGCCAAGGATCGCATGGATGCGGTTGAACCCGCCGATCGCGCCGCAGCCCGTGCCGGGCTCGCGCTTGTTGCAGGGTTGATCGATATTGTAGAAATAATAGCACCGCGTGCGCTGGCACAGATTGCCGCCGGTGGTGGCCTTGTTGCGCAGCTGCTGGGTGGCGCCAGCCAGGATGGCGCGGGCGAGCACAGGGTAGTCGCGCCGCACGCGCGAATTCACCGCCGTGCTCGTGTTGCTCGCCAGCGCGCCGATGAACAGGCCGCCATCGTCCGTGTCCGTGATCTCCGCCATGGGCAGGCGATTGAGGTCGACGAGCGTATCGGGCGCCTCGATCTCCAGCTTCATCAAGTCGAGCAGATTGGTGCCGCCGGCAATGGCCATGGTCCCGGCCTGGGTGGTGAGCTGGGCGGCATGCTCGAGCCGCTCGGCGCGTTGGTAGTCGAACGGCTTCATGCGGCCTGCTCCCGGCTTTGCGCCGCTTCCTCGGCCTGGTCGTCAATCACCTCGCGGATGGCGGCGAGGATGTTGGCATAGGCGCCGCAGCGGCACAGGTTTCCGCTCATCCGCTCGCGGATCTCGGCGTCGCTCGGAGCGGGCGCGGCTTCCAGGTCTTCGCTGACGAAACTCGGCCAGCCGGCCTTGATCTCGTCGATCAGCGCATTGGCCGAGCAGATCTGGCCCGGCGTGCAATAGCCGCACTGATATCCGTCATGCCGCACCATCGCTTCCTGCAGCGGGGAAAGGTTGCCCGGGGCGCCGAAGCCCTCGATCGTGGTCACCTCATGGCCGTCATGCATCACCGCGAGCGAGAGGCAGGAATTGATCCGCTCTCCGTTCACCAGCACCGTGCAGGCGCCGCACTGGCCATGGTCGCAGCCTTTCTTGGTTCCGGTGAGGCCGCAATCGCGGCGCAGGAAGTCCAGCAGGCTGGTGCGCGGATCGCCGGTGAAGGGGTGGGGTTCGCCGTTGACGGATATGCTCATGCCCGCCCAACGACGAAGGCGCGGCTTGGGTCCGAGCAAATTGACGAGTTGTGGCAAACGCCGCGCATTGTTGTCGGTTCAGGGCCTTGCCAGTGGCTGAACCGTTCATTAGGGGCGAGAGCGACCAGCATACCTGTGAAAGGCATTTTCATGAGCGACACCGCCGAGCGCGTGAAGAAGATCGTCGTCGAGCATTTGGGCGTCGAGGAAGACAAGGTGACCCCGGATGCGAGCTTCATCGACGATCTGGGCGCCGACAGCCTCGACATCGTCGAACTGGTGATGGCCTTCGAGGAAGAGTTCGGCGTCGAGATTCCCGATGACGCGGCCGAGAAGATCAACACTGTCGGTGATGCCAACAAGTACATCGAGGAACACAGCAGCTAAGGTCCTTGGCCTTCAAACCTGCCCCGCCACCTTGGCGGGACACCGAAGAGGCCCAGCCGGACCAGGCTGGGCCTTTCGCGGTTTGGGGCTTGGCCTTTGGGGATTTGGGAGAAGATGATGCGTCGTGTGGTCGTAACCGGTCTGGGCCTAGTCACGCCTCTTGGTGCTGACGTGGAGACGGTCTGGAGCAACCTCCTGGCGGGCAAGAGCGGAATCGGGCCGATCACCAGGTTCGACGCTTCGGACCAGAAGTGCCAGATTGCCGGCGAGGTAAAGCGCAAGGATCATCCATACGGCTTCGATCCGGACAAGCGGGTCGACCACAAGGTGCAGCGCCAGGTCGATCCGTTCATCATATTTGGCATCGACGCCGCTGGACAGGCGCTCGAGGATGCCGGGCTTTCCGACATGGACGAGGCGCTCAAGATGCGCACCGGCTGCTCGATCGGCTCGGGCATTGGCGGCCTGCCGGGCATCGAGCTGGAATCGGTCAATTTGCATGAGCGCGGTCCAGGGCGGGTGAGCCCGCATTTTGTCCACGGGCGGCTCATCAATCTCATCTCGGGCCAGGTCTCCATCAAGTACGGGCTGATGGGGCCCAATCATTCGGTGGTGACCGCGTGCTCGACCGGCTCGCACTCGATCGGCGATGCAGCGCGCATGATCCGCGACGACGATGCCGACATCATGCTGGCCGGGGGCGCGGAAGGTACGGTCAATCCGCTCGGCGTTGCGGGCTTTGCCCAGGCGCGTGCGCTGGCAACGAGCTTCAACGACCAGCCCGAAAAGGCGAGCCGGCCCTACGACAAGGACCGGGATGGCTTCGTGATGGGCGAGGGCGCGGGCGTCATCGTGCTTGAGGAATACGAGCATGCCAAGGCGCGCGGGGCGAAGATCTATGCCGAGGTCGTGGGCTACGGCCTGTCGGGCGATGCCTATCACGTCACCGCCCCGCACCCTGAGGGCAAGGGTGCCGAACTCGCCATGCGCATGGCGCTGAAGAAGGCGGGGCTGGGGCCGGGCGAGATCGACTACGTCAACGCGCACGGCACCTCGACCATGGCGGACACGATCGAGCTCGCGGCGGTCAAGCGCGTGCTGGGCGACGATCTGGGCGGTGCCTCGATGAGCAGCACCAAGTCGGCGATCGGCCACCTGCTCGGCGGCGCGGGCGCGGTGGAGAGTGTGTTCTGCATCCTTGCCATGCGCGACCAGATCGTGCCCCCCACGCTCAACCTCGACAATCCCGATGAGGGCACCGAGGGCGTGGACCTGGTGCCGCATCACGCCAAGAAGCGGCAGGTGCGCGCGGTGCTTAACAATTCGTTCGGCTTCGGCGGGACCAATGCCAGCCTGGTGATGAAGCAGGCCGACTGACATGAAGCGGGTCGGCTGGCTTGCCGGTTTGCTCCTGGCCCTGCTGCTGGTGATCGCCGCCGGATGGTTCGCCTGGGGGTGGTACGGCGGTTCGGCCATCGACGAGGACACGGCCTTCATCGTCCCCAGCGGCAGCACGCTCACGGCCATTGCCGAGAAGCTGCAGGCGGAGGAGCATATCGGCTCGGCGGACGCCTTCCTCCTGCGGGCGAAAGTGCTGGGCAGCGCAGATCCCATTCAGGCGGGCGAGTTCCTGCTCCCGGCGGGCACCAGCGCGGCGGGCATCCTCGACACGTTCCAGCACGGCCAGGTGGTCCGCCGCTTCGTCACCATACCCGAGGGTTGGCCTTCGATCATGGTGCATGAGCGGCTCATGGCGGAGGAGTTGCTGACGGGCGACATTCCGGTGCCCGCGGAGGGCTCGCTCCTGCCCGAAAGCTATGATTTCGAGCGCGGCGAATCGCGGGCAGCCGTGGTGGCGCGGATGACCCAGGCGATGGACGAGGCGCTGGCTCAGGCCTGGGCCAGCCGGACGCAGAACATCGCCGTCTCCTCGACGCGCGAAGCACTGGTCCTTGCCTCGATCGTGGAGAAGGAGACCGGCGTGCCGCGCGAACGGCGCATGGTGGCCGGGCTTTACTCCAACCGCCTCAAACAGGGCATGATGCTCCAGGCCGACCCGACGATCATCTACCCGATCACCAGGGGCAAGCCGCTGGGCCGGCGCATCCGCCAATCGGAGATCCGCGCGGTCAACGGCTACAACACCTACGCGATGGCGGGCCTGCCCGATGGGCCGATCACCAATCCGGGCCGCGCATCCATCGAGGCGGTGCTCAACCCCGCCGAGACCGACGCGATCTACATGGTGGCGGACGGCACCGGGGGGCACGCCTTCGCGTCGACGCTTGACGGCCACAATGCCAATGTCGCCAAGTGGTTTGCGCTTCGCCGCCAGCGTGGCGAACTCGACTGAGATCGTTCTCGAAACAAGCTGGCCTCTGCCGCGTTGCAGGCCAGAACCATTGTTGCAGGAACACACTCATGGCCGCATGCCGCCCGATTCCCGACGTGACGTTGAAGACCCGCGTGCGGGACGAAAGCGTGGAAGGGCCCAACCCGTTCCGCTGGCAGGACGTGAAGGTTCAGGAGCTGTTCGCCGGGCGCAAGGTGGTGATCTTCTCGCTTCCGGGGGCCTTCACACCGGTATGCTCAAGCGAGCAATGCCCGAGCTATGAGACCATGTACGATGAATTCCGCGCGGCGGGGATCGACGAGGTCTATTGTGTGGCGGTCAATGACGCGTTCGTGATGTATCAATGGGGCAAGCATCTGGGCCTCGACAAGATCAAGATGCTGCCGGACGGATCGGGCGATTTCACCCGTCGCATGGGCATGCTGGTCGACAAGAGCCATCTGGGATTCGGCCATCGCAGCTGGCGCTATGCCATGGTGGTGGACGACAATTGCATCACGCATTTCTTCGAGGAGCCGGGCATCAACGATACGGGCGCCGATGAGGACCCCTATGGCGAGACGGCGCCCGACAAGGTGCTGGCGGCGATTCGCGCAGAGAGTTGACGGCGCTGCCCGGCACTCCGCTCATCCTCACCGCCGAAATGCCGGGCGACCTCCACGCCTGGGCGAACGGGCTGCGCCGGGCGCATTTCCCTTCTGAGCGGAATGTGCTCGACGCGCATGTCACCTTGTTCCACGCGCTGCCGCCGAGTTGCGAAGCCGAGATCGGCGAGCGTTGCGCAGCCATGGCGCGCGTTTACCCGCCTGTTGCAGCGCGGCTGGAGGGCCTCATGCGACTGGGAAGGGGGACCGCGCTCAAGCTGAATAGCCCCGCCATGCTGGCGCTGCGCGACGAGCTGGCGGATCGTTTCCACGGCCTGCTCACGCCGCAGGACGAGCATCGCCCACGGCTCCACGTCACCATCCAGAACAAGGTGAGCCTCGAAGAAGCGAAGGCGCTTCAGGCGTGGCTGGCGCCCCAGGTTCACCCGCGCGCCTTCGCCTTCACGGGCCTTGCGCTTCATGCCTATTGTGGCGGACCTTGGGAGTTCCTCAAGCGCTGGTCCTTTCGCGGTTGACCCCATCGCGGGGTGGCCCTAAACGCGCCGCCTTGCCGGTGCGCCGAGTGGATGCGCGCACCGGATTTCGTGGCGGAGTAGCTCAGCCGGTTAGAGCAGCGGAATCATAATCCGCGTGTCGGGGGTTCGAGTCCCTCCTCCGCTACCAAACTTCAATACAGGTCGTTTCGAGGCCGCATGCTGGCAATGAGCGTGCCGAGATCGGCGCGCTGATCGCGTTCCATTGGTCGACCGTTACATGGCCGTCGGCAGCGCGCTTCGGCCTCTGACCATGTCTTCTCCAGCGGCCCTGCTGCGCAAAGGACAAACTCGGCGAGTGGCTCTTGCGAGCGCATGGCGAGGAGATGCCTTCCCGCAATGGCAGATTGCACGCTTGAATTGACCTGCCGCCTAGCTGTCCCAATCATGATGAGCGCGAGCATCGGCATGCCGGCCGTACGATCCCGGCTTCTGTGCAAACCGCATACATGGGAATATCGTGGCGCTGCGGGTGGATCGTAGGGATCTCCTGGATGGAATAGCCCACGCCGAAGAAGCGGGGCATGCTCGGCAAGGCGGCGATCGTACGATCGAAGAAGCCGCCGCCATAGCCGAGGCGGAAACACGAGGAATCGAAACCGACGACGGGTGCTATCGTGACGTCTGGTATCACTTCACGGCCTTCGGCTGGAAACGGGATGTTCCAGACCCCGCGCTCCAGTCTGTCTCCGCTCTTCCAGGCGCGGAAAGCCAGCGGGTGGTGCTTTTTGACGACCATGGGAAGCGCGGTGATCGCGCCCGCCGCCTGAAAGCGCTTGAGCAGTGGCTTTAGGTCCGGCTCGCCGCGGAAGGGCCAGTAGGCGCTGATCACCACGCCCGCAGGCTCGCCGATGAGCGCCTCTAGATGCTCGGCAATCCTGGTCGTGGCGGCTTCGCGCTCGGCGGATGAGAGCGCCATCCGTCCCTCGACCAGGCGGGTCCGTTCGGCCTTGCGCCAGGTTGCGATTTCTTCGGGACTGTTCATCTATCTTCCCAATCCAGCGATGCCCGGGACGAAATCGGCACTCCTCCGGCGATTGTACGCGACGAGTCGCGCCGCAAGCCGCTCAGTTGCTGGGTGGACGGCCAGGCGCCGATGGCCGGGCAGGCCGCGCCGCAGCCTTTTCCGCCCGGCCTACCAGTTCCAGATAAAGCATTTCGAGATCCCTCCGCCCGATGTCGAGCGTTTCGCCATAATCGGCAAGGACGGCGTCGAAGTCCTCGTCGGTGAGAACAATGCGCCGTTCCGGAGGATGCGGGTGCGCCGGTGCGTGCGCCCGGTGAGGATAGGACCGGCCAATGGAGCGATTGTAGATGATTGCGGCACCTGCCAGCAATGCGGAATTGAGCAGAACCGGCACAAGGGCGAAGAGATAGCCGAGATCAGCCACTTCGGCGCCACCCACTACGGCCGTGAGGGCCACGGCGCCGCCCGGCGGGTGCAGGCAGCGCAGCAGCGACATCGCGGCAATGGCCGTGCCCACCGCCAATCCCGCTGCGAAAATAAGCGAGGGCGTGACATGCGCGACAGTTACCCCAACCAGCGCCGAGATCACGTTGCCGCCGAGGATCGCCCATGGCCGGGCCAGCGGACTGGCCGGCACCGCGAAGAGCAGGACGGCCGAGGCTCCGATCGGCGCCATCAACACCAGCAATCCGCTGGACTGGCCAACGAACAAGGCTGTGATCACGCCGGTCAAGACGATGCCGAACGCCGCGCCGATGGCGCTGCGCAGCCATTCCGCGGCGGCAACGCGCGCGAAGGTCGAAGGGATGAGATGCACCAATTTGGACATGTGCAGCCCTGTGCAGCCGTCCGCGGGCGAAGAAAAGATCAGGATTTCAATCGCGCGCGGTTCTCCTCCCCGGCTAGCTCTTCATGCGCGCAAAGCGGGACGGCTGCCGGCCGCAGGAACTCGACGTGGAAGCGAACTGCGCCGAGCGGCTCGACATGGTGCAGGATCGTCGGCTCGACCACGCCAGGCTCGGCTGCCGGAATGAGATCGATCTCGGTAGGGATGCGGCGTGGGTCGGTCACGCTGTAGCGCAGCGTGCCATGTTCGACATGGATCAGCCCCCAGCTGCCCGCCTTGGTTGAATGATCCCGGCGCAGGCCGGCGGGAATATTTTCCTCGGTGAAGGTGGGCGTGCTGCTGTAACTCTCGAGACCGTCGGGGATGCGGGTGGCGGGCGGAAGTGGATCAGGCTTGTCCATATCGTTCATGTCTCAAGATCTCCGCTCGGGTTCAGCGCAGCTCGGCTGCGGCATGGGTGGACGGCACGAGGCGCTGGCGATCACAAAGGATGCCGAGCGCGAAGACCTCGGCGATCCGCCCGGCTTTCTCCTGCATCGCCGCCGCTGCGTCGGGCGGGAGGAGGGCGTCAGTCGCTTCGCTCCACAATTCCAGCCAGCGCGCGAAGGCGGCGGGCGTGATCTGCGCCTCGTGCAGGATATGCGCGGGCATGGGCTGGCCCTTGTAGCGGCCGCTGGCAAGCATGACCGAGGACCAGAAATCCTGCAGCTTGGCGAGGTGCTCGGGCCAGGCATCCACCGCATCTTCGAAGATGGGACCGAGCAGATTGTCCTGCCGTACTTTTGCATAGAAGGCCGGCACGATGCTGGCGATATCAGCCTCGCTGAGGGTGGGGTGCGTGTCAGGGAACCTCATCTTGCGAAAGAACGGCGCGGATCTTGCGGCGGGGCACATCATCAACCAGCGGCCTGGCGAGAATTGCGCCGGTCGCGGCCGCCCTGTTGTACAACTCCCCGGTGGGGCTGGTCGAGAGCAGGATCGCCGGTGGGTCGCATCCCTGCGCCCGCAGGATGGCCCATATTGGCTGACCGGGCGCCGCCCAGAATTGTGATGATCGGCCGGCAAATGCCTCGTCCAGGCTCAAGCAAGCAGGCGCGCCAAACGGGACCTGCAGCGCTGCGGTGGGCTGTTCCAGAGCCCAACAGTGGCGGAGGCGCGGCAAGGCGGGTGGCGAGATGATGGCGCCTATGTTAGCGCATGCAGCACAACTTTGGACCGGTGCAAACCTTAGCCAGATTGTTTCGGGGGCGAGTTCTTGGGAAATCAGATGCTTGGCGGGCGATTTCTCAAGCGAGGGCGATATGGCAACGCGCCGGACACGGCCAACTCGCCCCTGACGGGTTTGTCATCCGCTTCCCGACGCGCTGTCAGGCGTAACGGTCCGCTTTCGTGTATCGGCGCATGATGGCAGCCGTTCGTACGGTGCCTCCTGCCGAGGCGGTTCAGGAGTTCCCTATGCCCGGGCCCAGCGTCACGGTGATCGTTCCGGCCTTCAACGCAGAGGCCACGCTGCCGTCCTGCCTTGAGGCGATCGGGCAGATGAGCCACCCTGCGGCCGAGATCATCGTTTTCTCTGACGGGTCGACGGACAGCACGGCTCGTATCGCCGAGGCGAGCGGCGCAACCGTCATCCACAACAACGGCCCTTCGCGTGGTCCCGGGCACGGGCGCAATGTCGCATCGCGCCAGGCGACCTCGCAATTGCTGCTGTTCGTCGATGCCGACGTCGTGATCAGCGCGACTTGCCTCGAGACGCTCATTGCCGACATGCAGGAGAACGATGCCGCGGCCGCCTTCGCATCATACGATAACCAGCCTCGGTCTACGCGCGTGGCCGGGCTCTACGCCAATCTGCGTCACCATTTCGTCCATCAGAACAGCACCCGCGAAGCGACGACCTTCTGGTCTGGCGTAGGCCTCATCGATCGGCAGGTGTTCCTCGATATTGGCGGCTATGACGAGGTGATGTTCGCCGAGCCCAGCATCGAGGATGTCGAGCTCGGCATGCGGCTCAAGGCGCAGGGGCACCGCATCCGTCTCGTGCCCGAGGCGTTGGCCAAGCACTGCAAGGACTGGACCTTGTGGCGGGTTTGGCACACCGACGTGGTGCGCCGCGCATTGCCCTGGTCGCGCCTGCTGCTCGACGGCAAGTCAGATGGTGCCGATCTCAACCTTTCCTCCGTGGAGCGGATCAAGGCGCTTCTGGCGGTGGCGACGTTCGGCTCTCTGTTGGTCGCCTTGTTCGAGCCTCGGGTGCTGCTAGCCACGCTGCTCCTGTTCGGGTTTTACGTTTACCTCAACCGGCGCTTCATCCAGGTGCTGGCGCACAATTTGCGCACCAGCCAGTGGATCCGCGCCACGCTGCTGCACCTGTGCTACCATGCCTATTCGCTCGGTGCTTATGCTTGGGCGATGGCTGGCCATACGCTGCGCGTGGTGTTCGGGTCCCCCCGAGCCGGACGGGATTAGATCGGGGCCGGGACCACTGGCCGTTCGTCCTGTGCCGCGGGTCCTACCTTGGCGTTCTTCCGGGCTAGATCTTTCACAGACCGGGGGGAACGATGGCGCCGTTTCAACTTGTCGGCATCACCAGATCCACGATCACGGGATAATGGTCCGACCCGGAGGCGGGACCGCGCTCGGCGCTAACCAGCTGCCAGCGCGAGCCGGCATAGACATGGTCGATCGGCAGTAAAGGGAGCGGCGCCGAATAGGTTGCCCCCTTCAGGTTCGCGGGGAAGCTGAACAGTGCGCGCGTGACACGCTGCATCGGCTGGATCTCGGCGTCGAGCCGGCGCATCTCATGGGTCCAGGGCGTCAGGTTGAAGTCTCCGGCGAGGACGGCGCGCGAGCGATCAAGCTGGGCCATGCCCTGGAGGATCGCGTCCCGCTGGCGCAGCACCGGCATCGGGGGGTAGGGCCAGCTGAAATGCGTGGCGATCGCCGCGAAAGGCTCGCCGTCGGGGCCCATCAGGCTCATGCTGGCAAAGCCGATCGAGCCGTCTTCGCGAGAGCCGGCGCCGCGATGCCTGCCTCCGGGCGCTGTAGCATAATCGGCTGCCAGCGGGCGCAGGCGCGAGTAGATCACGGCATCGCAGGAGCGCGGGCAGGGAGTCTGGTAGGGGAAGGCGGCGCGCAGGCTCGGCTCAAGCGAGCGGAAGCCGTTCGGCTCCTGGACCATGATCAGGTCGGCGTCGGAATAGAGCGCGAGCACAAGGGCGGCATCGAGTTCGCTATTGGAGTTCAAGGCATTGAATTGCACGATCCGGATGCCCTTGGCCGAGCCCGGCACAGCACGATCGGGCATGCGGGAGAGCTCGATGCCGATCGGGATCAGCGCGACGACAAGCGCGAGGGATGCGGCCGAAAGAAAGAAGCGCGATGTTCCCCGGCGCAACAGCGCCAGCGCCAAGCCCAGCGCGATAAGCATGGCCCAGAGCGGCAGGAAATTGTTGAGAGCGTCGAAAGTCAGCGACCAATAAAGCCAGATCTGACTGTCGATCAACCATGGCATGCCAAGAGCACCCAGCAGCGTGCACGTGCCGCCGACAAGGACCAGCAAGGCTGACAAAGGTCCGACCGTTCCCTTTCGGTTCGAGACAGGTGCTGAGTGCGACAAGAACCGGGTTGTCAAACCGACTTCCTTCCTTGGTAGCGGCAGCCGGCGCACGGACGTGCGGGCCTCCTAGAGCGGTCTATGGAGGAAATATATAAACCAGATGTGCAACATGGTTGCGGCTGATTGGCGGATCGACCCCGTGCACCTTTGGCCGCGTGCGCCTGGGGGTGGTCGCGTCGGCATGGCCGTGCGTGGTCGCGCGGGGGGGCGGTTTGAAAGCTCGCTTTGGTATTACCAGATCTGGACGGCCTTTGAATGTCCAATTGCCGTCCTCGATTCGGGTTCAACATGCGACGCCCCTATCGACCGCACGTTCTACGCATCTTGGTGCAAGCCTGGGTCGCGTTTCTGGGCGAGTCGGCGTGGAGCTTGCGATGGCCGACGGACATGTTCGGCGTGCTCAGCTTTCGGTACGCTGGCAAGATCGCCCGCGGACACATCGCTACGGCGGAGTCGCTGATCGTCGCAGCCCCGGGCGAGATGTTGCTCGCTCGATGGCCAGGCTGCGGATCGTGGGCCAAATTCGAGCGGCGGGGGACCCCGCCGGCCCCTTGCAACCCTGCATCCAGCCCGGTGATCTTCGGCCGCTTTCCCCGTCCAGCGGGGTTGTCGCAATGCAGCACAGTGCGATTGTGCAGTGCGATAAGCGGTTGCGGTTTTCGACTCCCTGCCGCTAGAGGATTGCTTGGCCCGCTCAACCGATAATGTCCGGTCGGGGCTGCAATCGGGGGACCGTCGTGAAAGTTGCGATCTTTGGGCTTGGCTATGTCGGATGCACGGCTGCCGGCTGCATCTCGAGCCAAGGCCACGAAGTGGTCGGCATCGACGTCAGTTCCGACAAGGTCGAGACGATCAATGCCGGCAAGTCGCCGGTCCACGAGCCCGGGCTTGATGCGCTGATTGCGGCCGGAGCAGCCGACCAACGCCTGCGAGCGACCAAGCAGATCGGTTCGGAGCTCGACGATTGCGATATCGCAATCGTCTGTGTGGGCACGCCCAGCGGCGTCGATGGCGCGCACAACATGAGCTACATCGCGCAGGTCACGCGCTCGATCGCCGGTGCACTGAAGCCTGATCGCACCAGCCCTCTGACGGTCGCCTATCGCTCGACGATGCGCCCCGGGAGCATCGAGCAGATCATCCAGCCGATCTTCCGCGCCCGGTTCGGCGAGGATACGGCAAAGGTGGTCGAGCTGGTCTACAACCCCGAATTCCTGCGCGAAGCGACCGCGATCGACGATTATTTCCATCCGCCCAAGATCGTGATCGGCACGTGTGACGGCCAGCCTTCGGTGAAGATGGAGAAGCTCCACGATGGCATCGATGCGCCCGTGTTCCACACCGGCATCCGCGAAGCCGAGATTACCAAATTCGTCGACAACACCTGGCATGCGGTAAAGGTGGCCTTTGCCAATGAGGTCGGGCGGGTCTGTCAGAACCTCGACATTTCGGCGCGCCAGGTGCACGAGATTTTCAAGTCCGACACCAAGCTGAACATTTCGGCTTATTATACACGACCAGGTGGGCCGTTCGGCGGGTCCTGCCTGCCCAAGGACGTGCGCGCGCTTCAGCACATCGCAGCGGACATTGGGGCCAACACCCACCTGGTGGACGCATTGCTTCGCAGCAATGACGCGCACAAGCATCACCAGTTTCTTATCGCTTCCGATGGGCTGGAGCCGGGGGCGAGGGTCCTGCTGGTGGGCCTCGCCTTCAAGGCCGATACCGATGATCTGCGCGAGAGTCCGGCGGTCGACCTGGCGCGCAAGCTGCTCGATGCGGGATACGCTCTCGACATCTACGATCCGGGCCTCAAGCCGGAAAACCTGATCGGCCAGAATCTCGGTTATGCGTTCGCCTTCCTGCCCTCGATCGAGAGCCTGCTGGTGGACAAGTCAACAGCGGAGGCGGGCGGGTATGCGCGGGTGATCGCGACCAATCGGCTCATTGACACTCTGGAGCTCGGCCAGGTGGACATTGTCGATACCAGCGCGATCGCCTGAGGTTCTTGTCCGCGATGATCGAAGATACAGCCGAGGCTTTCGCCTTTCCGACAGAGATCGAAGGGCGGCCACTTGCAGGCAAAAGCGTTCTCATCATTGTTGAGAACCTGCCGCTCCCGTTTGATCGCCGCGTCTGGCAGGAGGCGCGGACGCTTCTGGCAGCGGGCGCTACCGTCTCGGTGATCTGCCCCACCGGTAAGGGACACGAGAGCCGATACGAGGTACTCGAAGGCGTCCACATCTACCGCCACCCGCTTCCCCTCGATGCTAGCGGGGCGCTCGGCTACCTGGCCGAATACGGCGCCGCGCTGTTTTGGGAAACCGTGCTCGCGTGGAAGATTTACTTCACGCGGGGAATTGACGTCATCCAAGGCTGCAATCCGCCAGACCTCGTCTTCATTGTGGCGCTGCCGTTCAAGCTGCTCGGCAAGAAGTACATCTTCGACCATCACGACATCAATCCGGAACTCTACGAAGCCAAGTTCGGCAAGCGCGGCCCGTTCTGGAAGCTGATGGCGATGCTGGAGCGGCTGACGTTCCGCGTGGCCGACGTCTCGATCGCGACCAATCTCAGCTACAAGCGGATCGCAGTGGAGCGCGGCGGCATGGATCCGGAAAAGGTGTTCGTGGTCCGTTCCGGGCCCGATCTCAGCCGGCTCAAGCTGGTGCCTCCGCAGGCCAAGTGGAAGAACGGGCGCGAATATCTGGTCGGCTATGTCGGGGTGATGGGCGATCAGGAGGGCATCGACCTGCTGATTGATGCGGTCGAGCACATCGTGCGCGAGCGCCGCCGCGAAGACATCCAGTTCTGCCTGGTGGGCGGCGGTTCGAGCCTGGACAAGCTCCAGCAGATTACCAGGGAACGCGGTCTGTCCGACTACATCCACTTCACCGGGCGCGCACCCGACCAGGACCTATTCGAGGTGCTTTCCACGATGGATGTCGGGGTCAATCCCGACCGCGTGAACGAGATGAACGACAAGTCCACCATGAACAAGATCATGGAATACATGGCGCTGGGCAAGCCGATGGTGCAGTTCGATGTGACGGAAGGCCGCTTTTCGGCGCAGGACGCCTCACTGTATGCCAAGGCGAACGATCCGGTGGATCTAGCCGAGAAAATCCTCGAACTATTGGCAGATGAGGGAAAGCGCCGCGCCATGGGTGTCTATGGGCGCCGACGGGTGGTGCAGGAACTGAACTGGACCCACCAGATCGATCCGCTGGTCGGAGCGTATCTGGCGGCGCTCGGCAAGGCCTGACCGCACCGCCCTCGCGGCTGAAGCTGGACACTAGGCCGTGGCGCGGCGCAGTTGGCTTTCACGTCCTCAAGTACAGCGCCTCGCATAAAGGTAGGCCGCAACGCCGGTGATCACCACGAGAACCAGGTCCAGCACCCAATTCAGGGGTAGGCTGCCGCCGTAGAGAATCCCGTCAATCGAATGCAGCGAAATCATCCGCAGCGTGTAAAGCGGGACGAAGGCGCAGATCGCGAACAGGCCGGTGAGGGCGAGTAATCCGCACGGATCGCTGCGCCGCCTGGTCCATGCACGCCAGGCCGGGACCAGAAGAGCCACGCTCGCGACCAGCGTGACTGCGACGAGTGGGGCCTGCAAGAGCCAGCGGCTGTCGTACTCGCCGCTCGTGCGGATATAGGTCCGGAGTGCACGACGCGTCTGGTCCTCGGCGTCAAGAAGACGCAGCACGATGAGCAGGCCGTAGAACGCCGTGCAGGCGCGCCACGAAACAAGTTGCCGGCGCGACTGGCCGGAATGTAAAGCACCACCGGCGGCGCGCGCACACAAGAATGCGGCAAGAGCGTAGGCGAATATTGCCGCCAGACTGGCTGAACTCACGCGGGGCTCCCGCGTAACCGGCGTAGAGGAAAGATCGCACCTGTTTCCATCCGAGACATCAGTTTGCAGACCTCTTTCCTTTTCATCGGCGAACGGCTGAACGCTCTGGCGCCCAGTTGATAATCTTCCAGAATGGCGGCATTTCGCGTTGCAACATACCGAAAGGTCGTCAAGAGAGCTAAGGCTTGCCGGCAGACAATGCTGGGGTTAGACAAACGCGTTGCGGGGGTGCTGAGTGTGAAGACGGGTGGGTTATCGCGATGAGCGGATCCAGTTTGCGCAAGTTCGCCCTGGTGGCGTCGGCAGCTGCTTTGCTGAGCACGACGAGCGCGTGCTACAAGGGGCCACAGCCTGAGGTCGGGCCAGTGGTGACCGAGCCGGTCGTGGCTCTCGGGCAGGACGATTACAAGGTTTACCCGAGCGACACTTACACGCTGCGGCCCAATGACGTCATCAACGTCTCCGTCTTTCGTGAAGCCGAGTTGTCGTTGAACACGGTGCCAATTTCGGCGACCGGCGAAATCTCGTTCCCGCTGCTGGGTCCTGTTCAGGTGGCCGGGCTTACCGCCACGCAGTTGGAAGCGCAACTCGAGCAGATGCTGAACGCCCGCTACCTGCGTTATCCGGACGTTACGGTCAACGTGGTACAGTATGGCTCGCACCTGGTTACCGTCGAGGGTTCGGTGAATGCGCCGGGCCTTTACAATTTCAGCCCGGGCACCCGCCTGTCCGGCGCCATGGCTCTTGCCAATGGCGTATCGCGAATTGCCGATCAGAGCGAGGTGGCGGTGTTCCGGCAGACGTCGGACGGAATGGCCATCGCCAAGTTCGATTACCTGGCAGTGCAATCGGGTACGATGATGGATCCCGAATTGCAGCCGGGCGACAGGATCGTGGTCGGACTCAACTATCTTTCGCAGTACTGGCAGGATGCCCTTATGGCCCTCCCAGTATTCGCCTGGTTCCGCCGGTTCTAGGTTCGGGACGTAACACATGCAGGGAGCTGCCAGTTCCATGGCCACCTCGGGCGAATTCTACGATGATGATCAGCCGGCAGCGACAATGCCTGCCGCTCAGGCGGGCGGTGGCGGTTTGATGAACATGGCTTCGATGAGGGCGTTCTTATGGCGCCAGCGTTTCATCCTGATCGGCGTGACAATCTTGGCGCTGATCGCCGGCCTCATCTACACTTTGCTTCAGCCGCCGGTCTACTCGGCGACTGCAACAATGCGGATCGAAAATGCGGGGCCGCAAATCGTCGAAGGCCAGGATGTCACCGATCCCGGGATTCCGGAGGTCGACAGTTTCCTGCGCATGCTTCTGACTGTTATGTCGAGCCAGAGCATGGCGCTGCGGGTCGTGGACTCGCTGGGCTTGCAAGACAATCCCACCCTTGTTGGAGATGTGCTGGAAGGTTCACTCGAGTCCACGCCTGAGGAGGTGCGACGTCAGGTCGCCGCCGACCTGATCCAGAGTTCAGTGTCCGCGGAAGTTCCGATGAACAGCGCGCTTGCGAGCGTTAGTTTCAGCTCGAAGGATCCCGTGCTGGCGGCCAGGATTGCCAACGCTTATGTCGACACCTTCATGGAAGACATTGCGCGGCAGGGTGCCGGTACGAATTCCTACGCGATTTCCTATCTCGAAGAGCAGATCCAGGACGTGCGGGTTCGCCTGCGCGAGGCCGAGAGCCGGGCGATTGAGTACGCGCGCGAGAACCGCATCGTCGGTGACCCTATCAGGGCGCCCGCTCCGTTCGACGGGCAGGCTGGTACGAGCCAGTCTTCGCAGGTGTCCGTCTCCAACCTTTCCAGCGTTAGCGCGACTTACACCAGTTCACGTGCTGCTCGTATCGCCGCCGAAGAACAATGGCGTGCGGCCGCTCCAGTGCCAGCGCTGCAATTGCCTCAAGTTCTTCAGAATGGCACCGTGCAAAGTCTTCGATCCCGCCAAGTCGGGCTCGAGGGACAGCTGTCCGACCTGCGCGAGCGGTATCGCGAAGATTATCCAATGGTCCGCGAAGTTCAGGCGCAGATCGCGGAACTTGATGGGCAGATTGCGGAGGCCGCTGCCGAGATCAAAAATGCCATCCGCAACAATTACGAGATCGCGCTGCGCCAGGAGCAGGCGCTCAGTCGTGAGCTTGATCGCGTGTCCGATCAGACGCTCGACGAGCAGGACCGTCGTGTCCAATACAACATCATCGACCGCGATGCTGAAGCGCTGAGGGCACAATTGGGTGCGCTCCTCAATCGCTACAACCAGATTTCGGCGGCTTCCAATATTCAAACTGAGAGCATCAGCTGGCTTGACCGTGCACGCGTGCCGCAGAGCCCGTCTTCGCCAAACATGGTGGTGAACCTCATCATCTCATTCTTCGCCGGACTCGCTCTTGCCGTAGCTATTGCAGTTCTTCGTGAGTTGATCGACGATCGCGTTCGCACCCCGGACGAGCTTGAGCGCAAGCTGGGACTGCCGGCGTTGGGTAAGACGCCGTTTGTCTCGGAAGAGATACCTGAGGAGATCGAGGATCCGTTCAGCCCCATCAGCGAAGCGTACGCATCGATCAGAGCGACCTTGGATCATGCCGTTCGGCGCGAACATCCGGTGATACAAGTCACCAGCAGCGAGGCTGGTGAAGGCAAGACCACGTCGGCAGTCGCGCTGGCCCGCAAATACGCTTCAATCGGCCGAAAGGTGTTGCTGGTTGATTTCGACCTCAGGAGGCCGGGGCTTACCAAGATGTTTGGTGCCGCTCGACCTGAAATGGGTATAGTTGACGTGCTCTACTCACGCATCCCGCTGGAGCGAGCCCTGCTGCCCAATGCAATCGAGAACCTGGACATTTTGCCGGTCGGTAGCCAGCCCGAGAACCCGGTTGATATCATGTCGTCGAGCCTGGTTGCCGAGTTCATCGAGCGGTATCGTGGTCAATATGACGTGATGATCCTCGACAGCTCGCCCGTCATGGGGATTGCAGATGCACCGCTACTGTCCCGTCATGCGGATGCCGTCGCGTTCGTGGTCGAGGCTAACCGCGCGCAGATCGGCAAAGCGAAGGTCGCGCTTCGCCGGCTAGATGATATGAATGCCTATGTTGTAGGTCTTGTGCTCACCAAGTTCCGCGCGCTCGAAGCCGGCGAAAATCAGAATTATGAACAGCATTATTATAATTACAATTCGCGAGTTGCGTGATCCGGTCTGATCGTGCGGCGGTCGACTGCCGCACCCTTCTGATGCTTGGCCGTTGCGGTGACCCCGTTGATGCTTGCGGCTCGTACCGTACGCTTTTGGGCTATTGCCGGTATCGCGCCATGGCGTCCCATCTGTGCGAAGCCTAGCTCGTAGAGCATACGCGATCTTGTAAGCCAAGTTTGGCGTTGCTCGTAATCGGAAACGACATGGACCAGGACGAGCAGGCGCACAAATGGCCTAAGCGGAATGCGATGCAAGCTTCTGCCTTCGTGGCCATGCCGCGCCGGACGGTTGGGGCAGGGAGTGCATCCACTCGGCCTCGGATATTGCATGTGAGCGCGGATTTTCCCGATCTCTTCGACGCCCGCAAGACGCCGGTTATACAGACGCTGCTCGATCTGACGGAGGAGCGTTTCGATCATCACGTCATATCACTCAACCGCCGATCCCCGCGTCCGTTCAAGTTCGGGCGAAGTTTGCTGGCCGGTGGTGGTAAGCCGGAGGTTTCTCTGCAGAAACGGGAATTCGGCTATGGCGAGGCGATCGCCTACGAGGCTCCGCCCCTTGGACTGTTCCACGCAACGATGCTGAACCAACTGGGTGATCGGCTTGGCGAGAATATGGTGCGCAAGCATGATTTGGTGATCGGACACAAGCTGACTATCGAGGGCCTGGTTGTCAGCCGCATATCGAAGCAGGCTGGGATACCGTTCGGCATCTGTATTCAAGGCGATACGGACACCAAGATTGTCCAAGCAAGGCCGGATCTTGCGCCGGAGTTCGGCCGGATCTTTCATGAGGCAGAAATTGTCTTTCCGTTCACTCCTTGGGCGCTACGCCAAGTCGAGGCCCGTCTGGGTGTGCGCAAGGGGCCGACAATGCTGCTGCCGTGTCCGACCGATCTCGACGTTCCGCTGCATCCGCAGCCGCGAGGAGATGGACTTCTTTCAGCATTTCATCTCAAGAACCACCAGCGCAAGAACTTACGCGGCATGGTTGCGGCGATGCGGATGTTGCGCGACGACTTGCCGGTCAGTTTGGCGATTGTCGGCGGGGGAACGGTGCAGGACGAGGCGCATTGCCGCCGCATCGCAGGTGATCTGGATACCATCGTGTTCGAGGGGCCGCTTGATCGCAGTTCCATCCGTCAGCGGATGAATGGAGCGACCGGTTTCGTTCTGCCCTCATTGCGTGAAAGCTTCGGGCTTGTGTTCATTGAAGCCCTGTTTGCGGGCCTGCCGGTCGTCTATCCCGAAGGCACGTCGATCGACGGCTATTTTGACGGCGCGCCATTCGCGATTGCCATCGATGCGAAAAGCCCCTCGGCCATCGCGGGGGCGATGCGCAGACTGGTACGCGAGGAGCAAGGTTTGAAGGCGCAATTGCGCGAGTGGCAGCAGTCTGCTCGGGCCGAGCAATTCATGCGTTCGAAGATCGCCCAAACATTCACGAAGGGGCTCACATGCGCTTTGCACGCGTGACAGCGGGCCGAGCGCCGCTGTGTCATTCCGGACCGACTTATGCCGAGCGGCGCCAGGTGCAGCATCGAGCGATTGCCTGGAAGCGAAATCGATGGAATAGCCGGTTTCGGTGTTCCCGGCTGGCCGAATGGGATGCCGCGGTGCAGGGTAGTTGTGTAGGACGTGTAGGCCGATGAATGGTGTCGCCAAGCGGCGCATGATGGCGCCAGCCGCTAATCGTGAGCGGTTTCCAACGCAGGTCCTCCCGGCGATCCTCGTCCTCTATGCCTGCCTGCTTCCGCGTGAGTTAACCTTTGAGATCGGCGGGATCGCGTTTCAGCCGTTCAGGACTGTGCTGACGCTGTTGTTGCCGGTCCTCTTGTTCCAGGCGGTGAGTCAACGTCTGCGCGCGTCTTTCGTCGATTTTCTCATAATCTTTGCGACGATCTGGATCGCTATTGCTCTCACCGTCAACGAGACGATCGATGTCGCTCTGGTCACGGGCTCGTCAGAGAGTCTAAATCTAGGGTTGGCCTACTTCGCCGGCCGAGTCTCGATCCGCACAAGCAGAGATTTCCAAGCTTTCGTTTATGCCGTTTTGCCGGGATTGTTCCTCTGCGCTGTCCTGATGGCTGCCGAGAGCATCACACATACGCATTATTTGCGACCGGCGGTGGGGAGACTGATGGGCACCGGCGGCGGCTCACCGACCGTGGATCTCAGAAATGGCCTGATGCGTGCGCGAGGCCCATTCGCCCATAACATCTTGGCGGGTGTGTTCTTGGCGTCTTTCCTGCCCATCGTCTGGTATATGGTTCAAAAACCAGCTTGGAGAGTCATAGGACTGCTGGGCGTCGGCGGCTTCTTTTTCTCGCTCGGCTCGACGGGTGTCCTTGGATTTGTCATCGGATCGGGGCTGATCTTCACCAATTTCCTCCATCGATCGACCAAGGCACCGGTATTCCCGGTCGTGACCGGTGCAGCGATTTTTGCCATGATTGCTATCGAAATCTTTTCCGGTTCGGGCGTCTTTCCTTTTCTAATCCGCAATCTCACCTTCAGCCCCGCGAGCGGCTACTACCGCATTGCAATCTGGAGCAATGCGGGGGCCGACGTCATGAACCACCCCCTTTTTGGGATCGGGATGCGTGAATATCAGCGGCCCGCCTGGATGGTGGTGTCCTCGGTCGACGCGCATTGGCTACTGATCACGCTGAAGCACGGCTTCCCGCTCGGCCTCTCGGTGCTCGTCGCGACGATCAGCAGTGCAACGATGAGCCTGCGTGGCGCTTGGTCACCACATGCATTGGATCAACGTGCAGGCTTCGCGGTCGGTTTCTCACTGGTCGCCATTATAGTCATGGGTCTCGCCGTTTACCTGTGGGAGGGTATGGGCATATGGCTGACCTTGCTGACCGGCATGGGCGTATCTTTGGGGCAGCAGATGAAACAAGCGGCAAAGGTGCGAGCACCTCGCCGGGCACCGCCTGCCCCCCGCAGGTCGGCACCGGCGCGCCGGTTCCACCCGCGTCCGGCGTGATTGGTGCAAGGCTCAGAAGCGAGAACGCAAATGCACGGTGCTAAATTTCACCAGTGATGAGCCGCACTTGCTGCGGCTTCTCAATACGGAGCACGGCTGTTGGGGATTGGCTGTGCCGGTTCCGTTGTAAGAAGAGTAGGGCATGGCTGAATGTGCATGCTGAATCGACCAGGATCCACAGGGGATTTCAGTGACTAGGCCGCGAGTTGACGTCAGTATTCTAATCGTGGGGTACAATTCCGCGCGTTATCTCGACGAGTGCTTGGCGGCGATCCCGGCCGCGGTTGCCGATCACTCCTATGAGGTTCTGTTCGTCAACAACGGCGCGGACAGTTCGGAGGAGCTTGTTGGCACGAGGCATCCCCAGGCGCGCATTCTCAAGACACTTGGCAACGTGGGATTTGCCGCCGGAAACGACTACCTGGCCGACAATGCTGTAGGCCGTTGGCTGCTGCTACTGAACCCCGATACGCGGCTCTATCGTGGTGCCGTCGATGTGCTGCTCGCGTTTGCCGCGCAGCACCCTGATTATGAGGTGCTGGGCGGCATGACAGTCGGCGAGCATGGAGAGCTGGATTCTCGTGCCCAGCTGAAGCTGCTGTCCTTGCGTACGATCCTGCGTGAACTCGTTGCGAGCCCTGATCGACCGGTCGCAATGGAGGCAAACTTCGAAGCGGTGGAAGTCGAGGCTCTGAGCGGAGGGTTCATGATGGTACGCCGCGAATGCTGGACCCGGCTGGGGGGGCTTGACCCCGACTTTTTCCTGTACGCCGAGGAGCTGGACTTCTTCAAACGCCTGAAGGACGCCGGCGGCCGCGTGGCGCAGGTCGCAAGTAGCCGCGTCTTCCACGACCTTGGGAGCGGCGATGCTTACTCGCCGGCGCGGATCAAATTTCTGGTTACCGGAAACGCGCATTACTTTCACAAGCACTTTGCACCGCCTTATGCCTATGCCTGCATCGGCCTCATGTGGCTGACGATGGTGAAGCGATATCTAGGCGGCGCCTTGATGGCGCGGAATGGCAACCGCTACGCGCGCATGTCGAGTGGGTTCGCGCAGGTGGCGAAAGCTCCATGGACCTGGATGTGGGGATATAATTCGGCAGGCGCAGACCCACGTCGGGCTGCCAACCAAGGCAGGCGATCCTCCCGCGACCGGAGCCAGGCGAGCCGATGAAAGATAGTAAGGTTTTCTGCATCGGTCTCCAAAAGACCGGAACCTCTTCAATGCGCGATGCGCTCCAGCAGCTCGGCTATCGGGTGGCCGGCGTATACGGGCGCGACAAGGCTCTGGGCCAGCTCCGCAGGACTTATGTCCAGGAGGGGTTGGCGCTCGCACGCGAATATGACGCTGTTGAGGACATGCCTTGGCCGCTGATCTTTCGCGAACTCGATGTAGCTTACCCAGGCTCGAAGTTCATTCTGACCCTTCGAGACACAGACCGGTGGTACCGATCGATTGCGGGGCATTTCGGCGCCAATCCCTACCATCTCCAGCAGCTGACATATGGGGACGATGCGCCAGCGCCTGTCGGCCACGAAGCGCGCTACCGTGAGGTATTCGAAGCGCACAACGCTGCCGTTCAATCCTATTTTGCCCAGCGCCCGGGCGATCTACTGGTCATGGAACTGGAAAAAGGCGACGGCTGGGAGAAGCTCGGCGCCTTTCTCGGGGTGCCCGTCCCGGACGGTCCTTTTGTGCGGACGAACACCTCCAGCCAGCGCCGCACCATTTTGAACAGATTACGCTCGAGGCTCAATAGAATTGGCCTCCCGGTCGGCACCATGGACGGCTGACGGAGGAGGAACGGGCAGCCTCGCCCCGCGGATTGCGCACGCGGTTCCCGGTCGCATTGGCTAGGGCAATTGGGGGAGGACACGCGCTCACGCGGTGTTGGGGAACACCAAGACAGGATACTGGCTGCCGGCAGCGTGCAAGGACGTCATTCTCCGATGGGCCGCGCGAGGACCTGGTGCGCACTAGCGCGCAATGGCCTCCTGGGTGGCGAATGCGACGCTCCATCGGTTCTTCGTCGGCTCAAATTCACGCTTTACGAGACTCGCCGCGCGGCCCAGCCAGACCGGGAACGTCCCGAGGCCGCTTAGCCTGGTTCGACGGGCCCTTAGTGTTCGATCCAGCCCTACCGGTTTACCGGGGCAAGTGCAGGTGAAGATGAAAAGGGAGAACGCGGTCGGCGCTCACTGGGTCCTCTGTGCTCCAGGGCGAGCGCCTGCGGATTGGCTTCCCGCATGAGTGTTGCAACGAACCCCGTCCGGCGTCTGCTTGCGTGTGAGGGAGTGATCGGCCCACCCTGCTCGACGGCAGATCGGCGACGATGATCCGATGCTTACATGCTCACCGAACACCAACAGCGCCACTGGCCGAGTTCCGCCGGAGTGGATCGTGATCATGGATGATTTCTCAAGCTAGGAGCAAGCATCCGATCGCGCGCTTAATCTAGGGCTCCATCGAAGCTCCTGTCCCTTCGGCCCAATGCTTCGTAAATCGATCCCGTCGGGCCGGCGTCGTCGTCCCTGCGTTGTCATCGACTCCGCTTTGCTCATGGCCATGCCCCGCGAGCGACCCTTATCACGCTACCGTATCACCGTTGATATTTGACCGGCAGGCGCGGGCTTGGATTGGTTGAATCGACTGCTTGGGGGCTCACTTGCTAAGAGCCCGCGGAACGGAGATCGGTCGGCGGTCAGATGGCGTAATGACTGATTGCAGCAGGTGCGGCTAGGTGCGTGAATATCGCACAGAGAGGTTTGCTCGTTGGAAATGAAGCAGCTTGAAGGCGTCGGTCTTGCATCTTTCAAAAAGAATTTTCCTACATCTGCCCCGAGTGTTTACCCGAGTGTTCCACAAATGTTCCACATTAGGAGACTCGCGCATGTTCGAAGACCCCTTCCGTCATTCAGTCGACAGCCCGATGACCCCCGCTGAAGCGTGTTTCCCGATAAGTCCCGATGACGATGCGGATCTGCCCCGCGCGACCAAGGCCATCTATGTGGGCGAGGGTGGCGATGTGACGCTCGTTTCTGTTCGGAGCACGGCTCCCGTAACATTCCGGAATCTTCCATCGGGGTTCATCCTGGATGTGCGCGTCCGGGCCGTCCGGGCCAGCGGCACGACTGCTCGCGAGATCGTGGGACTGGCCTGATGGGCGGTTTCGGCTTTGGTTTTGGTGCCCGCATGCAAGGCGCCGCTCGCCATGTTTCTGCGGGCAAGGGCAACCCGGTGCCGCTCCTGTCCCCTTCGCTGCAATGGAACGGGAAGGCGGGCAGCGGCTTCAGCTCGATCCCGGTCGATCCCGCGCGGATCAGCGCAAAGCCGGCCATTCGTCCGATCGTTCCTCCAAACCAATTCTTCACCAATGAACTGCTGATCGGCGTGCTGGCCGCTGCTAATAATAGCGGCTCCTTGCGCGAGAACCTGGGCATCAAGAAGGTGATCGCGCACTGTGAGGGCATGAGCCGGGAAATCCTCACGCCCACCTTCCAGACTTTTGCCGATGCAAACGGGACGTACAGGACATATTTCGGCTGGTGGACCCTTCTCCGGAACGACGGCCGCAGCGGGCATCTGCGGGTCTATTTCGAAGCAATCCCCACTGACGAAGCGATGCAGAGCCGCGTTGTCGGCCCTTATCAATTCAGCCCGCAGCAAAGCATGCACGATACCTCCGTGACCGTCGCGGCTCACGGCGCAGCAGATTTCCCGAGCGTTGCCGAAGCGCTGGCCCATTGCCGCGCGCAGACCTTCCAGAATCCGCTCGTCACCATCACCGAGGCGGGCGATTACGACATTGCTAATTCCATGCTCGCTTATGAGGGCGAGGGCTATTGCACTATCGCCGCCTCGGTCCCCGGTGTCCGCATTGCGAAGCCGGCCTACGCGAACGATGCGGCCGCCGCGATCCGCTCCGGATATTCCGGCCTGCGCTTCAGGGGGGCCAATCTCACGCTCGACATGCAGCATATACTGGAAATCCATACCGAGCCGGGCGCTACGCGGCAGCACTGGATGGATGGCTGCAACATCGTCAACTCGGCCGGGCAGGGGGCATTATGGCACGGCGTCGATCGGCCGGCAGCCTCCATCGTCAAAGACGGCGGCTGGTTCACCGAGTGCAACGTCGAAAATTGCAGCGACCCGTTCAGGCATGCGAGCCTGGTGAGGGGCACTAGCGAGAGCAATGGAGTCGGTGCGCTGTACTCGGACTGCTCGGCGGTCATCGGCAACGTAAGCTCCGGCCATCGTTCCGATACGACGCTTGCAAAAGACGTGCCGGCCCTCGACGTCCGGTACACGGGCACCGCTGCCACGGCCACGATCGAGCTTGCCGGCAGCAACGCGGCGAGCACGCGCACCGTGACGGTCAAGATCGCTGGTGATGCCGCCCTGACTTTTGCTCTGCAGAAGTCGGAAGTCGCGTACCAGGTAGGCACGAATTATACGCTTAAGAATCTGGCGGATTGGCTGAACAGCATTCCTGGCCTCGTCGCGACGCTGTGCGATATCACGAGCGGCCGGGCGGCTGCATGGCTCAGCCTGCCGGGCCTGAGCGGAGCCGAATTCGGTCCGCGTGACATCAAGGCTTCGGCGCTGGCGCTGGTCACCTTTGTCGATACCTCGACAGATTGGTGGAAGGCGGGCGCAACCTGCGAAAACGTGGTCTTGTGGGGCAACACAGCGACCAATGTCGTTGCGCCATCCTTCGATCTTGGCGCTGCCACGCCGAAGCTTGACATGCTGATCGCCAACAATGCGATCCAGAACGATAGGAATGCGCTGGCGAGCGCTGCGAACTCCACCCAGTTTGATGGGGCGAACAGCCACATTGTGTTCGTACATAACACGCTGTCCACGCAAAGGGCCACGTTCAGGACCGATCTGGCGTATGTCGCGGCCGGTTATAATCTGTTCGCCAACAATTCGGTGCGCGGCATCGCATGGAGCGGAGTTGCCGCGAGCACGCCGGTTGTCGACAACCACATCCAAGCCGGAGAGGCGTTGCCCGCCAGCGCGCCCGGTCAATCCAATGTCAGCGGGACTACGATGGGCGGCGATGACAGCACGCTCTATGCCAACGACCGGATCGGCAATTTCGGCGCTCGTGGCGAGTTGTTAGCGAACCTGGTCGTTCCGGCGCTGCCGTTCAACCGCGAGGGAGTCCCCTTTGCCTCGCCCGACGTCAAGGGCTCCGACAAGGTCGCGCCGGTGCAGGATATTCTTACAGCGAGCAGCGTCTCGCAGCGGGGCGTCACGTTCAACTTCGATCAGGCCTACCCGGTGGGTCAGTACGCGAACGGCGACTGGTGGGTACAGGGGCCGGTCAGCATCCCCTCGATGATGCCAGAAAGTGGAGTGGTCAGCGGGAGCTACGCCAGCGCCACGTCGACTTACGCAAACCGCGTCGTGCACGGTGCCATGCTCAACCCCGGCAACCGCTCCTTCGCGGGCGGATCCGCATCGGCCAATTCGACCAACACCAACCAGGGCTGGGACAGTCTTTCGGCCTCCGATGGTTCGCGGGCCACGCTGCAGGACTACGATGACAGCTTCAATGTGGATCCCGGTCGCACCGGCGAGCCGCTGAAGGTGGGCACCGGCAGTATCGTCAAGACGATCAGCAGGCTGACCCCCCGCACCGATGGCCGCGCTTGCCTCAGCGACATGGTGGTGCTCACCGTCGTCTCGAAGGTGCCTGCCGCGGATGCATTGCGCCCGGCGATCTCGGTGGGGGACAAGACGTCGCCGTTCAGAAAGAGCGAGATCGACCTTTCGGTATTCAAGAAGCTCAAGCCGCCGGCCAGCGCGCCGACACCCGCCGAGGCCGCGGGGCTTGTGGCGAACACCTACGAGAACGCTTTCCCCGACAGCATCAACAGCCGCAACATTCACCCGTCCAACAACATGAAGGAATATGGCCGGGAGATAGCCATTGATGTCCACACCGCGCTCATGTGCTTGCACTGCAACATGAGTGAGGAGGAAAAGATGGCGATATTCCTGGGTCAGGCCCAGATCGCAATCGATGCATGGGGCCGCGCGGTTGAGGGCGCCGACGTCCTCCCGGCGGGCGGCGGAAATGGCTGGAAGAAATCGGCCATGTGTATGACTGCCGCGGCATTCCACCGCGCCGCGAATACGACCGCGCTCCAATCGCTCGAGGAATATTGCGATGGATCGCGCCACCCGGTGTTCGCCGAGGACTCCCAAGTCATCGATGTCACTCCCGAATACGTGCTGACTGCCAGGGCCGGCGCCCCTCCGGGTGGCCATGCGCGCGGTGCGTTCCAGTGGTGGATGCTTGGTGCTGCGGAGTTCACGCCCGACGGCCGCAACATCTCCTACGCGGGTTCGGAATGGGACATTCAGTATCGTCCCACCTTCTGCAACTCGACCTTTCCGGGCATCCTGGCGGTTCAGCTGACCACCGGCGCGCGTGCGATCTGGAATCGCGAGCAGACCTTCCGCTACTTTCTGGGCACGCAATGGCACTACGATTTCGTACGCCGTGTGGTCGCGGATAGTAACGGACCTTCGCCGTTGGTTCTGGAGTTCGCAATGGCGAACCGGCCGGCGCACGAGGTGGTCCCGAGAATTCTACAGGCCGGGATCAGGGACGACATGGTTTGGATTTGCACGGACTGGCCACTTGATGAGACCAGCGTGCCGTCAATCGGTGACTTCACGATCACCGTCGACGGACAGCCCGCCACCGTCACGGCCCTGCCGAAGATCACCATTCCGGCAGCGCCTCCAAACTGGCCCAACCCGATCGACGTCACGAACGGCGTCTGGCGCACGAACGTCGGCTTGCGGCTTCAAAACCCGGTGTCCGGCAATTCGGTTGTGGCATTGAGCTATCAGCCGGGTGCTCAGCCGATCAAAACAGTAGATCAGGTAAATATGCCGGCCTTCACCAACCGGCCGGTCGAAAACATGAGCGACAAGGTGGGTGGTTCCAACCCTTCCTATCCCATAGTCCGGTTCAACGATGCCAATCCCGATCGCTACCAGGTCGTCGGGCAAGTTGCGCTCGGCCCGAATGCGCCACGCGGAACGCTGTGGCTTCCGCACATAAAGCTGCTCTCGGCCCCGTCGGGCATCATGACCCTGCTAGGCCAGGCGGGCGGCTCGCCGATCTTAGAGATCGAGATCCACGCCGACCGGCACCTTCGTCTCGTGATGCGCAACCCTTCGCTGGCCCGCGTCGCGCGGATCAGGACCAAACCTCTGGTTGTGAACACGGCCTACTCAATACTGGCGAACTGGGACATGAGTGACCCGAGCAGCTCGAGCGGGCACACGATCCTGCTCAACGGTTCCAACGGCGGGCAAAGCCCGGTCGAGTGGACGGCCGGCACCGTGGGTTGGTCTGTACGCACGCCCTACACGCTCGGTGGCACCGATGCGGTTAACTTCAATGCCGAGTTCGGCGGATTATGGCTTCATACATCCGAGCGCATCACTGATCCGTCACAGATCGAGATGCTCTCCGGTGTGAGCAAGGGCAAGCTTGCCGTCAGCACGTCGGGTGACAACATTACCGGTACGCCGCCGGCGCTTTTCATCGTGGGCAACGCGGACCAGTACAACGATCCCGTCGGCATCAACAGGGGCGCGGCTCCCAAGTTCTTCCGCAACCAGGGCGGTGTGACTCACGTGTCGGGGGGCGCATGGCAGTAGCAAGCCAAGATCGCTAGCGCTCGAGCGATTGCCTCACGGCGATCGCGGGCGCGCAATGACCAATGACCATCGCGGAAGGCGGCAACAGGACTGCCGCTTTCCTTGCTCACATCAGCCATAATGGTGTCGTGCACTGGGCGTGCTTGCCTGTCACTGAGTGTACGCATATGCAGCATCGGCGCGCCTTGCAGCTCATGGCGCCTTCCCCCGAACCGAGGCTGACGGATGCGAGTGGTCGGAAACCTGCACGCCGAAATGCTGCTCGGCCTCTTTTTGCGCGGGGCCGGCGCAATCTCCAGTTTTGCGCTGCTCTGGATGATCGCCCGCATGTTCGGCGCGGACGTTGTTGGACTCTATCAACTGGGCCTCACCACCATGGTGATGGTGGGCACTGCTGTGGGCCTGGGCCTGCCAGAGCTGGTCATTCGCAAGGTCGCCAACCTCATTCAAAAAGGCGATTTGGGTGATGCGCGCACGACCTTCCTTGCGTGCTTCCGCTACATGCTGAAGCGCGGACTTCTCAGCATCGTAATCGTGGTCCTGCTCGCCGTGCCCTTCAGCCGCTACGTGCTGAGTGAGCCGCAAGCGGCCATGTTCCTGATCGTGTTCGCGCCCGCCGTATTGTTCCTTCCGCTCCTCAGGCTGACCAATGCGTTGTTGCGCACTGTCGGGCGTGTGATGATCTCCCAATCGCTCGAGGGGGTGTTCTACACCACGCTTGCCGCAGCAGGCCTCGCGCTGGCGTGGTCCGTCGGCGCGGCGGACGATCGCCTGCTGCCTGTTTGGCTGTACCAACTTGGTCTCGCAATTGCCGTGTTGATATCGTGGCTCATGGTGAAGCGGGTGATGAAAGGCTGGCCCGAGGGATCAGCACTGATCGGGCGCAATGATGGCACTCTAATCGCCGCGGCGCCTATAATCGCCTTTGCCGGTGACTGGCTGCTGCTGCTGGTACTGACAACGTTTCTCGGCGTTGAGCAGGCAGGAATCTATCGGACAGCGTTCCAGTTTTGCATGCTGTTCCAGCTCGTGAACTCGTCTTTCGCCATGATGGCGGGTCCGCACATGGCGCGCGCTGCGGGCGGGCACGATCCGCGGCAAGTGCGGCGGATCGTGCGGTCGGCAGGGCTGATCGGCCTGGCTCTGTGCCTGCCGCTAGCGATTGCCGGCTGGATAGTACCGGCCTGGTTGCTCGGCCTGTTCGGGCCCGAGTTCAGACAGGGCGCGTTGGGTCTGCAGATCCTGCTGCTCGGGCAGATCATCAATGTGGGGATCGGTCCGGTCGGCACGGCGCTTGTGATGCTCCATCGCGAGCGATACGTGCTGGTCTTGGAGGGCGTCGCGACCGGGGTAGGGGTGCTCGTCGCGCTGCTGCTGGTGGAGCGCCTCGAGATCGCCGGCGTAGCTGCCGGCACGCTCGTAGCCTCGGCGATCCGCAATCTGGCGAATTATGCCAAGCTGCGCCGCGTGCTCGGCAGAGCGCAGCAGGACGAGGCTGATCCGGTTCTCGATGCCGGCATGGTGAGCCCGACCGGCATGGTGAGCCCGACCGGCATGGTGGGCCCGACAATCGACCGGGACGGCTCCGCCTAGCGCTTCAGCAGCGGGCGCCACCAATCTTCATTGTCGAGATACCAGCGTAGAGTGGCAGCCAGGCCATCCTCGAAGCTGTGCCGCGGAGCATAGCCGAGCTCGCGCTTCGCCTTGCGTTCGTCGATCGCATAGCGGCGGTCGTGGCCCTTCCGATCATCGACGAACGTCTTGAGCTCGCTCGTCGGGCGGCCTTGCGCGGCCGGCGCAGCAGAGAAGCGATCGGCCAGATGCGGCATTTCGGCAAAGGCGCGGTCGACCTCGGTGCAGATCCGCTCGATCACCGCCAGATTGGGCAATTCCTCGCCACCGCCAATATTATAGGTCTCGCCTGTCTGGCCACGCTCCAGGCACGCCTCGATGCCGCGGCAATGGTCCTCGACATGGAGCCAGTCGCGCACATTCATGCCGTCACCGTAGATCGGCAGGCTCTTGCCCGACAATGCGTTCAGCAGGAACAGCGGGATCAGCTTTTCCGGGTACTGGTATGGCCCGTAATTGTTCGAGCAATTGCTCGTCGTCACCTGCAGGCCGAACGTGTGGTGGTAGGCACGCACCAGGTGATCGGACGAGGCCTTTGAGGCTGAGTAGGGCGAATTGGGGGCGTAGGCCGTCGTTTCGCTGAAGGCCGGATCTTCAGGACCGAGCGAGCCGAACACCTCGTCGGTCGAGATGTGGTGGAAGCGGTGCTCGCGTCCGCTGCCGTTCTCCAGCCATGCGTTGCGAGCGGCTTTGAGCAGGCTGTTGGTGCCCAGAATGTTGGTTTCGATGAACGCGTCGGGCCCGGTGATCGAGCGGTCGACATGGCTCTCTGCCGCGAAATGCACGATCGTGGAGATGTCGCGCTCGCGCAGCAATTGCTCGACCAAGGCGGTGTCCCGGATATCGCCGACGACCAGCTCCGCCCGCTCGGCGCCCGCGATCGTGCTCTCGTTCCCCGCATAAGTCAGGCTGTCGAGCACGATCTGCGTGTCATCGGGATGGTGCGCGGACCAGTAGTGGACGAAATTGCCGCCGATGAACCCGGCGCCACCCGTCACCAGTAAGTTAGCCAAGGGCCTTCTCCTCTTCGAGCATCAGCCTGAGATTGGCGCGCCAGTGCGTGTATCCGTCATCCAGCAGCGCGCGGGTCGCCGAGCAGTCGAGCAGCGAAAAGGCCGGGCGGGTGGCGGGGGTGGGATAGTCGCTGGTCGCGATAGGTTGGACGGGGATCGGGCGGGACAGCAGCCCTGTCGCTAGCGCTTCTTCCTGGATGGCGACCGCAAAATCGTACCAGCTGGCAACGCCTGCATCGGAATGGTGGAATGTGCCGGATGCGCCGGCGGTCACCAATCCCCAGATCGTGCGCGCCAGATCGGGCGCCCAGGTGGGACAGCCGATCTGGTCCGCCACGACGCGTAGCTCCTCGCGTTCGCGCATCAGGCGCAGCATGGTTCGCACGAAATTGGCGCCGCCGGCCGAGTAGACCCAGGCAGTCCGCAAGAGCAGGTCCTGATCCCTCAGCGCCTGCTCGCCCTCCGCCTTGGTGCGGCCGTAGGCGGACAGCGGGTTGCGAGTGTCCCCCGGCTGATAGGCTCGCGGTGAGGTGCCGTCGAAGACGAAGTCGGTCGAGACCTGCACCAGTCGACCGCCTGTCTCCTCGAGTGCTGTAACCAGTGCCGCCACGGCCTCGGCGTTGATGGCGCGGGCAAGGTCTTCTTCGCTTTCGGCGCGGTCGACAGCGGTATAGGCTGCGGCGTTAAGCACGACATCAGGTCGCTCGGTGATGATCCGCGCTCGGACCGAGCTCGCATCGGCAAGGTCAAGCTTGGCGCGGTCCGCTGCGATAATGGTCCAGCCTTCGGGCGCGGCGGCGACCAGCGCGCCGCCCAGCTGCCCGCGCACGCCGGTGATCAGTGCCTTCACGCGAAGGTCTCTGCCTCGGCCAGCGAACGGCCCTCACGGTCCTTGGCCGAGAGCTGCGGCTCGAGACCGTCGAGCGGCCATTCTATGCCCACTTCGGGATCGTCCCAGGCGAGCGTATGCTCATTTTCGGGCGCGTAGAAGTCAGTGCACTTGTAAAGGAAGTCCGTGTCGTCCTCCAGCACCAGGAAGCCGTGCGCGAAGCCCTCGGGCACCCAGAACACGCGCTTGTTATCGGCCGAGAGCGTCACGCCCGCCCATTTGCCGAAAGTCGGCGAGGAGCGCCTCATGTCTACGGCCACGTCGAACACCGCGCCCCGGCTCACCCGTACCAGCTTACCTTGTCCGTGCGGGTTCTGATAGTGCAGGCCGCGCAGCACGCCGGCTTGTGAGCGGCTGTGATTATCCTGCACGAAAGCGGCGCCGATGCCGTTCGCGCCGAAGCTCCGCTCGCTCCACGTTTCAAGGAAGAAGCCGCGCTCGTCTCCGAAGACCAGCGGTTCGATGATGAGCGGCCCGGGAATGGCGCATTCGACGATTTTCATGATGGTCTATCGATTATCCAGCAATTGCAGCAGGTATTCGCCGTAGCCCGATTTCTTCAGCGGCTGGGCAATGCGCTCGAGCGCCTCGTCGGTGATGAAGCCTTGGCGCCAGGCAATTTCCTCGGGGCAGCAGATCTTGAGTCCCTGTCGTTCCTCCGTGATGCGCACATAAGTGCCCGCATCCAGCAGCGAACCATGCGTGCCAGTGTCGAGCCAGGCGTAGCCGCGGCCCATGATCTCCACCGTCAGTTGGCCCTCATCCATGTACAGCCGGTTGAGATCTGTGATCTCGAGTTCGCCGCGCGACGAAGGAGCAAGGTTCTTCGCCCGATCAACAACGGTCTCATCGTAGAAATAGAGGCCTGTCACGGCATGGTTGGACTTGGGCTTGGCGGGCTTCTCCTCGATAGAGGAGGCGACACCGTTCGCATCGAAGGCGACCACGCCGTAGGCTTCGGGGTTGTTCACCCGGTAGGCGAAAACGCTTGCCCCGCTGGTCCGCGCGTCGGCGCTCTGCAGCAATTCAGGGAGGCCGTGCCCGTAGAAGATGTTGTCGCCCAGCACCAGCGCGCTCGGCTTGCGCGCAACAAACTCTGCGCCGATTTGAAAGGCCTGTGCCAGCCCCTCGGGCTCCGGCTGGACCGCATAGCTGATGGCGATGCCCCAGGCCGAGCCGTCCCCGAGCACCCGGTGGAACTGTTCGGCATCTTGCGGCGTGGTGATGACCAGAATATCGCGAATGCCGGTCAGCATGAGGGTGCTGAGCGGGTAGTAGATCATCGGCTTGTCGTAGACGGGCATGAGCTGCTTCGACACGCCCTGGGTGAGCGGGTAGAGCCGCGTGCCGGAGCCGCCCGCGAGAATGATGCCCTTGCGCCCCGTCTGCTCCACCGATCGACCCCTTTCAGCCTTCGCGGGATGATGCCGCGACGGGTGTTGTGCTTTGCAGCACCGCCAAAACGGGTCAACATCTATCAATCGTCAAGTCCGCGAGTGGCACAATCCCGATCGGAAATGCGGCTGACCTTGCCGGGGTGTGCGCGGTCAACCGTCCAGCGTGAAGCGGAAATCACGATTCCGGCGCAGCAGCAGGTCCGCGCGCGTGCGCATCGCCGTCCAGAGCGCGCGCGTGTAACGCTCGTAATGCTGCACGAAGCGGCTCACGGCAGCCCGGTCCATCGCCAGCCGTCCGCTCTGCGAGGTGAGGCCGCGCTCTTGCTCCAGGCGGGAGTCGATCACGGTCTCGAGATCAGGAACTTCGATGGAGACGAGCAGGTCCATGAAATTCCAGATCGGTTCATAGTCACCCAGGGCGGAAAGCGACCAGGCAAACCAGCGGCCGTCTGGATCGTGCCCAGCCTCGAGCGGGTTGATCGGTCCGGTCCAGTGCGGCAGGTCGGCGCCCATGACGCCGACGCACCAGCCTTCAAGCAGCACGCAGCGGCGCCGCCCGTGGATCATGCGCCACCGCTCACGCGGCTCGCGGTCGTCAGCGAGCTTGTCGAAGCGCGGAACCGGCGTTTTGCTGCCTAGGCAAGCCGTGCCAAGCGCCGCGAGCGTCTGGCGCAATAGCGGCACGTCATGCGTCCCGGGTACGCCGCGCGTGGCGCAGAGCGGATGCACCCGCGTGGCAAGCTCGGCCCGCGCCGCACGGGTGAGATAGAAATCGTCGAGCGAAAGAATCGCGCAAGTCAGGCCGTGCTCTCGCTCGAGCAGATCGGCGACGGCGTGCGCCATGGTCGACTTGCCCGATCCCTGCGCGCCATTGATGCCGATTAGTGTGGGGGGCGCGTCCGCCTGCGCCAACGCGCGCGCTCGCTTGGCTACGAGGCGTGCGGCTTCATCGCCCGACATGCTGTGCTCCGCCTCGGCCATGGTTTCGCTCCCCGTCGCGTCGCCCGCGTCCGGGCGAGGGCAGGTCCGGCGTTGTGTGGTTCTGCGCGGCGGCGGTCAAGCGTGGCGCGCCCCAGGTTTCGCTGGTTGCAAGCGCGCCATGGATTGACCGTGCGGCGCCGGTAGGTAAGGCGGCATTCGATGCAAACGGTCAGCGACTTGCCGCCACCGCCGCCGCTCGGCTCGCTTCGCGAGCAGGGCCCCGTGGCCCTCTTTCTGGATTTCGACGGCACGCTGGTGCACCTCGCCGAAACGCCCGAGGGGATCGTCGTCCCTGAACGACTGGCGGCGCGCCTCGCGCAGGTGGCCGATCAGCTCGGCGGTGCGCTGGCGCTGATCAGCGGGCGGGCGGTGGTCGACCTCGAGCGCCATTGCGGTCCGCTGGAGATCGCGCGCGCCGGTTCGCACGGCATCGATCGGCGGCTGGCCAATGGCACCGCGCTGGGCCTCGCGCCTGAGCCCATGCCCGCGGCCGCCGCTGACCGGCTACGCGGCTTCGCTTCCGAGCAGGGCTTGCGGCTTGAGACCAAGCCGCATGGCAGCGCGCTCCATTATCGCGAAAATCCCGCGGCCGAAGCTGCCGGACGGGACTTCGCGCAGAGCCTGGCCGCCGAGCACGGCCTCGTGGTGAAGCACGGCAAGTTCGTCATCGAGCTGGTCCTACCCGGTGCCGACAAGGGCGGCGCGGTGCGCGCGTTCATGCAGGAAGCGCCCTTCGCCGGCTGCACGCCCATCTTCGTGGGAGACGACGTGACCGACGAGGATGGCATGGCGGCGGCAGCCGAACTGGGCGGCTTCGGCGTTCTCGTCGGCGACTGGCGGCCGACCGTGGCTCGGCATCGTCTGGCAGATCCGGGCACGGTTCACGATTGGCTCGGCCTTTGACTCCCGCACAGCCCAATCTGGAATTGTGGCCGATCGGCAATTGCCAGGTTTCCGGCCTGGTCGATACGCGCGCGGGCCTTGTCTGGGGCTGCGTGCCGCGGGTCGATGGCGATCCGGCATTTTGCGCATTGCTGAACGGTGAGGCGAGCGACCAGGGCGTGTGGCGCTTCGAACTTGAGGGGCAGGTCCGGGCGACCACGCATTACGAGCGCAACACGCCCATCCTCATCACCCGGCTCGAGGCAGAGGACGGCAGCGCGGTGGAAATCTCCGATTTCTGCCCTCGCTTCGAGCGCTCGGGCCGGATGTACCGGCCGGTCGCCTTCACGCGCATCGTGCGCCCCGTCGCTGGCGTTCCGCGCCTGAAGATCACATTGCGGCCGATGAAGGATTACGGCGCGAGCGCGGCCGAGACCACCAACGGCACCAACCACATCCGCTATCTCGTGTGCGGGCAGGCCATGCGCCTGTCGACCGACGCGCCTGTCGGCTACGTTCTGGAGCAGCGCACCTATCGGGTGGAGAGCGATCAGCATTTCTTCCTCGGCCCGGACGAGCCGTTTGAGGGCAATATCCGCGCGCAGACGCGCCAGATGGAGGCGCAGACCCGCAAATATTGGCGGCTGTGGGTGCGCGGGCTCGCCACGCCGTTCGAATGGCAGGAAGAGGTGATCCGCTGCGCAATCACCCTCAAGCTGTGCCAGCATGAGGAAACGGGCGCGATCGTCGCCGCGCTGACGACGTCCATCCCGGAGGCGCCAGGATCGCAGCGCAACTGGGACTATCGCTACTGTTGGATCCGGGATTCGTACTACACCGTCCAGGCGCTCAACCGGCTGGGCGCGCTCGACGTGCTGGAGAAATACCTCGCATACCTCAGAAATCTTGTCGACGATGCCAGGGGAGGGCGGATCCAACCACTCTATTCGGTGATGGGCGTCGCCGAGCTCGACGAGACCACGGCGCCCGATCTTGCCGGTTATCGTGGCATGGGGCCAGTGCGCGTGGGTAACGCCGCCTACCATCAGGTGCAGCACGATTGCTACGGCCAGATCGTGCTGCCGACCGTGCAGGGCTTCTTCGACAAGCGGCTGCTTCGCATGGCCGACGAACGCGATTTTCAGAGCCTGGAGCAAGTGGGCGAGGTCGCCTGGAAGATGCACGACCAGCCCGATGCCGGCCTATGGGAGTTCCGCACTCGGCAGGAGGTGCACACTTATTCAGCCGTGATGAGCTGGGCCGCATGCGACCGGCTCGCCAACGTAGCGGCGCACCTCGGCAAGGAGGAGCGTGCGCGGATTTGGCGCGAGCGAGCCGACACCATTCGCGCGCGGATCGATGCCGAAGCCTGGGTCGAGAACGAGGAGGGCGGGCATTACGGCGCCTCGTTCGAGAGCGATTACCTCGATGCCAGCCTGCTCCAGCTGCTAGAACTGCGCTTCATCGCGCCCGAGGACCCCCGCTTCCGCTCCACCTTCGTCCAGCTGGAGAAGGCCCTGCGGCGCGGCGAGCACATGCTGCGCTACGCCGCCGAGGACGATTTCGGCGCGCCAGAGACCGCCTTCAACATCTGCACCTTCTGGTTGATCGAGGCGCTTGCGCTGAGCGACCGTAAGGAAGAGGCGCGCGAGCTGTTCGTCACCATGCTCGGCCACCGGACCAAATCGGGCCTATTGTCCGAGGACATGGATTTTCAGACCGGCGAATTGTGGGGGAACTTCCCGCAAACCTACTCGCTGGTGGGAGTGATCAATTGCGCCGCGTTATTATCCAAGAGCTGGAACACAATCCGCTGATGTCATCATGACCCGCCTTGTCGTCGTCTCGAACCGTGTTGCTGTTCCCGAAGCGAGAGGTGCGGCGGGGGCGCAAGGCGGCCTGGCTGGGGCGCTCAGCTCGGCGCTCAAGGAATATGGCGGCATCTGGTTCGGCTGGTCGGGTCAGGAGACCGACACGTTCACTGGCGATATCCACCTGCGCCGTTCCGAAGATGGCGTCACCACGGTGACCATCGACCTCGAGCAGCAGGACGTCGAGGAATATTACAACGGCTATGCCAACTCAACGCTTTGGCCGCTGTTCCACTATCGGATCGACCTGACCGAATATGAGCGCGAGTTCGGCCGCGGCTACGAGCGGGTAAACGAGCGTTTCGCCGGATCAGTGCTGCCGCTGATCGAGAGCGACGACATGATCTGGGTGCATGATTATCACCTGATCCCGTTGGGCGAGAGATTGCGCAGCCGGGGTGCCAAGAACCGGATGGGTTTCTTCCTGCATACGCCCTGGCCGCCTGCGCGGCTGTTCGTTTCGCTCCCCTACCATGAGCGCCTCGTCATGGCGATGTTGCACTATGACCTGATCGGCTTCCAGAACAACGAGTGGCTCGAGAGCTTCCTGCATTACTGCCGCAAGGAATTGGGCGCCGATGTGGATGAGGAGACCGGCCGCGTCCACTTCGAAGGGCGCACCAGCTATGCGCGCGCCTACCCCATCGGCATCGATTACGATTTCTTCATGGATAAAGGCCAGACCGGCTTGGCTCGCCAGGCGCAGCAACGGCTCATGTCCAGCACCAGGCACCGCACGGCAATGCTCGGCGTCGACCGGCTCGACTATTCCAAGGGCCTGCCCGAGCGGATCGACGGGATCGGCCGGTTCTTCGACCAGAATCCCGATCGCGTGCGCGAGCTCGTCTACATCCAGATTGCGCCGCCCAGCCGCGGCGATATCAAGTCCTACCAGCACATCCGCGAGACGCTGGAGCAGAAGACCGGCCAGATCAACGGCGCGCGGTCGGAAGTCGACATCGTACCCATCCGGTACGTCAACCGCGGCTACTCGCAGGAGGAGCTGTTCGGCTTTTATCGCGCCTGCAAGATTGGGTTGGTGACGCCGCTACGCGACGGCATGAACCTGGTCGCCAAGGAATATGTGGCCGCGCAAGATCCGGACGATCCGGGCGTGCTGATCCTCTCGCGCTTCGCCGGGGCCGCGCAGCAATTGACCGATGCGCTGCTGGTCAATCCGCACAGCCCTGACGACCTGGCGCATCATATCCGCGTGGCGCTCGACATGTCGCGCGAGGAGCGCAAGGCCCGCTGGGAAAAGCTGATCGTCACCGTGCGCGAGGATAATGTGCAGCGCTGGACGGACAATTTCGTCAGCGATCTCAAGCTGGTCGAACGCGAGGCCGCACAGCAGGCCTGATTTGCACGCGCCTCACGCGGCCTTGCACCGGCCTGCGCGGAGTTAGTCTGCCTGCCGGATCACCTGCGCAAAGTTGTCCGGATCGACATTGCCGCCGGTCAGCATGATGATCGTGTGCGGATCAAGGTCAGCCTTGCCCGCCAGCGCCGCAGCCAGCGCCGCCGCGCCACCCGGTTCGAGCACCAGGCGCAAATGCGCGAAGGCGAAAAGCTGCGCGCGGCGGATCTCGGCCTCGCTGACCCGCAGCCCGAATTGGCAGCGTTCCTTGAGGATGGCGAAATTGATCGGCCGGGTGGCGAAGGTCTGCAGCGCGTCGCAGGCGGTGGGCGGGGGATTTTCGCCAATGCTGCGGATCTCGCCCGCCTCCAAAGAGCGGCAGACATCGTCCCAGCCCTCGGGCTCGACGGGAATGATCTCCGCCTCCGGGCAGGCCAGCGCCAGGCCGGCGGTGAGCCCGCCGCCCCCGCAGCAGGCGAGAATGCGCGTGGGCTGGCGGCCGAGCTGCTCGGTAATTTCGATGCCGGCGCTGCCTTGACCCTCGATCACCCACGCATCGGCATAGGCATGCACGTAGGCTGCCTGCTTCTCATGCGCGAGTTCGCTGGCGATCTGCTCACGGTCCTCAGTCATCCGATCGTAGGAGATGACGTTGGCGCCCAGCGCCTTGGTCCGCTCCACCTTCACAAGCGGTGCATCGCTGGGCATGACGATGTCGGCGTTCATGCCAAGGCGCCTGGCCGCCCAGGCGACGCCCTGCGCGTGATTGCCGCTCGAGACCGCGACCACGCCGCGCGCCTGCTCTTCCGGGGTAAGATCGCTCAGCCGATGCCACGCCCCACGGATCTTGAAGGCGCCGACCGGCTGCAGGCATTCGGCCTTCGCCCAGATATCCACCCCATCAATGGTCAGCGGCAGCAAGGGCGTGGGCGCCAGCAGCCTGGCGATCTTGCCAGCGGCACGCTCCACGCCTTCGCGCGTCGGCCTGCGATCTTCGCTCGAATCCATCATGCACGGGCCAATACAGCTTTACCTCAAAAGGGTCAGCTTCTATCGGGCGCGCCCTTTACCGGGAACTGGCCTGCGAAACTCTCCGTTGACCCAGCATCAGACGAGCGAGGAATCTCTAGATGAGCGAAGCAACCACCCACGACACCCCCCTCAGGAGCAATCGGAAGGCGGAGCTTCTTGGGACCGAGGTCGAGCATATCGACATAACGAGCTATGATGCCCGTCCGCTGATCGAGGCGATGGGCAAGATGAGCTTCACGAGCCGCGATCTGGCCCGGGCTACCGGTATCTACAACCAGATGCTGGAAGACCCTGATTGCACGATCTTCCTGGTCATCGCGGGCTCCACCAGCGCGGCAGGCTGCATGGACGCCTATGCCGAGCTGGTGCGATCCAACATGGTGGATGGCATCGTCGCCACTGGCGCCAGCATCGTGGACATGGATTTCTTCGAAGGGCTGGGCCACAAGCACTATCAGGCGCTCGAAGTCCCCGATGACGACACGCTACGCTCGCTTTACATCGATCGCATCTACGACACCTATATCGACGAGGAAGATCTCCAGAACGTCGACCATACGGTGTTCGAAATCGCCGAGAGCCTCGAACCGCGTGCTTATTCCAGCCGTGAATTCATCCGCGCGATGGGCAAGTACCTGGTTGAGCACGGCAAGAAGGACAACAGCTTGGTCAAGCTCGCCTACGAGCATGACGTGCCTATCTTCGTGCCGGCCTTCTCCGATTGTTCGGCCGGATTCGGGCTGGTGAAGCACCAGGTCGACCGCATGAAGGCGGGTAAGCCGTACCTGACGATCGATTCGGTCGCCGATTTCCGCGAACTGACCAATATCAAGATCGCGGCCGGGAGTACCGGTCTGCTGATGATCGGCGGCGGCGTGCCCAAGAATTTCATCCAGGACACGGTCGTCTGCGCCGAGATCCTCGGTCACGAAGACGTGGCGGTGCACAAATACGCGGTGCAGATCACCGTGGCCGATGTGCGCGACGGCGCCTGCTCTTCCTCCACGCTTCAGGAGGCGGCGAGCTGGGGCAAGGTCAACACCGGCATCGAGCAGATGGTGTTCGCCGAAGCTGGTTCGGTCGTGCCGCTGCTGGCGAGCGATGCGTGGCACCGTGGCGCCTGGAAAACTCGTCCTGAACGGCGTTGGGCCAAGCTGTTCGAGCAGGCCTGATCAGGGCATGGCGGGGCGCTCACAGCGCCCTGCCAGACTTGTCGCAGCGTCCGTACGATTTTCACTTGCGGTTCATTCGTTCGCGAATATATGCGCGCCTCTCCGCTGCCCCATGGGGACTTCCAAACCGCAAGGCAGCCAGTCGCTAATTAAGTTTGGGGGTCCCTTGAATTGCACCATCATCTCGACGCCAAGGCTGTAGTCCGCGCCCTTTCGCCAGACGAGCCCGTGATATGCAACCGCCCGCACGCTGCGGAGCGGGCCGCGCGATTCTTCGTGGAGAAGTTTCCGGGTAAGGCCATGTATGCGGTGAAGGCCAATCCTTCGCCTGATCTGCTTCGCATCCTGTGCGATTCCGGGGTGACGCATTACGACGTCGCCTCGATCGCCGAGGTACGCATGGTGCGCCAGCTCCTGCCTGCGGCCACCTTGTGCTTCATGCACCCAGTCAAGACGAAGAGCGCCATCGCGGAAGCTTATCGCGAGCACGGCGTGCGCACCTTCAGCCTCGATACGCATGAGGAGCTGCACAAGGTGGTCGAGGCGACCACGGGCGAAGACGGGCAGGCCGCGCAGGATCTGAACCTGTTGGTCCGGCTGCGCGTGTCCTCCGAGCATTCGGAGCTTTCGCTGGCCGCCAAGTTCGGCATCGATCTTGCCGATGCGGCGCCGCTGCTGCGCGCCGTGCGCCAGCATTGCGATGCGCTGGGCATCTGTTTCCATGTCGGCAGCCAGGCGATGACGCCGTTTGCCTATGTGCAGGCGCTCGAGCGCGTGCGCGCGGCGATCGTCGAGGCGGCGGTGACGGTCGACATCGTGGATGTGGGCGGCGGATTTCCCTCCTCCTACCCTGGCATGGAGCCGCCACCGCTCGAAGATTACTTTGCGCTCATCCACCGCCATTTTGAGGCGCTGCCGATCTCCTATTCGGCCGAATTGTGGGCCGAGCCGGGCCGTGCTCTGTCCGCGGAATATTCTTCGATCATCGTCAAGGTCGAGAAGCGCCGGGGGGACGAGCTTTACATCAATGACGGCGCGTATGGCGCGCTGTTCGACGCGGCCCATATCGACTGGCGTTTCCCGGTGCGCGCGCTGGAGGACGATCTCAGCCGCCCGCCGACCGAGTTCGCCTTCTACGGGCCCACTTGCGACGACGCCGATTACATGAAGGGCCCTTTCATGTTGCCGGCGGACATCCAGGCCGGCGATTACATCGAGATCGGCATGCTGGGCGCCTATGGCGCGGCGATGAAGACCCGCTTCAACGGGTTCGGTGCAGCCGAAGCGACGATCGTCGATGACGAGCCGATGGCGAGCCTCTATACCGGCGAACGGGTCGATCCGCGCAGCAGCGACAACGTGGTCAGCCTGCGCTGACCCAATTGCGGGCGGTTTCAGATTGGCGGACCATCGGGCATAGTGGCGGCGGTTTCATCCAGGAGAACGCCGCATGACCGGCCCGATCGTCGTTGCCACCGATTTCAGCGCCCGCGCCGATCGCGCGATCGACCGGGCGCTGCAACTCGGCGCTGAATGGGGCACCCGAATTGTCCTGCTGCATGCCGTCGATCGCAAGGCGGAGGGGGCGGATCAGGCGGCGCTTGATAGGGCCATGGAGGGCGGGCTGCCCCAGGGTGTCCCGGGCACCGAGGCCGTCGAGTTCGCCTATGTCGAGGGTGAGCCGCCTGAAGCGATCGCGCAGGCCGCCGACCAGTTGGATGCGCGCCTGATCGTGATGGGTCCCGCCCGTTACAACTCGCTCGGCGATTACTTCCTCGGCACGGCAATCGATCATGTGCTGCGTCATTGCGCCCAGCCGATCCTGATCGTGAAGCAGCGGCCGCACGGGCCATATGGCACGATCGTGGCGCCGTCTGACCTTTCACGCCCCTCCGCCGAAGCTGTGCGGCTGACGCTCGACTGGTTTGGCGAGGCACAATTGCACGTGGCGCATGCCTGTCACATCCCTTTCGACGCCTGGCAGCAGGACGAGCACGTCAAAAGTGACGTGCTCGCTGCCGATACGCTGCGCACGAACGAGTTCTTGGCACGGTTGGATCTATCCGAGAGCGACCGCCGGCGCGTGGCGACACAGGTGGTTGCCGGCAGCGTGCATGACGCTGTGAATGGCACCGCACGCGCAGTCGGCGCGGATCTGGTGGTGATCGGCTCGCACGGCGAGAGCGGCTTCCGCCACGCGACGATCGGCAGCAAGGCCAACGCCCTGTTGGAAACGACCCGCATCGACACGCTGATGGTGAAGACGATGCGCGACTAGGTTGGATTGAGACGCGCGGCGCGCAAAGTCGCGCGACGCTGAACTAGCGCAACGTCTCGTTCTCATCGCCCCGCAAGTGTTGCCGGCGTGGCCCGGAAAGCCGTCCTCCGGTATTGCCTTATGCCGTCCAGAGTAAGCTTTGCGTGGAGACATCCGCCGTAGCGCGGAGCCGGCTGGGTGCGTTCAACCCTGAATTGCCCGACCACAAGCGGGCGGCACGAGGCGATCTCAGGCCGCCTGCCTGAACTCCATCTCCATCCGGTCCCAAATCTCGACCAGTGCTGCGGTCAGCTCGCTCATCATCGCCTCGGTGTGGGAAGGGCCGGGGGTGAAGCGCAGGCGCTCGGTGCCGCGGGGTACGGTGGGGAAGTTGATCGGCTGGACGTAGATGCCGTATTCGGCCAGCAAGATGTCGCTGATCTTCTTGGCGCGGACCGGGTCGCCCACCATCAGCGGCACGATATGTGTAGTGGAATCCATCACCGGCAGGCCGGCCTCGCGGAACTTGCGCTTGAGCGTCGCGGCTGCGGCCTGCTGGCCCTCCCGCTCGACGCTGCTGGACTTGAGGTGGCGCACCGATGCCAGCACGCCCGCCACCAGTACCGGCGAGAGCGAGGTGGTGAAGATAAAGCCCGGCGCATAGGACCGGATCACGTCGACGATCCGGGTATCGGCGGCGATATACCCGCCCATCACGCCAAACGCCTTGCCCAGCGTGCCTTCGATGATGTCAATCCGGTGCGCAGCCTCGTCACGCTCGGATATGCCGCCGCCGCGCGCTCCGTACATGCCCACCGCATGGACTTCGTCAATATAGGTGAGCGCGTTGTATTTCTCGGCTAGATCGCAGATCGCATGGATCGGGGCGACGTCGCCATCCATCGAGTAGACGCTCTCGAAGGCAATCAGCTTGGGCACGTCCGGGTTCTCGGAAGCGAGCAGCTCTTCGAGGTGTGCCATGTCGTTGTGGCGGAAGATGCGCTTCTCGCAACCCGAATTGCGGATGCCGGCGATCATGCTGGCGTGGTTCAGCTCGTCGGAAAAGATCACGCATCCGGGCAGAAGCCGTGCAAGCGTGGAGAGCGTCGCGTCGTTGGACACGTAGCCGCTGGTGAACAGTAGCGCGGATCCCTTGCCGTGCAGGTCAGCCAGCTCGCCCTCAAGCTGGATGTGATAATGCGTGTTGCCGCCGATATTGCGCGTGCCGCCCGAGCCCGCACCCACATCGTGCAGCGCCTCTTCCATAGCCGCGACGACCTTGGGGTGCTGGCCCATCGCCAGGTAATCGTTGGAGCACCAGACGGTGATCGGCTTGGGGCCATTGTGACCGGCGAAGCAGCGCGCATTGGGGAAGGCGCCCTTGTTGCGCAGGATATCGATGAACACTCGGTATCGGCCTTCGGAATGCAGCCTGTCGATCGCCTGGTCGAAGATCTGGTCGTAATTCAGCGGACCTGTCCCTTAGGGCGCCGCGAAACCCGACGCGGCCGATTGTTCGGGTGCGGACTTAGTCAATCGGAACCGTCGTTTGAAGCTTTATGTTTGCGAATAATTCGCAACTAAAGCCGCGCGACCGCGCCGATCCCGAAATGATCCAGTGCGCCAGGCAAGGCATCATCGATCGCGCCTGTAACAATTGCAAGGTCCGGATCGGCGCGGAGGAATGCCTGACCCTTCGTGAGGTGAGCGATCCGCCTGGCGATGCCCGCCGCGCCATGAACGAAGCGCATCTTCGGACCGAGCACCGCGCGCAATTCGGTCTCGACGAGAGGGAAGTGGGTACAGGCGAGCACCAAAGTGTCCATCGCGTCCGCTCCGTCATGCGCGCGCAGCCCGGCCGCAATTGCCTCGAACACCGCCGGATCTGGCCGTCCGCCGCGCAGCTTGAGCTCGGCTGCAGAGACGAGATCGGGCGCGGCATGGCGGATCAGCCGCTTGCCAGAGGCGAATTGGGCCTCAAGATCGTCGACATAAGCTTGGCGGATGGTCGCTGCCGTGCCGAGCAGGCCGATCGTGCCGCTCACGGTCATCAACGCTGCGGGCTTGATCGCGGGGACGGTGCCCACAATGGGGATGTGCAGCACCTCGCGCACCATGCCCAAGGCGATTGTCGAGGCGGTGTTGCAGGCAATGCAGGCGAGACGCGGGCGGTAGCGTTCGGCTAACCGGCCCAGCAGGCCGGCCACACGCGCGGCGACCTGCGCCTCGGTCTTTTCGCCATAAGGCAGCCCGGCTAGGTCTGCGGCATAGATAATCGGCGCATGCGGGAGCAATTTGCGCAGCTCGGTCAGCACGGTGAGCCCGCCGAGACCCGAATCGAACAGCAGGATGGGAGAGGATGGGTCAGGCCTCATCTCTGCCGCCAGATCGTCCACTTGTCTCCATTCCGGCCGCCGTGCGCGGGGTGCTTGTCGGACCCGGCGAATTTGTCCATGCGCCTAGAGCCAACATCACGACCCGGCAAGGTCGGGCGAATGGCCGAGCGGGCCGAAGGGAACGGGCGAATGGCGATGGACGAGCTGGCGGCACTTGCGATCGGCTATGCGATCGGTTCCATTCCCTTCGGCCTGCTACTGGCGCGCGCTGCGGGCAAGGGCGACATCCGCAAGATCGGCTCGGGCAATATCGGCGCGACCAACGTGTTGCGGACCGGCAGCAAGGGGCTCGCTGCGGCGACTCTGCTGCTCGATCTAGGCAAGGGATTCCTGCCCGTTTGGCTCGCCTGGCGCCTGTTTGAACAACCGATTGCCATGCCGCAAGCCGCCTGGGGTCCGGTTCCGCTTGCGGCGTTGGCCACGGTGGTCGGCCATTGCTTTCCAATCTGGCTCGGCTTCAAAGGCGGTAAGGGCGTGGCCACCAATGCCGGCGTGAGCTTCGCCGTCGGCTGGCCGATCGGCCTCGCCTATGCGGCGGTCTGGCTCGGAGTGCTGGCGCTTGCGCGGATCAGCTCGCTTGCCGGCATGAGCGCCGTCTGCGCCGCCGTGATCGTTGCTTTCATCGGCGGGTACGCGGTGTTTGTGCCTGTGCTCGCGATCATCGCGCTGCTGGTGATCGTGCTCCACCGCAGCAATCTACGGCGGCTCGTCGCCGGAACTGAGCCGAAAGTGGGCGGCGGCGCATGAACGCGGTGGCTACCCGGCGGCCCGAGCTCTCGCAGGAGGAGGCTTTTGCACGCATAAGGTTGTTGCGCTGCCCAAATGTCGGTCCGGTCAGCTATTCGCAGCTATTGCGCCGGTTCGGCGATGCGGTGACCGCGCTCGAGGCGCTGCCCGATCTCGCGCGTCGCGGTGGCCGGCGGTACTGCCCGGCCCCGCGGCAGGTCATCGAACGGGAGGTGGCCGCCACGAAGGCTGCCGGTGCGCGTTACCTGTTCCACGATTCTCCCGAGTACCCGCCGCTCCTGGCGCAGATCGAGAGCGCCCCGCCGATCGTCACCCTGCGCGGCGATCTGGCGCTGGCGGCTCGGCCATGCGTGGCGATGGTTGGCGCACGCAACGCTTCGGCAGCGGCGGTCAAGCTGGCCCGTGAGTTCGGCGCGGCGCTGGCTGAGGCGGGTTTTACCGTCGTCTCGGGCCTTGCCCGCGGCATTGATGGGGCGGTGCATGAGGGCGCCTTCCCCGCCACGATTGGGGTTATCGCCAGCGGCATCGACATTGCCTATCCGCCGCAGCATGCCGGCTTGCAGGAACGGATCGCCAGCGACGGGCTGCTGATTGCCGAGCAGCCGGCGGGCACTACTCCGCGCGGAAGCCATTTCCCCCGCCGCAACCGCATCATTGCCGGGCTCGCCAGTGGGACACTGGTGATCGAGGCGGCGCCGAGGTCCGGCTCGCTCATCACCGCGCGCATGGCGGGGGAGGCGGGACGCGAGGTGATGGCCATTCCCGGCTCGCCGCTCGAAGCCCGTTCGCATGGCTGCAATCAGCTGATCCGCCAAGGTGCGGTGCTGGTCCAGACGCCCGACGAGGTGATCGAATTGCTCGCAGGCTTCGGTGGCGCGCCGCGTTCGACCTACCGCCAGCCCGGCCCATCCGATTGGACCACGACAGAGGAAATCGCCAACGCCGATCCTGCCGAGATCCGCGACCTTCTGACCACCGCGCCTGTCTCGGTCGACGAACTTATCCGTCAGTCTGGCGATAGCACCGCGGCGGTACAGCTGGCGCTGCTCGAGCTGGAAGTGGCCGGCCTGCTGGAGCGGCATGCGGGTGGGCGCGTGAGCTTGGTGCAAGGCTGATCGAGCTCGGAGAAAGTCTGCTCGACTCTGCGCTTCGCGCAATGTGCGAGGCTACGACCAGGACATTGACCCGGCCGCAAGGCGAAGCGCTGGTGCGCATGCCTGATCGCATCGGCCATCGTCCAGTGCGCTTTTCGCCACGTCTTGCCGCTTGACGAATCCTCGCCGACCCCAGCACCCTCGCGCGTACGCATACGTGCAAGCCAAGGATCGACACTTACAATCATGCAGCTCGTCATCGTCGAATCGCCCGCCAAGGCGAAAACCATCGAGAAATATTTGGGCAAGGATTTCCGGGTCCTCGCCTCCTACGGTCACGTCCGCGATCTGCCCCCCAAGGATGGCAGCGTGCGGCCGGACGAGGACTTCGCCATGGACTGGGAGGTCTATGCCGACAAGCGCAACCGCGACCAGGTCAAGGCCATTGCCGACATGGCCAAGACGGCCGACCGGCTGATCCTCGCCACCGACCCCGACCGCGAGGGGGAGGCGATCAGCTGGCACGTGCTCGAACTTTTGAAGAAGCGCAAGGCGCTGCCGGCCGAGGTGGAGCGCGTGACATTCAACGCCATCACCAAGCAGGCGGTGACCGATGCGATGAAGGCGCCGCGCCAGCTCGACACAGACCTTATCGACGCCTATCTCGCTCGCCGCGCGCTCGATTACCTGTTCGGCTTCACGCTTTCGCCGGTGCTGTGGCGCAAGCTGCCCGGCGCCAAGAGTGCGGGCCGGGTGCAGTCGGTGGCGCTGCGGCTGATCGTCGAGCGCGAGCGCGAGATCGAAGCCTTCGTGGCCCAGGAATACTGGTCCGTCGTCGCGCACATGGAGCAGGACGGCACGCCATTCGACGCGCGCCTAACCCGCTATGATGGCCAGAAAATCGAACGGCTGACTATTGGCGAGAAGGGCACGGCCGAGGCGGCCAAAAAGGCGGTCGAGGATGCGCGCTTCACCGTCGAGGAGGTCGAGACCAAGCCGTTCAAGCGCAACCCGGCGCCGCCATTCACCACTTCGACATTGCAGCAGGAGGCGGCGCGCAAGCTGGGCTATTCGGCCAGCCATACGATGCGCCTGGCGCAATCGCTCTACGAAGCGGGTGCGATCACTTACATGCGCACCGACGGCGTGCAGATGGACCACAGCGCCATTTCCGCCGCGCGCAAGACTATCGCCGAGCGCTATGACGGGCATTACCTGCCGGAAAAGCCACGGCATTACAGTACGAAAGCCAAGAATGCTCAGGAAGCGCATGAAGCCATAAGGCCGACCGATTTTGCCGCCGACCGGAACGGCTCTGGCGACGAGGCGAAGCTGTACCACCTCATCTACAAGCGCGCGATGGCGAGCCAGATGGCGGCCGCCAGCCTCGAGCGCACGACGATCAACATGCGCGACCCCACCGGCCGGCACGAATTGCGGGCTACCGGCCAGGTGATCAAGTTCCCGGGCTTCCTGGCTGTCTATGAGGAAGGATTAGATCAGCGGGACGAGGACGATGATGGCGGCCTGCTGCCAACTATGAGGCAGGGCGATCGCCCGCATAAGAGCGCCGTGGACGCGGACCAGCACTTCACCCAGCCACCTGCCCGCTTTGCCGAGGCGAGCCTCGTCAAGCGGCTTGAGGAACTGGGCATCGGGCGGCCTTCCACCTATGCCTCCACCATCCAGACGCTGCGCGACCGCGCTTATGTGCGGATAGAGAAAAACCGTTTCTTTGCAGAGGATTCGGGTCGGCTCCTGACAGCCTTTCTCGAGCGCTTCTTCCCTCGCTATGTGGGTTATGACTTCACCGCAGAGATGGAGGAGGAACTCGATAACGTTTCGGGTGGCCGAGCGGAGTGGAAAGCGATCCTCGAAGCCTTCTGGCGCGACTTCAAGCCCAAGAGCGACGAGGTCATGGAGCGATTGCCGTCCGAGGTGACCGAGGCGCTCGACGAGTTCCTCTCGGACTACCTTTTTCCGCCACAAGCCGACGGTGCCGATCCGCGCATGTGCCCCAAATGCGCGGATGAGGGGCGCGCTGCGGGCCGCCTGAGCTTGCGAGGCGGCAGGTTCGGCGCGTTCATCGCCTGCTCCAACTATCCGGAATGCACCTTCCGCCGCCGCTTCGGCCAGCCAGGCGAGGAGGATGGCTCCGACGATCAGGTGATGGGCAACGATCCCGAAAGCGGCCTGCCGGTGGAGCGCAAGACCGGCCGCTTCGGTCCTTACGTGCAGCTGGGCGAGGGCAAGGAGGCGAAGCGCGCGTCGATCCCCAAGGACCTCGATGATTTCAACCTGGAATGGGCACTGAAACTTCTACAGCTTCCACGGATCGTGGGGCAGCATCCCGAAACCGGAGAGCCGATCGAGGCCAATATCGGGCGCTACGGCCCTTATCTCCGGCACGAGGGCAAGTACGCCAAGCTGCAATCGACGCAGGACGTGTTCGAGACCGGTATGAACGCGGCTGTCGCGGCGCTCGCCGAAGCGGCGCAGCGCAAGGGCGGCGGGGGACGGCAGAAGGCCGAGCCGATCAAGGTGTTCGGCCAACACCCGACCAGCGAGGGCGAAATGAAGGTGCTGCCCGGCCGCTACGGCCCTTACGTCACCGACGGCACAACCAACGCCACCATTCCCAAGGATGTGAAGCCCGAGGACCTCACCGAAGAGCAGGCCGTCGCTCTCATCGACGAGCGTGCCGCCAAGGCTCCCGCGAAGAAGAAGCGAAAGGCGCCGGCAAAGAAGGCCGCAAAGGCCAAGAGCGCATCAACGGAGAAGGGAACCGGAACCAAGGCGAAGCCCGCAGCCAAGCCCAAGTCCAAGCCCGAAGCCAAGGCGAAGACCGCAGCGAAGGCCAAGTCCTCGGCCAAGCCCAAGGCCCAATCCTCGGATGAGCAGACTGCCGGGGAGTGATGTTTACTCCTGGGGGGGGGGCGGACCTTTCCCGCACGGGCATACACGAGACCGCGTGCCCGGCCGCGTGCAAGCGCCCGTGGCGATCGCAAGTAGTCCACAGCCCAAGCGCACGTGAGTGCGCCATCGTGCAGTGGGCGTGGCTTGAAGCAGATCGCCCGGGCAGGGCGCCGAACGCGGACGGAGGGAGGGGGGCGCAAGCTACCGCGGCCTTCCCCCCCCCCTCGGTTCGAGATCGAAGCACGAGAAGCCTCGCGCCAAACCTACCGATCTCGGCTTCGGCAAGCGGTTGGCGGCAAACGTCGAGGCAGGAAAACGGGATCCCAAATCCGGCTGCATGCAATCGAACTGTTGCGGCTTTTCGCACCCACGCGCTTGGCCGGGCCATCCGGTGCCGCACCTGCCAGGGAGCGAAGTCGAACTCGCCGACGCCTGCGCGGCCCGGAGGCGCACAACCTCGAACTGAGCTTCTTGCCATACCGCCCGGCGATGCGCACATGACGGCGATGCTGCAAACGGGGAACGAAGGCATGGCGGGCCAGGGCGCAGCAGACGGACCCAACCGCTCGGTTGGGCCGGAGCGCCACGAAGATGAGGGCCTGCCCACGCCGCGCCGATACTGGTCGATCGCCGCGATCAGCTTCGGCACGGCGCTGGTGGTGATCGATGGATCGATCGCCAATGTTGCGCTGCCGACCATCGCGCGCGCCCTTGGCGTCACCAACGGCGTCGTCACCAATGTGGTGATTATCTACCAGGTGGTTCTGGTGATGGTGCTGCTGCCCTTTTCCAGCCTGGGCGACCGGGTGGGGCACAGGCGGCTTTATCAATACGGGCAGCTCGTTTTCATGGCCGCGAGCGCCTTGTGCTTCTTTGCGAACAGCTTCGTGATGCTGATGGCCCTGCGCGCGTTGCAGGCGATCGGGGCAGGCATGGCGCTGTCCGTTTCGGCGGGGTTGGTGCGCAGCATGTATCCCGCGAGCAAGCTGGGCACGGGCATGGGCATCAATTCGGTGATCGTCGCCTCATCAGCGGCCGCGGCGCCTACGATGGGCGGCTACATCGTGGGCCATGCGTCGTGGCAGTGGGTGTTCGTCGCCGCGGCACCGCTGGCCGCAATATCGCTGCTGCTGGGCCGCTCGCTGCCCGATCCCGAACCGGGCGACCAGCCGGTGCAATGGATCAGCGGCGTCTGGAGTGCGCTCACCATGCTGCTGCTGATCGGTGGTATCCAGGTGGGCACGCATGACAACTGGCCGCTCGGCCTGGCCATTGGCGCAGCGGGCGTATTCTCGCTCGTCCTCCTGCTGCGGCGCGAGCGCGGGCGGACGGCGCCCGTCGTTCCGGTCGACCTGCTGGTGAGACCCGTGCTTGGCCTGTCGGCGCTGGCGGCGCTCACCTGCTTCATCTCTTCCGGCGCGCTGATGCTGTCGCTCCCCTTCCGACTGGAGGAAGTGTTTGGCTATGAGCCGCAGAAGGTTGGATTGTTGCTGCTCCCGTTCCCGTTGACCATGCTGGTGGTGTCACCTGCTGCGGGATGGCTCAGCGATCGCGTCGCGCCCACCAAGCTTGGGGTGACCGGCATGGCGATTGCCATCGTGGGCCTTCTGTTGCTCGCCGTCATGCCGGTGAAAGCGGGCGAGATAGGCCTTGCCTGGCGCCTGAGCCTTACCGCTCTGGGCTTCGGGCTGTTCTTCGCGCCCAATTCACGCCTGCTGATTGCCCAGGCACCAAGAGACCGTGCTGCGGCGGCGGGCGGCCTGCTCTCGACTTCGCGCCTTCTCGGTCAGGCGCTGGCGGCGGTGGTCGTCGGCATTCTACTCGCAGGCGGCTTGGGCATCGGCCCCACGCCGCTGTTCATTGCCTGCGCGCTCGCAGTGGTGTCCGCGGCGTGCACCCTGTTGCGTTTTTCGAAGCGGGAGCGGGACAGCACGACCGATGCCTGAAGCCAGTACTTGCTTCGGTGGCGTCTCGATAGCTGACATAGACGCGGCAAGTGTAACATGACTGCCGAATCTACTCTAGGATTGCTGCTTGAGCTAAGCAGGAGGGTGCGCAGATATTGTTTCTCACTTCACCCGCCATCCTCGCCATTGTTCCAGTGAAGGCCAGCAGGCAGGAAACGGACGCGATATTACGGTAGGTAGAACCGCTACACTGGCCTGACGGCGGCAAACGTGGAGTGTGGGTCGATCCCGCGGGTGAAGTGCTCGAGTGTACGCCGATGGCAATCATCGGAGAGAAAGATGCCGGCGAGGACATCCGTTGCTTCTATAAAGATCGGACGCTCACGCACGCTCCTGACATGAACGGTAAAGCGGCCTCTTCCTCGCATTCGACTGTGACGCTGCTCCGACTGCTTATATCACGACCATGATGGTGCGCTTCGTACGCGGTACCGAGCAAACGGCCTCACACCCCAGTTAACTACCGCACCCAATCGAGCCCCATGTCCTCGTAGAACTCGCGGTTTTCGGCCCAGTTCTCGTCCACCTTCACGTGCAGGAACAGGTGCACCTTGCGGCCCAGGATCTCGGCCAATTCCAGCCGCGCCGCCTCGCCGAGGGCCTTGATGCGGGCGCCGCCCTTGCCGAGCACGATGGCCCGCTGCGTCTCGCGCGCGACGACGATCTGCTGGTGGATCTCCACGCTGCCATCCTTGCGCTGCGCGTAGCTTTCGGGTCGCACCGCGCTGTCATAGGGAAGTTCCTCGTGCAGCTGGCGGTAAAGCTGCTCGCGCGTCACCTCGCAGGCGAGCAGGCGCTCGGACGCGTCGGATACCTGGTCTTCGGGATAATGCCACGGCCCCTCGGGCATCAGCGCGGCGAGCCGGTCCTTCAACTCGGGCACTCCGTCACCGGTGAGCGCGGAGACGAAGAACACTTCGGAAAAGTCGATCTTGCCGGTGAGGTCCTGCGCCAGGGCCAGCAGCGGCTCCTTGGCGCTGGCATCGACCTTGTTGAGCACCAGAAGCTTGCGCTCGGGCCGGTGCCTGAGCGCTTCGAGCAACGGTTCGAGCTCGTGCCGGCGCTGTTTGATCGGATCGACCACCAGCAGCACCGCGTCGGCCGCCTGCGCGCCCTCCCAGGCGGCGCTGACCATCGCCCGGTCGAGCCGGCGGCGCGGCGCGAAGATGCCGGGCGTATCGACCAGGATGATCTGCGCCGGGCTGCCATTCTCCGTTTGGGCCAGCGCGATGCCGAGCAACCGCGCGCGCGTGGTCTGCGCCTTGGCGCTGGTGATCGCGACCTTCTGCCCGACGAGCTGGTTGACCAGCGTGGACTTGCCCGCGTTCGGCGCGCCGATCACCGCCGCTAGGCCGCACCGGGTCTCTGCCTTGTCGCTCATGCGCGCTTGTCCTGCAATTGCCTGCGCCTTCCAGCAGGGCAGGCCGCTGGGCATAGGGACTGGCTTGCGGCCCACCCGCCGCGACCAACGATGGTGGCGAAACTCTGAGTCATCCGAATCGCTCCATGAACAGGCGCGCGGCGGCGGTCTCGGCATCCTGCTTGGCGCCCGCCGTGGCCTCGACCTCGCCCACATTCTTCACCCGCACGCGCACGGTGAAGCGGCGCGCATGGTCGGGTCCGGCCGTATCGACCACCTCGTATTCTGGCGGCTTGCGGCGATTGCCGGCGGCCCATTCCTGCAGCGCGCTCTTGGGGTGCTTGGCCCGGCCGGCATGCCCTTCCAGCGCCGGCTGCCACAGGTCGCGCGCAATGTCGCGCGTGGCCGGGAAGCCGCTTTCCAGGAAACTCGCCCCCAGCAGCGATTCCATCACGTCACCGAGCACGTTGTCGCTGTCGGCCGCTCCGTCGTCCCGCGCCTGCTTGCCGAGCCGCACATGCTCGGGCACGCCGATCTCGCGCGCGCGGGCGGCGCATGCCTGCCGGCTGACCAGCGCATTGAGGCGCTGGGCCAGCTCGCCCTCTGTTCCCTGGTGGCGGCGATAGAGCCATTCGGCGATGGTCAGGCCCAGCACCCGATCACCGAGAAACTCGAGCCGCTGATAATCGCGCGCGGCGCCCGTGCTGCCGTGCGTAAGCGCTTCGAGCCACAAGCCCTCGTCGTTCACCGCGAAGCTCAGATCCGCAAGCCACGCGCGGGTTGCAGGCTCGAGCCCCTTCATATGCCTTGTCCGATACGGCTCCAGCGCACGGCCGAGAACCAGCTCCACGGCTTCCAGAACTCGGCGCTGCCATCGGTGGAGAAGAACATGAAGCTCGCCCGCGCGACCAGATATTCCTGCGGCACGATGCCGATGCCGCGGCCCGGCTCGGCGGGGAAGCGACTGTCGAGCGAATTGTCGCGGTTGTCGCCCATCAGGAACAGCCGCCCTTCGGGCACCACCACCGGCTCGGTCGTGTCGCTCGGCCGCAGGTCGAAGTCGAGGACGTTGTAGCTCCGGCCACCGGGCAGCGTCTCGCGAAACTGCGGGTAGACGCAGGCGAAGGTGCCGTCGGGCTGGCGGCGCACGAAGCGGGCCTGCGTGCAATGGCCGTTGGCGGCGATCGGCAGGACATAGTCCGTGACCCGTTCGAGCCCCACGGGACTGCCGTTGAGGTGGACCACGCCCGCAACCACCTGCACCCGGTCACCCGGCAGGCCGATCACCCGCTTGATGTAGTCCGAATGGTCGACCGGGTGCTTGAAGATGACCACATCGCCGCGCTCGGGCTGGCCGGCCAGGATTCGCCCGGGGATCAGAGGTGCATCGAATGGCAGCGAATAGCGCGAATAGCCGTAGGGCCACTTGGCGGCGAACAGGTAATCGCCCACCAGCAGGCGCGGCATCATGGATTCGCTGGGGATGTTGAAGCTGGTCAGCACGAAGCTTCGGAAGACGAGGACGACAACCACCAGCTTGATGCAGAACCAGGCGAAGTCGCCCCAGCTCTCCTTCTCCCGCGGCGCTTCGGCCGGGGCGGAGCGGGACGGGGGTCTCATGGGCTGGCTCATCGTCCGCGGGTCTTGTGGAGCAGGGCGGAGCGCGTCAAGCGAATTACCGCGCCGGCCGGGCGATCCGCGCAGGCAATTGGGCTTGGCAAAACGCGGTCCGAACGCCTAGCGAGCCCGCATGGAAGCGGGTGGACAGGGAGATTGGCAGCGGTGAGCACGACGCGCGAGGAAGCCTGGCGGAAGCTGGCCGATCATCAGGACCGGACACTGGCGGATCTCTTCGCCGAGGACCCGCTGCGGGTGGAGAAGCTTTCCGCCCGGCTGGAACTTGGCACAGGCGGCATCCTGTTCGACTTTGCCAAGACTCATCTGACCGAGGATCTCCTCGCCGGATTCGAAACGCTCGCAGAGGCGTGTGACCTTGCCGAGATGCGCCGCCGGCTGTTCGCGGGCGAAGTCGTCAACCCCACAGAGAATCGCGCGGCCGAGCATTCGGCGCTGCGCGGCGTGGGCAAGGAGACGAGCGTGGAGGAGGCCGCCGCGCTGCGCGAGCGGATGCGGCTATTGGTCGGCGCCATTCACGAGGGCGATCTGGGAGAGGTCAAGCACCTCATCCATATTGGCATTGGTGGTTCGGCGCTGGGCCCCGCGCTGGCGGTCGACGCCTTGGCGCGGGATCTTGCCTTGGTCGATGTGCATGTCGTCTCCAACATTGACGGCGTGGCCCTGGAACAGGCCTTCGCGGCCTGCGACCCGGCGACCACGCTGATCGCGGTGGCCTCGAAGACCTTCACCACGATCGAGACGATGACCAATGCCACCAGTGCGCTACGCTGGCTGGAGGAGAACGGCGTGGCCGACCCCTCAGGCCGCGTTATCGCGCTCACAGCCTACCCTGAGAAGGCAGTGGAATGGGGCGTGGACGAGACGCGCATCCTGCCTTTCGCCGAGAGCGTGGGTGGGCGCTATTCGCTCTGGTCTTCGATTGGCTTTCCGGTGGCGGTGGCGATCGGCTGGGAGGATTTCGAGGCGATGCTGGCCGGCGCCGCGGCGGTCGACGAGCATTTTCGCGATACGGACGGGCGCGCCAACCTGCCTTTGCTCGCCGCCTTCGCCGACCTATATTACTCGCGCCTCAGGGGCTGCGAAACGCGCGCCGTATTCGCCTATGACGAGCGCCTCGACCTGCTGCCCGATTATCTCCAGCAGCTCGAAATGGAATCGAACGGCAAGAGCGTTACCGTGGAGGGCGAGCCTGCCGGGCCGACCGCGCCGATCACCTGGGGCGGCGTGGGCACCGATGCGCAGCATGCGGTGTTCCAGCTACTGCATCAGGGCACGCATCTGGTGCCGATCGACTTCATCGCCAGTATCGCGCCGGGCGACGATCTCGACCCGGCGCATCACCGCATCCTGCTGATGAATTGCTTCGCGCAGGGCGCCGCGCTGATGGCGGGCAAGCATAGCGACGACCCGGCGCGCCGCTATCCGGGCAACCGGCCGAGCACGACCATTCTGGTCGATGATCTCGACGCCGCCACGCTCGGCGCGCTCATCGCCTTCCACGAGCACCGCACCTTCGCCAATGCCGTGATGATGGGCATCAACCCGTTCGACCAGTTCGGCGTGGAACTGGGCAAGGATATCGCCAGGAAAATCGAGCAGGGCGGCGAAGGCTTCGATGCCAGCACCGAAGCGCTGCTGGAGGCGGCGGGGCTGGGCGGATAGGTTGCTTGTCGGCTAGCGCTCGCAGCTGGTCGCCTGGTGTCGGTCTGCTTGTTCCCGGAAGCTGCCAATCGCGTAGTTCAGAACAAAAACTCGCGAACGACGCTAACCGGGTTCTTAGCGGCCTTTGCCGTTCAGGGGTTGCTGCCCTGGGCGGGGCTCGAGCATAATTGTCGAAAGGACAGCAACCACAAGAACGCAAGTCGCCGCGATTGGCGTGAATGAAAGACCGATAGAGCTGCCGGCGGCCCAATTGACGTTACCGGAAAGCGACCATTGCATCGGCAATCTCGCGGCGCGCCGGAACCGAAAATTGGCTTGTTTCGACATGGTTGTCATCACGAGTATGGCGACGAGAGCGATGACCGAATTAATCACTTTCATCGTGATACTACCGAGATGAGGATTTTCGCAAGTAGAACGCTGGACGAACACGAGGCGAGCTGAACGGCCGCTACCCCGCTTCTGACGGAACGTAGCGTGCTGTCGCTTTCCCGCCGCCGCCAGCCCCTCCTGTACGCGTCCTACGCCGCTGAAGCCGCTCGCGGCCCGCATGCTCGGGTGGCGTTGACCGCAATCCACCGCCCGCTGGTTGGCAAGCGCCCGGCCTGCCGCCATATCGCTTGCTCCATTCAAGGAAGGCGCCGCGCATGTCCGAGTACGATTTCGACCTCTTCACTATCGGCGCGGGCTCGGGCGGGGTGCGGGCGAGCCGGGTGGCGGCGGCGCACGGCGCCAAGGTGGCGGTGGCCGAGGAATATCGCGTTGGCGGCACCTGCGTCATCCGCGGTTGCGTGCCTAAGAAGATGCTCGTCTATGGCGCGCATTTCGCCGAGGACATGCAGGATGCGCGCAAATTCGGCTGGACCGTCGAGAATTGCACCTTCGACTGGAAGACCCTGCGCGACAATGTGCTGACCGATGTCGACCGGCTCAACGGCCTCTACCGGCAGACGCTGGAGAACCACGACGTCACCATCTTCGACCAGCGCGCCACCGTGAAGGGACCGCATGAGGTGCAGCTCGCGGATGGCACCACGCTCACCGCGAAGTATATCCTCATCGCGACCGGCGCGCATCCGCATGTCCCTGTATGCGAGGGGCACGAACTGGGCATCACCAGCAACGAGGCGTTCCACCTCGACGAACTGCCGCGCCGTATCCTGATCGCCGGGGGCGGCTACATTGCCAATGAATTTGCCGGCATCTTTAACGAACTCGGCAGCAGCGTCACCATCATCAACCGTACCGACACGATCCTGCGCTCGTACGATCGCAGCGTCAGCGACCGGCTGCTGCAGATCAGCCTGATGAAGGGCATCGATTTCCGCTTCAACGCCGAGTTCCGCTCGATCCAGAAGACCGACGAGGGCTGCCTGCGCGTATCGATGACCGGGCATGATGATCTCGAGGTGGATTGCGTTTTGTTCGCTACCGGCCGCGTGCCCAACACTGCGGGGCTCGGCCTCGAGAATGCCGGCGTCGAGTTGGGCAAGCGCGGTGAGATCATCGTCGATCGCTTCAGCAAGAGCAATGTCGAGAGCATTTATGCCGTGGGCGATGTGACCGATCGCGTGCAGCTTACCCCGGTGGCCATCCGCGAGGGGCAGGCCTTTGCCGACACCGTGTTCGGCAACAAGCCCACCAGCGTCTCCTACGATTGCATCCCAAGCGCCGTGTTCAGCCATCCGCCGATCGCCGCCGTTGGCCTGACCGAGAGCGAGGCGCGCAACACGCTGGGGCCCGTCAAGATCTATTCCGCCGACTTCCGCCCGATGAAGAACGTGGTGGCAGGCCGCAACGAGCGCGGGCTCTACAAGATGATCTGCGAAGGTGACAGCGAGCGCATCGTGGGCATGCACATGATCGGCCCCGACGCTCCCGAGATCATGCAGGCCGCGGCCGTGGCGGTGAAGGCGGGCCTCACCAAGGCCGATTTCGACGCCACGGTGGCGATCCACCCGACCATGGCGGAGGAGCTGGTGCTGCTGCGCTAGGCTTGTCGCCTTATCCGGCGCGCTCTACGCACAATGGAGCCGCCGGAAAGGAGAGCGCATGTCCGCCAACATACCCGAACTCGAGCGCCGCCGGCTCGCCGCGAGGCTGGGCGGGGGCGAGAAGCGTATCGCCGCCCAGCATGCCAAGGGCAAGCTGACCGCGCGCGAGCGGCTCGACGTGCTGCTGGACGAAGGGTCGTTCGAGGAGCTCGATGCCTATGTCGAGCACAATTGCAGCGATTTCGGCATGGAACAGCAGCGCATTCCGGGCGATGGCGTGGTCACCGGCAGCGGCACTATCCACGGCCGGCTGGTATTCGTGTTCAGCCAGGATTTCACTGTGTTCGGCGGTTCGCTGTCAGAGCGCCACGCGCAGAAGATCTGCAAGGTCATGGACATGGCCATGAAGGTGGGCGCGCCCATCATCGGCCTCAACGACAGTGGCGGCGCGCGCATCCAGGAGGGTGTCGCCAGTCTTGCCGGCTATGCCGAGGTGTTCCAGCGCAATGCGCTGGCGAGCGGCGTGGTGCCGCAGCTCAGCCTCATCATGGGGCCATGCGCGGGCGGAGCGGTTTATTCGCCGGCGATCACCGACTTCATCTTCATGGTGAAGGACAGTTCGTACATGTTCATCACCGGGCCCGACGTGGTGAAGACGGTCACCAACGAAGTGGTGACGCAGGAGGAGCTGGGCGGCGCGGTGACGCATTCTACCCGCACCGGCGTCGCCGACCTCGCCTTCGAGAACGACCTGGAATGCCTTCTCGCCGCGCGCGAGTTCGTGAGCTACCTGCCCGAGAACAACCGCGCGGGCGTGCCGCTCCTGCCCAGCGCCGATCCATGGGACCGCCTGGACCACAGCCTCGACTCCCTGGTGCCCGCCAACGCCAACCAGCCTTACGACATGCACGAATTGGTGCGCACGGTGGTGGACGAGGGCGATTTCTTCGAGATCCAGCCAAGCCACGGCGCCAATATCCTGTGCGGCTTTGGCCGGGTGGAAGGGCGCACAATTGGCATTGTGGCGAACCAGCCGATGGTCCTGGCAGGCGTGCTCGACATCGATGCGAGCCGCAAGGCCGCGCGCCTCGTGCGCTTCTGCGATGCCTTCTCCATCCCCATCCTGACCTTCGTCGACGTGCCGGGCTTCCTCCCGGGTACCGCCCAGGAGCACAACGGCATCATCAAGCACGGCGCCAAGCTGCTCTACGCCTATGCCGAGGCGACCGTGCCCAAGATCACCGTGATCACCCGCAAGGCCTATGGCGGGGCGTATGACGTGATGGCCTCCAAGCACCTTCGCGGCGACCTCAATTACGCCTGGCCCACCGCCGAGATCGCGGTGATGGGCGCCAAGGGCGCGGTGGAGATCATTTTCCGTGGGTTGTCTGCAGAAGGGATCGCGGAGAAGACAAAGGAATACGAGGACCGCTTCGCCAATCCGTTCGTGGCGGCTTCGCGCGGTTATATCGACGAGGTGATCATGCCGCACTCCACGCGCCGCCGCATCGCGCTGGGCCTGCGCAAGTTGCGCGGCAAGCGGCTGGAGAACCCGTGGAAGAAGCATGACAACATGCCGCTGTAGGATCGGAAGGATCGGACTGTGCCGACCGGCGGCAATAGGTTAGTGTCCAACCGCCCAGCGCATGAGCCGTGAGGAATTCGCAATGAGGCCTAAACATTTCATCGTTCCGCTTCTGCTCGTCGCCCTGGCGTTCGCGGTCGGGCAAGTGGCGCCCGGCTTCGGGATATTCGTGGCACTCGGCGGTTCTTTCCTCTGGATGGGACTCGAGCAGCGAAGGGCAGGGCGGATCGGACCGGCTGCGAGCGACAGCTGCGCGAACCAAACTGAATGCAGGAGCGATCAGTAGCATGATGACGTGCCCCCATTGCCGTTCGGCCGCCGAGCCAACCGACAAGTTCTGCCATGAATGCGGCACACGCCTTCTCCCGATGACCCCGGCCGAGAAGCGCCGCGTGGCGCTGCGGCAGGCGCAGGCGATCGCACGCGAGGGGGGCAGGGCGCTGGGGCAGGGGGCCGATCTTGCCAAGAAGGGCCTCAAGACGCAGCGCGGGCGCAGCGTTGCGGCCTGCGCGGCGATCGGCGCCGCGGCGGGGTCGGTCGTGCCGGTCCTGGGCACCGGGATCGGCGCGACGCTCGGCGCGGCAGCGGGGTTCGTGCGCAAGCTGTGAGCCGCGCGCCGGCGATCCTTACGATCGGCTATGCTCATGCCAGCCAACCCGGGCTGGTCTCCGCGCTGGTGGCCGCCGGAGCCGAGGTGCTGGCCGATGTGCGCGCACTGCCCAATTCACGGAGGCCCGGCTTTTCCAAGAACTCCTTGCGAGCTGCGGCGGAGCAAGCAGGCATCGTTTACCGCCACTTCAAGCATCTCGGCACGCCCAAGGAGGGACGTGACGCGGCGCGGCGCGGCGATTACGCAACGCTTCGGCAGGTCTATTCGGGCCAGTTGGAACTGCCGGAGGCCCTGGCGCAGATGGCCGAGTTGCGCGATCTGGCCTTGGCACGACGCACCTGCCTGCTGTGCTACTGCGCGACGTGCGACAAGTGCCATCGCGGCCTGCTGGTGACGGAACTGTTCGCCGATTTCGAACGCTTGGACCTCGAGCCGGCCCTCATCTGACGCGCGCTGGCAGGATAACGGGCGGGACATTGCGCATGCACACATCGAAACTGTTTTTCGACAATTGGGATGTGATCATCCGCACGATCATCGCCGCGGTGGTCGCCTATGCGGGGCTGTTGCTGATCCTGCGGGTCAGCGGCAAGCGCACATTGTCCAAGCTGAATGCGTTCGACTGGGTGGTCTCGGTGGCGCTGGGCTCCACGCTGGCGACCATCCTGCTCAGCGCCGATGTTGCGCTGGCTGAGGGCATCCTTGCGCTCTGCCTTCTGGTCGGCCTGCAATGGCTTGTTGCGCGGACTTCGATCCACTGGCCCGCCTTCAGGAAAGTCATCCGGTCAGAACCGCGGATCCTGGTGGAAGATGGCGAGTTTCTCAAAGGCGCCCTGCGTACGGAGCGGGTGACGCAGGATGAGGTGACCGAGGCGGTCCGCAACAAGGGCTTTGGCGATCTCTCGCAGGTAGCGGCCGTAGTGCTGGAGACCGATGGCTCGTTCAGCGTGATCTCGCGCGACAAGGCCGGCAATCGCAGCGCGCTTGATGGGGTGAAGGGCCTACCGTCTAAGCGCGAGGCAGGCTGAGGCGGCGCGGACCCGCACGGGCGCTTGCGCGTTCGATCCGGCATGTTCTTCGACAATTGGTCCGACATCGGGCGTGTGTTCGCCATCACGGCGACGGCCTATGCGTCGATCGTGATCATCCTGCGGGCAAGCGGCAAGCGCTCGCTGTCCAAGATGAATGCCTTCGACTTTGTCGTCACCATCGCGCTGGGTTCGATCCTTGCCAGCGTCATCCTTCTGAAGGACGTGGCGCTGGCCGAGGGAATCGCTGCATTCTTGGGCCTGGCGCTGCTGCAATTGCTCGTCACTTGGCTGTCCAACAAGTCGGATACCCTCGCGACAGCGTTCCGATCGACGCCGAGGCTGCTCCTCGCGGATGGCAGGTTCCTGGACGAAGCACTGGCGAGCGAACGGGTGACGCGGGGTGAGGTCGAGGCCGCGATCCGCAAGAGGGGCCACGGCCGTGTCGAGGATGTCTCGGCCGTGGTGCTCGAATCCGACGGCACGCTGAGTGTCCTTTGCGAAGGCAAGGCCAGCGATTGCAGCGCCTTGCGCAGCGTGCTCGATTCGCGCGAAACCAATTGCTAGCAGCGGCGCTCAATGCGCCTGTAGTTCCTCGTTCAGAAAGGCAGCCATGTCCTTCATGTCGACGGCGCGATGAAGGAACGCCTCGCCGATGGCCCGGAGCAGGACGAAAGACAGCGTACCGGCATCCATCTTCTTGTCGTGCAGCATGTGCGCGGCAAGCCGATCACCATCGCAATCGAGGCCGAGCGCGGCAATCTCGCTCGGCAGGCCCGCGGCGGAGATGGCAGCGGTAATGCGCTCGGCATCCCGATCGGCAAGGCGGCCGATGCGCGCCGAATAGCGCGCCGCCAGCACCATGCCGAGCGCCACCGCCTCACCGTGCAGCAGGCGGTCGGAAAAGCCCGTCTCGGCTTCGAGCGCGTGGCCGAATGTGTGGCCCAGATTGAGCAGCGCGCGCGTGCCCGTCGTCTCGCGCTCGTCCTCGGCCACGATCCGCGCCTTGGCCTGAACGCTCCTGGTCACGGCATATTCCTGCGCTGCCCTGTCGCCCGAGAGCACCTCGCCGCCATGCGCTTGGCACCACTCAAAGAAACCCGCATCTCCGAGAATGCCGTATTTGATCACCTCGGCATAGCCTGCGCCCATCTCGCGCCGGGGCAGCGTATCGAGCGTGGCGAGGTCCGCCAGCACCAGGCTCGGCTGGTGGAAGGCGCCCACCAGGTTCTTGCCGGCGCGTGTGTTGATCGCCGTCTTGCCGCCGACCGAGCTGTCCACCTGCGCGAGCAGCGTGGTGGGCAATTGGACGAAGCCGCAGCCACGCTTGAGGATGGATGCGGCAAAGCCGGTCAGGTCGCCGACGACACCGCCACCGAGTGCAAAGATATGGTCTCCGCGCTCGACGCCCTCGGCAAGCAGCCAATCGACGAGGTTCTCGAGGCCGGCCCAGCTCTTGGCAGCCTCGCCGGGCTCGACAAGAAACCAGGCGGGCTCGCGCCCGCTGGCCTGCAATGATTGCGCCAGCCGCTCGCCATGAAAGGCATGCGCGCTGCGGTCGGCGATGATCGGCACGCGCGGCTTGCGCATGAACGCCCGAGCGAGCTCGGCCGTATCCTCCAGCAAGCCCGTGCCCACCCGCACCTCATAGGAACGACCGGCAAGCTCGACGCGGATCACAGCCATTCGTCGAGTGCCTCAATGATCCGGCCCGCCGTCTCGCCAATCGGGCCAGCGTCGCTGACCACGCGGATCGGAGCCTGCGCATAAGCGGGCCTGCGCTCGGCAAGCAGGCGCTTGAGCACCTCGCGCGGATCGCCGCTGCGCAGCAGCGGCCGCGTATCCTTGCGCATCACCCGCTCGAGCAACGTCTCGAGCTCGCTGTCGAGCCAGATGGCGATCCCCCGATCGAGTATAAGGGCGCGCGTCTCGGCTTGCGCGAAGGCACCGCCGCCGGTGGCGATCACCCGTGCCTCGCCGTCCAGCATCCGGGCGATGACGCGCCGCTCGCCGTCGCGGAAATGCGTTTCACCGAATGCCTCGAAGATGTCCGGGATGGACATGCGCGCCGCCGTGACGATCTCGTCATCGGCATCGGCGAAGGGCAGTTCGAGCATGGCGGCAAGCTTGCGCCCGATGGTCGACTTGCCCGCGCCCATCATGCCGACCAGCACCAGGGGCCTGTCGATGCGGGTGCATAAGCGCTCGACCGCGGCGGCTGTCGAGCGCGCGGCGCGCGGTGCCCCGGCAGCGGTGCGTGCCGCGCCCAGGCTGGCGTCCTGGGACTGCGGAGGAGAGGCGGCGGGGTTGCGCATTGCCGCACGGCCTATAATTGCGCTACCCGCCCGTGCAACTTCTACGATTGGGAAAGGTCCTGAAGCTGGTGGCGATGAAGCTGCGCAATGTCTGGCTCGTTCTGCTCGTGCTCCTCCTGCTGTTCCTGGCTGTCGCCTGGATCGATGGCGGGCGGGAGGAGCAGCGCATGATCGTGGAGCCGGTCGAGCTGCCGGAGATCGAGGAATGAAGTGGCGCTGGCATCTGGGCGGTGCCGCTCTCGCGGTGAGCTCCACGCTGGCGCTGGCCGCGCCTGAATCGCTGCTGCCGCCGCTGTTCGATCAGCCCGCGCCGTCGCCCTCTCCTGCGCCTTCCGCCGCGCCTCCGCCGGTGCAGCCGCCCCGGCCCTCGCCAGCGCCGTCGACGCGTCCAGTGCCGTCTACGCCCGCACCGTCATCCTCCCCGGTGATCCAGCAGGTTCCTGATCGCGTTCCTGATTCCACGGTGGGAGCCGGGCCAAGCAATTCTTCTGCCAGGCCCGACGGCCTCGACCTTCCACCCGACTTTCCGTCGCTCGCCGAGCTTGAGGCAATGGACGAGGACGAGCTCGACGCGGTGTTCGGCCTGCAGCCGCGGTTCGACATCCCGCCCGGAGCGAGGCGCGCCGTCGAGCGCGTCGGCCTGATGGCCCCGGCCGAAGGCGGTTTTCCGGCCAATGCGCTGGCCAGCCAGTCGCCTGCGCTCGTCCGCGCTGCGCTTCGCGCGACGCGCGGGCCGCTGGTGTCGCGCTGGGGGCACATCCTGCTGCGGCGCGCCTTGGCGAGCCGGCTCGATGCGCCGCGCGGCATGAACCCTGTCGAGTTCGCTGCTCTGCGTGCCGGGCTGCTCAACCGCATGGGCGAGGGCATGGCAGCGCGCGGTCTGGTGCAGGACATCGAATCGGCCAATTACAACCGCGCGCTCGCCGATGCGGCCTTTGCCGCTTACCTCTCCACTGGCGATCTTCTCGGCATGTGTCCGGTAGCGCAGGTGCGCGGCGATCTGCGCGAGGATCCCGAATGGGAGATGATGCAGGCGATCTGCGATGCCTATTCGGGCGAGGAGCGCAGCGCGCGCCGCCGGCTCGATCGCGCACTCGGCACAGGCCAGGCTCCCGCCATCGACGTGCTGCTCGCCCAGCGCTTCGCGGGCGCGGCGGGGGAGGGGCGGCGCGCGGTCGATATCGAGTGGGACAAGGTCGAGGAGCTCACGCCCTGGCGCCACTCGCTCGCCCGCGCTCTGGGCGTCGAGGTGCCCGATAATTTGCGCGATGGCGCCGGCGCGCTCTACGGCATCTCGGATGTCTTGATCCCGGCGATCCCGCTGCCGCAGCGCATCGCCGCCGCGGATCAGGCAGCGCAGCGCGGCGTCCTGTCGTCCTCGGCCATGGTCGACCTTTACTCGCAGGCCTTTGCAAGCACCGACCTGGCGGAGGCCGAGCGGCAGGCGGCGCAGACCCTGCAACAGGCCTATGTCGCACAAGGGACAACCCAGCGAATGGCCGCCATCCGTTCGCTGTGGGAGCCAGAAGGCAGCTACGCGCGCCAGGTACTTACCGCCTATGCCGCCGCGCGCCTGCCGGTCGTCGAGACGCTGCTCGACGATGCGCCGGGCATTCTCGCCTCGATGCTCACCGCCGGCCTCGATCGCAATGCGCTGCGCTGGAGCGCGATGATCGAGGACGGCAGCCCTGCGTGGGGCCTGCTGGTCTTCGCCCAGGGACCGGGCGCAGGCACGGTCGGCAGCGGAGCGGTCGATACCTTCGTCGACGCCGATGCGAGCTCCGACCGGCGCAAGTCGCAATTCCTGTTGGCAGGCCTGGCGGGGCTGGGCCGTATCGATACCGGCACGGCGGGCGGCTATGCGGAGGAGCTTGGTTTCAATCTCGAACGGCAAAGCCCCTGGAGCGTGCGGATCGACCGGGCAGGCGAACTTCGGAACGGCACGCTCGTGGCGCTGCTGGCGGGGCTCGGCATGCAGGGCTCCGGGTGGGAGCGGATGACCGCGCGCCACTTGTTCCACATCGTGCGCGCGCTCGACCGGGCCGGGCTCAACGCCGAGGCGCGCATGATCGCGGCCGAGGCGGTGGCGCGCGCCTAGCAGCGCCGCCTGCGGGACAAGGCCGACCGGCCCCATGATCGACGAATTTCTTGCCATGCTCGCGGCGGAGCGCGGGGCGGCGGCCAATACGCTTGCCGCTTATCGCCGCGACCTGGAGGGCAGTGAAGCGCTCATCGGCGACCTCGCGCTGGCGGATCGCGCAGCGCTCGCGCGCCTTGCGGGGTTCTGGGCGGACCTTGCGCCGGCGACGGTGGCACGCAAGAGTTCGGCGCTGCGCCAGTTCTATGGCTTTTGCCTAGACGAGGGGCTGCGAAAGGATGACCCCACGCCAGCCCTGCCGCAGCCAAGGGCCCGCCGGCTGCTGCCCAAGATCCTCTCGCATGACGAAGTGGCGCTGCTTTTCGAATGTGCCGATGACGAGGCGCAGGGCGCTTCGCCGGCTTCGATCCGCACGCTGACGCTGCTCGAGCTGCTCTACGGTTCCGGCTTGCGGGCGACGGAGCTTGTCTCGCTGCCGCTTGCCGCCGTGCCGCGTGATGCGCCCATGCTCACCGTGACCGGGAAGGGCGCGCAGCAGCGCATGGTGCCTGTATCGGGGCGGGCGCGGCAGGCGCTCTCGCGCTGGCTCGCGGTGCGGCCGGGCGGCACGACGTGGCTGTTTCCTTCGCGCACGGGCCACTTGACCCGGATCCGCCTCTACCAGCTCGTCAAGGAGCTGGCGGCGCGCGCCGGCCTCGATCCGGCCAAGGTCAGCCCGCATGTTCTGCGCCATGCCTTCGCCACGCACCTGCTCGAAGGCGGCGCGGACCTGCGAGTGTTGCAGACGCTGCTTGGCCACGCGGACATCACCACCACGCAGATTTACACGCATGTCGATGCCGCACGGCTGGTGGCACTGGTCAATGAGCGGCATCCGCTCGCCCGGGCACTTGCCGCCACGCCTCGCGGCGTTTAGCGCACCACGATGATTTCCTATCTCGAATTCGAGAAGCCCGTCGCCGAGCTCGAAGGCAAGATTGCCGGGTTGCGTGCGGCTGCCGGCAGTGGTGACGCCATCGATATCTCGAGCGAGTTGCGCCGTCTCGAGGCCAAAAGCGCCGAATTGCTGGCCGAGACCTATCGTGCGCTCACGCCCTGGCAGAAGACGCAGGTCGCCCGCCATCCCTCTCGCCCGCATTTCCGCGATTATGTCGAGCATGCCTTCACCGATTTCCTGCCGCTCGGCGGCGATCGCCTGTTCGCCGAGGACGAGTCGATCATGGGCGGCTTCGCCACGCTCCACGGCCGCAAGGTGATGCTGATCGGGCACGAGAAGGGCCACGATACGCAAACCCGCATCCGCCACAATTTCGGCATGGGCAAGCCCGAGGGCTATCGCAAGGCGGTCCGCCTGATGGAGCTGGCTGCCCGGTTCGGGCTGCCCGTGGTAACGCTGGTTGACACGGCCGGCGCCTTTCCGGGCGTGGAAGCCGAGGAGCGCGGCCAAGCCGAGGCCATCGCGCGCTCCACCGCAGCGTGCCTGGCGCTGGGCGTGCCGATGGTGGCGGCGATCGTGGGCGAGGGCGGGTCGGGCGGCGCGGTGGCGCTGGCGAGCGCCGAGCGGGTGCTGATGTTCGAGTACGCCATCTATTCGGTCATCTCGCCCGAGGGCTGCGCCTCGATCCTCTGGCGCACGGCCGAGAAGGCTCCGCAAGCGGCCGAGGCCATGCGGCTGACGGCCCAGGATCTCGCCGAGCTCGGCGTCATCGACCGCATCGTGCCCGAGCCCGCCGGCGGGGCGCATCGCGATCCTCGCGCCGCTGCCGAGGCGCTGGGGCACGCTATTTTCGAGGAACTCGCAACGCTTGACGGAAAGCCTGCCGACACATTGCGGCGAATGCGTGAGGAGCGCTTCCTCGCGATCGGCCGTAACCTTTGATAAGGCTTGCACGGCGGACGCTGCGGGAACATTGGCGGCGACAATGATTCATTAAGCGATCGGAAACTACGCCACTCGATGGCGCCCACCGGTCGCAATCGCAGGGAGACACTCAGATGCCACGCAGCCCCGCCGCTCGCCTCGCCAATCTTTCGCTCGGCGCGGCCGCAGCGCTGGCCCTTTCGGCTTGCGCCAGCGTGCCCGGCGCCGACCTTCCGCCCGGCACACCGATTACCCCTGCCGAGGCGCAGCAGGGCGCGCAATACCACCCACAGTTTATCGCCGAGTTCGGCGGAGCGATGAGCGGGCCGCAGGCGGCCTACGTGGGTCAGGTGGGCTCTAACATAGCTGTCCAGTCCGGCCTCGCCAACAGCCGGGAGGCGTTCGAGGTCACGCTGCTCAATTCTCCGGTGAACAATGCGTTCGCGGTGCCCGGCGGCTATGTCTATGTTACCCGGCAGCTCGTCGGGCTGATGAACAACGAGGCCGAGCTGGCTGGCGTGCTGGGACACGAGGTGGGCCACGTGGCGGCCCGGCACTCGGCGCGGCGGCAGCAAACGGCGGGGCAGAACCAGCTGCTTGGCGTGCTCGGGGCGGTGCTCTCGGGCGCGGTTCTGGGTGATTCGCAGCTCGGCAGCACGCTTTCCCAGACAGCATTGCAGGCCTCGCAATTGGCCACGCTGAGCTATTCGCGTGGGCAGGAGATCCAGGCGGACGAGCTCGGCATCCAATATCTCAAGGGTGCCGGTTACGATCCGCGTGCCATGGCGACGCTGCTGCAAAGCCTGGCGGCGCAGGATGCACTTGATGCGCAGCTGCAGGGTCGCGGCGACGCAACCATGCCCGAATGGGCCTCGACCCACCCCGATCCCGCGAGCCGGGTGCAGAATGCGCTCGCCACGGCCGGCCAGGTGCCGGGCATCACCAATCGCGAGACCTTCCTCTCGCGCATCGACGGGCTGCTCTACGGGGACGATCCGGCCCAGGGCGTCGTCGACGGAAATCAGTTCCTCCACCCCGAAATGCGCCTGGCTTTCAGTGCGCCGCAGGGCTTCTACATGGTCAATGGCACGAGCGCTGTGACGGTCAACGGTGATGCGGGCAAGGCGCAGCTCACTGCGGGACAGTATAGCGGCAATCTGGAGGCTTATGTGCGACAGGCCTTCCAGACCGTTGGAGGGGAACAGGCGCTTGCCCCGCAGAGCATCCAGCGCACCACAGTGAACGGCCTCCCGGCCGCCTATGGCACCGCCCGCGTGAATAACGGCCAGCAGCAGATCGACGTGACGGTGTTCGCTTACGAGTTCGGCGGTAACCAGGCCTACCATTTCGTCTCGATCACCCCCGCCGGTCAGTCGGGCGTGTTCAACGGCATGTACGGATCGATGCGCCGGCTCAGCGCGTCGGAGGCCAGCGCAGTCGTTCCGCGGCATATCGATGTGGTAACGGCCGCTCGTGCCGACACCGTGCAGACGCTGGCGCAGCGAATGGCTTACGACAATGCGCAAGAAGCGCGCTTTCGCATCCTCAACGGTCTCGGCTCCTCCGGACAGGTAGTTCCGGGCGAGCAATACAAGATCGTGGTTCGCGGGAGCTGAGGTCGGGCGATTCGGCGAAGTTGGGCGATTTGGAGAGGGGTTGGAGCGCATGCAGGCTCCGCCTGCCGAATGGCTAAGGTTCGGTCGCCAGCAACTTGAGTTGGCCGCGAGCGTGCGCGGATCGGGGCGACTTAGGCGTTTCATCTCTGTGGCGAGACGGAGTGCCGAGCGCGGATTAGGGTGCGGAGCAGGCGTTTACATGGCACGCTCTTGCTGGGCCCGGCTGTCCCCTTTCTTCCGTATTCCATGGCCCGCCAAAGCTGCTCATCCGCAATGCCGCTACAGCTGGTGAGGGCATGCGGGAAGGTTGCCGGCCAAGCTCACAAGAAAAGGGCGGCAGGTTGCCCGGCCGCCCAATTCGATCGCTACTTGAAAAACCTTACTTGGCGGACGCCGGGTCGGCGAGCTTAGTCTGAACTTCGTTGAAGGTCGAGCTCAACTCGGTGCCAATGCCCTGCATGGCGGTAATGGCGGCGACCGCGATCAGGGCGGCAATGAGGCCGTACTCGATGGCGGTCGCGCCGGCCTCGTCCTTAAGCATCGTCTTGATCAAGCGCATCTTTGTCTCCTGTGAAATCTCGTACCCGGCAGACCGGCTGGCGTACGGCCGGGGGCCAGGTGTCATTAGGGTGCATTCGTTGATATATACCTAAGTTCAGCCTGCATTCTGGACTTGGGCAGCAATCTCGTTCCACTGCGAGGTCGAGGAATTTGCCACCCATTGCAGCGAGGAAACGATGGCCAGGGCCATGACCGCCACGATCAGCCCATACTCAACCATCGTCACGCCGCTGGAATCCCGCGCCAGACGTCTCATGAACGCTGCCATTCGCATTGCTGGCCTCCGGTCAGAAAGTCGGGTCGCTTCGGCCTCTGGCAGGCAATCTTTAAGACGAGGTTAGCGCATCCCCCCAATCAGCGATCCACAACATTCGCCGGCCTGGCTGCCGGTCGTCGCCCTGGCCTTGTTTGATCGGCAAGGCCGCGTGCTCCTGCAGCAGCGGCCCCCCGGCAAGCGGCATGCCGGCCTGTGGGAGTTTCCTGGAGGGAAGGTCGAGCCGGGAGAAACCCCGCGCGATGCGTTGGTTCGCGAGATCGAGGAAGAGCTCTCCATCGTGCTCGACCCTGGCGATCTCGGGCCGGCGCTCCTGGCCGAGGAGGCGGGCGAGCCGCCGATCGTGCTGCTGCTTTATCGCGCGCGACGCTGGCAGGGGCCGGTCGTCGCCAGGGAGCGGCAGCCCTGGGCTTGGCACGATCGGCAGGGTGCGGCGCGGCTGGAGCTTGCGCCGATGGACCGCTCGCTTCTCGCACGCCTGCTCTTCTAGTGCTTGCGGACCGCTATGAGTACGACCAACGCCTATTGCCAAGCCCGCCAGGTCCCCTTATGTGGCCCCCTTCCAAGCGCCCGTAGCTCAGCTGGATAGAGCACCAGACTACGAATCTGGGGGCCGGAGGTTCGAATCCTTCCGGGCGCACCAAATTTCCTGCCGCCAGGCCGAATGAGATCGGGCAGAAGTATCGCTGGCCAGGCCGTGCGTTTGCTTTTGCAGGTTCTTTTCCTTGTCTGTCCCAGACTGGATCCGGTTCCAGCCAGTGGAGGACGAGGGGCTTGCTTGTCGGTTACTCCGTCAAGCCATTCTGAAGGGAAAATTTCCGTGTCCGAAGATATCTTCGCCCGCCTGAAGGAAGATCACGACCGCCAGCGCGAGCTGCTCGATCGAATCGAGGGGACCCAGGAAGCGGGGCAGGAGCGGCAGGAGCTGTTCATCGCCTTCACGAAGGACGCCAAGAGCCACGCTGCGGCCGAGGAGCAAGCGCTCTACTCGACCATGATGCGCAAGCCAGAGACGACCGACGAGACCCGGCACTCCGTAGCCGAGCACCACGAGATCGAAGTGGCGCTCAACGACCTGGCGGCAACCGAGCTTGCCTCGAGCGAGTGGCTGCCCAAGTTTCGCCAGCTGAAGCACGATTACCTCCATCACATCGGCGAGGAGGAAGACGAGCACTTCAAGGATTTCGAGCAATATCTCACGCATGAGGACGAGATTCACCTCCGTGAGGTATTCGAGCGGCGCAAGGCGGCCGAACGCGCAACCGCCGAAGTCACGCCCGTGAAGGCCGAGGACGCCAAGGAATAGCCATACCAGCGGGGGAGGGGCGCTTGAGCGAGCGGCCAGCGGTGATCGCCGGCTTCGTTGACGATTCGGTCGAGCCGGGCGTCTGGCGTTATGCCCGTGCCCGCCGCGCACGCGTGGTGATCGACGCCGAGAATTACTTCGACCACATGCAGCAGGCCATGCTCGGGGCCCGCGAGCGCATCCTGATGATCGGTTGGGATTTCGATACGCGCATTCACCTCAGCACCGGTCGGCGCTGGTGGCAGAAGGGCTTCAACCGTACCTATCCGTTGCGGCTGGGTAGCTTTATCCCGTGGCTCGCGCGGCGCAATCGCAAGCTTGAGGTCCGGATACTCAACTGGACCTACAGTGTCGTCAAGTTCGCCGGGCGCGGATCGATGGCGCTCGACATCCTGCGCTGGTATCCGCACCGACGGATCGATTTCAAGTTCGACACCGCGCATCCCATAGGCTGCAGTCATCACCAGAAGATCGTCGTAATCGACGACAATTTCGCTGTGTGCGGCGGCATCGACATGACAACGCGTCGTTGGGATACGCGCGCGCACCTCGACGATGATCCGCGTCGCAAGCGGCCCAATGGCGAGCCCTACGGTCCATGGCACGATCTGACCATGATAGTGGAAGGCGATGCGGCGCAGGCGCTTGAGGAGCTGGGCCGCTATCGCTGGGCCCGGGCCGGCGGCAAGCCGCTCAAGCCCGCGCGCCGCACCATCACAAGCGCCTGGCCCGAGGACCTCGCCGCCGATTTCGAAGACGTCGAGATCGGCATCGCGCGCACGCGCGCGGAATATAACGGCGAACGCAAGATCGACGAGATCGAGCAGCTATTCCTTCGGCAGATCGCCGCGGCCAAGCACTTCATCTATGCCGAGAGCCAGTACTTCGCCTCGCGCAGCATCGCCGAGGCACTGGCCGTGCGGCTCGCCGAGCCCAACCCTCCGGAAATCGTGATCGTCCACCCCATCTCGGCCGACGGCTGGATGGAGACCAAGGCGATGGACCCCGCCCGCGCGCGGCTTTACACCGCGATACGGGAGCTGGATACGCAGGACCGCTTCCACCTCTACGTGCCCTTTGCGCGCGACACGCCAATCTACGTGCATGCCAAGCTGATGATCGTGGACGATCGTATCCTCCGGGTGGGCTCGGCCAATTTCAACAACCGCTCCATGGGGCTCGACAGTGAGTGCGATGTCTTCATCGATTGCGAGAGGCCCGGGAATGCGCATTGCTCGCAGCGGATCCGCGAAATGCGACTCTCGCTGCTTGGCGAGCATTGCGGCATTGATCCAGCAGAAGTGGCGCGGCTGATCGAGCAACACGGATCCATGGCGGGCATGATCGCCGGACTTGGGCCCGGGCGCGGGCGTACGCTGCGCCCGTTCCATCCCCAGCCGCTCAGCCATCTGGAGATCGAATTGGCCGATCGCGAAATGCTCGATCCCGAGGAGCCGCCGGCGATGTTCGAAATCCGGCCGCCCAGCCGTGGTCTTTTCCGACGCGGCAGCGTATTGGCGCGGTCCATGCGCAAGCTGAAGACTAAAGCCCAGCGACGATGAGCAGCCCTGAATGAGCAGCCTGATAGGCCCGGACGAGGACGATCCGCGCGGTAAGCCGCCGGTTCCGCCCGAAGTGCAGGACGCCGTGCGCACGCTGATCCGCTGGTCGGGCGACGACCCCACGCGCGAAGGCCTGCGGGACACCCCGCAGCGCGTGGCGCGTGCCTGGAAGGAATATTGCATCGGCTACCAGGAGGACCCGGCGGTCCACCTCAGCCGCGTGTTCGAGGAAGTGGGTGGGTACGACGAGATCGTGCTGCTCAAGAACATACCGTTCCAGAGCCATTGCGAGCACCACATGGCGCCGATCATCGGCAAGGCGGCCATCGCCTACCTGCCGACCGACCGTGTGGTGGGCATCTCCAAGCTCGCTCGCGTGTTGCACGGTTATGCCCGCCGCCTGCAGATCCAGGAGCGCCTTACCGCCGAGGTGGCGCAATGCATCTGGAATAATCTGGAGCCAAAGGGTGTCGCCGTGGTGATCGAGGCCGAACACGCCTGCATGACGGCGCGCGGCGTGCGTACCCCCGGAGTGGCCATGGTGACCAGCCGGGTCATGGGCGTCTTCCGACGTGATCAGAAGAGCAGGCAAGAAGTGCTTGAATTGATGGGCTACTGACCCCATCCGCACAGACGATCAAGATTGAAAGGAATGCAATGACCGCGCTTTATGTCAAAGGCGGACGCCCGCTTGTGGGCCGGATCGAGCCTTCGGCAAACAAGAACGCTGTCCTGCCCGTGTTGTGTGCAACACTTCTGACCGATGCGCCGATCACCTTGCGCAACGTGCCCGACATCACCGATGTGAACCGCATCGTCGCCTTCTTCGGCGAACTCGGTTCACGCGTGGAATGGGACAAGGCCGACAAGCGCCTGGATATCGACCATTCGTCCATTCCCGCTGGCGCACGCGCAACCTTGCCGCAAGCCATGCGCGCCTCGATCATGATGATCCCCGGCCTGCTCGCGCGGCTGGGCGAGGCGCGCCTGGAGCACGAAGTGAAAGGCTGCACCCTTGGCGCGCGCGAGATCGACCCGCATGTCGCGGTATTCCGCGCCTTCGGGGCGGATACCGGTACCGAAGGGCGCGAGATCGTGTTTCGCCAGACTGGCAAGGCCGAGGCCACGCGGATGTGGCTGGAATATGCCTCGGTCACCACGACCGAGAATTTCATCATCAGCGCGCTGACCGCCAAGGGCACATCGCAGATCGTCAACGCCGCGTGCGAGCCGCATGTGCAGGAGCTGTGCACCTTCCTTCAGGCCATGGGCGCCGTAATCTACGGCAAGGGCACCTCCACCGTGGCCGTGCAAGGCGCGGGCGAGCTGGGCGGGGCGGATTACACTTTCGCCGAGGATTACCATGAGATCGCCACCTTCCTGGCGCTCGCAGCGGTGACGGGCGGCGACGTATCGGTGAGGAACGGCCGGCCCGACCACTTCATGCTGATCGACCGCACGTTCGAGAAGTTCGGTGCCGAGGTGCAGCATGCCGATGGCTGGTCCCGCCTCGTCGCCCCGCCGCGGCTCAAAGTGCAGGAGAACTTCACGCAGCACCTGACGACCAAGGTCGAGGCGGCACCCTGGCCTTACATTCCGGCCGACCTGCTGCCGATCTTCATCGCGCTAGGGGTCAAGGCGCAGGGCCAGGTGATGTTCTGGAACAAGGTCTACGAGGGCGGGCTCACCTGGCACACCGAACTCTCGCTGTTCAACGCGCACACCTTGTTGTGCGACCCGCACCGCCTGATCACCTTCGGCGGCGACAGGCTGGTGCCCGCCACTGTGACCAGCCCCTACATCATCCGCGTGGCCATCGCGCTGCTGATGGTCGCCTCCTCGATCGAAGGCGAATCCACCATCCTTGACGCGGACCCGATGCGGCGCGCCCATCCCAATTTTGTCGACAATTTCGACAGGCTTGGCGCCGACGTGCGCTGGGGAGAATAGGCGGACGAGCCGGCGCCACTGGCAAAGCGCCTTTGCTGTCTTTGCGCATGGGGCAAGCGGACGTCGGCTTGGGCACCAGGAAGGAATACCGCAAGCACCTCTTGGAGCGCCGGAGCCGCATCATTCGAAGCATCTGGGCGGCTTGCCTGCTTCTCGCCGCGCTTAATCATGCGCGCGTTCTGCTTCAGCACGGATTATTTTGGACCTATGGTGGGGTCCGCTGGGCCAGCGCTGCTTACTGGTCCAGCCGACCCTCATAGACCCAATTGCCGCAGCCCTCTTGTTCGCCCGTCCTCGCATCGGAATACTGGCGTCAGCCGTGCTCATCGCAACGAAAGTCGTCCACAATTGGCTACGATGGCGCGGTATACACAAGAAGGCGAGTTCCTGACCCGCGTTGTGTCGAGCCCTTTGGTCATGAGCCAGATCGGCTTCATGCTATTTGTCGCCGGCACGGTTCGGGCCGCTTGGAAGGGCAGCTAGACCGGCCAAGATGCGTCACCAGTTCGGACCACACGAACGACTGCTTCTGCAGTCGCCGACCGTCTTCCGGCTGTCCTAGCCAGGATCCCTTTGCATCGCGGCCGTCTCCGCCACCAGCCTACCCGGCGCGCATGCAAAAAGGGGCGCCGCGAACGGCGCCCCGGCGGTGAGAAAACGCTACGCGCTCAGTGGCGGATCAGCGTGAGCATGTGCTCGGCGGTCGAGACCTTGAAGTCGCCCGGCTCCTCGATGTTGAGTTCGGCGACGGTGCCGTCATCCACGATCATCGAGTAGCGCTTGGAGCGCTTGCCCATGCCGTAGCCGGACATGTCGGCTGAAAGCCCCAATGCGTCGGCCAGTTCGCCATTGCCGTCCGCAAGCATGGTGATGTGGGCAGAGCCTGCATCCTTGTTCCAGCTCGACATGACGAAGGCATCATTGACCGCGGTGCAGGCGATCTCGTCCACGCCTTGCGCCTTGAGTTCCTCGGCCTTCTGCACGAAGCCGGGCAAGTGCTTGGCCGAGCAGGTCGGCGTGTAGGCCCCGGGCACGGCGAACAGAGCCACCTTGCGGCCGGCGAAGAACTCCCGCGAGCTGATCTTCTCGGGGCCGTCTGCCGTAGCCTTCACAAGCTGCACTTCGGGTATCGTATCGCCCTTGGAAATCGTCATCTCGATTATTCTCCTCATCTTCGTCGCTGTTGAAGATAGACCACGAAAGGCGCGGCGCAAGCATTGTCCCGCGCGCGGCCAGGCTGCCCGGCGGGGTTTACGAGTCGGGGACATGGGCTTATGTGCGACTGCGAAAACATGCGTTGCGTGGAGCCCCGGCGACGCCTCACTCTGAAAATGACAGGAGACAAGCACGTGGCCACTGCCGTCGCTGAGAAGGACTATATCATCAAGGACATCGCGCTGGCCGAATACGGCCGCGACGATATCGCCATTGCCGAAACCGAGATGCCCGGCCTCATGTCGCTGCGCGAGGAGTTCGGTCCCGGCCAGCCGCTCAAGGGCGCTCGCATCACCGGCTCGCTGCACATGACGATCCAGACCGCGGTGCTGATCGAGACGCTGGCAGCACTCGGCGCGGATATCCGCTGGGCCACCTGCAACATCTTCTCGACACAGGACCACGCGGCCGCGGCCATTGCCGATGGGGGCATTCCGGTGTTCGCGGTCAAGGGCGAGAGCCTGGCCGAGTACTGGGATTATGTCGGCCGGATCTTCGACTGGACCAATGGCGAGGACGAGGACCGCACCTGCAATCTGATCCTCGACGATGGCGGCGATGCCACCATGTTCGCGCTGTGGGGCGCGCGCGTGGAGGGGGGCGAGGACCTGCCCGAGCCTGGCAATGCCGAGGAAGTCGAGTTCCAGCGCGCGCTCAAGGCCTTTCTCAAGGCCAAGCCGGGCTATCTCACCAAGAGCGTGCAAGCCATCAAGGGCGTGTCGGAAGAGACCACCACCGGCGTCCACCGGCTCTACAGCCTCGCCAAGCAGGGCAAGCTGCCGTTCCCGGCGATCAACGTGAACGATAGCGTCACCAAGTCCAAGTTCGACAATCTGTATGGCTGCCGCGAATCGCTGGTCGACGCGATCCGCCGCGCGACTGACGTGATGCTCTCGGGCAAGGTCGCCTGCGTTGCCGGCTTTGGCGATGTGGGCAAGGGCTCGGCCGATTCGCTGCGCCAGGGCGGCGCGCGCGTGCTGGTCACCGAGATCGACCCGATCTGCGCGCTGCAGGCCACGATGGAAGGCTACGAGGTCGTCACCATGGAGGAGGCGGTCAAGCGCGCCGACATCTTCGTGACCGCGACCGGCAATGAGGACGTGATCACCGCCGAGCACATGAAGGCGATGAAGAACATGGCCATCGTGTGCAATATCGGCCACTTCGATTCCGAGATCCAGATCAGCCAGATGGACAATTACAACTGGAAGGAACTGAAGCCCGGCACCGACGTGGTTACCTTCCCGGATGGCAAGAAGATCATCGTGCTGGCCAAGGGTCGCCTGGTGAACCTCGCTTGCGCCACTGGCCATCCCAGCTTCGTGATGAGCTGTTCCTTCACCAACCAGGTGCTGGCGCAGATCGAGCTGTGGACCAAGTCTGGCGAGTACGACAAGGACGTCTACGTGCTGCCCAAGCACCTGGACGAGAAGGTCGCCGCGCTGCACCTCGATAAGCTCGGCGCACAGCTGACCCAGCTCTCGCAAAAGCAGGCCGATTATATCGGCGTGCCGGTGGAGGGGCCCTACAAGCCCGATCACTACCGGTATTGATCCGGCGCCGTTGAGCAGCGGTACTGATCCGGTGCTTTGCGGCCGCTCTGTGAACATGGGGGCGGCGAACTGGCCGGGGCAATTGATCAAGGGGCGGGCGACCATGTTGCCCGCCCCTTTGCTTGTGCCAAATTGTCCGGGATGGAGTGCGGCCGGTTGTATCCTCTCGCACCCCGGAATAGCGCGATAGACCTATGGAATTGACCACCACAGCTGCGCTGATGCTTGGCCTCGTGCTGGCGGGCTGGACGTTTGCCGCCGCCGCGCTTGCGCTCGCGGCGCGCGATCGTGCCCGCCAGGCGAAGACGTCACGCGCCGCGGTCCGGCGGCTGGCGCGGATGATCGAGCATTCGCCGGCCATCCCGCTGCTGGTTCGGGGCGACGGCGCGATCGAGGGATCGCCCCGATTGGCCGCGTGGCTGGGACTGGATGCGCTGCCGGAATTCCTCAGCGAACTGCGCACCCCGGATGCCGGTCTCGAGGCCGAGGAACTCGAGCGCCTGCGGCAGGCCGTGCGCCGCACGCTCAAGACCGCGGCACCGTTCCGCATGCATGTAACCCCTCGCGGCTCGCGGCGCAGCCTGGCGGTGTGCGGGCAATTTGCCGAGCGGCTCGTCGCGCCCCAAGGCGCCGCCCTGGTCTGGTGGTTCGATTTTTCGGAAAGCGACGAGGAACTCGCGCAGCTGCGCAACGAACTTGCCCTGCTGCGGGTGGATTTCGGCGCCGTCATGCGACTGATCGAGGCCGCGCCGCTCGCGATGTGGTTTCGCGGGCCAGATCTGGCATTGCGGATCGTGAATGATGCCTATGCCCAGGCGGTGGGCGCACAGGATCCGGGTGAGGTGCTGCGCGGGCAGATCGAGCTTGTCGAGGCGCTCGAGGGCCGCACTCCCGCGGAGGTGGCCGGCGAGGCACGCAGCGCCGGAAGGACCACCGAGCGCGTCGTGAGCGCCACGATCGGCGGGCAGCGCCGCGCGCTCAAGGTGTGCGACCTCCCGTTGGGGGAGGACGGCGTGGCGGGTTTTGCGATCGATATCGAGGAGCAAGAATCGCAAGGGCGCGCATTGCGCGCCTTCAGTGAGGCGCAGCGCGCCATGCTTGACCTGCTGTCAGTGGCTGTGGCGCAGTTCGATTACCATCGGCGTCTGGCTTACGCCAACCAGCCATTCGCACGCCTGTTCGGGCTTGGCGATGCAGACGAGGTCGGGCCGATGGAATTCCACCGCTTCCTCGACCGCGCGCGCGAAGCGGGCCGGCTGCCAGAAACCGGCGACTTCCCCGCCTGGAGGCGCGGTCTTGGCAATTGGTTTGGCGAGCATGATCCGGTCGAGGAGGTCTGGACACTGGCCGATGGCACGCATCTGCGGGTGGTGGGGTTGCCCACGCCCGACGGCGGGCTGGTCCTCCTGGCCGAGAATCGGTCCGAACATCTTGCGCTCTCGGCGGCAAGGGACATCCTGCTGAGAACCCGCACCACCATCTTCGATTGTCTGGGCGAGGCACTGGCGATCTTCGCGGCCGACGGAACCGTGCAGATTTGGAACCGGCGCTTCCCCGAGCTCTGGGGCCTTCCTGCCGACTATCTCGCGGAACGCCACCGCGCCGAGGACATGCTTTCGGCAATGGCACGCACGCTTGCCGAGCCGCAGGGTGCCGGCGCGATCGGGGAGGCCATCCGCGCAGCCACGCTCGAGCGCAGGTCGCAATCGGGCCAGGTGCGCCTGGAAGATGGACGTAGCCTTGAATTCTCGACTGTTCCCCTGCCCGATGGCAACGGCCTGCTGCTGTTTCGCGACGTCACCGCGCGGGAACAGGCCGAAGCGGCCTCGCGCGAGCGGGACATAGCGCTCGCCCGGGCGGATCAGGAGCAGAGCGAGTTCCTCATCGGGATCGCGGCCGCGCTGCGGACGCGCATCGTGGCGATTGGCGGATCGGCCGAGGCTCTGCGCAGCGGTGCGGCTGGCAGTCTGCCGTCGCCCGCTGCGGACCATCTCACCGCGATCCTGGATGCGGCGCGCGGTCTGGAGGCGCAGGTGACGGCCGCATTCGAGCGGGCAGGCCGTGCCGCGGGCTTGCCTGACCAGGAAGCACCATCGGTGCGCACCGAGGTTGAGCTGCTACCGCTCCTCACCACCATCGTGCGCGAGCGTGAAGCGGCGATAGAGGCCAAGGAGATGACGCTCGACCTGCGGGGAAGTCGGCGCGCGGGCACGACGCTGGCGGATGAGCGACAGCTAGCCCGCGCCATCGGCATGCTGCTGGACGAGGCGATCGCCGCGGCGCCGCGCGGCGGGCGGATTCTCGTCAACCTGTCGCGCGCGCGCAGGGAGGCGTTGATCGAGATTTCGGGACCGGTGGAACGTGCGGGTTCAGCCTCGGATGCCGGGGGTCTGGCGCGCACCACGGGCCGCGCCGCATCCCCGCCTGGCCGAACGGCGCCCGTCGAACTCGCCCGGCTGGGGATCGAGGCGCAAGGCGGGCGGGTGGAACTGCGCATGGCGGCCGACGGCACGAACACCGCGATTATCGCACTTCGATGACGAGGCCGCGCTCTATCGTGCCACTGCCCGACCTTGATGCCATGGCGGATCTCGGCGCGCGCATCGCCAGCCGGCTGGTTCGGGGCGACGTGGTGGCCCTGGAGGGAACGCTGGGCGCGGGTAAGACGACGCTCGCCCGCAACATCCTTGCTGCCTGTGGGTATCGGGGTGAGGTCCCCTCTCCCACCTTCACCATTATCGAGACCTACGACATGCCGGCGACCAGGCTTCCAATCGTCCATGCCGATTTCTACCGCCTCGATGATCCGGCCGAGATACGCGAACTCGGGCTCGACGATTACCGCGAGGGCGCCGCGCTGATCGCCGAGTGGCCGGACAAGGCCGGGGGCTTCGCGCACGAGCAGCAATGCCTCAGCATCAAGCTCGAAATTGCGGATCAGGGGCGCAAGGCGATTGTCGAAGGGGGCCCGGCTTGGCAAAGCCGCATGCCATGACCCAACATCTGCCCGAAGGGCTCGACGATTTCCTGGCCCAAGCGGGGTGGGGTGGCGCAGCAGTGGAGCCGCTGCCCGGTGATGCGAGCTTCCGCCGCTATTTCCGCGTGCGCGATCCGCAGGAGGCGGGCCGCAGCGCGATGCTGATGGACGCGCCGCCGCCGCACGAAGACCCGCGCCCTTTCCTCCATGTCGGCAAGTGGCTCGCCGAGCACGGTCTCAGGGCGCCGCGCATCTACGCCGAGCGGCTCGACAGCGGGCTGGTGCTCATTGAGGATTTTGGTGCCGACCGCATGCGCGACTGGCTCGATCGCCATCCCAAGGCCGAGGAGGCGGTCTATGCACGGGCGATCGACGCGCTGGTCGAACTGCATGCCCGTCCGCCCGGTCCCTTCGCGGCCTATGACATGGAGACCTATTTGCGCGAGATCGCGCTGTTTCCCGAATGGTTCTGCCGCCTGGCCAGGCTCGATGTCGATGTGGCCGGCTTCGAGAGCGCATGGCGCCAAGTGCTTGCGCCGTTGCTCGAGCGACAGGGCCCCGGCGTCACCGTACTGCGCGATTACCATGCGGAAAACATCATGCTGCTGCATCCCGATGAACAGGGCGGCGGCGAGCAGGGGCTGATCGACTTCCAAGACGCGCTGGTCGGCCACCGCGCCTACGACCTCGTCTCGCTGCTGCAGGATGCGCGACGCGATGTCGCGCCCGAACTCGAACAGCGCATGCTCGCCCGCTACGCCGCCAGCGCCGGGACCGGCGACGACTTCCTGGCCGATTACGCCCGGCTCGGCGCGCAGCGCAACGCCAAGATCGTGGGCATCTTCAGCCGGTTGTGGAAGCGCGACGGCAAGCCGCGCTACCTCGATCTCGTCCCGCGGGTCTGGGAGGCGATGGAGCGCGACCTTGCTTACCCGGCGCTCGAGCCCGTCGCCCGATGGTTCGACACCAACATCCCGCGCGCCGTGCGCGAAGCCAAGGGCGCGGCGCTGCGGTGAGCGATTCCGGCCGCCCGCTCGCCTCCGACAGCGCGATGATCCTTGCCGCCGGGCTGGGCAAGCGCATGCGCCCGCTCACGGCCAGCCAGCCCAAGCCGATGGTGCGCGTGGCCGGTAAGCCGCTGATCGACCATGCGCTCGATCGCCTGCGAGAGGCGGGGGTCGCGCGCGCAGTGGTCAACGTGCATTACCTTGCCGACACGATGGAGGCGCACCTCAAGGAGCGCGCCGAGCCCCGCATCGTGATCTCCGACGAGCGTGAGCGGTTGCTCGAAACGGGGGGCGGCCTGGTCAAGGCGCAGGACCTGCTGCCGGACCGGTTCTTCTGCCTCAACAGCGACAATATCTGGCTCGACGGGCCGATGAACGTCTTCACCGAGTTGTCCCGGATCTGGGATGCCGCGCGGATGGACGCGCTGCTGGTGCTGGTGCCGTACAAGAGCGCGCATAATTTCAAGGGCAAAGGGGACTTCCACATGGATGCGCGCGGCCGGCTGACGCGGCGCCGCTCCGGCCGGATCGCGCCGTTCATCTATAGCGGCATCCAGCTGGCTTCGAAGCGCCTGCTGCGCGACGCGCCTGAGGGCCCGTTCTCGACCAATCTGCTGTGGAACCGGGCCATTGACGAGGGGCGGCTCTACGGCATCGCTTTCACCGGCGCGTGGTTCGAGGTGGGCACCCCGCAATCGATCAGGCCGACCGAGGAGGCGCTCGAGCATGGCTAAGGATCGGAGCGCGGCGGGCTAGATGCCAAAGGGGTCGCCGCAGGTCTATTCCATCGCCGCGCATCGCGGTTTTGCCGATGCGCTGGTGGCGGGCCTGGTGCCGCGCTTTCGCGACGAGCATGTCGGACTGGCGCGGCTGACCCTGCTGCTTCCCAGCCGGCGCGCGGTTCGCACGGTGAGCGAGGCTTTCATCCGCCAGTTCGGTGCCGAGGGCAATGCGCGCGGCCTGCTGATGCCGCGCATGGCGGTGGTCGGCGATCTCGACCTGGAAGAGGCACTCGGCCCGCTGCTCGATCCGCTGGCTGCGAGTGCGGCGATACCGCCGGCGGCCGATCCCACCCGGCGCTGGCTGCGCCTGGCCGAGCTGATCCGGGCAGAGCGGGGCCGAGAGGCGCCCAAGGGCAGCGCGCTGCTGCGGCTCGCCTTCGAGACGGGCAGGGTGAGGGATCGCCTGCTCGCCGAGGAGATCGCGCCCGAGGACCTGCTCGGCGAGCGCGTGCTCGATCTGCTCGGTGACCTGTCCGAGCATTGGCAGCAGAGCCTGGAACTGTTCCGCCACGTGCAGAAGAGTTGGCTCGCCGAACTCGAGGAGCGTGGCGAGGTGGATGCGGCGACGAGGCGCAATCTGCTGTTTCGCCACGCCGCCGCCGCTTGGGCTGCGGACCCACCGCAGCGGCCGATCGTCGCGGCCGGCGTGACCGGCGCAGCGCCCGCCCTCGCGGCGCTGCTGCGCACGGTATCCGAGCTGCCGCAGGGGGCTGTGATCCTGCCCGATCTCGATCTGGCGATGGCGGACGAGGTCTGGGCGGAGCTAGGTCATGCCGGTGCGCCTGCTGCCGGCGGCGGCGAGGAGACGCCTTTCGCGCGCGGCGATGCGGTGACCCATCCGCAATACCACCTCAAGCTGCTCCTCAACCGCATGGGCATAGCGCGCGGCGAGGTGCAGCAATGGCACCGCGCCGGACTGGGCAAGGGGCCGCCGGCGCGCAGCCACGCCATTTCCAGCCTGTTCCTGCCGCCGCAAGCGAGCAAGAGCTGGGCCGATCTGCCGCCCGACCGCCGGCGCTTGGCCGGCATGCGGCTCGTCGCCTGCGCCAATCCCGAGGAAGAAGCCCAGGCCATCGCGCTGCTGGTCAGGAAAGCGCTCGAAACGGCCGGCCGCCGGATCGCGGTGGTGACGCCCGATCGCGGGCTCGCCTCGCGCGTGGTGCAGCACCTGCGCCGCTGGAACGTCGAGGCTGACGATACGGCCGGGCGCCCGCTGCCGCAAACCGCTGCGGGCCGGCTGTTCCTGCTGCTGAGCGAAATTGCGGCGGAGCAGGCGGCTCCCGTCCCCCTGCTGGCCTTGCTGGAACATCCGCTTGTGCGCGCGGGCGAGCAGCGCGGCGCATGGCTGGCGGCTGCGCGCGCCTTCGACCTGGCGCTGCGCGGTCCGCGGCCCGCGCCCGGCCTCGAACCGCTCCGCAGAGTGGCGGACGATGCGGGCCGGCGCGACTGGTGGGCGGGGGTGGAGGCGATCCTCGCACCCTTGTGCGCGGCGCCGCCGCGCCTCGCCGAGTTGCTCGACGCGCTGGCGGCGGCGGGCGAAGCGCTGTGCGGCGAGGCCTTGTGGGCGCGCGAGGACGGGCGCGCTCTTGCGCAGTTCATCGAGGAGCTGCGGCTTCATGCGCGCGAAGTGGGCACCGTCATCGAGCTGGAGGACGCGCCTGCCGCGCTCCGCGAGGCGATGGAGCGCGTGGCGGTGCGCCCGCCCTATGGTGGCCATCCTCGCGTGGCGATCTACGGCCTGCTTGAATCGCGCATGGCTCGCGCGGACCTGATGATCTGCGCCGGGCTCAACGAGGGCAGCTGGCCTGCGCGTCCCTCAACCGACCCGCTGCTCGCGCCGGCCGTCCTGCGCGCGCTGGGCGTGCCAGGGGCAGATTTCCGCATCGGCCTCGCCGCGCATGACTTGGCCGGTGCCATGGGCGCGCCCGAAGTGGTGCTGAGCCGCGCCCGTCGCGATGCTTCGGGTCCCACGATCGCCTCGCGCTTCCTGCTGCGGATACAGGCATTGCTGGGCGAGGATTTGATCGAGGATTACCGCGACGAGGGCATCGTGGAGCTTGCGCGTTCGCTCGACATCGGGCCGCGCGCCGACCCGCATCCTCGCCCGAGGCCGATGCCGACGGCCGAGCAGCGCCGCGTCTCGCTCAGCGTCACCGGTCTCGACCGGCTGCGCTCGGACCCGTACCAGTTCTACGCCTCGAAGATCCTCGGCCTGGCCGAACTGGAAGGGCTCGACGCCCCGCCGTCGCCGGCCTGGCAGGGGGAGCTGGCGCACGCCATCCTGGAAGATTGGCACAAGGGAAAGGGCAAGCTTGCGGCTTTGATGGAGGCGCATCTTGCGCGGATGAACGCCCATCCGCTCACCCGCGCTTTGTGGCGTCCGCGGCTTGAAAAGGCGCTCGATTGGGTGGGGGGCGAGATCGCCGCCGATCCGACGCGCCGCCCGGTTCTCATCGAGCAATGGGGCCGCATGGAGGTGAGGGGCGTAAGCATCCGCGGCAAGGCCGACCGGATCGACGCGCTGCCTGAGGGGAAGCTGGCCATCGTCGATTACAAGACCGGACGCCCGCCATCCGGCCGCGAAGTGGAGGCGGGCTATGCAATGCAGCTCGGCACGCTGGGGCTGATGGCGGAGGCGGGCGGCTTCGAGGACCTGGCGGGCGAGCCGGCGGCGTTCGAATATTGGTCTCTCGGGCGCAGCCGCGACAGCGAGACCGGGTTCGGCTACGTGTCCACCCCCATGCTCACCGGCAACAAGCGCAGCGGCATTCCACCTGACGACTTCCTGCCTGAAGCGCGCCGCTTCCTCCATGATGCACTCGATCGCTGGATATTGGGCGAGGAGCCGTTCACCGCCCGCCTCAACCCCGATGCGCCCGGCTATGCCACGTACGATCATCTCATGCGGCTCGACGAATGGGTCACGGAGCTGACGCGATGAGCTCCCCCGGCGCCTCCAAGGTCTATCCCCTCAAGGACAATCAGCGTCTCGCGGTGGAGCCGCGCGACAGTGTGTGGCTCTCCGCCTCGGCGGGCACGGGCAAGACGCAGGTCCTGTCCGCCCGCGTGCTGCGGCTGCTGCTGCGCCCCGAGGTGAGCCCCGAGCAGATCCTATGCCTCACCTTCACCAAGGCCGGCGCGGCCGAGATGGCGACGCGCGTCAACGAGGTGCTGGCGAGCTGGGTGCGGCTCGAGGATACGCGGCTGTTCGCCGAACTCGACGCGATCGGCGCAGCAACGGACGGGGAGACGCGGGCGCGGGCGCGCAGCCTGTTCGCCAGCGTGCTCGATTGCCCGGGCGGGGGCCTCAGGATCGACACGATCCACGCCTTCTCGCAATGGCTGCTCGCCGCCTTTCCGGAGGAAGCGGGCCTCGTCCCCGGCACCAAGCCGATGGAGGAGCGCGACCGCGGGCTGCTGGCGCATCGCGTGCTGGCCGAGCTGGTCGTGCGCTGGGAGGCCGAGGAGGATCGCGCCTCGCTCGAGATCCTCGAAATGCTGGCGGTGCGCATGGGGGAGGAGAAGGCCCGCGCCTGGCTGATGCGCTGCGCCGAGGCGCGCGCCGCCTGGTTCGGCCCTGGCGCATGGCAGCCGCCGATGCGGCCGCGGGTGGAAAGCCTGCTCGGCCTGCCAGAGGGTGCGGGCGCAGCTGAGCTCGCGGCTTTGTGCGTGGACGAGGCGTTCGACTGCGCTGCGCTCCGGCAATGCCTTTCCGCCCATGGCGCATGGGGCGCGAAGACCGGACGCGAGTGTGCAGAGGCCATCGAAGGCTGGCTCGCCGGAGACGCAGCCGCCCGGCTGGCTGGTTGCGACGCGCTGACGAGCGCTCTGTTCACCAAGGACCGAAAGCCGCGCGCGCTCAAGTCGCTCCTCGCGCACGATCCCGATTACGAACAGGCGGCCGGCGCCGTCGCTACCTGCCTCGATGGCATCGCGCAGGTCAGGGGGCTGGTCGAGCTCGCCGACTGGATTACCCCCGCGCTCGAGATCGGGCGCAAGTTCGCGCTCGCTTGGGACGAGGCGAAGAGCCGCGAAGGGCTGATCGATTTCGACGATCTCATCCGCCGCGCCGCGGCGCTGCTGGCGACGCCCGGCCTCGGCGAATGGATTCGTTACAAGCTTGACCGACGCTTTGACCACATCCTGATCGACGAAGCGCAAGACACCAATGCCGCGCAATGGTCGATCATCGACGCGCTGACGGAGGATTTCTTCACCGGTCTCGGCCAGCGTGACGGGCGGCTGCGGACAATCTTCGTCGTCGGCGATTTCAAGCAGGCGATCTTCCGCTTCCAGGGCACGTCCCCTGAGAATTTCCGCGCGGCACGCGAGCGGTTCCGCAACGTCATGGCCGAGACTGCGACACAAGCCGGTAATCTGCGCGAAGCCATCGAAGCGCGCGAGCTGGTCGAGCTGGGCCTTGGCCGTTCCTACCGCACCGCGCAGCCCGTGCTCGATTTCGTGGACGAAGCCATCGAGGCGATCGGTCCCGCTTCGTTCGGCCTCGACCACCGGCCAGAACCGCATGTTGGCGACCGGCGGCCGGGGCTCGTCACCCTGTGGCAGCCCGTCACCGGGCGTCCGGACGACGAGGATCCGGAGGAGGAGGGGCCCGAAGGCTGGATTTCGCAGCCCGAGCGGCGGATGGCCGATCGCATCGCCGCGCAGGTGAAGGCCTGGATCGACAGCGGCTTTGCGCTGCTCAAGGGCACGCCGCGCAATGCCGGGCCGGGCGATGTCATGGTGCTGGTGCGCAAGAGGCGCGAGCTTGCCGGGCTGATCGTGGCGCGGCTGCACGCGGCGGGCGTCCCGGTGGCGGGTGTCGACCGGCTGCGGCTCGGCGCGCCGCTGGCGGTGAAGGATCTCATGGCAGCGCTGCGCGTGGCGGCGCAACCGCTCGACGATCTCAGCCTCGCCAGCCTGCTCGTCTCGCCGCTCATCGGCTGGAGCCAGGACCAATTGCTGCGTCTCGGCTGGCGGGATGAGGCTGAGCGCAAGCGCGGCGTGCCACTGTGGGAGCACTTGCGGCGCTCGGCCGAGCCGGAAGCGGCAGAGGCCGTCGCCCATTTGCGCGACCTGCTCGCGCGCGCCGATTACGAGCCCCCGCAGGCGCTGCTCCACTGGCTGCTGGTGGGGCCGTGGCAGGGCCGGCGCAAGCTGGTGGCGCGGCTTGGGCGCGAGGCGAACGACCCGATTGACGAACTGGTCAACGCCGCCTTTGCCTTCTCCGCCGCGCACACCCCGTCGCTCCAGGGCTTCATCCAGTGGTTCGCCGCAGGGGAGGGGGAGCTGAAGCGCGAGCCCGGCGCCGATGCGGGGCTCGTGCGGGTGATGACCGTGCACGGCTCGAAGGGGTTGCAGGCACCCATCGTGATCCTGGCCGACGCGACGGGCAATCCGGACAGCTCGCCCATGCGCGGCCTGGCGTTGGCCGAGGAGCTTCCCCGCGGCGGCGGCAGGACGGTGCCGCTGCCCGAACTGCGCCAGGACGAGCGGATCGGCCCGATCGCCGCCGCCGAGCAAGCCGCCACCGCAGAGGAGCGGCAGGAGCATTGGCGCTTGCTCTACGTGGCGATGACGCGGGCGGAGGAGGCGCTGTTCATCGGCGGCGCGTTAGGCAAGCGTGAGAGCGAGCCTGCGCCGCAAAGCTGGTATGCGCGCCTGGCGCCGCTCTTCGGGGAGGATTGGCAGGAGGATGCGATCTGGGGCGCGCGGCAGGAGAGGGGCATCAAGGCCGCGCCCGTTCCGCGCCGCGAACAGCGCGAACTGCCGATCGAGCGGATTGCGCCCAATTGGGCCACGCGGCCCGCGGGGGATGAACCGCGCCCGCCGCGCCCGCTCGCCCCGTCGGCCGCTGGCGAGGAGCTCGGTTCCGATCCTCCGCTGCCCCCCGGCGAGGCCACGCATGCAGCCCGGCGCGGTATCCTGATTCATGCGCTGCTGGAGCGGCTGCCCGACGTCGCGCCGGCCGAACGCGAGGAGCGTGGGCGCGCCTGGCTCGCGCGCCATGCTTCCGATTGCGCGCCGGCGCTCCAGGCGGAGATGCTGGCGAGCGCGCTGGCGGCGATCGCCGATTCGCGCTGGGCCGAACTCTTCTCGCCCGCCGCTTTGGCCGAAGTGCCCTTGGCCGCGATCGTGGACGGCCAAGTGATCGCAGGCACGGCCGACCGGCTGCTGGTGGACGAGACGCGCGTGCGCGTCGCCGATTTCAAGACCGCGCGCCGGCCACCCGCATCGCTCGATGAGGTGCCGGCCGCGACTTTGCGGCAAATGGCATCATACGCGGCCGCCCTCGGCGAGATATATCCCGGCCGAACGGTCGAGGCGGCGGTGCTCTACACGCAGACGCCGGTTCTGATCGCGATCCCGCCCGAGCTGCTTGCCGTGCATCGGCCCGGCGCAGGCAAAGCGGGCTTGGCGCGCGTTCAGGAAAGCTATGCGACGTGAACCATTGTCGCGGCGAGCCTGCCGCCTAGATTGGTACCAAGTTTAAGGAGAAAAATAATGGCCACGAAAACCGTAACCGATGCGAACTTCCAGACCGAGGTGCTCGATTCAAGCAAGCCCGTTCTGGTCGACTTCTGGGCCGATTGGTGCGGCCCCTGCAAGATGATCGCCCCCGCCCTTGAGGAGATCAGCGAGGAAATGGGTGAGCAGGTGACCATCGCCAAGATGGACATCATGGAGAACCCTGAGGTCGCGGGCAGGATGGGCGTGCAGTCGATCCCCTATCTGGTTCTGTTCAAGGACGGCCAGCCCGTGGCGCAGAAGATGGGCGCCGCGCCCAAGAGCCAGCTCAAGGGCTGGATCGAAAGCGAGCTCTGATACGTGCGCCGGGTGCCCTCGGGCGCCCGGCTCTCGCCAAGAGCTCGGCGCCTTTCGCGACGCTAGAGCGCTCCTAATCCTTCGAGCCTGCGCGCCATCGCATCCCAGATCGCGGGGGTGGAAGCACCGATGAGACCCGTGCGAGCCTGCTCGTCGACACGGTAGGGCGAGCCGTCAGCGCGGGCGACCCTTCCGCCTGCCTCCTCGAGCCACAGCGCGCCCGCTGCATGGTCCCAGGAAAGCGTGCGGCTGAACAGCGACACATCGTTCACACCCAGACCAAGCCGCGGATATTGCTCGGCGGCGCAATAGGGGATGTCGGCCAGGCTGTAGTGCGGGGCGATGTGCTCGATCATCGCCTGGCGCTCGTCTTCATTCGCGAACAGCAGCGAGATCGCCGCGACGGGCGGGTCCTCGCCCGTGGAGCGCGCGGTGATCTTCTCGCCATCGACGAACGCGCCTCCGCCGCGATGCGCGGCGCAGAAGCGGCCCGAGAGGCAATCGTACAGCCAGCCCGATTGCGCCAGCCCACCATCCGCCTGCGCGACGATGATGCCGAACGGACCGTTGCCGGCCGCATAATTGCGCGTGCCGTCGATCGGGTCGACGATCCAGCAGGCGCCATTCAGCAAGCCGGCGACGGCAGGATTGGCATGGACTGTCTCCTCGCCCACCAGGCCGATGCCGGAATTGAGCTTCGCCAGACCTTCGAACAGCATGGCCTCGCTTTCGCGATCGGCCACCGTGACCGGATCGTTGCCGCCCTTGTCCTCCACCTCGCCCTCTTGGAGGTTGCGGAAGCGCGGGAGGATGACCTTCTCGGTCACGTCGCGCATGAGGGCGAGCATTTCGCGGTCGATAAGGCTCATGATGTTCTGGTCTCCGGCCGGGACCCGTATTGGCGCGGCAGATCCTCGCGCAGGTCGGCCCAATCGATCGTGCGGATGCGAGTGATGGCGGCATCTGGCGCGAGCACTCCGGCGCCGCCGGGGCCGGTGAGATCAGCTGCGATAATCGGCATTGATCGCGATGTAGCCATGGGTGAGATCGCAGGTCCAGATGGTGGCGCGCCCTTCGGCGAGACCGAGGTCGACCGCAATGTCGATCTCGTGCCCCTTGAGGTGCTCGGCGACGGGCCCCTCGTCATAATCGGCGAGCGGCAGGCCCTCGCGCGCAGCCCAAATGCCGCCGAAGCCGATCGACAGCCGGTCGCGGTCGGCAGGCTCGCCGGCCTTGCCGACGGCCATCACGACCCGGCCCCAATTGGCATCCTCGCCGGCAATCGCGGTCTTGACCAGCGGCGAATCGGCGATGGCGAGGCCGATCCGCCGGGCGCTCTGGTCCGAGACGGCGCCGGTCACGTCGATGGTGATGAATTTCTGCGCACCTTCCCCATCGCGCACGACGAGCTGCGCAAGCCGGCGGCAGACATCATGCAGCGCGGCGGCAAAGGCGTCCGCGCCCGGATCATCGAACGAGGCGAGCGGCCGGTTGCCGGCCTTGCCGGTGGCAAAGGCGAGCACCGTGTCGCTGGTGGAGGTGTCGCTGTCCACCGTGATGCAGGAGAAGGTTCGCGCATTGGCATCGGCAAGGCATTGCTGGAGGAAAGCTGGCTCCACCGCGGCATCGGTGAACACGTAGCCGAGCATGGTGGCCATGTCGGGCGCAATCATGCCGCTCCCCTTGATAATGCCGTTGAGCGTGATGCGCGTCCCTCCGATCATGGCGCTTGCCGTGGCGCCCTTGGAGAAAGTGTCGGTCGTCCCGATAGTTAGCGCCGCTTCCTCCCATGAGCATGAAGCTGCGCCCAGTGCGGCCTCTATGCCCGCGCGTGCCTTGTCCTTGGGCAGGGGCACGCCGATTACGCCCGTGGAGGAAACCAGCACCTCATTGGGATCGCAATCAAGACGCTCGCCCACCTGTGCCATGATCTGCTCGACCGCCTCGCGCCCGCGCCAACCGGTGAAGGCGTTGGAATTGCCTGCGTTCACCACCAGTGCCCGCGCGCGCCCGTGCTTGGCTTGCTCGCGGCCGAGCTCGACCTCGGTCGAACAACATACGTTGCGGGTGAACACGCCCGCCAGCGCCGTGCCCTCGGCAAGCTCGACATAGGTAAGGTCGCAGCGATCCCAATTTTTGTAGCGCGCGCGCGCGATCCGCAGCGTCACGCCTGCGATCGGCGGCATGTCGGGGAAGGGCAGCGCGAGAGGGGATCGGGCAAGGTCCATTGCCGCGCGCTGTAGTGGCCCGTGCCCCGCGCGTAAACGCGAATGAACGCTGGACGATCGGAGGCCGTGTGCCTATTTTGCGATGTGATGCTGCGTCAGTTGCTCACCGTCCTTGCCCTCTTCACGGGGCTTGCCGCTGTGGCGGAGCCTGCGCATGCGGCGCGGGTCGCTTCCGTTATCGAGAGCACGAGCCGGGCGGAGCAGGGCGTGGACTGCGCGAGCAAGCGCGTGCCGCTGGTGTTCCACGCCCGGGTGTCGGGCGCGCGGAGCGCGAGCGATGGGGCCCGTGCCTGGTCCGGCGATCCGGTCACTGTCCTGACCATCCAGTTGCAGGCTGATCGCGCGCGCGAATAGGGAGCGGCTGTCGCTCACCATTTCTGCACCCTGGCGCGCCTATACGGCGGGTCGCCAACGCATCACATCGACAGGATTCCCATATGTTCCAGGCGCTCGCCAAGTCGCTATTCGGTTCGGCCAATGACCGTTACGTCAAGTCGCTCGACAAGATCGTCGCGCAGATCAACGCGCTCGAGCCCCAGTTGCAGGACTTCTCCGACGAGGAACTCCAGGGGCAGACTGCCAAGTTCCGGCTGAAGCTGGAAGAGGGCAAGACGCTCGACGATCTGCTGCCCGAAGCCTTCGCCACCGTACGCGAGGCTTCCCGGCGCGTCCTCGGCATGCGCCATTTCGACGTCCAGATGATCGGCGGCATCGTGCTTCACCGCGGCGAGATCGCCGAGATGCGCACGGGTGAGGGCAAGACGCTGGTGGCGACGCTCGCCACCTATCTGAATGCCATTGAGAGCAAGGGCGTCCATGTCGTCACCGTGAACGACTATCTCGCGCGGCGCGATGCCGAGTGGATGGGGCAGCTCTATCGCTGGCTGGGCCTCACCGTGGGCGTGATCGTGCCCAACCTGCCCGAAGCCCAGCGGCGCGAGGCCTATGCCGCGGACATCACCTATGGCACCAATAACGAATTCGGCTTCGACTATCTGCGCGACAACATGAAGCACGAGCGCAGCCAACAGGTGCACCGCGCTTTCAGCTTCGCAATCGTGGACGAAGTGGACTCGATCCTTATTGACGAGGCGCGCACCCCCCTCATCATCTCCGGGCCGACCGAGGACAAGTCCGAGCTCTACGTGACGATCGACGCGGTCGTCAAAGCGCTCGAGCCCGAATATTACGAGGCGGACGAGAAGACCAAGAACATCTCGTTGACCGAGGATGGCACCGAAGAGGTCGAGAAGCGGCTTTCGGCGGCGGGGCTGCTCGAGACCGATAATCTCTACGACGTGGAAAACACGCTGGTCGTCCATCACCTCGACCAGGCGCTGCGCGCGGTGGTGATGTTCAAGCGCGACATCGACTACATCGTCAAGGACAACAAGGTCGTCATCATCGACGAATTCACCGGGCGGATGATGGACGGGCGCCGCTGGTCCAACGGCCTGCACCAGGCTGTCGAGGCCAAGGAGGGCGTGAAGATCGAGCCCGAGAACCAGACCATGGCCTCGATCACCTTCCAGAATTACTTCCGCATGTATCCCAAGCTCGCCGGCATGACCGGCACCGCGGCCACCGAGGCGAGCGAGTTCTGGGACATCTACAAGCTCAACGTCGTCGAGATCCCCACCAACGTGGGAGTGCAGCGGATCGACGAAGAGGACGAGTTCTACAAGAACACGGCTGACAAGTTCCGGGCCATCGCCAAGACGATCGCCGAGAAGAATACGACCGGCCAGCCGGTGCTGGTGGGCACGGTCTCGATCGAGAAGTCCGAACTGCTCTCGCAGTTCCTCGAGCAGGAGGGGGTCGAGCACAACGTCCTCAATGCGCGCATGCACGAGCGCGAGGCGCATATCGTGGCACAGGCGGGGCGGCTGGGCGCCGTCACCATCGCCACCAACATGGCCGGGCGCGGCACCGACATCCAGCTGGGTGGCAATGTGGACGTGCGCACCGAGGACGAATTGCGCGACATGGCGGAGGGGCCCGAGCGCGAGGCTGCCATAACGCGCATCAAGGAAGAAGTCGCAGCGGAGCGCCAGCGGGTGCTGGAAGCCGGCGGCCTGTTCGTGCTGGGAACCGAGCGGCATGAGAGCCGGCGCATCGACAACCAGCTGCGCGGCCGCTCCGGACGCCAGGGCGATCCGGGGCTGTCGCGCTTTTACCTGTGCCTTGAGGATGATTTGCTGCGCATCTTCGGGCCCGACACGCTGTTTTCCAAAATGATGAATTCCAACCTGGAGGATGGCGAGGCGATCGGTTCGAAATGGCTCTCCAAGGCCATCGAGACCGCGCAGAAGAAGGTCGAGGCGCGCAATTACGAGGTGCGCAAGCAGGTCGTCGAATACGACAACGTGATGAACGACCAGCGCAAGGTGGTTTACGAGCAGCGCGCCGAGATCATGGATTCCGAGCGGGTCGACGACGTGGTCGAGGACATGCGCCGCGACGCCATCAATGCCGTGGTCGGCACTGCCTGCCCGCCGGGCTCCTATCCCGAGCAGTGGGACATTGCGGGCCTGAAGGAGAAGGTGTCGGACGTGCTGGGGCTCGACGCTCCGATCGACGACTGGCTTGAAGAAGAGGCGGTCGAGCCCGAGCTGATCGAGGAACGGCTCCAGCAGGTCGCCGAGGACAAGCTGGCGCAGAAGGTCGGCGAACTGGACATATCGATCTGGCGCCGCGTGGAAAAGCAGATCCTGCTCGAGCGACTCGACCATCACTGGAAGGAGCATCTCGCCACGCTCGATGCGTTGCGCCAGGTGGTGTTCCTGCGGGCCTATGCGCAAAAGCAGCCCATCAATGAGTACAAGCGCGAGGCGTTTGGGCTGTTTGAGTCCATGCTCGAGACCATCCGCGAGGACGTGACCAAGGTGCTGATGAATGCGAACTTCCGCGCCGCACCGCCACCGCCGGTCAATTTGCCCGAGCTGCCCGCCTTCCTGACCGGGCATGTCGACCCCTTCACCGGGGAAGACGATTCGAACGACGGAGACGGGTCGCGCGGCCGCGAGGCGATGTTTGGCGCATTGGCGGGTTCGGTCATGGCGCAAGCGGGACCGGGTGGCGCGGAGAGGACCGATCCCTTCGCGGATCGCAATGTCAGCCGCAATGCGCCGTGCCCGTGCGGCTCGGGCAACAAGTACAAGCACTGCCACGGCGCCGCAGCGTGACGCTCGGCTCGCCGGCGAGGACATCCAGCGCGGGCAAGCTACGGCCCTAGCGAGGATGGGAGAAAAGCCCGCTTTGCCCCGCCACGTTGACGGGCTATTCTGCCCGAACACAAAGGGAGAAGCGCCTTGAGGACCATGCGACTAACGGCCGCCGCCTGTCTGGCCCTTGCCGGCCTTGCTGGCTGCACCACGAGCGATGTGGGCGGCAGCGCAAGCTCCGCGGTCGCCGCGGCACTTGCCGATACGAGCCGACCGGCTGCCGACATAGCGCGCGACGCCAACCGCAAGCCTGGCGAGATTGTCGGCTTCGCGGGCGTCGAGCCCGGCGATGTCGTCGCCGAGATCGCGCCGGGGGGTGGCTATTACACGCGCATCCTCGCGCGCGCCGTTGGGCCCCAGGGCAAGGTCTACGCCCTCATGCCCGAGTTCTTCGCCAACCGTCCAGGCGGGCTCGATGGCATCAACGCGCTTGCCGAGCAGTACGGCAATGTCGAGGTGGTGGTGGTCGGCAATTATGCCGAGCTCAGCCTGGCTGAGCCTGTAGACTTGGTCTGGACCACGGAAAATTATCACGATCTGGCAAATGGCGACATCGGTGCCGTGAACAGCTGGGCGTATCGCACGCTCAAGCCCGGCGGCACCTATTTCGTAGAGGACCATGCGGCGCCCGGTACCGGCACGTCGGCAACGTCCACGCTCCACCGGATCGATCCCGCCGCGGTGACGAGCCAGGTGACGAGCGCCGGGTTCACGAGACAGGCCGCATCGGACGCGCTGCGCAATGTGGATGACCCGCATAATGTGAACCCGCGCGAGCTGGACGGCCGCTCCGATCGCTTCGCGCTCCGCTTTCGCAAGCCGGGCTAATCTCTGCGCGGCAAGGCGCGAACGAAGTGCTCCGCGGCTCTGGGTTGATCCTGGGCGCGGACACTTCGTTCTTCGGCTCGGACCGATGCTGGCGCGTTCCGAGCGGATGACATGGCATATGCGGGCGGCGACCTCGCGGTCACCATCGCCACGGTGGAGCGTCACCCGCAGCGGCGGCGAAGGAGCAGGGGGTATAGCGACGCCGCTGACTCAGCAGACCCCGTGGCAGCGGCCAAGGAGGCGTATGGCAGATCAGGTCGCAATATCTGGTGCCGCTGGAATCGGCGGCGCCTGCCTGCCAACGTCGGTCAGGAGAAACAGCCGCGAGCGGTACCGAACCGGTGCGCGTGATGGCGATCCAAAATCGCAGGATGTGGTGAAAAGTGGCTCCCCGAGTAGGATTCGAACCTACGGCCATTCGATTAACAGTCGAATGCTCTACCGCTGAGCTATCGGGGAGCAGCCCGCGAACGGGCAGGTGAGCGCCTATATGAGCGCGCCAGAGCTTTTGCAAGCCTTGTCCGCTTTGTCTTTCCGCACCTGTCCGGACGCGTCCCGAGACATGTACCTAGACGATGAATTGCTCGGCCACGATGCGCTCGTCGAGCGAGTGACCGGGATCGAACAGCAAGGTCAGCTCCATGTCGCGCGAGATCTCGACATTGACCTCGGCCATGTCGCGACATTCCTTCTGGTCGGCAACCACGGCTACCGGACGCTTGGCCGGCTCGAGCACGCGGATGCTCACGCGGCTGCGATCGGGCAGGATCGCGCCTCGCCAGCGCCGCGGGCGAAAGGGCGAAATGGGCGTGAGCGCGAGCATTTGCGAATCGAGCGGCAGGATGGGTCCGTGAGCGGATAGGTTGTAGGCGGTCGATCCCACCGGAGTCGCGAGCAGCACGCCGTCGCAGGCCAGCTCGGGAATGCGAACCCGGCCGTTAACGCTCACTTCCAGCTTGGCGGTCTGGCGCGTCTCGCGCAGCAGCGAGACTTCGTTGATGGCGTAGGATACCTCCCGCTCGCCGGTCTGCTTCACCGCCTCCATGCGCAGCGGCGCCACGGCGATGTGCTTGGCCTTGCGCAGCCGTTCGGCAATACCCGTGCCGCCGCGGTAGCGGTTCATCAGGAAGCCGACCGTGCCCAGGTTGAGCCCATAGGCGGGAATGATGCGGCCGCTGTCGAGAATGGCGTGCAGCGTGTTGAGCATGAAGCCATCGCCGCCCAGCACCACGACTGCGTCGGCCTCCTCGATCGGCGCCCAATCCTGGCTCTCGCGCATTTCTGCGGCCGCGCGCGCCGCCTTCTCGGTGGGCGAGACCAGCAGCGCGAGGTGCACGAGGGGTGGTGCCTCCTGACGCTTGGCTCGAGCCAGTGCGGGGCCAGCATCTTTCATGGCGGCGGAGAATATGGGGAGGCGTGCCGCTTTGCAACGTGAACCCGCAAGGGGGGCGCAATGCCTGCCGATATGCGGCAGTGCCTGTCTGTGCACACCAACAGCTCAGTCAGAACCAGCCCGATCGTTCCGGGCAGCCGCCGCGGCGGCTCGCTTTCCCCAGGGGGCTTGCTCTCCCGCGTCGCCATGTGGCGTGAAGCCGCGGCAGGGCGGGGGCGACGCCACCAACATGCCGGTAGCACGCCTGGCGCTAGCGGGCTGGAGAGCGATGATGGGGACCGGCTCGAAACCGACATGCGCGCCGCGTTGACGCGCGGCGAGATCGAAGTGGTCTACCAGCCGCAATATGCGGCAGCGGATAATCGTATCATTGGCGGGGAAGCGCTGGCGCGCTGGCGGCATCCCGAGCTGGGCCCGATCGCCCCGCACACGGTGTTTGCCATCGCCGCGCAAGCGGGACTTGCGGGAGCGCTTTCGCGTCACATCATGGACGTTGCGCTGGCGCAGGGCCGCGCGTTTCCGTCGCAGATTACCGTGTCGCTCAACGTGACTGCATGGGACCTGGCGCAGCCCGGTTTCGCCGGAGGCGTCGCGCGGGCGATAGAGCGGGCAGGATTCCCTCCCAACAGATTGACGCTGGAGATCACCGAGGACGCGCTCGTCAGCGACCTTGCAGGAGCGGACCGCAGCCTGCGATGCCTGACCGCCAGCGGGACCCGGATCGCGCTTGATGATTTCGGCGCAGGCTTCTGCAACTTCCGCTACCTCAAATCGCTGCCACTGGATTCGCTGAAGCTTGACCGGAGCATGGTGTGCGGCATCGTGGAGGACGAACGCGACCTTGCCGTGCTGCGCGCGATTGTCGCGCTAGCGCGGGCCCTCAGGCTTGATGTGGTGGCCGAGGGGATCGAAACCGAGGCGCAGCGCGATGCGGTGTTTCGCGAGGGCTGCGCCTCCTGGCAAGGCTTCCTCGGCTCGCAGGCGCTCGATGCCGAGAGCTTCCTGGCGCTCGTGGCGCGCGAGCAAGCCGCTTAGGCGGCCTCTTGGCGGTCTTTGCTCCGCTGCCTGGCGATGCCGGACAGGCCTTTGGTGAGCTGGAACAGGCCGTGCAGGCGGCTTTGCGGATCGCCCCACGCGCGGTTGATGACGAGCTTGTTGTCGGGGCGGAGCTTGGCGGTGCCCTTGAGCCGCTCGATATAGCCAATCAGGCCCACGGGATCGGGAAAATCGTCATTGTGGAAGGTGACCAGCGTGCCGCGTGCGCCCACGTCGATCTTGGCGATGCAGGCCTCGATCGCCTGCTGCTTGATTTCGATAAGACGCACCAGATTGCGGGTGGCCTCCGGCAGGTCGCCGAAACGGTCGATCATCTCGGCCGCGAGCGCTTCGATCTCCGCCTTGTCCTTGGCATCGTTCAGGCGGCGGTACAGCGCCATACGCAAACCGAGATCGGGCACGTAATCTTCCGGGATCATGATCGGCGCGTCCACGGTGATCTGCGGTGAGAGGCCCTCGCGCGGGCGCTCGAGCCCCGCATCGCCCGCCTTTACGGCCAGGATCGCGTCCTCGAGCATCGACTGGTAGAGCTCGAAGCCGACTTCCTTGATGTGGCCTGATTGCTCGTCCCCCAGCAGATTGCCCGCGCCGCGAATGTCGAGATCATGACTGGCGAGCTGGAAGCCGGCGCCCAGGCTGTCGAGATCACTGAGCACCTTGAGGCGCTTTTCCGCCACTTCCGAAAGCGCCGCGTCCTTCTGGGTGGTGAGGTAGGCATAGGCGCGCAGCTTGGCGCGGCCCACGCGGCCCCGCAATTGGTAGAGCTGCGCGAGGCCGAAGATGTCGGCCCGGTAGATGATGATGGTGTTGGCACTCGGGATGTCGAGCCCGCTTTCCACGATGGTGGTGGAGAGCAGCACGTCATACTTCTTCTCGTAGAAGGCGCTCATGCGCTCTTCCACCTCTGTCGGGCTCATCTGCCCGTGCGCGGTGACGAACTTCGCCTCCGGCACGTTCTCGCGCAGCCAGGCCTCGAGCGGCTCCATGTCGGCGATGCGCGGCACCACGATGAAGCTCTGCCCGCCACGATGATGCTCGCGCAGCAGCGCCTCGCGCATCACCATATCGTCCCACTCCACCACATAGGTGCGCACGGCAAGGCGATCGAGCGGCGGGGTCTGGATGGTGGAAAGCTCGCGCAGGCCGCTCATCGCCATCTGCAAGGTGCGGGGGATGGGCGTGGCGGTGAGCGTGAGCACATGCACGTCGGCGCGCAGCTGCTTGAGCTTCTCCTTGTGCGTAACGCCGAAGCGCTGCTCCTCGTCCACGAGGACGAGACCCAGGCGCTTGAACTGCGTGGTTTTCGACAGGAGCGCATGCGTGCCGATGACGATGTCGACCGTTCCGTCTGCCAGGCCGTCGCGCGTTTCCTTCATCTCCTTGGCCGGGACCAGGCGGGAAAGGCGGCCGATCTTGAGCGGAAAGCCGGCAAAGCGCTCGCTGAAGCCCTGGTAGTGCTGGCGGGCGAGGAGGGTCGTCGGGGCGATGAGCGTCACCTGATAGCCAGCCATGGCCGACACGAAGGCGGCGCGCATCGCCACCTCGGTCTTGCCGAAGCCGACATCGCCGCACACCAGCCGGTCCATCGGGGTGCCCTCGGCGAGATCATGGAGTACGTCCTCGATCGCCTGGTCCTGATCCTCGGTCTCCTGCCAGGGAAAGCGTTCGACGAACTGGAGCCAGGCGTTCTCCTCCGGCTCGAGCACCGGAGCCTTGCGCAGCGCGCGCGCAGCGGCCGTGCGCATCAACTCATTGGCGATCTCCTGGATACGTTCCTTGAGCCGCGCGCGCCGCTTCTGCCAGGCCTCGCCGCCGAGCCGGTCGAGATTCGCACCCTCCTCGCTGCTGCCGTAGCGCGTGAGAACGTCGATATTCTCAACCGGAATATAAAGCTTGTCGCCGCCTGCATATTCGAGCGCAACGCAATCATGCTTGCTTTTGCCCGCGGCAATCGGCTCGAGTCCGAGATATTTGCCGATGCCATGATCGACATGGACGACGAGATCGCCGCGATTGAGGGCCTGCAGCTCGGCCAGGAAGGCGTCCGCATCCTTGCGCCGCTTGCGCCGGCGGACCAGCCGGTCGCCCAGCAGGTCCTGCTCGGTGACGAGTTCCATCTCGTCATTGGCGAAGCCGGTATCGAGCGGCAGGACCAAAGCGGCCAGCGTGCCCTTGGCCGAGAGGCCGAGCGCTTCCTGCCAGCTTCCGGCCAGCTTCGGCGCTGCGCCAGCCTCGCCCAGAATTGAGGCGATGCGGCTGCGCGATCCTTCCGAATAGGCGGCAAGCAACGGGCGCTTGCCGGCCTTGCCGAGCGCCTTGAAATGCTTGGCGGCCTCCTCGTACACATTGAGGCCCTGGGCACGCTCCGGGGTGAAATCGCGCCCCGAGCGGAATCCGAAATCGACCGATTTGTCGCTCTCGGGCTCAGCGAAGATCACGCAGCGGTGGATCGGCCAGCCTGCCTGCGCGCGCGCCAGCTCATCGCCTGAGAGGTAGAGTGTGTCGGGGTCCAGCGGACGGTAGCTGCCTGCCGCTTTCTTCGTCACCTCGCCGCGCTGCCGGTGATAATCGGCAATGTCGGCCAGGCGCTCCTCAGCCGCTTGCAGCGCGGCGCTGTCGATCACCACCAGATCCTCTTTGGACAGGTGGTCGAAGATCGTGGACAGGCGCTCTTCGAGCAAGGGCAGCCAGTGCTCCAGCCCGGCCAGGCGGCGGCCTTCGCTCACCGCCTGGTAGAGCGGGTCCTGCGTGGCATTGGCGCCGAAGCGTTCGCGGCAGCGCGTGCGGAAGCGCTTGATCGTCTCCTCGTCGAGCAGCGCCTCGCTCGCGGGCAGCAGCAAGTGGCGGTCGATCGGCCCAGTGGTGCGCTGGGTGCTTGGGTCGAACAGCCGCAGCGATTCCACCTCGTCGCCGAAGAAATCTAACCTGAGCCCTTGGTCAAGGCCCGATGGAAAGACGTCGAAGATGGAGCCGCGAACCGCAAACTCGCCTGTGTCGATCACCGTGTCCGTGCGCAAATAGCCCTGCCGTTGCAGCAGAGCGATGAGGCTCTCATGCCCGATCTCGGTGCCCGGCTTGAGCTCGCGCACCGCTTCGCGGATGCGGAAAGGGGTGAGTACGCGTTGCAGCACGGCATTGATCGTGGTGACGAGCAGCTGCGGGTCATTCGCCTGCGCTTGCAGCTGGTACAGCGCGGAAAGCCGGCGTGCGCTGACCGAAAGCGCGGGGCTGGCGCGGTCATATGGCAGGCAGTCCCAGGCGGGAAATTCGATGACTTGAAGCTCGGGCGCGAAGGCGCGGGCCGCATCGGTCACCGCGCGCATCGCCTGTTCGTCGGCCGCAATGAACATGGCGCGCGCGCCCTTGCCCTTGCGGGCGGCAGCGCGGGCAAGATCGGCCATCACCAGCGGCTGGCTGCCGCGCGCCACCGACGACAGGGTCAGCGGCGTGTCGGCACTCAATATCCGGGCAAGATCAGGCATTTCGGGTTCAAGCTTTCGTAACGATGAGCGTTCCGGGGACGTGCAAAGGTCCGCTGCCGATTATCCTGGAAGCGATGCAAGGGGCCCCGAGATCCCGCTTGCAGCTAAGGTTCCAGCCCCGTGGATGCAAGCCGATGCCGCGCCCCTTCAGATCGAGACGTAGTCGAGCCTGCGCAGCAATTCGAGCTGCGGCCCGCCGAAACGCTCGGGAGGCTCCGCAACGCTCAGCGCCCAAGCCATGACTTCGACGTCGTCTTCCTCCAGCAGTGCTTCGAACCAGGCCAGCGCCTCCTCGTCCCACCCTGCGTAATACTTGTCGAAGAAGCCGCCGATCATGTAATCGGCCTCGCGTGTTCCGCGGTGCCAAGCGCGGAAGCGCGCGCGGGCGATGCGTGGGGGCAGGACGGCGGACATCTTAACGCTGCTAGCGCCCGCAAGGCCGTATCGCAACGCCCGCACTGCTCTTCCACCGGGGATCCGGGCGATCCATTCGGGCGCTGCGCCGGGGGCAAGCCTTCGCCCTCCGCTCGCTCCTTCGGTTCTGCCACTTTGCGCGGCCGCCGCCATCTCCTATCAGCGCACGCATGTGGCCCGAGGAGCTCAATCCGTTATTCGCCGAGACGACCAGCCTCGAAGGCGTCGGGCCCAAGCTCAGCAAGCCGCTCGAGCGCCTCGGCCTCACCCGCATCCGCGACATCGCCTACCACTTGCCCGAACGTTTCGTCTCGAGACGCGCGATCGCCGATCTGGACGATGCGGTGGAGGGCGAGCAGGTGGTGGTGGCGCTCACGCCGCTCGAGCACCGCGCCAACGGTTCGGGCCGCGCGCCCTATCGCGTGCTGGCGGAGGACGCGAAGGGTAACGTGATCGCGCTCACCTATTTCGGGCGCGCCGCCTACTCGGCGAGAAAGCAGCTGCCGGTGGGGCAGAAGCGCTGGGTTGCGGGGCGGATCGAACGGTACGGCCAAGCGCTGCAGATGGTCCATCCCGACCACATCATGGAGGAAGGCGGCAGCGCGCTGGGACGGCTTAGCGAGCCTGTCTACCGCCTGGCCGAAGGGCTCACCCAGCCGCGCGTTGCCTCCCTCGTTTCGCAGGCGCTCGAGCGCGCGCCCGAGCTTGCCGAATGGATCGAGCCCAGCGTGCTCGCGCGCGAAAAGTGGCCCGCCTGGCGCGATGCGCTGGTGCTGGCGCATAGGGGCACGTCCGGCGGCGAGAACCCGCATGCGCACGATCGCCTCGCTTATGACGAGCTGTTCGCCAACGCGCTGGCGCTGATGCTGGTCCGCCAGGCCAATCGCGCGCGCAAGGGCCAGCCGCTCAAGGGCGATGGATCGCTCCGCAAGCGGCTGCAATTGCCATTCCCGCTGACTGGCGCGCAGCAGCGTTCGATCCGCGAGATCGAGGGCGACATGGCGCAAGGCGCGCCCATGCTGCGGCTGCTGCAGGGCGATGTGGGCGCGGGCAAGACGGTGGTGGCGCTGGAGGCGATGCTGCTGGCGGTGGAGGCGGGAGCGCAGGCGGCCATGCTGGCGCCGACCGAGATCCTCGCGCGTCAGCATCTCGCGACGTTGCAAAAGATGGCGCGGCCCACCGGCGTCGAGATCGCGCTGCTGACCGGGCGCGACAAGGGCAAAGCGCGCGAAAGCATCCTCATGGGGCTGCTCGATGGCTCCATAGACATTGTGGTGGGCACGCACGCCATCTTCCAGGACAGTGTCGCATACCGCAATCTGGGCCTGGTGGTGATCGACGAGCAGCACCGCTTCGGCGTAGGCCAGCGGCTGATGCTGTCGCAGAAGGGCCGCCGCACCCCGCATACGCTGGCGATGACCGCCACGCCGATCCCGCGCACGCTGGTGCTGGCGAGCCATGGCGAGATGGACGTGAGCAAGCTCGACGAACTGCCGCCCGGGCGCCAGGCGATCGACACGGTGGTGGTCGCCGCCGACCGCCTGCCCGAAATGGTCGATCGGCTCGCCACCCAGCTCGAAGCGGGGGCGCAGGCCTATTGGGTGTGCCCGATGGTGCGCGATAACGACACCGATGACATCGCCGCGGCTGAAGCCCGCTTCGCCGCCATGAAGGAGCGGTTCGGCGAGGACGTGGTGCTGGTCCATGGCCAGCTCCCGCCCCATGCCAAGGACGCCGCCATGGAGCGCTTCGCTTGCGGAGAAGCCAGGCTGCTGGTGGCCACGACCGTGATCGAGGTGGGCGTCGACGTGCCCAACGCCACGCTCATGGTGATCGAACAGGCCGAGCGCTTCGGCCTCGCCCAGCTCCACCAGCTGCGCGGGCGCGTGGGGCGCGGCGCCAAGAAGTCCGTCTGTGTCCTACTGCGCGGCAACGAGCTGTCTGATGTCGGCAAGCAGCGCCTTGCCTTGATGCGCGAGACGCAGGACGGGTTCCGCCTCGCTGAGGAGGACTTGAAGCTGCGCGGCGGCGGCGAACTCCTGGGCACGCGCCAATCGGGCGAGGAGGGCTTCAACATCGCGAGCCTCGAGCAAGTCGCCCGCCTGTTGCCTGTCGCACACGACGATGCGCGATTGCTGATCGAGCGCGACGGAGGGCTGGAAGGCGAACGCGGTCAGGCGGCGCGCGTGCTGCTCTATTTGCTTGAGCGTGATTGGGGCGTGCAGCTGCTGCGCGGCGGGTGAGGGCGATGACGTGTCGGGAGGTATAAAAGACAGCTTTCGCTCAATTGCGACGGTTCAGATCCCAGCGCCAGCTTCTTGAGAGCGGCCGTTCATTCAATATCCGCTCAGTTCCCCAAGCCACGTCTTCACAGCCACTCGAGCCACATAAACTTGCCCGAGCTATGCAGCAGAGCAAGCGGGTTCAGGCCTTGCTGTTCTTCAGGCCTGCTATGCTGGATCTAGTTCTTCAACAGTTTGAACCGCACCACCGGGGGTACGATCATGTTCTAAGCGGATCTGCCGCGCGTCTTTCGTGAAACTATCCATGAGGAACGGGTGAGTAATGGTCCCTGAGCGTGTCCAACCAGATGCCAGCAAGCCGGCGCTAATGTTCTTCAAACCGACGTAATCTACGGATCCGTTCGGCCTCCCCATGAACTTCATTTCCAATGCATATCGGCTTTGTTCGAGAAAGACCGGATCTGCCAACTCTGCGAATGGTTTTCACCGCATGAAGTGCGGCCGTCGATGCCCAAATCTCTTAAGGTTGTAAGTTCAACACTGAGAGCCGGAGACACATCATCCGGTTGAACTAGCTGCTCACCAGCATCTGGTAGAGAGAACAGAGCAGCCACGAAGCGTGGCTCTATTCCAATAACTACTGCAGGCTCGGCGCTATCATTGTTTCACTCCGCAGAACTTGTGGGTGAGGGCTTGCCGTGCATGCGTTAATCATCAAGAGCAAGGCCGTGGCCGCTCGGCCAAAAGCGTTCAGCACCAGCCCCTTCATCGCTCTCTCCCCGCCTCGCTCGCCTGGCACTCGTCGGTCCTGGCACCGAGCAATCCGAATCGTGACTTACCCAATCGCTGGACAAGGCCTCCAGTCCGACATCAGCCACCTGACTGGTCCAAGCTCCTTATCCTGGACAGCCCCTCTGATGAAAAGCATCGCCCCACATCGGGTAAACGGAAAAGTTTCGAGCTTCACCGCCCGATTGACCGGGGCTCGGCAGGCAGACCGGTGGTGACCCGCTTTCCCTCTACCTTCCTGAGAGCGGAGCGGCGCTTTCCACCACAAGTCGCATCGCGCCAAACAGAAAGGGCGGCCTCGCGGGCCGCCCTTCGTATCGCATTCGCAGTGCGGAGCTAATCAGCGCGAGTAGAACTCGACGACCAGGTTCGGCTCCATGGTGACGGGGTAGGGAACCTCGTCCAGCTTGGGCACGCGGGTGAAGGTCACCTGGTCGTTGCCATCGGTCGAGACGTAGTCGGGAATGTCACGCTCGGGCAGGCTCTGCGCCTCGATCACCAGCGCCATTTCCTTGGCCTTGTCGCCCAGGCTGACAACGTCGCCGACCTTCACGCGGCGGCTGGCGATGTTGCACTTGACGCCGTTCACGCGGATGTGGCCGTGATTGACGATCTGGCGCGCGGACCAGATGGTGGGCGCGAACTTGGCGCGGTACACCACCATGTCGAGCCGCTGCTCGAGCAGGCCGATGAGGTTCTGGCCCGTATCGCCCTTCATGCTGGAAGCTTCCTGGTACGTCCGCTTGAATTGCTTCTCGGTGACGTCGCCGTAATAGCCCTTGAGCTTCTGCTTGGCGCGCAGCTGCAGCCCGAAATCGCTAACTTTGCCCTTGCGGCGCTGGCCGTGCTGGCCGGGGCCGTAGGAGCGGCGGTTCACGGGGGAATTGGGGCGACCCCAGATGTTCTCGCCCATGCGGCGATCGAGTTTGTGCTTGGCGCTGGTGCGCTTGGTCATGGTCTGTCCTTCGATCTGCTGGATCGCCCATATGGCGATCGTTGAACCCGGCATCGCACCGCTGGACTGCCTTTGTTGATGAAAGACATCCAGCGCGGCCACCGCTTCACCGGGGTGCGGGGCCAATTTCTAGCGAAGCGGGGCTCTTAGCAGGAAGGTGGGACAAAGCAAGACTGCCGACGCCCGATGATCCGGGGTTCAGCGCCTCACAGGCGCCACGGCCAACTCCGCAAGCCTCTGCCGCCGATCCGCCGCTTCGTCGTGGCCGGCGCGGTCGAACACCGCCTGCCACTCGCCCGCAGTGAGGCACACACGATCGGGGCCTCCCTCAGGCAGCCCCGCATCAAGGCAGTGGAGCTGATCTACGGACTTTTCGACTAAGGCGTCACGCGCGACTTGCGAAACAAACGTCTTCTCAAGTGCGAGCGTGGGATCGTTCGCGGGCACTATGGTAAGCGCGATGGCGGATGCGGCGATGAGGAAGCTCATGAGCAATCTCCAGGTTGGCAGCGTCTCAGATCGCCATGAGAGCAGGTTTCCTCACTCGGAGCGAGGTGTCCTCCCCAGCGTCGTCAGCACGCCGCGAAAGGTGCGCACTTCCAGGTGGTTCCAGCCCGGCTTCGTCAGCACAGTGCGCAGCATGAGCCTGGTCGAGACCGCGCGCTTCTCGGGCAGGAAGTAGCCGCGCGGCTCGAGCATGGCTTCGAGCTGGGCGATCATGCCGTCGAGCTCTTCCTGCGGGGCGGGGGGCAGCAGGTCCTCGGCCGGTGGCTGGACGAGCTCGCAGTGCCTCGACCATTCATAGGCGCATACCATCACCGCCTGGGCGAGGTTGAGCGAGCCGAATTCGGGATTGATCGGCACGGTGACGATCGTGCGGGCGAGCGCCACGTCGTCGGTCTCCAGGCCCGAGCGCTCGGGGCCGAACAGGATGGCGCTCCGCCCATGCTCGCCGGCGATCTGCCGCGCGGCATGTTCGGGCGTCAGCACGGGCTTGGTGACGCCGCGCTTGCGCACGGTGGTGGCGTAGACATTCGCGCAATCGGCGACTGCTTCGGCGGTGCTGTCGAACACGCGGGCGTGCTCCAGCACTCGGTCGGCGCCCGCCGCGGCCGGTCCGGCGGAGGGATTGGGCCAGCCATCGCGCGGCGCGACAAGGCGCAGTTCGTCCAGCCCGAAATTGAGCATTGCCCGGGCCGCCTTACCGATATTCTCGCCAAGCTGCGGGCGGACGAGGACGATGACCGGCCCGCCTTCCGCGCCATCACCCTTGGGCGACATCGCGCACGCTGCTGGCAAATTCCTCGAAATCGCGCGCCTCGGAAAAGTCGCGATAGACCGACGCGAAGCGGATATAGGCCACGGTATCGAGCTGGCGCAGCCCGGCCATGACCATCTCGCCAATGCGGGTGGTGAGGATATCGCTCTCGCCGATGGTTTCGACCTGGCGCTGGATGCCCGAGACGAGCTGGTCGATCCGCTCCTGCGCGATATTGCGCTTGCGGCAGGCGAGCATCACCGATTTTTCCACCTTGGCCCGATCGAACGGCTCGCGCTTGCCGTCTGTCTTGATGACCCACACTTCGCGCAATTGCACGCGCTCGAACGTGGTGAAGCGCGCGCCGCATGAGCCGCACTGGCGGCGGCGACGGATCGCGGCATTGTCCTCGGTGGGCCGCGAATCCTTTACCTGGCTGTCTTCATGCGCGCAGAACGGGCAGCGCATGAATCAGGGGCGGAGCCGTTTGTAAAACATGTATCCGGCGCCGACAGCCAGGCCGAGCGGCCAGCTGACGATCGGCAGCACAGCACCCGCAACAGCGCCGACAGCCGCGCCGGTGAGCACCGGCTTGGTGGATGGATGGCCCATGCCTTGCTTGGCCATGCCTTTTACTTCCTGCGTGGCATCGCTGACGAAATCGTCACCGCGGCGTGGATTGTTCGGATCGATCATGATTGTCTCCCTGGGTAGACTGGGAAGGCTTCGCACATTTCGGTGACCTGGCGGCGCACCTGCTCCTCGACCTGCCCGTCGCCGGCATCGCCGTTCCTGCGCATGCCTTCGACCACTTGCGCGATGAGCGCGCCCACCTTGCGGAACTCGGCCGGGCCGAAACCGCGGGTGGTGCCTGCCGGCGTGCCGAGGCGGACGCCGCTGGTTACGAAGGGCGAGCGGGTGTCGAACGGAATGCCGTTCTTGTTGCAGGTGAGGAAGGCGCGATCGAGACCCTTCTCGGCAGCCTTGCCGGTCACGTCCTTGGGCGTGAGATCGACCAGCACGAGGTGGTTGTCCGTCCCGCCGGAAACGACGCGGAGGCCGTGCTCCTCGAGGCTGGCGGCGAGCGCCTTGGCGTTCTCCACCACCGACCGGGCATAGGTGCGGAATTCGGGCTGCAGCGCCTCGCCAAAGGCCACGGCCTTGCCGGCAATGACATGCATCAGCGGGCCTCCCTGAAGGCCCGGAAACACGGCCATGTTGAGCGGCTTGGTGAGCGCCTCGTCGTTCCACAGGATGATGCCCGAGCGGGGCCCGCGCAGAGACTTGTGCGTAGTGCTCGTCACCACATGCGCGTGCGGGAAGGGCGAGGAATGCGCGCCGCCCGCGACCAGGCCGGAGAAGTGCGACATGTCGGCGAGCAGGTAAGCACCCACCTCGTCGGCGATCTCGCGAAAGGCGGCGAAATCCCACTGGCGCGGATAGGCCGTGCCGCCCGAGATGATGAGCTTGGGCTTGTGCTCGTGCGCCAGGCGGCGGACCTCGTCCATGTCCAGCCGCTCGTCCTCGCGGCGCACGGTGTAAGGCACCGCGTTGAACCACTTGCCGCTCATATTGACCGGCGAGCCATGCGTCAGGTGACCGCCGGCGGCGAGGTCGAGGCCCATGAAGGTGTCGCCCGGATTGAGCAGCGCCAGGAACACCGCCTGGTTCATCTGGCTGCCCGAATTGGGCTGCACATTGGCGAACTGGCAGCCGAACAGCTTGGTGGCGCGCGCGATGGCTAGGTTCTCGACCTCATCGGCAAAGTCGCAGCCGCCGTAATAGCGTTTGCCCGGATAACCCTCGGCATATTTGTTGGTGAGCACAGAGCCGACCGCCTCGAGCACGGCGGGGCTGGCAATGTTCTCGCTGGCGATCAGCTCGATGCGGTCGCGCTGGCGGGCGAGTTCGCTACGGATGATCGTGTGCACGGCCGGGTCGGCGGTGGCGAGATCGTCGTGCCAGAAGCGCTGGCGCGAGTCGAACGAAGCGGGATTGCTGCTCATCAGATGGCGTCCTGCGGAACCCTGGACAATTTCTCAACCCGTCGCGCATGGCGGCCGCCTTCGAACTCGGTCGAAAGGAAGGCTTCCAGGCTGGCCTTGGCCACTTCCACCCCGATCACGCGCTCGCCCATGGCGATGATGTTGGCATCGTTGTGCTGGCGAGTGAGGCGGGCGGAGACGGGCTCCGAGACCAGAGCGCAGCGCACGGCCGGGTTGCGGTTGACCGCGATCGAGATGCCGATGCCCGTGCCGCACAAGGCGACCCCGCGCTCGGCCTTGCCGCCCGCGACAGCCTCGGCAAGGAGGTAGCCGAAATCCGGGTAATCGACCGAGTCCTTCGTGCTGGGACCCAGATCAAGCACGTCGTGCCCCTGCTCCTGCAGCCAGGTGGCGAGTTCGGCTTTCAGGTCGAAGGCAGCATGGTCGGAAGCGATAGCGACTTTCATGCGCCGCACATAAGCACTGGGACAGGGCCGCGCCACCGCAAATGCGCTTTGTCCACCCCTAGCGCGGCTATGGCCCGCGGCCGGCTTCTTCTTGCACGATGATGGCCGGCAAGAGCTGACGTCCAGGGAGTTCCTTCGGGCTTAAATGATCTCGTCGGCGCTGTCGGAATGCCGTTTGCAGGACCTGTGGCCGGAGGTTCTGCAAACGAGGAATCTCCGTGGTCCGGGCGCATTCGGCACGTCAAGGGCGCTGTGGATCCCGGCACATGCAATCGCCGCCATCCTGGATCGCATCGGCTGACATCGCCCGAGCTTGCAGGTGAATGCAGTGCCTTTTGCGCGCTCGATGTAGCTATTGTTATGCCGAAAAATGTGTCACTATGGCACGTCTTCAAGGCAGATTTCATCAGGGGCGTTCACATGGCTGAACTTTGGTCCAAGGTTATCATCCCGCAACAGCGCCGTTTCCGGCAGGCTCGCGCCGCGCTGATAAGGCAGATCGCACCCACGATTGAAGGCGCGTCGGTCGTCGATGTGGGCGGATCGCTGCCGTTCTGGCGCCACGTGGGCCATATACTCAAGCCAGGATCGGTGCGCATCTTCAACGTCTCCGAACACCGGACGACGATGTTCGAGACCCGGCACGAGGATTGGCTCACCGTCCAGCTCTATGACGGCAAGCGGCTCCCGCTCGAAGACAAGGAAGCCGACTTCGTGGTGTGCAATTCGGTGATCGAGCATGTGCCGCCCGAACAGCGCGAGAACCTGGCGCGCGAGATCCGCCGTGTGGGGCGCACCTATTTCGTGCAGACACCCTCGCGCCGGTTTCCGCTCGAGCTGCATTTCGGCCTGCCCTTCGTGCACTGGCTGCCCCGCCCGCTCGCCCGGGAAATCGTGCGGGTGTCGCCCTTCAACCTGCTGTCCAAGGTCAATGTCCGCAATTACTTCGACGAGACTCATCTGCTGCCGAAGAAGGAGCTGCAGGGATACTTCCCCAGAGCCGAGATCCGCACCGAGACCTTCGTCGGGCTGCCCAAGAGCAACATCGCTTTCGGCCACGCCTGATGGGCCAGGCCTGACAGGCCAGGTACGCGACACGGTGATCTTGCAAAGGCCGGGATCGGGGCCTGGCCGAGCGCCTGACGGCTAAGCGCCTGATGCATGGTGACGGCGGGCAGTGAGCCCGCCGCACATCCATTGCACCTATTGGTCGAGGAAGGAGCGCATCTTGCGGCTGCGGCTCGGGTGCTTCAGCTTCCTCAGCGCCTTGGCCTCGATCTGCCGGATACGCTCACGCGTCACGCTGAATTGCTGGCCGACTTCTTCCAGCGTGTGATCGGTGTTCATGCCGATGCCGAAGCGCATGCGCAGCACGCGCTCCTCGCGCGGGGTGAGGGAGGCGAGCACCCGCGTGACCGTCTCCTTGAGGTTCGCCTGGATCGCGGCGTCCACCGGGATGACGGCGTTCTTGTCCTCGATGAAATCACCGAGATGCGAATCCTCCTCGTCGCCGATCGGCGTTTCGAGGGAGATCGGCTCCTTGGCGATCTTCATCACCTTGCGCACCTTTTCGAGCGGCATGGAAAGCCGCTCGGCCATTTCCTCGGGCGTGGGCTCGCGGCCTTGCTCGTGGAGGAACTGGCGGCTGGTGCGCACCAGCTTGTTGATCGTCTCGATCATGTGCACCGGGATGCGGATGGTGCGCGCCTGGTCGGCGATGGAGCGGGTGATCGCCTGACGGATCCACCAGGTGGCGTAGGTGCTGAACTTGTAGCCGCGGCGATACTCGAACTTGTCGACCGCCTTCATGAGGCCGATGTTCCCTTCCTGGATCAAATCCAGAAATTGCAGGCCGCGATTGGTGTATTTCTTCGCAATGGAGATCACCAGGCGCAGATTGGCCTCGACCATCTCCTTCTTGGCGATGCGCGCCTCACGCTCGCCCTTCTGCACCATGTTCACGATGCGGCGGAACTCGTTGAGGCTCATCCCAGTGTTGGCGGCGATATCCGAAATCTCCGCACGGATGCGCTCCACCGACTCGGCTTCCTTGTCGGCGAAGGCAGCCCACTTCTTGTCCTTCTTCGCCATCGTCTGCAGCCAGCCGTCATCCAGCTCGTTGCCGACGTATGAATCGAGGAAGTCCTTGCGCTTCACCTTATGGCGCTCGGCGAGACGCAGCATCTGCCCGCCAAGCGCGGTCAGCCGGCGGTTGAAGGCGTAGAGATTGTCGACCAGATACTCGATCTTGGTCGCATGGAACTGCACGCTCTCCACCTCGGCGGTGAGCTGTTCGCGCAGATCCTCGTACTTCTTCTCGCGCGCCTTGGGAAAATCCTCCGCGCGGCCGAGGATCTCGACCCGCTCGCCCTGGATCTTTTCGAACTTGCCGAACAGGTCGGCAATGCGGGCGAAGCGCTCGAGCGCTTCGGGCTTGAGCGCCGCTTCCATCTGGGCGAGGCTCAGCGTGTTGTCTTCCTCGTCCTCTTCCTCGCGACGGCGCGGTGTGCCCTCACCGTCCTCGTCATCGTCGGACGACGAGGCTTCTTCCTCCTCATCGTCCTCGTCTTCCTTGTAAGTCGGACCCGCGGTCTCTTCGGAGATTTCGCCGCTATCGCCCTCTTCGCCTTCCACCATCTTGTCGACGGGGGGCTCCTTGGAGAGCATGGCATCGAGATCGAGGATCTCGCGCAGCTGCATCTCGCCGTTATTGAGCGCCTCGGACCACTGGATGATGGCGTGGAAGGTGATCGGGCTTTCGCACAGCCCGATGATCATCATGTCGCGCCCGGCCTCGATGCGCTTGGCGATGGCGATCTCACCCTCGCGGCTGAGCAGCTCCACCGCGCCCATTTCGCGCAGATACATGCGCACCGGGTCATCGGTACGCTCGCCGGTGGTCGTGGGCTTCTTCTTCTCGGCGACGTTGCGATTGCCTTCGTCGGCCGTATCTTCCTCGGCCTCGTCCGGCTCGTCGGCCTGGCTCTCCTCGGAACCGCCTTCCTCGTTCTCATCGGCCGCATCCTCGTCATTCTCGACGATGTTGATGCCCATCTCATTGATGGCGGCCTGGATGTCCTCGATCTGGTCGGACGACATCTCGCCCTCGGGCAGCGCCTCGTTCAGCTCATCATAGGTGAGATAGCCGCGCCGCTTCGCCTTCGCGATCAGCTTCTTGATCGAGGCCTCGTTGAGGTCGATGAGCGGTGCATCATCGCCCTGCTTGGTGTTCGCTTCCGACGCCATCAGCTTCGTTTCATTCCATTCGTTCTAGTTCCGTCCGCCGCATTGGCGGGATCGGAAAAATCCGGTTCCGCACTCGCTGAAGCGGCTCGTTTCCTTGCCATCTGCCCGAGTCGGGTCTCAATTTCCAGCTTTCGTTTCCGCAGCCTCTGCTGCTCCGCAAAAGCACCTTCGGGGTCCTCGTCGAACCGGGCCGTAGCCGCCCCGATTGCGATTTCGAGCGCCGGTCTCTCGACCAGCAGAGTTAATGCCTCGGCCAGATCCTCGCGCACGTCGTCCGGATCATGCCCATCCTCCAGAAAGGAAAATCGGGTGTTGCCAGGCGGCGGCGCCAAGACGGCAGAAACGGATATGGGGTATTTGCCATCGGCTTCAAGCGCTTGTGACTGCTCCAGCAGATGGTCCACCCCAGCTTCGGCGCGCGGATCGACAGCGGCGAGCTGCAGCAGGGTCTCGGAATGGCGCGCGATTTGGTCCGGGTGACGAGCGAGGCCGGCAAGGATTGCCTGAGTGAACACGTCGCGTGCGCCGCCCTCGGCCGATCGCCTCAGCTCGGCCGCGTGCTCGGGCGCCAGCCGGCCGATCGTCAGCTGGCCCCAACGATCGCCGCGCCGTTCGCTCTTGCGCGGCCTGTGCACGCCGCTTGCCTGCTCCTGGCGTTCGCGGGGGGGAAAGGCGAAGGCGGAAAAGCGGTCGAGCAGTTCGCGGCGATAGAGCGCGCGGATATCGCTGTCGCCGATCGCCTCGACCTGAGCGAGCAGCCTCTGCTTCAACCCTGCCTTTTCCTCGGGCGCGGCGAGGGGGAGGGCGGTGCGCTCGTACTCCCAGATCGTGTCCAGCAGAGTCACGGGCGCGGCGAGCAAGGCCTCAAGTGCCGCCTTGCCATCACGGCGAACGAGATCGTCCGGATCGAGGCCTGCGGGCAGGCGTACGATCTCGAGCGAGTGCCCCGGTTGTAGCAGCGGCAGCGCGCGGCCCACGGCGCGCATCGCGGCGCGTTGGCCCGCCTCGTCCCCGTCTAGGCAAAGGATCGGCTTGTCGGCCACGCGCCAGAGCAGCTCCAATTGCTGCTCGGTCAGCGCCGTGCCCATCGGCGCCACCACCTCTTCGATCCCGGCGGCGGCGAGGGCGATCACGTCCATGTAGCCTTCCACCACGACGATCCGCCCGGCCTTTCGCGCCGCCGGGCCTGCCTGGTGCAAGTTGTAAAGCGTGCGCCCTTTGTCGAAGAGCGGCGTATCGGGCGAATTGAGGTATTTGGGCGCGTTGCTGCGGGCGTCGAGGATCCGCCCGCCGAACGCGATCGCGCGGCCGCGCGCATCGTGGATGGGCAGCATGACCCGCGCGCGGAACCGGTCGTAAGGTTCCTTGCCCTCGGCCACGACCAGCAGGCCCGCTTCGACCAGCAGAGCCTCGCCAAAGCGGCCGAGCGCCTCCCTCAGCGCGCCTCTTTCATCGGGTGCCCAGCCGAAGCCGAAGCGGGCGAGGGTGGGTGCATCCAGGCCTCGTGCGGAAAGATAATCGCGTGCCCGGGCGCCCTGAGTGGAAGCGAAATTGCCGGCAAACCAGTCCTGCGCCGCCTGGAGCACGTCGTGCAGGCCAGCGCGCCGCTCGGCCCGCTTGGCCATGATCGGGTCAGGCGCGGGAAGCTCCAGGCCCGCCTCGGCCGCCAGTTCCTTGACCGCATCCATGAAGGCGAGCCCGCGCTGGTCGGTCAGCCAGCGGAGCGCGTCTCCATGTGCCTCGCAGCCGAAGCAATGGTAGAAGCCCTTGTCGTCATTGACGTAAAAGCTGGGCGTCTTCTCGTTGTGGAACGGGCAGCAGGCCTTCCACTCATTTCCGGCGCGCTGCAGCTTCACCGTGCGGCGAATCAGTGCGGACAGCGAGGTCCTCGCCCGCAATTCGTCGAGCCATTGGGGTGACAGGGACATGGCTGCAGGACTTTAGCGAAATCGGTGCGGCCCGCTACTCGTAACGCAGCCCATCACCCAATTGCCGGCGACGTCGTGGTGCGGCTGATGCGGGCCGCTACCCCCAGCCCCGCGCCTTCAGCCGAGCGCGTCCTTCACCAGTGCGCTCGCATTGCTCATGTCGAGCGTGGCGCCGTGCCGGGCTTTCAGCTCGGCCATGACCCGGCCCATGTCCTTCATCCCGCTCGCGCCCAGATCGACCTTGACCTGCGCGATCGCGGCGCGCGTCTCGCCTTCGTCCATCTGGCGGGGCAGGAAGTCTTCGATCACCGCCAGCTCGGCGCGTTCCTGCGCGGCCAGCTCCTCGCGCCCACCCTGCTCGTACATCTCGATCGATTCGCGGCGCTGCTTGGCCATCTTGAGCAACACGTCGACGACGAGGTCGTCATCCGCCACCACGCTGGTGGCGGTGCGCTGCTCGATGTCGCGGTCCTTGATCTTGGCGTTGATCTGACGGAGCGCTCCGGTGCGCGCCTTGTCGCCCGCCTTCATCGCCGCGATCGTCGCCTGCTGGATATTTTCCCTAAGCATCCTATCTTACCCCGTGAAGTCCTGTTCACCCGCGCTCTCGTGCGGCCGCGATTCCACCGATCGCCTCGCCATGCAAGCGCTTGACGCGCGGGGAGGGCAGGTCTAGCCGCCGCGCCTTAGCACGCTATCGCTGAATTCTTGCAACGGGAGCCCTCCATGGCTTTTTCCGCTCCTTCGCACGCGCAACCCAATGGTGCGACGGGCGTACTCGCACTCGCAGACGGCACGCTCGTCTGGGGCAAGGGCTTTGGCGCCGTGGGCTCCGCTGTTGGCGAGGTGTGCTTCAACACCGCGATGACCGGCTACCAGGAGATCCTCACCGATCCGTCCTACGCCGCGCAGATCGTCACCTTCACCTTCCCGCATATCGGCAATGTCGGCGCCAATGCCGAGGATGTGGAGAGCCGGGTGGAAAGCGCACTGGGCTGCGTGGTGCGCGAGGAGGTGACGCCGCATTCCAGCTTCCGTGCGGAGCGGGAGTTCGCCGATTGGATGGCCGGGCTCGGCAAGATCGGCCTGTCGGGCATCGACACGCGCGCGCTCACTCGCCGCATTCGCAAGCGCGGCGCGCCCAATGCGGTGATCGCGCATGATCCCAAGGGCGAGTTCGACATCCCCGCTCTGCTCAAGCTTGCCCAGGAATGGCCGGGCCTCGAAGGCATGGACCTTGCCGAGCGAGTCTCGCGCGAGAAGCACGAAGGCTGGCAGGGCGGCCCATGGAGGCTGGGGCAGGGCTACGACCTTTCCGCCGGCGACCCTTCGGGCGCCGACCGGCCGCATGTCGTGGCGGTGGATTACGGCAGCAAGGACAATATCTTCCGCAACCTCGTGCGTGCCGGAGCGCGGGTGACGGTGGTCCCGGCGCGCACCACGTTCGATGAGATCATGGCGCTCAAGCCCGATGGCGTGTTCCTCTCGAATGGCCCCGGGGATCCGGCCGCGACTGGCGACTATACGGTGCCGGTGGTGAAGGAACTGCTCGAGCGCGACATGCCGATCTTCGGCATCTGCCTTGGCCACCAGCTACTCGGGCTGGCGGCCGGGGCGAAGACTTCGAAGATGCGCCAGGGCCATCGCGGGGCCAATCACCCGGTCAAGCGGCTCGACGGCGACCATGTCGAGATCACCAGCATGAATCACGGCTTCGCGGTCGACAATATCGGGCTGCCGGATAACATCGAGGAAACCCACGTTTCCCTGTTCGACGGCACCAATTGCGGGATTGCGATCAAGGGCAAGAAAGCGTTCGGCGTGCAATATCACCCCGAAGCGAGCCCGGGGCCGCAGGACAGCTTCTACCTGTTTGAAAAGTTCGTAGGCATGCTGGGGTGAGCAAGCGAGCGGCCTTGGACTTAAGGGAGCAACTACTTCTTGCGCTCGATGAAAGCGGCGTACCTGACGACCAGTTTGTTTATGCATCTAAAATCGCTGGTGAGGCAGGGCTTGCTGCAACCCACGCGGAGATCGAAGGCGCTGTCGACGAGCTATCCCACAGCGGAAGTGTCGACAAATGGTTGGACGTCGACGAAGTTGGTTTCGCAATCAAGGCTCGTGGGCGTTTGGAAGCTCGCAGAATTCGCGAGCTTGGGAGCGCTAGAGGGCCCAAGCACTCAACCGAAACCAATTGGGCGAAGTGGGGCGCCATCGGGGCCCTCCTCGCGATACCCACCATGATAGCTCTTTGGTGGTTTAGCTAGATGCAGACATCCTTGACAGCTTTGGTTTGTCTGATGTTAACGGCTCCCGCCTTTGCCCAGGACGCGATCCAGCTCCCGCTGTTCGACGGCGCCCTGGTTCTTACGGCCGAAGCGGGGCTACGGCAGGACGTGCGCGAGGCGGATGGGGCGTTGCTCGATTTCTGGCGGCCGGTGACGTTCGGGCCGGCTGAAAAACCGATCGGCGGTCGGATGGATTGCAAGCTAGGCGGCGTGCGGCAGGATTATTCGGATGCGCTGTTCGATGTTCGGCAGCGCTACAGAGACTCGCGTCGCGCACGCGAGCAAAGCGGGCTCGAGGATGAGAGCGACGATTATGCCGAGGATGGCCGCGTCCGCCGGCTGGAGGTTACCGGGCGCGCGAACGAGCCGCACCGCCATTACGTGCTCACCTTTCTGGCCATGCGGGCCGATCCTTATCTCTACGATATTCGCCTGAACTGCGAGTTCCGTCATCTGGCCGATCCGGGTGACGAGACCGATTACGCGGCCATCATGCGCCAATATGTCGATATAGCGGTGCCGATCGCAGATCCCGCCGCCGTTCCTGCCAACTCAGACCTACCGGAAAGCTGATGCCCAAGCGCACCGACATCTCCTCGATCCTCGTCATCGGCGCGGGGCCGATCATCATCGGCCAGGCCTGTGAGTTCGACTACTCGGGAACTCAGGCCATCAAGGCCTTGAGAGAAGAGGGTTATCGCGTCGTCCTGGTCAATTCGAACCCGGCCACGATCATGACCGACCCGGACATGGCCGATGCCACCTATATCGAGCCGATCACGCCCGATATCGTCGCCAAGATCATCGCCAAGGAGACGGCGCTGTTCCCCGGTGGGTGGGCGCTGCTGCCTACGATGGGCGGGCAGACGGCGCTCAATTGCGCGCTGGCACTTGATGCCGATGGCACGCTGGAGAAATACGACGTCGAGATGATCGGTGCCAAGGCCGATGCGATCGACAAGGCCGAGAACCGCACCCGCTTTCGCGAGGCGATGGACAAGATCGGCCTCGAAAGCGCCAAGAGCGGCATCGCCCGCAGCGTGGATGAAGCCTTTGCCGTGCTTGAGCACACAGGCTTGCCAGCGATCATCCGCCCCAGCTTCACGCTTGGCGGAACGGGTGGCGGCATCGCTTACAATCGCGGCGAATTCGAGCAGATCGTGCGCTCGGGCCTCGATGCGAGCCCTACCAAGGAGGTGCTGATCGAGGAAAGCCTGCTCGGCTGGAAGGAGTTCGAGATGGAGGTTGTCCGCGATCGCGCGGACAATGCCATCATCGTCTGCTCGATCGAGAATGTCGATCCGATGGGCGTGCATACGGGCGATTCCATCACCGTCGCGCCGGCGCTGACGCTGACCGACAAGGAATACCAGATCATGCGCTCCGCCAGCATTGCGGTGCTGCGCGAAATCGGTGTGGAAACAGGGGGTTCGAACGTACAGTTCGCAGTCGATCCGAAGTCCGGCCGCCTCATTGTGATCGAGATGAACCCGCGCGTCTCGCGCTCCTCGGCGCTGGCCTCCAAGGCCACCGGCTTCCCGATCGCGCGGGTCGCCGCCAAGCTGGCGGTGGGCTATACGCTCGACGAGATCACCAATGAGATCACCGGCGCCACCCCCGCCAGCTTCGAGCCGACGATCGATTACGTCGTCACCAAAATCCCGCGTTTCGCCTTCGAGAAGTTCAAGGGCGCCAAGGCTGAGCTCACCACTTCGATGAAATCGGTGGGTGAGGTCATGGCGATCGGCCGCAACTTCAAGGAATCGCTGCAGAAGGCTCTCCGCGGGCTCGAGACCGGGCTCGACGGGTTCAACCGCGTGGTCGAGCTCGAGAGCGCCAGTCGCGACCAGATCACCGCCGCGCTCTCGCGTGCCACGCCGGACCGGCTGCTCAAGGTCGCCCAGGCGATGCGCGAAGGGTTCAGCGTGGAGGAGATCCAGGCGATCACGCATTACGATCCCTGGTTCCTGCGCCATATCGAGGAGATCATCTACGAGGAGACGATGATCAACGCTGACGGCCTGCCTAACGATGCGGCCGGGCTTCGTCGCCTCAAGGCAATGGGCTTTTCCGACAAGCGCCTCGCCACACTCGCGGTGCGCTCGGTGGGGGTGGCGGGCGGCCTTGCCGAGACGCAGGCCAGGCGCTCGGGCCTGCTGCATGACACGCTGCGCGCCATGGCCGGCGCCACGTCCGAGGACGAGGTCCGCCAACTCCGCCAGAAGCTGGGCGTGCTGCCGGTGTTCAAGCGCATCGACAGCTGCGCCGCCGAGTTCGAGGCCATCACGCCCTATATGTACTCGACTTACGAGGCGCCCACTTTCGGCGAGCCCGAGAACGAGGCCATGCCGACCGACCGGCGCAAGGTCGTGATCCTGGGCGGCGGGCCGAACCGGATCGGGCAGGGCATCGAGTTCGATTATTGCTGCGTCCACGCCTGCTTCGCTCTCGCCGAAGCAGGGTTCGAGACGATCATGATCAACTGCAACCCCGAGACGGTCTCAACCGATTACGACACGTCCGACCGGCTCTACTTTGAGCCGCTCACGGCGGAGGACGTGCTTGAGATCCTGCGCGTCGAGCATGCAGCCGGCGAGCTTTTGGGCGTGATCGTGCAATTCGGCGGGCAGACGCCGCTCAAGCTGGCGGCCGCGCTGGAGGCTGCGGGCATCCCGATCCTGGGCACCAGCCCCGACGCGATCGACCTTGCCGAGGATCGCGAGCGCTTCGCGGCTCTGGTCAACAAGCTAAAACTTCGGCAGCCGATGAATGGCCTGGCCCGCAGTCGGGACGAGGCGGTCGCGGTCGCTACGCGCATCGGCTACCCGGTGCTGCTGCGCCCTTCCTACGTGCTCGGCGGCAGGGCGATGGAGATCGTCGATTCCGAAGCGCAGCTCGACAATTACATCGCCACCGCGGTGAGCGTATCGGGCGACAGCCCGGTGCTGGTGGACCAGTACTTGCGCGACGCCATCGAATGCGATGTCGATGCGCTGTGCGACGGCGAGCAGGTGGTGATCGCCGGAGTCATGCAGCACATCGAGGAAGCCGGCGTCCATTCGGGCGACAGCGCCTGCTCGTTGCCGCCTTACAGCCTGTCTGCCGAGATCGTCGCCGAGATGGAGCGGCAGGCCGAGGCGCTGGCCATGGCGCTGGGCGTGCGTGGCCTGATGAACGTGCAATTCGCGGTCAAGGACAGCCCTGAGGGGCAGCAGGTCTACCTCATCGAGGTCAATCCGCGCGCGAGCCGGACCGTGCCGTTCGTCGCCAAGGCGATCGGTCAGCCGATTGCCAAGATTGCCGCGCGGATCATGGCTGGCGAGAAGCTGGCCGACCTGCCGGGTATCATACGCGACATCGATTACGTGGCGGTAAAGGAGGCGGTGTTCCCCTTCAGCCGCTTTCCCGGCTCCGATCCCGTACTCACGCCTGAGATGAAGAGCACAGGCGAAGTCATGGGGATCGATCTGGATTTCGAGCGCGCCTACGCCAAGTCGCAGATCGCCGAGGGCACGACCCTGCCGCAAGGGGGCACGCTGTTCGTCTCTGTCAAGGACAGCGACAAGGTGCATATTCTGGGTCCTGTCCAGGATCTGGTAAAGCAAGGCTTCAACGTAGTGGCCACTGGCGGAACGCAGCGTTACCTTGCCGCGGCAGGCTTGCCGGTGGAACGGATCAACAAGGTCGCCGAGGGCCGGCCGCATATTGTCGACCGTATCGTGGACGGCGAAATCGCGCTTGTCTTCAACACGACCGAGGGGTGGCAGAGCCATCAGGACAGCCACTCACTCCGCGCTTCGGCGTTGGAGAGAAAGGTGCCGTATTACACGACGGCCGCCGCGTCGGCCGCAGTGGCGCGTGCCATCCTCACCGTCCGCGTCAGCGAACTTGAAGTACGCTCACTGCAGGACTATTATACGCGGGTAAAAAGCGCTTTCCCCGACAATTGAGGTCCCGTCTATCCGCCTAAGAAGGCGGGGCGGGGGCTTTTGCCGGAGGAGCATGACAAGGCAGGGAACATATGGAAAAAGTGCCGATGCTGGCGGAAGGCTATGAAAAGCTGACCGCCGACCTCAAGGTCTTGAGGCAGGAACGGCCTAAAATCGTGGACTCGATCGAGGAAGCGCGCGCGCATGGCGACCTGTCGGAGAACGCGGAGTACCACGCTGCCAAGGAGCGTCAGGGGCAGGTCGAAGCGCAAATTTCCGATTTGGAAGACCGCGTCAGCCGCGCGCAGATCATCGATCCCAAGACCCTGACGGGCGACCGCGTCGTGTTCGGCGCCACGGTGACGCTGGTGGACGAAGACGACAAGAAGCTGAAGTACCAAATCGTGGGCTTGGCCGAAGCTGACGCCAAGAAAGGCCGCATCTCCTACGAATCCCCTATGGCACGCGCGCTCATCACCAAAAGCGTGGGCGACGAGGTGGAAGTCACCGTCCCCTCTGGCGACCGCTTCTACCTAATCGAAAAGGTCGAATTCATCTGATCTGCGGGAGCTCCAGCCAAGCGGCTGGAGTTCCTATTCGTCGTTTTCGGGCAGATCCGGCTCGAGTAATCGATGAAGATGGACGATGACGTACTTCATCTCCGCATCATCGACCGTCCGTTGGGCGTGGCCGCGCCAGGCCTCCTCGGCAGAGGCGTAATCGGCGTATACGCCGACGAGGTCGATCTCTGCAAGATTCTGGAACTCGGTACCGCGCGGGTCCTTGACCCGGCCGCCCATGACGAGATGCAGAAGCTGCTTGTCCATTTAAATGGCCTTTCGCGCGGCTGAAACTTGCGTGCGCTCGAATTGGGAATTGGCTGATCAATAGCAACCCGCCGACCGAGCGCCGGATCGGCTACTTCAGCAAGCGCTCAAGCAGGCGACTGAGCGACTTGCCTGTGTCGCGTGCGGAGATACGAGCGGTATCACGTGAAAGGGATGCGGCATAGCGCGCCTCGCGCTTGACGCTGCGGGTAGTATCGCTGATCGAATCCCCAAGGTCGTCCAACTTTTCGCCGCCAGTGCGGGCAACTTCCTGCCCGGCTTCAAGGCCGTGCTGCAGCGCGCCCAGCACGGCTTGCGCACCCACTGCGCCCAAGGCTGATGCGCGCGCACCGCCCTTGCGAGCGGCCTTGCGGGCGGATGGGAACAGGCCAGCCACAAGTACGCCTATCGCGAGCGCCCCTGCGACAGTGGTGATTGGGTGGTCCTTGACAAAACCGGCGAAACCATCTTCCGAATGGTCGGCCTGCTGGTCGCTCGCTTTGCTTGAGGGCGCCTGAGCAGCCGCATACTCACGAGACTGATTGCGTGCCTGGCTGGCTGCGATCCGGTCCTTGATTTCCTGGCGTTTTGGGTCGTTCATCAATTTTCTCCAATCGGATCGTTCACTTGCGCGCCGGACGATCGCAATCGTCGCGCGGCACGGCATCGCCATCGTTCCCGTCATCCGTCATCAGATCGATGAGGAGATCCAAGATCCGTCCGCGGAACAGCAGGATCAGCAAAGCGACAAGTCCCCCGACGACCGGCAGCGGGTTTGCCCTGGCATAGTTGATCGCTTGTTCGGCCAGCGTGGCGGATGTGTGGCTTACGCCGTCCGCCGCGCGTTTCTGGATGCTGCGCTCCTGCACATCACCCTTCACGAAGTCCAGGTCAGCTTCTAACAGCCGCCGCGCAGCGTTGCGATGCGCCCTGTCCTGCTCGAGCTTTTGTTCCAACCCGTCCATGGTTCAGGCGCCGCCTCCCGTATTGTTCTGCGCAGCATCGTCATCAGAAGAGCGCACCGCACCCATTCCGCTGCGCCAGTTCTTTGCAGCCTTCTGCACGAGCAGAAAGGCAACAAGCAGCAAGAGCCCTACGACGACGGCCGTCGCTCCCCAGCCCGTCAGCAAAGGCGTAAGGGCGATAATGAGCCCCACAGTAAGGCCGATGAACGCGACGAAGCCAACCACAGCGGCACCGAGAGCAAAAACGATCGTCTTTTTAAGGCGGTTTGAAACAAAGGATGCGCGCGTCTTCTGGTAAGACAACTCGGCACCCAAGTATGCGCGTCCGTCATCGACCAGCGACTCGATGTCATCGATCAGCGACCGCGCCGCCGGCGCCTCCGACATGGCCGGATCGCCTGGCTTGAAGCCTCTGGTCCCGTCCGCTCCGTGGAGCGGGGCCGAGCTGTCCTCCCGGAACTGGGTCACCGGTGCTTACTTGCGGAACAGGCGTGCGAAGAAGAAGCCGGCAGCTGCGGCCACACCCACAGCCGTTCCGGGCTGCTCGCGAATAAAGGTGATCGCATCCGTTTCCAATTCGTCGATACTTTTGCGGTCGAGCGTGTCGGCTGTGCTCTTGATGGAGAGCGATGCATTGCGCGCATAATCGCCGTATTTCGGACCGAAATTCTCATCGATCTTGGCCGCGTTCTCCTCGACCAAGCGGCTGAGGCTCGCCAGCGCGCCGCTTGCCTTGGCCTTGCCTTCGACTGCGAGTTCGTTCGCCTTGAGCCGAGCGTCGGCATTCCAGCTATCACCGGTGTTCTTCGCCTGATCGCGATAGGAGCTTGCCCGTGACACGGCCTCTTCCTTCAGGGCAGTGGCGCCCGCCTTCGCTTCGTCGAGTGCGGCGTTGAAGCGCGACTTGGCTTCCTCGGTATGCGGGGAGGCCGCGTCGGAACCCGTATTGTAGCCGGATGCCATATTGTACGCCGGGGTCGTGCTTGCGCCGCTCGCCATCGGTGTAGCCGGGTTCGTATCCGAAACGGTCGTCGTCTGTCCGGTCGTGGTCTGGTCCATAATTTTCTGCCTTCCCTGCAATTGGTGCCAACCGCTCTCGCGAACGACGATCGACAGCTGCCGAACGAGCTTGGTTGACCGGCGCCGCCACCCTCGGCGGCTATTTGGGTCCAGAACGCCGCTTGCACCCCGTTGTTCCGGCGAATAGAGCGGCCGGTGTCCAACAGAAGAGCGCCCGTTTTATGACCGCCATCATCGACATCCACGCACGCGAAATCCTCGACAGCCGAGGCAATCCGACGATTGAGGTGGATGTCTTGCTGGAAGACGGCAGCTTTGGCCGCGCGGCGGTACCCTCGGGTGCTTCCACGGGCGCGCACGAGGCGGTGGAGCTGCGTGACGGCGACACTGAGCGTTATTCGGGCAAAGGTGTCCTGAAGGCTGTCGAGGCGGTGAACGACGAGATCTCCGACCGGCTGCTGGGTCTCGACGCCGAAGACCAGCGCGACCTCGACCTGGCCATGATCGAGCTGGACGGGACCGAGAACAAGGGCCGGCTCGGCGCCAATGCTCTCCTTGGCACCAGCCTTGCTGCGGCAAAGGCTGCGGCCGCGGCGCGGGGGCTGCCGCTATACGCCTATATTGGCGGCGTGGCCGCGCATGTCCTGCCGGTGCCGATGATGAACATCGTCAATGGCGGTGAACATGCCGACAACCCGATCGACGTACAGGAATTCATGGTGATGCCCGTTGGTGCCGACAGCATCGCCGAGGGCGTGCGCTGGGGCGCGGAGATCTTCCACACGCTCAAGAAGGGCCTCGCCGCCAAGGGGCTCAGCACATCGGTGGGCGATGAAGGCGGCTTTGCGCCCGACCTTGCGAGCACGCGCGCGGCGCTCGACTTCATCATGTCGTCGGTCGAGCAAGCGGGCTTCACGCCGGGTGAGGACGTTGTCCTCGCGCTCGACTGCGCGTCGACCGAGTTCTTCCGCGATGGTCGTTATGAGATTTCGGGCGAGGGTCTGTCGCTGGACGGGGAGGGCATGGTCTCTTATCTCGCGGACCTGTGTGCTGCCTATCCCATCCGCTCGATCGAGGACGGCATGGCGGAAGACGATTTCGACGGCTGGCGCCTGCTGACCGACCGGATTGGCGACACAGTGCAGCTGGTCGGCGACGATTTGTTCGTGACCAACCCTGCCCGGCTGACCATGGGCATCGGCAAGGGGCTCGCCAATTCGTTGCTGGTGAAGGTCAACCAGATAGGCACATTGACCGAGACGCTGGAGGCAGTCGATATCGCGCATCGCGCCGGCTATACCTCGGTCATGAGCCACCGCTCGGGCGAGACCGAGGACGCTACTATCGCCGATCTCGCCGTTGCTACCAATTGCGGACAGATCAAGACGGGCTCGCTGGCGCGGTCAGACCGGCTCGCCAAGTACAATCAGCTGATCCGGATCGAGGAAGAGCTTGGCCTGAGTGCGCGCTATGCCGGGCAGGGCTGCTTCGGTCGCCGATGACGGCGCCGATCGGAAGTTATTCCTGGAGCCCTAGGCTATAATCACGATTGAGGATATCGAGCGCCATCGAGACGTGAACCGCGGCGAGCCCCTCGTCGATCACGTCGAGGCCCTGAAGGCACTCGGCTAGGCAGCCGGCGATCACGTCGGCGCGCTGCCGCTGTTGTTGCTGGCCCGAGGCCTCATGATCTTGCGTCTCCATGGACGCGCTACTTTCACAAGCCTCCAAGCTCCGCAATCGGCCGGCCCGGCGTTTGTCGACCCCTCTCCCGATTCGGTACAGCTTACTGAACTGGCGCGTAGGGGAGAACGCAACGGGCTCAGCCTGCCTCGCGGGCCATCTCCTGCTCGACCTGCTTCTCCACCTGCTCCTCGAGCTTCTCAATCCTCTCCATCACGCGTCGGTTCTTCGGGCTGAGAAGATATCGCCACACGCCCCATGCATTGATGGCGAGCAGGATCGCGTTCATCACCGCGATCGGCATGGCGTCCGAGGTTAGGCCGGACACGATCCAAGTGACCGAGACCACGCAAAACAGGACGAAGCCCCACCCGGTTACCCGACGGCCGAGATCGACGGCCATAAGGCCGGCCGCCAGCATCGTGCCGATTGCGGCGATCCATTCAAGCGGTCCGTTCATGGCACTGACGAGCGCTTCGGAGGCGCTCAGGTTCCGGTCCATGTGAGCGGACCAAGTTGCTTCTCAGCCGTGCCGAGCGCCAGCGGCGCGGACGCGATATCCTGCCGAGCTGGCAAGAACATAAAAGTTGTCGAAAGCGGCGAGGCTCGCACTCTCGTGGGTAGACTAGCCGAATAGGCCGCGAGCCAGCGCTGCGAAGCACGTCGCGGGACGGCACGTCATGTAAACTTTTCCCGGATCGCCAGCAGCGCCATGGCAGCCTCTGCTGCGCCCGCGCCTTTATTCCCCTGCTGCGGATCGGCGCGCCTGACTGCCTGCTCGTGGTTCTCGACCGTCAGGATGCCGTTGCCCGCTGCGACCCCGTCCATCGTCAGCGCCATGATGCCGCGCGCGCTCTCGCCGGCGACGATCTCGAAATGATAGGTCTCCCCGCGGATTACCACGCCGAGCGCGACGAAGCCGTCATATTGTGCGCTCTCGGCGGCCAGCGCGATCGCCCCGGGCACTTCGAGCGCACCGGGTACGGTCACGATCTCGGCCGAGTGCCCGGCGGACTGTAGGGCTCCGCGCGCGCCTTCGATCAGCATGTCGTTGAGATCGGCATAGAAACGGGCTTCAACGATCAGGAAACGCGCCATGTATCCTCCGGGGGCTAATCAAGCCGGGACAACGCTCCGCCGCGCCGTTGCGGCTCGTGCGTGATCTCCGGTCCCGCCCACTCGGGCGCGACCACGGCACCGAGCGCATCGGCGCTTTGGGCTTCGATTTCCAGCATTTTCACCCCTGAAGCGCGGATAACACGTCGAGGCTGTAGTCGAGCCCAGCTGCGGGATAACGGCGTTGCGCCTCCTGGCGATCCGCGTACCCGGGACGAGCGCGCGAGCAGATCGTGTTCCTCCCGGTCGAAACGGGCCGGAACGATCGGCCGCGCATCGGCGTGCTCAGCTCCTGCTTCTTGGTAAGCTTGCAGCTTTCCCCGACCACCGCGGCACATCAGGCAAAGACGCAGCCGCGTGCCACTCAGGCAGATTATGCGCCGGGTGCCTGGCTGTCGCCCGTCGGGCGATGTTCTAGTCGCCGATCGGCCGCTCGCCGACTATCGACAGATCGTAGCCATCCAGCCCTACCAGCGAGTGATGCGTGTTGGTGAGCAGGATCATGTCGCGCACGCCAAGCTCGGCAAGGATCTGCGCTCCCACCCCGTAATCGCGCTGTTCCGGGGGCACGTCGCTTTCGGGATCGGGCGCACGATCCCGGTCGAGCGAGCGGATCGCGGCCGAGGCGAAGTCCGGCATTGGGCGGTTGATGAGCACCACCACGCCCGCGCCCGCCTCGCCGATCGCCTCCATCGCGCTCGCCAACAAGCCGCGCCGCTCGGTGTCGCGAGCGAATACATCATCGAAAATGGAGAGGGCATGCATGCGCACGAGGGTAGGGCGGTCCGGGTCGATGTGGCCTTTGACAAGCGCCATTGTCTCGGCCTTTGTCGCCTTGTTGTAGAAGCTGATCGCGCGCCACTCGCCGCCCCAGAAGCTGTCGAAGCGGCTTTCCCCACGCTTTTCAACGAGGTGATCGTGCTTCCTGCGATAAGCGATGAGGTCGCGAATGGTGCCGATCTTGAGGCCATGCTTGCGCCCGAAGGCGAACAGATCCTCAAGTCGCGCCATCGATCCGTCTTCATTCATGATCTCGCAGATCACCCCCGAAGGGTTGAGGCCGGCCAGGCGGGCGATGTCTACCGCCGCCTCCGTGTGGCCGGTGCGCACGAGCACGCCACCTTCACGCGCGACGAGCGGGAAGACATGGCCCGGGGTGACGATGTCGTCCGACCCCTTCGAAGCGTCGATCGCCACCGAAATGGTGCGTGCGCGATCGGCGGCGCTGATGCCGGTGGTGACCCCCTCACGCGCTTCGATCGCCACGGTGAAGGCGGTTTCGTGGCGCGTGCGGTTCTGCCGGCTCATGGGGGCGAGGGCGAGCGCCTCGACTCGCGCGCTGGTCAGGGCCAGGCAGATGAGGCCGCGTCCGTGCGTGGCCATGAAGTTGATCGCCTCGGGCGTGGCCATCTGCGCGGGGATGATGAGGTCGCCTTCATTCTCGCGATCCTCGTCGTCCACCAGGATGAACATGCGCCCGTTGCGCGCCTCGTCGATGATGTCCTCCACGCCGACGAGCACGGGCCTGTCGTCGTTCTGGGCCAGGAAACGGTCGAGTTTGCCAAGCGTCTCCGATGTGGGGTTCCAGCCTTCGAAGCCGCAATCGCGCAAAGTATTCGCGTGAAGTCCGGCGGCGCGGGCAAGCCCCGCACGGGTCATCTTGCCGCTCGCGACGATCTCGCGAACTCTGTGAATAATGTCAGCCATGCCGCCCGTGTATCACACCGAAATGTGATCGCAAGATCGTGCACCACATTCAATTGGGCTTGCGTCCGTTCCAGTCGGCTCGCATGAAGGTCTCGTGAGCGAAATTGTGCAGAGCAGGGACGATCTCCTCGCCGCCTTCCGGGAGGCGATGCGTCATATTGCCTCCACCGTATATGCGGTGACGACCGGTCACGGTGGTGGGCGTTACGGCATTTTGGCGACGGCGGTCAGTTCCTTGAGTTTCGATCCCCCCTCATTGCTGGTGTGCGTAAACCGGGCGGCATCGCTGCATGCTCCGCTCGCCGAGGCGCGAATCTTCTGCGTGAATGTGCTCGGCCTCTCCAACCGTGATGTCGCCGAGCACTTCATGAATGATCGCGGGGCGGATCGATTCGCTGTGGGCGAGTGGGAGGAGCAGCAGGGCGTGCCCATCCTCGCAACGGCGCAGTCGAGCTTCGTGTGCCGGACGGCACACCGCCATGATTTTGGCACGCACTCGATCTTCATCGGCGAGCTGATCGCGGCCAAACACCGGCAGGACGCGACACCGCTCACCTATTTCGACCGGCATTACATCGACATCAGCGAGGCGCCCGAGCGCACCGGCACCTGACCGGCTGACGGCGAGGGAGGCAGGTGCTCAGCCGCTCTTGTCGCGCCGTGCGAGGAGATGACCGGGCCAGGTGGGGCCGTGCCCCAGGGCCAGGTATTGCTCGATCTCGCGTTGCATGATCGCGGCGCGATCAACAGGTGAGGGATAGATAAAGCTGCGCAAAAGGCCTGCATCGATGCATCGGCCCTCATCGGATAGCCAGAAGCGCGGTGCAATTTGCGGGTCGAGATCGGCATTGGCAAGGAGGTGCACCGCCAGCCGATCTGCCTCGACTTCCATCTGGCGATTACGCCGCTGGTCGCCGCCGATCTCGCCCAAGAAGCCCTTGCTCACACCCGCTTCGGACAAGCGCCGGCGGTGCTCGAGCACGGCATGGGCCAGTTCGTGGGCGAAGATGGCGGCAAGCCCGTGGTCGCTCGTCTGCGAGGCAAGTCCGTAGCTCACCTGGATGACGCGGCCGTCCGAACGGGCAATCACCCGGTCCTCGGCGAGGATCTCCACCAGCGCACGGCAGCCGGCATTGGACGGGAGAGTCACGTCGAAGGCCGTTCCGGCCCGGGCGATGCGCAGGTAGAGCGGTTCCGCTGACGCATGATTCGCCAGCAGATCGAACACCGCATCGCGCACCGGCGCGTCGGGCGAGGCCCGGAGGCTTGCGGTATCACGCCCGTCGATCGCAAGGATCGCGTCGCCAGCCTGCAGGCCTGCTGACTCGGCCGCCGAGCCCGGCACAACCATCGCGATGGCGACCGGTCCGCTCTCGAAACTCTCGACATTTGCTGTGCCATATTGGTCGCGGCTGTGGATAACCATGCCTGTCACCGGCATGGTTTGCCGGCACAGGCTGTTGTTCGCCGAAAGCATTGGATCAGCGATCCGGGCCAGCCGGAGATCCTGCTGCTGTAATTGCTCGAGCGAACTTGGTGCTTGCGCCAGCGCTGCGCCGGGCAGGCCCGATAGAAGGCAAGCGAGAAGTGCGCGTAACAGACGGGTCATCAAGCGATTACCGGTTATGGTTGGAAATTGGATGTTTTGGTAAAGCAGCTTCGCTTGGAGCCTGTCGTATTGCAATGCCTCGGCACTGGGGTGAAAGCCGCACTGCGAAACATTCGTGCGACGCTGTTGACGCGGGACAAAACTCCGGTATGTCGGACATGAAATCAAGTGAGGGTACTGCTTATGACACTCCGTAAAGGCCTTTCGGCCCTGGTTGCCACCAGCCTTGTTTTCGGTGGCACGGCTTCGGCCGCAGCGGCTGGTGCCGCTGATAGTCTCCGTCAGCCTGCTCGCGTAGCCGAGGGTGAAGAACTCGCCGGCGCTGGCGCGGTTGGTTGGATCATCGCTGCGTTGGTGGCCGCGGGCGTTGCCCTCGTCATCATCGAAGACGATGAGGACGAGCCCGCTAGCCCGTAGTTTCGGGGATCGAGAACTGGATTTGGATAACGGCGGAACTCGTTTCCGCCGTTATTTTTATGGCCGGCTCATTCTCCGACCTGATGATGGCGTCGGGTCATGCGGAGGAAGCGCAAAGCCGGAGGTAGGATCGAGATCTAATGAGTGTGCTGGTTACCGGCGCGGCCGGCTTCATCGGCGCTGCCGTTTGCGAACGGCTTTTGGCTGCCGGCGAGACGGTCATCGGGATCGACAATCTCAACGATTATTACCCCGTCGAGCTCAAGGAGGCGCGCCGCGACCGCGTAATTGCCGCGTATGGCGACCGGTTCAGCTTCTGCCAGGTCGATTTCTGCGACCAAGACGCGCTCAATGACGCGCTCACAGGCACGAATTTCAGCCGGATCGTACATCTGGGCGCACAGGCTGGGGTACGCTACTCGCTGGAAAACCCGCGCGCTTACATTGCTTCCAACATTGCGGGGCATCTCAACATTCTCGAGTTGGCGCGTGAGCGCGCAACGGCGCATGTCGTTTATGCGAGTTCGAGCTCGGTCTACGGCGGCAACGACAAGGTCCCATTCTCGGTCGGGGACCGGGTGGACCATCCGCTCTCGCTTTATGCGGCCACCAAGAAGGCCGACGAGCTGATGAGCGAAACCTATGCTCACCTTTATCGCATTCCGCAGACCGGCTTGCGCTTCTTCACCGTCTACGGGCCTTGGGGTCGGCCCGATATGATGGTGTGGCTTTTCGTGCAGAAGATCCTAGCCGGCGAGCCACTTCCCGTTTTCAATCATGGTGATTCCTACCGCGATTTTACCTATATCGATGACATCGTCACCGGCGTGGTGGCTTGCCTCACCCGCCCGCCGGCCGATGATGGAAGCGAGAAACCGGGCGGTAGCACCAAGCCGCATGCGATCTATAATCTGGGCAATAACCGCCCGGAAAAGCTGCTCGATGTGATCGGCGTTATCGAACGGGCATGCGGCCGAAAAACTTCGCTTGAGATGCTCCCGATGCAGCCCGGCGATGTGGTGCGCACCTATGCTGACATCGATGCCGCTGCCGGCGATTTCGATTATCGTCCCCGGACGTCTATCGATGAGGGCGTACCGCGTTTCGTTGCCTGGTACCGCGATCGCTACGGCGTCTGACGTTCAGCCAAGGATGTCTGTACCGATTTCGGCGATCGAGCGGGCGCCCAGCATCGCCATGGTTCGCCGCGTCTCGACCTGCAGGATGTCAAGCGCATGGGCAACGCCGGCGCTCCCGCCCGTCGCCAGGCCGTAAAGCGGCACGCGTCCGGCCAGCACCATGTCCGCGCCGAGCGCGAGCGCTTTCACGATATCACTGCCGCGACGCACGCCGCTGTCGAGAAAGACAGTCATCCGGCCGCCCACTGCCGAGGCGATCGCCGGCAGCGCCGTGATCGCGGCGATCGATCCGTCGAGCGAACGTGCCCCGTGATTGGAGACGACAACGCCATTGGCGCCCAGGGCCAGCGCGCGTTCCGCATCGTCAGCGCGGAGTATGCCCTTGAGTACCAATTGCCCCGGCCATCTGTCGCGAAGGCGGGCGACTTCCTCCCAATCGAGATTGTCATGCTTGAACAGTGCGCCGGGCGGTGCGCTGCCGGTCACCTTGGCACGCATGGCGAGCGGCAGGTTGGCTTGTGACGGAATCCCTCCGCTCCGCGCGTAGCGTCCCATGACTCCGGCCAGCCAGCGCGGGTGTCGGATGATGTCGAAGGCATTGCGGGCGTTGAGCCGGAACGGGGTGCCGAAGCCGCTGCGCAGGATGTATTCGCGGTTCGGCGTAACGGCCATGTCGAGCGTGACGAACAGCGCCTCGCAACCGCCCTCCCAGGCGCGCTCCACCACCTTGTGCGATAGCTCGCGCTGTTCCCAGAGGTAGAGCTGGAACCACAGGCGCCCGCCAGCCTCGGCAATGTGCTCCAGATCCATGGTGCTGGCGCTCGAGATGGTGAAGGGGATCCCGGCAGCCGCGGCGGCGCGGGCCAGTTCGCGATCGCCCTCGAACCACATCAGCCCGGCCGCGCCCGTCGGCGCGATCGCGAGCGGGAAGGGTACGGTTCGGCCGAAGATGTTGACCTCGGTATCGATGCGCTCGACGCCGCGCAGCACGCGCGGGCGGAAGGTAATCGCATCGAATGCGGCACGGTTGCGCGCCATGCCCGTCTCGTCCTCGACGCCGCGTTCGAGATATTCCCAGATGCCCTTGGGCAGCCGCGCCCGAGCCTTCGCGCGCAGGTCGGCGACGTTGTAGCAGCCGAACGCCTCCGCCATCCTTGCCTCAGCCGCGACCCAGGAACGGTATCTTGTTCTGCACCACCAGGCCTTCGTAGAAATTGAGGTGATCGGGCAAGTCGCACATGTGGACGATGATGTCCGCAATGTCGCGTGGATCGGCCGAAAGGTCCTCAGGTACCTTGACGGCGCCGGGCGCGATTTCAGTGGCGACGATACCCGGATGGAAGATGGACACGGCGATATTGTGCTCGCGCCCGTCAACCGCCAGCGCGCGGGTCAGGCCATCTAGCCCCCATTTGCTCGCGGTGTACGCGGGACTGTTCGCCCGCGGCACGCGGGCCGAAATTGAGCCGATATTCACAATCCGCCCGCGCCCGACCGGTTGCATGATGCGGAACGCCGCGCGGCTGCAGAGGAAGGCCGAAGTGAGATTGGTCTCGATGATTTTCGTCCACAGGTCGAGTGCGGTGTCCTCGACCGGCGTCGAATCGGCGATGCCGGCATTGTTGATGAGTATGTCGACAGTGCCGAAGCGCTCGACGGCGCTGTCGAACAGGTTCTGCACCGCGGCCTCGTCGGTCACGTCGGTAGCGACAGCCAGCGCCTCGGCGCCCTGGTTCTCCAGCGTGCCGACCAGCTTCTCCAGCCGCTCGGCGCGGCGGGCTGCAAGCACGACCTTGGCGCCTTTGGCGGCAAAGGCGAGGGCGCAGGCCTCCCCGATCCCCGAACTGGCCCCGGTCACCACCACTACCCGATGCTGCAGAATGCTCACGCTCGACATGCTCCCTCGCAGGTCTGTCCGGGCAACAGGCTTACCTCCGTCGGTGCGCAAGCGAAACACGCAAAATCCATGCTCGCGAGCAATTGGTGCCCGACTTGGACTTGTGTCATTCTCTGCCACCAGGAGAGCTGCCACGGGCGCATGTTGCACCGCACCCAACACTACCATATAGTTCTGCGGCTGCCGGCGGATTAGTGCCGGTCGGCGTCTTTGGGCAGGTCTTAACGATGTCGCTCTTAACTGCCATCAGCCGTCGGAGAGAGCAGAACTCGTGATATATGGCCATTTTCGACGACTTTCTCATTTCACGGTGCTGTCGGGGATCGGCTGGTGCATCGATTTCGGGCTGATGCTGCTTCTGGTTTCGAACGAGCTGCCGGTTTTCGCCAGCAATGCCGTCGGCGCGGTAGCAGCCACCATTTTCGTTTACATTACGGCACAAAGGCATGTCTTCAAATTGGCGGAGAACCGGCTTGGTGGGTCGACCAGGTTCATGGCCTATGCCGGATACCAGGCAATCGTGATCCTGATTGCCTCGTTCCTGATCGATGCCGCCGCGGGGATTTTGGCCGAGACTTCTCTGGTGGATGATCCAACGCTCGCCGCTGCCGTGGCGAAGATTTCCGTCACTCCGCTGACCCTATACTCCAACTTCCTGTTCATGGGATGGCTCGTCGAAGGGCGCCTCTCGTGGCGGTGACTATTGCTGGTGCTAAAATGGCCCATGGCGACACAGCTAATCACGTTACTGCGCCTACTCCGGCAGAAGGGCTGCCCGCTTTTCAGGGAGATGATGCGGTGACGAATGCTAGGCTGGAACTGGTTCTTGCAGCGCTTTGTGTCATTGCACTTGGCGCCTTGGCGTTCATGCTTTGGCTGAACGATTTTCTCATCGTCGGATCATTGTACGACGACATCTTCGTTCCGTGGGATGCAGGCGCGCGCTGGTATGCAGGGCAGATGCCGTCACTGGACTTTCCGAGTTCGATCGGCCCGCTCTACTATGCATTCCACGGCCTGGCTTATGCAGCGGCGGAGGGTGGGGCGACAACCATCGACAAGGCCAGCATCATCGCCCTGATGGTGACGGTGCCGCTCATGGCAACGATCTTGTTCACCCGATTCCCGGCGCTGATTGCCGCCGTGGCGTTCTTGTCCCTTGGTCTATGGATGATTGCGCCCGGCCAGGCGGATTACGCGCCCAAGGTGTTCTCCCATCTCGCCAGTTACAACCGCCATGGGCTGGTATGGACAGCGCTGGTGGTGATCCTCTCGGCCGTGCCCTGGCGCTGGAACAGCGAAGCGGCGCGCGAATGGTGGCACAGGCCGGTGGCCGATGGCTTGCTCGCCGGCTTCTGCCTGTTCCTTTCGCTGTTCACCAAGATCACCTTTGCGTTGCCCGCCGGCTTGTTCTTCGGCCTGGCCATCCTGGCGCGGCACCGGCTGCAATGGCGACCCGTCCTGGCGACCTATGGTGGAGCGCTCTTGGTGCTGATCGGGGGCACGGCGATGATGGAAGTGGCGGCTCCGGGCTTCATCGCCGCTTACGTCGCCGATCTGGCCTATGCCGTTTCCGTCCAGGTGGAGAGCGCATTCGCCCTCTCCAATCGCGGCGATGCAATGACATTTTACCTGATCGAAGCCTTGCTTGCCGCATTGGCGGTGTTCGCCATCGTCGGGCATCTTGGATTGCGACTTTCGCTCGTTCCGGCCCTCTGGGCGTTTGCCGCTTTCGTGACGCTCGGCCTGACCATGTTGCAGGTGCACGATACCTACGCGCCTATCCTGGCCGTCAGTACGCTTGTGTTCTACGGCGCCGCCCAATCGATCATGACGGCGCATGCGTCACCACGCGATCGGCGCTTGCTGCGCGTGGCCGTCATGCCGTGCTTCATTCTGTCGATCTCTGTCGCGACCATCTCGGTCATGCAGCACAGCCTTTACTCGCAACGGGTTGCTGCCCAGCCCGGGCGATATGTCGCGTTTGCCGATCGAGGAATGGCGTTCAGCGAGGGAGCGGCGCCGATTGAAGCCACGCAGCTGCGCGCGGCGCGGCTGAACTCATCGCTCAGCAGGGTGGCGGATGGGTCGGTTACGGCAGACGAATGGAACGAGGCCGGATCTTTCCATGCTGTCGAGTCCTTCCAGTACTGGAGCGACGCCCTGGCTCTGCTGGAGCGTTCGGGCAGCGGCCAGGATCCGCGCATCTTCTGCTTCGCCTTTGCCAATGCATGCTCAGTTCTGACGGGTACCGCGCCGCCCAAGCACCTGCTTTTATGGTGGCATCTGGGCCGCAGTTATGGGTTGGAAGCGCCACCGCCGGGTGCGCTTGATGATGCTAATGTCATTCTGGTGCCCAAGGTGGATCGCTTTGGATATGGCCGAGCAATAGAGCAGGCTTACGCCGGAGAGATCGCCAGGGACTTCAACGAGGTGGGTGAAAGCGCTTTCTGGCGTCTCCTGCGTCGCAGGTCCTCGGCTTCGATGTGACCGGTCCGCTCGGCTCCATGCTGGTCAATTGCGCCGATCGGGGACAGGCGGCAGGCTCGCCAATAGCTTCGTTGCATCGCCCGCCATTGTGATCCACTGGCAGGCTATCCGCTTGGGGGGTCAGGACGAAATGCTCATTTGTGAAGGTCTTTCGCGCTGCAGCGGCCTTGCCCCACGAAGCGAAGTCAGCGGAATGGGGAAGTGACACCTTGTTCCATCTGATTTGCAGCGCTTTGGGGATGCGTGCCAATGACTGACAAAATGCTCGTTTTCGTGCCCGCTTATAATTGCGAACCCCAGATCGGTACGACGGTTCGTCGGATCGCGGGGAATGCCAGCCGCTTCGTCGACGAAGTCGTGATCGTCGACAATGGCAGCAAGGACGGGACCGTGCGCGAGGCGATCAAGGCCGTCGACGCGCTTTCTTCTATTCCTGCGCAAGTGGTCCGTAACAGCCACAATTATAATCTGGGCGGTTCGCACAAATCGGCGTTCCGCTACGCGCGAGAGAAGGGATTTACGCACGTCATCGTTCTGCATGGCGACGATCAGGCTGACATCAATGATGTCGTCGGGCTGATCGAGAGCGGGGCGCATCGGCGCCACGACGCTTGCCTCGGAGCTCGCTTCATGTCCGCTTCCGAACTCAAGGGTTATTCGCGGTTCAGAACCTTGGGCAATCATGTTTTCAATTTGCTGTTCACAGCCGTGAGCGGACGGCGTGTTCACGATCTCGGCTCGGGCCTGAACGTCTTCGCGCGATCGGCCTTCTGCGATGAAGACGTGCATTTTTACGCCGATGATTTGCGCTTCAACATCTATCTGCTGCTCGGCCTGATCCACAAAAAGTTCCAGATCACGTTCTTCCCGATCACCTGGAAGGAGGAAGATCAGGTCTCCAATGTTCGGCTGTGGTCGCAATCAAGAAGAACTTTATCGATCGCGGTAGAATATGTGACCGAACGCAAGCGTTTCTTCAAAGAGGATCACCGAGACGTCCCCAGGGATGCGTACAGCTTCGATGTTCTTCACCGCAATGCGGCGGCAGAGGGGATGAGCACGCATGGATGAGCTCTCGCTGATAATGCCCATGGCGGGCCGCGGTTCGCGTTTCAGCAAGGAAGGCTTCGAGCTTCCCAAGCCTTTGATCGAGCTCGACGGCAGGCCGTTCTTCTGGTGGGCCACCCAAAGCGTCGCCCGCAGCTGCCGTATCGCCGAGCTGGTCTTCGTGGTGCTGCAGGAGCATGTCGACAGTCTCGGCATCGACCGGCGGGTGAAGGACCTGTATCCAGACGCAACAATCGTAGTCACGCCCGAGGTCACGCCGGGCGCGGCGGCAAGTGCTGCGCTTGGGATCGCGGCGCTCACAAGCAGCCACCCGATAGCCGTCAACGATTCCGATCACGCCTTCGCCATGCGCGACATGGCCGCGCTGATCGCCGCTCTTCGAGACGGGACCGATGGCGCGTTGGTGGGGTTCCGCTCCGACAACCCGGCCTATTCGTATGTCGAGCTTGAGTCGGGCGCGGACATGAAGGTCCGGCGCACCGTCGAAAAAGAAGTGGTCAGCCCGTTTGCGATTGCGGGCTGCTACTTCTTCGCAAACAAGGGAACCTTTGACAAAGTCTACCAGGATTACCTTTCGACTTGTTCCTATAACGAGCTGTTCATGAGCGGCTTGTTCAACGGTATGGTTCAGGACGACCTCAACGTCGTGTACCAGGAACTGTCCCGCCATATCTCTTTCGGGACGCCAGAGGAACTGGACCGGGTCAAGACGGGCATGCTCGAAAGCCTTTGGCAGGGCCAAGCTTCGTGACAAGCGCGTGGCCGATGCTGTTGCTGGCCATATCGGCGCTCCTGCTCGGCCATATCCTCAGGGCTGCGCGGCATGCGCTGCTGTTCCCGAAAACTCTTCCCGGACGGTTCAACCTGCTGCTCGGGCTCACAGTCGGCTATGCGGTGAATACATTATTGCCGTTCCGGCTTGGCGAGTTGCTGCGCATAGCCGTGGTTTCCTATCGGACGCGTGTTCGCCCCAGCTATGTCGCTGCCACCGTCGCTGCCGAGCGCCTCACCGATTTGGTCGCAGTCGCCGGCTTCTTCCTGCTTCTGAGCGCCATCGGGGAAGGGCCCACCCCCGAGTTTCTGCTACATGCGGGGCGAATGGCGGTATTGTCGCTGCTGATCATCGCTTTCGCGGTGGCAATCGGCCAGACCAGCTCGGTTCGGCGGGCGGTGTGGTTCGTGATCAGCATATTCAACGACCGGATCGCAGGCGCGCTCGGCGACTTCTTTCTGAGTTTCTCGCAGCTGGTGACGCAGGGCAGCCTGGTTTCGCGGCGCTATATATTGCTCAGCGCGGTCATGTGGACGTGCTACACATCGGCTTACGCGTTCTTCGCGATGTATAGCGATGCGGCGCTCTCGAATATCTTCGTTGCGCTGCTGGGCCTTCCGCAACGCGCGATCTGGCAGAGTGCATATGAATCCGGCATCCAGCTGGCACCGTTCATTGCTCCCCCGGTGGTCGCGGTTCTGCTCTATGGGCTCGTCCGCGATTCGAAAGGCATGAACTTTCAGCGAAATGCGGCATGGCGCCTCGGCCTGTCTCCTTCCGGATTGTCCCGGCCGACCATCTCTCACGCCTTTGCCAGCGGCAACGATTACAGTCTCCTGCTCAAGGCGCATTTCACGCACACCGAGCCTGCCGTCACCGCGTTCGGGTTCCAGGGCGTGGATCGCGCTGTCGTGCATCGTATCCTGCCCGGCGGCTCCGACGCGGTCACTGCGGTGGTCGAGGTGGATGAGCGCTTCGTCATTCGCAAGTTCGCCACGGGCTCCGCGGGCGCAAAGCTGAAGAACCAGTCCGATTGGCTCCGGCGTTATGAGGATCGGCTGCCGCTTCCTCCCGTCACGGACGAGAAGCTGTCAGACGCCAGCTTTTATTATGACATGCCCTACATTCCGGCAGGACGTGATTTCTACGAACACATCCACACCGCGCCTCTGGCAAGCAGTAAGGCAATCATCCAGCAGGTGGTCGAAAGCATTGAGGCCTTCCATAGCGAACATGATGCTGGCCCGGCCGATGATGCCGCGATCGATGCCTACCTCTCCAGCAAGGTCGTGGATAACGTACGGCAGATCGTGTCCTACATGTCCACGAAGGTACCGGCGCGGTACTTCATCAACCAGGAAGCGCATGAGCTGGCTGATTGGGAACGGTTGACCGACATGAGCTGGCTCAGGGAGCAGATCCGCACCCGCCGCACCTCGACGATCCACGGCGACCTGACGATTGAGAATATCATCGTCTGTCCAACAGCCGGCAAGGGGTGGTATATTATCGATCCCAACCCGGACAACACCTTCAACACGCCGTTCATCGATTGGGCGAAAATGTACCAATCCCTAAACCTCGGCTATGAAACCATGAACAGGGGCGGATCGGCAAAGCTCACGGGAGATGGTGTGGAAGTCCTCTTTTCCCGGTCCCATGCCTATGAAGAGTTGCAGCTGTTCTTCGAGCAATTGGCAGCAGAGAGGTTGACCCAAGAGCAGATACGCGAGGTCCGCTTCCACGAGCTCGTTAACTACCTGCGACTGACGCCATACAAGATGCGCCAGTCTCCAACGAAGGCCCTGCTGTTCTTCTGCTGCTCGTCCATACTGCTCAAGCGCTATTGCGAGAGCCTGGTCGATGCGTAAGGTACGGGCACTCCTGTTCGATCTCGACGGCACGCTTGCAGACACTGCCGAGGCGAATTACCTGGCCTATGCCGCCGCGCTGGCAGAGGCTTCGGTTGCCGTGGATCGCGAGACATTCGTTCGTGTGGCGCATGGCCGGAACTGGCGCGAGTTCCTGCCGGGCATCGTGGCAGATCAGTCGTCCGCGGCCGACCCGGCGCAGATCGCCGCACGAAAGCGCATGCTTTACCCCGAGCATATCCGGGCCTTGCGGTTGAACGAGGGCCTGTTGTCCTTGGCGCAATCCGTCCGGCCTGCGCAGCTCACTGGCCTCGTGACCACGGCCTCGCGGACGAGCGTCGAGGCGATCTTCCATCATCACGGGCTCGCACCCCTGTTCGACGTGGTGATAACGGGCGACGATGTCGAGCATCACAAGCCGCATCCTGCAGCCTATCGCCTGGCGTTGGACAAGCTGGGAGTGGATGCGGCAGAATCGCTCGCCTTCGAGGACAGCGACATCGGCGAGCAAAGTGCGCGCGCTGCCGGTATGGCCGTCATACGGGTGACGCTCTAGCCGCGCGCAATGGCGTATATTGAAACTCGTGCAACATCCCTGGGGAGAGCGGCCCGGGGACATACGACACTCTGCTTCGTGAGTGGCTTCCCGGGCGAACATCCCTCGAGGTGAATATGGCAGCGAGGTGGCGTTCACGCGGGCAGGGCAGGGGGCGTACATCAACATGCGGAGGATCGCGCCTCTGGCACGCCGCAGCGTCCGCGGGAGGCCGGGCGCAGACCATCATCATAGCGCCTGCGCCGCCGCCCAGCCGCTGGCCCAGGCCCATTGGAAATTGTAGCCGCCCAGCCAGCCGGTCACATCCACCGCTTCTCCGATCACGTGCAGCCCAGGCACGCGGCGCGCCTCGAGTGTCTGGGATGACAGGTCCCGCGTGCTGACCCCACCTGCCGTCACCTCCGCCTTCGCGAAACCCTCGGTGCCGTTCGGGACGAAACGCCAGGCCGCCAGCTCCCGTTCTGCCGCTGCGAGCCTGGCATCTGGCAGGTTGGCGAGTTCGCCTGCGAGGTCGAGCCGCTCGACCAGAGCCTCGGCCAGCCGTTCGGGCAAGGCGCCCGCCAACACCTTTGCCGCCGTGGATCGTGGTGAGAGGCGCTTGGCCTGCTTCAGCCAGCCCGGCTCACGGCCCGAAAGGAAATCGATTGCGACCGCTTCGCCTCGCCGCCAGTAGGAAGAGATCTGCAGGATGGCCGGGCCCGACAGGCCTTTGTGCGTGAAGAGCCCAGCCTCATGAAACGCGATCTTGCCCGACTTAGCACCGACGCTGGCGACAATCTCTGCCGAAACTCCGGAGAGCGACCGGAACAGCAGATCGTCGCCGCCGAGCGTCAAAGGCACCAGCGCGGGTCGCGGCTCGACGATCTTCAAGCCGAACCGACGGGCAAGATCATAGGCAAACCCGGTGGCGCCCATCTTCGGGATTGAAGGCCCACCGGTGGCGATCACCAGTGCACGTGCGTGCGCCGTCCGCTCGCCCCAGGTGACACGGAATCGCGTATCCGCGTGGTCGACCCAGGTGATCGGCTGGCCCAACGCCAGATCCACCGGGCCCCGCGCGCATTCGGCCAGCAGCATGTCGACGATCTGGCGGGCGGACCCGTCGCAGAAAAGCTGGCCCAGCTTTTTCTCATGCCAGACGATCTTGTGCTGCTCGACCAGCGCGAGGAAATCGGCGGGCTGATAACGCGCAAGCGCTGAATGGGCGAAATGAGGGTTGGCCGAAAGGAAGCGATCGGGCGCGGTACCCAGATTGGTGAAGTTGCAGCGCCCGCCGCCCGAGATCAGGATCTTCTTGCCGGGCCGGTCAGCATGATCGATGACGAGCACGCGCCGGCCGCGTTGGCCGGCGACAGCGGCGCACATAAGCCCGGCGGCACCTGCCCCCAGTACGATGGCGTCATACTCACCGGAGGGCACAGCCGAACTCAGCGCAGCTTCGTGATCGGCAGCTTATCGAGCTTGGCGCGTTCCTTGACCGATTCCTCGGTGCGGGTCAGCGCCTTTGCGATCGCCTTCAGGCCCATGCCCTTCTTGGCGAGCGTGTGCAGCTTCTGGATCTCGTCGGAGCGCCAGGGCTGGCGGTGTCGTTCAAAGCGTTCGGCCATGATGCTTCCTAGCCGCTTGGTTGGGCGGAAGCCATGCTGCGGGCGAGTCGCGTCAGCGTCTCGTCCAAAGCCTGCAGGAAGCGCGACCGATCAGTCCTGGTGAAAGCGGCCGGGCCGCCGAGTTGATCGCCGCCCGCGCGCAGGTCCGCCATAATCGCCCTGGTAGCGATCGCTGTGCCGATGGAGCCCGTGCTGAATGACTTTCCGGTCGGCGCGAGCACGGCGCCGCCGGCTTTCAGGCAACGATCGGCAAGCAGGATATCGCCGGTGATGACCACGACACCTGGCTCCACGCGTTCGGCAATGAAGTCGTCCGCGGCATCGAAGGCGTCGCTGACGACCACGCGATCGACCAGATTATGCGCGGGCACACGGATCGGGCTGTTGCTTACGATTGTTACCGGCACTGCATGGCGCAGCGCGACCTTGTAGATCTCGTCCTTGACCGGGCAGGCATCGGCATCGACGAGGATGCGCAAAGCCATTATTTCGAGCGCTTTCCCTTGAAGCCGGGTTTACCCCCCGGTTTTCCGCCATGCTGGGGCCGGTGAGGGCGCTTGCCCTGCGGCCCGTCTCGCCGCGGGCGCTGACCTTGGCCTTCACCCGAAGGGGCCTCCGAACGTTCGATGCGGATGCCGCTCTCGTCTTCACCGTCAGCATTCGCGGTACGCGCAACGGCCGCGGCAAACTTCGCCTCGACTGCTCGCGGAACCTGGAACCGGGTTTCCCCGGGCCCGATGCGAATGGCGCCGATCTCGCTTTTGGTGATGTGCCCGCGGCGGCAGAGCAATGGCAGGATCCAGCGCGGATCGGCATTCTGGCGGCGGCCGATATCCATCCGGAACCAGACGACGTCGTCGAAGCCGGGGCGGTGTCGCTCGGCCTGCGCAGCCTGCCGCCCCTCGGGCGTCGCCTCGATCAGCTCCTCGGGCTCGGGCAGCGCGGCACGGAATGTGCGGACGAGTGTAGCGGCGATCTCCTCGGCGCTCTTCTCCGCCAGCAACTGACGGCCAAGGGCCATGTCGTCCTCATCGACCTCGACGGGCGCGAGCAGCGCGGTCAGCATCCGCTCGCGATCCCGGGCGCGGATGTCCTCGGGCGTGGGCGCCCCGGACCACTCGGCAGTGATCTTTGCAGTACGCAGCATCCCCTCTACCCGGCGGCGGCGTGGATAGGGAACGATCAGTACGGCGGTGCCCTTCCGGCCCGCCCGGCCTGTCCGGCCTGAACGGTGCTGGAGCGTGTCGGCATCGCGCGGCAGTTCGACATGGATCACGAGGCTGAGCTTGGGCAGGTCGATGCCACGCGCGGCGACGTCGGTCGCCACGCACACCCGCGCGCGGCCATCGCGCAGCGCCTGGAGCGCTGCGTTGCGCTCGTTCTGGCTGTGTTCGCCCGAGAGTGCGACGGCGGCGAAACCGCGCTCGATCAGGCTGGCATGCAAATGCCGGACGTTGTCGCGTGTGGCGCAGAACAGCATGGCGGTTTCTGCCTCATGCAGGCGCAACAGGTTGATCGCCGCATGCTCGATGTCCGAAGGCGACACCGTGATCGCCTGATAGGCAATGTCACCATGCCCGCGCTCCTCGCCAACGGTGGAGATGCGCAAAGCGTCGCGCTGGTAGCGCCTGGCGAGTGCGACAATGGGCTGGGGCATGGTCGCCGAGAATAGCAGCGTGCGCCGTGTCTCGGGGGTTGCATCGAGAATCTGCTCCAGATCCTCGCGAAAGCCCATGTCGAGCATCTCATCGGCTTCGTCGAGCACGGCGACGCGCAGGGCGGACAGGTCCAGCGCGCCGCGCTCGAGATGATCGCGCAAGCGGCCCGGTGTGCCGACCACGATGTGCGCGCCGTGCGAGAGCATGCGCCGCTCTTTCGACGGATCCATGCCGCCCACGCAAGTGGCGACGCTCGCCCGCGCACCGGCGTAAAGCCAGGTAAGCTCCCGGCTGACCTGCAGCGCGAGTTCGCGCGTGGGCGCGATGATCAGCGCGAGCGGCAGCTCGGCAGGGGGGAGCGCCTCACCATCGAACAGCTGCGCTGCCATGCCGAGCCCGAACGCGACCGTCTTGCCCGAACCGGTCTGTGCGGAAACGACGAGATCGCGCCCACCGGCCTGCGCGTCAACGACGGCGGTCTGAACGGGGGTGAGTGTGGAATATCCGCGCGCGACGAGCGCCTCGGACAGAAGCGGCGGGAGAGAAGGAATCATCATGAAGACCCGGCACATGGTCCGGCGCGGCCGCGGATACAAGGAGGCGCGGCAATTTGGCCCTGCCTTTTTCAAGAGATCGCCGCGGTCAAACCGGCGCTCCCGCTCCATCACACACCCAGCCGGGCAGCGCCCGATCGCTTGGTTTGGCCTCGCATGGGTTTCATGCGCAATGAACAGCAACCGATTTGTGATCACTCGCGGCCTGCCCCTTCGCTAAAGCATTCGCGCCGCGCTCCTGTTAGGGGGGCGTTTCCGCGGTCAATCCGACCGCCTCTTTGGAGCGAATACAAATGGCCGGTTACAAGTCCCCCGATTTCAACGAACGCGCAGCGGCCGCCCGCGAAGCCAAGCAGAAGGCGCTCGATCAGCTGCGCGAGAAGCCTGCGATCGACCCCGCCGTGCTTGCCGAGCGGCAGGCTGCGCGTGAGGCGCGCGACGCCGCCGCAGCGGAACGCCGGGCCGCCCGCCAGCGTGCTCTCGAGGAAGCCAAGGCCGCCAAGCTGGCCGAGAAGCAGCGCATCGCCGACGAGAAGGCAGCCGCAGAAGCAGCCAAGGCGCCCAAGCGCACCGAGGCAGAATTGAAAGCGGCTCGCGACGCACGATACGCCGCCCGCAAGGCCAGAAAGCGGTGATCCAGCGCGAGCTGATCGACACGGCGGAAGTGCCGGGTGGTCCACCGCTCCGCCTAGTGCGGCATGGCGGCGACTTCATGATCATGCTCGATCGCAACGAACTCATGAGCAGCCGCATGAGCGGTTCCGAGGCGGCGCTCGGCACCATGACATGCCAGCGGCTGAACTCGCCGGCCGCTGCCCGGCTGTTGATCGGAGGGTATGGCATGGGTTTTACCCTTCGCGCGGTTCTGAAAGAGCTGGGCCCTGCTGCGCGGATCGTCGTGGCGGAACTCGTCCCCGGGATCATCGACTGGGCGCGCGGGCCCATGCACGCCGTGGCCGAGGGCTGCCTCGATGACCCGCGTGTCGAAATCAAGATCGACGATGTCGCCCGGCTGATTGGCACCGCCAAGAGCGGCTATGATGCGATTTTGCTGGATGTCGATAATGGCCCAGACGGTCTGACGCGCGATGCCAACAATGGTCTCTATACCGTGCGCGGGCTGCAACGCGCGCTCGCCGCTCTCAAAACGGGTGGCGTTCTTGCAGTCTGGTCGGCGGGCGCGGACGCGGCATTTACGCGGCGGCTGAAGCAGAGCGGCTTTGCGGTCGAAGAGGTTCGCGTGCGGGCCCGCGAAAACGGAAAAGGGCCGACGCATCATTTGTGGTTCGCAACGGCCCCCTAGATGCCCGACTTTTTGCTGCGCGCGCCCACTTGCGTCTTACCGTAAGCAGGCGTCGGGGTAGAAATACTCGGCGCGCCGGAGATCGGCTGCGGCGTGCAGTGGATAGTCCCGTGACCCCCGCTTGTGAGCGTCGACCGCCCGAGGAGAGTGGTCGATGTACGCTTCAGCCCCGTATTGTTGGGCGGATCGACCGTGCGACCCGCCCAGCGGTGATTTCAGGCCAAGGCCGTGGCCGACCTGCGCCGACGCAACGCCGCGCCGATAAAGCCGAACCCGACGACCATCATCGCCCAGGTCGATGGCTCCGGGACCGCGTTCACGGTTGCGCGCCCGAGATCCGGCGCATCGATAAAGAACCCGTCGATCCCAGTCTTGAAGTAAGCCAGGAGCTCGGCCTGTTGGTCGCCAAAGGCAGCCGGATCAAGCCCGCTTCGATAGTCCGCCGGAAGGAAAGCGTTCTCCGGCCGGAAGGTGTAAGGCGTGACCAGGAGGCCTGCCGCGTGCGCGTCGCTCACCACGCTCGTCGGCGCGAGGAGGAAGCCGTTGGCATCGCGCGGGATGATCATGCCCTTCTCGGGCCCGATCAGCTGAGCGTAATCGTTGACGAAGTCGAGACCGGTCGGGCTGAGCAGGTCGGCATAGGTGCGCGAGTCGCCCGACAACACGAAGTCATAGGGCTGGCCGCCACCATACAGCTGCGCCAGGCGGATGTCGGTCAGTCCGTCGAGGAACTGGAGGTTCCCCACCTCGAACGACTGGATGATCGCCGCATCGTCAGCGCCGGTATAGCCATTGGTATTGAGCACATCGAGCAAGCGCTGCTCGAGCGGCAGGCCGATGCTGGCGAAGTAGGACGGGTGCTTGGTCTCGGGTATGATGCCGATGGTGCGGCCGATCTCGGCCTCCTTCTGCTTCACCAGATCAACCACTTCCTGGAGCGTGGGGACTTCGAACATGCCGTTATATTCGGTATTGCCCGGGCGCAGGGCGGGGATCCGCTCCTTCGCGCGCAGGGTCTTCAGCTCGGAAAGCGTGAAGTCCTCGGTGAACCAGCCGGTGATGGAGACGCCATCAATCACCTTGGTCGTCTGCCTGCCCGCGAACTCGGCAATGGATGCCACATTCGTCGTGCCGCCGATCTCGTTCTCGTGTCGCGCGATCAGCACGCCATCCTTTGTGGAGACGACATCGGGCTCGATATAATCGGCGCCCTGGTCGATCGCGAGTTCATAGGCCGCGAGCGTGTGCTCGGGCCGGTAGGCGCTGGCGCCGCGATGACCGATCACCAGGGGTCGCGCTTGCGCGGCGAGAGGAACGGTAGCGCTGACCAACGCCACGGTGGCGCACACAACCTGCGAGAGCTTCATGTCGCGACTCCTACTAATGGGGAGTTCACAAACACCATTTTCGTATGACCTCTGCGCGGCATTTTGGTTAACGCTTTGTGACAGGCAGTCGATGTTTGTGCGCGGGTGCTTTTATATGTCTGTCACGGAAGTAACGCGATGGCGCACGTCACCGCCCATCGACGGCCGAGGCAGGGAGGCCGATGCCGTGTGGCTGCCGATCGACAGGTTTCCTTCGGCACGTTTTTGCACAAGCCCGGTCGCAACTGCTCAGCGCTTGGCGCATGCGGGCCGCACCCGCCCGCCGCACAAGCGACCGAAACCGAACTTCGCGGATCACCGATCCGTTTCCTTTTGCCTCAGTCCGCCGCAGCGGCCACACGTAGCCTGCGGAAGCGGATCGGCCCATGCCCGGAGGCCGCGCGAGAGGAACTGACATGGCGCGTCATATCATTCACCCCCACCCCCCGGCCGTCCCGCCTAAACGGCAACCCTGGTATGCTCACCTGTATATCCAGGTGCTGCTCGCGATCGCGGCCGGCATCCTTCTCGGCCACTTCGCGCCGGATGTAGGGGAATCGCTCAAGCCGCTGGGCGATGGCTTCATCAAGCTGGTGAAGATGATTATTGCTCCCGTCATCTTCCTCACCATCGTCACCGGGATCGCCGGAATGCGCGATCTCGGCCGGGTCGGACGCGTCGCAGGTAAGGCGTTTGCGTACTTCCTGTTCTTCTCCACATTGGCCCTGTTCATCGGGCTGACGGTCGCAAACGTCGTCCGCCCCGGCGCGGGGCTCAACATCGACCCGACGACCCTCGACGCCTCGCGAATCAGCAATTATGCCGAACAGGCCCACGCAAGCACGCTGACGGGGTTCCTGCTGGGCATTATTCCGGACACGTTCGTTTCGGCGATGACGTCCGGCAACATCCTCCAGACGCTGTTCGTGTCCGTGCTGTTCGGCATCGCGCTGGCGATGGTAGGGCCCCGCGGCGATAACATTCTGAACGCGCTGGAAGATTTCTCCACCGCCTTCTTCAAGCTCGTGGCGATCGTCATGAGGGCGGCGCCCATTGGTGCCTTTGGCGCCATGGCGTTTACCATCGGCACGTATGGGATCGGCACGCTGGCCAATCTGGCGGGGCTTGTCGCCACCTTCTATCTAACCTCGCTGCTGTTCGTGCTGGTGGTGCTGGGCACGGTGGCAAGGCTTGCCGGCTTCTCGATCTTCAAGCTGCTCAGCTATCTCAAGGCTGAGCTGCTGCTGGTACTCGGCACCTCGTCTTCGGAGAGCGCGCTGCCTTCGCTGATCGAGAAGATGGAGCGCGCGGGCTGCCCCAAGTCGATCGTCGGTCTGGTGGTGCCGACCGGCTACTCATTCAACCTGGACGGCACCAACATCTACATGACTCTCGCGGCGCTTTTCATCGCGCAGGCGACCGGGGTCGACTTGTCTCTGGGCGAGCAATTGTTGCTGCTCTCCGTTGCGATGCTTTCGTCCAAGGGTGCGGCCGGCGTGACCGGGGCGGGCTTCATCACGCTGGCCGCGACGCTGTCGATCGTGCCCTCGGTCCCGATCGCCGGCATGGCGCTGATCCTGGGCGTGGACCGCTTCATGTCGGAGTGCCGCTCGCTTACCAACTTCATCGGCAATGCGGTGGCGACGGTGGTGGTCTCTCGCTGGGAAGGCAGTTTCGACAAGGCGCAGTTCGACGCCGCAGTGGCCGGCGAACTGCCGAGCGTGGACGAGTTGCCGGAGGACATGGTTCCCGCCGATTAGGAGGCGGTCGCGTCCGCTTTCCGAGTTCAATCTGACCGGGCGACCGACCTGAAGTGGCGCATATCGGCCCGGATCGGCATGGCCTGCGAGAAGCCGGCACGATCAGAATTCGGTATGTTCCGCCAGCGTCAGAGCATCCTTGACGTCAACGCCAAGGATAGCGCCACGGTGTTCTCGATCTTGGTATGGCGAGCAGGATCCGCACGGCCTGCAGATCGCCCGGCCGATTTCCTGTGGTTCGCGGCAGAAAACCCACTAGGGTTGACAGACCCACGCTCTCACTCTCCCGGACGAACCACCATTGGCCAAGGCCAGTTACTTCCATGCCCTCACCTATGAAAAACTATGCAATCCTTCTGCCGGTTGTCTTTCTCTGGTCCACCATGGCGGTGGCGCAGAATGCGCCGGCCTTGTGTTCCGATCGCCCAGGGAACGCCACACCGACCTGTGTAGCGCAGCCGGGCGCGATTCAGATCGAGACCAGCTTGATCGACTGGACGCGGAACGAAGATGGCTCGGTTGAGACGAATTCCTATCTCTTCGGTGACAGCCTGATCAAGTTCGGCATAGCGGGCGACACTGAATTGCGTGTCGGCTTCATGCCCTACCAGTATGACCGGTCCGAAAGTGCAGGGCGCGTGTCCAGCGCAGAAGGCCTCGGCGATATTAGCCTGTCCGCCCGCCACCGTCTTATCGAGGGCAGCGCACTCGGCGGCCTGTCTTTCGCCGTCCAACCTTTCCTTTCCTTGCCGGTCGGTTCGGCCGAGGTCAGCGCCGGCACCTGGTCTGCCGGGTTTGTGGCGCCCGTCGATATCCCCGGCCCCAACAACTGGTCGTTCAACCTGTCGCCTATGGTAGCAGCGCTTGCCGACAGCGACGGAGACGGACGCCATTTCCTCTATTCCGGAACGGTCGCGGCAGGGCGCTCATTGAGCCGAAATCTGTCCGCCACTTTGGAATTGTTCGCCGAACGCGACCGCGACCCTGCAGGGCACACCACGACTGTCACGGCAGATGGGATGCTGGCCATGCAAGCGGGGCCGGACACCCAGTTCGACGTTGCGACCTATGTCGGCTTGTCGGACGATGCGCCAGCCATCGAACTGATCATGGGCTTCACGAGACGGTTCCGCCCATGATGCGTCGTGCTCTTGGCCGCCTGCTCGCAGCCGGGCTGGCGCTGCCTGCCACGGCGGGGGTGGCGCAGGATGAAGGCGGAAACCCGCTTCACGCGGCAGTGGGCGCGCCCGATGATCTCACGATTCACGGCAGCATTCGCCCCCGGATAGAGGCGATCGACGGGCAATTTCGTCCCGATACGGCACCTGAAGACGAGCTCTTTTCCATCCGCACCGCCCTCGCCGTGGAATGGCGGCCGGGAAATTTTCGCATCGGTGGCGAATTGTGGGACGTGCGCGGTTACGCCCAGAATCGGGACAGTTCCGTTCGCACGGGCGAGGTCAATGCGTTCGAGCCGATCCAGGCTTATGTCGGCTATGATCTGGATGACGGAGAGACATCGGTTACGGCCGGCCGATTCACGCAGGATATCGGCGCACGCCGGTTCATGGCTCGCCAGCGGTTCCGCAACTCGACGAACACCTTCACGGGTGCGAAGGTGAACTGGACCGATGATACCGGCAATTCGGCTATCCTTTTCTGGACGATGGCGCAGCGCATCCTGCCCAACGACGCCGCGCGTATCCGGGACAATGAAGTCGTCCTCGACCACTTCGGAACGGATCTTCAATTCTTCGGGGCGGTCCTGACGAAGGACGACGCCATCGCTGGCGGACAATTGGAGATCGAGGGATTTGCCCTGCTGGAGGACGACACCCAGCGCTTCGCCACGACCAATCGGCAATTGTTCACGCCTGCCATTCGCCTGTCGCGCGCGCCGTCATCGGGTATGTTGGATTGGGATGTCGAGGCTGCTTACCAGACCGGCACGGCCCGCCGCACCGATGCACCCTCGGATACGCAGGATCTGCGGGTATCGGCCTATTTCCTCCACGCGGGCTTGGGTTATACTTTTGCCGTGGACTGGTCGCCGCGCATCTTGCTGGCTTATGATCTGGCCAGCGGAGACGGGGGCGATGGTCAGCGTCTTACCCGTTTCGATACGCTGTTCGGGGCGCGGCGCGAATTGGGGCCGACCGATCTTTATGGCCTGTTGCAACGCGCCAATCTCATCTCGCCGGAAATCCGCCTGCTGGCGCAGCCCGGCCCGCGACTTGACGGCTATGTGTCGGTACGACCCGCATGGCTGGAAGACCGGCGCGACAGTTTCGCTGCCAGCGGCGTCCAGGATGCTTCCGGCAATTCGGGCCGGTATGCTGGTACGCAGGTCGAAGCGCTCGCCCGCTACGCTATCGTGCCGTCGCTGATCGATCTGGAAGCGGGCGGCGTCTACCTAGCCAAGGGCCGATTTCTGACCGAGGCACCCAATGCTCCAAGTACCGGTGACACGGTCTATGGATATGCCAATGTGACCTTCTCGTTCTGATCGTTGGCGAGTGCGGACTGGGCGAGAGTTTCCTGACCGGATCCGCGAGCGGGTCCATCGATGCGCTGTCGCGCGCCTGCAGCAAGCCTTTCCTACTTTCGCCGGGCAGGCTACGAGTAGTTCAATCAACGTATCCCCGCTGAACCTATCGGATAATGGCTGAATGAGCCGCTGCAGGTAGGACTGCCGCTGCCCTGTTCATGCACAAGCCGATCGGATCGCCAAGTGGAGCCACAAGCATTGAAGGTGTTGATTGTCGAGGACGAGGGCATGATCGCCATGCTGCTCGTCGAAATGATAGAAATGCTCGGGCTTGAAATCGCCGGCGAGGCTTCCAGCGTGAGCGAAGCACTGGCCCTGATCGATGCAATGAAGCCGAACGCGGCAATCGTCGATCTGAAACTGCGCGGCGAGGACAGCTATCCAGTCATGGAAAAGCTGCGTGAACTTGGCGTGCCATTTGCGGTGGCGAGCGGCTATGGCGGGAATATTGATCACGCGCGCGCAGGCGAGGGCATGCCGATTATTGCAAAGCCATACCTAGCTGCGGATGTCGAAGCCGCTCTCGCCCGGTTTTGAGTTTAGGCTAGGCCGCCACCGAGAGCCTCGGTGCGCGCTTGGCTCCCCAACTTCCGGGATGGACGCGCAGATTGCCGAACGACGTTATGCGCACGGCGGAACTCGGTGCATTCCGGACGCGCTGAGTCAGCTGGCGGGTAGTACGTCTAAACAGCCCGCGGTCGGTCACGCGCCGCGCCTGCTCGGCAGAGTGTGGCGTCTGCGACCTTGGGTCGCGCGATCGGTGGTCCATGGTGATCCTCGACCTCGCGAGGTGGGGCGAGGTCCGATGCCGAGAGCGTGACGGCAGAGGATCTTCTAGACTCGTGCGCAGAGTTCTGCCGCTTTGCGGCTGATGGGCATGAACGGCGACAAACAACTCACTAAAGACTCGCCGCTTCACCGGGATGATCGGCACGTCAAAGCTCAAGCAGCTCCGTTCAGGGGCGCGCCACAAGCTTTGTCTGGGGCGGACCGCCGAGGGTCGCGTCGCCTTCCGGCAAGTGACCTAGGTCGTCAGCAACCTGCGGCGGCGGAGGACGGCACCCGGCGAGCGTTCTGCACTCGCCGGGAGCGATCCGATATCCCGCTACATGTCCTGTTCTTTGTCGCGGCCAAGAAGTTTATCAACTCGCCCGCGAGATCAGAAGGCCATCTGCAGGGTTGCCGAGATGGTACGCGGCGCACCGATCTGGGCAAAGGGCGGCGCGCTCGGGTTGCCGCCGAACTGGCCCGCGCCGATCACGTTGCCTTGGTTGAGGCCGCTGCTGAAAGAGCCAACATATAGTTGGTCGAGCAGATTATAGACATTGAGCTGCACGAACGTCCGTTCGTTCAGCCCGGCGAACCCGAGGTTGACGCGCGCATCGAGGTTGAGCAGCCAATAGGCCGGGGTCGAGGCCGGGTAGAGCTCGACGGGCGCTGCCGCCGTGCCGCCGTAGATCGGCAGGTTGTTGTCGAAGATGAAGCGCGGCCCGGTGCGCTTGGCGGTCACGCCGATGTCGAGCGGGCCGAACATGCCGCGCACCTGACCACCATAGGTATATTCGGGCGCGCCCGCCTCGCGATTGCCGGCGGTCGCCACGAATAGCGGCGTGCCAAGCGTGGTGCAGCCAAAGGTGCCGGCCGTAACCTGACCCGCAGTGCAGGTGCCAGCCTGCACGTCGTCCTTGATCTCGGATTTCAGATAGGAGCCGAACACGTAGAACAGCAATTCGGGAACTGGCGTGATCGCCAAGCTGCCGTCGATGCCGTATTTCTCGACCGCTCCCAGGTTCCGATAGACCGAGCGCTCCAGGACAGGATCGTAGGCCGAGGCGAGGCGGTTCTCGTAATTGGTATACCAGCCGACGGCCTGCGCCTGCACGATGCCATTGGTGTAGCGCAGGCCGGCATCGAAATTGTCGGTCGTCTCCGGTTCCGGCTGGGCCGAGGCCGTATCGGCCGGGAAGAAGAAGGCGTTATAAAGCGCGTCGGTGCTCGGCACCTGCAGGCCCTTCGAGTAATTGGCAAAGGCCGATAGCGGCCCGGCGATCTCGAAGGTGAAGCCGACATTGGGCAGCAACTCGTCGTATTTGAGCCTGCGCTGCTGCGGACCCTGCACGGTGGGGTTGGCGGCGGCATAGGCTGAGTTGCGCGGGTCGGCAGCGCCCCCGAAGCAGTCGACGAAGCCGCTGTCGCTGGTGGTGAAGCAGTAATTGTTCAGGTTGCGGGTGAAGAACGGGGCGCGCACGCCCGCGTTCAGCACGAGCCGGCTGTCGAGGAACTCGCCGCGATATTCGCCCGAGACCTGGTGGAGGATCGCATAGGACAAGCGGTCGCGCTTCTGCAGCAACGATCCCGTTGCATCGGCCAGCGGCACGTTGGAGGCGAAGACGTCGACCGGCTCGCCATTGAGGCGCACGCCGCCTACTTCGCCCGTCTGGCGGTGCCTGGCGCTGTCCCAAGTATAGGCGACGCGCAGCGAGTGCTCGGGCGACACGTCCCAGATGAGGTTGGAGATGACGCCGTAGCGGTCGGTCCTGGTCTGGCTCGGAGCGAGGAGGGTGACCTCATCTAGCAGGTCGCCATCGCCGTTGAGGTCGATTCCGAAGTAGGGGCGGCCGCCGATAAAGCCCGTCAGGTTGGCGGTACCGCCGGTCGTCGGATCTACGTCCGCCAGACGCTCGCGCGCCCCGACGGTGCCGCCGCCATTGGCCTTGACGTATTGGAAGTACGGATCGACCGTGAGCGTCAGGCTCTCGCCCATCGAAAAGCGCGAGGCGCCGCGGATGTTGCCGGTGTTTGACGGGTTGTAGCGCCGGTCGAACTCGGTGCCGCACGTATTTGGCGTATCTGCCACCCCAGGTGTGGCGGCGGCGTTGGTCGTGCACGGATAGCTGATGTCGTACTCTCGCTCGTCGCTGTTGAGCGGGAAGCGGTTGCCCGAACCTGCGCCCACCACACGATCGGCATCGAGCCGCAACGGGAGCGAGCCGAAGAAGTTGTTGCGATTGACGTTGTAATGGCCGGCGATCGACACGAAGTCGTCAGCATTGCCGATCGGCTGATAGATCCGCGCATTGACCTGCGCTTTGTCGACCACCCCGTAATTATTGTACGGATTGTCGTTGTCGGACTTGCTCGCGGCGATGAAGGCGCGGGTGCCGAAAGAGGTGAACTCACCGGTGTCTACCATCCCGAAGACACGCACATAATTGAACTCGCCGGCAGACGCGGAGAACAGCACGCCGAGCTCCTCGCCGGGCAGGCGGGTAAGATAATTCACGGTCGATCCGGTGGCGGCTGCGGTCGGGCTGTCCACGTCGGTGCTGCCCAGGTTGACGTTGACCTGACCGATGACCTCGGGATCGAGCTGCTGGTTCGAGTAGATCGCGTAATTGCCCGAATCGTTGAGCGGGATGCCATCGAAGGTCAGGCTGATGCGGTCTGAGGAGAAGCCGCGGATGAACAATTGGCCGCCCGCGGAGCCGTAAGCGTCGTTATTGGTGAAGCTGACGCCGGGAATCAGGTTGATGCTGTCGAGCACCGTCTGGCCGGGCCCGTTGCGCGAGAGCTGCTCCTGCGTCAGCACCTGCTTGGCCTTGGTCGTATCGGGGATCACGATGCCTTCGACACCATCACGCACGCGCGCACCGCTGACGATGATGCGATCTTCCTCGAAGTCGACCGAACCGGTCGATTGGGCAAAGGCGGCAGCCGGCGCGATCAACGAGGCGAGCGCGCAGGTGGTGAGGAGGAGAGTTCTCATCGTACAGGGTTCCTGAATTGGCGGCGAAACACGTTTCGGACGCAACCATGTTGCATCGTTGCGCCCCTAAAGCCGGCAATTCGTGACAACAGCAAGTCAGTGCGAAAACGCCAGGACGGGGCCTAAGCGATTGTTATCTCAGCCCGATATTCGATTACTATCGGACTCGCCAGCGGATCAATCCGCGCGCAAGCCTCACATTCTGCTGCATTGCGACATTTGTGCCACGCTCTTCCGCGGTGCCAGGCCGGCCTCAGGCCAGCTTGATCTCGCGCAACCGCTGCTGGAGGAAGTCCTCGGCGGTAATCGGCTCGGCCGGCGACGCACCGGCGGAACAGCATCCGGCGAGCGGATCGATCACGAAATCGGGCCGGAAGTGCAGGAAGAAGGGCATCGAATAGCGCGAACGGCGCGCTGCCTCGCCCTCGGGATTGACCACCCGGTGCATGGTGGAGGGAAGCAGCGAGCAGGTCAGCCGATCGAGCATGTCGCCGATATTCACGACCAATGCGCCGGGCGGGGGATCGAGCGCGAGCCACTCGCCATCCCTCGTCAGCAGCTCGAGCCCGGCCTCCTCTGCGCCCAGCAGCAGGGTGATTGCATTGATGTCGCCATGTGCCGCGGCGCGCACCGCGCCCTCGGGGGCGCCCGGTGCCAGCGGCGGATAATGCAGCAGGCGCATCACCGAATTACCATCGCGAACGGGATCGACGAAGAAGTCCTCTGCCAGGCCCAGATGGAGCGCTATCGCGCGCAGCACCCTGTCGCCGGTCTTCTCGAAAGCGGCGAAGATGGCTTCCATCGTCTCGCGGAAGTCCGGCAGTTCGCCGGGCCAGACATTCGCCGCCATGTAGCGCGAGTAGGGATGGCCGGAAGGCAGCGTCCGGCCGATATGCCAGAATTCCTTGAGGTCCTGCACCAGAGCGCCCTTGGCGGTCTCGATGCCGAACGGCGTGTAGCCGCGCGCTCCGCCCAGACCTGACACGTGGTAGCCTCGCTTGACCTCTGCCGGCAGGGCGAAGAGCCTTCGCTGCAGGGTCTCTACGTGTTCGACCAGGTCCTGCGGGATGAAATGGTTGCGCACGATCGCAAACCCGAATTGCTCGAACGAATTGCCGAGCTCATCGGCAAGGCGGGAGAGCGGGCGCTGGAGGTCGACAATGGCGATCTGATCCATGGCAAGCTTTCAAACGGAAAAGGTCAGATGGAAAGGAAGAGCCCGGCCAGTGCCGCGCTCATCAGATTGGCAAGTGATCCGCCGGCCAGCGCGCGGATGCCGAGCCGCGCCACGACGGGCCGCTGGTTGGGCGCGAGGCCGCCGATCACCGCCATCTGGATGGCGATCGAGCTCAGATTGGCAAAGCCGCACAATGCGAAGGTGATGATCGCGCGCGAGCGCTCGTCGAGCACGTTGGGGCCGAGCGCGCCGAGATCGATGAAGGCGACGAATTCATTCAGCACGATCTTGGTGCCGAACAGCCCGCCTGCGACCTGCGCCTGCTCCCACGGAATGCCAAGAAGGTACATGACCGGCGCGAACAGGCCGCCAAGCAGGCCCTGGAACGAAAGGCCCGGATAGCCGAACAACCCGCCGGCCCAGCCCAGCAATCCGTTCGCCAGTGCGACCAGGGCGACGAAGGCCAGCACCATCGCGCCCACCGCCACTGCCAGTTTCACGCCAGTCTGCGCGCCTTGCGCGGCAGCCTCGATGATGTTGGCCGGGGGACGCTCTCCCTCCGGCGAATGCGCCACCGTTACCTCGTGCGCCTCACAGCCCTCGGTAATCGCCGCCGGACCTTCGGCGCTGACCCTGCCGCGTGGGAGGACGATCGGGTCGGGTTCCTCCGGGGCCATTGACGGGTCGTCGGGATAGATGATCTTGGCCATGAGAATGCCGCCGGGCGCCGACATGAAGGCGGCGGCGAGCAGGTAGGGCAGGTAGTCGCTGCCCAGCAGCCCCGCATAGGCGGCCAGGATGGTGCCCGCAACGCCCGCCATGCCCACCGTCATAAGGGTGAAGACGGCCGAGGGGGCCAGCGCAGCGAGGTAGGGGCGCACCACCAGCGGGCTTTCCGACTGGCCGACGAAGATGTTTGCCGCCGCGCCCAGCGATTCGACCCGGCTGATCCCCGTCAGCCAGCCGATCGCTCCGCCAAGCCAGCGCACCATGCGCTGCATGATGCCCAGGTGATAGAGGATCGACACGAGCGAGGCGAAGAACACGATCACCGGCAGCGCGCCAAGCGCGAAGCTGTCCGACAGCGGATTGTCGGCGCTGGCCCCGAACAGGAACTCGGTTCCGGCACCGGCATAGCCCAACAGCGCCGCCACGCCGTCCGCCATTCCCTTGATCGCGACCCTCCCCGAGGGAGTATAGAGCACGATGAAGGCGACCGCCGCCTGCAGGCCGAAGGCTGGGACGACCACGCGCAGGCTGATGGCGCGGCGCCGCATCGAGAGCGCGAACGCAAGGGCGAGGATCGCCACGATGCCGATTATGTTGATGAGCATGTGCGCGATCCGTGCGTTGATCGACCGATGTTCGATCCCCGTCGCGAATGCGAGGACCGGAGCTCAAAGACAATAGCTGGGCGTCACCCCCTTCCAATTATGCACGTTTGACCATAGCCGGTGCGGATGGACGCGCCCCCACCAACGTTGCACATCCCGCTTCCGCTGTTCGTCGGCGGTGTGTTCTATGGCGGGATGACCTGCATCGCCGGGGTACTCGGCGCGAAGCAGATTGCGCTCGGCCCGTTGGCGGTGGAAGCCGGGATCTTCCCGTTCCTGCTGCTCGTCGCGCTATCGAGCGCAACCGCGCAGGTCTATTCACGGGCGGTTGCCGATCGGCTCGTGCTGATCGGCTTTGCGCCGTTGGTCACTTCGATCGCGCTGGCCTGGGCCGTGATACAATTGCCGACCGACCCCGGCATGTACGAGCCGGCGAAAGCCGCCTTCCCGATCGTGCTGGGTCAGAGTTGGCGCCTGATGTTGGCGGGCATAATCGCTTACGGCATCTCGATGACGCTCAACGTACACATCTTCGCCCGGCTGATGAAGAACGGCGCGCGCTTCAGCCTGTTCGCTGGCGGTGCGGCGGCGCTGATCAGCCAGGTGGTCGACACGCTCGTGTTCATCACGATCGCGTTTTACGGCGTGCGCCCGATCGGTACACTGATCGCCGGGCAGGCCCTGGCCAAGGTGGTGCTGTCGATTGTCCTGGTTCCCGCGCTGATCGCCCTCTTCGTCTGGGCAGCGCCGCGCATGGAAGGGCGTGCCAATGCCTGAAGGTAACGAACTGGTCACCGCCGCGCGGGAAGCGGCGCTTGCGGCCTACGCCCCCTACTCGCGCTTTGCCGTGGGTGCGGCGCTGCGCTTCGAGGATGGCGGCGTGGTCACCGGCTGCAATGTGGAGAATGCCAGCTATGGCCTCACGCTTTGCGCGGAAACGGTCGCGGTGGCCAAGGCCATGGCGGAGGGTCGCCGTGGCGGGCTGGTGGAAGTCGCGGTGACCGGAAGCGGAGCAGCTCCTGTCACTCCCTGCGGGCGCTGCCGGCAGGTACTGAGCGAACTGGCCGAGCTCGGTAACACCGATCCCGTGGTCCTGGCATGCGGCGATGAGCAGATCCTCCGCTTCCGGCTGTCCGAGCTACTCCCCGCCGCATTCGGGCCAAGCTCCCTCGACTGAAGCTGCGTAAGCTCAGTCGTAGGTGACGCTCGGCATGCCCGGTCCGCCGTCGGCGATGAAGGCGTCGATCCGTTGTCCCAGCACCGGCAGCGGCACCGAGCCAAGCGACAGGACGACGTCGTGGAACTTGCGGATGTCGAACTCCGGACCCAGCGCTGCCTCGGCCCTGGCGCGCTCGCGGCGGATCGCCAATTCACCCAGCTTGTAGGCCAGCGCCTGTCCTGGCCAGCTGATGTACCGATCAATCTCAGTCGCGACCTCGTGCTGCGACAGGGCCGTCCGGTCGGCCAGATAGGCGAGGGCGCGCGGCCGGTCCCAGCCATAGGCGTGGATGCCGGTGTCGATGACCAGTCGTGCGGCTCGCCACATCTCGTAACTGAGGCGCCCGAAGCGCTCGTATGGCGTGCGGTAGATGCCCATCTCCTCGCCGAGATATTCGGTGTAGAGCCCCCAGCCTTCGCCAAAGCCGCTGAAATAGACCCCGCGCCGGAAAGCGGGTGCATCCTCTCGTTCCAGTGCCACGGCAGCCTGGAAGCTGTGCCCGGGCGAGCATTCGTGCAGGGTCAGGGCCGGAATGTTGTAGAGCGGGCGGGAGGCAAGGTCGTGCGTGTTCATCTGGCACGCCTCGAGACCCCCGCGTCCGGCCGTGTAAAACGGTGCCAGTGCGGGAGCCACGGGCCGTATTTCAAACCGGTGGCGAGGCAGGAAGCCGAAGTAATCGCCGATCCGCCCGTCCACACGCTTTGCGACATAGGCGGACACGCCCATGAGTTCGTCCGGCGTTGCCGCGATGAAGCGCGGATCGGTGCGCAGGCTCTGGTTGAATTCGGCGATCGTGCCCTCAAAGCCGACCTCGTCCATGATGGCCTGCATCGCCGCCTCGATCCGCGCCACTTCGGACAGGCCGACCTCGTGGATCTCGCGCGCCGACAGGTCGAGCGTGGTGTATTTGCGGATCTGCTGCTCGTAATAAGCCTCGCCATCGGGCATTTCGCTCGCGCCCAGCGTCATGCGCGTGCGTGGCAGATAGTCCTCGCGCATGAAGGCAAGCAGCCTCTGGTACGCGGGCACCACGCTCTCGCGGACAGCCGCGCGCGCCTCCTCCTGCAGGCGCCGACTGTCCTCGGGCCCGATGCTGGCGGGCATGCGTTCGAAAGCCTGCAAGAACGGATTGCCCGCTTCCTCGGTATAGGCCCCGATCGAGCCCTCGCGGCCTTCAAGGGAAACCCGCGGCACGCTGAAGCCGCGCGTCAGACCCACCCGAGCATTGTCCATGTGCTCCGCGAAATAGCGCGGCAGGTCGCGCATGCGGGCGATGTAGTCCTCGTATTCCTCTATCGTGGAATAGGGCGAACTCTCATCGAGATAGGTCCAGAAATTGCTGTCGCTGTTGAACGGCATCTCCCATTCCTTGAACCGGGCGTCGCCGATGCGTTCCTCCAGCAGCGTGCGAAGCACGGCAGCATTGATCCGCTCGTCCGGCGAGAGCGCAGCGACCGGGATGGCGTCGAGCGCTGCGAGCGTCTCGCTCGCATGGGTGGCCCTTCGCATCTCGGCCTCGGGCGTAACCGAGGGGAGCCGCGGCCCGGGTACTGTTCGACCGTCGGCACGCTCGATCTGCTCCCGCTGCTCGAGCTGCCACACCCGGTCGGCTTCGTAGAGCGCACGCAACCGGGCACCGGCAGATGTTTCGGCCTGCGTCTCTGCTGCTTGCGCGGCCTGCGCGGGCGGGCTTGCGGCGACGAGTAGTGCGGCTGCGATCACATGGGCAATCGCGCTGGCAGGGCGGGTTGTTTTATCGCTGTTCCGGCTGGTCATCACGGCAGGGTAGCGGGCTTCGGCGAACGCGTCACCCTCACGGCTTGCAGAATGGACAGACTGGCGCGCGAGGATCATCGCGCGATGCGCATGGCCCGATCCAGGCACCATGGGAAATCAAGCGCTTCCATGCTCGACCATGTTGGCTATGCTGCGACGCATCAACCTTTTGCCATCCCGGATCCCGATGCTGAAACTCCAATATGTGCTGCCGTTCGTGATGATCCTTTCCGGCTGCGCTGCCGGCCACCAGCTGGAAGCCGCAGCCGACGATCCGCACCTGTGGCTGGAGGAGGTGCAAGGGCCGCGCGCGCTGGCGCAGGTCGAGACCTGGAACGCCGCGAGCGCCCGGGTGCTCGAAGCCGAACCGGGCTTTGCCACCTATCGCGAGCGTGCGCTCGATCTGCTGGAGGATGATGAGCGGATTGCCCATCCCGATCAGATCATCGGCGAGCGGGTGCTGAACCTGTGGCAGGATGCCGCCAATCCGCGCGGCCTGTGGCGCATCGCCGCGCTTCACGAATTCGCGGCTGGCCGGCCGCAATGGCGCACGCTGATCGATCTCGACGCGCTCGGCCGTGAAGAGGGCAAGAGCTGGGTGTGGCACGGGGCCGATTGCCTCGCGCCCGAGTACCGGCGTTGCATGGTCGCGCTCTCCGATGGCGGGACCGATGCCGACGTCGTCCGCGAGTTCGACTTGCAGGCGAGCGCTTTCGTGCGCGATGGCTTTGTGTTGCCTGAAGGCAAGAACCGCGTCACCTGGGCCGGGCCTGACGCGCTTTACATTGGGCGCGACTGGGGCGAGGGCAGCCTCACTACGTCCGGCTATCCGCGCACGGTGAGGATGTGGCGTCGCGACACGCCGCTTGCCTCTGCCCAGGAGATCGCGGCCGGTGAGGCGAGCGATGTCAGCATCGGTGTCAACCGGATCGAGGACGGGGACACGCCGCGCTTTGTCCTCAATCGCGCGATGAGCTTCTACACCAGCCAGGTCAGCCATATCGCGCCCGACGGCAGGATCGTCGCCTCGCCGCTGCCCGAGGACGCCGAGATCCAGGACGTGCTGGACGGACGGGTAATCGCGCTCATCAATAAGGATTTCGGCTCCTTCCCCGCCGGATCGCTGGTGGCCTACCCGATCGAAGACGTGCTGGCCGGCCGGCCCGCACAGTTCGAGCAGGTTTTCGTCCCGACGCAGAGCCAGGCGCTGGAGGAGGTGCGTGCGGGTGCCTCGCTCTTGTGGGTCAAGCTGCTCGACGATGTGTCCGGGCGATTGGTTGCGCTGCTTCGCACCGGCCCAGGACAATGGGAGCAGCAGCCCGTCGCCCTGCCTGACAATGCCACCGTTCACCTCGACGCCGCGGCCGGCCGGCGCGATCTTGCCTTCGCCACGGTTGAGGGGATGCTGACCCCGCCGGCGCTTTACGCGGTGGAACGGGGATCGGCCCCGCGCGCCATCCAGTCCTTGCCAGCGCGCTTCAACGCATCGAACATGCGCGTGGAGCAGCGCTTCGCAACATCCACCGACGGCACGAAAGTTCCCTATTTCCTCGTCATCCGCAAGGATGTGACGGGCCCGGTTCCCGCGCTGGTCCATGCCTATGGCGGCTTCCGCGCGGCACAGACGCCGACCTATCTTGTCGACCAGCCCTATCGCGGCGGCCCGGCGGGCCTGTTCTGGGTGGAGGAGGGCAATGCCTTCGTGCTCGCCAATCTGCGCGGCGGCGGTGAATACGGGCCGCGCTGGCACGATGCGGCCCTGCGCGAGAAGCGGCAGAACGCCTTCGACGACCTGCATGCGGTCGCCGAGGACCTGATCGCGAGCGGCATCTCGGCACCAAAGCAGATCGGTGTCTCGGGCCGTTCGAATGGCGGGCTCCTGGTCGGCGTGGCGATGACGCAGCGCCCGGACCTTTACGGTGCGGTGGTGATGGGCTCGCCGCTGCTCGACATGAAGCGCTATTCGCACCTGCTGGCAGGGGCATCGTGGATGGGCGAATATGGCGACCCCGACGTGCCCTCAGACTGGGCGTTCATTCGCGAATATTCGCCTTACCAGAAGCTGAGCGAGGGCGAGGATTATCCAGTGCCTTTCATCTACACCTCGACGCTGGATGATCGCGTTCATCCGGGCCATGCCCGCAAATTCGCAGCCCGGCTCAAACAGATGGGCTATCCATTCTATTATGCCGAAGCGATCGAAGGCGGCCACGCCGCGGGCGCGGACCGTCAGGCCGATGCGACCCGCGCAGCGATGATTGCAACCTACCTCAATCGCATTCTGGCCGAACCTGGCCGGTAGGCGCGCGAACTCGCGAATGAAAACGAGATTTGCGTGGTGGATCGTTGGCGAAGCTGGCGGTGGCGGTGAGCCGCCAAGGAATGATCAGCGCGCTCAAAGTGGCCCTGAGACAGCGGCTTCATGCCGCCCGCACCAACGGACTCGACGATACGATTATGGCGGCATACGCGGGAAGCTTGTAATTGCCGCGTCACCGCCGCGGGGGCGGACCTCGACAAGGAGGTCAAATCAACTGCCGGGAACAGGCGCCCGAGCGCGATCAGCGATCCCGGGTCGAGGGGTTCGCACTCGGCGCATACCGGCTACAATTGCGAGAAATCCTGTCGGCGTGGATTGCGAGGCCGGCTCAAGCTGGTTGTCTCGTAACCCCGTCCTGGCACGTTTCAACAAGCCCACCGTTCAGGAAGTCTATTCCAAAGAAGGGTCCGCGTGCCTCATTACCTGATTGCCGAAAGTGAACTGCCTGCCGAGCGCGAGAAGCGTCGTGCCAGGGCAGGCAAGAGCTCCGGCGAAACCTATTGCGCCACGCTTCGGCAGATGCGGCCCGGCGCCGATATCAGCCTTATCGCTCCGGCCGATGAAGATGCTCCCCTGCTTTCTGTGGAGCAATTATCGAAGTTCGATGCCGTTCTGCTCACCGGCTCGCCGATGCACGTCTATGAGGATGCGCCCCCGGTAAGGCGCCAGCTGGCGTTCATGCGCTCGGTCTTCGCGTCGGGGACGCCTTCCTTCGGATCATGCGCCGGGCTGCAGGTCGCGACCGCGGCAGCGGGCGGGCGGGTGCGCCGCATGCCCCGGCGGATGGAGGCCGGCATCGTTCGGCGCATCAGTGCGACCGAGGCCGGGCAGCGGCATCCCCTGCTGGGGGGACGGCCGGCGTGCTGGGATGCGGTGGGCATCCACGGCGATGAGGTAGAGGAACTGCCGCCCGGTGCGACCCTCCTGGCCGGAAATGCCGCGTCCAGGGTGCAGGCGGCGGAGATCCGACACGATCGCGGCGTGTTCTGGGGAGTGCAATATCACCCCGAGCTGGCGCTGGCCGAGATCGCGACGGCGCTGCAATCGCAGGCCGGCGACCTGATCGACGAAGGCCTCGCGGAAAGTACGAGCGACATTACCGCCATCGCCGACCTGTTGCAGGCGCTGCATCGCCACCCTGACCGCCATTCCCTGTGGTGGAGGCTCGGCGTCGACGGCGAACTGGCCGAGGAGCGCCGACGCCGGACCGAAATCACCAACTTTCTCGATCACGCGCCCACGCTGCGGACAGGCTAGTTCCAGCTCAGCGGACAAGCAGAGCGACGCTTATCGGTTCGGAGAGAGCAGCCAAGCCTCTCCTGCACAGTCCGAAGGCGGCTATTCCTTGCAAGCTCGCTCTTCGGCTTTGCACGTGAGCAGCGGGATCAATCGCGCTTGGCGCTTGCTGGAGCCGGCTTGTCGTCCTGAACGTGCGGCTGGCACTCGGCGGGGCCGATTACATGTCTCCGCCACGCGCTACGTCGCCGCGGTCGGTACGCTGATGGCCGTCTGGTGGATGATCGAGGCGCTCGCGCTATCCGTCACCTCGTTGCTGACCATCGTGCTGTCGCGATGCTGACCATTCGAACAATCGCCGGAGCGGCCGCGCCATACGCGAGCGCGATTGTTTTCCTGTTGCCCAGGGAATGGAACCTCCGCTGGCGGATCGCCGCGGAAGTGATGTGTTTCCAACTCCGGCAACGGGACCGGCCAGCAGGATCAATCCTCACCGGCGCGCGCCCTTCTATAAGGCGCGATCATCATGCCCGGCCATCGGCCGCGCGGCCGCGCGCCGGTTCCTCAGGAGCAGCGGGGTGCATGGCCTAGCGGACGAGGACATCGGGGCAGGAGGAGGCCGGCCACAAGCGCCGGAAGGGAGAAGGATATGAGGAACTTCAGCAGCTTCGCCGGCAGTCTTGCCCGGACGGTCCTGGGCACGAGCTCGGCGATAGCTATAGCGGCGCTCTGGTCGGCGCCGGCAGCGGCGCAGGAGCCGGTCGTCAACAACGACGATCCGGCCGTAACGCCTGAGGATGATTTCGACACGATCATCGTCACCGCACAGCTGCGCACGCAGAGTGTGCAGGATGTTCCGCTAGCGATCACCGCGATCACCGGCGACCTGCTCGAGGCGCGCAACCAAACCACGCTGACCGACATTGCGGCGCAGATGCCGAACCTGCTGCTGCAGAAGAACCCTGCCGGCCAGGGCAATTCGGTGCGCGTGTTCATCCGCGGCGTGGGCCAGTCGGACCAGAGCCCGTCGGTGGAGCCGGGCGTGGGCACCTATATCGACGACATCTATTATGGCACCGTCATCGCCAGCGCTTTCGACCTGACCGACCTCGATCGCGTGGAAGTGCTGCGCGGGCCGCAGGGCACGCTCGCCGGCATGAACACGCTCGGCGGCGCCATCAAGCTGTACTCGCGCCAGCCGCAGGGCGAGGGCGGCTATATCGAGGCGAGCCTCGGCAATTTCGAACGGCGCGATCTTAAGGCCAGCGTCGACTTCACCGTGGTGCCCGATGCAGTGTTCGCCCGCGTCACCGGCGTGACCCGCAACCGCGATGGCCACGTCACGCGCTACGATTATGCCTGCCTCAACCCGAATGATCCCGACGTGATCGAGGGCGACCTCCCAAGCCTTGTCGCGGGTGGCGATTGCAAGCTCGGCCAGCTGGGTGACCAGGAGATGTGGGCGGTTCGCGGCTCGCTGCGCATAGCCCCGGTGGGCAGCCCGCTCGAAATCAATCTCACCGGCGATTACACCAAGGACACGTCGGAGACACAGGCTTCGGTGCTCATCGCCAGTGCCGAAAGCGCCAATGCGGGCACCACAACCCCTGTTGACCGCTCGGGCCTGTCGATCCCCTACCAAGGCGTCGCCTATAACGACCGGTTCGTGACCTATGGCCCCTATCGCCGCGCCGATGCGGTGCTGAACACGCCCTTCGCGAGCTACGCCAATTTCTACGATCCCGGCATCATGTATTCAGCCATCGCCGCTCCGCCTGGGCCGCCGTCCAATTACGTGGCCGGCGCACCGCTCGAGCCGTTCACGGCGCCGTCCGCTTCCGAGGCCGAGGCCTGGGGTCTTGCGCTGACGGTCGATTACGAGCTCAACGAGAATCTCGCGGTCAAGTCGATCACCGGATACCGCAACACGTTCAGCGCGACAGGGTCGGACAACGACCATTCGCCGGTGGTCTTTATCCAGGACGATTCGGACTATGTGCACGAGCAGATCAGCCAGGAACTGCGCCTCTCGGGCCAATTTTTAGAGGACGCGCTCGACGTGGTGCTGGGCGCTTTCTACTACGACGCATCCACACAGTACAACGCGCGCATCCACACGCCGTTCTCCGGGTTCTGCCCGGCTGCGACACCGTGCTTCTCCTTCCGAAATGACGATACCGCAGACCTCACCAGCTATGCAGGCTTCGCCAATGTCGCCCTGGCGGTGACCGACGCGCTGACTTTTGAAGGTGGCATCCGCATCAGCCACGAGAACAAGGAGTACACTTACAACCGCCTCAACCCAGACGGCGTTGGCGATTACCTGCCGCTGAGCAATCCCGGCAATCCGCTGACCGGCTTCGTGGGCGTCTACGAGGAGACGATCACCGATTCTCGCGCGGTCGCCTCCTACAAGATCACGCCGGACATCATGGTCTACGGCCAATTTTCCACCGGCTTCAAGGGCGGTGGCGTGGCGCCGCGGCCTTATGTCTACCAGCAGATCCGCCCGTTCGGCGCCGAGAAGCTCCGGGCTTACGAGATCGGCTTCAAGTCCGACCTGTTCGGCCGGCTCCTGCGGCTCAACGGCGATGTCTTCCTGATGAATTACGACGGCTATCAGGGTACGCCGAATGTCTGCCTGGGACTGGACGACCAGCCGCTCCCGGCCAATGCCGGCGGCGTGCCGGGCCTGTGCGGCCAGTATCTCAACATCGGCGATGCGCGGGTGAAGGGCTTCGAGCTCGAAGCAACCTTGCGCCCGGTGGAGGGGCTGACGATTGACGGTTCGCTCAGCCTGACCGATTTCGAGTTCACCTCAATCAACTTCCCCACCACCGCGATCGTGGTCGGGGCCGACCGGCCGGGTATTGGCGAATGGAAATGGAGCGCTGGCGTACAATACGTGGCTGATCTCGGCGATACCATCGGCACGCTGACACCGCGCGTCGATGTCTTCTACACGCCGGGCTACTGTGGCAATTTCACCTGTGATCCCAACGTGCAGGTGGAGAACTACACGCTTGCCAATGCGCGGCTGACCTACCGCACACCCGACGAGGACTGGTCGGTTTCGCTCGAGGCGACAAACCTGTTCGACAAGTTCTACTACATCAACAAGCTCGCCACCTTCTACGTCAATGGCCAGCCGGGCCGCCCGCGCGAGGTCGCCGTGACCCTGCGCCGCAACTTCTAGGAGCATGGCCGTGCGGCTGGTCGCACCCGTCACGCTCCTGGCAACGCTCGCCGCTTCCGGCTGCCAAAGCGGCGTGGCGGTCGGAGGCGCGCCCGGCAGTGCGGTGGAGACTGCCGCGCTGGCGGCGCGGGTGCAGGCGCTGGAGGATGAGAAGGCGATCCGCGAAGTGCTCGTGCGCTATGGCGAGACGCTCGATGCGCGGGACTATGCGGGCTACGCCGGCCTGTTCGCGCGAGAGGGCGTGTGGACCGGCGGCTTCGGCAGCTTCACCGGCCCAGCGGCAATCGAGGCGATGCTGCGCGAGAATTTGGGCGAGCCCGAACCCGGCTACGTCAACACCGGCAGCTTCCACCAGATGACGACCATGGTGGTCGATGTCGACGGAGACAGGGCGAGGGCACGCTCGCGCTACATGTTCTACACGGCAGACGGCGAACGGCCGCGAGCGGCGCTCGCCGGGCGCTACGAGGACGAGTTCGTGCGCGAGGACGGCGAGTGGAAGATCGCCCGCCGCATAACGCACAACGTCATCCCCTATCGCGACGGCAACGCACCCACCGGAAAGTAGCCGCAGCGCTAACGATGAGCGCTGCGCGCAAGCAGATCGGTGTACCGGCGGGCGCGGTGCACGGTCACACGCGATAGCGCCCGGCACGAGGCCGCATCCCGATCGCGATGCGGCCAGGCTTGCGTCTACCAGGCGTTTTGGCCGTGCGGGCGCATGCCGAAAGGCAGCTCGGACGTGTAGGCGTGCACCGCATAGATCTGCCCGCCTTCGAAGCGGAAGAGTTCCACGGTCTGGTAAGTGCGCGGATAGTCAGAACCGCCCGTGGCCGGCAGGTCCTTGAAGATCGAGAAAACGGCGAGCCCGCGCTCCTCGTCCGCAGCGAGCAGTGTCCGGTGGCGGATGTCCTCGATGTCCGTAAGCTCGGCGCCGCCGAAGGGGGAGGCGCACGCGCCGACATCCGCTCCGTCGACGATCCAGCGGCATTGCTCGGCAAAGATCTCGGGCGCGCCGCCCTTCGCCTCGACCGCCTCGTAGAAGCGCGTGGCGGCCGCCAGCATGTTGGCGCGCGGCGTCCGGCGATGGGTGGGCAGCGCGGCGAAGTCGGGTGCCGAAACTGGATCGGCGTAAGGCGCCCCGTATTCCTTGCGGCGAATGAGCGTATCGACGTTGCCGATCCGTTCGCCAGCGGCGGTCATCGTTACCGCGGCCCAAGCGGGCTGGCCGTGCTCCTCGATGCGGCCGATCCACACGGCCTTGCCGCTTGCGGCGTCGGCCACCACCAGTGGATCCTGGTCGATCGCCTTGACCGTCGCCCAGATGCCTTCGCCCACGCGAATGCCCACGCTGTTCTCGGCATAACCCACCTCCTCGGCCCAAGGCAGGCTGTGCCACTGATTGTCGACCATGCCGCGCATCAGCGCACGGGCATTGCGGCCAAGGCAATCGGCGCTGCATTCATCGGGCTGCGGCGCGTATTCGGGCGAATTGCTGGCCTCGCCCCAGAACGGGTTGTGCATGAAATAGGGCACATAGGTGAAGGTCGCCTCGATCCGCTGGATCTCGGCGTTCCTGATCCGGAACGCCTCGATGAGCGAGATCGAGTTGGGCCATTTCAGCGCCGTCTTCATCTCACGCCCGTTCGTAAGGTTGTAGCGGTCGAACTCGTTGGCATGGTCGAAAAAGCCGCTGGCCACCACTACGCCGCGCTCGACATCGACCAGCGGCAGGCGGCGGCGGATGCGCTTGTTGATGCGGTAGATGCCGAGCTCGAATTGCTCGCGGCATCCCTGTGCGATGCTCGCGGCATTTCCGCCGGTGCTCCCCGGCGTCGGAGCGGTGGTGCTGATGCCGTTCTCAAGTCGCGAGCAATCCTCGCTGAAGGGGGCGAAGACCTGCCCGTCATTAAGCTCGACCGTGTCGAAATACGCGTCTGCGATGGCCAGCAGGCGTTCGCGCGGACGGCGTTGCTCGGGCGGGAGCACTTCGTTGAACTCGGCGAAATGCTCCATGTCCTCCCATTCGCCAAACGGGGCGGGGAGGCTGCCACGGCGATGGACCACCGTCTCGATCTCGTCGATCAGGCCCTCGGGCGTGACGTGCAGGCGCATGGCGTAAAAGGCGGGCTGCCCATTCTCGCGCACCGAACCGAACCAGGCCGCATGGCCGGTGACCGGATCGGCGGCCTCGAGCCCCGTCTCGTCCACTTCGGAGATCGTGGCCCACAGCCCTTTGCCGAGTGGCAGCGCCACATTGTTCTCGGCGAACATCAGCTCGTTGGCGAGCGGCAGCGCGGAGGGATCGCGCATTTCGAGCGCATTCATGTGCCGACGCACGATGTCGATGAGGCAATCGCGGTTGCAAGCAGGGGCGATCACCGCGCTCGGCTCGCCCGGCGCCTGCGCCGCGAGCGGTGCTGCAAGCGCCATGCCCGCGAGCGCGGCCGCTAAGCCCACGCCTGTTCTTACAGTGCGCACCCTCTATCCTCCCCCTGCGGCAGCATCCTGCCAATCCTCGTTCCCGCGCGCGATGAGGAAGGCATGGATGGCCTCCGCATCCTCCTCGCTGAGCACGTCGGCGAAGCTCGCCATGCCCCTGTGCGTCAGGATGCCGCCGAGCACGATGTCCAGGAACTGCGCATGTGTCTCGGGGGTCATCCAGCGCAGGTCCTTGACCCCGCCCACCGCATCGACGCCGTGGCAGCGCACGCAGGTTTCGCCGTAGAGCTCGCGGCCGCGCGTCACCTGCGCTTCGGTAGCGGCGAGGAAAGGCGGGCGCGGCAGCGCAGTGGGCGGCGGCGTCGGCGGCAGCGTGACGCCCTTGGCATCAAGCTTGAACACCAACAGCTTGGCCGTGGCGGTGCGGAAATTGCCGAGATTGTAGACCGGCGATCCGCCCCAACCGGCATTGATGGCGATATATTGCTCGCCATCGATCATGTAGGTGATCGGCCCCGCCACCGGCGCCTGGTCAATGCCCATTTCCCACAGCTTGGCGCCAGTATCCGCACGGTAGATCGCCAGCGTCTTGTCGATCGTGCCCTGGATCAGCAGATTGCCCGCCGTTGCCAGCACGCCGCCAGAGCCCGGGTGCGGATAAGGCACACGCCAGGCCTCGCTTTGCGTGCGCGGGTCCCAGGCGAGCAAATAGCCTTTTTCCTTCGCCCGCGCCTCCGCCATCAGCCGCTCCCGCAGCTCGGGCATGTTGCGGCGCTGCTGCCCGCTGTTCGAGCGGTGGTCAACGAACTCGAAGTCACCATCCTCCGCGCGGGCATAGATGTCGGGCTGCTCCTGCGCGGAAAGGTACACGAGCCCGGTGAGCGGCGAGAAGCTCATCGGGTGCCAGGTGTGCGCGGCCAGCCAACTCGGACTCATCAGGTGCGGCGTGGTGGTGTTGTGCGCGCCGGGCTGGAGCACAGGGCGGCCGGTCTGAAGGTCTATGCTGCTTGCCCAGCTATTTTCGGAAACGTAGCTCTTGGCGCTGATCAACCCGCCCGTCGCCCGGTCGAGCACATAGAAGAAGCCGTTCTTGGGCGCCTGCATGATGACTTGCCGCTTGGCGCCATCGATCGCCATGTCGGCCAGGATCATCGGCTGGGTGCAGGTGTAGTCCCACTCTTCTTCGGGGACCATTTGGTAGTGCCATTTGTATTCGCCGCTATCCGCATCGACCGCCACGATCGAGCACAGGAACAGATTGTCCCCTTGACCTTCGCTGCGGAAGGACCACATGTGCGGGCTGCCATTTCCGGTGCCGATATAGACGAGGTTGAGCCCGGGATCGTAAGCGAAGCTGTCCCAGGCCGTGCCGCCGCCGCCATACTTCCACCACTCACCATGCCAGGTCGGGAGGGCAATTTGCATGGCGCTGTCCGAAGCCTCGCCGTCGGGCCCCTCTGCCGGGTTGCCGGGTACGGTGTAGAACTTCCACAGCTGTTCGCCGCTTTCCGCGTCATAGGCGACCACGAACCCGCGCACGCCATAATCCGCACCGCCATTGCCGATGACCACCTTGCCGTCATAGACGCGTGGCGCGCCGGTGATGGAATAGGCGTTGAGCGGGCCTTCGCTCTCGAACGTGTGGGCTGACCAGACCTCCTCGCCGGTCTTCATGTCGACCGCGATCAGCCGCCCATCGAGCGCGCCGATATAGAGCTTGCCATTCCACGCCGCGATGCCGCGCGAAGATGGCCCGCAGCAGGCGAGCCGCGCCCATTCACGGCCCACTTGCGGATCGTAGGTCCACAGCTTCTCGCCCGTGCGCCCGTCATAGGCGGTGACGATGTTGTAGATGCTCTCATTGTAGAGCACCCCGTCCACCACCAGCGGGGTCGCCTGCACGCCGCGCAGGGTGTCGAGATCGTCATACCAGGCGAGGCCCAGGCGAGCGACATTGCCGGCATCGATCTGGTCGAGCGGGCTGAAGCGCTGTTCGCCCCAGCCACGCCCGTGGCTCAACCAGTCGCCGATTTGCTCGGGTGCATCGATGTTGCGCAGCGACTCGCCATTCACGATGGTCGTCAGACTGGTGGCATCGGCCCGTGCCATCTCTGACCCCGTTCGCGGCGCCTGCTGGGCGGCGCAGGCCGCCAGCAGCAGGCCGCCCGCCACGGCCAGGACGGGCAGGTGGAAGCGATAGCGCGTCATGACCGGAAGACCTCGGGACGGCGCACGCGGATCATATGCGCGTGAGCAAGGGAGCTACTGCGACCCCGAAGGCCCCGGCAAGTAGGCCTGCATACGGCCACATCCATCTTCCCCCTCCATGCGCCGTCTCGTCGGAGCGGATCAGCTTGTGTTGGTCAACAAATTCCATATGGTCTGCCGCAGATCGGGCATAGACCGACTTGGAGGGGAGGCTTGCCGCAAATGGAAGAGATCGGCGTTACGGCCGGGCCGCTGGTCGATCTTTCGTGCATCGCACAATCGGACCGCGCACTGATGTGGCGCAACGCGGCGCGAGATGCGTTTCCCAGCCTGAGCGTCGCTCTATCGGGGCCGCAGCCCGGAAGCGGCTTGATCGAGCGAGTCAGCCTGGGATCGAGCGAGTTCTACACCATCACCTCCGCTCCGGCAGATGTGCGCCATCAGCCGAGTGGCGACCGCGCTTACCGTCCCTGCATCTCGGTGATGATCCAGCTTGCTGGCGCAATGGTGGTGCGCCAGGCCGGCCGCTGCGCCAGGCTCGAGGCCGGCGATCTGTGCCTGATCGACGAGGCCAAGAGCTTCCGCCTGTTGGGCGAGGACGACAGCGCCATCCTCTTCGTGCGGGTGCCGCGTGCCGTTGTGCTCAGCCGCCACCCGCGGCTCGAGAAACTCTTCATCACCACACTTCCCGGTGACGAGCCGGGCACCGCCATCCTGTCGGATACCTTGAAGCGCGTCGCGCGCGATTGCGAGGCGTTGGGGGAGGCGCAGCGCAGCGCCATGGCAGGCACGATCGTGCAAATGCTCGGGCTCGCGGAATGCCTCGCGGAAAGCGAGGAAGGTTCGCAATGGCGGGTGCGCCGCGCGCTCGACTTTATCGAGCTCAACCTGTCGGCCGCTGGTCTCACCGCTGAGATGGTGGCACAGGACCAGAACATCAGCCGCCGCCGGCTCGACCAATTGATGCACGAGGCGTTCGGCTGCTCTGTCGCGGCGCATCTGTGGCGGCGCCGGCTCGAACAGGCCGCGGCCGACTTGCGCGATCGCAACCGCAGCAAGCTTTCGATCGCGCAGATCGCCTTTTCCAACGGTTTCGAGGATCCGGCGCACTTCACCCGCGCCTTCAAGCGGCGCTTCGCAGTGACGCCGGGGCAATGGCGGCTTAACTGAAGCGCCCTCGCGTCCAGTCAATCCGCCGTTCCATCTGGGACCATGATCGGGGGTTTGTGCGCGGGCGCGACGGCACTAAGCTCCCGCCCTAGACAACAGCGCTTACAGGCGCGCAGCTGAGGGACGGGATGAGGCGGTCGCGTACAGGATCGGGCATGCTGGCATGCATTGCAGCGGCCTGCGCGCTCGCCGGCTGTGCCGCGGGCGGCGGCCAGGCGCTCGATGGCAGCCGGGCCAGCGCTGCGCCTGCGGACATCCGCATCGATGCAGACGCCGTGTTTCCCGAAAGCGTCACCTCGGATGAGGCTGGCAACATCTATGTCGGCAGCGGGCACGGTGTCGTTTACCGCGCGCCGGCTGGGGCGCAGGCCGCCACGGCCTGGATCGGTGCCGAGCAGACTGGTGGGCTGCCATCGATCTTCGGCGTTCTGGCTGACGATCGCAGCGGCAGGCTGTGGCTGTGCGCCAATCCCGACCTGTTCTCGCGAGGCGCCGCGGGCGTCTCCACCCTGATGGCCTTCGACCTCGCCACCGGTGCCCGCCAAGCCGCCTATCCATTCCCTGCTGGCCAGCCTGCTGCCTGCAACGACATCGCCGTGGCGGAGGATGGCACGGTGTTCGCCACCGAGACCGCTGGCGGCCGCATCTTCGCGCTCGCGCCCGGTTCGAGCGAACTTGCGCTGTGGGCAGGAGGCGAGGACCTCGTCGGTGTGGACGGCATCGCCTTCGCCGGTGACGGGACGATGTATATCAACAATGTCCGCCGGAACACGATGCAGCGCGTCGAGCGCGCTGCCATCGGCAGCTTTGCCGGGCTCACCGCGCTCACGCTCTCCCGCTCGGTCAGCGGCCCCGACGGTCTGCGGCCGCTCGGCGGCAATTGCTTCCTCCAGGCCGAGGGATCGGCCGGACTGGTGGCGCTGGTGACGATCACGGGCGAGAACGCCACGATCGAGCCCGTCCGCGAAGGCCTGGAGTCCTCACCCGGCGTCACGCGCGTGGGCGATGTGGGTTACGCGGCCGAGGGGAAGATCCAGTACCGCATCGATCCCGCCTTGCGAGGCCAGGACCCGGGCCCGTTCATGATCCGCGCCTTTGCGCTGCCGGAGGGATTGTGATGCGTCTGTCCAAGCTGGCGGCCATGCTCGCCGCGCCCGCCCTGCTGGCAGCGGCGCCGCTCCAAGTCCAGAGCGCTGAGCGGCAGATCGACGAGCTGGTGCTGCGCGTGGAGAAGCTCGAGGGTACGCGCGCCATCAAGAAGCTGCAGCGGGCCTTTGGCTATTATGTCGATCGCGGCCTGTGGGGTCAGGCGGCCGACCTGTTCACCGAGGACGGCACCATCGAGATCGGCATGGACGGTGTGTATGTCGGCCCCGAGCGGATCGGGGAATATCTGCGCCGCCTGCATGGTGGACCAGAGGGCGGGCAGGAGGGGCTGATCTATGGCCAGCTCAACGAGTGGGTCACGCTCCAGCCGGCCATCGCCATGGACGCGGATGCGAGAAGCGCCACTGCGCGCTGGCGCGACCTCGGCATGCTGGGGCAATACAAGCAACACGCCGAATGGCGCGACGGCATTTACGAGAACGCGTACGAGAAAGGTGCGGACGGCATCTGGCGGATCAAATCGCTGCATCTCTTCGTGAACTTCGTGGCACCCTACGAGAAGGGCTGGGCGCGTCTCGGTCACGGCGAGGGTCTGGCGCGCAGTGAGGCCAGTCAGGCCTTTCCGCCGGATCGCGGGCCGAGCCTGGATTATGCCCCATTCCCGGCCGTAGAGGTGCCGCCCTTCCAGGCGCCACATCCGGTCACCGGCAAAAGGGTGGACGCGCAATAATGCGCGCGGGTCTCTTCGTGCTGGCGGCCACGATCGCCCTGGCTCCAGCTCCGGCGCTCGCGCAGGACAGCGTGCCGGCACGCATCGCCGCTTATCGCGAGCGGGTCGAGCGGCTTGAGGACCAGGTCGCAATCGAGAACCAGCAGGCGATGTACGGGTATTACTTCGACAAAGGCCTGTGGGACGAGGTAGCCGACCTCTTCACCCAGCGCGGCACGTTCGAATATGGCCAGCACGGTGTCTATGAGGGGCCCGATCGTATCCGCCGTGCGCTGCTCTTGTTCGGGCCCGAGGGGCTCGGGCCGGCGCGACTCAACAATCACATGCAATTACAGAACATTATCGATGTGGCGCCGGATGGGCGCACGGCGACGGGGCGCTGGCAGGGGATGGTCATGCTGTCAGAGCCCGGCGCCAATGCCGTGTGGGGCGTGGGCATCTACGAGAACGAGTACGTCAAGGAAGGCGGCACCTGGAAGATTTCCAAGCTCCATTTCTATCCCACCGGCTTCACCGATTACGACAAGGGCTGGGCGCAATCGCAGCTGCCGATGGAAGGCCCGAGCGCGCTGTTCCCGCCCGACCGGCCGCCCAGCGAAGTCTATCGCTCCCTGCCGAGCAATTACATCCCGCCATTCAGCTTCCCGCATCCAGTAACCGGCGAGGAAATCACGGTGAAGCAGCCGGCCGACGACCTGGTGGGGAGGCAATGATGCGCCGCGCAACCATCCTCGTCGGCGCGCTGCTTGCCACCGCAGTTCCCGCCGCCGCACAGGAGGAAACGGCCGAACAGCGGTTGAACGAACTCGACGCGCGGATCACCCGGCTGGAGGACATGAACCAGATCGAGCGGGTGCAGCGCACTTACGGCTATTTCGTCGACAAGGGGCAGTGGACGCATCTGGCGAATTTGTTCTCCGAGAACGGGACGCTGGAGATCGGCGGCAAAGGCATCTTCATTGGCAAGGACCGGGTGCTCGAATACATGCAGACCGCCTTCGGACCGGATGGCGCGCCGATGGGCATGATCACCAACCACATGCAATTCCAGCCAATCGTCGACATTGCGCCCGACGGTAAGACCGGGTGGCTGCGCGGCCGCGCCTTCGTCATGGCGAGCAGCGGCTGGGGCCTGCCGCTTTACGAAGACGCCTTCGTCAAGGAAGACGGCGTGTGGAAGATCAGCCGCCTTTCGGGCCCCTTCACCATGTACACCAATTGGGAGGGCTGGGGTAAGAACGCGCTCAACAACACCTGGCCGGACAAGTTCGACCCCCCGCCGGACCTGCCGCCCTCGACCGTCTACCTCACTTATCCGGCCTATTACATCGTGCCGTTCCACTATCCCAATCCGGTCACGGGCGAAATCTTCCGCCCCTCACCGGGCGAGGCGGGTGCCTATCACCGCCCGCCGGGGACACCCGAGCAGGAAGCGGCGCTGCAAGTGGGTCGCCTTGTCGACGGCAGCCAACCGATCGCCGAGCCGCCGAAGGATTGATGCTCCGATGATTGCGTGGAAATGTTTCGCCGCCCCGATGGCGGTCCTAGCCTTGGCGAGCTGCGCCAGTGGCAGCGGCTCTCCGCAAAGCGCCGACCCGGCCGCTGCGGGGCATCCCGCCGACCCGCTGGCCCAGCCAGCGGCGGGCGAATGGCCGAGCGACGGACGCGATTATTCCGCGCAGCGCTACAGCCCGCTCTCGCAGATCAATACCGGCAATGTGAACCAGCTCGGCCTCGCCTGGTACGACGATCTCGACACTTATCGCGGGGTCGAGGCGACGCCGATCTACGCCGATGGCGTGCTCTACAACACGCTGCCCTTCAACATCACTATCGCCTATGACGCGAAGACCGGTAAGCGGCTGTGGACTCACGACCCGAAAACCCCGCGCGAGATGGGCCGCTACGCCTGCTGCGAGCCGGTCAGCCGCGGCCTGGCGCTGTGGCGCGACAAGGTCATCATCGCCACGCTCGACGGGCGGCTCATCGCCCTGAACAAGGATAACGGCGAGGAGATCTGGTCGGCGCAGACCTTCGGGCAGGAATTTCCCTACACCATCACCGGCGCGCCGCGTGTGTTCGACGGCAAGGTGGTGGTGGGGCAGTCGGGTGGCGATTTCGGCGTGCGTGGCTTCGTCTCCGCCTGGGATGCCGAGACCGGCGAGAAGCTGTGGAAGTTCTTCCTGACGCCCGGCAACCCGGCGGATGGCCCGGACGGTGAGGCCTCCGACCCGATCATGGAGACGGTCCGCGCCACCTGGTTCGGCGACAATTATTGGGAGCTCGGCGGCGGGGCCAATCCATGGGATGCGATCGCCTACGATCCCAAGCTCAACATCGTCTATGTCGGCACCGGCAATGCGACGCCGCATGCGCGCTATTACCGCTCGCAGAACAAGGGCGACAATCTGTTCGTCTGCTCGATCGTCGCGCTCGATGCGACCACCGGTGAATATCGCTGGCACTACCAGATGAACCCGGGCGAGGAGTGGGACTGGACCTGCACCCAGTCGATGATCAGCGCCGACGTCGAGATCGAAGGGCGGATGCGCCAGGTGATCATGCAGGCACCCAAGAACGGCTTCTTCTACGTGCTCGATCGGAAGACGGGCGAATTCATCAGCGCCGCGCCGCACGTGTTCCAGAACTGGAACGAAGGCTTCGAGGCGGATGGGCGGCCCATCACCAGCGAACAGGTGCGTTACGGGTTCGATCCGAAGCTGGTGGCGCCGGGGCCGGGCGGGGCGCACAATTGGTTTCCCATGGCCTATTCGCCGCGCACCGGCCTGGCCTATTTCGCCGGCTACCAATCGGCGCTGGTCTATGCGCTGCAGCCCGAATGGAAGCCGCAGCCCTTCCGCTCCAACAGCGGCTGGGGCGGCTATACGGGCGAGGTGGGCGCCAAGCGCGCGGCTCTGCAGGCGGAGGGCAACAAGCTGGAGAAGGCGATGCTCACCGCGTGGAATCCGGTGACGCAGTCGCTGGCCTGGCAAGTGGAACTGCAGCGGCACGGCAATGGCGGCGTGTTCGTAACCGCGAGCGACCTCCTTTTCGAAGGCACCACCCGGCAGACCTTTGCCGCCTTCGACGCGCGCGACGGACGCGTCCTGTGGCAGTACCCAACGCAGAGCGCACCGGTGGCGGGCGGCATCACCTATATGCTCGATGGCGAGCAATATATCGCGATCAATGCCGGCTGGGGCGGCGGCGCGGCGCAGCTCGAGCGGGGCGCGGGAACCGAACTGCCGCGCGCGCCTGCCAGGCTGCTGGTGTTCAAGCTGGGCGGCACTGCCAGCCTCCCGCCGCTACCCGAAGAAGCTGCTGCACCGCCCGAGCCGCCGCGCCTTGTTGCCTCGGAAGCGACCGTGACACGCGGTGCGCAGCTCTTCGCGGAGACCTGTTCGGTGTGCCACGGCCAGAATGCCCTCGGCGGCGTGGCGGACCTCAGGCACATGACGAGGGAGACGCACGACAAGTTCAACGACATCGTGCTGCGCGGCATTTACGTGAACAAGGGCATGGCGGCCTTCGACGACCTGCTTGACCAGGATCAGACGGATGCGATCCATGCCTATCTGATCGCCCGCGCTAATGAGGATTGGGGCCGCTAGTCCTCGCGAGCTGAAAGCCCGATCCAGCGCTGTCCGCGAAAGGCGATTGATCTCATCAGCCGCGAGCGCTTGCTCGACCGGCAATGCCGCAGCACAGGAATGACGGGCCGCCGTCACACCAGACAAATGGGGGGACGGCATTCCGCAGTTTGCGAGGCCCGCCATTCTGCGCCTTGGCTGCCGGCATGCCCGCTCCTGGCGCGATGCCGGCAATGGCGGGGTGGGTCCCGTTGCAGCGCACCGCGCTGACTTCAGGCCGCGGGCCGCAGGGGCGTTGGGCGCTTCTCGTCCGCGCGCCGCTCGAGCATCTCGATCAGCAGCGCACTGCTGGCTCCCGGTTGCTCGCCCAACTGGTCGGAAAAAGCGAGGTCCTGCGCATCGGGCTCCCGCAGCTTGCGCCAGCCATGCTTGGTATGCTCGACAAGGCCCATCAGCGCGAACGCGCGCAGCCAGTGCTCGGAAGCCTGCCCCTTATCCTGCGCGCCGGCCAACGCGGCATCGGCCAGCACGCTGTCGAGATGGTGCAGAGGAAGAAGCGGCGGGGGCCGACACTCGCGGTGCGCGGTCGCGCCCCGGAGACGGGTAATCGGCAATCGGGTCGCTGCGAGGATACCGCCGATTTCGCTGCCCATGCTGGAAGCAAGACCCTCGCTCTCATCGAAGCCGCCCAATCGGGCGAGTTCACGCGCCGGCACTGCGAAATTGAGCGGGCCGAAGCGGCGGAAGTCGCGCACGGACGGAGGCCCGTTCGCGGGCTGGCCCGACCATGCGGACGGCCGCAGCGCCGCCGCGCCGACCCGGTCGACACAATCAGCTTCGGCAACTGCACGCCTCGAGAGATAGCCGATTTCGCCCATCAACACGCCGCCCTGGTGAGCCGCGGCTGCGTAATCGTCGAGCAGACTCGGGTCCGCAATGCAGCCGGCATCAAGGAACACCAGCAGGTCCCCGCAGGCATGCGCTGCCGCCCGGTTGAGGCCTCGCGCGAGCGACACCTCGCCATCACCGGCAAGCACATGACGGACCGGAAAGGACGCAGGCGGGAGGTCGCGGCGAGCGTTCGGCAAGGCGGCCACGACAAGCTCGGTGGGCGGCCGAATGGAGCGGCGCAGCGACAGGACGAGATTGGCAAGCTGATCCGCGTGCCCGGCTGCAAAGGCGCAGACCGAGATTTTCATGGCCCGATCCGGCGCGTCGTACCCGCACCATTGTCGCCCGGGCGATTCGCGATCATCGGGCGCGGACTGGCGTGCGTGTGAACTCGGTGCTGCATCAGCCATCCCCTGCTTTGCCTAAGACAGAAACAGGCCGAGACACCTGCAAGTTCCTGAACATGTCCGAGATAGATGCCGCGGCGCCGGCCCTATATGCTTGATGCGTTGGATCTTTAAGGCCGATCCTCCACCGGCCGAGCGCGTCGAGCGGCTCGGCCTTCGCGCGGTAGGGGTCGATCGCACGCCACATGAAGAGGGTCACGGCGAGCCCGAACAAAGCCGCCACGATCAGCAGCACCTGCCACACCTGGTCGGACCGGCCACCACGAGATCTCCGCCTTGTCTGGCGGGTAGCAGACCAACCGGCCGCCAATGCGGGATACCCGGGAACTTGAAGGCAACCTTGCTCGCCCGCCCGAGCACGAAGCGGAGCGCGGCGTCGGACGGGCCGAAGCTTTCCTGCATCCGCTCGGCCGGCACGGCGAACGCGGGCATGTCGAGAAAGGGGAGGAAGGCGGCCAAGACAAGGCAGAACAGCGCGTGGAAACCCGCACAATTCTGGGCGGCGAAACCCGCGAAGGCGCGGCGCGGTTTTGGCTTGTGGCGCCTGGTGGTAGGCGAATATGGGGATGCGAAAGCCGAATTCGTGGCAAGCCGTCGCAATCGCTCGGGGGCGCGGCAGAATAGATGGAGACGAGGATGCCGGAGACCAGCCCGCAGGCCTACACGCCACAATATGCCGCCGACCGGGCCGAGATCGAGGACCTGATGGCGCGCTACCTGTTCGCGCTCGACTACAATGACATCGACACCTTCATGACGATGTTCACCGAGGATATCGAGTTCGACTTCGCGCCCGGCACCGTGCGTGGCAAGGATGCGCTGCGCGAGACTGTGACCGCGTTCAAGAAGCGGATCGGCGCGATTTACGTCGACGACCAGGGTACGCCTGCCGTGCTGCGCCACGTACTCGCGCACACGGCCATTCGCGTGGAAGGGGCGCGCGCCTGGGCCCGCGGCATGTGGTTCGAGATGGCCGATGACGGGCCCCGCGCCGAAAGCGGGCGCAAGAGCCCTAAAATGGGCACTTACGGGATCTATGAGGACGAGTTGCGCAAGGTGGACGGGCGCTGGCTGTTCTCAAAGCGCCGGGTGCTCAACGAATTCCTCGAGGGCCGTCATTCGGGCCCCGAGAATCCCGTCGCGGTGATGGACCGGCAGGCGGCCGAAGCCGGCCGCGCGCATTGAAAGATTTTTGCTAACCGCACCGCCTTTGTCACCGCCTTCGTCGCCGGCGGAGCGAATGGCGTAAGCCGGGGATCGTGCGCGCTCTGCTGGGCGAGGGCGTGAAAGTCGCCATTGGCGACACCAGGCGGAAGTCGATCGATACCGCTCTGTCGACGCTGGACAAGCGCGAGGCGCCCCAACCGCGTCGCATCCTCGACGGCTTTCACGAGAACCGCGCCAACATCTGCACACACCCCGATCACAGGGAGGAGCTGCGCCATTTGTTCGATGATGTCCTCGCCGACAAGCGCGACTATCCCGGGCATGCCGTGTTCGAGCAGCGAACCGCCTTTGAAAAGGTGCGGCGGGAGCGGTTCGCCGCCACCCGGTCGCAGGCACGCGGGAGCGGGTGAAGCGCGCGTTCATGTGGCAGCCGGCAAGCTTGCACGATGAAGACCGGATTCGCCTTGCTGCTTGCTTCTCTTGCGGCACTCGCCTCCCCGCCCGCTGCCGCGCAGGATGCGCCGCAGCTTTCGCTCGAGCATCGCATGCGGCTTCGGTGCTCGGCTGCCTTCGCGCTGGTGGCAAAGGCGCAGCAGGAGGGCGACGTCGAGGCCCGCGCCTATCCGCCGCTCGCCGAACGGGGCAGGGAATATTTCGTGCGCTCGGCGGCCGAGGTGATGGACGCCGCGGGGCTTGACCGCGCGCAGGTCAGCGCCGCGCTCACCGAGGAGGCGCGCGAGCTTTCACAAGGCGCCACGCTCGACCAGGTCATGCCCGTCTGCCTGCGTGCGCTTGATGATTCGGGACTATAGACGCAGCCCACGCTTCTGAGGCATGAGCCCAAGCTCTCATGTGGCAGCTCTACCAGTTCCCTTTGTGCCCCTTCAGTCGCAAGGTCCGCCTTGCGCTGAGCGAGAAGGGCGTCGCCTTCGACCTCGTGCGAGAGGATCCGTGGGCGGCAAGCGACGGCTTCTATGCGCTCAACCCGGCCGGCCGCACGCCGGTGCTGCACGATGGCGAGCGCAAGCTGACGCTGATCGACAGCCAGGCAATCTGCGAATTTTTCGAGGAGACGGTGGAGGAATCGCCGCTGATCCTCGGCAATGCGGCGAGCCGTGCGGAGATCCGCCGGCTGGTGGCGCTGTTCGACGAGGTATTCTTCCACGACGTCACCGAGCCGCTGCTGCACGAGCGGATGAAGAAGCGGCTGGTAACGCGCGAGCCACCAAGCTCAGGCGTGCTGCGCGATGCGATGCGGCTGGCGCACGAGCATCTCGACTATATCGACTGGCTGACCGATCACCGCCGCTGGCTCGGAGGCGCGCGGCTGAGCCTCGCCGACTTTGCCGCCGCCGCGCAGATTTCGGTGGCCGATTACCTCCAGGGCGTGGACTTTTCGGGCCATGACGGCGCGCATGCCTGGTACCGCGTGATGAAGAGCCGCCCAAGCTTCCGGCCGCTGCTCACGCAGAAGATGGAGGGCATTCCAGCGCCCAGCCAATATGCCGACGTGAATAGCTGATCGGATCGGCCGCCATCGCGCTGGACTACCGCGTGCCGCGACCTCGGGCTTCCTGCGCTGCCTCCCGATAGCCCTGAGGGCGCCTTGAGGGTCGCGAGCCGAAATCCCATATCGGGCCCTCAAAGGAGATCACTAATGGCCGATGACAAGCTGAACTTGAGCGAACAGGAATGGCGCGAGCGCCTGAGTCCCGAGCAGTACAATGTACTGCGCCAGGCGGGGACCGAGCGCGCCTTCACCGGTAAGTACGACAACAACAAGCAGGACGGCGAATATCTGTGCGCCGGCTGCGGCCAGCCGGTCTTCGAGAGCACGGCCAAGTACGATAGCGGTTCGGGCTGGCCCAGCTTCTACGAGCCCGCCGAGGACGGCGCGGTGGAGACCCGCCGCGACATGGCGCACGGCATGGTACGCGACGAAATCGTCTGCTCACGCTGTGCCGGTCATCTTGGCCATGTTTTTCCCGATGGACCGGCGCCCACGGGCCTGCGCTACTGCATCAACAGCGCGGCGCTCGACTTCGAACCTGCGGATAAGTGAGAAGCGCGCGGCGCACGCCCATTAACCCTACGTTGCGAATGGCTCATTAAAGCCGCCAGCACGACCACAGCGAAGCCGTATTACGCACGCGCGAGGATATGAAGGCCACATGGCAAACAGGCGCCGCGCGCGCTCCAGCAAGAAACAGACGGTAACCCGCGAGCCGCAAGCCTCGTGGGCTTGGCGCTGGATACGGCGCCTCCTGGGCTTGGGCGGTGCGCTGGTGCTGCTGGCGGCAGTGGCGTTGGGCACGGCGGTCTACTTCGCCGCGCAGAACCTGCCTGGCTACACCGCGCTGATGAGCAGCCAGACCGGCCAGACCATCGTGGTGCGCGCGCGCGACGGCACCGAGATCGTCTCGCTCGGGCCGAGCTACGGAGAGTGGCTAGATACAGCCGAGATCCCGCCGATCATGAAGGATGCGATGGTGGCGGTAGAGGACCGCCGCTACTATTCGCATCCCGGTATCGATCCGCTCGGCCTGGTGCGCGCGGTGCTCGTAGCTTTGCGTGAGGACGACCGTGTCGAGGCTACATCCACGATCACCCAGCAGCTGGCACGCAATATCTTCCTCAACTCCAATCGCAGCGTGGACCGCAAGCTGCGCGAGGCGGTGCTGGCCATGGCGCTCGAATGGAAGTTCTCCAAGGAGGAGATCCTCGAGCTCTACCTGAACAAGGTCTATTTCGGGGGCGGCGCTTACGGCATCGATTCCGCCAGCCGAAAGTTCTTCAGCCACTCGGCGCGTGAGCTGAGCACCGAGGAAGCCGCGATCATCGCCGGCCTCGTCAAGGCGCCCAGCCGCTACTCGCCCACCGCCGACGTCGATGCCGCGGTGGCACGCGGCAATGTCGTGCTGGCGCAGATGCACAAATACGGGGCGATCGGTGCGGCCGAGGTGGACCGGATCGACCTGTCCACAGTCCGGCTGAAGCAGGATGAGCGCCAGAACTCGGTGCGATACTTCACCGACTGGGCCTTGCCGCAGCTTGACATGCTGCTGCCCTATTCGGAAAATTTGGAGCCGATCGAGGTGTGGACCACGCTGGATGTCGGGATGCAGAGCGCAGCCACGGCGGCCATCGGCAGCAACGCGCCACGCGGCGCGCAGGGCGCCCTCGTCAGCATGGACCGCGATGGGGCCGTCCTGGCCATGGTGGGCGGGCGCGATTATGTCGATTCCAATTACAACCGGGCGGTAAGCGCGCTGCGCCAGCCTGGCTCGGCATGGAAGCTGTTCGTCTACCTGGCGGCGCTAGAAGCCGGCTACACGCCCGACGACCGGGTGGTCGACGAGCCGGTCACCATCGAGGGCTGGAGCCCGCGCAATTCAGGAGGCTCCTATGCCGGCGCGATCGACGTGCGCTCGGCCTTTGCCTATTCCAAGAACACCGTCGCCGCGCAGCTGGGCAACGAGGTCGGCTTCTCCAACGTCGCCTCGATGGCGCGGCGCTTCGGCATCACCACGCCGATCTCCACCAATCCCGCAATGGTGCTGGGCAGCTCGGAAGTGCGGGTGCTCGATTTGACGCGCGCCTTTGCGGCGGTGGCGGCCAGCGGCGAATCGGTTGAGCCCTACGCCGTTCTGCAGGTCACCAATTCAAGCGGGGAGGTGCTTTACCGCCGCGAGCGGCCGCGCACCTATCAGCTCGTGCCCGAATATGTGGCAGCGGGCATCACCGACCTGTTGCAGACCGCCGTTGCCACTGGCACCGGCCGTGCGGCGCAGATCGGCCGGCCCGTCGCCGGCAAGACCGGCACCACCAGCTCCAACAAGGATGGCTGGTTCGTCGGCTTCTCGAGCGGGATCACCACCGGCGTGTGGATGGGCCGCGACGATGCCGCCGCGGTTCCCGGCCTCCAGGGCGGGACCGCCCCGGCGCGCGCCTTCGCCGCCTTCATGCGCTATGCCGTGCGTGACAGGCCGGTGGAGGAGTTCGAGACCGAATTGCAGCTGCCCGAATGGCGGCTGGAGCCCGACGACGAGTTCTATTTCGATGATCCTGGCTCGTATTATTACGTCGACCGGGATGGTAATTGGGTGGGTTCGCCCGATCCCGCTGGAGCGCCGGAGGGCGAGCGCGAACAACCGTTCAGCGATGCTTTCCCCGAGCGGCGCAATCCGGAGCGGCCGCAGCCCCCTTCGCCACCTGAACGTGAAAGCATTCCCTCTGCCCCCCAAGCCGCGACCGACGACTTCCTCGAGCGCGCAACGGGTGGGGTGCTGCCACAGCGGTGACAGGCCGGGCGCGGGCGGACGCGCGGACGGCAGCATGTGCGATAGCCTCTGGCAAAGAAAAGGCCCCATCCGCCGCTGGCGATGGGGCCTTTTCTAGCGCTGTCGCCGGCGCCTCAGTTGCGCAGGCGCACCGGAACCGAAAGCGCCGGGCCGTTGCGCGCCCGCACCCGTAGCAGCAGCGCCTCGCGCCCGTCGGACTGCGCCTGCTGGATCTGCGCTTCGAGCTCCTCGGTCCCTGCGACATCGGTGCCATTGGCGCTCAGGATTACGAAGCCGCGGGCGATGCCCTTGCGCGCCGCATCCGAGCTCGGATCGACCGCGGTAACCACGAGGCCGCGCGTCTCGCCCGACAGGCCGAGCTGATTGGCTATCCGCGACGTCAGGGGAATAGCCTGCACGCCAAGGGCCTTCTCCACCAAGCCACCGCTCGTTTGCGGAGCGGCATCGGGGATCTCCTCGTCCGGGTTGAAGCTCTGCGCGGCCAATTCCTCCTCGCTGGGCCGACGGCCGACCGCCACGTTGAGCGTGCGGCGCTGTCCGTCACGAATGAACTCCACCGGTATGGTGGTGCCCGGCTGGATGTTCGCCACGAGGAAGGAGAGGGTCTGATCCGGCGTAACATCTTCGCCATTGACCTGGAGCACAACGTCGCCGGCCTGCAGGCCTGCACGTTCAGCCGGCTCGCCCGGCTGGACCGACTGGATGAACTCGCCGCGCCGCTCGGAAAGGCCAAGCGCGTCGGCGAAGTCTTCGGTCATCGGCTGGATCTGGACGCCCAGATAGCCACGCAGGATCTCCTCGCCGCTGATCAGCTGCTTCACGATCGGCCCGGCGATCTCGGCGGGGATGGCGAAGCCGATGCCCACGCTGCCGCCTGTAGGCGAGAAAATGGCATTGTTGATGCCGATCACGTTGCCCTGCATGTCAAACAACGGCCCGCCCGAATTGCCGCGATTGATGCTGGCATCGGTCTGGATATAGCGGTCGTAAGCGCCGCCGGTCATGCCGGTCGATCGCAGCACGGCCGAGACGATGCCGCTCGTCACCGTGCCGCCAAGGCCGAACGGATTGCCGATGGCGATGACCCAATCACCCACGCGCGCCTGGCTCGAATCGCCGAAATGGACGAAGGGGAAGGGCTCCGAGCGGCTGATCTTCAGCACGGCCAGATCGCTCTGCGCATCGCGGCCCACGAGTTCGGCCGGATATTCGGCACCGTCGGGCATGGTGACGGTCACCTCTTCCAACTCGGCGCTCTGCTCGGGGGTGACCACATGGTTGTTGGTCACCACGTAGCCATCGGCCGAGATCAGGAAGCCCGAGCCCAGCGATTGCGCCTCGCGCGTGGTCGGCTGGCCATTATTGCCGAACAGGTCGGCAAACGGCGTGCCCTGGAAGGGGTTGTTGTTGACGGTGATCCGCTGGCGGGTGGAGATGTTGACCACCGCCGGCTGCAGGATTTCGGTGAGGTCCGCGAAGCTGGCCGGCGCACCGGCGCGGGGCACCGCATTATCAATCCTCAGATCCTCGTTCTGCGCGCGCTGCGCCCCGGCGGGAAAGCCGGTGGCAAGCGAGATTGCGGCGCCGCTCGCGAGCAGTGCAGCAGTGATGCCGTAGGAATATCGCACAGGCTTCACGTCCTCTTTTCCTTTACAAATTCGAACTTGAACCAAGGCGTTTGGGCCTTCGATCGGTTCCGTTCCGGTCCCGCGAAATTCGTCCGGAGCGGCTGAATGCGCTTTGAACGCCAAGTGTAATCGCGCACCCGCCGCTATCGAACGATTATTGCTGGCCGCGGAACTGGCGCATGTACTCATTGTCCGGCGAAAGGATTACCGAGCTTTGCCCGGTGCCGGTCTGGAAGGTGCGTCGATAGCTCTCCATCGCGCGATAGAAATCGTAGAAGTCGGGGTCCTTGCCGTAAGCGGCGGCATAGACGTTGGCGGCCTCCGCCTCGGCATCGGCGCGGATGATCTGCGCATTCTTGCGGCCTTGGGCGCGAATGGTCTCGGCTTCCTGCGTGCGGTCGGTTTCCATCCGGGTGAAGGCGGCGTCGAGCGGCGTGCCTTCGGGCAGGTCGGCACGCTTGATGCGCACGTCGATGACCTGCGCGCCATATTGCCGTGCCTGGCGGTCCAATGCATCGCGGATGTTCTGCATCGCCGTGCCACGCTCGGCCGTGAGCAGCGACCCGAACGAGCGCCGACCCAGTTCCTGGCGCAGCACCGAGGTGAGGATCGGGGACAATTGCGCCGCCACGTTCGCCTCGCTGCCGGCCGTCTCCACCATCGTCACCGGGTCGATGATGCGGAAGCGGGCATAAGCGTCGACCTGCAGGCGCTGCTGATCGTTGGAGAGTACCTGCTGGCGCTCCATGTCGAGGTCGAGCACGCGCTTATCGACATATTGCACCTGCTCGATGATCGGCCAGCGCGTGATCACGCCCGCGCCCGTCAGCCCGTAGGCCTCATTGGGCGCAAACTGGTTCGCCACGCGCACCGGCTCGCCCGTGCGCACGATCACTGCTTGCTGCGTCTCGGGCACAACCACGAAACTCGACATGAGCGCAATCAGCAGCACCAAGGCCGCGATGATCGGGAACTTGAACCTCGCCCACACCGCTTCCATCACTGCTCTCCCGAAGGTTGCGCGGGCACGGTCGTGGTCTGCGGTTGCTGCTGGCGACGGCGGTTCACCTCCGGCAGCGGCAGATAAGGAGTCACGCCTTGGGTCTCCACGATGGTCTTGTCGGTATCGGCGAGCACGCTCTCCATGGTCTCGTAATAAAGCCGGCGGCGCGTCACTTCGGGAGCCAGGCGATATTCCGCATAGATCCTGTCGAACGCAGCCGCATCACCTTCGGCGCGGGCGCGCAGCTGCTGCGCATAGGCGCGGGCGCGGTTCACGTCGGTCTCGGCATCCTGCTGCGCCGCCGAAACGTCCTTGAACGCCTCGACAACGCGCTCGGGTGGATCGGTCTTCTCGATCTCCACGCCCTGCACCGCAATGCCGGAGCGATAGGCATCGAGAATGGCCTGCATGCGCTCGAGCACGCTGGCCTCGATGTCGGCGCGGCCTGCGCCCGAGAGCACGCGGTCGAGCTCGTGCTCGGCCACCGAGGCGCGCATCGCCGCCTCGCCCACTTCGCGCACCGTCTCGTCAGGCTCGGCGAGCTGGAAGCGGTATTGCGTGAGGTCCTTGATGTTCCAGCGGATGAGATAGGACAGGTCGACCAGGTTCTGGTCACCGGTCAGGATCAGCTTCTCGGTGGCACTGCCCGGTATGCGTTCAGAGCGGATCGAGGTGACATCGGTTACATCGACGCTCTGGACCGGCCAGGGCAGGGTGAAATTGAGGCCCGGCCGCAGCGTGTTCGAATATTTGCCCAGAGTGGTGACGGTGGCCTGTTCCTTGGGGCCGACCTGATGGACCATCGACACGCCCAGCCAGACCAGCAAGATCCCGCCGATCACGAGCGGGAACAGGCCCCTGCCGCCCGGCAGGTTTGGAAGGCGGAAGTTCGGCCCGCCCGGGCCCCCCGCACGGCGCGGACCTTCAGGCCCGCGATTCTTGAAAATGTCCTCGATGCTCGCCGATCGCCGCGGCCGTTCCTCGTTTCCGCCGCCCGGCAGCCACGGATTGCGCGGACCACGCGGCGGGGAGGGATCCTCGCCCCGCGGCGGGACGGCGCCTTCCTGGTCCGGGTCACGGCCCCCTTGCCCCTTGCCCCAGGGGTTGCGTTTGCCGGCCATCGCCAGTGCGATCCTTTCCAAATACCCGCCCGATGTTTTCATGCGTCCTGTTATAAGGGGAATATCACTAAAAAACAGGGGCACCGCGCGAGGCGTGCCACAACGCGCGACTTTTTCGCTGCAAGCGCTTGTGCCGTGCGCTAAGGCCTCATGCCCATGAGCTCCAAAGACATTATCGCCCAAGCCATTCCAGAGCGCCTGCGCAGCCGGGTGCGCTCGGTCAGCTACCGTGACCAGGTCGCGACCATCGTGGCGGACGCGGCCGATCTGGGCCGTTCCGCCGCGGCCGAATTGCAGCGCGAGCTGGAAGCGGCCATTGGCGCGGTGGAGAACGTCGCCGAGGTGCGCGTCGCGCTGATGGCCGAGCGTGTGCAGCGGCAGATCGTCGCCATCGGTTCGGGCAAGGGAGGGGTCGGCAAGTCCACGCTCACCGCCAATCTGGCCGTCGCGCTGGCGCGGACCGGGCGCAAGGTGGGCGTGGTGGATGCCGACATTTACGGGCCGAGCCAGGTCATGCTGCTCGACCCCGCGCGCCAGCGGCCCAAGGCCGAGGGGCAGACGCTGATCCCGGTCGAGAGCGAGTTCGGCGTGAGCCTGTTGTCCATGGCCCAGCTGATCGAGGGCGGGCGCGCGATCGCTTGGCGCGGGCCGATGGTGGGCCAGGCGCTCACCCAGCTGATGGAAGCCGCCTGGGGCGATGTCGAGGTCCTGCTGGTCGACCTGCCGCCGGGCACGGGCGACGTGCAGCTGACCATGATGCAGAAGTTCAAGCCTTCCGGCGCGATCGTCGTCTCCACCCCGCAGGACCTTGCCCTCATCGACGCCACGCGCGCGATCGACCTGTTCCGCCAGGGCGAGATCCCGGTCATCGGCCTGGTCGAGAACATGGCCGGTTACATCTGCCCGCATTGCGGCGAAGCGAGCGATCCGTTCGGCCAGGGCGGCGCGGAAGCGGCCGCGCGCGCGCTGGGCGAGGACTTCCTCGGGCGCGTGCCATTGGCGATGGAGATCCGCATCGCCAGCGATGCCGGACAGCCACCCGCGGCGAACGACACCTCGCAGGGCCGCGCCTTCGCCGCCATAGCCGAGCGGCTCGCCGAATGGCTCGACCGGCCTCGCCAGGGGGCACCGGCTTAAGGCGCCCGGCTTAAGGCGCGTGGCCAGAGCGGGCTGACAGGTGAAGGTATCGAGACGCGGAGTGCTGGCGGGGGCGGCCGCCGGCGGCGGGCTGCTGCTGGCCTGGACGCTGATGCCGCGTACCTATGGCGCACCGCTCGATCCGGGGCAGGGCGAGACCGCGTTCGACGCCTGGCTCAGGATCGGGCGCGACGGGGTGGTCACCGTGGCCGTGCCGCAGCTCGAGATGGGGCAGGGCGTCACCACCATCCTGCCGCAGATCGTGGCAATGGAGCTCGGCGCCGATTGGCGGCAGGTGGCGGTGGAGCCTGCGCCCATCAGCGGAGCCTATGCCAATTTTCCGCTGGCGGCGCGCTGGGCCCCTTTATGGCGTCCCGCTGGCGGCATCCTGCCCGGGCTGACCGACGAGCCCGACGACCTGCTGCTGCGCCGCTGGGCCGAGGCCAACCGTTTCACGGCCACGGCCGAGGGGACCTCGCTCGCCGCTTACGAGCAGGCCTGCTGCGAAGCCGGGGCGAGCGCGCGGGCGCTGCTGCAGATGGCCGCGGCCGAGCGCTGGGACGTGCCGTGGGAGGAATGTGAGGCGGCAGAAGGCTTCGTCATCCATGAACAGCGGCGCGCCCGCTTTGCCGACCTTGCCGAAGAGGCCGCCGGCTTCGATCCCCCTTCGCCCCCGCCTTTGCGTCCCGAGCCGCCCGCCGCACCCGCCCGTGCGATCGAGGATGAGGGGATCGCCTATCCCCGGCTCGACCTGCCCGCCAAGGTGGACGGCTCGTACCTCTTTGCCGGCGACGTGCGCCTGCCGGACATGGTGTTCGCCGCCATCCGCCGCGGGCCCAAGCCGCAGGCTGAGCTGACCGGCCACGATCTTGCCGCGAGCAGCGAGCAGCGCGGCCTGCTCGGCGTGGTGCGCGGTAAGCGCTTCCTCGCGGCGCTGGGCGAGACCTGGTGGGCCGCCGAGCAGGCGCTGGAGCGGATGGCGCCGCGCTATGCGGTGACCGGAATCGTCGAGAGTTCCGAGATCGAGGCCGCGCTCGATGAAGGCCTGCTTCGGGGAAGTGCCGAACGGGTGGAAGAGCGCGGCACCGGCGATGCGGAAGTCGATCGCTTCCCGCTCGTGCGCCGCTACGACTTCGCACCCGCGGTTCACGCCACGATCGAAACCGCGAGCGCCACGGCGCGGCTGGCCGGTGGCAGGCTGGAATTGTGGATCGCCAGCCAAGCGCCCGAGCAGGCGCGCCAGGCGGCGGCCAAGGCGATCGGCCTGTCAGCTTCCGATGTCGTGCTCTACCCCATGCCTGCGGGCGGCAGTTTCGACCGACGGCTGGAGCACGATCACGCGATCGAGGCGGCGCTCATAGCGCGCCAGGCGGCCGAAACCCTGGGCCGGCCCGTACAGCTCACCTGGTCGCGCTGGCAGGAGCAGCTGGCACTCCACCCGCGCATGCCCGCCGCGGCAGCGCTCGGTGCCAGGCTCGCGGCGGACGGGCGCATCGATGCCTTTCGCGCACGCATCGCCTGCCCGCCCTCGGCGCGCGAATTCGGCCGCCGCCTGTTCGCCGGCCGCACCCCTTGGGCGGCGATCGACGAGGTGGCGGGTGAGGCCGATCCGCTGGCAGTGGAAGGCGCCATGCCGCCTTACGCGATCCCCAATGTGGCGATCGGTCACGTTCCGGTGCGCCTCACTTTGCCGAGCGGACGGATGCGCGCCAACGCGCATGGCCTCACCTGCTTCATGGTCGAAAGCTTCATCGACGAGATCGCGCATGAGAGGGGGGAGGAGCCGCTCTCCTGGCGCATCGCGATGCTCGGCGAGGACCTGCGGCTCGCGCAATGCCTGCAACGCGCCGCGCGGCTGGCCGGCTGGGGCGGCGGCGCACGCGGCAGCGGAGAGGGGCTGGCCTGCCACCGGATGGGCGAGGCACAGGATGGCGGCCGCATCGCCGTGGTCGCGAATGCCACGCGCGGCGAGGGCGGCATGCGCATCCGCCGGCTTGTCGCGTCGGTGGATATCGGCCGCGTGATCAACCGCGATATAGCCCTCCAGCAGATCGAGGGCGGGCTCGTCTTCGGGCTCGGCCTGGCGCTCGGCTCGGCGACTGAATATGCGCAAGGCTTGCCGACCAATCGCCGCCTTGCCCAGCTCAACCTGCCGACGCTCGCAGACTGTCCCGAGATCGTCGTCGATCTCGTCTCCAGCAACGCGCCGCCATTCGATCCGGGCGAGATCGGCGTGCCCGCGGTGGCACCGGCCATCGCCAATGCGCTTTATGCCGCAACCGGGCTTCGCCTTCGCCGTCTGCCTTTGCTATCGGGTGGGTCGTGACCCAGCAAACCCAACAGCTCCCGCCCGACCATCCCCCCGTCAAGAGCCGGGGCGTGGGCGTGCTGCTCGTCAATCTCGGCACGCCCGACGCGCCCAGCCCGGAAGCGGTGAAGATCTATCTGGCCGAGTTCCTGTCCGACCCGCGCGTGGTTGAGATTCCGCCACTGGTGTGGCAGCCCATTTTGCGCGGTATAATCCTGAATTCACGCCCGAAAAAGTCCGCGCACGCTTATGCCCAGGTGTGGACCGAACGCGGCTCTCCACTGGCGGTGATCACGCAGGATCAGGCGAGCGCTTTGCAGCAAAGGCTCGGCGCATCGGTGCAGGTCGCCTATGCGATGCGCTACGGCAACCCGTCGATCGCGTCTCGCCTCGCCGAACTCATGCAAGCGGGTTGCGAGCGCATCCTGCTCTGCCCGCTCTACCCGCAATATTCGGGCGCGACGACGGCCACGGTGGTCGACAAGGCGGGCGATGCCCTGAAGGCCATGCGCTGGCAGCCATCCCTGCGCATCCTGCCGCCTTATCACGACGATCCGCTCTATATCGATGCGCTGGCATGGGACTTGTCGGCCCAGCTCGACGCGCTCGATTTCACGCCCGAGCTTCTGCTCCTGAGCTTCCACGGAATGCCCGAGCGCACGCTCATCCTCGGCGATCCGTATCATTGCCAGTGCCGCAAGACCGCGCGGCTGCTGGAGGATGCGCTCGACCGGCCCGGCCTCCGGCTGGGCACGAGCTTCCAGTCGCGCTTCGGCCGCGCCAAATGGCTCGAACCGGCAACCGATGCCGTGCTGGCGGAGGAAGCACGCGCGGGCACCAGGCGCCTCGCCATCGCCGCCCCGGGTTTCGCCGCCGATTGCCTCGAAACGCTCGAGGAACTGGCGATCCGCGGCCGCGAGCAATTCGTCGAGGCTGGCGGCGAGCACTTTGCCGCGCTTTCCTGCCTCAATGCCGGCGAACCCGGGATGGCCATGCTCGAAGCGCTCGCCCGCCGCGAACTGGCCGGGTGGATCTAAGGGATTCCCGCGGCCCGGCCTGAGCCGCAGCGGCCTTCAGGAAAAGTCGATGGCGATGCCGTTCTTCACCCAATCGCCATAGCGGGTAGGGCTGAGGTCGTCCTGCGCGTCTCCATCGGAAGAGGGCGCGCCGGGCGCAGGCGGGGGCTCGTTGCTCCAGTAAGCCGGCTTGGCGAAGCTCTCCGGCCGCTTTGTCGTGCGCTTGGTCATACTTTACGAGATGGTGCGGCTGGCCTCGCGGCGCAACTGGTTCTAGGTGGTGACCATGTCCACGCCATCCGGTCTTCCCGCGCGCCGCGCTGCGCTGCGCCTGCTCGATGCAGTCCTGCGCCGGGGCGAGACGCTCGACCAGGCGGCGCGCGCGGCGCTGGGCGGCGTGCCCGAATTTGCCGATCAGGCGCTCGCCCGGGCAATCACCGGTGAAGTGCTGCGCTGGCTGGTCGATCTCGATGCGGCGATCGACAGCGCCACCCGCCAGCCGCTCGCGCCCGATGCCAAAGCGCGGATGGTGTTGCGGATAATGCTCGCCCAATGGCTGCGGCTCGGCACACCGCCACATGCCGTGGTGGCGACGGGCCTGCCGCTGCTCGCCGGCGGGCCTCGCCGGCTGGCGCATGGCGTGTTCTCCACCCTCTCGCGCGGGAAGCTCGCTTTGCCGCCAGCGCCCACCCTGCCGCTCGAAGTGAGCGCGCGCTGGGGCGAACGGGCGCAAGCGATCGCCGCCGGCCTCGCCGAACCACCGCCGCTCGACCTCTCGCTCAAGCACGGGCACGATACGGCGGAATGGATGACACGGCTCGGCGGTGACAGCCTCGCCCCCGGGCACGTCCGCGTTCCCCGCGGAGGTCCGGTCGAAGAGCTTGCAGGCTATGCGGAAGGCGAATGGTGGGTGCAGGATCTCGCCGCCGGCCTGCCAGCCCGCATCCTCGGTGAAGGCGAGGGCAGGCGTGTGCTCGACATGTGCGCCGCGCCGGGCGGCAAGGCGCTGCAATTGGCGGCGGCCGGATGGCACGTCACCGCGCTCGACGCCAGCGAGCAGCGCCTCGCAATATTGCGGCAGAACCTCGCACGCACCAGCCTCCCGGCCGAGATCGTGACCGCCGATGCGTTCGACTGGGAACCTGCCGAGCCATTCGACGCCGTCCTCCTGGACGCGCCGTGCACCGCCACCGGCACCTGCCGCCGCCACCCCGACGTGCTGCACCGGATCGGCCCGCGCCAGATCGCGGAACTGGCCGAGATGCAATCGCGCCTGCTGGAGCGTGCGGCACAATGGGTCAGGCCCGGCGGCCGGCTGGTCTACGCCGTCTGCTCGCTCGAGAGCGAGGAGGGCGAGGCGCAGGCGGCGCGGATGCCCATGCCGCTCGAGCCGATCACGGCCGACGAGCTGCCCGCGGGCCTCGTCCCTGCACCGCAAGGCTGGCTGCGCACCGATCCCGGCATGCTCGCCGAAGCGGGCGGTCTTGACGGCTTTTTCATCGCGCGCTGGCGGATGCCCGGCGCGGATATCACTGAGACAGCCACCATCACGCCCACGCCGCCAACCGCCTGATCAGCGGGCACTAGACCGGCCTCGGACCCCAGAGGATGATCGCTGCACCCGCAAGGCAGATTGTCACCCCCATTGCGTCCCACCGGTCGGGCCTGACGCCTTCGGCGAGCCACAGCCAGCACAATGCGGCGAGGATGTAGACCCCGCCATAAGCCGCATAGCTGCGCCCCGCCTGGTCGGCCTCGACCAGCGTCAGCAGGTATGCGAACAGGCACAGCGAGGCGATGCCGGGCGCCAGCCAGAGCGGAGAACGATCGAGCCGCAGCCATGCCCAGAAGGCGAAGCAGCCGGCGATCTCCGCAAGCGCCGCGCCGACATAGGCAAGCAGGGTCACACCCGCATCCCCGGCACCGCCGCGAAGATCGGGTGCCGGGCCGCCGCCCTTCGGCTCAAGCCTTGACCCGCTCGGCAAAGCTCTTGCGCAGCTTGGTCAGCTTGGGCGGGATCGTCGCCAGGCAATACGGATTGCGCTGGCCTTCGCCCTGCCAATATTCCTGGTGGTAATCCTCCGCCGGATACCAGGTCGCCGGCCCCTCGATCGTCGTCACCACGCGGCCCCCTTGCCCATCGTTGGCCCGGGCGATCGCCGCCTCCGCCTCGCGGCGCTGTTCATCGTCCAGCGGAAAGATCGCCGAGCGATATTGCGTGCCCACGTCATTGCCCTGCCGGTTCAGCTGGGTCGCATCATGCGTGCCCATGAACATGTCGAGGATCTCGGCATAGGAAATCGCCTCGGGGTCGAATGTCAGCTTCACCGCCTCGGCATGGCCGGTCTGCCCCGCGCACACTTGCTTGTAAGTCGGGTTCTCGGTCTCGCCGCCAATATAGCCGCTCTCGACATGGTTGACCCCGATCACGTCGTTGAACACCGCCTCGGTGCACCAGAAGCACCCACCGGCGAGAATGGCCGTTTGCGTATCGCTCATCACGCTCTCCTTCGGCAGCGCAGATGGGGAGCCGCAACGCGCTTGTCATCCTCGGCCGCCAGGCTAGGCTGGCCGAAACCAAAAGAGAGGATCGCCTGATGCGTTCATTGATGCTGGCGGCACTCGCCGCCGCCTGCCTTCCGCTTGCCGCACCCGTGCTGGCGCAGGCTGATCAGGCAGCCGCAGCGGCTGCGCAGGGCCCGCTCGCCAGCGTGCTCGCGCACGAACGCCGTGCCGATGATCGCGCGCGCGATCGCTACCGTCACCCGGCCGAAACGCTCTCCTTCTTCCGTATCGAGCCCGGCATGACCGTGGTCGACTACATGCCCGCCGGCGGCTGGTATTCGCGCGTGCTCATCCCCTATCTGGGCGAGCAGGGCACGTATATCGGCCTCAATCCCGAGCTCGATGACAGCCTCACCGGCTATTGGGACATGTATCGCGGCACCGCGGAAAAGCTGCCTGGCCAGGCGCAGGAATGGACGGGCGGCGAAGGCGCGCAGGTCATCGGTGCCAACACGAACGACGTGCCAGAGGCGCTTTACGGCACGGCCGACCGGTTCCTCATTTTCCGCGAAGTGCACAATATGCGCCGCTCTGGCTGGCTGCACGATTCGCTCGTCACGGCGCGGCGCCTGCTCAAGGATGACGGCATGCTCGGCCTCGTCCAGCACCGCGCGAAAGCGGACGCGCCTGCCGAATACTCATTGGGCGACAACGGCTATCTGCGCGAGGCGGACGTCATCGCCCTGATGCAGAGCTACGGCTTCGAGTTGGCCGAGAAGAGCGAGATCAACGCCAATCCGGCCGATCCGGCGGATTGGGAAGGGGGCGTATGGGCGCTACCCCCCGGCTATCGCGGCACGCCCGAAAGCGATTCCGCGCGCCGCGCCGAACTCGACGCGATAGGCGAAAGCGACCGGATGACTTTGCTGTTCCGCAAGCGCGCCTGAAGCAGCGCGGGCCGGGCGCCAGGCGGCTGAAGCGCTTTCCTACCAGCGCTTCGGCGAGGCATATTGCCGCTATGCCCGCTCCCATCCCTGTCTGCCCCGATCGCTGCTTTGGGTGCTCATCGGCGGGACCGGGCGGCTGCGGCTTCGTTGCGCCTTGCCGGGCCCACCAGAGAGCCTTCTCCCCATCCGGGACGCGAGCGGAGAGGTAAGGTGTCAAGTGTCCCCATCATCAACGTCGTGATGCAAACGGCTGATTCTATTGACCTAATTGGCAAAACGGCCAGCTTGACAGGGTGTCAACTTTGTCAAGCTGCAAGGCGGCGCGGCCGGGCTGCTGCGGTCCGGCACGGTTTCGCGCTTGTTCCGTTCGGTGCGGGCCATTACCTGCCGCCGCATGACCAAGCTCACAGTCGCTGCGCTGCAACTCGCCCTCGGATCGGAAGACGAGGCTCAGAACATCGCTGCCGTCTCCGCGCTGGTGGAGGAGGCCGCGAAGCAGGGCGCACAAATCGTATTGCCGCCCGAGCTGTTCTCCGGGCCCTATTTCTGCCGTGAGGAGGCGGACCGCTTCTTCGACCTGGCGCGCCCCACGGCCGAGCACCCTTCGGTGCGCGCCATGCAGGAGCTTGCCCGCAAGCTCGGCATTGCCATCCCGACCAGCTTCTTCGAACGCGACGGCCAGCACTATTTCAACACGCTCGCCATGATCGACGCGCAGGGCGAGATCCTCGGCACGTACCGCAAGAGCCACATCCCCGACGGGCCGGGCTACGAGGAGAAGTACTACTTCCGCCCGGGCAATAGCGGCTTCAAGGTGTGGGACGTGGCCGGCACGCGGATCGGCGTGGGCGTCTGCTGGGACCAGTGGTATCCCGAAAGCGCGCGAGTAATGGCGCTCATGGGGGCCGAGCTGCTGTTCTACCCCACCTGCATCGGCTCCGAGCCGCAGGATGCCGAATTCGACACCAGCCGCATGTGGCGCCGCGCCATGGTGGGCCATGCGGTATCGAATTGCATGCCGGTGATCGCCGCCAACCGCATCGGCAGCGAGCCGGTGGGGGAGGATTCAGGCCAGACCTATTACGGCCACTCCTTCATAACCAATGAATGGGGCGATCTCCTGGGTGATCTCGGCCGCGACGAGACCGGCGTCATCGCCGCCGAGCTCGACCTGGCAGAAGCACGCCGCCACCGCGCCAGCATGGGCTTCTTCCGGGACCGCCGCCCGCAGCTTTACGGGCGCATCTGCGAGGATATCTGACCGGCCACACCTACCTCGTCGCGCTGGGATCGAACCGCAGGCATCACAGGTTCGGCTCGCCGCGCGGCGTGCTGGCGGCGGCAATCGCGTGCCTCGATGTGACGCTGGGAGAGGTGCTCGCGGCGGCGCCGATTATCGACAGCGCGCCGGTCGGCCCCTCGCTGCGCCGCTACGCCAATAGCGCAGTGCTGCTGCGCACTTGGCACGCGCCCTGCGCGTTGCTCGGCGAGCTGAAAGCCACAGAGCGTGCCTTCGGTCGGATCGCGGGCGGGCAGCGCTGGGGGGCGCGCGTGCTCGATCTCGACATTATCCTGTGGGACGGCGGGCCTTACACCTCGCGCGCACTGACCATACCGCACCAGGCGTTCCGCGACCGGGCCTTCGTACTGGCGCCGGCCGCTGCCATCGCGCCCACCTGGCGCGACCCGTTGACCCGCTTGACGCTGCGCCAGCTCCACGCGCGCTTGACCCGCCGCCGCACGCTGCCTAGGTGATCCTTCCTCGCAGCCTGACCGGGGCAGGGGGCCCTTAGCTCAGTCGGTAGAGCAACTGACTTTTAATCAGTAGGTCGCTGGTTCGAACCCAGCAGGGCTCACCACCAGATCAGTGTTGCAGGATGAAATTTTCGCCTGGCAGAAATGTCAGGAGCGTCCGGCCCGTCCGCTTCTGGGAGCCAGATCGCTTAAGCGGACGTTGGATCAGCTGGGTGGCGGCGGCCGCTTTGTGCCGGTCATGTAGCTTCTTGGCATTCCGAGTGCGGCGCAGATCGCAGGCGGCTGTTCGGCACCAAGATCGACCTCGATGGATTTGTCCCCTACATCGATCTCGGCGCGCTCGGCCCCGGCGTGCTCGAGGAGCGTTCACGGGCAATCATCACGCTCGCTCTGCGCGGCTTTGCCAATCTGAGCTCGATCGCCATCCGGATGGCGGTGATCGGCCACGAGCCGCTGTCCGGTTTTCGGCATTGCAGCCACACGGGGGCCGTCCCCGCCAATGCAAGCAGGAGCGTTGTAGGTCGGCCAAACGGGAGCTGTCGAACAGCCGGTCGGCAGTGACACCGATGACCTCTCTGCTCTTCACCGTTCGGCTTGATCGCCCCCCTGCTTGGTGGCGAAGAATCTTAAAAGGGGTGCCGACTGCTGTAGGCATGTCGATCATATTTCGGCCCCAGATTGCGGGGTCGCGGAGCTACGCCGAGGAAGCATTTCATCCGCGCAACAGGGTTTTGACGCGTGAAGTTCGATGCAGAGATATCCCTGTTGGCCGGCAATTCGATTGTTATCTCCGAGGTTTCCCGGCTGCCGCGCACGTGCCAGCGTGGACCCGGCAGGTAGACATCGAAATCGCCCTGTTCCACTGGAAGAGGGAGCGGTCTCTCGGTCCAGAACTCGCTTTCTGCCCGATAATAGAACGCCATGATTAGCGATCGCAGCGACCACAGGCTGCTGGCCGGGCCCGAATAGGGGTCGATCAGCCGGCTGTCGGTTCCATAATAGCCTTCTGTTATCATCCCCTTCTTTATCGCTCCTTTGCAGATGAAGTGGCGCCAGGTGCAGTCCAAGCCGCGCCGTGCCTCTCCTGCGCTTATCATCCCGTGCTTTACACCTGCCACCAGTGGAGCCGGCATCGCCATGCGATAAGGCGCGCTGCGACCGAGCATCGGGAAGCCATTCGGCCCGATAAGCAAACGATAATCGGCGATAAAGGCGGACTGTGCTGCTCGAATAAAGTCAGGGTCCCATTCGGGGTCGATGACATCTATCCAAGCCAGGGCGTAGTGAAAGCCCCACGCATTGTAATAGTCGACGCGCCCGGCCGGGCCATCGCTGAACCAGCCCTCGCCTACATGGAAGTCCTTCACCCGCTCGTATCGGCTTCGTATTTTGTCGAGCCGAGCGGGAAAGCCGAGATCTGCCAGCACCCGGTCGATCAGGACAAAGAACAGGTGCCAATTGTTATCGAGCCCCGGTCTGCCATGCGCCAGGCTAAACCAGCCCGCTACCTGTGCCTGCTCGGCATCAGTAAACCCGGCCCAGACTGTATCTCGCATAAGCCATAAGGCCAGGGCGACATCAGCCGCTTCTACGATGCGCTGATTGCTCGTGCCCGGCATTGCGCCCCAATAGGCCGCGCTGGATGGATCCGTTCCCGCAAGAAGACCCCGCTTGAATTCGGCCACGAGGTCGAGGCTGTGGCCTTCAACTGCAACAACCGGATCGCGGCCGGACTGCACCCATGCAGCGAACAAGGGCATCATCCTTGCGAAGCCTTCCAAGGCATCGCACTCAGGCCCGCTCCAGCTTGGATGACCGAAGAAGGTGGCTCCCGAACCTGCTTCGTTCCGGTAGGTGATCCATGACAGGGCCATGTATCGGACGAGGTCGTCGTATGCCTCACTGGTAGGCTGCGCGTGACGAAAGCCATCGAGCAGATGTTCTGCTGTTGCGGGAAACGATAGCTGTTTGCGCTTCGCTCTCATGTGTGATGCAGCAGATGCAGCGGCGGTCTGAATTGTCTGCACCACTTGCTTGATCTTCATGTCTGAACCCTTGAACTCTGCTGAAACGCGTGCCGACAAGAACGAGATGAAATGTCCCCTGACAGCAATCCTCTTTAATACGGATTTGCCCCGACCACTTGTTTGTGGCCGATTAAGTAAGGTCCTGAACAATGGATAATTTGGGTTGCTACCGACCAGCCACTCTATGATTTGAATTGGCTGCTCGCAGTTAACTCGCGCTTTCAGGTATTAAGCGTAGATAGCTGGACCTAGGCGTAAACTACCATCCGGACGAGGAGCCGGACACTTAGGACGTCGCGCGCCTGCTGCGAGGCGAGGATCGCAAGGTCGTACTCATTTCCGGCGAGTTCACCGACGGGAGTTTTTGCGTGGATCTGCAGGAGGTGCGCACCCCGCCGCATACCAGCATCCGCAGAAGTCGATCGACGAACTAGGTTCGATCCTCCGCGGCACCTTGCTGACCCAACCCGTCATTTTTGCTTGATTCCAGATGTCATAATAGCGCTTGGCGTGATCTAAGCGCGCCGTCGGCTACTTCCCGCGAACGTGCCCCTCGATCGCTCTCATGCGTGCTCTAAATGTATACGGCGCCATCATGTAGGGGAGCCATGGCCATAGCGTCCGTTCCTGCGGCCTCTCGCGCAGCGCGCGCAATATAAGCGCGCGACCGCGACGCGCCGAGCCTTCCGGCTCGCGCAGTTCGCGCCGGGCGCTCTCAAGAAGGTAGAGATGCGCAGTGCCGGCGCGGCGAAGAGCGTGGCGATTGCGTCGCCACAACATTTCGCGCCCCTCCATATTGGCGCGGAAGCGCACCGAGCGGCGATCGGGCTGGATCTCATCGTGATAAGTGTGAAGCGGTTCGTCCACCGAGACGAAATCGTAGAGGCGCGCGGCGCGCTGCAGCCAGTCCCAGTCCTCGATGGCGGGCAGACTGGGATCGAACCCACCAACGGCTTCGAACACTTCGGCTCGCACGAGGCAGGTAATGCAGGCGAACAGCGTGTTTTTAAGGAGCAATTGCTCAAAGAGGCGTCCCTCCGGCGAAAGTTCGAACCGGGGAGGGCTGTCGCCCGTGATGACCTCGCCGGCAATGGCGCAAAGGCCCACATTGGGTGGAGCGGCCGAGAGCTTCGCCACCTGCCGCGCCAGCTTTTCCGGCCGCCACTCATCATCCGAATCGAGGAAGGTCAGGTAATCGCCTGCCGCCTCGCCGATGCCGTGATTACGCGCAGCGGCGACACCGGCATTGTCCTGGCGCAGCATACGAAGGCGACCATCTCCTATCCTGGCCAGGCGTTCGCCCGTATCGTCGGTCGACCCGTCGTCTATGACGAGCACTTCCAAATTGGCATGGGTCTGCGCGAGCGCGCTGCGGACCGCACGCTCCACCAGCCTGGCGCGGTTGAAGGTGGGGATGATCACGCTCACCCGGTCGGCACCTGACGCGCTTGCCGGCGAGGCTACGGCCGCGCGGCTGAAGGAAGCGGCCGACCCGGCAGAGGCGTTTGGCGCCGTCCGGATTTCGCGGGACATTGCCGCTGCCCGGGCCGCCAGCCGATCGAACCTGGTGCGGATCGGGTCCAGCTTGCGCGTTCCTCCGGCGCGGACGAGGAGGGCCTCGACCTCGCGCGCGATGTCGGGCTCGCTGCGCGCGTCCTTCAGGAGCGTGGTGAGCGCATCGGCGAGCGACGTCCGGTAGCGCGACAGGGTCCCTGCGCGCTCCACCTCATCGACGGTGTCGGCGAGGGCCGCGTGCCTTCCGGATAGGCCGAAACGCTCCATCCGCCGCCCGCTGTGGGACAGCTCTTCGCCAGGAAGGCGGCGGTAGAGAGCGAGTCCGTCCGGCGCCTCGACAAAGGCGATGCCCCGAGCCAGCGCGCGACGGACGATGTTGCCGTCATTATCCACCGCAGCCTCTGCGAGCCATCCGCCCGACGCTTCGTAGGCGCGCCGGTCCCACAAGATGGTGGCGGGCGGCGCCCAGCTCCCGGTGAGCCACTGGCCGAGCCGATCCTGCCCGGGACGCGGCAGCTCGGCGGTTGCCGCCGCGGCAATCCAGCCGAAATCGCGATATTCGTAGCGGTCCCACGGACAGATGGCGATGGCAGGGCTATCATAGTCATCGAGCGCGCGCGACAAGGCGGCCAAGGTCGGCGGAGTGATGAGATCATCGGCATCGAGGAACATCAGCCGCTCGCCCGACGCGAGCGAAGCGCCGCGATTTCGGGCACTTGATGGACCCTCCGCCGGTCCGGGCTCCACCCGTACCGGTGCCCCGAACGAACGGGCGATTTCCTTGCTGCCGTCGGTTGATCCGTCGTCGATCACGATGATTTCAGCGGGTGGAAGCGTTTGGTTGAGCGCCGAGCGAATCGTCTGCGCCAGATAGGCCTCCCCGTTGCGGCAAGGGATGATCAACGAGATCTGGCTCATGCCAGCTTGTCCAGCATGGCCCGCACATCCTCGACCCTGACCGACAGGTCCTGCCGCAGCGGGTGGCGATCACCAACGCCGAGCCCTTTGATGTAGTGATATTCATGGCCGAGTGCGGCCGCCATCGCGAAGAAATTGGGGTTGGGATAGGCCGGGTCGGCGATTTCCCAGATCTGTGTGCCGGGCGGGCAGAACAGCATATTTGTGAGCCCTGCTCCGTGTGGAGCAAACAGGATACGGGCGCTCGTCATAAGGGCAATCTGTTCGTCGAGCGTGAGCCTCTCCATCGCGACCAGCTCGAAGCCTTTGGCGACCAGGAGCGGTTCGATCTCGGCTTCTTCCAGCAATGCCCGTCCCTTGGCGTCACGACGGCTGATGAATATGCGCCGTTCTCCCCGCGGCTCGTTGCCAGCGAGCGCGGCACGGGCGGCGGACAGAAGTTCAGGGCGGAACCTGTCGCTTTCGACAATTCGTAAACGCCGGGCGTGCAAGACGCCGGGCGTGGGCAATTCAGCGAAGTCGCCGGGGCCGATGCCGATGCGGCGGAGCGAAGCATCCACCCAGGCAGGTCGCTTTGCGGGCAGAACGAGGTTCGACAATTCGCCTGTGTCCCGCAGCATCACCAGCTTGGGCAAGTGGGCGCTGAACCAGTGCGAATAATTGTCGAACACCCGTTCGGCCACCCACAGGGCATCATCAAGGTGCAGGTCGGGTTCCTGCCGGGCAATGCTCGCGTGAAATGGGCGGTAGCGGATCTCGCGCAGTTCGACAGAATTGCCAGACGCGTCGAGCACAGCAGGCGAATAGGCCTTTCCGGGCATGGCCAGCGCCGCCAGAACTTTGGCATCGCGAAGGGTCACAATCTTCGTTGGCGCGGTCTTGCGGTCGAGCACGTCGCGAAAGGAGAAGCCCCACCAGCCCCGATCGGCCGGAAGCGCGTCGATGTTCGCCATTCCGCCGCAGAACCTTGCGCGATGGCGTGTCGGCTCGTGGATAACCCGCATGTGCGACGCGGCCTCGTCCGGTTCGATCCGCCGGCGGTAGCGGAAGCCGAGCATCGCCGCCGGCATGCCGCGCTGCGCGAGCTTGCCGCTGAGGGTGTTGCTCAGGTTTTCTAGCCTGCGCATTACGCGAGCTGCGAGGCCCTGCTTCTCGGCCTTTTCGGGCGTAACATAGAGTGGAATTTTCACCGCCGAAGCACCTATCACCACCAGCATTGTCTTGAAAGGGAGGTGGAAGAGGCTAGGCTTTTAGGCGGCAGCATTGTGTGCTCGCGCTCAGCTGTGCGGCGCGTTGCTGCCGATCATATGCGTGTCCACCCTTGCTCGACAAATCGGGAAGCGGCGGCACTTGCCGAAGAGGTCGCAAGTTTTGATTGATGGATCCGCTGTGCCGAAAGTGTCGGTCGTTATTCCCACGCACAAACGACCCGAACTGGTGCTTCAAGCGGTCTCGTCGGCGCTGGCGCAGACACTTAGGGATATCGAGGTCATCGTCGTGATCGACGGGGCCGACGATGAGACCTGCCAGGCTTTGGAATCGATCCACGATCATCGGCTCATGACCGTGCCGGTCCATCCCGTTCGCGGCAATGCCGGTGCCCGGAATGTGGGCATCAGTCATGCGCGTGCCGAATGGGTAGCGCTGTTGGATGATGACGACCTGTGGAAGCCCGAGAAGCTGGAGCGGCAGCTCGACTTTGCCGAGGCGACGGCCATTCCTAGACCCATCGTGTCGTGTCGCTTCGAGGCTGTAGGCAATGGCGCGCGCTTCGTATGGCCGGCAAGGTTTCCCCGACGCGGTGAGCCGATCAGCGAATATTTATTCACGCGTAAGGGGCCCGCGGTAAGCGGCGCCATCCAGACCTCCACCTTGCTTGTGCCCCGGGCGGTTTTCGATGAGGTCAGCTTCGACGAAAAGCTGGATCGCTATGTCGATCTCGACTGGCTGTTGCGCGCCGCCGCTCTCCAAGGGGTCGAGCTCGCCTTCGTGCCGGGCGAGACGCTCTCGACATACTCGATGAACGACAGCCGGAAGCGGATCAGCAATCAGAGCGGCTGGCAGCGCGATGTGGAATGGCTCAGGGAGCGGCGCTCGCTGGTGACCTCGCGCGCTTATGGCGGCTACCTACTCACCCAAGCGAGCATTCGCGCCGAGAAGAGCCGCGAGAAGGCAGCTTTTCTGCCGTTGATAAGGGAAGCCGTGAAAGGCGGACGCATATCGCTGGGCGAACTGACCTTTCACATCGGCAACACGTTTCTTCCTGGTCGCATCCGCCGCGCGCTAACGCATACATCGGACCGCCGTAGCCCGTTCCGGCGCTTCGCTTGGCGCGCCGGCGCCATACGCGACGCCGGCCGGATTGATGCAGGCGCGCAGGGCAGGCCTATGCGCATCCTGATCTACAGCGCGGCTGAGAAAGGCGATGCCGCGGGCGTTCAGGGTGTCGTGATCGGCCTCGCCGAGCACCTGCGTGAAGTTGGGCACAATGTCGTCACCGCCTGGCCCGACGGAGACGGAACACGGCGCGATTGGCGGCTTCACCTGGAAGCGGGTGTGGGAAGCAACGGGCGTCCCACGCCTTCCGGCATGCTACGCGCCGGTTTCGATATGGCAGTGCTTGCCAGGCGAATTGCCCAGTTCCGCCCTGACGTCGTGAACCTCCATTATCCAAGAGGCCAGACCCTCTACTTCGAAAAGCTGCGCCACGTGTTCGGCTACAGGATCGTGCTTTCGTTCCACAATTCGGACCTGCATGAGGCGAGCAGTTCGGTGCGCGCGCGGCTCCCCGGGTGGCTGAGGGGAGCAGACGGGGTGACCGTCGTCTCCAAGGAGCTGGCCGGCGGGCTGGCTGCGATCGCCCCCGACGTGCCGGTGGAGATTATCCAGAACGGAGTGAACACGCGCTTCTGGACGCCCGGCCGGCATGATCGGAACGATCCTCATCTCATCGCCGCGGCGGGCCGGCTTTTGCCGCTCAAGGGGTTCGACATCCTGCTACGCGCCATGGCGATGCCAGCGGCGGCAGAGGCGCGCCTGATCATTGCCGGTCAAGGAAACGAGCGCGCAAACCTCGAGCAGCAAATTCGCGATCTCGGACTTGAGGATCGTGTCCAGCTGGCAGGCCGCTTCGATCGCAGCCAGTTGCTTGGTCTGTTCAGGAAAGCGGGGCTGTTCGTGTTGCCGTCGCGGCGCGAAGGCATGCCGCTCGTCCTGTTCGAAGCTATGGCGACTGGCCTGCCGGTGGTCGCGACCACCGTTGGCGGTGTGCCCCAGGTGATGGCTGATGGCGTCGGCGAGCTGATACAAGCGGAAGATCCCGATGCCTTGGCCCGGGCAATTGGCAGCCGGATCGGGCGGCCCGAAGTGCTGGCGCAAGAGGGCGAGCGTGCGCTCGAGCGAGCAAGGCTGTTCGCCTCGGCGGCGAGCTACGAGCGCTACCTCGACATATTCAGGCAAGACAACGCAATTCTCAAAAGGCCGGGCTCTTCGGCGGCGGCGGCGAGGCTGCGGAACAATTCGCTTCCTGAAACCAGCGCCTCGTAATTGCCACGCGACGAGCCGGCCATCCTTGAACACCGCGCATCCGCGGACCTGGTCAGGCAGGATCGTGTTAAGGTCGCGGATAGCGCCAAGACGCGTGTTGGTCTGACCGCAGCGGCAAAGGCGACGGTCGCCAGTCGCGGGCATGGCCTGTTCGCATAGCCACGTTGAACAAGTTTGATTAGCGGGTCTTATGGGAGCGTGTTGGGGGTCGAATATGGCCCGGGCTTTATCATATTCCTGAAAGACGGTGACCGCTTTTCGATGTTCGAAGGGCATTGTAACGGCGAGCGGGCCGACCATCAGTAGGTCGCTGGTTCAAACCCAGCAGGGCTTCCCAGTTTGAGGCATCTCTACGCTGGCGGCGTCAGCACCCTTCGTCTGCCCGATGTTCTGCGATTTGCGCGATTGTCAGCGGGGTAGGCCAATCCGCTTATCCGCATGGCGTCGATCCTGTTCGCTGTCTCAAGCTCGAGACTGCGCCAGGAGCAGCGGGTACCCTCCGGCATTGACGCTCCGGCGCTACGGTCGCGGCGGGCTCTCCTGGCGGTAGGAACCAACGACCTCGCCCTTCGCCACGACGTGACCCTGCATCGCCTCGAGCAGCTGCTCCCGTGAGGACCCGGGCACGAGGTTCAGCACCGTGTCGAGCGCAAAGAGCTGGAAGTGGTAGTCGTGCGCCTGCCCCCCAATCGGCGGACGTGGTCCATAATAGCCGATCGACCCGCGCGTATTGCGGCCCTGACGCAAGTTCATCAGGCTTGGCACCTGGGGAACGGTAGGTACGGCTTCAGGCAGTTCGGACACATCCGGCGCGATGTTCCATGCAACCCAGTGGACGAAGGGATCGCCTTCGCTTGCATCGGGATCTTCCATGAGCAGCGCCAGAGTGCGTGTGCCCGCCGGAACACCCGTCCAGGCGAGGCCGGGCGACACATCCTGGCCATAGGTGGTGAAAGTCATCGGGATCGCTCCGCCCGCCGAAAAAGCCTGGGAGCCGATCTCGAGCGTGTCGCCGGCCTCGGTTTCGGACCGAGCGAGCGCCAGGGCGTCGCCGTGAGGCCTTGGCTCCAGCGCCATCTTCCCGCCCTGCGGCATTGCAAGCGCAGTGCGGGCCGCGTCGGGGCCCGCATAAGTGACGCGATAGATCACACCGTTCACATCATCCGAAAACAGCAGTGCTCCGTCATTCGCCACCGCCACGCCGACCGGACGGCCGCTCTGCGCCGGACCGTCGCTGCGGTCTTCCTGGAGGAAGCCCGTGACGAAGGGTTCCATTGCCGTCGGCTGGCCATCCGTACCGAAGCGGACCCGCACGATCTCGTATCCGACGGGGTCCGACCGGTTCCACGAGCCGCGCATGGCCACAAAGGCATTTCCCTGATCGCTCGACGGGAACATGGGGCCGCCGTAGAACGCCATCTGCATGGCCGCCGCGTGCGGATCATAGCCAAGCACCGGGCGCACGCTCATGCGGTCCCAATCCTCCATCGTGAGTTCGCCGGGCGGTTCGTCCTGCGGGTTCCAGCCGCCTTCGCCATAAATGTACGGCCAGCCATAGGCTTTGCCCTGCTCGATGCGGTTGAATTCTTCGACCTGCTGGCGGTCGCCAAGCCAGTCGATCCCCTGGTCGAACCCCCACAATTGCGCCGTCCCGGGATGCCAGCCATAGCCGATCGTGTGCCGCAGCCCGGAGGCGAAGATCGTGCGGCTGCTGCCGTCCGCTGGCATCCTCAGGATGGCCGCGCTTTCGGGGCTGGATTCGTCGCAGGCATTGCAGGTGGAGCCGATCGAGACATAGAACATGCCATCGGGCCCCTTGTTGATCTCGCGCGCGCTGTGCTGGCCGGTATCGGGCAGATCGCCGACGATCTCCTCCAGCGGCCCGAAGCTGCCATCGCTCAGGATCGGCGCGCGAAAAACGCTTGTGCCCGCGACCATGTAGGCGGTTTGCCCGTCGATCTCGAGCCCGTGCATCAGCGGGCGCCGCGCCACGGTACGGCGCAGGTCCGCTACCCCGTCGCCGTCGCTGTCGCGGAGCATCTGGACGTCGCCTTCGGTACGCCGGGTCAGGTAGACCGTTCCGTCATCGGCAACTTCGATGACACGAGCATTGCCGAGCCCTTCGGCGAAGATGGCGATGCGATAGCCGTCGGGCACGCGCAAGGTCGAGAGATCGGCCTCGATCTGCCTGGGCTGGACGATCGCGCCATCCACCCGCACGTTGGCAGCACCGGGCGCCGGCAATTGCTGCCCGGCGGGCTCGACGGGCCGTTCTCCAACCTGTCCCGCTTGCGCCAGTGCCGGTCCACTGATCAGTCCGAGCCCGGCAAATGCAAGTGCAATCCGCATCATACAATCCTTTGATAGCTGCTTGTCGGAGCTATCGGCGACCGTTTCAGTTCCAAAGGCTGGGGCAAGGGCTGCAAAGCCGCAGCGTCGTGGCCCGCTGCCGGGCAGTATCGGTGAGCATCGCACCCTGCACAGGATTTTGCCGGCCATGCTGCGCCGGGCGCCCCTGCTTGGCTGCACCTGCCGAGCGGCCCGTGAGCCGCTTCCGGGCACCAATCCTAACGCTTTTGGTAGCCCAAGCGCATCGCCGGCGACTCTCTCATTGGGACGCTTTCATCCCTCGCACCCGGCTCCGCCGGAACCGGGGCGTTCTTGCCGCCGGTGCCCGCCGAGGCGAGCGCCGGCGGATCAACGATCAGGCGCTTTCGGCCTGGAGGTTCACGCTCTTCTCGGCAAGCTGCGACATATATTCGTCGCTGCCATAGATGTCCTTGGTCGCGTCCCGCAGCTTCTTGTTGTCGTCCTTGAGGCCGAGTGCCTTGGCGTAAGCTGCCGCGGTGCCAAAGCCCGCAAGACCGTAATGGGACATCCGCTGGTACTGAGCGATGATGATGACATCGAGCAGGTCGCCCTTCTTTGGACCCTCCTCGAGCACATGCTTGGTGGCTTCCTCGACGAGGCCTTCCATGCCCTTGCAATGCTCCTTGGAGACCTTTTCGTCCTGGCCGGAGATCAGCTCCTTAAGCATATCGGTATGCTCCTCGATCCCGCCCTGCGAGTTCGTGAGCCTTTCCTTCAAATCAGCGTCGCTGGCCTTGGAGATGATCTTCTTCAATACCCGCCTCATCTGATCGTTCGCAGACCAGAGGTCCTTCAGCTCGTCGATGTAGATGTCTTTGAGATTTTCAGGAGTTGACATGTTCATTCCTCTAGTCGGCCGGACGCAATGTCCTTCGATGATCGCCAAACCGATCCGCCCGATGAAGCGTTCCCGCGCAAACAGGACCATCGGCGGGCCGGCAAGCCGATCGCATGACCGAAGAGCGGCTGGAGCGAAGGTTCAACGCACAGCTGCGGACCGAACCCCACGTTGCTCCTTCCGCTCGGGAGGGCTCTCCTCGCAGCGCAACTCTTCGATGCAGTGCTGTGTCCGGCGGATGTTGCCTCTTGAACTAGGCGCACCCGGCTATCGCCAAGCACGGCCGACTTTGCCGGTGTGTGGCGCAGGAGTTCTTTGGTCTGAATAGCGGCAAAGGCCGCGCAGCCGAGGGATGCTGTGGTGTCGTTGTGGATGTATAAGCGAGCATTCTCTTGATGCCTCGGCGCGCAGCTTTGCCTTTGCTCGGCCGCTTGCAGCACTTCGGGCAATCGGTTAGGCGGCCTCGTCCGCTGGGCCCGGGGCAGCCGGGTGGCTCGGCCCGGCGCCTTTCTCCCGGACAATCTTCCAGGCAGCTCGGCAGATTACCACGCTTGTTCGTAGCTTATTTCGAGCAAACGTTTCCCGCTTTCGTCTGCAGCAACAATCAAGGTCTCAAATGCCGATTTTCGCCGCGCTGCGACACGAATGGCTTGCCAACCCCCGCGGGGACATCCTGGCGGGCATCGTCGTCGCGCTCGCGCTGATCCCCGAGGCAATCGGTTTCTCGATCATTGCCGGCGTCGATCCGAGAGTAGGGCTGTACGCCTCGTTCTCGATCGCGGTGATCATCTCGCTGGTCGGCGGGCGACCCGGCATGATCTCCGCTGCCACTGCCGCGGTCGCGGTCCTGGTGCTTCCACTCGTTCGTGATTACGGCGTCGAATATCTGTTCGCCGCTACCATCCTGATGGGTGTGCTGCAGGTGGTGGCCGGTCTCCTGCGCCTCAACCTGCTGATGCAATACGTCTCGCGCTCGGTGATCACCGGCTTCGTCAACGCGCTGGCGATCCTCATCTTTATGGCTCAGTTGCCCGAGCTCACGGGCGTTCCGGTGTTGACCTACGGTCTGGTCGCCGTCGGCCTTGGCATCATCTACCTCTTCCCCCTGCTCACCAGGGCGGTGCCGTCACCGCTGGTGGCGATCATTATCCTGACGATCGCCGCGTATTATGCCGGCTTCGATGTTCGCACGGTGGGCGATATGGGCGAATTGCCCGATGCGCTGCCGAGCTTCTTCCTGCCCGACGTGCCGCTCACCTTCGAGACGCTGCAGATCATCCTTCCCTATTCGCTGACAATGGCGGCGGTGGGCCTGCTGGAATCCATGATGACGGCGCAGATCGTCGATGACCTGACCGACACGCCGTCCGACAAGCAGCGCGAGATGAAGGGGCAGGGCATCGCCAACTTCATCACCGGCTTCCTGGGCGGAATGGGCGGCTGCGCCATGATCGGGCAATCGGTCATCAACGTGAAGTCCGGTGGCTCGACGCGCCTGTCGACCTTCGTTGCCGGCGTGTTCCTGCTGTTCCTGCTGCTGGTGCTGGGACGGGTGGTGGCAATCATCCCGATGGCGGCGCTCGTTGCGGTGATGATCATGGTCTCGATCGGCACGTTCAGCTGGCGTTCGATCAGGGACATCCGCCATCATCCGTGGCAATCGTCGGTGGTGATGCTGGTGACCGTGATCGTAACCGTGTGGACGCACGATCTGGCCCGCGGCGTGCTCGCCGGCGTGATCCTGTCCGGGCTGTTCTTCGCCAGCAAGGTGAGGGGCCTCTTTACCGTCGACAGCGACTTGTCAGCGGATGGGCGCACGCGCACTTACCGCATCGCCGGGCAGGTGTTCTTCGCCTCGTCGGAGCGCTTTGCAGAAGCCTTCGACTTCAAGGAGGTGGTCGACCGGGCGGTGATCGACGTCAGCGCGGCGCACTTCTGGGACATCTCCGCCGTCGGTACGCTCGACAAGGCGATCCTGAAGTTCCGCCGCGAAGGGACCGAGGTCGAGCTGATCGGCCTGAACAGCGCAAGCGCCTCGCTGATCGAGCGCTTCGGAATCCACGACAAGCCTGGCGCCGAAGCAGCGCCGGGCGGTCACTGAGAGGACAGGGACCATGCAGCATATCCTCGCCGCGATCGATGCCTCGGCATACGCCAACAGCGTTTGCGATCTCGCCGCTTGGGCGTCCAGGCGCCTGGAACTGCCGGTGGAATTGCTTCACGTCGTGCAGCGGCGCGACGCGGTCGCTGCCCGTCATGACCTGTCGGGAGCGATTGGCCTGGGCGTGAAGACCAACCTCATGGAGGAGCTCGTCCGGCTGGAGGAGAGCGATGCCAAATTGCAGGTGGAGCGCGGCCGAGCTCTGCTTGCCGCGGGGGAGAAGCGCTTGAGGGAAGGCGGCGCGGCCGAGGTGCGCACGCTGCACCGCCATGGCGGCATCGTCGAGACAATCCTCGAGCGCGAAGCCGATGCTCGCTTGGTGATTATGGGCAAGCGGGGCGCTGGCCACGAATTCGCCAGCGAGCATATCGGCTCGAAGATCGAGCGGGTGGTGCGCGCGAGCGATCGGCCGATCCTGATCGCCTCGCGCGAGCTCATCGAGCCGGGCGAGATCGTCTTTGCCTATGATGCCAGCAAGGCGGCCGGCCGCGCGCTCGAGCGCCTGCTGAATTCGCCCTTGCTTGCCAACCTGCCGGTTCACCTCGTCATGGCCGATGAAGGTGACCGCGCGAACCGGCAGGCACTCGAGGACGCGGCCGGGGCGTTGCGGAGCAGCCGCGCGGTCCGCACGACGCTGCGGGTTGGCAAGCCCGAAGCGGTGATCGCCGAGATCGTGGAGCAGACGCCGGGCGCGATGCTGCTGATGGGCGCATTCGGCCACTCGCCGCTTCGCACGCTCATCGTCGGCAGCACCACCACCGCCATGATCCGCATCGTGCATGCGCCGGTGCTCCTGGTGCGGTAAATCCGCGGCCGGGTCAGGCCAAGCGTGTTCCGTAGGATCATCCTGCGCTCCACCCTACTCTCGGCCCAATTTCTCCTGAAGCGTCAGTAGCGGCTCGCGCGATACTTGCTGAGCTAAGTGTTCCGCCGTACTGAGCAACAAAACAGGAGAGGGAAAATCATGCGCACTCGCGTCGTTTGTCCGTTGTGGAGCGGGGCGAGTGCAGCCGCACTCGTTATCGCGATTGCCCAGTCCAGCGCGGCGGCAGCGCAGGAGCAGCGCCCGTCGCAGGCGCAAGCGCCGGCTAGCACGCCATCCGACGCGGTGCCAAGCGACGCCGCGGTGCCCGACCAGCAGGATGGTGGCGAACAGATCGTCGTCACCGGCTCGCGCATCGCGCGCTCGGGCTTTACCGCGCCCACACCCGTGACGGTGGTTGACAGCGCGCGTACGCAGGAACTGGCGATCACCAATGTCGCCGACGCGCTCAACCAGCTGCCGAGCTTTCGCGCGAGTACCGGGCCAGCCAACGTGCAGACGGCGGGCGGCAATGTGGGCGCCAAGATCCTCGATTTGCGCGGGCTGGGCGCTCCACGGACGCTGGTGCTGGTGGACGGGCGCCGCTTTGTGCCCAGCACCAGTGAGGGCACGGTCGATATCAGCCTCATCCCTACCATCCTGGTGCGACGTGCCGAGGTCGTCACCGGCGGCGCGTCAGCGGTGTACGGGTCGGATGCGGTCGCGGGTGTCGTCAACCTTATCCTCGATCGCACGATGACGGGGCTCAAGGCCGAGGTGCAGAGCGGTGTCTCGCAGCGCGGGGACGATTCCAACCGTTATGCCGGACTGGCGTGGGGCACACGGCTGGGTGACCGCGGCAACTTCGTCATCGCGGGCGAGTATGAGGACAATAACGGGCTCGCCGGCTGTTACGAGGCGCGCGACTGGTGCGCGCAGGAGCGCTCCATCGTGGGCAACACGCCCGCTGGCACACTCGGCCAGCCATCGAGCATCATTACCTCGGATGTGCACACCTCCACGCTGTTTCCCGGCGGCGTGATCAATCGCTCGTTCAATGCGGCGGGGACCCCCATCGGCACCACCGCCACCGATCCGCTGCGCGGCATCAAGTTCCTGCCCGACGCAACGCCGGCGCCTTTCCAGTATGGCCAGTTCGCCGGCTCGCTGTTCATGATCGGCGGGGATGGGCATGGCAAGAACGCCTTTCTCTCAAGCGTGCTGCTCAAGGTGCCGGTCGAACGCTACACCGCTTATGCGAGCGCCGGCTACGATCTCACCGGCTCGCTGCGTGCCTTCGCAGATGTCTCCTACGGTCATGTCGAGGGGACGACCTTGTCGTCGACCTTCCGCGACTACAACGGATCGTTGATCGGCAATATCCGGCTCGACAACCCCTACATTCCCGAACCGGTGCGTCAGCAGGCGCTGGCTGCGGGTGTTGGCTCGTTTACGCTCGGCAAGGCGGCCTTTGACTTCGGCAGTCCCCAGGCGGTTTCAACCAACGAGACCTATCGCGCGGTGGCCGGTCTGGAAGGCCAGTTCGGCGGCAGCGTGAATTGGGACATTTACTACCAGTACGGCCGCAATGAATTCTACCAGGCGATCAGCAACGATCCCATCAATGCCAATGTCCGCAAGGCCGCCGACGCGGTGCAGGTCGGCGGCAACATCCTTTGCCGCGTCAATGCCGACGCTGACCGTGCCAATGACGATCCGGCCTGCCGCCCGATCAACCTGTTCGGCGAAGGGCTCTATTCTGCCGATGCGCTTGATTACGTGCTGGGGGAAGGCTTTCAGGAGACCAACAGCACGCAGCACGTGCTTGCCGCGAATATCGGCACCGATCTGTTCTCGATCACGTCCCGCCCCGTGTCCGTGGCTGTCGGAGGTGAATATCGCCGCAACGTGATCGAGGGCACGACCGATCCGATCTCGGCCGGGCTGGGCTTCTGGGTGCTCAACGGCCAGCCGGTGTCAGGGCGCCAGTCGGTCAAGGAGGTCTATGGCGAGGTGGTGGTGCCGCTGCTCACCGCATTGCCCTTCGCCGAGAACCTCGAGCTTAGCGCAGCGGCGCGCTATACCAGTTACAGCACCAGCGGCGGGGTTACGACCTGGAAGATCGGCGGTGTCTACGAGCCGATTGCGGCTATCCGCTTCCGGGTCACCCGCTCACGCGATATTCGCGCGCCGAATGTCAACGAGCTGTTCGGTCCGCAGCAGAAGAGCACGATCGGCCTGACCGACCCCAGGACAGGGCGCCAAGCCAATCCGGTGGTCATCCGCGGCTCCAATCTGGACCTCCAGCCGGAAAAGGCGGACAGCTTTACAGCGGGCATCGTGCTCGCGCCGGAAAGCGGCTTTCTTTCGCAGATGCGACTCTCGGTCGATTATTACGACATCGAGGTGAATGATGCGATCGGGCTGCTTGGCGCGCAGACGCTGGTGCAGCGGTGCGATGACGGCGCAACCGAGTTCTGCCCGCTGATCACGCGCGATGCGACCGACACGGTGATCCAGGTCAACGATGTGCTGCTGAACGCCAATTCGGTGCAGACCAAGGGCTTCGAGGCGGAATTTGCCTATCGCCAGCCGCTGTTCTCCGAGGTCGAGATGAATTTGCGCCTGCTCGGCACCTATGTCGATGAACTCGTGACTGAGGACAGCGCCGGGGCGACCGACCGAGCCGGGCAGACCGGATCGCGCGCGGGCACCGTGCTCGGCGTGCCGGATTACACGATCGACGGCCTCGCCAGCTTTTCGAACGAGGTGACCACGCTGGCGCTGCATGGCCGCTACATTCCATCAGGCATTTACAACGTCGCCTTCATCGGACCGGACGATCCCGACTATGCGATCACCCTGCCGAGCAGCGTTAACGACAACACCATACCCGAGCGCTTCTATCTCGACGCAAGCTTCACTCATCGGGTTAGCTTCGGCCATGATGACGGGGCCGAGATCTTCTTTGCGGTCAACAACCTGCTCGACCGAGATCCACCTGCCCTGCCGTCAGGGAACCTGGGCACGAACCAGGTGCTGTTCGATCCGGTGGGGCGGGCGTTCAGGGTCGGCGTGCGCGCCCGTCTCGGCGGCTGAGAAGCGAGCATAATGAGGGCTGGCGATGGCAAGTCCAGCCCCTCCATCCTTGGCACCTGGTGCAATGTTTGATTTCGGTCTGGTGCGCATGCCTGGGGCACGTCGCGTGCGATCGTGAAAGGGCGGAGCGACGCCAAGGACGTTGAGATCGGGCTGGCATGAGGATCGTGCGTGCCTCGCCGATTGGGAGGCGATCACGTGGCGCCGGCTGGTTGCTGGGCCGCCAGCCCCATCACCGATGCAGGCCATTTTAATTTCTACAGGCGTGGTTTATCAGTGCCCGTGGGGTTTCAATCGCATTGACTGGATGGATGTTTCTTGGACGAATTTCGAGAGGATATTGCGGCGGTAGCTAAGACCGACCTGATGCCCACCATCCTTGCGACTGTCTGCCAGGCAACGGGCATGCGGTTTGCGGCCGTCGCCCGCGTCACCGACGAGCGCTGGATCGCGTGCAGCGTGCGCGACGAGATGAATTTCGGGCTCGAGGCCGGCGGCGAACTCGAGCTTGAGACCACCATCTGCCGTGAAGTTCGGCAGAACGGCAAGGCGGTCGTGATTTGCGACGCGCACAGTGATGGCGCTTACCGCGGCCATCACACGCCAGCCCGTTACGGATTTCGCAGCTTCATTTCGATGCCGATAATCCTCCCGGACGGCCGGTTTTTCGGCACTCTGTGCGCGTTGGACCCGGAGCCGAGAGATCTGGAAAGGCCCGAGACGATCCAGATGTTCGAGATGTTCGCGCAGATCATCGGATCGCAGCTTGACCAGACGGACAGGCTCGCAGCTGCGGAAGACAAGCTGTCCGTGCAGGGGCGCGATGCAGAGCTGCGCGAAGAATTCATCGCGGTGCTGGGCCATGATTTGCGCAATCCGCTCGCCAACATCCAATCGGGCATCCAGCTCCTCGGGCGCGCGCAGACGCAAGAGCGAAGTGAGCTGATCCTGCATAACATGCAGGCGAGCGTCCGTCGCATGACGGGCTTGATCGACAATGTTCTCGACTTCGCGCGCGGCCGCCTCGGCGGTGGGCTCGCGCTGCGGAAGAGGCAGGTCGAGATCAAGAGCCTGCTTGAGCAGGTGGTCAGCGAGTTGCGGCACATCAATCCCGGCCGCGAGATGACCTTCGGGTGCGAAGCGGGAATCACGCTTCTGCTGGATTCCTCGCGTATCGAGCAGCTCCTCTCCAACCTCATCGGCAACGCCATCACGCACGGGGCACCGGATCAGCCTGTCGACATTCGCTGCTGTGAAAAGGCTGGCGAGCTCGTGATCACCGTGTGCAATGGTGGTGAGCCGATATCGCCCGAGGCCATGGGCTTGCTGTTCCATCCCTTCGCGCGCGGAAAGGTCTCGCGCGAGAAGGAAGGACTGGGGCTCGGGCTCTACATCGCTTCCGAAATTGCCAAGGCGCACGATGGCCGGCTGTCTGTAACGTCCGACGCGCGCGAAACGTGCTTCGCCTTCCACATGCCGGTGGAGAGTGCTGCGGGCCCGGATGGCGCGGCTGGTCCTCTGCAGCCACGATTGAAGGCCTGATCCGTACGGCCAGGTGATAGTGCAGGGGCGCCCCGAGTAGGTCGCGACACCTTACCGGCACTGCATCCCGGCGGGCATGACCTGGAGGGGCCGAGGCGTTCGGGCAGAGGCGGGCGCCCCTGGCCCGATTTCGAAGCCCCGTGCTGCACTGCAAAATATAATGCGTTCAGCCGCAGCCTGCCGCTTGATCGAGCGCATGCTATCACCATCTTTATACCATCCAGTTGGATGGGGCAAAGATGGCGACGAAGCTTGCAGCAGGTTCCGGTGACAGCGAGAAGATCACCATCAATCTGGGCTATGTCGATCTTGGCTCTATAGACCTCCTTGTCCGCGAAACGGTTTACGCCAACCGGAGCGACTTCATTCGCACCGCAATCCGCAACCAGCTCGAAAAGCATCAGGAAATCGCGCGTCAGGTCACTTCGCGCGATCACCTGGTGTTTGGAATAAGCCACTTTACGCGCGCACAACTCGAAGGCGTTCGCAATTCCGGCGAAATGCTCGACATTCGTGTGCTTGGCCTGGCCAGTATCGGCCTGGATGTGAGCCCCGACCTGGCCTGCGCAACAATCCGCTCTCTCAAGGTTCTCGGCGCTCTTCATGCCCCGGCCGAGATCAAGTCAGCCCTTGCCGATCGCATCAATTGATGCCCGACCATTCAAAGGAACTTCTTCGATGACCCTGCCTGGCCAAATGGACGAAGTACTTGCGCTCACCAAAGCGGGCCGCCTCGCCGATGCAACTGCGCTTGTTCAGCAGGCGCTGCTTGGGGGGCGCGGGGACGATGCGAGGCCCGCGCGCGACGCGACCACATCGGATCCATTCGGCAATCGAGCGCCGTTGCTGGCCTTCAGCGGCCCCGGAGCGGAGCAAGCTAGCGCAAAAGCGGACGAGCGGCCGGGACCAGCGGCCAGCTTTACGCCGCAGGTCTACCAAGGCAGCGAAGGGCGCATTGCCTACCGGTTGTTCGTTCCGCAGGGCTTGTCCGGGTTAGTGCCCTTGGTGATCATGCTGCATGGCTGCACGCAATCGCCCGAAGATTTCGCGCGCGGCACGCGTATGAACGAGGTTGCCGGCGAGCTCGGCTTCATCGTCGCCTACCCTGAGCAGACCAATGCGGCCAATCCGCAGAAATGCTGGAACTGGTTCCGCCCCGGCGATCAGGAACGGGGGCGAGGGGAGCCGGCGCTGATCGCCGCGCTGACCAGGCAGATTGCAGGCGCGCACCCGGTCGATCGCGAACGGGTGTATGCGGCTGGGCTTTCAGCGGGCGGGGCGGCCGCTTCGATCATGGCCGCGGCCTATCCCGACATCTATGCGGCGGTGGGGATCCATTCAGGCCTCGCCTGCGGGTCCGCCAAGGACGTGCCCAGCGCCTTTGCAGCGATGAACGGGGCGGGCACGCGGCAGAGCGCGCGCAGCTCGGATGCATATGTGCCCACGATCACCTTTCATGGCGACCGGGACAGGACCGTGCATCCCTCCAATAGCGAGGCGATCCTCGCTACGGGCATGGCCAATCCCAAGCTGGCGAGCTTCGAGCGCCGCACCATCGAAGGCAAGAGCCCTGGAGGCCGCGCCTTCCGCCGAACCATATCGGCAGACGGCAGCGGTCGGAACTGGATCGAGCATTGGGAAATCGCTGGCGGTGGACATGCCTGGTCGGGCGGCGATGCCGGGGGGTCTTATACCGACCCCGCAGGCCCGGATGCGTCGCGCGCGATGATGGCGTTCTTTCTCCAGCACCGCCTCGCCGAGAAGTGAGCTCCAGCAGGTGAATGCGACTGCCCGCGGACCGGGATGATCCGCGGGCAGCGGAACAGATGCTTGAGAACAGTGCGACGGTTAAGATGGCGTTCGCTGTGGGCAGCATGCGCAGCCCAGCACGCCTGCGAACTTCGCTTCGGTGTTGATCTTCGAACTGCGTGAAGGCGGCGTCCACCCGATGGCGCTCCAGTCGGGTTTCGGCGCTTTGGCCTGCGGTGACTATGCTGAGCGCCACATCGATGATCGAGCTTCAGCGAAACTGCAAAGCTCTGACCGGACATTCGTTCAAGGAAACAGGGGTCCGCCGCTTGCTCTCAGCCTTTGCTCAGAGGCATGATCGCGAACGGGGCGGACTTGCTTGTGCAGCATTCGGAGCGTTCGCTCGTATGCTTCGTGCCTATCAATGCTTCCGGCGCGACTGGCACCATCCGCTTCGGTGATCAGGCGTACCAACGCCAGCCATCACCGCCAAGTAGCGGTGGGCTGGAGGTGAACTGGGCGGCGCGGCGCGGCAGGTCTCTACGCCGCGTTGCTCTTCTGGCGCCCTCTCTAGCGTGCTGCCGAGGCAACGCCCCGCTCCTGCCGCCTGGGAGAGTGTTTCTCGTTAGGCCGAGCGCCGCCAGCTATTCTGGTGGGAAACATGACCGCGGCACATGGCACACGTGGTCAGCTGCCTTCCTGCGTCCCGGAGGCGCAGCGGCTAAGTTCCGCCTTGACGCGGCCGAAGCCGTCAACCGTGCCGATCGCAACGTCGAGGGGACGGGCGCCAAGCTGCGCGTTTTCGCTGTTGAGGAAGTCGATTGCGGCGTCCTTGCCGAGCAGTTGGAAGGCAAAAAGCGTGATCTCACCCTGGCGCTTGGCCTCGTCGGCAGCCAGGCGGGGCCTGTCCTTGCGGGACCCACGAAAGCGCATCATCGGCGTTCCGGCAGCCTGAGCCTCGGGCTTCGTCATGATGCCTGACCGGAGTGGTGATCTGCTAAGGCGGCCGACCGTGCTCCGCGAGCCGAAGTCTCCCGAACGCTACGCTGATACGGCTCGGTCGGCGATGCATCATGGCCGTGCGACCTGATAAGCGCGCCCCCACGCCCAAAGTAAAGTGGATTGAGATTCAAGATGTGCCCTCCTCGACATAAGCGGGAGCACACCGGTCTCTCAGCCGCCGGCGCTTACAAGTGCGAATGCCTGCGATTGTCTCAATATAGGTGCAGCGCCCGATTTTAACAGGGCTGAGGTGATCAGGGGGAGGGGCAACAGGCGAACCGCAAGGGGCTTTGCCGAATGGCTCGCCGCTATTCTCGGGCCCGCATTGCTGCCGGAAAAGCAAAACCCCTCCCGCCAGTGTGGCGGAAGGGGCCATCCATTCTCAGTCGATCATCTGCGCGACGAGCAATTGCAACTCATGGGCAGAAAATGCGGAGGAACAGCGCTCGGCGGATGTTCCCGACTTCGCCTGGTCACCGAAGTGCAGCGACAGTCTGGGGCGCCTCATGGCGCCTCTCGTTTGTACGTTCATTCTAATCCTTATTGGGCGGCCTTCACCGCCTTGGTCGCTTCAATCAGCGCCTGAAGCCGCTTCTTGGCCGAACACCTGGGCCCTGCCCGGGTGTCCGCTCCCGGAAGATGATCCTTCCCTTGGAGAGGTCGTACGGCGTCATCTCCACGTGCACGCGATCTCCCACTACCGAACGGATGCGGAACTTGCGCATCTTCCCCGCCGTGTAGGCGATGATCCGATGGTGGTTGTCCAGCGTGACTCCGAACCTGCCATCCGGCAGGACCTCGTCAATGTGGCCTTCGAGTGTGAGTAGTGCTTCCTTAGCCACCCGTTAGGCAGCGGCGATGTTGACCGCCGACTCCTTGCCGTTGCGCCCACGCTCGACTTCGTAAGAGACGCGCTGGTCGCGATCGAGAGTTTCCATGCCGGCAGCCTGGACTGCACTGATATGGACGAAGCTGTCGGCGCTGCCGTCTTCGGGTTGGATAAAGCCGTAACCCTTGTCGGCGTTGAAGAATTTTACGGTGCCGATTGGCATTGCTGTTTCCTTTCAAGAAACGATGGTTAACCCGACCGCGACATGCGGCAGGCTCTTGCGTCAGGCCGTCAGATGAAAGGAAGTCGTCGTCAGGAGCGCGCCACATGGCAGTACGCTCAGCGCCTATTTCCGTCGCAAATTCGACGTTAGCCCGATTTCTTTAGCACAAGCCCAGCGAAATATCCACCGGTGATTTATCTCCTCCGGACTCCCAGCTCCAAACTCCGTGTTCACGCGGCATGGGAGGGAGTGCGCAAGCACGGTCAGCCGCCTTGCTTGGGGGTGGACGACTCCGGCACCCAGTCGCGCGGAAGGCTTCGCCCGGCGAGCCCCATCAGCACGGCGGCGAGCAAATAGAGGCCAAGCGAGTAAAGCATGGAATAGCGCAGTGCTTCTTCGCCGTAGATGGGCGCCAGGGCGTCCGATAATGCGCCCAGCGCATAGATGCCGCCGCCAAGGCCGATCAGGTTATTGATGAGCAGGAACAGCGCCGAAGCCGTCGATCGCGCAGGCGGGGTGACGAGGTGCTGCACTGCCGACAGGACCGGGCCAAGCCAGACATAGGAGAGCGCCTGCGGAATGAGGAACAGCACGAAGGCGAGCCACGCCTCGGAGCTGGAAATGCCAAGCGCGAATAGCGGCGCGCCGAGAATGTAGGCGATACCTGGCACCCAGGCATAATAGGCACGGCTCGTGCCGCCCAGCTTGTCGCCAAGCCAGCCGCCCAGAAGAATGCCCGCAACGCCGCCGATCAGCAGCACCGCACCGAAGAACCACGAGGCCTCGACCAGGCCGAAGCCGAAGCTGCGCTGCAACAGGCTCGGCAGCCAGAAGGCGATGCCGTATCCCATCATCGAGCCCATCGCCGCGCCGAACGAGAGGAACCAGAAGGAGGGCTTGCGCGCCAGCAGCGCGGCGGTTTCCCGCAAGGGCGGGGCAATTGCGGGGAGCAGCTGGCCAGGGCCTGTAGCGGGCACCCGGTCGCGCACCAGCAGCTTGAAGAGCGGGGCAAGCAGCACGCCGCCGATCCCAACAGCGACGAAGGCAAGCCGCCAGTCGATCGTCGCGGCGATGTAGCCTCCCGCCAGCACCCCCGCGGCCGAGCCCAGCGGGATGCCCAGCGAATAGATCGAGAGCGCGAAGGCGCGGCGGGAGCTGGGGAAATACTCGCCAATGAGCGCGTAGGATGGCGCGACACCACCCGCCTCGCCCACGCCCACGCCGAGCCGCGCCAAGAAAATCTGCCAGAAGTTCTGCGTCAGCCCGCACAGCGCGGTGAAGATGCTCCACACGATCAGCGAGACGGCGATGACCCAGCTGCGGCTCGTCCGGTCGGCGAGCGCCGCAAGCGGTACGGCGAGCGTGGAGTAAAGCAAGGCGAAGGCGATCCCGCCGAGTGCGCCCATCTGGCCGTCGCTGAGATCGAGATCGGCCTGGATCGGCGCTGCGAGAATGGAAAGGATCTGGCGGTCGACGAAATTGAAGATGTAGACGCATAGCAGCATCATCAGCACGACATTGCGATGCGTAGGGCGCCGCGGCTCGGCGCCGGATTGCGTAATCATGCCATGTGCTCTGCGAGGAAGGTCGCGATGGCTCTGGCGGCTTCCGGCTCGTCGGGCAAGGGCGTGACCGCGCTCGGGCACCTCGGCCGATGCGAGCGGCCGGCTGTGCCGCTGCTTCATTCGTGCGGCGGTGACGGGAGACAGGAGATCGGACGGCCCGCCGCGCAGCAGTAGGACGGGCTTCCCGTCGAGTGCCTGCAACAGCGGCTACTGATCCGGCTGGACGCCTCCGAGGAGTCCGAAATCGTCGATTCGGCAAGTTCGCTGCGCTATGGATCCGGGGCCGAGCGCATCGCGGCGCGCCTGCGCAAAGGTGGCGAGGCGGCGAATTGCGCGAAGATGGAAGCGGATGCATGCCTGCGCGATCATGGGCTTGAAGGTGCTCCTTGGCCTTGAATTCGCGGTTGTGTCCGATGCCCGTGCGGCGGCAGGGAATCGACAGCGTCGCTCACAGCATGCTCCGGCAGACAATCCGCAAAGGCTGATCCGCCATGCGCTTGCAACTCGCTTACAGAATGCGATTCGCGAGCAGGAGGCGCCCACGATGCATGCTGGCGCCGCCATTCCGAGGCTCCTTCGGCGAAAGGCTGTCCCAAGCCAAGTTGCGCGATTCACGCTTGCGGGTATGAGGGGCCATCCTCCGGAACTGAGCGAGTGTTTGCATGATGCGCGTTTCAACCCTTTGCCTCACCACTTGCCTGACCAGCCTCCTCGCCACGGCCGCGCTGGCGCAGGACCCTGTCCCCCAGGTCCAGCGCGACCCGGTGGAAGAAACAGAAGCGCCTGAGGACGAGAACACGCGCGCGGCACCGGCGCCGGATCCCGCTCCCGGCCAGACCGCGGAAGGCCAGGCTGCCGGCGAGCCCGACGAGGTGGACGCAGACGCATCCGAATGGGACGTCAACAGCCCGCCCGGCGCGACCATCACGCAAGTGCCCATCCGCGTGGACGAGGGTACCTGGATTGACATCGATGTCTCGCCTGACGGTAGGACGATCGCCTTTGCGCTGCTGGGCGACATCTACACAATGCCGATCGCCGGCGGCACGCCCACCCGGATCGCCGAGGGGCTGGCCTGGGAAGTGCATCCGCGCTTCTCGCCTGACGGCACGCGCATCGCCTTCACCTCCGACCGGGGCGGCGGCGACAATATCTGGCTGATGAATGCCGATGGCTCGGACATGCGCCAGCTCACCGACGAGGATTTCCGCCTGCTTAACCAGCCGACCTGGTCGCCCGATGGCCAGTTCATCGCCGCCAAGAAGCATTTCACCACGGGGCGCTCGCTCGGCACCGGGGAGGTGTGGCTCTATCACGTTTCCGGCGGAAGCGGCGTGGCGCTGGTGGAACGGCCCAACGAGCAGCACCAGAAGGAATTGGGCGAACCGACCTACGCGCCCGATGGCGGCTCCATCTACTACACGCGCAACATTTCGCCCGGCCCGATCTTCGAATATGCACAGGATTCCAACCAGGAGCTCTTCGATATCGAGCGCTACGACCTTGCCACTGGCGAGGTGACCTCGGCGGTGTCGCGGCTTGGCGGCGCGGTGCGGCCCGCGCCTTCGCCCGATGGCACGATGATCGCCTTTGTCGGGCGGGAGAACACCCAGTCCCACCTTTACGTGAAGGATCTGCGGACCGGCGAGGAGCGCATGATCTACGACGCGCTCGACAAGGACGTGCAGGAGACCTGGGCGGTCACCGGCGTCTATCCCAATCTGGACTGGACGCCCGACAGCCGCTCAATCGTATTCTGGGCCGGGGGCAAGATCCGCCGCATCGATTCCGACGGGTCGAATGAAAGGGTGATCCCCTTTGTCATCGACGACACGCGCGGTGTCGCCTCGGCGCCGCACCCTGTCATTCCGGTCGCCACGGACCGGGTGGAGGTGACCACGCCGCGCTTCGCCGAAGTTTCGCCCGATGGGCGCACCGTGGTGTTCGAGAGCCTCGGCAAGCTCTACACCATGCCGGCCGGTGGCGGCGACATGCGGCGGCTGACGGCAGGGGACGACGCGCTCGAACTGTTCCCGAGCTGGTCCCGCGACGGGTCGCGCATCGTCTATGTCCGCTGGACCGATGCGGGCCTCGGTGAGATCCGCACGATCGGCGCGAACGGGCGCGGGGGCACGAATGTCACCAGTCAGCCCGGCCATTACGCCCGGCCGCGCTTCTCGCCTGACGGGGAGACGATCGTGTTCGAGAAGGACGAGGGCGGCTACCTGACTGCGCCCGAGCACAGCGAGAATCCGGGCGTCTACCGCATCGCCGCTGACGGGGGCGATGCGGTGCTTGTGAGCCGTGACATGGCACGCCCGCATTTCGGCGCATCGAACGAGCGCATCTTCATGACCGGCTCGGACGAGGGTGCGCAGACCCTGGTCTCGACCGACCTGAGCGGGCACGATCCGCGCATCCATGCCAAGGGCGAGCTCGTCACCGGCTACACGGTCGCGCCATCGGGCAAGTTCTTCGTCTTTACCGAGAATTACGATGCCTTTGCCATGCCGCTCATGCCCGGCGGACAGGCGGTGTCCATCTCCGCCGATGCGAAGAACTTCCCGGTGGTCGAGGTATCGGACTCGGGCGCCGATTATATCAACTGGTCGCAGGACGGCGAGCGGCTGCACTGGTCACTTGGGCCGACGCTTTACACCGCCTCGCTGGCTGACCTGTTCCCCTCCGCTCCGCCGGCGAAGGGGGAGACGCGCCCCGCCTACCAGCCGCCGCGCACCGGTATCTCGATGCAGCGAGTGGTGGATGCCGGGAGGCACCAGGGCATGTTTGCCATCACCGGCGCGCGCATCGTCACCATGGCGGGCGAGGATGGCGGCATTGTCGAGAACGGCACGATCCTCATCGATGGCAACAAAATTGCCGCTATCGGCCCGGCCGCCACGGTGACCTACCCGGCCGGCACGCCGACAATCGACGCCGCCGGCAAGACGATCATCCCTGGCCTCATCGATGCGCATGCGCACGGCACCTACTCGGCCGGTGAAGTGGTCCCTCAGCAAAATTGGGAGCTGATCCAGAATCTTGCACTCGGCACCACGACGATCCACGATCCCTCGAGCGACACCCCCTTCTTCGTCGCCCAGGATATGCAGCGGGCGGGCATGATCCTGGCGCCGCGCATGTTCTCCACCGGCCGTGTGATCTACGGCGCCCGCAACCCCTACGCCTATGCGCAGATCGACACGCTGGAGGACGCGCTCGACCACGTGCGGCGGCTGAAGGCCGAAGGCGCGCCGAGCGTGAAGAACTACAACCAGCCGCGGCGCGACCAGCGGCAGATGGTGGTCGAGGCCGCGCGGCAGGAGAACATGCTCGTCGTCGCCGAGGGCGGCTCTCTGTTCGGCATGGACATGAACCTCGTGGCCGACGGCAATTCCACGCTCGAGCACAATGTGCCCGTGATGACGATGTACGAGGACGTGCTGCAGTTCTTCTCCCAATCCAACAGCAATTACACGCCGACGCTGGTGGTGGGCTATGGCGGGCTGGCCGGTGATCCCTACTGGCGCCAGGCAACGAACGTATGGGAGCAGCCCTTGCTCGCAGCCCATACGCCACCTGCCATCTTGCGCGCGGCGACGGCCCGCCGCGTGACCGCGCCCGAGAGCGACTTCATCGACGATGACGTCGCGCGTGAGGCGAAGAAGCTGGCGGACCGCGGCGTGAAGGTGTCGATCGGCGCACACGGCCAGCAGGCCGGGATCGGGTCGCACTGGGAGATCTGGTCCTTCGTGCGCGGGGGAATGAGCCCGCTCGAGGCGCTCCAGGCGGCAACCATCGTATCCGCTCGCTCGCTCGGCATGGACCGCGAGATCGGTTCGCTCGAGCCCGGCAAGCTGGCCGACCTTGTGATTCTTGGCGCCGATCCGCTCGAGAACATCCGCAACACCGAGCGGGTCGAAACCGTGATCCTGGGCGGCCATGCCTACGATGCCGCCACCATGAACGAGGTCGTCACCGGCAATGCGCAGCGGACCCCTTACTGGTGGCAGTAGAGTAGCCAAGCGCAGCCTCAGCGATTAAGCGGCTGGAAACACTCGCAATGATGGATGATGAATGACCCGCCTCTTGCTGCTTGCCTCGACCGCCTTCCTCGCCGCCTGCGCCTCCACACCATCGGCGGACACGCTGTCCTCCGCGGTCAGTGCCGCTCCCGCTCCTCCTCGCCAGGCTGATCCCCGGCTTGCCGCCTTGTTCGAGGCGTATAACGAGGCGCAGCTGGCGATGTCGCCGACAGCGAAAGCGTATCGCGGCATCGTTGACGAGGATTACGGCAAGTGGTCCGATCTGAGCGACCGGGCCGAGGAACGTGAGCAGGCGCTCGACCTCGCCACGCTCGCCCGCATGCGCGAGACCATCGACCGTGCGGAATTGAGCCCGGCCGATCAGCTCTCCTACGATCTGTTCGCGAAGATGGTCGAGCGGAGCACGGCCGGTTACGAGTTCCGCAAGAACGATTATCTGTTCGACCAGATGAACGGGCTGCAGAGCTTCGTGCCCTCCTTCCTCATCAACATTCATCGGGTGACCGATCTCACCACTGCCGAGGCCTACGTGTCGCGCTTGCGCGATTCCGACGTGCTGATCGACCAGGCGATCGCCGAGGCGGCCGAGCGCGCCGAGGCGGGCGTGATGCCGCCGCGCTGGGTCTATGCCTATGTCATCAGCGATGCGCGTAATGTCACAACCGGCGCGCCATTCGAAGAGGGCGAGGACTCGCCCATTTTCGCCGATCTGAAGCAGAAGGTCACGGCGCTCGATATCTCGGACGCGCAAAAGCAGCGGCTGATCGCCGAGGGCCAGCAGGCCTTGCTCGAGGACCTTGCCCCCGCCTACGGCCGCCTCGTCGCTCTGATGGAGCAGCAGCAGGCCGTCGCGCCTACAGACGACGGTATCTGGCGCCTGCCGCGGGGCGCCGAATATTACGCCGAGCGTCTCTCCAACTACACCACAACAGACCTTTCGGCCGACGAGATCCACGATCTCGGACTCCAGCAAGTCGCGCGGATCCATGGCGAGATGCGCACGATCATGGAGCAGGTGGGCTTCGAGGGCACGCTGCAGGAGTTCTTCGCCCATCTGCGCCAGGAAGAGCGCTTCTTCTACGATGATCGCGAAGCCTATCTGGCTGATGTCGCCGGCGTGTTCGATCGCATGAAGGCCGCGCTGCCCGGCTATTTCCACACGCTTCCGCAGGCCGAACTGCGCGTGAAAGCCGTGGAGGCCTTCCGCGAGCAATCGGCCGGCAAGGCCTTTTACCAATCACCCGCTCCGGATGGCTCGCGCCCGGGCACGTATTACGTGAACCTCTACAATCTGCGCGACATGTCGAAGACCGAGCTTGAAGCGCTCGCCTATCACGAGGGCATTCCCGGCCATCACCTCCAGCGCGCGATCCAGACCGAGCTGGGCGACGTGCCGCCCTTCCGCCGCTTCGGCGGCGTCACCGCCTATACCGAAGGCTGGGGCCTCTATTCGGAGGAGCTGGGCAAGGGCATGGGCTTCTACCAGGACCCGTATTCGGACTTCGGGCGCCTGGGCATGGAATTGTGGCGCGCGGCGCGGCTGGTGGTGGACACCGGCATTCACCACAAGCGCTGGAGTCGCGAGCAGGCGATCGAATGGCTGCAGGCGAACACGCCCAACCCCGAGGGAGACGTGCGCAAGGCGATCGAGCGCTACATCGTCTATCCAGGCCAGGCGACGGCCTACATGATCGGCAAGCTCAAGATCATGGAATTGCGCGAGCGCTCGCGCGAGGCGTTGGGGGAGAGCTTCGACATCCGCGATTTCCACGATGTCGTGCTGCTCGCCGGCCCGGTGCCGCTCGACATTCTGGAGAAGCGGGTGGAAGAATGGATTACAAGCGGGGGCGGTTCGGCCACGTAGGTCCACGTGCCGGCGGCTAGAGCGTCTGCCGCAATTTCCGCGCGGTCAGGCGACCACAGGCTCCAGCACGCGGATGGAGCCCTGGTTCGCGTCCATCTCCACTTCGGCGCCCATCGGGATGGTGATCTGGTTGGCGATATGGCCGATCATGGCGCCCGCGAAAGCGGGCACGCCTAGCTGGGCGAGATGCTGCTCCAGCACCTGGTTAAGTGTGAAATTGCCATAAGACGCGCCTTCATTGGTGCAGCCGGTGCACTGGCCGAATGCCACGCCCGCCACCCGGCCGAGGATGCCGGCCAGGCGCAGCTGTGTCAGCATCCGGTCAATCCGGTACTGCGCCTCGTTGGTATCTTCGAGGAACAGGATCGCGCCGTCGAAATCGGGCAAATAGGCCGTGCCGGCCAGCGCGGTGAGCACCGTCAGGTTGCCGCCAAGCATCCGCCCTCGCGCGGTGCCAGGGCTCAAGGTCGTGACCCGGCCCTCGCGCTGCACCAGCCGGTCGGCCCGGCCGGCTGGCGGAACGTAGGTCGGCAGCGTGCCCTCGAACAGCATCTGCCGGAACGCGCTCCACGCCGCCTGCGGCCATGACGCGCCTGCATTGGGGCTGTGGAAGGTGGGGAAGGGCACCTTCATGGCCGCAAAGGCGCAATGCAGGGCCGTGATGTCGCTGAAACCGGCGAAGATCTTGGGGTTGGCGCTTATCGTGGCATAATCGAGCAGCGGCAGGATGCGTGCGCAGCCCCAGCCGCCGCGTACTGCGAAGATTGCGGCGATATCCGGGCGGGCGAACATCGCGTTGACGCTGGCCGCGCGCTCCTCGTCCGTGCCGGCGAGATAGCCGAAGCGCGACAGCAGGTTGGGCGCCGCGACCGGCTCCAATTCCATCGCCCTGACGGTGTCGAAGATGAAATCGAGCTCGTCCTGGTCCGCGATGAAACCCGCAGGCGCGACGAGCCCCACCTTGTCGCCAGCCCGCAACCGGGAGAGATGCGGTGTGCCGTGCCCGAACGGGCGGGGACCGGAGGGGCTACCCGCATCCTGCGCCACAGCGCTGATCGCCGACCCACTTGTGCAGGCGAGCGCCAGGCCAGCAAGTACGGTGCGGCGCGCAAGTCTCATGTCCATAATCTGCCACATGCCTGCGGTTATGAGAGCCTGCAACAGGTTACATGGCGGAGGAGGCGTTGTTGCAACAGCCGCAGCGAGCGGCCTGCGCTGCGGCAAGAACATGATCAGCCAGATCGGGATGCGGGGGGCCAGTAGCACCAGCGCTTGCCCGACAAGCAGCACCGGCATCGGCAAGCGCGGCGGGAAGGTGGCTTGCGGTCAGGCGGACTAACCGCCCGCTCGCGGCCTCTCCCGTACGCCTCAGTCAAGCCGCCGGCAGGCGAACAGGGTGGTGCGCTCCAGCCGGCAGCGAAACCCGCCGAGCGCGCCCGGGATGATCTCCATCTCTGCGCGATTTCGGGGGGGCTTGCGAAAATTTTCGCGTTCGATGGAAGCCCACACTCCCGCATCGGCAGTGGATATTTCGAGCGTGTGCGCGCCGATCAGTCGTGCCGATGCAATCGTGGTCTGCAAGGGCTGCCGGCGGGGATCGGATGAGGCCGAGTGCTTGGGGCGCGCCTGCTTTGCTGGAGTGGCCTCAGGGTGGTCTTCCGGCGCGGGCGAGGGCGCCGCAGGGCTCTTGGCCGAGGACGCCGTTGCGGCGCGGCTCTCCTGCGTTTGCGCGGCAGCGTTCCGGCCGAAATTCTCGCGTCGGTTCGCCTCGACCTGTTCCGCGTTGATCATGCCCGTCATGCGCAACGCCTCGTCAAGGCAGCGATGGCGCTCGCGGTCATCGGTGATAGCGGCGCACGCTTGAAAGATGGCCAGTTCGTTGCGCTCTGGCTCCTGCGCGGCAAGCCTTGCGGGAGTGGACGAGGGAAGCGCAGCGAGGCCGATCAGCGCAAACCGAAAGGGTACATGCATGGTCTACTCCTCCAGTCGGACTGCTGATGCGGCACAGGGCCAAGCGTAGCCCGCCATGGCCCGCGAGCCGGCGAGCCGGCACGCTCAGAAGGTGATCTTTGCGCCGACATAGTAGCGCCGGCCCAGCACGTCGAACGAGCCGCCGGGCTCGGGCTCGCCCACCGCAGCTGTCACCCCCGGAATGGCGCCCCAGATGTTCGGCTCGGTGTCGAGCAGGTTGTCGACGCCGAACCGCATCTCGAGCATGTCGCTCACCCGGTAATTCGCAATCAGGTCGACGATGTCGTAGGAATCGATGTCGAGCTGCTCGGCATCGGGGTTGGTCGCCAGGGCGTTGTGCCGCGTCTCGGGCGTGTGGCGCCAATTCAAGCTGAGCGCGCCCGGCCCGAAATCATAGCCGAGCGTGGTGTTGAGCTTCCACCGGAATTGTGCGCCGTAAGGCGGGTTGAAGATCGTGGATCCGATGGTGTCGGAATAGTCGAAGATCGGGCCGCCCGGATTGTTCTGCACCTCGTATTCGAACAGGTAGTTGAACAGCAAATTGGCGAAGATCGCGCCCGTATCCCCGCCGATCCCCGGCGCATCCACGCTCCAGTCGAGCTGCACGTCGAGCCCCGAAGTGGCGATCAGGCCCAGGTTCTCGTACGATGCCTCCGTAGCGATCCAGAAGCCGATATTCGGGTCACGCTGAATGCGCTGGCAGTACTCGTAGGCGGGATCGTAAGTGGGATTGTTGCCCAGGTCGTTGAAGCATTCCTGATAGACGACCTGCGTTGAGGCCGGAGCGATCGCGCCATCGATCTTGATGTTGTAGTAATCGACCGAGAGTTGCAGATTGGCGAAGGCAGCGCCCGCCAAGGGCGATTGCATAACCACCCCTGCGGTCCAGGTGGTGGCTTTCTCCGATTCCAGCTCTTCATTGCCCTGCTGGAGGTCGCGACCGAGCGGGAAATAGGTCGGCACGTTGCCCACATAATTGCTATCGATCACGAAGCCGCCGGCAAGGGCGGTGCATAGCTGTTGTACCTGTGCCCGGTCCGGGTTGCTCGCAACGTTGCCGTATGGCGCGCGGGTCAGGATCGAGCAGGCGTCGTGGTCAGGCCATTGCACGGTCTGGAAGACTGGTGGCTGGAACAATTCGGCCACGTTGGGTGCGCGATTGGCGCGCTGGTAGCCGCCCCGGGCGCGCAGCCAATCGGTTACCTCCCAGTCCGCGTTGATCTTCCACGTCGTCACCCCGCCGGCGATGTTGTAATCGGAGTAGCGGATGCCGGCATTGATGGTGAGGGACTGCACCAGCGGCAGGTCCTCGATTACGGGGATCAGCAACTCACCGTAGACCTCCCGCACGCTTGTCGCGCCTGACGTTGGCGACGTGTCGAACAGGCCTATTGTCAGAGAGGTGGTGTTGGTGGTCGAGAAGCCCGGGTCGGGCCTGTAGGCGAAATTGTTCTCGCGGTAGGCCACGCCCGCCGCGAAGCGCAGGTCGCCCGCAGGCAGATCGGTGAGCGAGCCCTGCAGGTTGGCCTCGATCTGGTCCTGTGTGATGTTTGTCACCGAATTGATCGGCGCCGAGATGATGTCGAGACAATCCTGCGAAACAGGTGTGTTGACGAACGGGTTCAGCCCGCTCGTGCAATTAGCGAGCAGACCGGTCCGCCCATTGTTGAAGCTCGCGCCGGCGCCGTAATTCGGACGTGCGATGAGGTCCTGGTAACGGGCGAGATCCGCAAAGCCGAAGAAATCGGAATTCGCGTTGGTGCGGCCGTGAGCGGCAAAGACGTCGAAGGTCCAGTCCCGCACGCCAGCATCGCCGCGCAGGCCAGCCAGCACCTCGTAAGTGTAGGTGTTGGTGGTGATCTGCCGTGGGCCGAGATAATCGAGCTGCTTGTACAAGGCCCAGGGCGCGTTCGGGTTGGCACGTGCGTTGAGAATCGTTGCGAGTTCGCTGGGCACCGGGTGCGCCGCATCGCGCGGGATATTTGCCGACCATTGGTTGAAGGAAGGAGAGTAGCCGACCTGCTCGGTCCTGGTCTCGTTCTGGTCGAAATTGCCCTGAACATAGAACTCTATGTCGTTGGCGATCTCGTAATAGCCGGTGGCGAACAGCGCGTAGCGCTCGAGCGGGCTCGACAGGTAACCAGGGTAGGAATTGGGGGACAGCGTGCCGTTGGCGAGGAACTTGTTGTCCGGATAAAGCCCACTCGCAAAACCGGGCGCCGGCGCGCCGGTGACGCGGCCCGGGCTTACCGCGAACAGCGTCGCCCCATCGATCGTAGGAGCGGTGTTGAAGAACAATTGCGTGCCATTGGCGACGTCCCCCGGCGCATAGCCCTTGGGTACGAAAACCGAATCATATGCGGCCTGTGTCGCCGTGCCGTTGAACCCGCCGAAATTGGGCCACACGTTGCGGCCGGGCGTATTGGGATCGGTGAAGGCGGCCTCGAAGAATGGCCGGTCTCGCAGATGGACCTCCTCGCGCTTCTGCCAGGTGAGGCCGATCATCGCATTGCCGCGGCCATCGGCGAAGTTCGAGCCGAGCAGCGCAGTCGCCTTGTACTGCCCGCCATCGCCCCGCTCGGTCGCGCCGAACTGGCCGTCGATTTCGACGCCCGTGAAATTGCGCTTGAGGCGGAAATTGACGACGCCCGCCACCGCATCGGCGCCGTAGGTCGCGCCGGCGCCGCCGGTGATGATCTCCACCCCATCGAGCGCGGCCAAGGGGATGGTGTTGAGGTCGACCACCAGGCTGGCATTGGCCGGCTGGGTGCGCCGTCCGTCTAGCAGCACCAACGTGCGGTTCGCGCCGAGACCGCGCAGGTTGACAGTGGCGATGCCCGGCGAACTGGTAGGGGTCGACTGGATATCCGTGGCGCTGGTGATCTGGTTTGCGCCCCCGCCGAATTGCGGCAATTCGTTGAGGGCCTGGTCCAGCCCGACCTCGCCGGTGCTCTCGAGCAGCGAATCCGACAGGGTGACGATCGGGCTTTCAGACTCAAAGTCGCGCCGCTGAATGCGTGAGCCCGTAACCACGATCGTGCCAGCCGCTTGCTCGTCGGTCACCGAGCCTGGCGATCCAAGCGCGGCACCCTGGTCGCTGATTGTCGGGGCCTCCTGAGCCAGGGCCGCTGCGGGAGCGAGCAGGATCAAACCGCTGCAGGTGAGCGCCAGATTTCCGGCGCGAGGGCGTGGCAAGTGGATCATCCCGTTTCTCTCCCCATGAGCTGGCCACTCGCGGGCCATTCTCCAGCTATCGGGCGGATCCTTCGGCTCTGGTCCGACGATATCGCGCCACGATAACAGTAGCATCATACGTATATTGCTAAGCGTTTCAATGCGCTTTAACTGCTGATCAGCGAATGACGGCCGATTGCGTGAGAGCTGATTATGCACGTAGAGGGCTACGCTTATCCGCGCGCGAACTAGGATCTTGATAAGGAGCCGCCGCCATGGCCGATGACCTGCCGCTGGTTGACCAGAATGAGCCCGACAAGCCGCGGCTACAGCGGGTTGAGGGCCACAGCGAGGAGCGCTTCCTGGGCTCGGACGTGTTCGAAAGCTCCGGCCGCAACATTCCCCCGCCAAACGGGACGGGCATGTTCCGCGAGGAAGCGCGCGATATCGATATTTACCATAAATGCGACGTTGCTGTGATCGGCGGCGGGCCGGCGGGCTGCGCGGCCGCATGGGCCGCGGCGAAGGCCGGTGCGGACGTTACACTGATCGAGCGCTACAATTGCCTGGGCGGGCTTTCCACGGGCGGTCTCGTCATGTGGATCGACCGCATGACCGATTGGCAGGGCAATCACGTGATCCAGGGCTTTGCGCGCCACTTTATTGACCGCATGCCAAGGGAAGGGGTGGCCGGGCCGCCGCGCGAAGACTGGGGCAGCAAGGACCCGCTCAAGGTCGGCTATTGGGGCCAGCGCACCACCGCGTTCCACGGCATCGTGCAATGGGCGCCCACGCTCGATCCCGAGCGCATGAAGCTCAACAACCAGGAGATGCTGCTGGAGGCAGGGGTGCGCATCGTGTTTCATGCCTGGGCCGCGCGCCCGATCATCGAAGCCAATGATGATGGGCGCGGCGCGGCGCGCGGCGTGATCTTCGAAAGCAAAGCGGGCCGCACCGCTCTGCTGGCCAAGGTGGTGGTGGATACGACCGGGGACGGCGACATGTTCGCCCGCGCAGGCGCTGCATTCGACACCGATATCGAAGAGGGCGACGTCCACCATTCGATGAACACCGGTTGGGTGCTGGGCGGCGTCAACATGGACCGCTGGATCGACTGGAAGGCCCACCATCCCGAGGAGCTGCGCGAATTCATGCAGCGCGGCCGCGAAGAGCTCGGCTACTTCCAAACGCCCTATGTCAGCTGGAGGCCTGACATTGCGCTGTTCTTGGGTCCACGCCAATCGGGCCTCTCGGCGCTGGATGTCGACGACATGACCGAGGTGGAGATCCGCAGCCACCGCCTGATGGAGGGGCACTGCCAGTTTTTCCGCCGCCATGCCCCCGGCTTCGAGCATGTCTACAGCCTGCAAAGCGCCAGCCAGTTGGGCGTGCGCCACACCAGGCGGTTGGCGGGCGTTTCGCGGATCGAGCGCAAGGACTGGAGCAACGGCACGCCGGTGGCGGACGAGGTAGGGGTCAGCCCTTCGATCAGCCCCAAATTCCCGGTCGTCTCGGTGCCGTACGGTTCGCTGGTGCCGCGGGCGCTTGACGGATTGCTGGTGGGTGGGCGACACATTTCGTGTGACGCCAACAGCCACGGTTTCATGCGCGAGATCCCGCAATGCTGGCTGACCGGTCATGCGGCCGGAGCCGCTGCGGCAATCGCGGCGAATGCGGGCGTCGAACCGCGCCGCGTGGAGGCGGGCGAGATCCGCCGGCTCTTACGCGCGCAGGGCGCCCATCTTTCCGATGATGCGGCCGTCGCTTCCGCCGCGCCGGAGAGTATCGCGGCCGAGTAGCGGCGCCGGACCGCTCCGTCTCGAGGATATATCTGGACGGTGCCCGGGCAGCACCGGCCGACGGCAGGTCGGCTACGAGCCGTCGAACTCGGCCGCCAAGTGCGTGAATATCTCGTCGAGCACCCGCTCGGCCGTGACGAGGTCCTCGTCCGAGAATTTCGCCAGCACTCTGGACCGGGCAGGGTCGAGAATGTCGCGCACCCGGCCCATTACGCGCCGGCCTTCCGGAGTGATCGTGATGAGCCGCATGCGCCGATCGGTCTCGTCGGGCTCGCGGTGGATCAGGCCTTCACGCTCGAGTTCGTTCAGCACCCGGATCAGCGTGGGCCAGCGCACCGCCAATCGCCGCGCGAGCTCCAGCGTGCCCACCGTTCCCTCACTGAAGGTGAGCGCGGACAGGGTCTGCCAGCGCGCGCGGGCGTGCTGCGTGCGTTTGCGAACCAGATCGTCGGTGAAGGAGGTCCAGCGGCGGGCGGTGAGCACAAGCTTGCGCGTCAGCTTGAACTCCTTCTCCAGCCGCGAGCCTTCCTCGTATTGCTCGTGAAACCGCTTGGCCCATTCTTCGAACGAGGTCTCGCGCCTGAATGTCATCCCTCTGCAACCACGCGCATCCGGTCTCCTCGCGTGCCCCTGGTAACGGAGTTTACCACGCAAGTCATGGTAGCTTTGTTGGCTTGGGCCCGCCGCTTCTTCGCTGGCATGTCCTATGGCGGGCCGGCAGCGTGCCCGTGGCGGGGCCCTTATGTTATGGCGCAGCGCCCTCGTTTCGCCGCAAAGCACCCGGCAAGCACTCCTGTAAGGCTGGCGGTGGTCGCGCGAACGGCCTAAGGTACCCACTCGCAGGGCGGGAGCCTGTCCAGGAGCTTTCGATGGCAAGTCTCTCCTCCGTCGGCCAAGCCTGCGGGTTCTCGCCCGGCGCTTGCAATGTGCGGCGGAGCGGGAGACGTAGGGCGTCGAGCCTTGCTGCGATCGCCGATTTCAAACCTGAGTGCCGTATTGACTGACCATCGCGCAATGTTCGTTCCCCAGGCCGTCGCCTTCATCCTATCGCCGCGCTTCGGAGCGGGTGCGACCGCCATGGATCGCGCGGCATGACCTCGCGCAACCTGACGACACTGCGCTCGGTCGAGACCGCCGACGCTGGCGAGGAGCCCGCCGAATGGTCCGATCGGCTCTACAGGATCGCTTACGGTGCCATCGGCTGGCCCTGGTTGCTGTTCAGCCTTTGGGGCGGCACGCGTGCCAGCAAGCAGCGGCTGCTCCGGCGACTTCGCCTCGATGACGATGCCCTGCCGCATCTGGGCAGCTGGAAGGCCGATACGGGGTTCCTCCACCGGATCGTGGATGCGGTGGAGGAATTGCGGCCTGCCACGGTGGTGGAGTTGGGTTCCGGCGCCTCCTCGCTCGTATGTGCACGGGCGCTCGAACTCAACGGCGGCGGGCACCTCATCAGCTACGACCAGCATGCCCCCTTTGTCGCCGCGACGGCGCAATGGCTGCGCGATGAGGGCCTGGAGGCTGACATGCGGCACGCCCCGCTGCGCCACCGCTCGCCCGACTGGCCGGGCACCTGGTACAGCCTGTCGGACGTGCCCGCCTCGATCGACCTGCTGGTCATCGACGGTCCGCCCTGGGCCGTGCACCCCTTCGTGCGGGGCGCGGCCGATGTGCTGTTCACGCGGCTGAAGCCCGGTGGCATCGTGCTGCTTGATGATGCGGACCGCCCGGGCGAGCGCGTGGTGGCGCGGCGCTGGCGCCGCCGTTGGCCCGATATCGCCTTCAGCCGGCTTCCCGGCAGCACCAAGGGAACACTGATCGGGCGGAAGGCTCACGCTGGCATCGGCGGAGTCCCGGCTCAAGGGCACTCGGCGCAGTCTTCTTGGAATCGTGGCTGGCGGCGCGCAGCAGCCATCGCCGCGCTGTTGGCGAGCGGCTGGATCGCAAACGAATTGGTGCGCGACATGACCGCACCGGCACAGGCTGCCTCTTTCGTGGACGAGGCATCGGCATCCTATTCGGCGAGCCTTGCCCGGCAGGGCATGCACTCGCAGGTCGAGACCACGGCACTGAACCGCAGCGAGATCGACACGGCTACCGGCTTGCACCTGCCCGAGATTCCGCAGGGCTGGGCAATCAGCGACGTGCAGGTCTATCCATCGAGCAGCGGCATGTCGGTGGCCATCGTGCTGATGACCGACCGGGCCGAAATGATCTCGCTCTTCGCCAAGCGCGCCGAAACGCCGGCGGAGACGCTGCCGATGCTCGCCCATCGCGATCGTCGCTCAGTGGCTTATTGGGAGATCGGCCCCTTCGCCTATGCGCTGACGGGCGAGTTGCCGGCCGAGCGCATCCTGCAACTGGCGGCCATCACGGCAGGATCGTCCGAACCGCGCTGATTTGCGCGCGGCTGGCGGATTCATTCGTCGCTTTAAAAAGAGATTGGCGGTCCGCGAGGGGCGAACCGCCAATCGTTATACTGTCGGACTTACATCGGTTCGCCGGCTGGCGCGTCGGTCGTTCCCGGGGTGGACGTTCCCATGGCGCCGGGTGCCGGGGTTTCGCCCATGGCGCCGGGTGCCGGAGTTTCGCCCATGGCGCCGGGGGTCATGGGCTCGCCCATGGCGCCAGTCGCCGGGGTTTCGGTGCCCATGGTATCCATCGGCGGCTCGGTAACGATCGGCTCCTCCATGGGAGCCGCGGTCTGGGCTGGCTCTTCGGCGGGCTGGTCGCAGCCGGCAAGCGGAACGGTCATTGCGGCAAGCATCAATGCGACAGCGTTCGTCTTCGTCATGTTGGCTTCCTTGCATAGCCCGAGTCCGTAACGGATCGGGTTAGGCTCGCCATACTCCCTCTTTCCGCCCTTCGTCCACATTTTTGACACATTTTGGCCCACCCACCGCCATGATGCGCGTCATCTCAGGATGAGGCGGTTTGCGGTGGCTCAAGCAAACACGCTTTGGAGCGCGACCGGTCCGATGCCGATCGGCCTATCCCACAGGAAGAACGACCCGTCGTGCTTGGCCGGCCGTTTGCCAGAACGTCGGAACGTCCCGCCCCTCCCGATCATCTTCGGGGCGCAGGAGGTTCGCAATGGATGATAACGGAATAGAAGGCCGCGCAGGCCTTGTCGGGCTGGGTCTGGCGCTAGGCGGCGTTGCGCTCGGCGCATTTCTCAAGACGCGGGGCGGCGCCAGCGGCGGCTGGGGCGATGATGCACCCGGCTTTACGGCACGCCGCTCATTCGGAAAATACGATGTTGTCGGCCGGACCGTGACCATCCGCAAGCCACGCGCGGAGCTCTATGCATTCTGGCGCGACTTTTCCAATCTGGCCGGCTTCATGGAAAACCTCGAACGCGTCGAGCAGAGCGGCACCGAAGGCCGAGCGGTCTGGACGATCAAGGCACCGGCCGGCCGCACCGTTGCTGTGGAGAGCGAGATCGTTCGTGAAGTAGAGGGCGAACTCATCGCCTGGCGCTCGGTCGAGGGCTCGGATATCGATACCGAGGGGCGGGTCACTTTTACCGAGGCCCCGGGCGAGCGCGGGACCCGCGTCTCCCTCATTATCGCCTACCGTCCGCCCGCTGGCGAGTTGGGTCGGGCGATTGCCAAGGTGTTCCTGCGCGAGCCGGAAATCCAGGCCCGCCATGATCTCAAGCGCTTTAAGATGCTGATGGAAACGGGCGAAATCGCCACCTCGGCGCATACCAGGGATCAGACCCGAGCCGCCAAACAGCAGGAGAATGCCTGATGCGCGCCCTTACCTGGCACGGAACGCACGATGTTCGCGTCGACTCGGTGCCCGATCCGCAGATCATCAACCCGCGCGACGCCATCATAAAGGTCACCTCCACCGCGATTTGCGGCTCGGACCTGCATCTATATGACGGCGTCATCCCCGGCCTCCAGCCCGGCGACGTGCTTGGCCACGAATTCATGGGCGAGGTGGTCGAGACGGGCTCCGGCAGCACGCTCCAGAAGGGGCAACGCGTGGTCGTGCCGTTCACGATCAGTTGTGGCGGCTGCTTCCACTGCCACATCGAGCAATATTCGGCCTGTGAGAATTCGAACCCCGCCGAGAAGCAGGACATGTCGGCAGCGCTTTACGGTCAGCCGATGGCCGGCCTGTTCGGTTATTCGCACATGACCGGCGGCTATTCGGGCGGGCAGGCGGAATATGTCCGTGTGCCGTTCTCGGATGTTGGCCCGATTGTGGTGCCCGACCATCTGGATGACGACAAAGTCCTGTTCCTGTCCGACATCCTCCCGACCGGCTGGATGGCCGCCGAGAATGCCGACATCCAGCCCGACGATACAGTGGCTGTGTGGGGCTGCGGGCCGGTGGGTCTGTTCGCCGTGCAATCGGCTTTGGCAATGGGCGCTGCTAAGGTCATCGCGATTGATCACTATCCGCATCGCCTTGAACTCGCCCGCAAGCTGGGCGCCGAGATCATTAACTTTCGCACCAGCGACGTGCGCGATGCATTGATGGAAATGTCGGGCGGCATCGGAGTGGATGCGGTGATCGATGCCGTGGGCATGGAGGCCCATGGCTTCGCGATCGACAACATGGTTGACGTGGTGAAGCAGAAGGTCGGCATTGGCGCAGACCGTGCCTCGGCGCTCAAGCAGGCGATCCTGGCGGTGCGCTTCGGCGGCAAGGTCTCGATCCCCGGCGTGTATGGCGGCATGACCGACAAGTTCCCGCTCGGCGCGCTGATGGAAAAGGGCGTTCAGCTGCGCACCGGGCAGACCCACGTTCAGAAATATACGAAGAAGCTGCTCGGCATGATTGAGGAAGGTAAGCTCGATACCACCTTCCTCATCAGCCACCGCCTGCCGCTCGAAGATGCGCCGCGCGGCTACAAATGCTTCCACGATGAACAGGATTCCTGGACCAAGGTGATCCTCAAGCCCGGGATGGAGACCACTCAATGAGCAAGAAGAAGATCGAGCGGCTAAATGGCCTGGTGGTTGTAACCGGCGCATCGAGCGGCATCGGCCTCGAGCTCGCCAAATTGGCAGCGGCGGATGGCTGCAAGCTGATCCTCGCCGCGGACCGCGACCTTTCCGAAGGCGAAGCTGCCGCGCGCGCGGCGGGCGCTGCCTCCGTGGAAACGGTTGAAGGCGACCTTGCCACCCGCGATGGGCTCATGAAGCTGATGGACGTTATCGGCGACAGGCCCGTCGACGTGCTAATGGCGAATGCCGGTCATGGGCAGGGCGGCGCCTTTCTCGATCAGGAGTGGAAGGACATCGCGCATGTCATCCACACCAATGTGACCGGCACGGTGGCGCTGATCCACATGGTCGGCCAGCGGATGCGCGGGCGCAATGCGGGCCGCATCCTCGTGACCGGATCGATCGCCGGGCACATGCCGGGTGCTTTCCAGCTGGTCTACAATTCGAGCAAAGCATTCCTGGACGATTTCTGCATCGGCCTCGCCAACGAGCTCAAGGAGACCGACCTTGTCCTGACCTGCCTGATGCCCGGCGTCACCGACACCGAGTTCTTCGAGCGCGCGGAGATGATGGACACCAAGGCCGGGCAGCAGGAGAACAAGGCGGATCCCGCCAAGGTGGCGAAGGATGGGTACGATGCTCTGCTCGACGGCGACACGCACATCACCAGCGGCTTCATGAACAAGGTGCAGCGGATTTTCGCCGACATCCTGCCCGAGGAGATGGTGGCACAGATGCACCGCCGCCTCGCTGAACCACGGGGAACGAAGGCCGCCGAAAAGGCCTGAAGCAATTGATCAAGAGCCGGGTCCTGACTTGATGGAAGTCGGGACCCGACTCTCCTTCCGACAAGCGCGACTTGGGCGCGCTCAATCGCCTCCCCTGTATATATCGCATCGACCTAGCGCCTTGTGCCGCCGCTCGCGTTGACCTTTGCGGCAAAGCCCTCTTGGCCTGGTGCGGACCGCTCCGGCCACCGCTGAGCACGCCATTATCGGCTCACGCCCGCGATGCACCTTCCGCAAAATCCGGCAAGCTCGGCATGGGGGCACATGCCCGCCACAGCAGGGCGTCAGGTGCTGCCTCGCCCGCTGGCGAAGGCACGGCCGGCTGATTGACTTAAGCAACCAGATAGGGAAAACCGACGAAAGCGCCGGGCGGTCCGGCCGGAACCGATGGTGAAAAGCTCGCCACGTGGTCCGGCCTGGAACCGAGGCAGGCGCATTGCAGACCGGGAAATAAGACCCGGCGACATGGGAGAGGAAGATGAGGCAGTTCACTGCGCGGACAAGCCATGGCCGTCTCAGGCACCCGGCCGCCAGCCTCGTCGTCATGGCGCTCGCGCTTGCTACAGCCAGTCCGGCCACGGCGCAGGATGCTTCCGACCTCAGCGAAGGCGAAGCGGCTTCAAACGCCGGCCCTGCGGAGCGGTCACCACGACGGGGGACGCCACCATCGTGGTGACCGGCTCGCGGATCGCGCGCTCGGGCTTCGATACGCCCACGCCGGTGACCGTCGTCGGCGCCGAGCAGATCGGGCGGCAGGGCGCCAGCAATGTCGCCGAAGTGCTCAACGACATCCCCGCATTCCGCCCGCAGGCGACGCCGGCGACCACAGCCATCTTCCTGAACAATATCGGTGCGAGCACCGCCGATCTGCGCGGCCTCGGCGCCAATCGCACCCTAGTGTTGATCGACGGGCGGCGCGTGGTTCCGGCAACCGTCTCGGGCGGGGGTTTCGCTTCGGCCAATACGGTCGACCTCAACATGGTGCCGACCTCGCTGATCCAGCGCGCCGAGGTGGTTACCGGCGGCGCATCGGCGGCCTATGGCTCGGATGCGGTGGCGGGCGTGGTGAACCTCATCCTCGACACCGAGCTCCAAGGCCTCAGGGCCACCGCGCAATACGGCATCTCCGATGCGGGGGACGATCAGGAGGCCTTGTTCTCACTCGCGGCAGGCAGCGCCTTTGCGGGCGGCCGGGGCCGGATCGTCGCCGCCATGGAATATGTGAACGACGAAGGCACGGGCGATTGCTACTCGCGCGACTGGTGCGCACTCAGCTACAATACGGTGAGCAACCCCTTCATCAATCCTGCCAATCCGGCGCTTGGCCGGGTCTCGCCCGGCGACCCGGCCACGTTGATCTTGCCCAATACACGCGTCGCCACCGCCACCTTCAATGGCCAGGTCATCGCCGGGCCGCTACGGGGGCTGGAGTTCAATCCGGACGGCAGCACTTTCCAGCACGATTACGGCACCTATTTTGGCGCCGGCATCTTCCAGAGCGGCGGGGGTGATCCCCAGCAGCCCTTCTACCAGAACTTCCCCATCTCCTCACCCAGCGAGCGCCTCAACAGCTTCGCCCATGCCGAATACGACGTGACCGACGGCGTGACGCTGTTCCTGGAAGGCTCGTTCGGCAAGGTCCATGGCGAAACGCTTGGCGCCCAGCGGCGCGACCTTGCGCCGCGCATCATCAGCCGCAGCAACGCGTTCCTGCCCGCGAGCGTCGCTGCGCAGATGGACACGTTCGGACTCGCCACCATACCCGTGGCGCGCGTGTGGAACGATATCGGACCGCAGCGCGGCGAGGTTGAGCGCAAGACCTATCGCGCGGTGGGCGGCGCGGAGGCCGAGCTCGGCGGGGGGTGGAGCCTCGATGCCTATTACCAGTTCGGTCGCACCGACTATTCGCAGACCGGCCGCAACACCACCATCAACTCGCTCATGGATTACGCGACCGATGCGGTGATCGATCCTGCAACCGATGCGCCCGCCTGCCGCGCGGTGCTCCTGGGCAATCCTGCAGCCGCGGGCTGCGAGCCGCTCAACATCTTCGGCAATGGCAGCCCCAGCCGCGCGGCGATCGACTACGTGACCGGAACCGCCATCCAGCAGACCGAGCTGACCCAGCACGTCGCGGCGCTGACAGTGCAGGGCGACGTCGCCGAACTGTGGGCGGGCCCGCTCTCCATTGCCAGCGGTGTCGAGTACCGCAAGGACATGGCCGAAGGCCTTGCGGACCCCGTATCGACGGCGCTCGATTTCTATACCAGTCCCGGCGCGCCGATCGACGGAGAGGTGGAGGTCTGGGAAGGTTTCCTGGAAGCAGCGCTGCCCGTGTTCGACGGTGCCGAGCTCAATGGTGCGGTGCGCCTCACCGATTACAGCACCAGCGGCACGGTGACGACCTGGAAGATGGGCGCGGACTGGGAACCCGTCGAGTGGCTGCGCCTGCGCGCCACCCGCTCGCGCGATATCCGCGCGCCCAATGTGTTCGAGCTGTTCGGCCCGCCGCAAAGCTCCTTCCAGTCCATCCTCGACCCGCAGACCGGCGCGCAGGTGCTCTCCTCGGTGCTGCTCGGCGGCAATCCCGACCTGATGCCCGAGAAGGCCGACACCTGGACTGCGGGCGTGGTCATCCAGCCGCAGATCGGCCCCGGCACGTTCCGCGCCTCGCTCGACTATTACGATATCTCGCTCGATGGCGCCGTATCCACGCTCGGCGCGCAGGTGATCGTCGATCGGTGCGAGCAGGGCGCGGCCGAGCTGTGCGGCTTCGTCACCCGCGCCGCCGCCGCCACGATCACCCAGGTGCGCGATTTCAACCTGAACCTCAACACGCTGATCACCCGCGGGTGGGACGCCGAAGCGTCTTATTCGCTGCCCTTGGCAGGATCGGGCAATCTCACATTCCGTGCGCTCGCCACCATCGTGGACGACCTCATCACCGTCGACTCAAGCGGTACGTCGGTGGACCGGGCGAACATGAACGGTTCCGCCGTGTCGCAGCCCTCGGGCCTGCCACGCTACATCGTCAATAGCTACCTCACCTATGCCTCCGACCTGTTTGACGCGCAATTGCAGGTGCGGCACATTTCGGGCGGCAGCTACAACACTTCCCTCGTGGGGCCGGGGGATGAGGGCTACGATCCGTTGCTCGCCAGCAGCATCAATGACAACCGAATTGGCGCATGGACCTATGTCAATCTCAACGCGAGCTATGACGTATGGACCGATGGGGAGCGAGGCATCGAGATCTACGGTGCCATTGCCAATTTGTTCGACAAGGATCCGCCGGTCGATGCGCCCTCGAGCTTCGGCCCGACCAACAACGTGCTCTACGACGTGGTCGGCCGCACCTATCGAATGGGCCTGCGCTTCCGCTATTGAGGCGCTCCAAGGGGCTGCCCAACCAGTGTCGGCTGCGGAAGGCGGGCGTTCGTGCCGAGGAATTGAGGTGATCGCGATGCTTGAGAAGGGGATCGACCAGTGAGGCTCTACGCGCCGCCGATCCGTGACACCTTGTTCCTGCTGGACGAATTGCTGGACGTGACCGGCCACCGTGAGCTGGCGCCCTTTGCCGAGCTCGACCGCGAGATGCTGGCGGCGGTGGTCAGCGAGGCGGGGCGGTTCTGCGCCCAAAGGATCGCGCCGCTCAACGAGGTGTCTGATCGCGAGGGCTGTGCCCGCCATTCCGACGGCTCGGTTACGACGCCTCCAGGCTTTCTCGAGGCCTATCGGAGCTACGTGGAGGCGGGATGGGGCGCGCTGGCGCTCTCGCCGGAACATGGCGGCCAGGGCATGCCGCACGTGCTGGCGACCGTGGTGGAAGAGTACCTCAACTCATCCTGCCAGGCCTTCACCATGTATCCGGGTCTCACGCACGGCGCGGTGGCCATGGTGGAGGCAACGGGCAGCGATGTGCTGAAGCAGGCCTACCTCGCCGACCTCGTATCGGGCGAGGTGCTGGGCACGATGGCGCTGACCGAGCCGCATTGTGGAACCGATCTTGGCCTTATCCGCACGCGCGCCGAGCCCCGAGGTGACGGCAGCTATGCGATCAGCGGCGAAAAGATCTTTTGCTCAGGCGGAGAACAGGATCTCACGGCCAACATCGTGCACCTCGTGCTCGCGCGCCTGCCCGATGCGCCGGTCGGATCGCGCGGCATCTCATTGTTCCTCGTGCCCAAGCTGCTGCCCGACGGCAGTCGCAATGGCGTTTCCTGTGGGGCAATCGAGCACAAGATGGGCATGCACGGCAGCGCGACCTGCGCGATGAATTTCGAGGGCGCCACCGGCTATCTGCTCGGTGAAGCGCATGCAGGCCTTGGCGCGATGTTCATCATGATGAACGCGGCGCGCCTCTCATGCGGCAATCAGGGCCTGGCGCAGGCGGAGCGCGCCTACCAGAATGCATGCGCCTACGCGCTCGACCGGCGACAGAGCCGCGGGCCGGGCGAGCGGTCCGATCGGCAAGCGGCCGCCGATCCGATCATCGTCCACCCCGACGTCCGGCGCATGCTGATGGACGCGCGCGCCTTCACGGAAGGGTTCCGCGCGCTTGTCGCCTGGACCGCGTTGCAGATCGACCTCGCCGAACATGCCCCCGACGAAGCCGAGCGCGCGCGCGCCGATGCGTTGGTCGGCCTGCTGACGCCCGTTTTAAAAGCGCACGGCACCGATCGCGGCTTCGAGACCGCGGTGGCGATGCAGCAGGTTTTTGGCGGGCATGGCTATGTGCGCGAGTGGGGCATGGAACAATATGTGCGCGATGCGCGCGCGGCGATGATCTACGAGGGGGCCAATGGCGTGCAGGCGCTCGATCTCGTCGGGCGCAAGCTGCTGCGCGATCGCGGCGCCGCCGCGGAGCAGTTCTTCGCACTCGTCGAGGAGGAATGCACGGGCCGGTCCAATGCCGTTGCCGAGGCGCTGGCGCAGGCGCTTGCAGATGCACGCAGGGCGGCGGCCTGGCTCCTCGACCATGGTAGCGATGACCCCGCCAATCCCGGAGCGGCCTCCTACGCCTTCATGCAATTGCTCGGCGCGCTGGCGATCGGGTGGAGCTGGGCGCGAATGGAGCGCTGCGCGCAGGGCAGGCTCGAAGCCGGAGCGGACCAGCCGGACTTTTACCGCTGGAAGATCGCCACGGCCCGGTACTATGCCGCTCATATCCTCCCGCAATCCGCCTGGCTGCGCCGCAAGGTCGAGGCCGGGGCGGATGCGGTTATGGGCTTGCCCGCGCAGGCGTTCTCGTCCTCCTGAAATCATTTGCCCGCGACAATCTGGGTCCTGTCTTGTCGGTGCGTCTCGAGAGGCTCGTTCCCACCGATCAAGTCATCGGCTCGGCCATCTGCTGCCAACCTGCCCAAATTTTTGCTACCGTTGTTCGGCAAACAAGTGGGCTCAAGATCTGCCCATCATCGCCGCTATTCGGACCCGGCGAGACGCTGCGCCTGACCGTGCAGGGCCGCGAGGTTTGTGGCGAGGGCCCCCTGATCCGCATCACGCCGCCCGAGCGCATGGACGAGGGATACGCGAAGCTGGAGATCGACCTTAGCCAAGCCGATCTCCAGGCCAATGCCGAACGCTGCCGGCCGGTGCGCTATAACGAGCACCAGATGGAGATGCTCGATTGCGAACGCGGCTGAACCGGCCGCCGCCTGCTACAAGGCGACCGACACGGCCTTCAGCTCCGTATAGGCTTCGACGCCCGCCTGCCCGTTCTCGCGCCCCCAGCCGCTCGACTTGTAGCCGCCCAGTGGCAGCGAGGGATCCACGCCGGCCGAGCCGTTGACGCGCACCGTGCCGGTCCTCAGGCGCTTCACGAGCTTGTGCGCCTTGGAGATGTCACGCGTGAAAATGCTGGCGGAGAGGCCAAATTCGGTCTCGTTGCCGAGCGCGGCGAGCCGGTCGATATCGTCATCATCCGAAAAGCGCATGGCGCACAGGACGGGGCCGAAGATCTCCTCCTGCCGCACCCGGGCTTCGGGCTTGGTGTCGAGCAGCACGGTCGGCTCGACGAAATTGCCGCTGTCACCGATGCGGTTGCCGCCGACGAGCACATTGCCCTCTTTGCGGCCGATTTCGATATAGCTGGTCACCCGCTCGAGCTGCTCGGGCGAGACCAGCGGCCCGATCTGCGTCTCGGGATCGAGCGTACCGCCCACCTTGAGCATTTTGGCCATTCCGGTGACGCCCTCGAGCACCTGGTCGGCCACCTTCTCATGCACGAACAGGCGCGAGCCCGCGGCGCAGACCTGGCCGGCGTTGAAGAAGATGCTCATCGCTGCGGCGGGAATGGCCTTGGCGAGGTCGGCATCGTCGAACACGAAGGTCGGGGACTTGCCGCCAAGCTCAAGGCTCACGCGCTTGAAATTGACCTTCGCCGCATCGATGATGGCGCGGCCCGTCTGCGTCGATCCGGTAAAGGCTACCTTGTCCACATTCGGGTGCGAGGCCAGCGCCGCGCCGGCCGTGCGGCCGAAGCCGGTAATGATGTTGACCACGCCATCGGGAATACCCGCCTCGGCGATCAGTTCTCCCAGGCGGATGGTGGTGAGCGGGGTCTGCTCGGCGGGTTTGAGAACGACGGTGCAGCCCGCCGCCAAAGCCGGCGCGATCTTGCCCATCGCCATGGCCAGCGGAAAGTTCCACGGCACGATTTGGCCGCATACGCCCACCGGCTCGCGAAGCGTGTAATTGAGCCATTCGCCGGGCGCGGAGATCTCGCCTGTCTGGCCGTAGAGCTTGGTCGCCCAGCCGGCGTGATAGCGCGCCTGAGAGATCGCGCCGCCCACATCGGCCATGCGCGAAAAGGCGATGGGACGGCCCACATCGAGCGTCTCCATCAGCGCCAACTCGTCACCATTGGCCTCGATGAGGTCGGCGAGCTTGAGCAGCATATGCGTGCGCTGGTCGGGCTTGGTCTCGCGCCACACGCCCTCAAAGGCGCGCCGCGCCGCGGCCACCGCGCGGTCCACATCCGCGGCGGCGGCGCTTGCGATCTCCGCCAGCACCTCGCCGGTCGCAGGATCGCGAGTCTCGAAGGTTTCGCCGGACGCGGCGGCGGCCCACGCCCCGTCGATCAGCATCTTCTTGGGCTCGCGGGCGAGCTCAGTGCGTAAACGGTCGAGCTGGTCGGGGTTGAAAGGCGCGTTCATGGCCGGGATTCCTCTCTCTGATTGCCTAAGGCTCCGCGCTTTCCTATCCTGCCGTAAATCGCGGGGCTAGCCCGCGAGGCCAAACAAAGGGGCAGGATGGCCGAAACACAGGCCGATTACGTCATCGTGGGCGCTGGTTCGGCCGGCGCTGTGCTCGCCGCGCGCCTGACCGAGGACCCGGGGACGCGCGTCCTGCTGCTCGAAGCTGGGGGCGGGGCCGATCACTGGCTGCTCAAGATGCCGCTCGGCTTCCTCAAAGCCCTGTTCAGGCCAGGCTTCACCTGGCCCTATCGCACGGAGCCCGAGCCGCAACTGGGCGGCCGGCAGCTCTTCCTTCCGCGAGGAAAGCTGCTTGGTGGCTCATCCTCCATCAACGGCATGTTCTACATGCGCGGCCATAGCCAGGACTTCGATCGTTGGGCGCAAAAAGGTGCCCAAGGCTGGAGTTATGCCGATGTTCTTCCATATTTTATGAAGATGGAGCGGCACTGGGCTGGCGATGATGGCGCGCATGGCGGATCCGGCCCGCTGGCGGTGAAGCGCAATGCCACCCAGCACCTGCTGCACGACGAGGTGATGGCCGCAGCCAGGAATGCCGGCCTGCCGATCAGCGATGACATCCATGTAAACGAGGAAGGCGTGTCACGAGGCGAGCTGACGATTGACGAGAAGGGCAATCGCGCCTCCACTTACCAGGCCTATCTCAAGCCTGCCATGGCGCGGCCCAATCTCGAGGTGGTCACCGAAGCGCTGGTCGAGCGCGTGATGGTGGAGAATGGGCGCGCAACAGGTGTCGCCTACTCGCGAGGCGGCGAACGGCACATCGCGCAGGCCACGCGCGAGGTGATCCTGAGCGGAGGCAGCTATAACTCACCGCAATTGCTCCTGCTCTCGGGCATCGGCCCGACCGACGAAATCCGTCAGCACGGCATCGCGGTGGTTCACGAGCTCCCGGGAGTAGGGCGCAATCTTTCCGAGCACCCGCGCGTGCCCGTCGAGTTCGCGGCGAAGGGCGCCGTCACCTTCGTCAACCAGTTGCGTCTCGATCGGGCCGCGCGCCACGTCCTCGCATGGAAGCTGTTGGGCAAAGGGCCATTCACCGCGCAGGTCAACAGCGCCAACCCCATTCTCCGAACCGATCCGCGGCTCGCGCAGCCGGACATCCAGCTCTGGTGCAACCCGGTGAAGGTGGGTGCGCATTTGTGGTTCCCCGGGTTCAAGGCGCCGCCGGCGCACGAGATGACAACCGACGTGATCCTGCTCCATCCGCAGGCGCGCGGGCGCCTGTCGCTACGTTCCACCGATCCGCGAGACCGTCCGAAGATACAGCTCAAGATCTTTGATAATGCAGCCGATTTCGCCACGGCCCGCGCCGGTATCGCGATCGCGCGAAAGCTTTACGCTACCGAGCCTTTGGCGCAGCTTGTCGCTCGCGAGACCCTGCCGGGGCCGCAGGTGACATCGGACGAAGCGCTAGACGAGCACATCCGCCAATATGCGCAAGTCACGCAGCATCCGGTGGGCACTTGCGCCATGGGCACAGGACCGCACGCCGTAGTCGATCCCGAATTGCGCGTGCACGGCATCGCCGGCCTGCGCGTGATCGATGCGTCAGTGATGCCTGACGTGCCCGGCGGCAACACCAACGCGCCGACGATCATGATCGCCGAAAAGGCAGCCGACCTGATCCGCGGACGGAGCCTGCCCCGCATCGAGCAGACGGAGAAACCAATGGGGGAAGCCGCATGACCCGCGAGGAGTTCGAAGCGTATATCGAAGCCTTCAATCGCGACGATTTCGACGGATTCGCCCGCTATTATGCCGACGACGTTGAGTTCAACCTCGGTGATCGCAAGCAGATCATCGGGCGGCAAGGCATCATCGATTTCTACCGCGAAGTGAAGCAGCACATCCATGAGGCGCTGACGATCATCGACCTCGTGATCACCCCCAGCCGCATCGCGCTTCACAACGGCACCGTGTTCACCACAATCAAGGACTGGCCCGATTTCGAGCTCTGGCCCACGATGAAGGGCGACGTGCGACGGATCGAGAGCATCAACCTTTACGAGGTGGAGGACGGCAAGTTCACACGCATCAAATCGGCTCGTTACAAACAGCTATGAGTAACACCTCGGATTACATCATCGTTGGCGCAGGCTCGGCAGGGGCGGTTGTGGCCGCGCGTTTGTCGGAGGATCCGGACGTCACCGTCACGCTGATCGAGGCGGGGCGCCGCGAGCGAAGCCCGCTGCTCGCCATGCCGATCGCCTTCCCGATGATCATGATGCGCGGCCGCTACAATTGGCATTATATGGGCGAGCCCGAGCCGCATGCCGACAATCGCCGGATCCGCCAGCCGCGCGGCAAGGCGCTGGGCGGCTCCTCGATGATCAACGGCATGCTCTATGCCCGTGGCCATCCGCGCGACTATGACGAATGGCGCCAACTCGGCCTGGAGGGCTGGAGCTGGGACGACGTGCTGCCCTATTTCAAACGCTCGGAGCACCATTGGGGCGAGGAGGATGCCTATCATGGCAAGGGCGGCCCGCTCTCGATAACCAAGCATATTCCCGACGACCGATTATTCCCCCGCTTCATGGAAGCGGTGACGAAGCTCGGCTACAAAGCGCAGGCCGACCACCACGGTCCGGACCAGGAAGGCTGGGGATCGCCCGATATTTCCATCCACCAGGGGCGGCGCGGGAGCACGGCGGCGCGTTTCCTTTATCCGGCGATGAAGCGGCCTAATCTCAAGGTGATACAGGGCGCACATGCCACTCATGTTGAAGTAGAGAATGGCCGTGCGGTGGCGCTGCGCTACCACAAGGACGGCAAGGCGCAGGTGGTGAGCGCGGAGCGCGAGATCATTCTCTCGGGCGGCGCATACAACACGCCGCAGCTGATGCTGCTCTCGGGCATCGGGCCGGCGGACGAGCTGCGTGAGCTTGGCATTCGAGTGGTGCACAACCTGCCGGGGGTTGGGCGAAATCTGCAGGATCACCCATCGGTTGCGATCATTTCGGGCGCGAAGCGCAACGTAACGCTGACCGAGGAATTGCGCTTCGACCGGCTGACGCTCTCGGTGCTGCAATGGGCGATGACCGGCAAGGGCCGCATCGCCAACATGCCGGTGACCGCGAATGGGTGGATCAAAACCCGGCCCGATCTCGAACGGCCCGATGCGCAATGCCTGTTCCAGCCGACCAGCATCATGGCGCGCCCGTGGTTTCCGAGGGTCCGGAAGCCGGCGCCCGATGTCGTGGCCATGGCGAGCGTGCTGTTGCGGCCCGAGAGCCGGGGTTGGGTAAAGCTGGCGAGCGCCGATCCCGGACAGGCGCCGCGCATCCTTTCCAACGTGCTCGCGACCGAGGCCGACCGTGCCTTCTTCCGGCGCATCATCCCGCAAATCCGCGAAATCTTCGCCACCAGCCCGCTGGCAGACGTGCTCACGACCGAGATGATGCCCGGCCCCGATGTGCGGACGGACGCCGAAATCGATGCTTGGGTGCGCTCGGCTGTCAACACAGCGCTGCATCCGGTGGGCTCGTGCGCGATGGGGACCGGGCAGGAGGCGGTGTGCGATGCGCAGCTTCGGGTGCGCGGCATTGACGGCCTGAGGATCGCCGATGCCTCGGTCATGCCGCGCATCGTCGGCAGCAACACCAACGCCGCGAGCATCATGATCGGGGAAAAAGCCGCCGACCTCATCCGCGGCATGGAGCCGGAGAATACGCAGGAGTGGAGCGCTTAGGCCACCTGAGCGCCCTGCGCCGGCGTCTTTCCGGAACCTTGCCTCGCGCATCCGCTTTGGGTGAGTGACCTGTCGCAATATAAGGTAGCTTAAGATGGCCCGCATTCTCGTGCTCTATTACTCCTCCTACGGCCACGTCGCGCAGATGGCCGAAGCGGTGGCGCGGGGAGTCACCGAGGCGGGGCATGAATGCGACATTCGCCACGTTCCCGAGACCGCGCCGCCGGAAGTTGCCGAGCGCTCCGGGTTCGTAAAGATGGAGGGGCACCAATGCATCGAAAGCCCCGACCACCTCGGTAATTATGATGGCATCGTCGTGGGTGCGCCCACGCGCTACGGGCGCATGGCGAGCCAGATGGCGAGCTTCTGGGACCAGACGGGCGGATTGTGGATGAAGGGCGCGCTGGTGGGCAAGGTGGGCGCCGCCTTCACCTCCACCGCCTCGCAGCATGGCGGGCAGGAGACCACCCTGTTCTCGGTGCTGACCAATCTTCTGCACATGGGCTGCACCATCGTCGGCCTCGATTACGGCTTTGGCGGCCAGAACGGCGTGGACACGGTGAAGGGCGGCACGCCTTACGGGGCCAGCACCATCGCCGACAATGACGGATCGCGCCAGCCGAGCCAGGTGGAACTGGACGGCGCGGCCTATCTCGGCCGGCGCGTGGCGGAAACGGCCGCCAAGCTGCACGGCTAAGCCGCCATCGCCCCGATCGGGCCTGGGAGCCGCTCGATTGTCGGGTCTTTGACGGGGCTTTTTATCTAACCGCCAGGATTGCCTGCGAGCCGGACATTCCACGAAACTGGCGTGGGTGGCAGGTCAGGATGCCCTGAAGAGTGCTACGCCGACGCGTGTCGTCAACCGCGAGCCACTCGAGGGGCAGCCGTGCCTGCGCATGCGAGCTGGACCAACGGATCAGAACGCCCGGCTCACGCCCAGCTTGGCGGTGAAGCCGAGCGCGTCCGCTGTGAACGGGTCGAAATTGTAATCGAGCCGCGCGAAGGGTGCCTGTGCGTCGAGAATGTTGCCAAGTGTCAGCGCTAGGCTGGTCCGGTCAGCGGGAGTCCAGCGCCAGATGACGTCGAGCGTGGTGAAGGCGGCGATCACCTCCCCGCCGCTCACGCTCGCGCCGGCAAGCGCGGAATTGTCGGGCGCGAACAGGCTCGTCCGCTGGTCTCGGTAGGAGCCGACATGGTTCACCTGGAGGCGCAGCGAGTGGCCGCCGCGCATGCCCTCGAGCCATGCCTGTCCCTTCACCTGCGGCAGCGGATAGGCAGTCGTCTGATAATTGACCAAGCCCGCCGCGTCGAAGGCGGGCTGCACGACCACGCCTTCCACCACCGTGTCGCCGACCGCATATTCGATGACGTAGCTCGCAGACAATCCGGCTTGCATCTGCATGCCGCCACCGGCTGACCAGTCGTAGCTCGTTCGCCAATCCACGCCGCTGGTGGAGATCGCGGCCGAGTTGAAGGCGTAAGTGGCCAGCCGCTGGACGTTGGCGGCCGAGCAGCTGTTGCCCGAAAAGGTGAAGCGGGCCTCGAGCCCGGCATAGGCCGGATCGCCGCAATTGGCGGTACCGTTCGCCCCGAACAGCGCCGAGACGATACCGCTGACGGGCTCGCTCTCGATCGCGCCCTCAAGGTCGTAACGCCAGAAGTCCGCGCTTGCGCGCAAGCCGCCGCTATCGACCGAGATGCCGGCATTGTAAGTGGTGGCGCGCTCTGGAGCGAGGTCGGGATTGGCAAAGACGTCCACCGCGCGGAACGCCCCGCCGATGAAGGTGAGGATGACGAGGTCGGCCGCGATGTTTTCCGGCGAAGGGCCGCGAAACGTGGTGCCGACGCCGCCGCGCAGCGAGAGCCAATTGGTCAATTCCACCAGCAGCCGCGCCTGCGGGTCGAAAGTGGAGCCCACGCGGGCGCCGTAATCCTCATAGCGCGCGGAAAGCTGCGCGGTGATGCGGCCGGTCAGCGGCAGCAGGACTTCGCCGAACGCGCTCCACACGTCGGAGGCGACGGCAACGTTGTGCCCCGCGCCAATAAAGCCGAGCGCTCCGGTTTCGACATCGCAGGCTGCGCCTGCGTCGAGCACCGAGCCTGGGCAGGGGAACAGGTCGAGATTGTTGCCGCCCCCATAGGTCCGCGCATAGCTGGAACGGCGATATTGCGCCCCGAGCGCGATCTCGGCCTCGCCGCCGCCCAGCAGCACGCCGCTGCCGCCCGCCAGCACCAGGTCGGCATCGAATTGCCGGGTTCGCGCGGTGCGCTCCCAGACATTGTAGAAATCGCCGATCGTGTCGTTGGCATTCACCAGACCTGCACCAGGCGCAGTGTCGAGGCCAAGGGGGCTGCCGTTGCCGGCATAATTGGGGTTGGCATTGCCGGTCACGCGATTGCCCGCGACGCCGGTCGAGAACGGATTGAACCAGGTGCATCCGCCGGTGCCGGCCAGGGCGGCAAGCGCGTCAGAACTCAGCCCGGCGCGTGCGGCGGGGCTGGCATATGGGCAATCAGGACCGCCAAAGCCGGCGAGCGCGTTCTGCAACAGGTCGACGAAGACATCGCCGACCTGGAACCAGCGGTAATATTGCGACCAGTTCAGCCCGGCGGTGAGTTCGAGGCCCGCGCCGATCTCGGCGGTGAGCCCGGCGGTGAGCTGCGCGGCTTCCGAATAGCGGTCCAGCGCCGCCACGCCGCGATCGTTGTCGAACAGCGGATTGCCCCCCGAGAGCAGCGGCCGGAAGCGCACCGGATAGGCCAAAGCGGGCGCTTGCGGAACGTCCGCTGCATCAACTGCGCAGCCCGCGGCGGCACCAAAGCGGGCACAGTAATCGGCCAAAGCGGGCGCATAGGCGGGGATGGTGAACAGCCCCGTTCCACCGAGCGCAGCGGCGGCTGAGGGCGCGATGGTGGGCAGGAAGCTGGGCGAGGTGTTGAGCACCGTTTCCGTGCGCCCGAACAGGCCGGTGAGGCGAAGCGTCGCCTGCTCGCCGATCTCTGCCTCGAAGTCGCCGAACAGCTGGAAGCGCTCCTCCGGCTCCACCAGATTGGTGAAGCCGAGATAGGAAGAATAGCACGAATCGGCGCTCGAACCGGGCAGGGAACGGAATGCGCCGAGCGCCTCGCAACCTTCGTCGGCGGTGAATGCGGTGCCGCCACGCGACGCATCGAAGTCGAAATTGCCGGGGTTGCCGCCGCCCGAATAGCCGCCTTGGGGATTTTCCGAATAGGGCCGCAGAGTAAAGTCGCGGTCGGTCACCCGCAGTTCGCTTCGGTGCTGGTATCCGGCCGAGAGCAGCAGCCGAGCCTCGCCGAAATCACGACCAAAGCTGAGCGCGCCGGTCCAGTCCCCGTTCGATCCGCTTATGTGGCGATAGTCGGCGCTGGCGAGGAAACCGTCCTGCTCGGTGCGGGTAATGAAATTGACCACGCCGGCAATCGCGTCCGAGCCGTAAGTCGCGGCGGCGCCGTCCTTGAGGATTTCGATGCGCCCGATTGCGGCAGTGGGCATCAGGTTCACGTCCACCAGCGGCAGATTGCCCGAGCCGCTCGGGGCCAGCCGTCTGCCGTTCAGCAGCACCAGCGTGCGCTGGGGCCCAAGCCCGCGCAGGTTGATGCTTGCCGCGCCCTGATTGAACTGGCTGCGCGGATCGAACTGGCTCGCATCGCCCAGCACCCCGGCCGAGACGGGCAGGCGGCGGGCGAGGTCGATGAGCGTGGGCGAGCCCTGCCGGGCAAGTTCCTCGCCATCGATCACGTCGACAGGAGCGAGGCCATCGCCGCGCTGCCTGCGCAGGAGCGTGCCGGTGACGACGATGCGGCTATCTTGCGTCTCGACCAGTGGGCCAGACGTTGGCGCGGGTGAGAGCGGGGGCGCGGGTGAAGGCGCGGGCGGGGCTCGCTCCGCCCCTTCCTGCGCCAGCAGCGGCGCGGGCGACAAGGCGGCGAACATCACGGCCCACGAGGCCGTGTGCGACCGGCGCCTCCACATCCGCAAACCCTCCAAAAGCTTGCGGACGCGTTAGCGGCAAGCGGCGCGCCCCGTCAATCGTCGGCCGCCGCTCTCGGATTCCCACGCTGATTGCCTATGCAGGAGCGGCCATGTATACGACCCCGCAGCGCGCCCCGGCATGGCGAAGCCGAGAGCTTCGTTCGCCGGGGCGCTCGCATTTCCGTGCCGACGCTCCCGTGTCGTCCATCGCTCAAGAGACCGGAGGGGTAGCCCATGTCCCGTCGCCGCCAGATCTACGAAGGCAAGGCCAAGATCCTTTACGAAGGCCCTGAACCCGGCACGATCATCCAGTACTTCAAGGATGATGCGACCGCCTTCAACGCGCAGAAGAAGGGCACGATCAACGGCAAGGGGGTGATCAACAACCGCATTTCCGAGCACGTCTTCCTGCGGCTCGCGCATATCGGCATTCCCACGCACTTCATCCGCCGCCTCAACATGCGCGAGCAGCTGGTGCGCCAGGTCGAGATCATCCCGCTCGAAGTGGTGGTGCGCAACGTTGCCGCCGGCTCCATCTCCAAGCGCCTCGGCATCGAGGAAGGCGAACAGCTGCCGCACACGTTGATCGAGTATTACCTCAAGGCCGATGAGCTGAACGATCCGCTGGTTGCCGAGGAGCACATCGCCTGCTTCAATTGGGCCGGGCACGAGGAAATGCAGGACATCGCCGCCATGGCGATCCGGGTGAACGATTTCATGTGCGGCATGTTCGCCGCCGTCGGCATCCGCCTGGTCGACTTCAAGCTCGAGTTCGGCCGCTTGTGGGAGGATGAATATTCGCGCGTCATCCTCGCCGACGAGATCAGCCCGGACAATTGCCGGTTGTGGGACATGGTGAGCGGCGAAAAGCTCGACAAGGACCGCTTCCGCCGCGACCTGGGCGGCGAGGAGGAAGCCTACCAGGAGGTTGCCCGCCGCCTCGGCCTGCTTCACGGCGAGGATGATTCGGGCCCCGGCGAGGTGCTCGACATGTCGGTCCACCGCTCACGCCTGCGGCAAGGCCCTCCCAAGACGAAGAAGTAGCATTTCGCCTGAGAGTCCGGCGCTGCGATTGCGGCGCCGGCCGAAGCGGACGGACGGGCGGCAAGGCGCCCGCTTGCGGTTAGGCGATGGCGAACCTTCGCCGCGGCGCGGCGCGCCTGCGACGGATGACCGATCCCAGCGCGCCGAAGCCCAGCAGCATCATCGCCCAGCTTGAGGGCTCGGGAACGGCAGCAACGGGCGGCGGCGACGTAGGCGGGGTATAATTGCCTGTGTAAGTACCCAAGTGGAGCTCGCCATTCTGCGTCAGATTGCCGAACACGGCCGAGCCCTGGATGTAATTGCCGATCGTTCCATTGGCATTTGGCGCCAGGATCGAGCCGCGCCAGGCGGTCGACAATTGCAGATCGCTGGCCTCGGCGAAGTTCCAGATGACGTTCGCGCCCAGATTGTCGGAATTGCCGAGGAAGTTGTCGTGCAGCCCGATCGACGATCCCGATACGTTGACGATCACCGTGTCCGCGCCGTTGCGGCTGAAATCGATCTCGCCGAACGTCGAAAGGTCGTTCGCGGTGAGCGAGTAGACCGTAAGCCCGTTGGCGTCGGGCTGGGCGTCGAATGTCGCGCGGCTGCCGGTGATGTTGGCGACCGCATTGCTGGCCAGGCTCGAAAGCGAGGTCGACAGTTCGGTCAGCGATTGCACCAGCGCATCGCGCTGGGCGCGCAAGCTATCGAGAAAGCCCGGCGTGCTGGCGAGGCCGGAATTGACGATGTTCTGATTGACATTGGTGTTCGCGACCGCCCCTCCGGCATTGACCGTCTGCGGGCCGCCGTTGAGGTTGAAACCACTGGTGACATTGCCGCCGACGGTCGCACCGCCGCCGTTCAGGTTCTTGGTCCCGCCGGTCACATTGCCTACCACTGTCAGCCCGGGCGTCGCACGGCTGGAGGGCGGGGGCGTGCGCGTCTGGTAATTGGACGAATTGCCCTTGAGATCGCCGCCCACGAATGTGCGGCCTTCCACTTCCGAGCTGGAGGTCAGGTCACCGAGAACGATGAGGTTCCACTCGTGTAGCGCATCGATGCCCACGATCGTATCGGCAGCAAATGCCTGACCCGGGACGATCGAACCCAGAGCGATCGCGGTGACGGCGAGCAATCTTTTCATGAGGAAGTGGTCTCCTTGCAGGCGGCGCCCCCTACAGGCTCCCTGATCGGGTTCAATCGCGGCCGATGACGCTGCGCCGGAATGGAACGTGCACGTGCTCGCATACCGGTTCCGGCCGCGTTCAGGACATTGCCCGTTCAGCATCGGCGCGCGAAAGGGCCTTTATGATCCGTAACTTACCTGCCGCCTTCCTCCTCCTCATCGCTCCCCTGGCCGCTGCCGCTCAGGAGATGCCGCCGCAGGGGCCGCAATGGCCATTCGCCGCGAGCGACCTGCGCGCGGACCCGCAATACCGCTTCGGCACGCTTGACAATGGGATGCGCTACATCATCCGGCCGAACGGCACTCCGGCCGGGCAGGCAATGGTGCAGCTTTGGGTTGATGCCGGGTCGGTGGCCGAAAGCGAGGACGAGCGCGGCTTTGCCCATTTCGTCGAGCATATGGCGTTCAACGGATCGACCCATGTGCCCGAGGGCGAGATGGTCCGCCTGCTGGAGCGCGACGGTCTTTCTTTCGGCGCGGACACCAACGCCGCGACCGGGTTCGACACGACGGTCTACAAGCTCAACTTGCCCCGCGCCGATCCCGACCTGCTCAACACTGCGTTGATGCTCATGCGCGAGACGGCGAGCGAACTGACCTTCGACCCCGAGGCGGTCGCGCGTGAAAAAGGTGTGGTCCTGTCCGAGCGGCGCTCCCGCGACACGTTCGAGCTGCGCAACACGATCGACAGCCTGGAATTCCTTTACCCCGGCGCGCGCTTTCCCGAGCGCCTGCCGATCGGCACCGCGCAGGCCGTGGCGGGTGCGACGGCGGATGACCTGCGCGCCTTCTGGCAGCGCAATTACCGGCCGCGGAACGTCGCGATCATCGTCGTCGGCGATTTCGATGCGGACCTGGTCGAAGCCGAGATCCGCCAGCATTTCGCCGATTGGCAAGCGTCGTCCTCCGAGCCCGCGCCCGAGTTCGGCCCGGTCGACTTCGCGCTTGCCGGTAACACCGACGTGCATGTCGACCCGGCGCTGTCCGAGCGCGTGACGGTCGCGCGGCACGGGCCCTGGATCACCCCGCCCGACAATGTGGCTAGCCGGCGCGGCCGCGTGCTGCGCGAGATCGGCTATGCCATCGTCAACCGCCGGCTGTTGCGCTTGACCCGGCTCGACGATCCGCCGTTCCGCGGCGCGGGTCTGGGCACGAGCGAGGTTTTCGAAGTGGGGCGCACCACCAATCTCATCGTCGATGCGGGGGATGGCGAATGGGCAGGCGCGCTCGCGGCGGCGCAGGAGACTTATCGCCAGGCGCTCGAATATGGCTTCACCGAGGCCGAAGTGGCCGAGCAGGTGGCCAATCTGCGCTCGGCGATCGAAACCAATGCCGCCGGCGCGGACACGCGCAGCAATGGCAGCTTCGTCGCCGGCGCGCTGACGCTGCTGGAGGACGGGCAGATCCCTACCACGCCGCAGAGCGGGCTCGAGCGCTTCGAGGCCTTCGCGCCGGAAATCACGCCCGAGAGAGTGATGGCGGCGCTGCGCGAGGATTTGGTGCCGCTCGACGATCCGCTGATCCGCTTCGAGGGCCGCACGCCTCCTGAAGGCGGCGCGGATGCCCTGCGATCGGCTTGGGACGAGGGCATGCGCGCGCCTGTCACACCGCAGACCGGGGGGGAGCTCACCCAGTTCGCCTACACCGATTTCGGTCCGCCCGGCACGGTCGTCGCGGACCGGACCGAGCCTTTGCTCGGCATTCGCGAGATCACCTTTGCCAACGGGCTCAAGCTCAACCTCAAGCCGACCGAACTCGACCGCGACAGCATCCTCGTGCAGCTCAACATCGATGGCGGTGACATGCTCGAGACCGCCGATGCGCCGCTGGCGACTGCGATGACCTCTTCGCTGGTCTCGGGCGGGCTAGGCGCGCATACGATCGACGAGCTGCAATCGATCCTCGCCGGGCGGCAGGTCTCCTTCGGAGTGGAGTCCGGCGCAGAGACCTTCCGCATGGGCGGCAATACGACGCCGCGCGACCTGGAGCTGCAATTGCAGCTGCTCGCCGCCGCGCTGACCGATGCCGCTTACCGGCCGCAAGGGGAGGCGCAGTACCGGCGCAGCATCGAGAACGCGTTCGCCCGGCTCGATGCCACGCCCGACGCGGCGCTCGGCAACGCGCTGGGCGGCATCCTCTCCGACGACGATCCGCGCTTCACGCTGCAGCCCAAGGATGATTACCTCGCGCTCACCTTCGATGATCTGAAGCAGCACATCGCCGATCGGCTGGCGAATGGCGCCTTGGAGCTGGCGCTGGTAGGCGATTTCGAGGATAGCGAGGCCATCGATCTGGTGGCGCGCACGCTGGGCGCTCTGCCGGCGCGCGAAAACGCGTTTCGTGACTATGCCGATAATCGCCACCATCCGTTCACGACTGATCGCAAGCCGCGCGTGGTCTATCATTCGGGCGCGCCGGACCAGGCGCTGCTGCGGCTCGTCTGGCCCACGCGCGACGACAGCGACGCCGCCCAATCGCTCACGCTTGACTTGCTCGAGCGCGTTACCCGGCTGGAGCTGACCGACACGCTGCGCGAGGAATTGGGCCAGACCTATTCGCCCGCGGCCAGCGCGGTGCAATCGCGGGTCTATACCGATTACGGCACCTTCGACATCGCCGCGGCGATCGACGTCAAGGATGTGGAGGCCGCGCGCGAGGCCATGCTCGAGACCGTCCGCACGCTCAGATCGGCCCCGGTCGACGACGACACGCTCCTGCGGGCCCGCCAGCCGCTGCTCGAAAGCTACGACAACGCGCTCAAGACCAATGGCGGGTGGATCGGCCTTGTCGATCGCGCGCAGACCGAGCCCGAGCGGATCGAGCGCTTCACCAGTGGCAAGGCGCTGCTGGAAGCGCTCACTCCCGCCGACCTGCAAGCCTCGGCGGAGCGCTATCTCGATCCCGACGCGCGGGTGGAGGTTCTGGCCTTGCCGGAGCCTGCGAGGCAAGCGGACGACACCACCGGATAGCTGCCGCGCGCCGGAACGCGGGCGTGGCTGCCGTTCAGGGCTCGATCGCCGTCGTGTGGATGTGCAGCTCGCCTTCCAGCGTGCGATGGACCGGGCATTTGTCGGCAATCTCCAGCAGGCACCGGCGCTGTTCGGCCGTGAGGTCGCCTGTCAGTTCGATCGTCCGGTCGATCGCCTGGATGGCCGCGCCGCCTTTCTCGCAATCCACGCAATCGAGGTGGTGATTGCGGCTATGCTCGAGCGCGATGCGCACGCCTTCGAGTGGGATGCCCTTGCGCTGCGCATAGATTTGGATGGTCATTGAGGTGCAGGTGCCGAGCGCGGCGAGCAGCAGGTCGTAAGGCGTGGGTCCGTGATCGCTGCCGCCTACACTCTCCGGTTCGTCGGCGATGAAGGCGTGGCTTGCCGTGCGCACCGATTGCGCGAACTTGCCACCTGCGGGAGAGACTTCGACCCTGCCTGCCAAGCGTTCATTCGCGGGCTCGGCTTGGCGCAGGTATGGCGTGCCCCATGCAGCAATCATCTCGGCGGCGTAAGCGGCCGCGCCGGGGTGCGTCATGAGGTGGTCCGCTCCATCGATCGCGACGAAGCTCTTGGGGTGGCGCGCGGCCTGGAAGATGGCGCGGGCATTGTCGATGCCGACCACCTCGTCGCCGGGCGCATGCAGCACCAGCAGCGGCCGGCCGAGCTGCGCGAGCCGCTCGCCCTGCGGCTGGTTGCGCCCCTGTTCTACAAAAGCGCGCGAGATGTGGAAGGTCCGCCCGGCAAGCCTGACATCCGCTTCGCCCTCCTGCTCGATAATCCCGAGCGCATCTCCGAACTTGTCGAACACATGCTCGGTGTCGAACGGTGCGTTGATGGTGACGATCGCCTTTGCTTGCGGGATGAGCTCGGCCGCCGCGATCACCGCGGCGCCGCCCAGGCTGTGGCCGATCAGCAGGTCGGGCGGGAGGCCCACCACGTCCAGCGCGCGCGCTGCGGCGGCGAGGTCCTCGACATTGGAGACGAAGCCCGCATTGGCGAAGTCCCCGTCGCTGCCACCGAGCCCAGTGAAATCGAACCGCAGCACCGCAAGGCCCTTGGCGGCTAGGGCTGCGGCGAGCCGGGTCGCCGCGTGGCTCTGCTTGCCGCAGGTGAAGCAATGCGCGATCAATGCCGCGCCGCGTGGCTCCTGGTACAGCGGCTTTTCCAGTCGGCCGTCGAGCATGTGGCCGCCGGCGCCCGGAAAGGTGAACTTCTCAACCGCGATCATCCTCTTGCGCTCCTTGCCACTCGAGTCCCGCTGGCGCTTCTCGCAGATGGGGAGGGCGGGGGCATCCCTCTTGCGGCGCAGCCTCTTGCCGCGAGAAGGGGCAATCGCCATAGGATTGCCGCGATCCGATCTCCACGAAAGGCGCGCCTACTCATGAAAGTTTGCCTCGCATGAAAGTCAGAGTGCATGTCAGCCTCAAGCCCGGCGTGCTCGATCCACAGGGCCGCGCCGTGCACCACGCCCTCGAAGGCCTGGGCTTCACCGGCGTGGAGGACGTGCGGGTAGGGCGGCTGATCGAGCTCGAGGTCGCGGACGGCACCAGCGATGCGGCGCTCGATGAAATGTGCCGCAAGCTGCTCGCCAATATGGTGATCGAGAATTACCGCATCGAGAAGCTGCCGCAAGCCGAGGGGGTGGCCTGATGCGCCTCGCCGTCATCACCTTTCCCGGCTCGAATTGCGACCGCGACATGGCGGTGGCGCTGGAAAAGGTTTCCGGGACCGCGCCGATTCGCGTCTGGCACGGCGATGCGGATCTGCCCGAGCGGCTCGACTTCATCGCGCTGCCCGGCGGCTTTTCCTATGGCGATTACCTGCGCTCGGGCGCGATGGCGGCCAACAGTCCCATCATGCGCTCGGTAAAGGACGCAGCCGGAAGGGGCGTGCCGGTGCTCGGAGTGTGCAACGGCTTCCAGGTGCTGGCGGAGGCAGGCCTGCTGCCCGGCGCATTGATGCGCAATGCGGGGCAGACCTTCATCTGCCGCACCGTGCCGCTGGTGGTGGAGAATGCGCGGGGCCTGTTCACGCAAGGCTATGCCCAGGGGCAGGAGATCCGCATCCCGGTGGCGCACCATGACGGCAATTACTTCGCCGACGACGCTACGCTCGACCGGCTCGAGGGCGAGGGGCGCGTAGCCTTTCGCTATAAGGACACTTGCAACGGCTCGCGCCGTGACATCGCCGGCATCCTCAACCAGGCCGGCAACGTGCTCGGCATGATGCCCCATCCCGAACGCGCAATCGAAGACGATCTCGGCGGCAGCGACGGGCGCGCGCTGTTCGAGAGCGCGATCAAGGGCTTAGTTGCGGCATAGGATCCAGTTCACGGCCGGTCTAACCTTGGTGACACTCGGCCTCCAGCCTCGCCGCGCACCTGCCGCCGTCCGCCTGCTTCGTCGCTTCACTGCTAGACGTACCGCGTGAGGATCGTGATTATCGACACCGGCAGCACGCGCGCAGCCATCATCTATGGCGGCTTGCGCGGGGGGGGGGGGGCGACGATCTGGTCCTGATCGAGCCGACCGGCCCGCTCGCCGCGCAGATCGAGCGGGCGGCGCCCGAGGTGATCCTGATCAACCTGGAGAACTCCAGCCGCGACTAGCTGGAACAGCTCGCCGGCACCGACCAGGGCAATGCGAACATAACGTGCACCTTGCCATGGGCGGATCGGCAGGCCGGGCGTCGCGCCGTTCTCGATCACCGGCCAGCCCACGCAAGGGGCGGGCGCGAGTGAGCGGGCTTGCCAGCTCGCTCGCCCGCGGAAATGGACTTCGCGCCCGAGGACCGCGCCCGCGTGCGACGCTTCTAAGGCTCTCCCACCATCACCAGCGGCCCGGCCTCAACGCAGTGGATATGTTCCGCGCGCTAGGCGAGGGGCGCATCAAGGCGCTGTGGGTGATGACGACCAATCCGGCCGTCTTCATGCCAACGCCGCACGTGCGCGAAGCGCTGGTGGCCTGCCTTGGGCGGTGGTAGCGAGATGATAGAGCACACCGATACCGCCGCCTCCGCCCATGTCCGCCTTCCCGCCGTGGCCTGGGGCGAAAAGGAGGGCACGGTCACCAATTCCGAGCGGACGATCAGGCGGCAGCGGGTGCTATTTCTGCTGCCCGGCGAGGTACAGGCCAACTGGTGGATCATCAAGAAAGTGGGAAACACGCATGGGGCTGGCGCACCCTCTGCGCCTACGATTGCACGGGCGAGATCTGGCGCGAGCATCGCCGGCTGTCGGGCTACCAGAACGAGGGCGAACGGCTGTTTGCGACCACAGTGCCAATGGTGGACGCCGGTCTGCTGCCGGGTCCGTTCACCGACCCGCATTCCGGCCAGCCCGGCTTCGAGCAGACACCGGGAACATCGAGCGCCTCGCTTGTGACCGGCGCGGCTTTCTTATTTTGGCCGGAGACCTTGAGGCCCCGCCAGCATGCCTGTGGGTTACGCGTGTCGCCGTGGCGGCAGGTACGCTGTGGGAGCTTGCCGGCGAGGGCGCGAGCGATGCCGATGCTTATCGCCTGCAATGGCAGCCTGCCGACGAGAGCGTGCTCTTGGCAAGGCCCGATATGCTCGGCGTTGCCACGCGTGCGTTCGCCACCGACAAGCCCATGCTGATCTTGGTGGGCGAGGCGGTCGGCCGGCCGTTGCCGGACGGTTTCCCGGCTCAGGGCTGCAAGGCCGCGCACCTGAGCCAGGCGACCACAGGCTGACCTTGGCGCGATCATCGGCGAGGTTCAGAACCCCCGCTGTCCGCATTGGCCAAGCATCCTGGCTTAACGGGAGCGCCTCGCGCCGTCTGGCGAACGCCCCGCCGCAGCGCGAGGAGGAGCACATAACCTTTACAGCCTCGGCCATTTACGACATGGGAACGCCCAAGCGATGGACAGGCTCGGATCGACAAAACCGCAGCGATATTCGCAAAACGGAAACTGACCGATGAGCCGCCAAAATCCTCTTGTGAGGGACACGAACCAAAGCGGCAAACAGGCAGAACTCGTCAGAACACTGGCTGGGACCGCGGCGCTGCTCTGCGCGGCCGCCGCCTGGCCGCTGGCGGCGCAGTCTCCGGCCACCGAGCTTCCCGGCGCTTCGGCTGCAGAGACACTCGAGATTCCGGCGCCGCCGCCCGGCGCGAACCTGCCCGAGATAGAGCCTGTCATCACCGAAGATGAATTCGAGCAGGCCGTGCCCGAGCTCGGTTCGTCCGAAGATGCCGAGCTAGAGGCGCCACTCGAATCGATCGAGGAGTTTGAGCGGCGGGTGGCCGCGGAACAGGCCGATGCCGAGCCCGCCGACGGGCAGGACGCTCCGCTGGGCCTGCCTGCGCTCGCCGACGGGGACGCAATCGAGGAGATCGGCGACGCGCCCGTCGCCGATGCCGAGCTTGCCGCGCCGCTGCCCCCGCTCGAAAGCTTCCAGGTCGAACCGGTCGAATTCGCCGAGGCCGAGGAGGATGATGTCGAGGACGTTGAGGTCGCCTACAAGGTCGAGGTCAACGGGCTCGAGCAGGCCGACCAGGAGACCGAGACCGATCTGGCAGGCGTTTTCGAAGGCCTTTCCGCACTCGAGGACGGCGACGGGGATGCCGCCAACGTGGCTCAGGTCTCCGCCCGCCTGACCGAGGACAGCGCGCTGATGCAGCGCATTCTGGCCGCGGAGGGCTGGTACGAGGCCAGGGCCAACACGCGGCTCGATTATTCGGCCGAGGAGGGGGAGGAACAGGCGCTCGCCGCGGTGATCGACGTGGTGCCGGGCACGCGCTTCGTCTTCTCCGACATCGTAATCGACGCGCCGCCGGTGGAGCCTGCAGACCTGATCCGCGACAATCTCGCGCTGCAGGTGGGCGAGCCGATTGTCGCGCAGCGGGTGCAAGGGGCGGAGGCGCAGGTCGCCGTCACCCTGCCGCAGCAAGGTTACCCGTTCGTGGAGATCGGCCAGCGCGATATCCTGCTCGATCGCGAGACGGGCGATGGTGTGTACACGCTGCCCATCACGACCGGGCCGCGTTCGGTATTCGGCGACATCCGCACCACTGGCGACCTCGCCTTTTCTGCCGATCATGTCGCGGTTCTCGCCCGATTCGAACGCGGCGAGCTCTACGACAGCCGCAAGGTCGACGATTTGCGTCAGGCACTGGTGGCCACGGGCCTGTTCAACACGGTTTCGGTGCTGCCAGAGCAAAGTGGCGAGGCTGCGGGTGAGGACGCGCAGTACGCCACGTTGCTGGTGGAGCAGGAAGCCGGGCCCGCGCGTACGCTGGCCGGCAGCACGGGTTTCGGCACGGGCCAGGGCTTCCGCGTGGAAGGCAGCTGGACCCATCGCAACCTGTTCCCGCCCGAAGGCGCGCTCATCGTCAACGGCGTCGCGGGCACGCAGGAGCAGGGCGCGGGCGTCACCTTCCGCCGTGCGAATGCCGGCCGACGCGACCGTACTTTCCAGCTTTCGGCCGAGGCGCTGCATTCCAATTACGACGCGTTCGAGGCTTTTACCGGGCGGATCGCCGGCCTGGTCAGCTACAGCTCGACGCCGATCTGGCAGAAGCGTTTCACCTATGCCTATGGCGCGCAGCTCATCGGCACTAACGAGCAGGACTTCAACGCCGTCTCGAACCAGCGCGAGCGGCGCACCTTCTTCATCGCCGGGCTCACCGGCCAGGCCGGGTTCGACACGACCAACGACCTGCTCGATCCGGTCGAGGGCTTCCGCCTCACCGCGCTGGTCGAGCCCGAGGGCTCGCTGGAGGACGGCTTCACGCCCTATGTCCGCGCGCGGCTCGATGGATCGACCTATTACGGCGTGACCGATTCTATCGTGCTCGCTGGCCGCGTGCGATTTGGCACGATCCAAGGCATCGATCGTGCCGACATTGCGCCGTCGCGGCGCTTTTATGCCGGCGGCGGCGGCTCGGTGCGCGGCTTCGGCTACCAGGAGCTCGGGCCCCGTGTGCTCGAGCCCAATCCCGATTATCCCGAAGCCGACGAGGTCGATCCGGACGATGAGGCTGGGGACCTGCCCGACCCGTTCATCTGGCGGCCGATCGGCGGACGCAGCCTGTTCGAGGCGGCGGCCGAGGTGCGGTATCGCTTCGGCAATTTCGGCGTGGTCGGCTTCCTCGATGCCGGGCAGGTCTACGAAGAGACGCTGCCGCAATTCAGCGACGTGCGTTACGGCGTCGGCATTGGTGGGCGCTATTACACCAATTTCGGCCCGATGCGCTTCGATATCGCCATGCCGCTCGGCAGGCGCGAGGGCGAGAGCAGCTTCGCGGTCTATGTCTCGATCGGGCAGGCCTTCTGATGGCGGACGAGCCGGAGACGATGCCGGTCGAGGCTGAGCGCGAGCAAGAGGAGGCGATCGTTCGCGAGCGCCGCCCGCTCTGGCAGCGGATCGCCAAATGGGTGGCCATCGTGCTCCTTGCACTCGTGGTGCTGGTGGGTGCGCTGCTGCTGGGGCTCAACACCGGCCCGGGCAAGCGCTTCATCATCGGCCAGATCGAGGCGTTCGAGTTCGAGAACGGGGTGCAGATCGGCATCGGCCGGATTGACGGCTCGATCTACGGGCAGATGGTGCTGCGCGATCTCGAGCTGTCCGATCCGCAGGGCGTGTTCCTGACCTCGCCCGAGGTCGCGATGGACTGGCAGCCTTTTGCCTACATCAACGGCCATGTCGACATCCGCTCGCTGGCGAGCCCGCTCGTCACGCTCGCGCGGCTGCCCGAGTTCAACGAGACGCCGCCCGACGAACCGCTGCTGCCCGACCTCGATATCGACATCGGCACCATGCGCGTCGCGCGCTTCGTGGCGGCGGCGCCGGTCAGCGGCGAGCGCCGGGTCGCCACCTTGTCCGGCACTGCGCATATCGCCGACGGCCGTGCGCAGGCGCGCTTCGATGCCGGCACGCTTGCCGAGGAGGGTCTCGCCGGCGGGGACCGGCTGGCGCTGGTGCTCGACGCCGTTCCAGAGGACAACCGGCTCGACCTCGATCTTGATCTCGACGCGCCGGGCGATGGCGTCATTGCCGCTATGGCGGGCCTCACCGATCCGCTGCGCGTGCAGATCGCGGGGGAGGGCGACTGGCAGGCCTGGAACGGGCGCCTTGCCGCCAATCTCGGCGGCAGCCAGTTCGCCCGGCTAGACCTCGCCGCGCGCGACGGCACCTTCAGCGTGCGCGGGCCGACGCAGGTCGCGCGATTGTTCGAGGGACCGACGGCGGTGCTGCTCGGTCCGGTGCTCAATGTCGACCTGACCGCCGCGCTTGAGGATCGCCGCGCGAACCTCTCGGGCACGCTGGGCAGCGATGCCTTCCGCCTCAACACCGAAGGGCTGGTCGACTTTTCGGACAACAGCTTCGAGCAGCTGCAGCTTGATTTCGCGCTCACGCAACCTTCGGCCCTGGCGGAGAACCTCAGCGGCCGCGGCATCCGCGCGGTACTGGTGCTCGATGGCGCATTCGCCACGCCAGCGGTGAATTACGCGATCAACGCCGACCAGCTGAACATGAACGACATGGGCCTCGTCGACCTCGCCGCCAGCGGCGATGCGGTGGTCGATGCCGAACGAATCCTCATCCCGGTCGACGCGCGGGTCCGGCGGATCACCGGGTTGGACACGGTGGCCGGCGGTTCGCTCGCCAATGTGCGGCTTGCCGGCGACCTCGCCATCGATGGATCGCGCATCCTGTCGGACAATATGCGGCTCAGCTCGGACCGCATCGATGCCGGGTTGATCCTGCTCGCCGACACTTCCACAGGGCTCTACACCGGCGCCATTGACGGGCGGATTGATGATTACCGCGTTGAGAGCGTAGGCATTTTCAACATCGAGACCGATCTCGATCTCGAAACGACCGCTGGTGGCGGATTCACAATGGGCGGAAGGGTGCGCACGCGCTCGACGCAATTGTTCAATGACGGCGTGCGCGATTTCCTCGGCGGCAACGCAGTGGCGGCAACGGACGTGGCCTACGGGCCCGACGGCGTGTTCCGCTTCCGCAATCTCGAACTGAGCGCGCCGGCCGTGCGCATCACCGGCGGCAGCGGGTCGTACTCGCCCGATGGCCGGATCAGCCTCGTCGCCGATGGCACGACCGATGCCTATGGCCGCGTGGGCGTGCGCGTGGCGGGCACGATTAGCGACCCCAATGCCATCGTCACCGCCGAACGCCCGAATTTCGGCATCGGCCTGGCGAATTTGCGTGCCGAGGTGAACGGCGCCCCCAATGGCTACCGGCTCAATGCCACGGCCGATACCGATTACGGGCCCCTGCGCGCCGATGTCGTGCTCGGCATGGGAGAACAGCTGACGATCGACATCGCTGATTCGGACTTTGCCGGGATCGGCTTCACCGGCTCGCTGCGCCAGACGGCGGCGGGGCCCTTTGCGGGGCGGCTCGACGCAAATGGGCGGGGCCTTTCCGGCATCGTGCGCCTCGATGCGCGCGGGGCATATCAGGAAGCGCTCCTCAATCTGCGCGCGCAGGGCACGACGCTGCCGGGGCCTGCCAATCTCACGATCGGCTCCGCCATCGTGGACGCGCGCATCGTCCTCTATGATCAGCCCTACGTGGTTGCGAATGTCGATCTTGCGCAGACGACCTTGGGCGGCTTGAACCTCAACGCTGCCAAGGCCGAGATAAATTACCGCAATGGCAGCGGGCGCGCGCGCGTGCTCGCCGAGGGCGTGAGCGGCGTGCCCTTCCGCGTGGCCGCCAATGCCGAACTGCAACCCGATCTCTGGCGCGCCGCGCTGACCGGTCGCGTGCGCGGGATCGATTTCCGCACGACGAGCCCGGCGCGCATCGTTCCGGGCGATGGCACGTATGAATTGCTGCCGACACGGATCGATTTCGGCCAAGGCAATATCCGCCTCGCCGGCAGCTATGGCGAAGGTCTCGAGATCCAGAGCAGGCTGGATGCGCTCGACCTCTCCATCATCGACGCCTTCATGCCTGGTATCGGCATCAATGGTCGGGCGACCGGCAGCCTCGACTTCGCACAGGCCGATGCCGCCGCGTTCCCGCGCGCCGATGCCAGGCTGCGGATCGCCGATTTCAGCCGCACCACCGCGGCATCGGTCAGCCAGCCCATCGACATCAACTTCGTGGGCAAGCTGCTGCCTGGTGGCGGAGAGGCGCGGGCCGTTATGCGGCGGCCCGGCAGCGTGATCGGCCGGATGGTCGCCTCGCTGAGCCCGCTTCCGCCCGGTACCGGCACCTGGAGCGAACGCCTGCTGTCCGCGCCGTTATCCGGCGGCATCCGCTATAACGGTCCTGCCGATACGCTGTTCTCCTTCGCAGGCCAGCCCGACCAGCGGCTCTCGGGCGCGATCGGCGTGGCGGCCGATTTCTCGGGCCGAATGCAGCAGCCCCAGCTCGCCGGCATCATCCGCGCCAACAGCCTGACATATGTGAACCAGGTTTACGGCACGCGCCTGACTAACATGGCGCTGTCCGCGCGGTTCAGCGGCGAGCGGCTCGAGGTCGAGCGCCTCACCGCCAATGCCGGGGACGGAACGCTGAGCGCGCAGGGCTTCGTCAGCCTCGCGGCGAACAGCGGTTACCCGATGAACCTCGAAGTCGCGCTCAATGAGGCGCAACTGGCCCAGAGCGATGCGCTGGCGGCCGAGGCGACCGGACAGCTTCGGCTGACCAAGGCCGCGGGACAGACGGCGCTGCTCTCGGGCAACATCACGCTGCCTGAAACCCGCTACGAGATCATCCGTCAGGGTGCTGCTGAGCTGCCCGAACTTACCGGCGTGCGCTTCAAGCCCCAGCGCGGGCCGCGGCGCGTCACCGGCGACGAGCCCGCCGAGCCGGAGCCAGGCGTGTTCGGCCTCATCCGTCTCGACGTGGCGCTCACCGCGCCCGAGCGGCTGTATGTTTCGGGCATGGGGCTCGAATCCGAATGGAGCGCCGACCTCAACCTGTCAGGCACCAGCGCCGCGCCCCGGGTCTCCGGGGAGGTCGAACTGGTGCGCGGCACGCTTGGCTTCGCCGGCCGCTCCTTCGATCTCACCGAAGGCGATGTCGCATTCACCGGGGGCAGCATGATCGATCCCACGATCAACCTTGTCGCCACCGAGGAGATCGAAGACGTCACGGTCAATGTAGAGGTGACGGGCCGTGCGATGGACCCGCAGATCGCCTTCTCCAGCGTGCCCGGCCTGCCGCAGGACGAGATTGTCTCGCGCATCCTGTTCGGCAGCTCCATCGGCAATCTGTCCACCATCCAGGCCGTGCAGCTGGCGGCCTCGCTCAACTCGCTGCGCGGCTCGGGTGGCGGGCTCAATCCGCTGGGCAAGCTGCGCTCCGCAACGGGCGTCGACCGGCTGCGCATCCTGGGCTCCGACGACACGACCGGCCGTGGTACGGCGCTGGCGGCCGGGCAGTACCTGACCGATGACATCTACGTCGAGTTCATCACCGACGCGAAGGGCTTCACCGCCACGCAGCTCGAGATCAGCCTGACGCCAGCGCTCTCCATCCTGAGCCAGGCGGGCGGCTCTGGCACCACCAATGTCAACGTGCGCTATCGCAAGGACTATTGATGCGGCGTCTCACAGCGGCCGCGTTGCTCCTGTGCGCAGCCTGCGGCGAAGAGCCTGATTTCGACGAGCGCTACGAGCAGGCGCAGGAGAAGATCGGCACGAAGGCCCGCGCGATCGATGCCGAGCTTCGCAAGTCAGGTGAGATGCCGGATCCGCGGCCCGTCATGCCCGAGAAGAATAACGGCGCCATCGCGACACAGCCGGCCGAGTCATGAGGACAGGTTTGCGGCTCAGGGGCGTCCCCTGCGCTGCTGCGGCCCGGGAACTGCGCTAAGTCGTAGAAAAGCTGTCGGGGACGAGGGCGAAAGGACCTGTGAGCCGCCGCACGGCACCAAATCGTCTTGCTGGAAGAGCTGAGCCGGTAATCGGCGACCCGATCGCCTGCTATGCGGCGAGCAGCATAGCAGGCTCGCGCTGCGGGCGAAACGGGCCAGAAAAGCAGGCTGTTCCCTAGGCTGAGCGCATCATTCTTGCTGCCCCCAATGCTCGGCCAGCTGGCGAAAGCATCAGGTCCCTGCAAGGAAACGCATGGTGCCCAGGGGCGGAGTCGAACCACCGACACGACGATTTTCAGTCGTCTGCTCTACCACTGAGCTACCCGGGCATCGCTGCGGCGACGATCCTGGCTTGAAGCCACTGGACCGGCGAGCGATTGGAAGCGCGCCTATGGCGGAGCAAAACGTGCTTTGCAAGGGGCTGAATCACGGCTCGCGCGACAAATCTTCTTCCGTCGCCGGCGGTCCTGGTACGGAATAGCCATCGTTGAACCAGCGCGCGAGATCGCGATCGCGGCATCGGGGTGAACAGAACGGCGTAAAGGGCTCGGTCTGCGACTTGCGGCAGATCGGACAGGCGCGGGCGGCGGGCTTGTAAGTCATTGCCCGACTAGCTGGGCTTGCGGTGCCTCGATCGCAAGGGTGGGTTCTGCGCGCAAGCGCAGCTCCCGGCCTGTCCGGCGGCGCAGTTCGGCGAGCCATTCAGGGGTAAGATACGGCATGAGCGCAGGGTGGCCGGCGAGCGCGATTACACCTGCGCCCTCGAGCATCTCGGCCCGTCGCAGCAGCAGCCGTGCGGCCGATGCAGCGCGCGCGTGACTCGCGCGATGGAGGATGGAAGGGCGCTCGAGCCGGGCGACCAGCTGGACGAAGCCGAAGCCGTTCATCGCCGTGCGCTCGTGCGGCCAGCCAGCCAGTGCGCGAGCGAGCGCCTCGTCGACCGCGCGCCGGTCAGTTTTCTGGGAGAGGGTGGGGAAGTCCACGCCGATCGACCCGCTAATGCCCAGCCGGAACACAGCACGCGCGATTGGCTCACAGGCGGCGAGCGCGAGGGCGCGCGGCGCGGCGTCGCCATCCACGTCGATGAGCGTCATGGCCGGCGTGGGGCTGAGCAACAGCGTGCCCCCGGCGAAGGCAATCTCGCCGGCGAAGGCGTCGGCCAGCAATTCGTCCCAGTCGCCTGCGGGGAAACGGCGCACCGGGCGAACCTCGTGGCCCGCATCGGCGAGGCTCTCCGCCAATGTGGGGGCGAGGCGCGGCGGCGCATCGGTGGGGCGGGCGTGGGCGAGCTTGAAACGACCTTGTTCGGCCATGGCCATCCGGGTGATCACGAGCCGGATTTTTGCACCTTGGCTGGTGCCCGGGGGCAGCCCGTCGACTAGAGCGCGGCTGCCATCGGTAAACTGTGCCGTCCCCCGCGCACTGCCGCGGGCGCGGGACACAAGTCGCGCCTCTGCGACCGTGCCTGCGATGAGCTCGCCGGGCCACGCGAGGCGCGCTTCGGCAATCTCGCCGTTCTCGAGGCGGACGGCGCGGGTCTCACCGATCCCCTCCTCAACGTACCAGATCATCGAAGCGGGTCAGTCAAGCGGAAGGCCGGCTGCCTTGAGAAGTGCGCGCGTTTCGAACAGCGGCAGCCCGACAATGCCGCTGTGGCTGCCCTCGATCCAGGCGATGAGGCCAGCGGCGCGCCCCTGGATGGCGTAGCCGCCTGCCTTCCCGACCCCTTCGCCGCTGGCTGCGTAGGCGCGGATTTCCTCATCCGCCAAGCGTTTGAAGCGAACCTGCGATACCGCCAGCCGGGTGCGAAGCCGCCGCTCGGTGTCGATCACTGCCACAGCTGCGAATACACGGTGGCGACGGCCGGACAGCAGGCTCAGGAAGCGTGTCACATCCGCCTCGTCCGCCGCTTGCGGGAGGATCCGCCGGCCCGCCGCCACCGTGGTGTCACCGGCGAGCACGATCTCGCTTGGCCCGGGGGCGATGGCCTGCGCCTTTTCCACCGCCATGCGCTCGGCATAGAAACGCGGCAGCTCGCCTTTCCGCGGCTCTTCGTCGATGTCAGGGGATTGCACGCGGTCGGGTACCAGGCCGATCTGCGCCAACAGCTCGCGGCGCCGGGGGCTGGAGCTGGCCAGCAGAAGGCGCGGTGGAGCGTCAGTCATGCGCGGCTCTGCGCCCGCGCGGTCTATTGCGGTCCAGGGCCGCCCCGGCCGGGCATGAAGCGGTAGGTGATACGCGCCTTGGTGAGGTCGTATGGCGTCATTTCGCACAGCACCTCATCGCCCACCAGCACGCGGATGCGGTTCTTGCGCATGCGCCCAGCCGTGTGACCCAGAACCTCATGACCGTTTTCGAGCTCCACCCTGAACATCGCATTGGGCAGCAACTCGACCACCCGACCACGCATCTCGAGGAGTTCTTCTTTCGCCATGAAGGTCCTTATTCGATATCCGTTGAATTGTTCCCGGCCGGCCGCTTAGCGGTGGCCTCGGCAAAAGGGAAGCCTCGGCGCCACAGGGCACCCTGCGAACGCCGTATTAACTTGCGACATTTTATTACCTCGGTTTCGTTGCACCCCGCCGCATCGCAGAACATAGCCCCGGGCAGGGGGGGCGCGATCAATTTTCGAGGATTCAATCTTGCGTATAGCCCTTTGTGTCAGCCTGACCGCCCTTGCCATTGCCTCCGCTTCGGCGCCGAACCGCGCTTTGGCGCAGGATGCGCCTGCCGTGAGCCAAACTGGCGACGAAGGAGTCCCGACGACCGACCCCTCCGAGCCAGATCCGATGGTTACGGGGGATACGATTGTCGTGTTCGGCACCAGGTTGCTCGGCCAGGTCGACGCGCCGCAGCCGCCGCTGCTCGAGCTTGGTACCGAAGACATTGCCGCTTACGGCGCGGGCTCGATTGCCGAGCTGCTCGAGGCGCTGGCCCCGCAGGTGAGTTCAGGCCGCGGGCGCGGCGGCGGACAGCCAGTGATCCTCGTTAATGGCCTGAGGATTTCCTCCTTCCGGGAGCTTCGTAGCTATCCGCCCGAGGCTATTGAGAAGGTGGAGGTTTTTGCCGAAGAAGTGGCGCAGCGCTACGGCTACTCGCCCGATCAGCGTGTGGTCAACTTCATCCTTAAGGACAATTTCTCCAGCCGCGAGCTCGAGGCGGAATTCTCGCAGCCCTGGGATGGCGGATATTCTAGCCAGGAGTTGGAGGGCACTTACCTGGTGATCGACGGACCGTCCCGGCTGAACTTCAACCTTCAATGGAACAATGCAAGCACGCTGACCGAGGCCGAGCGCGGCGTGGTGCAATCCAACCCGCCGAGCCTTGCGACGGACCCGGACCCTGCGGCCTACCGCAGCCTGGTGGCCGATTCGGCTGGCCTGGAAGCAACCGCCAACTGGACTACGCGGTTGGGCGAGGCGGGTAATTCGCTCAGCGTGAACGGCACCTTCGAGCGCAGTGATACGCTGCGATTGCAGGGATTGGATACGGTGCTGTTGACCGGTCCCGATCCTGCCGGCCGCGGCGTGCTGCGCAGCCTCAATGCCGACGATCCGCTGCTTGTGGACAACCGGAGCGAGACCTATTCGCTAGGCACCACGCTCAATTTCAACCTCGGCGAGTGGGAGCTGACCGGCACGGGCGATGGCAGCCACGTGACCTCGCGCAGCATTATCGAGCGGCGTCTCGATCTCACCGGCCTCCAAGCCGCAGCCGCAGCGGGCACGCTGCCACTCGACGCCGATCTCGGTACCTTCGCCGATGCCGGTTACGACCAGGCGCGCACGACCAGCGACAGCGCTGCCGCGCTGCTCACCGCACGCAGTCACCCTATCTACCTTCCGGCGGGCGATGTTTCGGTAACGCTCGATGCCGGGTTCGATTGGGACCGCATCAAGAGCGAGGACACGCGCAATCCCGGTCTTGAGACCGAGCTCACGCGCGGCGACCTGACAGCGGGCGTCAATCTCGGCATTCCGCTGACCAGCCGGGACGCCGACGTGCTGGGCGCGATTGGCGACGTCAACCTGAACCTGGCGGCGGGAATCGATCACCTCTCCGACTTCGGCACGCTATACGATTGGTCGGCGGGCATCACTTGGGGCCTGACCGATCGGCTCAGCTTAACTGCCACGTATATCAATCGTGACAGCGCGCCGACATTGAGCCAGCTCGGCAATCCCGAGATCGCCACGCCCAACGTGCAGGCGTTCGATTTCGTCAACAATGAGACCGCGCTCGTCACCGTGGTGACCGGCGGCAACCAGCTGCTGCCGGTGCAGAGCCAGAGCGATTGGAAGCTTGGCTTTGTCTGGGAATTGCCGATCCTTGAGCGCTCCAACCTTTCGGTCGACTACATCCGCAACCATTCGGAGGACGTGGCGGCGAGCTTCCCGGTCCTCACGCCAGAGGTCGAGGCTGCTTACCCCGACCGCGTGCTGCGCGATGCCGCAGGGCGATTGTATCAGATAGACCAACGTCCGGTGAGCTTCGCCGAGCAGGACCTCGAGCGCCTGCAATTCGGCCTCAACCTATCGGGTCAAATCGGCTCGAGCGAAGAGCAGGGCAGCGCAGCGCGCGGTGGACCGGGCGGGTTCGGCGCAGGCGGTGTCAGCGGCTCGGGCCGGCGCGGTGGCGGAGGGGGGCAGGGTGCCGGCGGAGCGGGGCAGAGCGTTCGCGGCACTGGCGATCCTGCGCGCTTCGCGGCGATGCGCGAAGTGCTGTGCGGCGAAGGCGGATCCGATGTCGCGCTGCGCCTGGCGCGCGGAGAGACCGTGACCACGGCCGACGGCCAAGCGGTGACGCTGCCGGCCATGATGCTCGAGCGGCTGCGCGCCAACGGCGACCCCGACCCGCAGCAGGTCGAGCAGATGCGCCAGCGCGTTTGCAGCAATGAGGCCTCGCCGGGTGGACCCGGAGCGCCGGGAGGAGCCGGCCAAGCTGGTATCGCAGGCGGACCGGCCCCAGCCGGCGCACCCGGCGGCGGCGGCGGCGGCAGGGCCGGCGCCGGACCGGGCCCCGGTGGCGCTGGACCGGGCACTCCCGGCGGCAGCGGCGGCGGCCGGTGGTTCGTCAACCTGCAATACACGCTCGACCTGCAGAACGAGGTTCTGGTCGCGCCGGGCGGCCCATTGCTCGACCTGCTCGATGGCGCTGCGCTGACCGACGCCGGGCAGCCGCGCCATTCGGCGAGCGTACGCCTGGGCGTGTTCTACAAAGGCTTCGGCAGTTTCGTCAGCGGCACCTATACCGGCTCCTCGCGCATTGATGGCACGGGCCTGCCCGGCAGCACCGATTTGTCCTTCGGGGACCTGGCGACGCTCGACATCCGCACGTTCGTCGATCTCGGCCAGCAGCAGAGCATCGTCGATGCGGTGCCGTTCTTCGAAAGCACGCGGGTGAGCTTCGGCATCGACAACATTTTCGATGCGCGCCAGCGGGTGACCGATTCAGCAGGCGAGGAGCCGCTGCGCTACCAGCCCTTCCTGATCGACCCCGTGGGCCGCAGTTTCGAGATCGAGTTCCGCAAATTGTTCTGACGGGCAGCGCATTTGCCGGCGGCGGGGGCGTTCAGCCATGCCCCCGCTCGCCGGAACAGCGGGGCAGCCGATAAGAGGCCTTTGCCGTGGGCGCATTCAGGCCCTATCTGCCTTGCATGAGCCGCACGCCCGCCGGATCGCCGTCTGACCCAAGAGGATCCGAGCGCTTCAACGAGGAGCGCGCGACCTACACGATCAGTTCGGCGCAGCCTGATCTCGAGGTGGGTGTGGCCGCGATCCGTGACACGGTGCGCACGCTCAAGCCCAAGCCCGGCGTCTACCGCATGCTCGATACGCGCGGCGACGTGCTGTACGTCGGCAAGGCGCGCTCGCTGAAGGCACGGGTGGCCAATTACACGCAGGTCAAGGCGCTCTCCGGCCGCTTGCAGCGCATGGTGTCGCAGACGCGCAGCATGGAGATCGTCACCACCAATTCGGAAGCTGAGGCGCTGCTGCTCGAAGCGCAGTTCATCAAGCGGTTCCGCCCGCCGTTCAATGTCCTGCTGCGCGACGACAAGAGCTTCCCGTTCATCCTGCTGCGCGCCGGGCATGACTTTCCGCGCATCACCAAGCATCGCGGCGCGCGAAAAGCAGCGGGCGATTATTACGGGCCCTTCGCCAGCGCGGGCAGTGTGAACACCACGATCAATGCGCTTCAGAAGCTGTTCCTGCTGCGCTCGTGCACCGACAGCTTTTTCGCCCGGCGCGATCGGCCGTGCCTGCTCTACCAGATCAAGCGCTGCTCGGCCCCGTGCACCGGGCGGATCGACAAAGCCGGTTATGAAGAGCTGATCGGGGAAGCGAAAGACTTCCTTGGCGGCAAATCGGGCGCGGTGCAGGCCAAGATCGAGACCCAGATGGCCGAGGCTGCGGAAGAGCTCGATTTCGAGCGCGCCGCCATGCTGCGCGACCGGCTGCGCGCGGCCACCTTCATCCAGGGTTCGCAGGCCATCAATGCCAGTGGCGTGGGTGATGCCGACGTGTTCGCGCTGGCGGCCAAGGGTGGGCAGATCGGCATCCAGGGCTTCTTCATCCGCGGCGGGCAGAATTGGGGGCACCGCGCCTTCTTCCCCACGCACACGCAGGATCTGGAGAAGGAGGACGTGCTGGCGAACGTGCTCGCGCAATTCTACGAGGAAGTGCCACCTCCGCCCACCATCCTGATCGACCGGGACCTGCCCGAGCGTGAACTGCTCGAACAAGCACTGGGCGAGCTCGCGGGGCGAAAGGTCGGGATATCCATTCCCCAGCGCGGCGACCGGCGCCGGCTGCTGGAGCAGGCCAAGCGCAACGCCACCGAGGCGCTCGACCGCCGCCTGGCCGAGAGCGGCACGCAGGCCAGGATCATGCGCGAGCTGACCGAATTCCTCGAACTGTCCGAAGTGCCTGCGCGCATTGAGGTTTACGACAACAGCCACATCCAGGGCACCAAGGCGGTGGGTGCCATGGTGGTGGCGGGCCCCGAGGGCTTCCTCAAGAACCAGTACCGTAAGTTCAACATCAAGAGCGCGCAGACCAATGACGATTTCGCCATGATGCGCGAGGTCATGCACCGCCGCTTCTCCCGCGCCATGGAGGAGGACCCCGATCGCGAAAGCGGGCTGTGGCCGGGCCTGGTCCTGATCGACGGGGGCAAGGGGCAGATGTCCTCCGTGCGCGACACGCTCGAGGAGCTGGGCATCGAGGAAGTGCCGCTGGTGGCCATTGCCAAGGGCCCGCATCATGGGCGCGAGGGGCGCGAGGTGTTCCATTTTCCTGACGGGCGCGAGAAGATGCTGCCGGTGAACTCGCCGCTGCTGTTCTACCTCCAGCGCCTGCGGGACGAGGTCCATCGCTTCGCCATCGGCGCGCACCGGGCCAAGCGCAGCCGGGCGATCAGCGCCTCGCCGCTCGACGAGATCCCCGGCATCGGCCCAGCCAGGAAGCGCGCGCTGCTGCTGCATTTCGGCACCGCGGGCAAGGTGCGCGCTGCCGCGCTCGACGATCTCAAGCGCGTGCCCGGCGTGAGCGAGGCGGTGGCGCAGCAGATCTACGATTTCTACCACGCGGGGAGTTAGGCAATCGTGCGGCGCCGCCTTTGCACCAGGCTGATCGCCGCGGAATGGTGGATCTGGGACACGCGGCGCCTCATCGCCGCGGCACGCGAGCTGCCGGTGGAGGAAATCTCGCTGGGCCATATCGCCGAGCTGGACGAGGAATTCTGGTTCGGTCACGAAAGCGACAGCCCGACCTGCCGCGAGATTGCCGAACATGCGGCGGCCATTGCTGCAGCCGACCTTGCAGCCCCCATCCTGCTATCGCCTGACGGGCGCGTGCTCGACGGCATGCATCGGGTCTGCCGCGCCTGGATCGACGGCGTGACGAGCCTGCCCGCCAAGCGCTTCCGCTTCCTGCCGCCGCCCGACTACCGCGGCGCGGAAGCCGAGAGAGTTCTTTCGCGCGAGGCCTAGGCGGCGGGCTTCGGCGTCACCGCGCGCAACATGCCTTCCTGCGCTACGCTCGCCACCAGCCGACCGTCCCGGGTGAAGATCTGCCCCCGTCCGAAGCCACGCGCGAGGCCCGACCAGGGGCTCTCGGTGACATAAAGCATCCAGTCGTCGGCGCGGAACTCGCCATGGAACCAGATGGCATGATCGAGGCTGGCCGCCTTCACCTGCCCCAGATGGAAGCTGAGCCCGTGCGGCTGGAGCGCGGTGGAGAGCAGCTGGAAATCGGTGACATAGGCGAGCACCGCGCGATGGATCGCCCAGTCCTCGGGCAACGAGGCCACCGTGCGGAACCACACATGCGCGCAAGGCTCGCGCTTTTGCGGATCGAGCCAATCGCGCGGTTCGATCGAGCGGAAGTCGAACGGGCGTGAGCGCATCAGCAGCTCGCGGATCGGCCCTTCCGGCAGGTGGCGCGCGGTCTCGAGGCGGATTTCATGGTCGGGCCGCAGGTCCTCGGGCGGGGGCACGTCGGGCATCCGCGGCATCTGGTGCGCAGGCCCTTCCTGCGGCTTCTGGAACGAGGCGATGAGATTGAGGATCGGCTCGCCCTGTTGACTGGCCACCACCCGCCGGTTGGAAAAGCTGCGTCCGTCCAGATCGCGCTTGACGCGAAATTCGATGGGCAGGTCGTCGGTGCCGCTGCGCAGGAAGTAAGCGTGCAGCGAATGCGTGTGGCGGTCGGGATCGACGGTGCGCCGGGCGGCGCCGAGCGCCTGGGCGATGGCCTGCCCGCCGAACACGCGGCCGAGCCCCTCGGGCTTTCGGCGGCCGATGAACCGGTCTCCGCCACGCGGTTCCAGATCCAGCAACAGGACCAGATCGGCGACCAGCTGCTCGGGCGTCGGAGTAGAAATGACCTTATCTGTCATTGCGGGCCCCATGCGCGGCGTTGCAGCGCCAGTCAATCAGGCGCACCACTACCACGGCGGCCCACACGCATATTCCCTCGGCGCTGTTGCAGCACGGCAACCGGCTGCCCCAGCACTCTCTCACTCCGCCAAAGCGGCGAGCAGCAGCAGCGCCGTGCGGGTCAGCCGTGCCAGTCAGCCGTGCCGGTAGCCCAGGCCCTCCTCGTTCACGATGGGCTCGCCGTCGAGGAACAGGGGCGCGAAGCCGCGCGGCTCCACGGTGCCGATGCGGGTGGCGGGCACGGGCGGCGCCACCTCGGCGGGGAGGGTGAACAGCAATTCGTAGTCGTCGCCCCAGGTCAGTGCCGCGAGTCGGCGATCCTCGGGCGCGGCGATGGGCACCGCCGGGCCCTCGATCGCCAGAGAAGTTCCGCTCGCCTCGGCCAGGCGCCAGGCATCCAGCAGCAGGCCGTCGGAAATATCCATCATCGCGGTGACCAGCGGGGCGAGGGCCACGCCTTCCTCGATCCGTGGCAGAGGGCGGCGAAAGGCGGCGCTGTCCGCCCCGGTCGAGTCGCGCAGGGCCTCGAAGCCCAGCATCGCCGCGCCGAGCGTGCCGGTGACATAGAGCGCGTCGCCGTTCCGCGCACCGGCGCGCGAGGGGACCGGCCGGTGCGCGGCGCGGCCGATGGCGGTGAGGCCCAGCGCGCGAGGCGGGCCGCCTGAAACCGTATCCCCGCCGAGCAGCGGAACATTATATCGCGCCAGCACCTCTGCCAGCCCGAGAAGAAAGCGCTCATCATCCGCGCCCAGCATGTACCCGAGCAGCACACCCAGCGGACGAGCGCCCTTGGCCGCCAGGTCGCTGAGGTTGCAGGCGACAAGCTTCCAGGCGACGTCGGCCGGGTCCTGGCCGGGCAGGAAATGCACGCCTTCCACCATCATGTCATGCGTGAGGACCAGCGCCTGCGGACCATCCGCCAAGCCAAGCTCCAGCACTGCGGCATCGTCGGCCAGCCTGCGCGCGGCCGGGTCCCCGGCGAACATGCGCAAAGCATCGATGAAGGCGCGCTCGCCTTTCATGCACGCGTCGCATTATGATGATTGGAAGGGGTCCGCATTGCCCCCGGTACCGAGGAAATTATCATGTTTCGCACGCTCGCTTTGGTCCTGCCGCTCGCCGCCGTCGCACTACCTGCCGGCGCCTGGGGGCCGATCGGACACCGGGTAAGCGCCGATCTTGCCGCACGCAACATCAGCGGACACACGCGGGCGCAGGTCGAACTGATCCTGGGCAGGCGCACGCTGGCCGAAGTTTCGACCATGCCTGACGAGCAGCGGCAGAACCCCGACCCGTTCTGGCAAAGCGCGGGGCCTTACCATTACATCACGCTGCCGCGCGGGCGGACGATCGCGCAGATCGAGCACCCGCCGCAGGGCGATGCACTGACCGCGCTCGAAACCTTCGCAGCCACTTTGCGCGATCCGTCAGCAGCGCCGCTGGACAAGGAGCGCGCGCTCGCCTTCATCGTCCACCTCGTCGCCGACGTGCATCTCCCGGTGCATGTCGGGGACGAGGTGCATAGCGGCGGCGGCGGCGTAGAAGTGTCCTGGTTCGGCGAGCCGCAGAACCTGCACTGGGTGTGGGACGAGGGGCTGGTGAACCAACCAAAGCTCAGTTCGAGCGAATATGCAGAGCGGCTTTCCACCCGCGCCGCGCCCGCCGAAGTGCTCGCCTGGTGGCAGCCCGATCCGCGGATATGGATGCAGGAGAGCGCCGATCTGCGCGCCCGCGTCTATGCCGAGGCGGACACGGCTGCCGGGCCGCTGCAGCTGAGCTATCAATATGTCTACGACTGGACGCCGGTCATGGAGCGGCGCCTTCAGCAATCGGGCTACCGCGCCGCCGCTTATCTCGACTGGGTGTTCGCCGGATTGCCTGCGCCGGGCTGAGATCCCGCCTCAGCGCACCGCCTTCGCCACGGCGTCGAGGATGCCGTTGACGAACTTGGCCTCGCGCTCGTCAAAGAAGGCGTGCGCCACGTCGACATATTCGCTGATCACGCTGGCGACCGGCACATCGGGCCGCGCCAGCAACTCATAGGCTCCGGCGCGCAAAATCTGCAGCATCGTGCGATCGAGCCGGGTGAGCGACCAGCCGGCCGCCAGCCGCTCGGTCAGCAGCGTGTCGATCTCCTCGCGCCGCGCGATCGCCCCTTGCACGACATCGTCGAAGAAGGCGGTTTCGGCATCCGCATATTGCGTCTCCTCGATCTCCCGGCCGAGGCGGTGCTGGTGGAACTCGTCGAGCAGGCGCGCGGTGGGCGTCTGCTCCATGTGATGCTGGTAGAGCGCCTGCACCGCGGCGAGCCGCGCGGCCGAGCGCGCGGTGGAGCGATTGGGGGACCGTGCCGCCATCTACTTGAGCCGCAGCGCGACCGAGCGGGCATGCGCGGGCAGGCCCTCCAGCTCGGCCAGTGTGATTGCCGCGGGGCCGATCGCCCCCAGCGCGGCGCGATCGACGGAGATGAAGCTCGTGCGTTTCATGAAATCAAGCACCGAAAGGCCGCTGGCGAAGCGCGCGCGGCGCCCCGTCGGCAGCACATGGTTGGGACCGGCGACGTAATCGCCGACGGCTTCCGGGGTGAGCCGGCCGAGGAACACGCTGCCGGCATGGCGGATTTTGGCGAACAGTGGCTCGGGATCGTCGACCGCCAGCTCGACATGTTCGGCGGCAAGGCGATTGGCGAGCGCCGGCGCCTCTGCCAGGAGATCGGCAACCGTGATGATCACGCCGTGCTCGTTCCAGCTCGCCCGTGCCGTCTGGCCGGTGGCGAGCGTGGCGATCTGCAGGTCCACCGCATCTTCCACCTGTTCGCCGAAGACCGCATCGTCGGTGATGAGGATGGATTGCGAGCTCGGATCGTGCTCGGCCTGGCTCAGCAGGTCGGCGGCAATCCAGTCCGGATCGGACTTGTTGTCCGAAATGACCAGGATCTCGCTCGGCCCCGCCACCATGTCGATGCCGACGACACCATAGAGCTGGCGCTTGGCCTCCGCGACCCAGGCATTGCCGGGGCCGGTGACCACGTCCACCGCAGCGATCCGTCCGGTGCCATAGGCCAGCGCGCCGATCGCCTGCGCTCCCCCAACGCGCCAGATCTCGTCGACGCCGGCGATATGCGCGGCGGCCAGCACCAGCGCATTGACCTGGCCGCCCGGCGTGGGCGTCGCCACCACCAGCCGCGCCACCCCGGCCACACGGGCAGGGATGGCGTTCATCAGCAAAGACGATGGATAGGCCGCGCGCCCGCCCGGGACATAGAGCCCCGCCGCATCTAGCGGGCTCCAGCGTGCGCCGAGCCGCGCCCCGGCTTCGTCGATATAATCACGATCCTGCGGCAGCTGTGCCTCGTGGTAGGCCGTGATCCGGTCAGCGGCCAGCTGCAAGGCCTCGCGCGCAGACGGATCGAGCCGGTCGAACGCATCCGCGCATTGCTCGGGGCTGATGCGCCAATCGGCCTCGCTGGTGAGTGCGTGCTTGTCGAAGCGCTGCGTGTATTCAGCGAGCGCCTCGTCGCCGCGCTGCCGCACTTCGGACAAAATGCCCTGCACCCCGCGCGCGACGTTGTCCTCGCTTTCGCGCCGGTCGTTGACGATGCGGGCGAAGCGCTGCTCGAAGTCGGGATCGGTGGTGGATAGCCGCTGCATCAGGCCGCCCGCCGCTCGGCATTGCGGCGGAAGCGATCGACCAGGTCGGCAACGCGGGCATCGGTCTTGAGCGCCGCGCGATTGACGATGAGCCGCGCGGAGACGCGGCAGATCACGTCCTTCTCGACCAGCCCGTTCTCCACCAGCGTGCGGCCGGTGGAGACCAGATCGACGATCCGGCCGGACAGGCCGAGCGTGGGCGCCAGTTCCATCGCCCCGTTCAGCTTCACGCACTCGGCCTGGATCCCCTGCCGCTCGAACCAGCGGCTGGTGATGTTGGGATATTTGGTCGCAACACGGTAATGGCTGGCATTGCCCGGATTGTACGATACCCCATCGGCCGGTTCGGCGACCGACAGGCGGCAATGGCCGATAGCGAGGTCTACCGGCGCGTAGAGCTCGGAATAATCGAACTCCTCGATGACGTCCGAGCCCACGATCCCTGCCTGCGCCGCGCCGAAGGCCACGAAGGTGGCGACATCGAAGGCGCGCACGCGGATGATCCGCCCCTCAACGTTTCCCGGGCCGCCAGCGGTGGCGAAGGCCAGCGAGCGCTCGGCCTTGTCGTGGAAGGCGGGCTCGGGCACGAGGCCCGCACGCGCCATGACGGGCAGCGCCTCGGCAAGGATGCGCCCCTTGGGAACGGCGAAAGTCAGTATCCGGTTGTCAGCTTGGGTCATAAGCGAGCGCGCATGTAGGGCCCGATGGCGCAAAGGGCAAACCCCGCGAACGGTGCAGGGGTATGAGGTGAGGGAAGCGAGCATATGGCTCAGACACAAGGCGCGGTGCAGGCGGGCGGCGCAGTGATGGACATCGCCGATGTGCGCGAGGCGATCGCCTGGCAGGCCGAGCACGCCGCCAATTCAGGCGCCCCGAGCACCGCGCGGGTAGTCCGGGCCGAGCTGGCTATCCTGGAAACCGATACCGCACTCGCGCGCCGGATGACGAACTGGGCAGGCCTTACTTTGCGCGATGCCATGCCGCTGCGCGTATCGGCGGGCCTGCACCACCTGGTGCTGACCGGCGAGGACACGCGGCTGGAAAAGGTCTATGCCGGGCTCACCACCGATCAGGATGCGGTGGACGCGATCGTCGCGGACATGGCGAGCAGGTACGATGCGCGGCTGCTGCCCTGGCTCGACGGGCCGCCCCAGACCAACGAAGCCGGCCGCTCGGCCAGCATCATGGCTGGGCTTCTGTGGCTTTCGGGCCGACGTGGCGCGGATCTGGGCCCGCGCTTCGCCATGTACGAGATCGGGGCCAGTGCCGGCATCAACACCATGATGGCGCGCTATCGATACGATCTTGGCGGCGTGGAAGTAGGCCCCAGCCTGTCGCGCATGAAAATCACGCCCGAATGGCGCGGTGATCCGCCGCCCGGCAACCCTGTCGAGATCGTCTCGATAAGCGGGTGCGACATCCATCCGGTGGACCTCGCCGATCCGGAGCAGGCCCTGCGGCTCAAGGCCTATATCTGGCCCGATGCGCGCGAGCGCATGGCGCGCATGGACGCCGCCATTGCGCTCGCCGGCATGGCTCCGCCCGATCTGGTCCAGCAGGACGCCGCCGATTTCGTGCGCGACATGCTGGCCGAACCGCAGGACGCCGGCGTGACCCGCACGCTCTACCACACCGTCATGTGGCAATACCTGCCCGATCCTACTCGGGAGGCGATCATCGGGATGATGGAGGAGGCCGGCACGCAGGCCTCGTCCGAGCGGCCGCTGGCCTGGCTCAGCCTGGAGACCAACCGGCAGACCTTCAACCATGAGCTGCATGTGCGCTATTGGCCCAATGAGGATCCCGGCGGTAGCAAGCCGGTGCTGCTGGCGCAGGCGCACCCGCACGGCGCCTGGGTCGAATGGTTCGGCCTCGGCGCGCCGTGAGGCGGCGAGCGGCGGAGCTCTCTCGGGCTGGGCTAGCTGCACTGGCTCCGGGCGGCCCCGCATCGTTTCGCAGCTCCGCACAGGTCAGCGCCGATGGCCAGCAGTTTAGGGGTAGCTGACGGTCTTCGGCCTGTCCGGGAGCGGGATGAATTCCGTATCGTCCCCCGGTATGCTGGGGAAGCGGCGCTCGCGCCAATCCTCCTTGGCTTGCTCGATACGGTCGCGGCTGGAGCTGACGAAGTTCCAGTGCACGTAGCGATGGGTGGTGAAGGCCTCGCCGCCCAGCAGAATCGCGCGCCCGCCTTCGCGCGAGGCCAGCTTCATCGGCACGCCGGGCTTGATCACGTAGAGCACGTATCGCGTCAGGTACGAACCATCGAGCGTCGCCTCGCCGCCCACCAGCATCACCGCGCGCTCATCGGCCTCGGCATCAATGGGTACGATCCCTCCTGGCGCGAGCGTGATCTCGGCGTAGATTGTCTCGGCATAGCAGGTCGTCGGCGCGCTCCGGCCCCACAGCGTGCCCATGATGATGGTCGCATCGACATTGTTGTCATGGAGGCGGGGCAGCTCGTCGAGCGCCTCGAAAGCCGGGGAGATTTCCTCGCGCCCATCCGGCAAGGCAAGCCAGGTCTGCATGCCGTACATCGCCGCGCCCGCCTCGCGTTCGGATCGGGGGCTGCGCTCCGAATGGACGATGCCGGTGCCCGCGGTCATTAAATTCACGGTGCCCGGCCGAATGGTGGAAAGGGTGCCCAGGCTGTCACGATGGTCGATGCCGCCTTCGAACAGCCAGGTGACGGTCGCAAGATTGATATGAGGGTGCGGACGCACATCCATTCCATGGCCGATCTTGAGCCGCGCGGGACCGAACTGGTCCACGAAGACAAACGGGCCCACCATCCGGCAATGCGCGCTGGGCACGGCACGACGCACCTCGAATCCGCCTAGATCGTGCGTCACCGGGGTGACGATCTGCGTTATGCCCATTTGCGTTACCTACTCTTCGTCGAGCTCCGGATAGTGGCGGAAGATGCCATTTTTGTTGAACCCGATCCGCCGGTCGCTGGCAAGATAATCCGCAATGCCGCCGATTTCGGGCACTCCGCCTTGCAGCGCCTGCATGCAGGGATAATCTTCGGCGATTGTTCGGGCGAGATTGGGAAAGGCGTAGTCGATCCCCTCCATCACCTGCCACAGCGAGGTGTCGACATGCGTCCAGTCCTCGCCCAGCACGAACGGGCCGTCCTGCGCTGACAGCGCGCTTTCGAAATGAGCGTAATATTTGGGCAGGCGATTGGCGCGGAAATCCGCCGCGCGCTCGAAGGCGGCGTCCATCTGCTCATTGTAATAGCGGCTGCTGGCAATCGGGTGGTGCACGGAATGCACTTCCTCCACCAGGTCCGAGATATCGAGCTGGAGCTGGATCAGTTGCAGGTCGATCGCCAACTCGCCCGAGCCGAGGCCGTGCTGTTCGGAAAGGTATGCAAGAATGTGCGCGGTCTGGCCGATCACCACCTCGCCATCGACAATGTAGGGCGGGGCGAAGGGCCGGATCCCTTCGCGCCCTTCCATGTCTTCCAGGAGCGCGTCGACGCCCTTCTCGAGCACCATGTCGACGTAATCGATCTCGCCCGCCTCGCAGAACAGGCGAACGAACTCGCCACGGCCCGGTATTTCGGGCCAGTACCACAATTGCACGCTCACGCCGCTTCTCCCGGCGCATAGGCGCGCACGGCGAGGGCATGGACCCTGCCGCCTGGTATGTCGCCTAGCGCGGCGTTGACCTGCCGCTGTCGATCGAGCCGGGTCCTCCCGGCAAAGGTGGCGCTCTCGATCAGGACGGTGAAGTGGGATTCGCCGCTGCCGTCATCGCCCGCATGGCCGTGGTGCCGGGCGCTGTCATTGATGACCTCCAGTCGCGTCGGGCGGAAGGCGTCCTTCAGCAGGGTCTCGATCTCGTGCTGCAGCGTTCCGGCCATTTTTGCTCCTTCTCGGGGGTTTTCATCTGGCATAACTTACCCCACTTGCAAGCCAATGCGCGGAGAGAAGTTCCACGGAAGAGTCGCCAATGAGGGGCGCGAGTGCGAGAAGCCGGGCTGCGGCGAGGAGGGCGAGTTTCGTGCTCCTGGCCGGGTGCGCCCGGGCTTTGATGGGCCGGGCGAATGGCGCTGGTTCTGCCTCGACCATGTGCGCGAGTTCAACGCAGGCTATGACTGGTTCGCCGGCATGAGCGCGGAGGAAATCTACGCCGCGCAGTCGCCCGCCGCGGGCTGGGCGAGCGAAACGCGTGCCTTCCGGGCCGATGGCGGCGTGGCCGGCATGCCGCGCTGGGCCGATTTCGCCGATCCGCTCGATGCCATCGGCGCCCGGGCGCAGGACATGCGCAAGCGCGCGCGCAACCGGCAGGAGACCGCGCAAGCGGAGAGCCAGCGAATGTCGCCGCTCGAGCGCGCGGCGCTCGAGACGATGGGGCTCACCTCCAGCGACGACCGGAAGCAATTGCGTCGCCGCTATTCCGAGCTGGTCCGCCGCTATCACCCGGACCGCAATGGCGGGGATCGCAGCCACGAAGGCCGGCTGCAACGGGTTGTCGAGGCTTACCAGCTGCTGCGGCGCGCCGAGAGCTTCGGCTGAAGGCTCCGGCCGCCTAGCTTCGCTTGAAGGCTCGCGGCCTAGGTTCGCTTGAAGGCCCAGCGCATCGTCTCGCTGAGCGACCGGGCCGCAACCTTGGCCGGAATGCCCGCAAGCGCCGGCGGATCAAGTTCCAGCAAGGTGCGTGCGTAAGGGGGCAGCATGTCGACGGCCGCGTTCGAGATAACCGCCTGCACCGGCACCAATATGCCTTGGGCACGGTTCTCCATCACCACCCGGGCGATTTCGCGCACGTCGGCGCCACCGGCAAGCTCGGGGCGCATCGCCTGCATGATCGCGGCTGCTTCGGCGCGTGTCTCGGGCACCGGATCGGCGCCCAGCATCCGCGCGATCACCGCGAACTGGCGGAAGTACTCGTCCTGCTCAGCGCCCGGCATCTCGGGCCGGACGTAGCGCAGATAGGCATCGAGGAAGGAGGCCGCGCCGGTCACATGCACCCAAGCGAGCACGCGCGGGTCGGTCGCAGAATAAGGCGTGCCATCGGGCAGCGTGCCTTTGACGCGCGTGTGTATGGCGTTGACGCGCGCAATCGCCTGCTCGGCCTGCGTCCGCTCGCCATAGGTTGTCATCGCGATGAAGCGTGCGGTCCGGCGCAGGCGCCCATGCATGTCGGCGCGGAAATTGGAATGGTCGAGCACGCCGCGCAGAGCGTGCGGGTGAAGCATCTGCAGCAGCAACGCCGCGACCCCGCCCACCATCATGCTGATGACGTCTGAATGGACCATGCGGATTGGCGTATCGGGCGCGAACAAAGCGTTCGTCGACGGAATGACAGGCGCTTCGCCGCGAGCCGGGTCGTTGAACACGGCCCGCACGCGCTGCACGAGCTGGCGTTTGACGAACGCGGCGGGATCCATGAGGGCGTGGCTTGCCATGTGCCCATGCATATGGGGCGCCAATGCCGCTTTGCGAGGCTAGCTTTCGGCCTGCATCTGCTCGATGAGCTTCATGTCGATGGCTTTGGCTTGCTTGTAGGCTGGGCGTGCCCGGAACCGCTCGGCGTAGGCCATGAAGCTGGCACGCTCCGGCAGCGTGCCGAATTGCAGCCCCCAATCGACCTGGCTACCGACGTAAAGGTCGGCCATGGTGAAGCGCGCGCCACAGACGTAATCATGTCCGGCCAGCCATTTGTCGAGCGCGTCGACTGTCCGCTCATAGCTGCCCCAGCCGACGGTCATCTCCTGCTTCTCGGTCGGCTCCCAGCCGAAAGCGTTTGCGGTGACAGCCGCCTCGAGCGGCCCGGCGGCGAAGAACAGCCAGCGGTAATAGGGCGCCTTCTCACGCAACTCCGGCAGGAGCGGCGAGCTTTCCGCCTCAGCCAGGTAATGGCACACCGCCGCGGCCTCGCTCACCACCTGATCGCCGTGCGGCGCATGGTGGATGATGGTGGGCAGCTTGCCCATCGGATTGGCGTCGAGCAGCGCTTGCGGCCTGTCGTCCCAGGCGACGAAGACCGGGTCGTACTCGGCGCCGACCTCGTGCAGCGCCCAGCGCGCGATCTGGGCCCGGCTCATCGGATTGAAGAAGAACGTGTAGGCGGCCATCGACTCACTCCTGCGATCTGATGTTTGCGCGATAAGCCCATTGCGGAGGGATTGTCTCGCCATGTCCTTGGGGCGCGGTGTCCAGCAGCCCCGACCTGCTCGATGGGAAGCGGTGACGATCCGCTCGGAGACAAGGTGCGCAGCCGCCGCGTGGGATTGCTCAGCCCTTGCGCGCCGCCTCGACAGCCGCGACGTCGATCTTCTTCATCGTCAGCATCGCCGCCATCACTCTTTTTGCGACCGCCGGATCGAGGTCCTTCATTCCTGCGTTGAGCGCGCGCGGGATGATCTGCCAGGAGATGCCCCACCGGTCCCTGCACCAGCCGCACTGGCTCTCCGCGCCGCCGTCGCGGTCTTCGAACCACAGGCAGATCGTGGCCTTGTCCATGGGTTATCCTTTCCTCGACCCGACAAGGCCGATGGCCGCGCCTTGAGGGTCCGCCACGTCAAGCGAGTAATCGCCACCGGGGATCTGCTGGATCTTGCCGAGGTGCTTTCCGCCTTGCGCGATCACCGCATCGCCCGCGCGGTCGATGTCATCGACACCGATATAGAAGCTCCACGCCGATCTCGGGACGCCGGGCTCTTGGGCATGATCGCGCGGACGTGCTCGGCGGATAGCAGCTCAATCGCATCCGCGATCTTCAGATAATCGGCGCCGCGCGGGCAAGTCGCACCGGCAAAGCCGTCTCGTAGGGTCGCCCGATCTCCGGCAGCGCCCCAGCGCCAGCGCAGGTCGTGCGCTTGCCCGCGGGCGAAATCGGGCACTCGGTTGAAGGCGCTGATGGCCCGTAACTCGGAGTGGGTCACGCTCATGGTCCGTACCCCTCTTCGCCACGTCCGGATTTCCGGCGCTCGGGGCTTAGGCGAGCTGCTGCTCGGCCGGAACTTGGCTTTCGGGCAGGGCGCTCATATCCATCCAGGCGTTCTCCCAGATATGCCCGTCGGGATCCTCGAAGCTGCGGCCGAACATGAAGGCCATGTCCTGCTGCGGCGTGGGATCGGCCCTGCCGCCCGCGTCGACCGCCTTGTCGACAATCGCGTTCACCGCGTCCCGGCTGTCCTGGCTCAGGCACAGCAGGACCTGCGCACTCTCATGCGCATCGGGGATCGTCTTGCTGGTGAAGGTCTTCCAGAAATCGTGCGCCAGCAGCATGAGGATGATCTGGTCCGACCACATCATCGCGGCTGCGTTATCGTTGGTGAACTGCGGATTATTGGTGAAGCCGACCGCCTCGTAGAAGCGCATGGAGGCGGGAAGGTCGGTCACGGGCAGGTTTATGAAGATCATCCGGGTCATGCGTGGCTCTCCTCGTTTCGCTGGCTGCGTTGGGTCAGCGACTCACCCCCTTGTTCTTGTGCAGCGAGCAGTTACATAAAGCAACCATGACGTCACCAAAAGTAACCGAGGACGCGATCGCCTCGTCCCAGCTCCAGCACGGACGCTGGTACGCGGACGCCTGCGGAACCGCATTCGCCATGGAGCTGGTGGGCGAGCGCTGGTCGCTGCTCATCATCCGCGAGCTTATGCTCGGCGGCCGGCGCTTTTCCGATCTGCGCGCCAGCCTTCCCGGGATCAGTGCCAAGGTGTTGACCGAGCGGCTCGCATCGCTGGAGGCGGCCGGCGTGCTCGTGAAGCGCCGTCTCGCGCCGCCCGCGGCCACGCAGGTCTACGAGCTCACCGAATGGGGCTATCTTGCCGAGCCTGCGATCCAGGAGCTGGGCCGCTGGGCGGCGCACTCGCCGGCGCACGATCCGCGCCTGCCGCTCACGCCGGTGTCTTTCATGCTGTCCCTGCGCACCATGATCGACCACGAGGCCGCGCGCCGTTTCGAGACGAGCGTGGGCTTCACGGTGGCGGGAGAAAGCTTCCTCGCCGAGCTTAGCGGCGGCGCGATGCCCGTGCGGCGTGCGGAACCGGGCGAGGGCGAGATCGGCTTCGCGGCCGAGATCGCCCTGCCGCTGTTGCGCGTGTTCTATAGCAAGGAGGATCCGCAGGTGATCGCCCAAAGCGGTGCACTCGCCGTCCGCGGCGATCTCGCGCTCGTCCGGCGCTTCGTTACGCTGTTCGCGCTGCCACCCAAGGTTGCACCGCCGCCGGCGAGCGGCTGATCGCTCCTTCCGCTTTGCCGGTTGCAGCCCCCGGCGCGCAGGGCTAATCACGCCCGCGATGAACGAGATGACGAGCAAGACCGCCGAGGGCGGCACCGCCATGGCCGCTCCCGACCGCGAGGTCGACGTGCGCGAGACCTTCGGCGTGGACATCGACATGAAGGTGCCGGCCTTCTCCAAGGCCGACGAGCGCGTGCCCGATATTGACGACACCTACGTGTTCGAACCGGACACCACGCTCGCCATCCTGGCCGGCTTCGCTCATGACCGCCGGGTGATGGTCCAGGGCTATCACGGCACCGGCAAGTCGACTCATATCGAGCAGGTGGCGGCGCGCCTCAACTGGCCCTGCATCCGCATCAACCTGGACGCGCATATCAGCCGTATCGACCTCATCGGCCGGGATGCCATCGTGCTGCGCGACGGGCTGCAGGTCACCGAGTTTCGCGAAGGCCTATTGCCTTGGGCGCTGCAGCACCCCGTGGCGCTGGTGTTCGACGAATATGATGCCGGTCGCCCCGACGTGATGTTCGTGATCCAGCGCGTGCTCGAGCAGGCGGGCAAGCTGACGCTGCTCGACCAGAACCGCGTCATTCGGCCGAACCCGCATTTCCGCCTGTTCGCCACCTCCAACACGGTGGGCCTGGGCGATACGAGCGGCCTCTATCACGGCACGCAGGCGATCAACCAGGGCCAGATGGATCGCTGGAACATCGTCGTCACGCTCAATTACCTGCCGCAGGAGACCGAGCGCGCGATCGTCCAGACCAAGACCAGGCTTGCCGCCAAGGTCGTCGCCGACATGATCCGCGTGGCCGATCTCACCCGGCAGGGCTTCATCAACGGCGACATATCCACCGTCATGAGCCCGCGCACCGTCATCACCTGGGCGCAGAACGCCGAGATTTTCGGTGATGTCGGCTTCTCCTTCCGTCTGTCTTTCCTCAACAAGTGCGACGAGGCGGAGCGGATGCTGGTGGCCGAGTATTACCAGCGGGTGTTCGGGGAAGATCTGCCCGAAAGCGTGGTCGGCAAAGCCTGACGGGTAGTGCTGGCTTCACGGCACGGAGCCGGGCGGATGTTGCGGCAATTTGGCTTGCATGCGTCGCCCTGCTGTGATTCATGGATCCTATGACTTCGCGCCCCCGCCGCCGCCATGCCTTGCAGGACAGCCTCGTCCAAGCGGGCGCCCTGTGCCTGCTCTTGGCGATCGGGGCGCTGGCAGTGGCCGGGCCTTACGGCTTTCTTGCGTGGAGCGAGAGCATGTCGGTGCTCGAAAAGCGCGAGAGCCGCATCGCCAAGCTCGAAGCCAAGCGCGACGAGTACCAGAACCTGGTCGAACTGCTCGACCCCGAACATGTCGATCCCGACCTCGCAACCGAGCTCACGCGGCGCAACCTCAACGTCGCGCACCCTGATGAATACATCATCGAGCTTGAGGGCGAGTAAGCTCTCGGCCATTGTGCAGCTGCGAAGCCATGGTTCACCGAACCGGTCCGTTGGTCTGTGCCTTTTAGCCGGTTTTGGTCAATCGGACTTGTGAGCGTTGCCAGGCTCGCGATGATCAGCCTATAGGCGGGGCGACACAGCAAGCCACGAAGGGCAGCGGGAAAGGAATCGGTGTTGGCCAAGCAACCCACCTCGCAGGGATCGCCTGAGCAGGCGGCGTCCACCAAGGAAGCCGGCCAGGGATTGGAAAGCGGAAAAGGCCGGCGTGGCAGCGTCGTCGGCGCGGCTACGGATCCGCAGGATGCCGCCGTTCGCGCGGAGGATGCCAGTTTCGCGCTCCGCAGCTTGCAGGAGAGCTTCGAGCAGCAGAAACGCTTCGCGGCTTCCGAGGATCAGCTGCTGAATTTCTACGAGCAGATGCTGCTTATCCGGCGCTTCGAGGAGAAGGCCGGACAGCTTTATGGTCTCGGCCTCATCGGCGGCTTCTGCCACCTCTATATCGGGCAGGAGGCGGTCGCCGTCGGCTTGCAATCGGCGCTGCAGGAGGGTGAGGACAGCGTCATTACCGGTTATCGCGACCATGGCCACATGCTTGCGTACGGGCTCGATCCCAAGGTCATCATGGCCGAGCTGACCGGCCGGGAGGCGGGCATCTCCAAGGGCAAGGGTGGCTCGATGCACATGTTCAGCACCGAGCATAAGTTCTATGGCGGGCACGGCATCGTGGGTGCGCAGGTGGCGCTGGGTGGCGGCCTCGCGCTGGCGCACAAATATCGCGGGGATGGCGGCATCTGCCTTACCTATTTCGGCGACGGGGCGGCGAACCAGGGCCAGGTCTACGAAACCTTCAACATGGCCGCCTTGTGGAAGCTGCCGATCGTGTTCGTGGTCGAGAACAACCAGTACGCCATGGGCACCAGCGTCAAGCGTTCGAGCGCCGAGACGGAGTTCTACCGTCGCGGCGCCGCCTTCCGCATTCCGGGCATCGCGGTGAACGGCATGGACGTGCTCGAAGTGCGGCAGGCAGCCGAAGTGGCCTTCCCCTATGTGCGCGCGGGCAACGGTCCGGTTCTGCTCGAGCTTAATACCTATCGCTATCGCGGTCACTCTATGTCGGACCCTGCCAAATACCGCACGCGCGAGGAAGTGCAGGGCGTGCGCGAGAAGCGCGACCCGATCGAATTGTGCAAGGTCGAGCTCGCGAATGTCGGCGTTTCCGAAGACAAGCTCAAGGACATCGACAAGGCAATCCGGGCGCGCGTGGCAGAAGCCGCAGACTTCGCCGAGAGCTCGCCCGAGCCCGACGCGCCCGAGCTTTACACCGACGTGCTGGTGGAGAGCTATTGATCTCCCGCCGAAGCTAGCGACTGGTCCAGCACCAGAAGATTTCAACCCATTGCCAGCGGTGACCCGATGCCGATCGAACTGAAGATGCCCGCCCTTTCCCCCACCATGGAGGAGGGCACGCTGGCCAAATGGCTGGTCAAGGAAGGCGACGCGGTCTCTTCCGGCGATGTGCTCGCCGAAATCGAGACCGACAAGGCGACGATGGAGTTCGAGAGCATCGACGAGGGGACGATCGGCAGGATCCTCGTCGAGGAGGGCACCGAGGGCGTGAAGGTCGGCACAATAATCGCTATGCTCGCGGGCGAGGGCGAGGACCTCTCCGCCGCCCCGGCACCGGCCGCCAATCCCGGGCAGAAACAGGACGCCAGCCAAGGCGGCTCGGAGGAGGAGCAAGGCGAGAAGTCCGGTCCCGGAGCCAGCACGGCTGAAGTCATGCAGCCCAAGCCCGCGGCGAAGAAGGCCGATCCCGACATTCCGCCGGGCACCAACATGGTCAAGCTCACCGTTCGCGACGCGCTGCGCGACGCCATGGCCGAGGAGATGCGCCTCGACAGCCGCGTCTTCGTCATGGGCGAGGAAGTCGCCGAGTACCAGGGCGCCTACAAGGTCACGCAAGGGCTGCTGGACGAGTTCGGGCCCGAGCGCGTCATCGACACGCCGATCACCGAATACGGCTTCGCCGGTATCGGTGCCGGTGCGGCCATGGGCGGCCTGCGCCCGGTGGTCGAGTTCATGACCTTCAACTTTGCGATGCAGGCGATCGACCACATCATCAACTCGGCCGCGAAGACCAATTACATGTCGGGCGGCCAGATGCGCTGTCCGGTCGTGTTCCGTGGGCCCAACGGCGCAGCCAGCCGGGTCGGCGCACAGCACAGCCAGAATTATGGCCCCTGGTATGCGAGCGTGCCCGGGCTCATCGTGATCGCGCCCTATGACGCACAGGATGCCAAAGGCCTGCTCAAGGCCGCTATCCGCTGCGAGGACCCGGTCGTGTTCCTCGAGAACGAGCTCGTTTATGGCCGCAGCTTCGAGGTTGCTCAGCTCGACGACCATGTCCTGCCGATCGGCAAGGCGCGGATCATGCGCGAAGGGGCCGATGTCACCATCGTCTCCTACTCGATCGGGGTCGGGCTGGCGCTCGAGGCCGCCGAGAAGCTGGCGGGCGAGGGCGTCGAGGCCGAGGTGATCGACCTCAGGACCCTGCGCCCGCTCGACAAGGAGGCCGTGCTCGAAAGCCTCGCCAAGACCAACCGACTGGTCATTGCCGAGGAAGGCTGGCCGACCTGCTCGATCGCCTCAGAGATCATCGCCATCTGCATGGAGGAGGGCTTCGACCATCTCGATGCGCCCGTCCTGCGCGTCTGCAACGAGGACGTGCCGCTGCCCTATGCGGCCAATCTCGAGAAAATGGCGCTGATCGATTCCGACCGGATCGTCGCCGCGGCGAAGAAGGTCTGCTACATCGACTGAGCGCACCGGCCGCACGCTGCCTGCGCGGAGCATGTCTGCCGATCTTCTTGAGAGCCTGCCGCTGGTCCAGCGGCTCGCGCTGTCCTATGCGCCGCCGAGGGCCCGCGAGCCGACGCTCACGCTGCTGGCGCTCGACGCACGGCTCGCGACGATCCTGCGCACGCGGAGCGAACCGCTGATCGCCCAACTCAAGCTTGCCTGGTGGCGCGACCGCCTTGGCGAGCAGCGCACGAGCTGGCCGGGTGGGGAGCCACTGCTTGCCCGCCTGGCCGAATGGCGCGGCGATCCGCGCCTGCTCCTGCCGCTGGTCGATGGCTGGGAAGCGCTCCTCGCCGAGGAGCTCGACAAGAGGCGGATGCGCGAATTCGCCGATGGGCGCGCGGCGGCGTGGTGTGCGCTTGCCGGCGAGTTCGAGGGAGCTGTTTCTCCGGAAGTCGAGCGGGCGGGACGAGGCTGGGCTCTCGCGGACCTCGCGCTCAATCTGCGTGCCGGTCACGAGGGGAAACTGGTGCGCGAGACTGCATTGGCGCAGGACCGGGCCGCGCCGCACCTTTCCAAGAACCTTCGTCCGCTGGCCGTTCTCCACGCGCTCGCACGCCGCGCTGTGCAACGCGGAAGCGGCGAGATGCTCGATGGTCCGCGGGCCGCGATGCTGGCCTTGCGGGTCGGGCTTGCCGGACGCTAAAGGAAACTGTGCGAAACGGGGACATCAACCAATGAATCGTATGATCCTTGGCGCTTTCGGGGCGATGCTCCTGCTCGCGATCGGATTGTTCTGGCTGCAGGGCCGGGCGCAGGTGGAGGAGGGCGCGCCGCCGCCCGATCCCGCGCTCCTTCCTGGCGCTGCGGACGCGGATACCGATGCGCTACCCACGGCCGATGTCGCAGGGCTGGAAGGCCCCGCGCCGCCCGAGGCCGACGAGCTCTCGCGTGACCAGCGCCGCTTTTTTCGATTCGACCGCAACCGGGACGGCCGGGTTACGCGCAACGAAATGCTCTCGACCCGCACGAACGCCTTTCGCAGGCTCGATAAGGACAGCAACAATCTGCTGAGCTTCGAGGAATGGGCGGCGACCACCGCCGAGCGTTTCGCCGAAATGGATACGAATGGCGACGGGAACGTGGTGCTGGCCGAAACAACCACCTTTTACCGCAAGCAGGAATGATCCTTCAGGCCGGCACGCGCTCGAGCCGAGCAAGCCAGGCGCCGAAATCTTCCTTGGCACGTGCCGTGTAAGCTTCCTTGCGCTGCTTCTTCTTGACCTCATGTAGCGGCGGGAACAGGCCGAAATTGACGTTCATGGGCTGGAAGTGTTCGGCCTCGGCATCGCCGGTGACGTGGGCGAGCAGCGCGCCGCTGGCGCTGGTGCGCGGCGGCGCAGTCCATTCATTGCCTGCCAATTCTGTGGCCGCCATCAGCCCGGCCATCATCCCCACCGCCGCGCTCTCCACATAGCCTTCGCATCCGGTGATCTGCCCGGCGAAGCGGATGTGCGGCGCGCTCTTGAGCCGCAATTGCCGGTCCAGCAGCACCGGCGAATTGATGAAAGTGTTGCGGTGCAGGCCCCCAAGGCGCGCGAACTCGGCATTTTCCAGACCGGGAATGGTGCGGAACAATTGCACCTGCTCGCCATGCTTCAGCTTGGTCTGGAAGCCGACCATGTTCCACAATGTGCCCAGCTTGTTGTCCTGCCGTAGCTGCACCACCGCGTGAGGCCAGCGCCCGGTGCGCGGATTGTCGAGACCGACCGGCTTCATCGGCCCGAAACGCAGTGTATCGAGACCGCGTTCGGCCATTACTTCGATGGGCATGCAGCCGTCGAAATAGGGTGTGTTGGCCTCCCATTCCTTGAAGCTGGTCTTCTCGCCCTCCATCAGGCCTTGGTGGAAGGCGAGGTATTGCTCCTTGTCCATGGGGCAATTGATGTAGTCCTTGCCATCACCGTCCGCGCCACTTCCCTTGTCCCACCGGCTGGCCATCCAGCAGATGTCCATGTCAATGCTGTCGCGATGGACGATGGGGGCGATGGCATCGAAGAAGGCGAGTCTATCTGCGCCCGTGTGTCTGGTAATGCTTTGCGCCAAGGCCGAGCCGGTCAGCGGCCCGGTGGCGACGATGGTGGCGCCGCTTGCGGGCAGTTCGTCCACCATTTCGCGCACGATGGTGACGTTGGGATGGGCGTCGAGCGCCTGCTGCACGCCGGCTGAGAACACGTCCCGATCGACCGCGAAGGCAGAGCCTGCCGGCACCCGCGCGGCCTCGCCGGCCTGCATCACGATGGAGCCCAGGCGCCGCATCTCATGATGGAGCAGGCCCACGGCATTGCGCTCGTCATCGTCGGAGCGGAAGGAATTGGAGCAGACCAGTTCTGCCAGCGCATCGGTCTGGTGAGCGGCCGTACCGCCGCCGCCGCCACGCATTTCCGAGAGGCGCACCTTGAAGCCGGCTTGCGCGAGTTGCCAGGCGGCCTCGCAGCCGGCAAGGCCACCGCCGATGATCCGAATGTCCTGCGTCATGCCGGGGCGACTTGCGCGCCGCGCGCATCAGCGTCAAGGGGAGCAGGATGCCGCGGCGCGCGCTTTATGAGAAACGGCCCTTCCTGCTCGCCAGCATCGCGGCGGCGCTCGCCTTCTACTACCTGCGCGCCGGGTCCATGCCCGAGCTGTACTTGATCCCGCTCAAGGGCAGCGCGGTCGGGCTGCTGGCGCTCTATTGCTTCATGCGCCATTCGAGCCCCGATGCGCGGCTCATGGGCTGGGCGCTCGGCGCCGCGGCGCTGGGCGACATGGCGATCGAGATCGACCGCACGATCGGCAGCACGCTGTTCTTCCTCTACCATGTGCTGGCCCTCGGCGTGTACCTGCGCAACCGGCGTCCGCAGCTCGCCAAGGTGCAGAGCTGGGTGGTGGGCCTCACGCTTATCCTGGTGCCGCTGATCGGCTACCTTCTGCCATACGACCGCGATCAGGCGCTCGAGACCGCGCTTTACGCGTTGGCTCTGGGCGCGATGGCATCGGGGGCCTGGGCCAGCAATTTCCCGCGTTATCGCGTGGGTGCGGGCGCGATGCTGTTCGTGCTCTCCGACATTCTGCTATTTGCTGAAATGGGCCCGCTCGGCGGCACCGAGTGGCCGGGCATCCTCGTCTGGCCGATCTATTATCTGGGCCAGTTCCTCATCTGCACCGGCGTGATCCAGACGTTGAGCAAGCGCGAGCCGGAATTGCGGCTCGTCAGCAGCCGCTAGGCTCGCTTGCGCCGAGTCGCGGGGGTTTAGTTGATGAAGCACAGCCGGACACGTGCTTCCCGGGGGGCGGCGGCCGCTGGCGCGGGTGGATCGGCGGTGCAAAGAGCGGATAAGAGGCTAGTGGTGCGGAGGCGTGTAGGAAAGAGGATCGCTCGGCGACCGTTGCAGACCGCGAGCTTGGAGATGTCTGAGCTTAAGACGGCCTGCGGCTAGGCAAGGATGGTTTCATCGAGCTCGCGGAGACGGGCCTCGATTTGAGGAGCGAGCCGATAAATGCCGGTGAGTTCAGGCATAAGGTGCTTTGTCTCATCCTTACCTTCGAACGTGCCGAAATAGCGCGTGGTGGGCGAGTTGAACCACATCCGCGAAAGAGTTTTCCGGTTGTTATCATCAAGCAGGATTGCGCAATACGACTTGCTGTCCCGGATGACGATCCGCTTGGGGTCGACCAGGCGAGACGCAATGGCTTGAACGATGTGGTATCCGCTCAATTCCTCTGGTGTGGTGAAGATGGCTTCTTCGGGAACGATGGCACCCGTCTCTTCCGTGTCAGCCGTTGGAGGAGTGGTCGCGTTGAGCGCCGATGACAGACGATCGCTTACTTTGTCGCGAATAATCGAGCTGATGGTGCTTGGTACCATGCGGCCGATCATCTCCCTAGTCGCGGGTGTCAGGCGACCTTCGACGACCCGTGCGGCGAAAAGACGCACAAACTCTTCGGAAGGCTCGGCAAATTCCTGTTCGATCGCACTTCTGAGGAGCGATTGTAGCTTGAGGTGTCCGGCTTCCTGGATAATTCGACCAATGTCGAACTCGCCGCGCGCGAACTTCTCAAGCGTACGAATGTCAGACGGCTTTATCGCCTCCATGCTGAAGACAAAGAATGGACGGTCATCCATCCTGTTTGCATTTTCGACGTCTGCAAAGAACTGGTAATTGACGCCGTTAGTGAGGACCGCAAGACGTGCATCAGTGACGCTGAAGTAGCGGAAGAGCTGAGACGCATGATTTACATTTAGCTCAGCGGCCGCAGGTTTGCACTCGATCAAGATGTTGACCTTGCCTTCCTGGCATATGGCGTAGTCTACCTTCTCGCCTTTCTTGATTCCTACATCCGCTGTGAACTCCGGTACGACTTCCTTCGGATTGAATACGTCATACCCAAGTGCCTGCAGGAATGGCATGACGAGGGCTGTCTTTGCGGCCTCCTCGGTAAGCAGCACCTCGCGATGTTCGATTGTGCGCTTCTGAAGTTCCATCAAGCGAGTCGCGAGATCCATACCGCATGCCTCCCTAATACCTGCGTCAAATTGACCCAAGTTCACTGATGGAGCAAGCGCCGTCAGTAGAGCAATTGCATGATCCTCTCGGATGACGGATCTCGCCATCTTCTGCGGGACAAGCGGGACAGTGCCGCGTGTTGCAGCAACAGGACCTAACCGTTCGACAGTCCGGAACTATTCCTCCTCAGGCGCATCCATGTTGTCATCCCGATCCATCGTGGTTTCAGGTTCGGTCTCGGGGCTTTGCCCGCGCACCATTTCCTCCACCACCATTTCCTCGGCCTCGTTCTCGGGCGTCTCGTCCTCGTCGATCTTGACCGCGCCGACGACATGCTCGTCCTTGCCGACGTCGAACAGCCGCACGCCGGCGCTGTTGCGGCCGATGACGCGCAAACTGTCGAGCCCGATACGGATGAGCTTGGCCTTGTCGGTCACCAGCATCAGCTGGTCGGCCTTGGTCGCGCGGAAGCTCGCCACCACCGGCCCGTTGCGGCGGATATTGTCGATATTGACCACGCCCTGGCCGCCGCGCCCGGTCTGACGGTATTCATAGGCGCTCGACAGCTTGCCGTAGCCGTTGGCGCATACGGTGAGGATGAATTCCTCCTTCTCGGCCATCTGTGCGTGCGCGTCGGACAAAGGGGCCGCACTTTCTTCCGCCTGACCCCCATCGTTCTTCCACGGCGCGACGCGCAGATAGGCTTCGCGCTCCTCCATGCTCGGCAGGTTGCCATCGAGGATGGAAAGCGAGATCAGCTCGTCCCCGCCGCGTAGCGCCATGCCGCGAACGCCAGTGGAAGTGCGCGACTGGAACTCGCGTATGTCATCGGCCGGAAAACGGATCGCCTTGCCTTCCCGGCTCGCCAGCAGCACGTGGTCTGCTTCCTTGACCAGCGCGACGCCGATCAGCGTGTCATCCGATCCCTCCTCGAAGCGCATCGCCAGCTTGCCGTTGCTCGGGATGTTGGCGAAGGCGTCCATCGCATTGCGCCGGACGCTGCCCTTGGCGGTCGCGAACACAACGTGCAGCGCGCCCCAGCTCGCCTCGTCCTCCGGCAGCGGCAGCACCGCGGCAATGGTTTCGCCCTGGTCGAGCGCAGGCAGCAGGTTGACGATCGGGCGGCCGCGCGTGGCGGGGCCGCCCTCGGGCAGGCGCCAGACTTTCAGGCGATAGACCTTGCCCGCGGTGGAGAAGAACAGCACCGGACTGTGCGTGCTGGTGACGAACATGTTCGACACCGCGTCCTCATCCTTGGTGCTCATCCCGCTGCGCCCCTTGCCGCCGCGATTCTGCGCGCGGAAGGTGGAGAGCGGGGTGCGCTTGATGTAGCCGTCGAGCGTGACGGTCACCACCATGTCGTCGCGCTCTATCAGGTCCTCGTCCTCGAGCCCGTCCCAGGCGGGCGCGATCTCCGAAAGGCGCGGGGTCGCGTACGTCTCGCGGATCTCCAGGAGCTCCTGGCGCATCACCTGGTAGAGCCGGGCACGATCGGCGAGGATGGCGAGGTATTCGGCGATATGGGTGGCGAGCTCCTTGAGCTCGTCACCGATCTCGTCGCGCCCCAGCGCGGTCAGGCGGTGCAGGCGCAGCTCGAGAATGGCTCTCACCTGCCGCTCGGAGAGGCGATACGTGCCGCCGTTCTGCTCGGCGTCGGGCTCGATGGCTTCGACGAGGCGGATATATTGCGCGATTTCGCCGATCGGCCATTCTTTGGTCTGCAAGCGGCGGCGCGCCTCGGCCGGGTTGGGCGAGGTGCGGATCATCGCCACCACCTCGTCCAGGTTCGACACCGCCACCACCAGGCCCAGCAACACATGGGCCCGCTCGCGCGCCTTGTTGAGCTCGAACTTGGTGCGCCGGGTGATGACCTGTTCGCGAAAGGCCACGAAGGCCTGGATGATGTCGCGCAGCGTGAGCGTCTCGGGCCGACCGCCGCGGATCGCCAGCATATTGGCGGGGAAGCTCGCCTGCGCGGGCGTGTGCCGCCAGAGCTGGTTGAGCACCACTTCGGGCGTGGCGTCTCGCTTGAGGTCGATGACCACGCGCACGCCTTCGCGCGAGCTTTCGTCACGAATGTCGGCAACGCCTTCGATGCGGCGTTCCTTGGCCGCGTCGGCGATCTTCTCGACCAGCCCCGACTTGCCGACCTGATAGGGGATGGCGGTCAGTACGATCGACTGGCGGTCACCGCGGCCGGTCTCGATCTTGTGCCGCGCGCGCATCAGGATGGAGCCGCGGCCAGTAGTATACGCCGCGCGGGCACCGGCATGGCCCAGGATCAGCGGGGCGGTCGGGAAATCCGGCCCGGGTATGATCTCGTGCAGACCCTCGGTGGTGATGCCCGGATCGTCCATGAAGGCGAGGCATGCATCGATCACCTCGCCCAGATTGTGCGGCGGGATGTTGGTGGCCATGCCCACCGCAATGCCGCCGGCGCCATTGACCAGCAGGTTGGGAAAGCGCGCGGGCAGCACGCTCGGCTCCCGGCGCGAGCCATCGTAATTGTCAACGAAATCGACCGTGTCCTTGTCGAGATCGTCCATCAGGGCGGTGGCCACCTTGGCCAGTCGCGCCTCGGTGTAGCGCATCGAGGCGGGCGGATCGGGATCCATCGAGCCGAAATTGCCCTGGCCATCGATCAGCGGCACGCGCATCGACCAGCTCTGCGTCATGCGCGCGAGCGCGTCGTAGATCGCGCTGTCGCCGTGCGGATGGTAATTGCCCATCACGTCGCCGACGATCTTCGCGCTCTTGCGGTAGGGCCGGCCGGCGACGAAGCCGCCTTCCTGGCTGGCGTAGAGAATGCGTCGATGGACGGGCTTGAGGCCATCGCGCAAGTCTGGAAGCGCGCGGCTGACGATCACGCTCATCGCGTAATCGAGATAGCTCGTCTTCATCTCCTCGACGATGTCGATGCGCCCGAAGGCACCGGGTTCGCGAGGGGCTGTCAGGATGTCGGTATCGTCACTCACCTAAAGGGAAACGCCTGCTGCTTGAGGGATGGTCACCAAACCCTAGGGGAAGGGCTGCAGGGAGGCCAGCGGATGACGGGCAGGCAGCGCGTGCCCGGGTCGATTATCCACATTTGCCGCCTGGCTTGGCCTGTTGGACCCAGATTTGGGGCGGAATGCGGGAAAAGCACGTTAAAATGCCATTCAGTTCGCGGACCCTAGTCGCCCAATTGCAAGTTTGCGCATTGATATGCCAACACCGCAATGCTGCACATGGCCAGCTGCACGTTTGCTGGCACCCGACAGGAGAGATACGCACATGTTCCGTTCGACCCCAAACGCTCGCCGCAGGCCCGCCCGCAGCTTCGCTTCGGCACTGGCCATGTCCCTCGGTATGGTCGGAGCCACGTTCGGTTCGGCCGCGCTGCTGTCCGCTCCTGTCATGGCGCAGGACTATTCCAAGGAATTCGTGGCGGTCTACCAGCCCGCCGCCGAGGTGGTGAACGCTGAGGGAGGCGATGCCGCCTCGGTCACCGGCCAGTTCCCGGCAATCCTGGCAGCGGCCAAGACGCCTGACGACCGCTTCGCAGCGGGCAATCTGCTGCTGATCGCCGGCAACAAGACCAGCAGCCCGCAATTGCAGCGTCAGGGGCTGGAGCAGATGGTGGCGAGCGGCAAGGCGCCGCCTGAGCAGATCGGACAGTTCCAGTACTTCATCGGCAGCCTGGCGTATCAGGCCAAGGACTTCGCCGCGGCGCGCACGGCGCTCCAGGCGGCCGAGCAGGCCGGCTATACCGGTCCTGACGTCGACATTCCGGGCCTCATCGTCGAGAGCTATTTTGCCGAAGGCAACGGCCAGGCCGCGATCGACTACATCAAGCAGGCGAGCGAAGCGCGCACGGCTGCGGGCGGCCAGGTTCCCGAGAACTGGCTGCTGAAGGCGTTGCAGAGCGCCTATGATCAGAATCTCTCATCCCAGGCGGTCGAAGTCTCCGGTCTGCTGCTGAAGAGCTATCCCACCGAGCGTAACTGGATGAACGCGCTGCAGGTGATCAACGCGATGAACGAGTTTGAGCCGCAGCAGCAGCTCGATCTCCTGCGCCTGATGCGCGAGACCGGCTCGATCAGCGACCGCAACGAATATGTGCGCTATATCGAGGCAGCCGATCCGCGCATCATGTCGAACGAGGTCAATGGCGTGCTCGCCGAGGCGGTCGCGTCAGGGCAGCTGAGCGCTGGCGATACCTATTACACAGAGGTCAAGAGCATCGCCGACCAGCGCGCGTCGCAGGACCGGACCGACGCGCCCGGGCTGGTCTCCGAGGCACAGAGTGCCGGCGATCCGATGCTTGCGATGGAAGCGGGCGATGTCGTCTATTCGCTCGGCGACTATGCGCAGGCCGAAGCCATGTACCAGATGGCAGTCGACAAGGGCGCGACCGACCGTGAGACGGCGCTGACCCGCCTTGGGATGGCCCAGGCCAAGCAGGGCAAGTTCACCGAGGCCCAGGCGACGCTCGGACAGGTGTCGGGCGCACGCGCGCCAATCGCGCAGATGTGGTCGCTTTACGCCGAGACGCAGGCGGGCTGACCAGCTTTGAGACTATGATGGCGGCGCGGGGAGTGAGATGCTTCCCGCGCCGTTTTCGTCACCGGGTCAGACGTTGAACTTGAACATCAGCACGTCGCCATCCGCGACCTGGTATTCCTTGCCTTCCTGCCGCAGCTTACCCGCTTCACGCGCACCGGCCTCGCCCCCCAACGCCACGTAATCGTCGTAGGCGATGGTCTCGGCCCGGATGAAGCCCTTCTCGAAATCGGTGTGGATCTCGCCTGCGGCCTGTGGGGCCTTGGCGCCTGCCGGGAAGGTCCAGGCGCGCGCTTCCTTCGGACCCGCGGTGAAGAAGGTCCTGAGCCCGAGGAGCTCATATCCCGCCCGGATGACGCGGGCGAGGCCGGTTTCCTCGAGCCCCAGATCGGCCAGGTATTCGCGGCGCTCCTCCGGATCCATGGCGACGAGCTCGGCCTCGATCGCTGCCGACACGACGACCGCTTGCGCACCTTCACGCGCGGCCTTGTCGAAAACCTGCTCGGAAAGAGCATTGCCCGTCGCGGCGTCCTGCTCGGCCACATTGCATACGTAAAGCACGGGCTTCGCAGTGAGGAGCTGCGCCTGTTCGAACACCCGGCTCTCCTCCTCGTCCTTCGGTTCGACGAGGCGGGCGGGCTTGCCTTCGCGCAGCAATTCGAGCGCCTGGCCCAGCACGCTTGCCAGCGCCTTGGCTTCCTTGTCGCCGCTGGTTGCGCGCCGCCGGGCATTGTCGACCCGTTTCTCCAGGCTATCGAGGTCGGACAGCATCAACTCGGTCTCGACCACCTCGGCATCGGCGATCGGGTCGACCTTGTTGCTCACGTGCTGGATGTCGTCATCCTCGAAGCAGCGCAGCACGTGGACGATGGCGTCCACCTCGCGGATATTGCCGAGAAACTGGTTGCCCAGGCCTTCACCCGAACTGGCGCCTTTCACCAGGCCGGCAATGTCGACGAAGGAGAGCTGCGTGTGGACGACCTTGGCGCTTTTGGCGACGCTGGCGATCTTGTCCAACCGCGGATCGGGCACGGCCACCTGCCCGACATTGGGCTCGATCGTGCAGAACGGATAATTTGCCGCCTGCGCCGCCTGTGTCTCGGTCAATGCATTGAACAAGGTCGACTTGCCCACGTTCGGCAAGCCGACGATACCGCAACGAAATCCCATCTCTTTTACCGCCTTCAACTGCTGCCCTGCATCGCGCCCGCGCCTATCGCAAGGCGCCAGGCTTGTCACGGGTGCGCTCGGCGCACGCGCCGTGACGGCTTGGAGCGAGCCGGCGCGGCACGCAGGGCGGGCCTTCCGCGTCCGATCCGTAAAACGAGGGAGTTCGGAAAATTTGTTAAGTTGGCTGTCTGTAAAGGATCTTACCTCAGTTCTGTAATTAGGTGAGATGGCCCGTATTGATACAGCGCCTTCTACCCGGTTGCAGGCACAAATACTTTGTAGGAGTTCGCAACTGCCTGGGAGAAGCCAGAGCAACAAGTTCGGGAGGCGGGCGTGGACCTACAGGGGCAGTTCAATGCGGCAGGTGCCCGCTCCGATCAGAACAAAACCAGATTTTTGTCATTGGACATCGCACGCGGGATTCTGATCCTGATGGTCGTATTCATGCACGCTTACAGCAACCATATCCTGAAAATTGCCTCGGAGGAGGAGTTTGTTGTTCGCCTCTGGGACCAGCTTGTAAGCGTCAGCAAGCCGATACGCATGCCGGCATTCTTCCTGATATCCGGGTTTCTAGCCAAGAATATTGTTAGAGGGGAATGGCAAACGCTGTTCTCCAAACGGGTATATTTCCTCTCTTACATGTTTCTCATCTGGCACTTGGTTAATACCGCTGCAATAAACCTGTTTCTGTACTTCGAAGGCGATCCGCGAAGCCTGTACAGCATAGCAGTCGGTTTCGCCGAGAAGCTGGTCATCCCCACTACATTCTTATGGTTTCTATGGGCGCTGGTGCTATATACAATCCTGGCTAAAGCATCATTTTCAAGGCCCCGGTGGCTCATTATGAGCCTTGCCGTTGCCACGTCCGCCTTTTCAGAAATCCTTTCAGATCATCTATCGTATATTGCGCGATGTGGCCTGTTTTTCTTTATTGGATCCTTCTATCCGAGCGTAATTACAACATTGCTGTCGCGTGCCCGGTGGTCAATTGTAGCAGTTCTGGCTTTTGGTTATATCGCATCCATCGGGATTATCCTGGCGCTGGGGGAAAAGTTCCCGGGCGTGTGGCTTCCGGCCAGCGCCTTTGGCTCGGCCATGGCTGTCATGGCAGCCGGCCTCGCGGCGGACTGGCGCATCCTGAAGCCGTTTTCTTACGTGGGGAACAATACTTTTCAGGTCTATGTGCTGCATTTCATAATGATTTGGTCTGCCAATTATGCTGTCACGTACGCCTTTCCCTCGGTCGGCGCGTTCATCGGGAACAATGACGTGGTACTCTTGGTGTATCCGATATTTTTCGTGGCGGCTGTTGTTCTTGCATGTCTGATCACACATCGGCTGGCGATGAAAATAGGCCTGACGTGGCTGTTCCAGCTGCCCAGGCTCCAGAAAGGTGACCGTCTGGTGCCCCGCGGCCGATGGGCCAGGATCAGCGGCCCTGAAAATTCCGATGCACGGCCGCGCGGCGACGCCACGCCCCTCCTTTCCTGCCAGATGGCAGTGGAAGAAGGTTCTCGTTCTGAAGCGTGACAACTCGACGATCCGGCTCGTGCGTGCAGGACAGGTCGCACGCCCGCCGCTTAAGGTTGCAACCTGAGCGCCACGTCGTTCATGAAGCGCGCATCGTCCCCTTCGGCCAGCCAGCCAGCCTCGGCGCCGATCGCTCCGAGCATGCCGGTGAGGTCGTCCATCTCCGCCTTGGCGTAATTGCCCAGCACGTGGCCGGTCACCCGGTCCTTGTGACCGGGGTGGCCGATACCGATGCGCACGCGCCGGAATTCCGGACCGCAATGCTGGTCGATCGAGCGCAAGCCATTGTTCCCGGCCGTCCCACCGCCCTGCTTCACCTTGACCTTGAACGGCGCGAGGTCCAGCTCATCATGGAACACCGTCAGCGCCTCGGGACCGAGCTTGTAGAAGCGTAGCGCCTCGCCAACGGCGCGGCCGCTCTCGTTCATGAAGGTCGCCGGCTTCAGCAGCAGGACTTTCGCGGGCCCTATGCGCCCTTCCTGCAACCAGCCCTGGAACCGCTTCTGGACGGGCGCGAAGTCGTGCATTTCGGCAATCAAGTCGAGCGTCATGAAGCCGACATTGTGCCGGTGGAGCGCATAGCGCGGTCCTGGATTGCCGAGGCCGACCCAAAGCTGCATGGGCGTTTCCTACGCGTACCAGGCCGCAAAAGCAAAACGCCGGCTCCTGAAAGGGAACCGGCGCCATGTTGTGCGTGAAGGAGAGGAGGGCCTCAGGCTTCCTGGACCGGGTTGGTCTCTTCGTCGACCGTGCCGACCTGCTGCTCGCTGACTTCGGTCTCTTCGGCGCCCTCGGCTTCGGAGCGGCGGAGCGCCGACGGGGCGACGACGGTGGCGATGGTGAAGTCACGATCGGAAATCGCGCTCTCCGCTCCCTGCGGCAGCGTGACATTGCTGATGTGAATCGAATCGCCCACTTCGAGCCCGGTCACGTCGATCACGATTTCGCTCGGGATCTTGTCCGCCTCGCAGACCAGCTCGAGCTCGTGGCGCACGACGTTGAGCACGGCGCCCTTCTTTAGCCCCGGGCTCGCCTCTTCGTTGGTGAACACTACAGGCACCGCAACATCGATCTTGGCGCCGCGTGCGAGCCGGAAGAAGTCGACATGCAGCGGACGGTCGGTGACCACGTCGAGCGAGACATCCTTGGGCAGGGTGCGCACGGACTGGCCGCCGATTTCGATATTGACGATCGAGTTCATGAAATGGCCGGTGCCCAGCTGCTTCACGAGCAGCCGTTCCTCGACGTGGATGGGGGTGGGTTCCTCATTGCCGCCATAGATGACGGCGGGGATCCGGCCCTGGCGGCGCAATAGACGGGAGGCTCCCTTGCCAGCCCGTTCGCGCGCCTCGGCCGGCAGGGTCAGAGCGTCGCTCATGTCACAAGCCTTTCGAATGCGTTAGAAGTATCTCTCCCGCCACGCCTCCAGGGATGACCATGGCGGGGAGGAGGCGCGCATAGCGGCAACATCGCCCGGAGGCAAGGCTGGGCGGTTCCGCGAGGGCTATTGCCGCCGCCGTACGGTGAAACCGCGAGCGGCGAGGAGCGCGGGCAGGCCGTCCTCCCACAGCATGTGACCCGCGCCCACGGCGACGAACGGGCGCCTGCCGCCCTCGACCAGCATCGCGATCCGGCCCGCCCAGGCGCGGTTGCGTGCGGTCAGAAGCGTATCGCGCAGCTCCGTGTCCTCGAGCAACGTGCCCCCGGCCAGCTCTTCGAGGCGCTGCACGTCGCCCGTCAGCCATGCCTCGATGCGCGCATCGCGCAGCGCAGACCGCTCGTCTTCGGAAAGCGCGCGGACCAGCTTGACCTGTGCGCGGGCGGACAGGCCGTCAAAACGGGCGAATTGCCCGGCATAGGTCTCGAGGCCCTCGATCGCTGGCGCATCAGCCATGAGCGCGCGATCGGCGCCATTTGCCGGATCGTACTGCCGCAGCGATGAAGCGATGACCAGCGCAGCCGCCCAGGTCTCCGTATCCGCGAGATCGGTGTCCCCTAGCCCGGCATCGGCCATCAATGCCCGGAGGGGGGGGCGGTCCGGCTCGGGCACGCGCGCGAGCAGGGGAGGCAGGCCGGGCGTGTGCGCGGCGGCGGTGAAGGTTTCTCGCCCCAGATCCGTATCGCCGAGCTCTGCAATCTCGACCACCAGCAGACCCGATTGACCGATCGCTTCGTCGAGCGGGGCGGTGCGCCAGGCCAATCCCCCGGGCAGCGCATGGACCGTGCCGAACAGCCAGCCCTTGCCGCCGCCGGGAGCTGTCAGCTCCCAGATGGCGGGCGAGGGTGCGGGCCAGTCCCGTTCCGGCTCGCCAGGCGCGCCGCAGCCGGCGAGCGCCAGAGCGCCCGCGAGCAGCAGCACCATCCGGGCGATCAGCGCCAAACGCGCGTGACCTCGAAACCGCGCTCCTTGAGCAAATCCTGCACGCTGCCGGTTCCGGCAAGATGGCCTGCGCCGACCGCGACAAAGACAGTGCCCGGCAGGTCCATCCGCTGACCGATCCATCCAGCCCATCGCGCATTGCGATCGGTCAGCAGGCGCCGGTAGAGTTCGGGATCATCCATTTCTTCGTTCATCATCGCGGCAAGCGTATCGGCATCGCCCTCGAGCCATTCCGCCACCATCCGGCCGACATCGTCGGAGGTCTTGGGAACGGCCTCGACCGTGTGGTCGAGATAAGCGAGCTGCGCGTCCATGGGCAGCGTGTCGAAGACCGCGATCTGCTGTTCGATGGTTTCCAGCGCGCTCCTGGTCTTGTCAGTCGCCCGGCCGGTCAGCGCCATCTCCACGCCGGACTCGGTGGAATAGCCGGCTTTCGTCAGCGGCAGGACCGAAAGGGTCATCGCCGCCATCCAGGGCTCCATGCGGTCGAACGTCTCAGGTGCCAGGCCGAATCCGTCGAGCACCGTCTCGAATTGTGCACGGTCTTCCGGCGTCATCAGCTCGCGCAGGCTCCGCTCGCCCGCCAGCCTGGCCTTGTCGGTGATGACCTGCTGCATGCCCGCGGTGTCCTCGACCTCGATCTCGAACACCAGCTCGTCGGCAGCGGTGAAGGCCCGTTCGATCCGCGTATCGTACCAGTCGCGGCCCTGCGGCAGGACGTGGACGGTGCCGAACAGGTAGATAGTGGTGTCCTCATCGGCCAGCTTCCACAGCGCCGGACCAGGTTGGACATCGGCGGGCTGCGCATCGGCGGGCACGGTCTCGACTCCGGCCATGTCCCGCGCGCAGCTTGCGCCCGAAAGCGCCAGCGACAGGGCAGTGCTTGCACAAGCGATCAGTACCTTGCGTATCATCAACAATCTTCCTTCCGGCCCGAGAACATAGGTGCTTGAGCCATGCGATGCCACTTCCGGCTAGCCACCGCCCCGGTTGATGGGTGCGAACCCCGCGCCGCATTGACCGCGGACCGGGCTTGAGCCATGTCCGCCCGCGCCATGGAGAGACAGCCCCACCGCAGCTTCCAGGACATGATCCTGGCCTTGCACGATTACTGGAGCGCTAACGGCTGCCTGATCCTGCAGCCTTACGACATGCGCATGGGCGCGGGCACCTTCCACACCGCCACCACCTTGCGCGCGCTCGGCCCGGAGCCGTGGAACGCCGCCTTCGTCCAGCCCTGCCGTCGACCCACCGATGGGCGCTATGGCGAGAACCCGAACCGGCTGCAGCATTATTACCAGTACCAGGTGATCCTGAAGCCGAGCCCGCCCGATCTGCAAGATTTGTATCTGCGCAGCCTGGAGGTCATCGGCATCGATCCGCTGAAGCACGATATCCGCTTCGTGGAGGATGACTGGGAGAGCCCTACTTTGGGTGCCTGGGGGCTGGGCTGGGAGGTCTGGTGCGACGGGATGGAGGTGACGCAGTTCACCTATTTTCAGCAGATGGGCGGGTTTGATTGCAAGCCGGTGGCGGGCGAGCTGACCTATGGGCTGGAGCGGCTGGCCATGTACATACAGGGAGTCGACAACGTCTACGATCTCGATTTCAACGGCCGGGGGGTGACCTATGGCCAGGTGTTCCTCGAGAACGAGCGCCAGATGTCGAAGTGGAATTTCGAGGTGGCGGACACTGGCGGCCTGTTCGAGCTGTTCCAGCGCGCCGAGTCCGAGTGCCGCAACGCGCTCGATGCCGGCGTGCCGATCGCGGCATATGAGCAGGCGGTCGAAGCGAGCCACATCTTCAACCTGTTGCAGGCGCGCGGCGTGATCAGCGTGCAGGAGCGCGCCAGCTACATGGGCCGGGTGCGTGATCTCGCGCGCGGATCGTGCGAAGCCTATATGGCGAAGGAGCAGCCGGCCTGGGCCGAGCGCTATCCGGAGTGGCAGGCGTGAGCGAGCAGCCCGCTTCGAACGCGTCCGGACAGGGCCGTGACTTCCTGCTTGAACTGCGCTCGGAGGAGATCCCCGCCCGCATGCAGACCGGCGCGCGCGCCGATCTGGAGCGCCTGTTCCGCCGCGAGATGGACGCAGCTGGCGTGGCGATCGGGGCGATCACCGTGTGGTCCACGCCGCGCCGCCTGGCGCTGATCGCCCGCGACCTGCCGGCCGCGACGCAAGCGGTACGGGAGGAGGTCAAGGGCCCGCCCGAAGGCGCGCCCGAGCAGGCAGTGGACGGATTCTGCCGCAAGAACGGAGTGGTGCGCGACCAGCTGGAGCTCCGTGAAATCAAGGGCCGGCCGACCTGGTTCGCGGTGGTAGACACGCCTGGACGGGCAATGCTCGCGGTGCTGGCCGATGCGATCCCGGCGATCATCCGCGATTTCCCCTGGCCCAAGTCGATGCGCTGGGGCGGCGAATCGATCAGGCCCGAATCGCTGCGCTGGGTGCGGCCGCTATCCGGCATTGTCGCGCTGCTGGGCGAGGAACTGGTCGAGTGCGAGGTGCATGATGTCACCAGCGGGTGGGTCACGCTCGGCCATCGCTTCCATCACAAGGGCGACATCACGATCGGCAGCGCGGCGGACTACGCTGACAAGCTGCGCGCCTGCCACGTCATCGTCGACCATGCCGAGCGCGAGACGCTGATCCGCGAAGGCGCGCGCGAAGCGGCGGCGCAGGCGGGGCTCACCCTCGTCGAGGACGAGGGGCTGGTGGTGGAGAATGCCGGCCTCACCGAATGGCCGGTGCCGCTGCTCGGCCGGTTCGACGAGGCGTTTCTCAAGGTACCGCCCGAAGTAATCCAACTCACCGCGCGCACCAACCAGAAGTATTTCGTCTGCAATGACGGGCACGGCAAGCTCGCCAACGCGTTCATCTGCACGGCCAACATTGCCGCCGAGGATGGCGGCGCGGGAGTCATCGACGGCAATTGCAAGGTGCTCGCCGCGCGGCTTTCCGATGCGCGCTTCTTTTGGGAGCAGGACCGCAAGAAGACGCTCGCCGAGCACGCCGAGGGGCTGGCGCGCATCACCTTCCACGAAAAGCTCGGCACGGTGGCCGACAAGGTCGATCGGGTGGCGAAGCTCGCGCGCTGGCTGGCGGAAGAGGGCATCGTCAAGGGCGCCGATCCAGACCAGGTGGAACAGGCCGCGCGCCTCGCGAAGGCCGATCTCGTCACCGAGATGGTCGGAGAGTTTCCTGAATTGCAGGGGCTTATGGGCGGATATTACGCCCGTGCCGAAGGTCTGCCCGATGCGGTGGCCGATGCCATTCGCGACCACTACAAGCCGGTGGGGCAGGGTGATGAGGTGCCGACCGCTCCGGTGACGGTTGCGGTGAGCCTTGCAGACAAGCTGGATACGATCTCCAAGTTCTTTGCAATTGGTGAATTGCCGACCGGTTCGAAAGACCCTTTCGCCCTTCGAAGGGCCGCGATAGCGATTTGGCGCCTGATTGAAGCTAACAATGTTCGCTTTTCGCTGTGGTCGATGTCTGCCGGGCAGATGATGCTCGGGGAATCTTCTCCGGAATTCGTCGACCTAGTAAAGCGAAGTTTCTGGACAAAATCTCAAGAGCAAATTCGTGCTGCCTACCGGTGGGAAGAGCCGCACAACCCTTATCCCGAACCGCTCGAGAGCCTTCCCCAGACCGTTGATGGCCTTCTCGACTTCTTCGCCGACCGCCTCAAGGTCCAGCAACGCGAGGCGGGCGTGCGGCACGACCTCATCGACGCCGTCTTTGCGCTCGGGAACGAAGATGACCTCGTGCGGCTTTTATCCCGCGTGAAAGCCTTGCAAAACTTCATCGAGACCGAAGACGGCGCCGACCTGCTCGCCGCCTACAAGCGCGCCGCCAATATCCTGAAAAAGGAAAACTGGCGCGGGCATGAAGGCGAGATCGCGCGCACGGGCGAGGAGGATCCGCTGGCAATGGTGGACGATCCGGACCTTGGGCCCATCATCGCAGCGAAGATGGCCGAGCGCCGTGTCGACGCGGTCGACTACACGCTGGAACCTGCCGAACAAGCGCTGGTCGAAGCGCTCGACAGAGCGGAACCCGAGTCTTCCGCCGCGGTGGAGCGCGAAGATTTCGAAGCCGCCATGGTCGCGCTCGCGAGCTTGCGGGCGCCGATCGACCGCTTCTTCGACGAGGTCACGGTCAACGACGCCGACGAGGGAAAGCGCGCCACCCGCCTCGACCTCCTGGCGAGATTTCGCGCTGCCGTGAACAACGTGGCGGATTTTTCCCGCATCGAAGGCTGAAGCTCCACACTGTTCCCGAGTGAGACGGTTTGGCCGGGCTGACCCGGGCCCCTTGATCGTGGGGCGCGGCGGTGACAGGACGATCGCGATAATCTGACCTGGACTAAGCGGGGGCTCATGAGCAATTCGGTCTACACGTTCGGCGGCAGCGTGGCACCTGGCGGTCCGCGCGCTCGCGACAAGAACCTGCTCGGCGGCAAGGGCGCGAACCTTGCCGAGATGGCGGGAATTGGCCTGCCCGTGCCGCCCGGTTTCACGATCACCACCGAGGAGTGCGTGCGTTATCTGCGGGAAGGCGCCGATTTCTCCGATGCGCTGCGCACCGCCGTTGCCGAGGCGCTGACGCATATCGAGCGCACCGTGGGCAAAAGGTTCGGCGACAACGCCGATCCGCTGCTGGTGTCGGTCCGCTCGGGCGCGCGGGTCTCCATGCCGGGCATGATGGACACCGTGCTCAACCTCGGCCTCAACGACAAGACGGTGGAGGGCCTTGCCACCACGTCGGGGGATGAACGCTTCGCCTGGGATTCCTACCGCCGCTTCGTGCAGATGTATTCCGACGTGGTGCTCGGGCTCGACCATGGCCTGTTCGAGGAATCGCTCGACATCGCCAAGGAAGACAAGGGCTATTACGCCGATACCGAGATGACCGCCGAGGATTGGAAGGCGATCGTGGCCGAGTACATGGCTATCGTCGAGCGCGAACAGAACCAGCCGTTCCCGCAGGATCCCACCGAGCAGCTGTGGGGCGCGATCGCCGCGGTGTTCGACAGCTGGGATTCGGAACGCGCCAAGGTGTACCGCCGCCTGAATGACATCCCCGCGGACTGGGGCACCGCGGTCAACGTCCAGGCGATGGTGTTCGGAAATATGGGCGACAGTTCGGCCACCGGCGTCGCCTTCACCCGCGATCCCTCGACAGGCGAGAAGCGCTATTACGGCGAGTGGCTGGCCAATGCGCAGGGCGAGGACGTGGTCGCCGGCATTCGCACGCCGCAATATTTGACGAAGAGCCGCCGCGAGGATGCGGGCGCCGAGCAGCCGAGCATGGAAGAAGCCATGCCGGACGCCTTCGAGGAGCTGGCGCACACGTTCGAGCTGCTTGAAAAGCACTATGCCGACATGCAGGACATTGAGTTCACCGTGCAGCAGGGCAAGCTGTGGATGCTGCAGACGCGGAGCGGCAAGCGCACCGCGAAGGCTGCGCTCAAGATGGCGACCGACATGGTAGCCGAGGGGTTGATCGACGAGGAGACCGCGATCCGCCGCGTCGATCCGATGGCGCTGGACCAGCTGCTGCACCCCACGCTCGATCCGAACGCGCCGCGTGACGTGCTGACGAGCGCATTGCCTGCCTCACCGGGCGCGGCTTCGGGCAAGATCGCGCTCGATTCGGACATTGCCGAGCAATGGGCCCATGCCGGCGAAGCGGTGATCCTGGTGCGGGTGGAGACCAGCCCTGAGGACATTCACGGCATGCATGCGGCCAAGGGCATCCTCACCGCGCGCGGTGGCATGACCAGCCACGCGGCGGTGGTGGCACGCGGCATGGGGCGGCCGTGCGTATCGGGCGCCGCGGCCGTATCGATCAACCTCGCACAGCGCACGCTGCGCATCGGTGGCCGCGAGCTCAGGGAAGGCGACGTCCTCACGCTCGACGGCGCCAGGGGCGAGGTGATGGCGGGCGAAGTGCCGACCATCGAACCCGAGCTCGCGGGCGACTTCGCCATCCTCATGGAATGGGCGGACAAGCACCGGCGCATGAGGGTGCGCACCAATGCCGAAACGCCAGCGGACTGCCGGATGGCGCGCCAGTTCGGCGCCGAGGGTATTGGCCTGTGCCGCACCGAGCACATGTTCTTTGACGCCGGCCGCATCAGCGCGGTGCGCGAGATGATCCTCGCCGAAGACGAGGCGGGGCGCCGCCGCGCACTGGAGAAGCTGCTGCCCGAGCAGCGCGCCGATTTCAGCGAAATCTTCCGCACCATGGCGGGGCTGCCCTGCACAATCCGCCTGCTCGATCCGCCGCTTCACGAATTCATGCCCTCGAGCGATGATGAATTCGCCGATCTGGCTGAGACGATCGGCGTGCGCACCGAGACGCTTAAGCGCCGGGCCAACGAGTTGCATGAATTCAACCCCATGCTCGGGCATCGCGGCTGTCGTCTCGGCATCACCTTTCCCGAGATATACGAGATGCAGGCGCGCGCTATCTTCGAGGCGGCCTGCGATGTGACGGGCGAAGGCGGCGAGCCTGTCGTGCCGGAGGTGATGATCCCGCTTGTCGCCACCAGACGCGAGCTCCAGATCCTGCGCAAGCTGGTCGATGACACGGCTCGGACCGTTTTCGCCGAGAAGGGCGTCACGCTCGACTACCTCGTGGGCACCATGATCGAGCTGCCGCGCGCCGCGCTGATGGCGGGCGAGATCGCGGAGGAAGCGCGCTTCTTCTCTTTCGGCACCAACGATCTCACGCAGACCACGCTCGGCGTCAGCCGAGACGATGCGGGGCGGTTCCTCTCACCCTATGTCGAGAAGGGAATTTATCCGCGCGATCCGTTCGTCAGCCTCGACATAGATGGGGTGGGGCAGCTGGTGGAGCTCGCGGTTGAGCGGGGCAAGGCGAGCAGGCCCGATATCAAGCTTGGCATATGCGGCGAGCATGGCGGGGACCCGGCGAGCATAGCTTTCTGCGAGAAGGTCGGTCTCGATTACGTCAGCGCCTCGCCCTATCGTGTGCCGATCGCCCGGCTTGCGGCGGCACAGGCCTCGCTGGCGGCAAAGGGCTAGACCGCAATTCGATCCTGGGGTCGGCGGCCGCTGAGCGTGATGATCTCGAAGATCTCGGTGACGCGTCCATCCTCGTCGGCCTGTGCTGCAAACGCCTCCTGCGCGCGGGCGTAGGCCGCAGGATCGAGACGGGGTGCGCGCGAGACGAGTACGTTCCCCATCCCCTGGTCGCGCAAGTCCCCGATCAGCCGATCGAGCGAGCCATAGCGGACCCTGAGTGCGTGGCTGTCCACCACGGGATCGGACCAGCCGGCGCGTTGGATCAGCTGCGCGCCGGCGCGCACGTCGACCATCGGGTGCAGCCGTGCTGCCGGGCGGTCGGCATCGGCTGCGAGCACGGCGCTGCGCAATGACGGGAGGCTCCCTGCGCCTGCGAAGCTGGCGATGGCGAGGGCACCGGGCGCCAGCGCACGCCGGATGTGGATGAGCGCGCCGGGCAAATCGTTCACCGTGTCGAGCAGCGCCAGGCTCACCAGCAGATCCACATTCTCGGCAGGCAGCGGCGCTTCCTCATCGATGCAGATCTGTGCACAGCCGGGTGCCGGATCGGCGCGCACGATTTCGGCACCGCCAATCTCGAGTGCCTTCGCCAGAGCTCCCGTCCAGTCGCCGATCACCAGCGCACGGCGCGGCTCGGCGCGGATAAAGGCCAGGCGCTCGAGCACGTCCTCGACCATATCGTCCATTACGAAGCGCGCCGCGCCGGGGCGTTGTTGCTGGCGCATCATTCGCCCACGCACCGCCATCCGGCGGGTAGGGTCGAATATGCGCGGTGGAGCGGGGGAGGGGCCAGCCATGCCCGGCCTAGTGCCTCCGTGTCCGGACCGGCGCAAGGCGCACTTGCCGTGTGGGCGAAATGCGGGCAGCAGGATCATCGCCATGTTGCAACAGGCCTTCGCCCCGCTTCTCGACCTCATCTATCCACCACGCTGCCCGCTTTGCGGCGAAGGGGTGGGCGTTCAGGGCGGCCTGTGCGCCTCTTGCTGGGGCGAGCTCGTCCAGCCCGCCGAGGCGTCCTGCGGCTTTTGCCAGCTCCCGCTCGACGGAAATGATGGGCATACGGCGCTGGTCTGTGCCTCGTGCCGTGCCAGGCCTCCAGAGCATGACGGGATCACCGCAGCCACGCTCTACACCGATGCGGCGCGCAAGCTCGTGATCGCGTTCAAGCATGGGCGCAAGATTGCACTCGCGCCGATGCTGGCGCGGCTTATTGCTACGCGCCTTCCAGAGCTCCAGGGCGAGTGGGTCGCAGTGCCCGTGCCGCTGCACCGCTGGCGGCTGTGGCAGCGCGGGTTCAACCAGTCGGCCCTGCTTGCGAACGAACTCGCCCGGCAGCGCGGCATGACCTTGATGGTGGACGGCCTGTTGCGGCTCAGAAACACCAGGTCGCTGTCGCAGGGAAGGCTCACTCGGAACGAACGGGCCCGGAGCCTGGCCGGTACGATCGGGGCCAATCCGGCCCGGGTCGGGGCGCTGCAGGACGCGCAAGTGTTGCTGGTGGACGATGTCATAACCAGCGGCGCAACGACCGCCGCTTGCCTTGCCGCCCTGCGCTCTGCAGGGGTGCGCAAGGTCAGGATCGCCTGCTTCTCGCGGGTGCTCGACGAGGCTCTATCCCCGGCCGCTCGCGCCACAACGCAAGACGCCCGAGAGTATAGCCCCCGGGCGTCAGCGTGACGAAATATGCTGGACCTGCCGCACCGCCCCCCTCGTGGGTGCAACGGCCCAAACCCTCATGTAAACCATCGGCTTTGCTGCCGACTGGCGAAATCCCCCCACCCCTTGGCTCGTGGCCTGAATGAAAGGCGGCTCGTTCCGGCCGCGACCCGTTCTTCCCATCGAAACAGCGTCGAACAAACCGCTTTCCTGGCACTCTGTAGATTTTGGAAGTGATCTGTGATCATCGTGCAACAAATCGGCTTCAGCCAACGTGAAAGGCGACCCATTACGGGACATTATGAGCAATTCTGATCCAATTGACGGTTCCGAGATGCGCGAGAAGGGTCGCGCCTTCATGCCCAAGTTCGATACCGCAGGTCTCGTCAGTGCCGTAGTGCAGGACGAAGCGACCAAGGATGTGCTGATGGTGGCTTTCATGAACCGCGAAGCGATCGCCCGCACGCAAGAGACGGGGCTAGCGCACTTCTACTCACGCAGCCGGCAGAAGCTGTGGCAGAAGGGCGAGAGCTCGGGCAACGTGCTGCGGGTGAAGGGGATCAGAGTAGATTGCGACCAGGACGCCCTGGTGCTGCTCGTGAAGCCCGCAGGACCTGCCTGCCATACCGGAGCGAATAGCTGCTTCTATCGCGAGCTGGACGGCGACTCGCTATCAGCGGCCTGAGGCCAAGCGCCGGGTGGTTCTCGCGACAATCCCCGGCGGATCAGCCGACTGGGAAGCCGCCGAACAGATTGTCGGAATCCCACTGCGCGCGCAGGCGCTCGATGCGGTCGAGCACGCCAGGCGCGAAGCATTGCTCAACCCTATCGAGGCCTGCTCCGAGGTTCGCCTCGCCGACATAGCGGCCGGTGCGGAACCGGGCGAGCGCCGCATCCGCCTCGCGTGCCCAGTCCATGTGCCGCTCGTCGTCCGCAGCATCGTCCCACATGGCGTACAGGCCAGCTCCTGCGCTGCCGCCGACCGACAGTGCGGCATCAGCGCCGTCGCAATGCGGAATGCGGACACCGGCCCCTGGCGAGATAAGATTGATGCTGGAGGAGGTCACCGGAATATCGGCAAGGTGCCACACGGCCAGCAGCATGTCTCCAAGGCTCGCATCGCTCCACAATTGGTCGGCATAGACGCGCTTGCCATTGGGCATAGCCGAGAGCTTGGTGAGCTCGGCGAAGCCCATCGCTTCACCCTTGGGCCCTTCGATGATCGCCGCTTCCTGCGGCGGGTCGCAAAAGCGGGACACCTTGCCGCGCGCCTCGGCCTCGCTGTGGCCGACCGACGATGCGCGCACGATCACCGCCGGACGGCCGCTATGATGATCGGGCCCCACGAGGCAGATGATCTCGGTGCTCGGGTCAGCCTCCGCGGTGGCGCGCGAGAGCCATGGAGCGAGGGCGGGGGCACTGTCCGCAGTGAAGGTGGCGCTCCAGGTGTATGCGGTAGCGGGCAGGTCGTGCAGCTTCAGCTTGTAGCGCAGGACCGCCGCGAAAAAGCCTGAGCCGCTGCCACGCGCAGCCCAGAACAGGTCGGCGTGGTGCTCCGCATCCACACGCAGATGCTCGCCCGAAGCGGTGACGAGCTCGATCGCGAGAACATTGGCCGTTGCGGCGCCCCATTCGCCGGCATTCCAGCCAAAGCCACCGCTCAGCACATAGCCGCTCAGCGGCACATTACTGCAATGGCCGATAGGGAAGGCGAGGCGATGCGGCTCGAGCGCTTCGAGCAATTGTCTGCCGTTTACCGCCGCGCCCGCCCAGGCCGTGCGTGTCTCAAGATCAATCTCGAGCGTCTCCATGGGAGAGATGTCGAGCATGACCGACCCGTCTCGCGCCGCCGCGGCTTCGTAATTGTGGCCGTGTCCCCGGACCGTGAGCTTAAGTCCGTTCGCGCGCGCAAAGCGAATGGCCGCGCTCGCCTCGGCCGCGTCGCGCACGGAAATAATGGCAGCGGGCCTTCGTTCGCAGGCCAGGCGCTGGTTCCAGATGCGGCTGCGCCGCAGCTCGTCATAGGCTTCACTGTCGGGCAAGGTGATGCGCTCGACGCGCCCTGCAAGCTGCGCGAAATCCGGTTGGGTCAGCGTACTCATGACTGGCCGAGGATCTCGTCGAACAGGTTGTGCATGGCGGCCCAGCTCTGCCGGTCCGCACTGGGATCGTAAGCTGTTGCCGGGTTCTGGGTAGTGCCCGGACTGGTGAAGCCGTGCTTGACGCCGGAATAAGAGTGGAAATGCCAATCGGCGCCGGCGGCGTCCATCTCTTCCCAGAACTTCAGAACCTGTTCGCGCGGAACCATCGGATCGGCATCGCCATGGCAGACGAGTATGCGTGCGCCGATGCCTCCTTGCCGCGCAGGCGCATCGGTGTTCAGCAGCCCGTGGAAGCTCACTGCGGCGAATAGCGGCGCACCATCGCGCGCAAGCTCGAGCGCGGCCTGGCCGCCCATGCAGAAGCCGATCGCAGCGATGGGAAGGCCTTGCGCTGCTTCGTGAACCGCCAGCGCCTTAAGATTGGCGCGCAGCCGTGCGCGGTACAGGTCAGGCGTCTCGCGGATGGCCAGGGCCAGCTGGCGCGCATGATCGAAGTCCTTCGGCATATCGCCATAGAAATCCGCGATCATGGCCAGATAGCCGTGATCGGCCAGCGAGCGGGCTTTGTCGATGACGCTCGGCGTCGGGTTCATGATGGTGGGGAACACCAGCACGGCCGCGCGCGGGGCCTGCGGCGGGCGGATCAGCGATCCGGCGAGGGCGGTCCCGCCGTCGCTAAAGGCGATGGGTTCGAATGAGCTCATGAAAATATCTTCCGCATACGGCCGAGCGCCAGTTCGGTTTCGGCCGGGTCGGGCGTTTCCTCGGCAACGCCGTAACCCCAGTCTTCGTTCGACCCGAGATATTGCACCACGATGCCGTCAGCGCGCGACACGGTCTGCACCGCATCGTAATAGAGCGCATATCGCGCCTCGGGCTGCGGCATGAGCCAGTTTATCTGTCCGCGAACGGGGACGAGCGCGGGGTCCTGCCAGATCGCCTTCGCGCCATAGCCCATGCAATTGCAGATCGTCTTCTCCTCCAGCGCCAGGATCTGCTCGCGGCTTGAGAAGCCGCGTCGCACCATCTTGCCGCCGCGCAGGAGGAACAGGCGCATGAGGCGGTCGGCATATTCGGTAACGCTGAACACCATCGTCGGCCCGCTTCGCACCGTGCGACCGGGGAAAGGGCTGGCAGCGCCCTCGAGGGTGCCCCAAGGCGGGGTTAATCCGCGCAACCGCCGATCCAGGTGAAGGAAGGGGCGGCCCGCTGCAACTTGCGGCTCCTCGCCACCCGACAGATTGTACTGAGGCAGATACTCAACCGGATTGCCGGCCAGTCCGATCATCTGCTGGTGGACTGCGTAGCTGGCCCGCGCCCAGCTTTCCCAGCGCCCGGCGAAAGCGGGGTCGACGGCGGCGGAAAGCGCGACTCGGCTACTTGGGGACCACACGCCGGTGGCCCTGGCCGAGCGGGTCTCGGCGGGAAATTCGGCAGCGTAGATCGTGACCTCGGCGCCGGTTTCGACGAGCCGCAGCGCCGTCGTCAGCCCGATGACGCCGGCGCCGATCACTGCGATCTGTTTGCTGCCTGCCGCCAGTGCCAGCCCGGCCGCTTCCGCCGCACAGCCCCAGGACAGCGACCACCCCGAGCCGCCATGCCCGTAATTGTGGACGATCCTCTGCTCGCCGAGCCGCTCCACCTCCAGCCTCGGCCCCGCGGGACGGAACGGCCGCAGGCAGACCGTCACCTTCATCAAGCGCTCTCGCTCGAAGCGGATCGGGGCGAGCCGCGGTCCGCTGGCCGGAAGCGCGGATCGTGGAGCGGGCAGGCGCGCACAGCCGGCGGCCAGCAGGCTGGCGGCACTGCCGGCGATGAAGCTGCGTCGTGCGTGAAGCATCTATTCGCCAGGCGCCGCGCCGCGTTCCACGTCGTTACGCAACGGGCAGGAAATCGGGCACCGAGAGGTAGCGCTCGCCGGTATCGTAATTGAAGCCGAGCACGCGCGTGCCCGGTTCAAGCTCGGCCAGCTTGATGCTGATGGCGGCGAGCGTCGCGCCCGAGCTGATGCCCACCAGCAGGCCTTCCTCGCGCGCAGAGCGCCGGGCCATCTCCTTGGCCGCTTCGGCGTTGACCTGGATCACTCCGTCAAGCACCCTGGTGTGCAGATTTTCGGGAATAAAGCCGGCCCCGATGCCCTGGATCGGGTGCGGTCCCGGCGAGCCGCCCGAAATGACCGGGGACAGTTCGGGCTCGACGGCAAAGGCCTTCATTTCGGGCCATTGCTGTTTGAGAACTTCGGCGCAGGCGGTCAGGTGCCCACCAGTGCCCACGGAGGTGATGAGGCAGGCGGGCGGCGTGTCGGCGAAGTCGGCCAGGATCTCCTGCGCCGTGGTCCGGGCGTGGACTTCGATGTTGGCGGGATTCTCGAATTGCTGCGGTATCCAGGCGCCGGCGGTCTCGGCCAGCAATTCCTGCGCGCGGGCGAGCGCACCCTTCATCCCGCCCTCCTTGGGCGTCAGGTCGAAGCTGGCGCCGTAGGCCAGCATTAATCGCCGACGCTCGAGGGACATGCTCTCGGGCATGACCAGGACCAGCTTGTAGCCCTTGACTGCCGCCACCATGGCAAGGCCGATGCCGGTATTGCCGCTGGTCGGCTCGATGATGGTCCCGCCCGGCTTCAGCAGCCCATCGTGCTCGGCAGCCTCGACCATGGCCAGCGCCACGCGGTCCTTGATCGAGCCGGCCGGATTGGCGCGCTCGCTCTTCACCCACACCTCGTGATCGGGGAAGAGCCGGGCCAGGCGGATGTGCGGCGTGTTGCCGATGGACTGCAGGACGTTATCGACCTTCATGCTGGCGTTTCCTCTTTCGACTCGTCTTCGTGCAGAAATTTGGCTGTAAAGGTGCGGGCCCGGCGCAGTTCCGGGAATATGTATGCCCACAGCCCGGTGACGATTATCGCACCAACGCCGCCGAACACAACCGCCCCGACAGCACCGAGCACCGCCGCCGCCAGTCCCGACTGCAATTCACCCAGCTCGTTCGAGGCCGAAACCGCCAGACCTGAGATGGCTGAAACGCGGCCGCGCTTGTCGTCCGGCGTATTGAGCTGGATCAGCGAGCTGCGGATGAACACCGAGATCATGTCGGCCGCGCCCAGCAGCGCCAGGATGCCGAGACTGAGATAGAAATTGGTCGACAGCGCGAAGCCGATCGTCGCGGCGCCGAACGCAACGACGGCCCACAGCATCTTGACGCCGACATTCTCCTCGAACGGTCGGATGCTCAAATATGCGGCTACGAGTGCCGCGCCCACCGCGGGGGCGCCACGCATGAATCCCAGGCCCTCGGGGCCGACCATCAGGATGTCGCGCGCGAAGACCGGGAGCATGGCGGTGGCACCGCCCATCAGCACGGCGAACAGGTCGAGCGTGATGCAGCCGAGCAGAAACCGCTCGTGCCGAATGAAGTGAAAGCCATCCGCGATCTGCCGGAACGGATGGCGACGCGGGCCGACCTGCCGCGCCTTCACCGGTCGGATCGACGAGATGAGCGCGCCCGAGACAACCAGCAGCCCGGCCGACAGGAAATAAGGCAGCGAGGGCGATCGTTCGAACAGCAGGCCGCCGACCGCCGGACCCACCACCGTGCCCACTTGCCAGGCGATGGAAGAGAGCGCGATGGCCCGGGGCAGCAGGCGCGGCGGTACGATGTTGGGCGCGATTGCGCTCAGCGCCGGGCCGTTGAACACCCGTGCAGAACCATGCGCCGCGGCCAAGCCGAACAGCAGCGGCAGGGTGAGCGCATCGGCCCAAGTGGCGTAGCCGATGGCGAGTGCAATCGAGGCGTCGATGCAATTGGCGAACAGCACCACTCGCCGGCGATCGAACATGTCTGCCGCCACGCCGGCAACGGGGGTGAGCAACGACAGCGGGACGAATTGCGCCAGTCCCAGCATGCCCAGCATCAGCGAGGCGGTGGGGATGTCCATGCCATAATCGGCGCGGGCGACATCGTAGGTCTGGTAGGCGATCAGCACCACCATCGAGAGGGTGGAGAAGACCGCGAGGAAGCGCGCGAACCAGAAGCGCCGGTAATCGGGAATGGCGAGGGGAGTTGTGGGCTGTGCTTCAGGCTGGTCCGGGACGGACGAGGTGGGCGCGGCGGTCACGTCCGGCGCCATGGCAGCCCGCAGATGGCTTGCCAAGCAATTCGCGACCCGCTCAGCCCTTCGGGCGCAGCGCGGGGTTGGGCTGCAATCGCTCCACCAAGGCGACAAATTCCTGCGCTGGGATGATCCGCTCGAACTGAAAGCCCGCGCGTGTGCCGAGGACCCAGATGCAAAGGCCCTCGATCCGGCCAAACACCGGTAATCGAACGAGCACCCGGTCCCCCCGGTTCAATGCGCCGATGTCATCGGCCATGAAACCGTGTGGGGAGATGTTGCTGACGTGCATGGCGATTCTGCCGAGCTCACGATGGTCAGCGCTCACGGGGCAATCCACCGGATGGCGCGAAGCACCCCGCAGATCGGTCACCGACAATCTTGCACCCGCGCTCATAGGCCCGTGAAACCCCTTTCGTGCAATCCGGTCCGCACGAGCGAGCGTACGGGCAGATGCTGGACGAAAGGTTAAGCCGGCAGCGTCACTGCCCGCATGGGTCAGCGTGCGCGCAGGATCGCGTGCCGCTTGCGGCCCAGGCTCAGCCTGCGCTCCTGGCCGGACGCGAGCGCGATCAGGAAAGCGGGGTCACTCTGCGGCTCGTCGTCGATCCGCACCGCGCCTTCGGCGATCTTGCGCTTGGCCTCGCCATTAGAGGCGGTGAAGCCGATCGCGGTGCAGGCGGCGCCCAGGCGAATGCCCTCGGGCGGGATTTCCAGCACCGGCAGGTCGGCACCCAGGCCTCCACCGGCGAAGGTCTGTTCGGCAGTCTGCTCGGCAGCGCGCGCGGCTTCATCGCCGCGCACCAGCTTCGTGACCTCGTTGGCGAGCACCACCTTGGCCGTGTTGATCTCGCTGCCTTCCAGGCCCTCCAGCCGGGCGATCTCGTCCAGCGGCAGGTCCGTGAACAGGCGCAGGAAGCGGCCGACGTCGCGGTCATCCACATTGCGCCAATATTGCCAGAAATCGTAAGCGGGCAGCTGCGCCTCGTTGAGCCATACCGCGCCGGTCAGCGACTTGCCCATCTTGGTTCCATCGGCCCGGGTGATGAGCGGCGTCGTCAGCCCGAACACTTCGGTGCCGTCCATCCGGCGGCTCAGTTCCACGCCGTTGACGATGTTGCCCCATTGGTCGGAACCGCCCATTTGCAGCCGTACGCCCATCGCGTTGTTGAGGTGGCGGAAATCGTAGCCCTGCAGGATCATGTAGTTGAATTCGAGGAAGGTCATGGGCTGCTCGCGCTCCAGCCGCAGCCGCACCGAATCGAAGGTGAGCATCCGGTTGACGGTGAAGTGCGTGCCCACTTGCTGCAGCAATTCGATGTAACCGAGCTTGCCGAGCCAATCGTGGTTGTTGACCATCACCGCATCGGTGGGACCGTCACCGAAGGTGAGCAGCCGCTCGAACGCGGTGCGGATGGAGGCGATGTTCGCCTCGATCGTATCATCACTCAGCATCTTGCGGCTTTCGTCACGGCCGGTCGGGTCGCCGATGCGGGTCGTCCCTCCGCCCATCAGCACGACAGGCTTGTGCCCCGCCTGTTGCAGACGCCGCAGCAACATGATGGAGACAAGATTGCCGACATGGAGCGAGGAGGCGGTCGCGTCGAAGCCGACATATCCCGGCATGATCCCGCTCGCCGCGGCCGCATCAAGCGCTGAAATATCGGTGGCCTGGTGGATATAGCCGCGCTCGTCGAGCAGGCGCAGGAGATCGGATTTGTGCTGGCTCATGGCAATCTCGTATTGGGCCCAGAACAGGGCCGCGCCGGGTAGCATGGAGGATGGGGCTTGCAAACGTATCGATTGATCGCGCATCCGGCGCATCCGCCCGCCGCGATCCGCACGGTTGAAGCGCGGCTCGGGATTGCGGCGCATGGCTGGCTGCAAATGCGCTGGCGGATCGAAGGCAGCGCCCGGCTGGTGGTGCCGCCTTTCGCCAGGCGGCAGCGAGCGGACGAATTGTGGCGAACAACCTGCTTCGAGCTGTTCTGCCGCCCGAGCGGCGGGACGCCATACGTCGAGCTCAACCTGTCACCCTCGGAGCGCTGGGCGGCTTACGACTTCACCGCTTCACGCACCGGAATGGAGCAGCGCCCGATGCGCCACCATCCGGTGATCACCCCGCGGGGCGGGCGTAACGTGCTGATCTTGGATGCGGCGCTGCGCCTTGCCGACCTGCCGCCAAGGCCGTGGGACCTGGGCATATCCGCGGTGCTGGAAGAGGAGAACGGCGAACTCTCCTACTGGGCGCTCGCGCACCGGGCGGACCGGCCCGATTTCCATGATCCTGCTTGCTTCGCCGCGCGCGTTGAGCCACCCGTGGGGCCATGAAATTCGGGATAGACCGGCTGCTCGCGGAGCCGGAGCTCAGGAAGCCGCTTGAAGGCAGGCGTGTCGCACTGGTGGCTCATCCAGCCTCCGTGACCGATGACCTCTCCCATTCGCTCGACGCGCTGATGAAGGCGGGCGTCCATGTCGCCAGCGCCTTCGGCCCGCAACATGGGCTGAAGGGCGACAAGCAGGACAACATGGTCGAGACCGCCGACGAGCGGGACCCCGTTTACGGCATCCCCGTGTTCAGCCTTTACGGCGAGGTGCGCCGGCCCACCGCCGAGATGATGGCCAGCGCGGATGTGTTCCTGTTTGATTTACAGGATCTTGGCTGCCGCATCTATACCTTCGTCACAACTCTGCTCTACCTCCTTGAGGAGGCGGCGAAAGCGGGCAAAACGGTGTGGGTGCTCGATCGGCCGAACCCCGCCGGGCGCCCGATCGAAGGCACGCTGCTGGTGCCCGGCCAGGAAAGCTTCGTGGGGGCAGCGCCCATGCCGATGCGCCACGGCCTGACCATGGGCGAGATGGGGCACTGGTTCATCCGCCATTTCGGGCTTGACCTCGACTACCGGGTGATCGCCATGGAGGGCTGGCGGCCCGATGAGGCCCCCGGCTTCGGCTGGCCCGGAAGCCGCATCTGGATCAATCCCAGCCCCAACGCCGCGAGCCTCAACATGGCGCGCAGCTATGCCGGCACGGTGATGCTCGAGGGAACGACGCTCAGCGAGGGCCGGGGCACGACCCGCCCGCTGGAGGTCTTGTTTGGCGCGCCCGACATCGACGCCGACGCTGTGCTCGCCGAAATGCAGCGCCTTGCGCCCGACTGGCTCGCCGGTTGCGCCATCCGCCAATGCTGGTTCACGCCAACCTTCCACAAGCATGCGGGCGAAATGTGCAGCGCGCTGATGATCCATGCCGAAGGGCGCTTCTACGACCATCGCGCTTTCAATCCCTGGCGGTTGCAGGCGGCAGCCTTCAAGGCCATTCGCCAACTCTACCGCGATTACCCGCTGTGGCGTGACTTTCCCTACGAATACGAGTTCGACCGCCTCGCCATCGACGTCATCAATGGCGGCCCGACATTGCGCGAATGGGTCGATGATCCGGCTGCGATATCGGGTGACCTTGACTCGCTCGCCGCTGCCGACGAGGCGCATTGGGGCGAGGAGGTGGCCGGCGTGCTTCTCTATTGAGCGGGTGGATGCGCCAGTCCTCCGCAGCAAATTGCGTAAGCCGGGACGTCACCTGATCGTTAGCCACAACCAGCACGTTGCAGGCGTCATTGCTCCAATGCACGGCTTAGATTATCAATATTTTTGGCCTGGCACACCGAGCGGGGGTGGTGAAGCTGCGGGCAGGCTCCGCCCTCGGGACCAGCAGCCAGGCGCGCTGCGAACGCCATGAGGACAAGAGGCACGGGCATCTTCCTCTGCGCTTATGCCGTCCGCTCGCAATGGGGCCCAAATGGCGGCATCGACAATATGCTACTTGCCTGCCGACCATGACGGCCGATAGTGCCGACAAGACGGGAGAAGAGGCCATGCTCAAGCTCTATTCGTTCGGCCCTGCGGCCAATTCGCTGAAACCCACGCTCACGCTGTACGAGAAGGGCCTCGCGTTCGAGCACAAATTACTCAACCCGGCCAAGTTCGAACATCACACCGAATGGTACAAGGCGGTCAATCCGCGCGGGCAAGTGCCGGCGCTGGAAGATTACGGCAGGATCGTCACCGAAAGCACGGTGATCTGCGAATATCTCGAGGACGCGCATCCGACCGAGCTCCGGCTGCGCCCCGAGGATTCCTACGATGTCGCGATGATGCGTATCTGGACCAAATGGGTGGACGAGTATTTCTGCTGGTGCGTCTCCACGATCGGCTGGCACCGGCATGTCAGCAAGATGGTCGGCGGGCTTTCCGACGACGCATTCGAGGCTCAGGTGGCGAAGATCCCGATTCCCGAACAGCAGGTGAAATGGCGCCGCGCGCGCGAGGGCTTTCCGCGGGACCTGCTGGACGAGGAGACGCGCAAGGTCGGCGTCTCGGTGCGCCGGCTCGACGATCATTTGCGCGACAATCAATGGCTGGCAGGCGGCGTCTACTCGCTGGCCGACATCTGCAATTTCGCCATCGCCAACGGCATGCAGCACGGCTTCGCCGAACTGGTGAACCGGGAGGACACGCCTGGCCTGTTGCGCTGGATCGAGGAGATCAACGAACGACCCGCCGTCCAGCGGCTGTTCGCACAAGTGCCCCGCGAATTCTGAGCGCGGCGCGCCAGCCGTTTGATTTCCGGCCGCTCAGTTGCCGGCCGGTCCGACCGCGGCAAGGGCTTGTCGCGCGAGACCCAGCAGGCGCGGGGCGCTCACCGCCTCGTCCGGGTTGTTCCAGCCCAGGGTCAGGACATACCATTCGCTTTCGGAACCGCGCAGCAGCCAGCTCATGTTTAGCACGCCCGGCTCGGAGCCGCCTTTGAAGCCGACATAATTCCAGGAGGCTGCCGCTTCCTCGCCGATCGCGGTGTTGATGCCCAAGATGCCGAGCGCCACTGGATCGTCGACCAACCGGGCGAAGATGCGGGCAATGTCACGCGGCGAGGCGAACCATTCGACATCAAGCGCGCGGGGCGATCCGCCGAATGCCTGTGCCACACGGTCGCGGGCCACTTCGCGCTGCTGCAGCGCCTGCAGCATGGCCAGCCGCTCGGGTGTGCCGAGCGAGGCATATTCGCCCAGGTTCACGTCGTCCTCGGTTTTCAGGAGGAACATCTCACGCGTGGTGAGGAGAGGCAGGGTCAGCTCGGGCGCCGAATGGCCCGAGGCGCGCAGCTCCGCCTCAACCACGTCGCGCCCCAATGTGGCGATCAGCTGGTCGGTGGCGGTGTTATCGCTGATCGAGATCATCAACGTCGCCAAGGTCTGCAGCGTCAGCGGCGTGCCCCGCGGCCAGTCCTGGAGGATGCCGCTCGGATAGGACTCGGTGTCGAGCGCGACCACCTCGTCCCAGGCACGCCGGCCCGCGGCCACTTCCTGCACTAGCGCGGACAGCACGTAGAGCTTGAAGCTCGATCCCAGCGCCAGCGCCGTGTCCGCATTGTGCTCGAGCACGGTTTCGGAACCGTCAAGGCGGGCGAGCAGCAGGTTGGTGGCGCCGGGCAGTTCGCGCAGCTGTTCGAGCACGGGCCGTGTGTCGGTCACCACCGGCTCCACCCGGTCCAGGCGCAGGCCGGAAACCTTGTAGGGCTCTGCCGCCTCCAGCTGCATCGGCCCCGAGGCGATCGCCTGCTCGAAGCGCAGCGACAGGTCCGCCGCGCCGGGCAAGCCGGTCGGCTCGACTGACTCGATGCCTACGAGCGCGCCCATCTGCCCTTCCATCTGCTGCTGCATGGCCTGCACCTGCTCCGGCGGGATCGCGGCGCTGAAGCTGTCGGCGAAGACCTCCTCCTGTGCCTTCTCTCCCTGCAGAACGGCCAGGATATCGGCTGCTCGTTGCTCAAGGCGCTCGCGCTCGGCCGTATCTGACTGCGCCGCGCTGATCGCCGGATCGAGCAATGCGAGGAGCGCGAGGAGCGGGGCGGCAAGGTTGCGGAATGACATGATGCGGCTCCGTGAGGCACCGCGTAGGGCGGCATTGGTTGAAGCTAGAGCGGCGGCACCGGGCAGGCAAGCGGCCCGCAGCCGGTCTCAGGCGTCGATCAGGTCCCGATCGAGTTCGCCGGCGCGGTTCTGGATGAAGTTGAAGCGGTGTTCGGGGTTTCGGCCCATCAGCTGGTCGACCAGTTCCTTCACCGCATAGCGCTGCTCGTGCTCGGCCGGCAGGGTGATGCGGATGAGGCTGCGGCTCTCAGGATCCATCGTGGTTTCGCGCAATTGCCCCGGGTTCATTTCGCCCAAGCCCTTGAAGCGGCTGACCTCGACCTTGCGGCCCTTGAACACGGTCGCCTCGAGTTCGGCGCGGTGCGCGTCGTCGCGGGCATAGCGGCTCTCCTTGCCGGCGGTGAGCCGATAAAGCGGCGGCTGCGCAAGATAGAGATGCCCCTGGCGCACCAGCTCGGCCATTTCCTGGAAGAAGAAAGTCATCAGCAGCGTGGCGATATGCGCGCCGTCAACATCGGCATCGGTCATGATGACGATGCGATCGTAGCGCAGATTGTCCGGATTGCAGTCCTTGCGCGTGCCGCAACCCAGCGCCAGCGCAAGGTCGGCGATCTCGGAATTGGCGCGGATCTTGTCGGCGCTGGCGGAGGCGACGTTGAGGATCTTGCCGCGGATCGGCAGGATGGCCTGCGTCTTGCGGTTGCGCGCCTGCTTGGCGCTGCCGCCGGCACTGTCGCCCTCGACGATGAACAGCTCGGTCTCGGCATCGGTCTCGCCCGAGCAATCGGTGAGCTTGCCGGGCAGGCGCAATTTGCGCGCGCTGGTGGCGGTCTTGCGCTTGATCTCGCGCTCGGCCTTGCGTTTCAGGCGCTCGTCCATCCGCTCCATAACCGCGCCGAGCAGCGCGCGGCCGCGTTCCATATTGTCGGTCAGGAAGTGATCGAAGTGGTCGCGCATCGCGTTCTCGACCAGGCGCGCGGCTTCGGGCGAGGTGAGGCGGTCCTTGGTCTGGCTCTGGAATTGCGGTTCGCGGATGAACACGCTGAGCATTATTTCGGCACCGGTCGACACATCGTCGGCGGAGATGTCTTTCGCCTTCTTCTGCCCGGTGAGCTCGCCGAAGGCGCGCAACCCCTTAGTGAGCGCGGCGCGCAGGCCCTGCTCGTGCGTGCCACCATCGGGCGTGGGCACGGTGTTGCAATACCAGCTCGCCGCGCCGTCCGACCAGAGCGGCCATGCCACCGCCCATTCCACGCGGCCCTGGTCATCGGCGAAGTCCTGGCTGCCGGTGAAGAACTCGGATGTGACGCATTCGCGCGTGCCCACCTGCTCGGCCAGATGGTCGGCCAGGCCGCCCGGGAATTGGAACACCGCCTCCTGCGGCACATCGTCCGAGGCGAGCGAGGCTGCGCATTTCCAGCGGATCTCGACGCCGGCGAACAGATAGGCCTTGGAGCGCGTCAGCTTGAACAGCCGCTTGGGGCTGAACCGGCGCTCGCCGAAGATCTCGGTATCGGGGACGAAAGCGATGGTGGTGCCGCGCCGGTTGGGCGCCGCACCGGCATGGACGAGCTTGCCCTTCGGCACACCGCGGGCGAATTCCTGCACGTAGAGCTCGCGCCCGCGCGCCACTTCCACCCGCACCTCCGATGAGAGCGCGTTGACCACGCTGACGCCCACGCCGTGCAGGCCGCCGCTTGTAGCATAGGCCTTGCCCGAGAACTTGCCCCCCGAATGGAGGGTGGTGAGGATCACCTCGAGCGAGGACATGCCGGGGAACTTGGGATGCTCGTCCACCGGGATGCCGCGGCCATTGTCTGAAATCGTCAGCCGTCCGGCGCTGCCTTCGGGCCCTTCCTCGAGCGCGACCTCTATGCGGTTCGCATGCCCGGCCACCGCTTCGTCCATGGCATTGTCGAGCACCTCGGCGGCGAGGTGGTGCAGCGCGCGTTCGTCGGTGCCGCCGATATACATGCCCGGCCGGCGACGCACGGGTTCCAGCCCTTCCAGGACCTCGATGGCGGAGGAATCATATTCCTCTCCAGCCTCGCTCACAGGCAGCTTGTCGAACAGGTCGTCGATCATGGGTCGACTATAGGCGGGCCGACCCGGCCTTCAAGCTGGGCGGCCGGATTGTCCGCAGCAATGGCAGGCGTGCCGAAGCCCGCTTTAGTCGAAGCCGGTGGGCGCCGGGCTGACCACGCTGACGGTGCCGTTGCCCACCTGGCGTACTTCCATTGCCCGCTCGGCCACGCCGCTGGGCAGGAAGCGGAACGGGCCGTCAATGCCCAGGAAGCCACCTTCGTCGAGCAGCTGGCGCCTGGGGAAGGGCTCGTCCGCACCCCAATTGCGCGCCACGCGCAACGCCAGCAGCACGGCATCGTAGCCGAGCGTAGCGATACGATGGGGGCGGGCGCCGAAGCGGGTCTCGTAGCTCGTGGCGAACTGCCGGAAGCGGTCGTCGGATACCGAGGAGAACCAGGCGCCGCGCAATGCTTGCGCGCGGGTCACTTCGTCCTCGCCGCCCCACAGCTCAGGGCCGACGATAGTGGGGCTTGCGCTTCCCTGATCCCGGAGCGCGCCGGCCGCGATTATCGACAGCCGTGCACCATCGGCAACGAGCACGGTGTCAAAGCCGCCGCGCCTCTCCAGCCGTTCGGCGGCGCTGATAATCGAGGTGTTGCCCCGATCATAGCGCTCGGCCGCCACCATGCTCGCGCCGCTGCCTTCGATTGCCGCGGCGAGGGCATCGAGCGCGTGCTGGCCGTACTCGCCATTCGGGGTGAGCGCAGCAAAACGCTGCGCCCCGCGTTCGATCGCATATTCGACGGTGCGCCTGATCGATTGCTCGGGCACCAGGCCCATCACGAAGGCGTCGCGCTCGGCTACGGAAACGTCGTTCGAAAAGCTGATCAGCGGCACGCCCGCCTGGCGCGCCTCGGCAAGCACGTCCGCCACCTCGTCGCGCACCAGCGGACCCAGGATCAGCTGGTTGCCGTCCGCCATCGCGCGCTCGGCCGCACGCGTGGCGCCTGCTGCGGTATCGTAGGTGGTGATGCGCAGGTTTGACGCATTGGTGTCGAGCAGCGCCATGGTGGTGGCGTTGGCAATCGACTGGCCCACTTCGGCATTGTCGCCGGACAACGGCACGAGCAGCGCGATGCGGTGCCGGTCGGTATCGGTCGGCAGCGCCGGGCCGATTACCGGCGGCGCCTGGCTCGGCTCGGGAGCGGGCGCGCTGGGCTCGGGACCGCGATCGCCACCCGGAATCACCTGGCAGGCGGCCAGGAACACCGACAACAACAGCACGGCAAGCCCGCGTCTCACGATCCCGAACATGCTTGCCGCCTCCGCTCCAACTGGTTCATGGGGGCTCCGGTGACCGATCCTTGCACGACCGACCCCGGCATCACTGCCCCTCACGCGACCGATTTCGGTCAGGTCCGGTCCGGCGAACCGGAGCCGCTGCCCGCGGGCCTCTATATAGTCGCCACCCCGATTGGCAATCTCGGCGATATCACTGTCCGCGCTTGCGACGTTCTGGCGCGATGCGACAGCATTGCCTGCGAAGATACGCGGGTAACTCAAAAGCTTATCCGGCATCTCGGCCTGACAAAACCGCTCTGGCGGTACGACGATCATAGCGCGGACGGCGATCGCGCACGCCTGATCGATTCGATGCGCGACAAGGCGGTGGCGCTGGTGAGCGATGCGGGGACGCCGCTGGTGTCCGATCCCGGGTACCGCCTGGTACGCGAGGCACGTGCCGCAGGCATTTCGATCACTGCGCTGCCAGGTCCCAGCGCCGTGTTGGTCGGTCTGGCGCTTTGCGGCCTGCCGAGCGACCGCTTCCTGTTTGCGGGCTTCCTGCCGGTGAAGGACAAGGCCCGCGCCGACGTCCTTGCGGAGCTGGGGCAGGTGCGCGCCACTTTGGTGTTCTTCGAAACCGCACCGCGCCTGGGCAAGGCGCTCGCCGCCATCGCAGCGGTGCTGCCTGGGCGCGAAGTGGCCGTGGCGCGCGAACTCACCAAGCTTTACGAGGAATGCCGCACCGGCTCTCCCGAGGAAGTGGCAGAGCACTACGCGGCGCATCCGCCGAGGGGGGAAATCGTCCTGCTGGTGGGCCCGCCGACAGAAAGCGCCACCTGGAGCGTGGAGGATGCCGAGGCCATGCTGCGCGACCTCTTGGCTTCTGAAAAGCCATCGCAGGCTGCGTCCGCGGTCGCTCGCGCCACGGGCCTCGATCGCAAGGTGCTCTATGCGCGTGCGCTGGAGCTTCGCCGGGAGTGAAGGGGTGAAGCGGCAGCGCGCCGAGCAACGCGGGCGGCAGGCGGAGGCGCAAGCGGCCGAATGGCTGTTTACGCAAGGCTATGAAGTGCTCGATACGCGCGTGAAAACCAAAGTGGGAGAGATCGACCTGGTTGCCCGGGGTCATGGCGTGGTGGCCTTCATCGAGGTCAAGTGGCGCGCCAAGCCCGCCGATCTCGACCTGGCAATCGACGAATACCGCCTGCGCCGGGTTGCCGCGGCAGCCGAAAGTGTTGCCCACAGCTATGCGGGAACGGGGGAGGACCTGCGCATCGACGTGATCCTGCTTGCACCGCGCACGCCGCCCCGCCACATCGTCAATGCCTGGCAGCCCTGACGGCCGCCCAAACGGAAGGATAACAGGTGCCGTTGCGCGTCGCGGTCCAGATGGACCCTATCGAGAGCATCAATATTGCAGGTGATTCGAGCTTCGCTCTGATGCTCGCAGCACAGCAGCGCGGGCACCTCGTCTGGCATTACGACGTCGGCTCGCTCGCCTGGCGTGACGGTCGCATCACCGCCTGGGCCTCGCCGGTAACGGTCCGCCGGGTTGAAGGCGACCACTTCGAGAAGGGTGAGCCGCAGCGGATCGACCTGGCAAGCGATGTCGACGTGGTTCTGATGCGGCAGGATCCGCCTTTCCACCTGGGCTATATCAGCGCCGCGCTGCTACTCGACCGGCTCAACGGCGAGACGCTGGTGGTCAACGATCCGCGCGAGGTGATCAACGCGCCCGAGAAGATGTTCGTGCTCGATTACGCGCGCTTCATGCCGCCCACGCTCATCGCACGGCGGCTCGAGGATGTGCGCGACTTCCAGCGCGAGCACGGGACGATCGTGGTCAAGCCGCTGCACGGCAATGGCGGTAAGGCGATCTTCAAGGTGGACGAGGACGGCACCAACCTTTCGGCGCTCCTTGAGGTGTTCAACCAGACCTGGCCCGAACCGCACATGGTGCAGCGCTTTGTTCCCGAGGTGGCGGAAGGGGACAAGCGCATCGTGCTGGTGGATGGCGAATTCGCCGGCGCCATCAACCGCAAGCCGGGCGAGGGGGAGTTCCGCTCCAACCTCGCGCAGGGCGGCTATGCCGAGGCCGCGGGGCTGACGGAACGCGAGGAGGAGATCTGCGCCGCGATGGGCCCCGAGCTGAAACGCCGCGGCCTGGTGTTCGTGGGCATTGACGTGATCGGCGGCAAGTGGCTGACGGAGATCAACGTCACCTCTCCCACTGGAATCATCGCCGTCGACGCCTTCAACGGCACCAATACTCCGGCGCGCATCTGGGACGCGATCGAGCAACGCTTCGCTGCAATGTCATCGTCCCGCTTCTAGTTGCCCGAAATTTGGCCCTGCCACTCAGGAGAATGCGAGGGTGCCAGAAGGCGCAGTCTGGCGTGGCGGGCTGCTGACAAAACTTACCACACCACAGCATGCCAATGAAATGACTTAAGTTCACGCGATCGACGCGATGCGCGGAGCCGGCGCACAGAAGATGGCGGATCGCATCGCAAGGCCCGTGTCCTACCGTGAGATGGACAACATACACACCAGGAACAACCACAATCTGCCCGCCTGACGATCCAAGCGAACCGGTCGCGAGCTCTCGTCCATCATTCCCGGCCGGTCGTCGCGCTCAGAGCGCCCTTCGGCGTGCAGGAATGAACCTGTGCGCCCCTTGCCCGTTTGGTGCGCGATGGACGAGCTGATCATCCGCACAATCGAACAGGGCGGCTATTGGGGCATTTTCGCTCTGATGGTGCTGGAAAATGTCATTCCGCCCATCCCTTCGGAGCTGATCATGGGCATTGCCGGCCTGCTGGTGGCGCGCGGGAGCATGGAGTTCTGGCCGCTGCTCCTGGTGGGCACCATCGGATCGACAGTTGGCAATTACGCCTGGTTCTGGGTCGGCAGCCGTTTCGGATACAAGCGCCTCGAAGCCTTGGTCGGACGGTGGGGCCGATGGCTCACACTCGATTACGAACATGTGGAGCAGGCGAGCCGCTTCTTTCGGCGGCACGGACACTGGGTGGTGTTCTTCCTTCGCTTCTCTCCCTTCATGCGCTCGATCATCTCGTTGCCAGCCGGGCTGGTGCAAATGCCGGTGGGCAAGTTCCTCGCCTACACCTTCGCCGGATCGGCGGTCTGGAACGTCCTGCTCATCAAGGGCGGTCAGTTGCTGGGGCACTATTTGGCCGATTCGCAGGAGATCCTCTCGTGGATCGTCCTCGGCTCTATCGGGCTCACCATCGTGGGCTATTTATGGCGGCTGCTGACCTGGACTCCACGCGCAAGACCAGGCGAAGCGGCGGGCGATTAACGTCCGCCGGACGCCTCCTTCTCGCGCGGATGGGCCGCCCGATACGTGTCGAGCAGGGTGGCCGCATCAACCTTGGTGTAAATTTGCGTGGAGCCAAGGCTCACATGGCCGAGCAATTCCTGCAGGCTGCGCAGGTCCGCGCCGGCGCCGAGCAGATGCGTGGCGAAGCTGTGGCGCAGCGCATGCGGCGTGGCGCTTGCCGGTAGACCGAGCAATTGCCGTGCCCGCGCGGTCGCCTTTTGCACCATGCCTTGCCCCAGCGGCCCACCCTTGGCGCCGCGAAACAGCGGTTCGCCGCGCTCGAGCGGCCAAGGGCAGGTTCTGGCATAGGCCATGACTGCCTCGCGCACTTGCGGCATCAGCGGCACCATGCGCTGCTTGCCACCCTTGCCAATGACGACGAGCGTCTCGCTCAGGGGAAGGTCGCTTCCCCTGAGCGACAAAGCCTCCGCTATGCGCAGGCCTGCTCCGTACATCAGCAGCAGCACGGCGCGGTCGCGCGCGCCGATCCATTCTTCCTGCGCCTCCTCGCCGACCGTGTCGGCGAGGTTGCCGGCCTCGTCGGGGGTGACGGGCCGGGGCAGGCCCTTCGGTACGCGTGGGCCACGCAGCCGGGCTGCGGGATTGTCGTCCTGACCGACCTGCTCGCGGGCGAATGCGAGGAAAGCCTTAATCGCCGAAAGCTCGCGCGCGGCCGAAGCATTGCCGAGCCCGTCGGCCCGCCGCGCAGCCAGGTGCCCTCGCAAGCCGCGTGCATCGAGCGCAGCTGCCTGCTCCCACCCTCCGACCGCGAGGCCATCGACCAGCCGCCCCGCCGCGGCGCAATAGGCGCGCACCGTGTGCGGCGAACGCCGCCGCGCCTGTTCGAGATGCGCGCGCCAGGCGGCAAGCATGTCCGCCCGGGCCGAGAGGTCGAGATCGCAACTCATCCTGCCGCCAGCTTCACCGGCACGAGCTCGCCAAGAACAGTGTCGAGCACCGGCATGCCCGCGGCCGTAACGCCGAGCCTTTCCTCGCGCTGCCAGATGAAGCCAAGCTCGCGATAGAGATCCACGCGACGCCGATCGAGCAGCTCGGCTTCGGCGAGACCGAAGCGTGCAGCAAGCGCGGCGGGGTCGATGCCCTCGGCGAGGCGCAGGCCCATCAGCAGCGCTTCCGTCGCCGCTTCCGCCCGCGACAGGGTGTGCGTCCAGTCGACACCATGCGCTTGCCGCTGGATGGCAGTGATCCAGTTCTCGGGCTTGCGCACGCGCCGGGTGGCGATGCCGCCGCGCCGGCCGTGAGCGCCTGGGCCGATCCCGCAATAATCCTGGTAGCGCCAGTAAGCGAGATTGTGCCGGCTCTCCTCGCCCGGCCGCGCATGGTTGCTGATCTCGTAGGCCGGTAGGCCGGCGGCCTCGGTGAGCTCCTGCGTCACGGCGTAGAGATCGGCGGCGAAATCATTGTCCATCGGCGTAAAAACCTCGCGCCGCACGTCGGTGGCAAAGCGCGTATTGGGCTCGATGGTGAGTTGGTAGAGCGACAGGTGCTCGGTGCCGAAGGCGAGCGCGTGCCGGAGTTCCTTGGCCCACGCCTCCGGCGCCTGATCGGGCAGCGCGTAGATGAGGTCGAAAGTGACGCGGCCGAACAGCTTCTGTGCTTCGCCGAGGACACGCTCTGCCGTGTTGACCGAGTGTGTCCGTCCGAGAAAGGCCAGCGCTTGCGGATCGAAGCTCTGCACGCCGATCGACAGGCGGTTGATCCCCGCAGCGGCAAAGCTGGCGAAGCGCCCGGCCTCGAAGCTGGTCGGATTGGCTTCCAGGGTGATCTCGATGCCAGGCGCAAAGCCCCACAATCGTTCGGCCTCTGCCAGCAGATCGCCGACCAATGCGGGCGGCATCAGCGATGGCGTGCCTCCGCCAAAGAAAATCGAGGTGAGCGCCTCGGCCGCGCCATTTACCCGCGAGGCCTGGCGCGCCTCATGCCTGAGATCCGCGAGCAGGCCATCGCGCCAAGCATCGATGTCGATTTCGGCCCGGACATGCGAGTTGAAGTCGCAATAGGGGCACTTGGAGGCGCAGAACGGCCAATGGATGTAGAGGGCGCGGGCCAAGGACTTCCTTCAGCGATTGTTTAGGATTTGCCGACAGATCGTGCGGTGATGGGTCGAAACTTGCTCCGCTTCGTATTCGCCGCGCTTTGTGCCACGAGCGGCGGTGCTGCTGCAAGTTCCGCGCGAGAGCCCGAGGCGGATGCGCCTTGCGTGCCGCAAGCCGACGGCCTCGGGATGGCTGCTGGCGTGCCTGACACGGTGATGGCCCCCCGCTCGCTTGCCGCGCACAATGCCGAGCGCGCCAGCCTGAGCCTTCCGCCGCTGCGCTGGAACTGCCATCTCGAGCAGGATGCCAGCGAATGGGCGCAGGCGCTCCTGCGCCAGGGAGCGCTCGCGCATGCGGATGCGGGTACGAGGAAAGGCATCGGCGAGAACCTCTGGATGGGCACGAGCGGGCGCTGGCCGCTCGAGCAGATGATCGGGCGGTTCATCGAGGAAAAGCAGCAATACCGCCACGGGCGCTTCCCGGACGTCTCTGTCACCGGCAATGGGGCCGATGTCGGGCATTATTCGCAAATCGTGTGGCGGGATACGCGCGAGGTCGGCTGCGCATTGGCACGGGACTCGGCGCGTGACGTACTCGTATGTCGTTATTATCCGGCCGGCAACGTTCAGGGCCGGGTGCCCTTCTAGCCGAACTGCGCCGCGACCAACTTGGCGAACGCATTGGCGCGGTGGCTGATGGCACGCTTTTGCTCTGGCTCCAGCTCGGCAAAGGTCCGCGCGTGGCCTGCGGGCACGAACACCGGATCGTAGCCGAAGCCCAGCGCACCGCGCGGAGGCCAGGTCAACGTGCCACTTGCGCGCCCCTCGTAAACGGCGTGCTCGCCTCCGGGCCAGGCGATGGCAAGCACGCAGGTGAACCACGCATCGCGCGGCGCATCCGGCCCCAGCGCGGCAAGCAGGCCTTCGACCTTTCCCATCGCCATGTGCCAGTCGCGACCCGGCGATCCTTCGAACCATTGCCGCTCGGCCCAGTCGGCAGTGTAGACACCCGGGCGCCCGTCGAGCGCGGCGACCGAGAGACCACTATCGTCGGCCAAAGCGGGCAGGCCCGACGCCTGCGACGCAGCGCGCGCCTTGAGGAGTGCGTTGGCGACAAAGGTGGTGCCGGTCTCCGCCGGCTCCGGCAGCCCGAGCGCGCCAGCCGATATGCAGTCGACGCCATAAGGCTCAAGGAGCGCCGAGATCTCCTTGAGCTTGCCCGCATTGTGGGTGGCGATGACGAGTTTTCCGGATCCCAGCTTCAGGGTCATCGCGGTGCTTGCCCGGAGCAGAAAACCGGGCAGCGCTCAGAAACTGGCGGTTGCCTCACCGCGTGGCCGCATCCTGTGCCGCAAAGATCTGCGTGCAGCCCAGCCGCGCGAGGCGCAGGAGCCGCAGCAGGCCTTCCTCGTCGTAAGGCGCGCCCTCGGCGGTCGCTTGCGCCTCGGCGATGAGCCCGCCTTCCAGCAGGACGAAATTGGCATCGGCTTCAGCGGTGCTGTCTTCAGGATAGTCGAGATCGAGCACCGGCGTGCCTTGGACGATACCGCAGGATACCGCTGCCACCTTGGCGGTCAGCGGATCGGCCGTAATCGCGCCATCCTTCAGCAGCTTGTTGACCGCCAGGCGCAGCGCCACCCAGGCGCCCGAAATGGCTGCGGTGCGCGTGCCGCCATCGGCCTGGATCACGTCGCAATCGAGCGTGATCTGCCGCTCGCCGAGCTTCTCCATGTCGGTGACGGAACGTAAGGAGCGCCCGATAAGTCGCTGTATTTCCTGAGTACGGCCGCTCTGTTTGCCCTTTGCCGCCTCACGCGACCCGCGGGTGTGCGTGGCGCGCGGAAGCATGGAATATTCGGCCGTGACCCAGCCTTTGCCCTTGCCGCGCAGGAATGGCGGCACGCGCTCCTCCACGCTCGCGGTGACCAGCACGCGCGTGTCGCCGAAGCTGATCAGGCACGATCCCTCGGCGTGCCTGGTAAAGCCGGTCTCGATGGCAATAGCGCGCATCTCGTCGGGCGCACGGCCGGATGGTCGCATATTTGTCTCCTATTGCTCGCCCGGTGCGGGCGGGGCTGCGCCGTCCTTAGCCGCTGCGACGAGGAAGGGAAGGGCGGCGGGCGACGCTTTGGGCCAAGAGCGTCAGCCTGCTAGCATCGCTCGCGCCGCCCGCCCGCCCGCCCGGTGCCGTACCGTGCGCAGCTTGGCGCCGAGGAACCCGAAGCCGAGGATCATCATCATCCAGGTCCCAGGCTCGGGAACAGCGCCGGTCCCGTCGCTCAACTGCGAGAGCATGGCGCTGGCTACCGCCTGGTGCGCAATGGTCGTCGGGTGGATCGCGTCAAAATACAGAGAATTGGCGCAGTTCGCCAATTGCGGCACGCCGGCTCCGTGGTTTTGGCAGGGCTCGGTGGTGTTGAAGCTTGCTGGCAATCCCAAAATGGCTGGGTTGGCCCGCAGCGCGTGCTCGAACCCGAACAGATCAAAATAGGTCACATTGGCGCCGGTCAGGCCGGCGAAGGCATTCGAGGTGTTCTGGAAGAGCGTGCTGATCTGCTCGGAACGGAAGGTCAGCTCGTCGAGTCGGCCAGGACTCACGCCGGCTTGTTCCGCCGAGCGCGGCAGCAATCCAATATCGCCCGAACCTGTGATGAGGAAGTTGCGCGCACCACCGGCGTAGAGCTGGTCGAGGCCAAAGCGCAGACCTGCGGTTGCGGCGGTGAAATCGACCTCGCCGCCAATGCCAACCGTGTTGCGCACGTCATTGCCGCCGAACGCGACGAGGACAAGCGCATCGCTGGGGATGGGGCGGCCGACAAGCTGGCTGTAAAGAACGGTCTGCTGGGGGAAGCTGGGGCTGGTTTCGTTCCGGTCATATCCGGCAGTCGCGCCGCCGACGGCAACATTGGTGCCGCCGAGGAGCACCGGCGTGGCCGGATCCCCGACGAGCGCCTGGCCGAGGTAATCGGCGAAATTGGGCCCGTTGGAGAACCGTCCGAAATAGTAGCCATCCGCTGCGGGCGCTTCCGCGCCGCTGGTAGCCAGATGGGCGTTGCCGGGATCGACCAGACTGTCCCCGAATACGTAAAGTCCGGAATAGTTGATCTGGGCAGCGACCGGCGTCGCAAGCAGAACCGCGGAAAACGCCAGCAAGCGAACGCCTAATTTCATGCCGAGTATCCCCTGTTGTCTGGCGGGCGTTATCATCCTGGCACGATATCGCAAGTCGCGCGAGGCAGCGAAGATTGAGCAAGCTCTCGCCACGAGCTTGCCCTAAACGATCGTACGCGGCGCTTTGACGGATCGGTTGAGCGGCCTAAACGACCAGCATGGCAGGCATCCCGGTTACCGAGCTGACGGCACGCGCGCGCGACATTTTTCGCCTCGTGGTCGAGGATTTCATCGCAGGCGGCCTGCCGGTCGGCTCGAAGACGCTGGCTCAGCGCGGCGAGCTCAACCTGTCGCCCGCCTCGATCCGTTCGGTGCTGAGCGAGCTCGAGCGGCTGGGCCTGCTTGCGGCGCCGCACACCAGTGCCGGGCGCGTGCCTACCGAACTGGGCTTGCGCCTGTTTGTCGACGGCATGATGCAGGTCGCCGAGCCTACCGCTGACGAGCGCGCCGCCATCGAAAGCCAGCTCGGCGAGGCGGGGCCGATCGAGCGCGCGCTCGAGAAAACAAGCAGCATCCTTTCCGATCTGTCGGGCGCAGCCGGCATGGTGATGGTGCCGCAGCGCGAGCCGCGCCTGGCGCAGATGAGCATCGTGCCCCTCGACAAGACACGGGCACTCGCCGTGCTGGTGGGGCAGGATGGGCATATCGAGAACCGCCTGCTCGACCTGCCCGAAGGCTTGCCCGCGTCGGCATTGGAGGAGGCCACCAATTACATCTCCGCGCGGCTATCGGGGCGCACGCTGGCGGAGGCGGCCGGGCGGATGGAAGAGGAGGTCGCCTCAGGAAAGACCGCGCTCGACCATGCGTCGAGCGATCTTGTGCGCCGCGGTCTGGCGGTGTGGAGCGAGGATGCGGCGCGCCGCCCGGTGCTGATCGTGCGCGGACAGGCCAACCTGCTCGATAGTGGCGCCCTGATCGACATAGAACGCGTGCGGCTGCTGATCGACGACCTCGAGAACAAGCAATCGGTCGCTGAATTGCTGGAAAGCGCGCGCGAGGCGGAGGCGACGCGGATCTTCATCGGTGCCGAGAACCGCCTGTTCGCGCTCAGCGGTTCGTCGGTGATCGCCGCCCCCTACCGCGACCGGGAGGGCAGGGTGGTCGGCGTGCTGGGCGTGATCGGGCCAACTCGGTTGAATTACGCGCGGGTCGTGCCCATGGTGGACTTCACGGCCCGTTCGCTGGGCCGCCTCATAGGTTAAGCGGACAACATTATGATCGATAACGGTACTGCGCGCGACAGCGGAAAACAGCGTGATCGAGCGGCAGAAAAGGAATTGGAAGGCGTGCCCGACAAGTTTCTCGAAGGCGATGATCATCCTGAGGGCGAAGGCTATCTGGAAGACTCGTCCGAACCGGACGACGCTCTCGCCCTGCTTCGGGCGGATCTGGAAAAGGCGCAGCAGGACATTCTTTACGCCCGCGCCGAAACACAGAACGTGCGGCGCCGACTGGAGAAGGACATCTCGGACGCGCGCGCATATGGCGCCACAGGTTTTGCGCGCGACATCCTATCGGTGGCGGACAATCTCGGCCGCGCGGTTGATGCCATTCCCGCTGACCTGCGCGACGATTCCAAGTTCAAGGGCCTGGTTGCGGGTATCGAGGCCACCCAGCGGGAGTTGGAGAAGGTGTTCGCGCAGCACGGAATATCGCGCATCGCGGCGATGGGCTTGCCGCTCGACCCGAACCAGCATCAGGCGATGATGGAAATGCCCTCCGCCGATGCGGAGCCCGGCACTGTGGTGCAGGAGATGCAGGCGGGCTACATGATCCGCGATCGCCTGCTCCGGCCCGCTATGGTGGGGATCGCCAAGCGGGCGGATTAGACGCGGGCGATGGCGCTGCCGTGGCGACCGGGAACTTCGGGGCGCAATTCCCGTAATCCCGGCAACAGCGAGAAACGGAGAACCACATGAATGTTCGCAAGATGATCTTCCCCGCGCTTGTCGCTCCGGCGCTCGCACTGGGCGGCTGCGCTGAGAATTACGCGGCCGAAGGTGCTGGCATCGGTGCTGCGGCGGGCGCTGCCATCGGCGCCGTGACCGGCGGCGACGTTCTGACCGGAGCGGCCGTGGGCGCAGCGGCGGGCGCTGCCGGTGGTTACTTCATCGACAGGGACAATAGCTGCAAGGGCTATGATCGCGATGGCCGACTTGACGACGATTGCTACGGCACCGAGGGCTACCCGGTCGACCCGCGCCGTCGATAATGGAATGGGATTGCCGGCGGCCAGTGGCGCGCCGGCTATTCCGCCAGTTTTCATCTGTTCCAAGCAGCCTTGGTGCGCAAGCGTTTACGCGGGCGTGAATGGTAATATGCTTTCATAGACAGGAAGGTCGGGCGCACCAACAACGGCCGCGCCTGCGCGCATCAGGAAGGTGTGGCGCACGATCTCGGCCTGCTGTTCTATGCCGTAGCGGGTCAGCCGCCAGCCGGGTTTGAGGCTGTAATCGTAGCGGCACCACGGGTGTCGATGGAGCACGAGGTACCACTCACCCCGATCCTGCGTCTGCCAGACATGGGTCATCTCATGGATGAACAGGCCCTGTTGCCTTGGGGGCAGGAGCGCAAAATCATCGCAATAGGATGTCGCCGCAGGGTGAAAATGGATGTGGCCGCGCGGCGCCATCGCCACGTTGCGCGGCTGGAAGGGGAACCACTTGCGGCGCCGGATCGTGACCTTGCGGTAATCGATGGCGTTGCCGAACACGCTTTTCGCAAGCACGACTTCACCCTCGGTTAGGTGACGCTCGCCGCCGACCGGGCACGCTCCGAAGTTCGCCATGGAGCGGGACGCGTTCAGGAGCCTCCGCCCGACAACGCGGACCCGGGCGCCATGACATCGACCGGGAAGCTGACCTTGTCCCCGCTCGTGAAGGTGAGCGTCACCTCGGTAGATCCGCCCGCCGCCAGATTGTCGGGCAGGCCCATGGCCATGACGTGCAATCCGCCCGGTTCGAAAGTCACCGAACTGCCTGCCGGCACAGCCACCTCACCCCGCTTCTGCATTCGGGCCGTGCTCCCTTCGGCGACGGTCTCGTGCAGCATTGCCATGCCTGCATCAGCGACCGAGACGGAGCGGATCGCAACCTCGTCCTGGCCATCATTTGTGACGGTGAAGTAAACCGCTCCCGGGTTGCCCGATACGGCAGGAAGCGTCAGCTGTCCTCCGCTTACCGCAATGCCTGCGGGGGCGTCGGGATCGCGCCCAGCCTGATCAGCCGACGGCTGCTCCGGTTCGCTCCCGCATCCTACAAGGAGCGATGCAAGGCAAAGCGCGCAAACGGCGGAAATCAGGGGTTTCATGGGTGTTCCCGTCAGCTTCAACGGCGCCGTTCCCTAGGGCAGCGCCTCTCTTGTGCCAAGCAAAACCGCTCCTATATCGCGCCTCGCAAACGCATTGTTTTCGAGCCGCCGACGGGTTTCGCCTCGGGATGGGGAACCGAATGCGCGGCGTCCAACCGTATTGACAAAGAGTGGGGAAAGCATGGCTAAAGTAATCGGTATCGACCTCGGCACTACCAACAGCTGCGTCGCCGTAATGGATGCGGGCAAGCCGAAGGTTATCGAGAATTCGGAAGGTGCGCGCACGACGCCTTCGATCGTTGCCTTCACCAAGGACAGCGAGCGCCTGATCGGCCAGCCGGCCAAGCGCCAGGCGGTCACCAATCCGGACAACACGCTGTTCGCCATCAAGCGCCTGATCGGCCGTCGCTTCGAAGATCCGTTGACCACGAAGGACATGGGTCTGGTTCCGTACGACATCGTCAAGGGCAAGAACGGCGACGCCTGGGTCGAGGCGGGCGGCGAGAACTACAGCCCGTCGCAGATTTCCGCCTTCATCCTCCAGAAGATGAAGGAAACCGCGGAGAGCTATCTGGGCGAGACCGTTACGCAGGCGGTCATCACCGTACCTGCCTACTTCAACGACGCGCAGCGCCAGGCGACCAAGGATGCAGGCCAGATCGCGGGCCTCGAAGTGCTGCGCATCATCAACGAGCCCACGGCCGCGGCGCTTGCCTATGGCATGGACAAGAACGACGGCAAGACTATCGCCGTCTATGACCTTGGCGGCGGTACGTTCGACATTTCGGTCCTCGAGATCGGCGATGGCGTGTTCGAGGTGAAGAGCACCAACGGCGATACCTTCCTGGGCGGCGAGGACTTCGACAGCGTGCTGGTCGAGTACCTGGCGGACGAGTTCAAGAAGAAGGAGAACATGGATCTCCGGAACGACAAGCTTGCCCTACAGCGCCTGAAGGAAGCTTCCGAGAAGGCCAAGATCGAGCTGTCCTCAAGCCAGCAGACCGAGGTCAACCTGCCCTTCATCACTGCGCGCATGGAAGGCGGTTCGTCCACTCCGCTGCACCTGGTCGAGACGCTCACGCGCTCGAAGCTCGAGCAGCTGGTCGACGGGCTTATCCAGCGCACGCTCGAGCCCTGCAAGAAGGCGATAGCCGATGCTGGCGTGGACAAGGGCAGCATCGATGAGGTGATCCTGGTCGGCGGCATGACCCGCATGCCCAAGGTGCGCGAGGTGGTGGAGCAGTTCTTCGGCAAGAAGCCGCACACCGGCGTGAACCCCGACGAGGTTGTGGCGATGGGCGCCGCGATCCAGGGCGGCGTGCTGCAGGGCGACGTCAAGGACGTGCTGCTGCTCGACGTCACCCCGCTGAGCCTCGGCATCGAGACGCTGGGCGGCATCATGACGCGCATGATCGATCGCAACACCACGATCCCGACCAAGAAGACGCAGGTCTACTCCACCGCTGAGGATAACCAGCAGGCGGTGACGATCCGCGTGTTCCAGGGCGAGCGCGAGATGGCGGCCGACAACAAGATGCTCGGTCAGTTCGACCTGGTCGGTATCCCATCGGCGCCGCGCGGCGTGCCGCAGATCGAGGTGACCTTCGACATCGACGCCAACGGCATCGTCAACGTCAGCGCCAAGGACAAGGGCACGGGCAAGGAGCAGCAGATCCGCATCCAGGCCTCGGGCGGCCTTTCGGACTCCGACATCGACCAGATGGTGCAGGACGCCGAAAAGTTCGCCGAAGAGGACAAGAAGCGGCGCGAGAGTGCGGAGGTTCGCAACCAGGCCGACAGCCTCGTCCATGCCACGCAAAAGCAGCTCGACGATAATGGCGACAAGATCGAAGCGGGCCTCAAGTCCGAGATCGAGGGCGCCATCGCGGAGGTGAAGACCGCGCTCGAGGGCGACGACGCGCAGGCGATCCGCTCCAAGAGCGATGCCCTGAGCCAGGCGGCCATGAAGATGGGCACGGCGATCTACGAGCAGGAGCAGGCCAAGGCTTCTGCCGAAGCACCCACCGGCGGTGCTGCCGCGGGCAGCGAGGGCGGTGCGGAAGAAGACGTTGTGGACGCCGAGTTCTCGGAGGTCGACGAAGACAACAAGGCCTGATCATCTCAGGCGGATTGTCTTTACGAAGATTGCTGCCGCCGCCGGTACGACCCAGGGTCATCCTCGGCGTGCCGGCGGCGGCTAGTCTTCTTGGACGGGGGAATACATGGCGGCGACTGAAATCGATTTTTACGAGCTTTTGGAAGTGGAGCGAACCGCGGACGACAAGACGCTCAAGTCCGCTTACCGCCGGCTGGCGATGCGCTGGCATCCCGATCGCAATCCGGGCGACAAGGAGGCGGAAACCCGCTTCAAGGCCATCAGCGGCGCCTATGAATGCCTGAAGGATCCACAGAAGCGCGCGGCTTATGATCGCTACGGTCACGCAGCCTTCCAGCAGGGCGGTGGTGCTGGCGGCCAGGATTTCAGCGATCTGGGCGATATTTTCGAGACGATTTTCGGCAGCGCCTTCGGTGGCGGTGGGCGCGCGCGCGCGCGGCGCGGGGCGGACTTGCGTTACGACATGGAAATCCGGCTTGAAGAGGCTTTCCATGGCAAGCAGACCGAGATCGAGGTCGAGGTATCGCGCTCGTGCGAGCCGTGCGGCGGATCAGGCGCTGCTCCGGGCACCTCCACGCGCACCTGCGATATGTGTCGCGGGATGGGCAAGGTGCGCGCGCAGCAGGGCCTGTTTGTGATCGAGCGGCCGTGCCCCCATTGTCACGGGCGTGGCCAGGTGCTCGAGAAGCCATGCTTCGATTGCCGCGGCGAGGGCCGCGTCGACAAGATGCAGGTACTCAACGTCGATATTCCACCTGGAGTTGATAATGGCACGCGCATCCGCCTGACTGGCAAGGGCGAGGCGGGGCCCATGGGCGCTCCGCCGGGCGACCTCTACATCTTCATTCACGTGGCCAATCACGCCGTATTCGAGCGCGAGAGCACGAGCCTGTTCACCCGGGTCCCTATCAGCTTCACCACCGCAGCACTTGGCGGGACGATCGAGATTCCAGGGCTCGACGGTGAGGCGCATGCGATCGAAATCCCGGCAGGCATTCAGTCCGGGCGTCAGCTGCGTAAGCGGGGCGGGGGCATGCCCGTACTGCAAGGGCGCGGGCGCGGCGACCTTGTGGTCGAACTTGCAGTGGAGACACCATCCAAGCTCAGCGCCCGGCAGAAGGAATTGCTGCGCGAGTTCCAGGACACCGAGACCGGTGACGAGTGCCCCGAGAGCCGCGGCTTCTTCGACCGGTTGAAGAACGCGTTTTCGGGCTGAGGGTGCGCAGGCGAACGGCTCCTTCGTTCGCTAGACGTTACTATTTAAGCGAGAATAATGGCCAAGCCCAAGCGCCGCTATGTCTGCACCGAATGCGGCAGTGTCACGTCCCGCTGGCAGGGCCAGTGCCCCGACTGCCAGGAGTGGAACACCCTCGTCGAGGACGTGCCCGAGACGGCATTCGCGGCCAAGCACCACCTTTCCGCCGGAGGGCGTGAGATTGTCTTCGAGCCACTCGACAAACCGTCCGAGCCGCTCCGGCGCCGATCCAGCGGACTTGCCGAGTTCGACCGCGCGCTGGGCGGAGGGATCGTTCCCGGCTCGGCAATCCTGATGGGCGGTGAGCCGGGCATCGGCAAATCCACGCTGCTGCTTCAGGCCGCCGCCGCCATAGCGCGTGCCAACAAGGGCGGGGCCGGCGGCGAAGCTGTGTATATCAGTGGCGAGGAGGCACCGCAGCAGGTGCGCCTGCGCGCCACGCGCCTCGGCCTGGCCGACGCGCCGATCCGCCTGGCCGCCGCCACCTCGGTGCGCGATATCCTGACGACGCTGGCCCGCTCGGCGCCGCCAGCGCTGCTGATCATCGATTCCATTCAGACCATGCATTCGGACATGATCGAGGGCGCGCCGGGCACCGTCAGCCAAGTGCGCGCCTCAGCGTTCGAGCTCATCCGCTACGCCAAGGAGAACGGCGTGGCGCTGGTGCTAGTCGGGCATGTCACCAAGGACGGCACCATCGCCGGTCCGCGCGTGATGGAGCACATGGTCGACGTGGTGATGAGCTTCGAAGGCGAGCGCAGCCACCAGTACCGCATCCTGCGCGCGCTGAAGAACCGCTTCGGCGCGGTCGACGAGATCGGCGTGTTCGCCATGGAAGGACACGGCCTGGCCGAGGTCGAGAACCCGTCTTTGCTGTTCCTCTCCGGCCGTGACGAGCCGCTCGCGGGAAGCGCGGTGTTTCCCGCGCTCGAGGGCACGCGGCCGGTCCTGGTCGAGATCCAGGCGCTGATCGTCCGCCTGCAATCGGGCGCCACGCCGCGCCGCGCGGTCGTCGGGTGGGATAGCGGGCGGCTGGCCATGCTGCTGGCGGTGCTCGAATCGCGCTGCGGGCTCAACTTTTCCAGCGCTGAGGTGTACCTCAATGTGGCCGGCGGTTACCGCCTGTCCGACCCTGCCGCCGACCTCGCTGTGGCCGCAGCGCTCGTCTCAGCACTCGCCGACAAGCCGCTGCCGCTGAAATGCATCTGGTTCGGCGAGGTGTCGCTTTCGGGCGAGATTCGCCCGGTCGCGCATTCTTCCCTGCGCCTGCGAGAAGCCGCCAAGCTCGGCTTTGACCGCGCGGTTGGCCCTACCGAGGGCGCCGGCGATAAACCGCCGCTCGCTTATGCCGGGCTGAAGGGCCTTGCCGGCCTCGTTGACCGCGTGGTGGGATCGGCATAGGCGGGGCCCAAGCAGATGACGGGCTTTGACATCATCGTGCTGGCGATCGTCGGCATAGGCGCAGTCGGCGGGTTCCTGCGCGGCTTCGTCCAGGAAGTGCTGGCGCTGTGCGCCTGGGTGCTGGCCATCTTTGCCATCTACTTCCTGCACACCGATCTCACTGCGATCATCAACGAATATCTCGACTCGCCGTCAGCAGCGGCGGTGCTGGCCTTCGCGGTACTGCTGCTGGTGCCCTATATCGTCATGCGCGTGGCTGCGAAGCAGGCCGGGCAGCGCAGCCGCAAGTCGGTGCTCGGCCCGGTCGACCGCGTGCTCGGCTTCGGCTTCGGGGCGATCAAGGGCGTGATCATCGTGGTGATGATGTTCTCGCTGGTCGTGCTCGGCTACGACACCGTATGGGGTGAGGATGGCCGGCCCGACTGGATGCGGGACGCGCGCACCTACGCCTTTATCAATGCAAGCTCGGAGGAGATGGTGCAGCTGATCCGGGAGCGGCGGGAATATTGGATGGCCGAGAGCGAAGCGGAAGCACCGTGAGCGCGCAGAAGCTCTATACGCCCGAAATGCTTGGGCTGGCATTGGAGCTGGCGGCCCACCCGCTCGACCCGCAACTCACTGTGGTGGGCGAGGCGCGCTCGCAATCCTGCGGCTCCACGCTCGCCATGAACTTCTCGCTCGACGGTGACGGACGGATCGAGAAACTCGGCATGCGCGCGCGTGCCTGCGCCGTGGGTCAGGCAGCGGCAGCGATCTTCGCCCGCCATGCTGTGGGTCGAAACGCGGAAGACCTGGCGGCGGCACTGGAGGCGATCCGCAGCTGGCTGGCCGATGCCAAAGAGGATGGGCTCGACCTTCCGGACTGGCCTGATCTCGCCATGATCGAAGCCGCGCGCGATTTTCCAGGCCGCCACGGCGCTATCCTGCTTCCCTGGCAGGCCGCCGTCTCAGCCCTTTCCACCGCCCCGGCGGCGCGCTAGCCTCAGCCCCGAACAGGGAAGGGGAGCATCGGATGGCGAGCAGCGCGGCAGCGCCGGCATTGCGCGAACCCAGCGCGAGCGAGATCAGGCTTGTCATCGCCGCAAGTTCGGCAGGCACGGTCTTCGAGTGGTACGATTTCTTCATCTACGGCACGCTTGCCGCCTTCATCGGCGCGGCCTTCTTCCCCTCGGGCAATTCGACGCTTTCTGTCCTGCTCACCTGGGCGGGCTTTGCCATCGGCTTCGGCTTCCGCCCGCTCGGCGCCATCCTGTTCGGCTATCTCGGTGACCGGCTGGGGCGCAAATACACCTTCCTCGTTACGGTGACGGTCATGGGCATCGCCACGGCGGGCGTGGGGCTCATCCCCAGCACCGAGACCATCGGGCTCGCCGCGCCGATCACCGTCATCCTGCTGCGCGTGGCGCAAGGCCTGGCGCTGGGCGGCGAATATGGCGGTGCCGCGATCTATGTCGCCGAGCATGCTCCGCCCGAGAAGCGCGGATTTTACACCAGTTTCATTCAGGCGAGCGTGGTTGGCGGATTCGTCCTCAGCGTGCTGGTGGTGCTCGCCTGCCGCTTTGTGATCCCGCCGGAGGCCTTCGCCGCTTGGGGCTGGCGCGTGCCGTTCCTGGTCTCCATCGTGCTGCTGGGCGTTTCGCTGTGGATGCGGCTCAAGCTCAACGAGAGCCCCGTGTTTCAAGCGATGAAGGCGCAGGGCCACACCTCCGCCAATCCGTTTGTCGAGAGCTTCACTTATCCCGGCAACAAGAAGCGCATCTTCATCGCCCTGTTCGGCGTCGCCTGCGGGCTGACGATCGTGTTCTACACCGCCTTGTTCTCCAGCCTTTCCTTCCTGCGCGGGCCCATGCGGGTGGAGGACACGACGGCTGAGGTGCTGGTGGGTATCGGTTCGTTGGCGAGCGCGGCCACGCTCATTCTGTTCGGCTGGCTGTCCGACAAAATCGGGCGCAAGAAGCCGATCGTGTGGGGCTACGTCGCCTCGCTGCTGCTGCTCTTCCCGCTGTTCTGGGGTCTCGCGGCCATTGCCAACCCGCCGCTGGCGCAGACGGTGCGGCAAAACCCCATCACTTTGCAGGGGCCAGGGTGCGCGTACGATCCGTTCGCTTCTGAACAGCGGACGGAATGCGGGCGACTTATGGCCGAATTGTCCGATGCCGGCACTCCCTACAGCGTGGAAAGCGGCGCCCAGCTTGCAATTGCGTTCGGCGCCCGACGCATCGACCTCGAGAACGAAACCGGCAGCGAGCGAAATCGCGCGAGGATCAAGGAGGCGCTGGCGGGCTTCGGCTATACCGGTGAGAAGCAGATCCCGCCCATCCTGAACATGATCGGCATCGTGCTGATCGTCTTTGCGCTCGGCGCACTTACCGGCGCCACTTACGGGCCCGTGGCCGCGCTCTTGTCCGCGATGTTCCCCCCAAGGATCCGCTATTCGTCCATGTCGATCCCTTACCATATCGGCGCGGGCTATTTCGGCGGGTTCCTGCCGCTCATCTCCGGCTATATCGTGGCGCGCACGGGCGATATATTCGCCGCCTGTGGTACACTTGGGTGCTGCTGATCGTGGCGCTGGTGGTCGCGCTTTGGGGCTTGCCGGCCGGACGCCCGCGCGACTTCAGCGACGAACCGGCGCGGTGATTCTGCCTGGATCTCCGCAGCCCAGCTTGCGGCTGCGGATCGACAGCGAGGCGCTTGCCGCCAACTGGCGCACGCTTGACCGGCTGTCCGGCCGTGCGCGGGCCGGCGCGGCGGTCAAGGCCGATGGCTACGGCCTGGGCGCGGGGCCCGTTATGACGGCACTCATACGGGCCGGCGCGCGCGATTTCTTCGTCGCGCACTGGAGCGAGGTGCCGGCGCTGCTGGCGCAGGCGAGCGGCGCGCAGATCGCCGTTCTGCACGGTCCGCTCCTGCCGGCAGACGTGGCTTACGCCCAGGCCACGGGCGTCCGCCCGGTCATCAACTCGCTACACCAGGCCGCCCTGTGGCTCGAGAGCGGCGGCGGGCCGTGCCACCTGATGGTGGACACCGGCATCAACCGGCTGGGCCTGTCGCCGGGCGAGCTTGGCGATCCGCTGGTCGGCAGGCTCGATGTCGAGGTTCTGCTCTCGCATCTCGCCTCGGCCGACGAGGATGGTCCGCAGAACGCCCGGCAACTCGCGCTCTTTCACGAAACGGCCAGGGTTTGCGACGCCCGATCGCTCAGTCTCGCCAACAGCGCCGGAATCGCGCTCGGGCCCGATTACGCTTTCGATCTCACGCGGCCCGGCATTGCTCTTTACGGCGGCGTGCCGCGGCCCGAGCTTGCCGGAGCCGTTCGCCAGGTCGTCCACCTCGAAGCCGCCGTGCTGCAGCTTCGCGACCTGTCGCCGGGCGATAAGGTCGGCTATAACGCTGCCTTCATCGCGCCTCGCGCCATGCGCGCAGCGACGATCTCCATCGGATATGCAGACGGCCTGCTGCGCTCCTGGTCGGGAAACGGGACAATGGTCTTCGCCGGGCAGGCGCTTCCGCTTATCGGCCGGGTCTCGATGGACATGGTCATGGCCGATGCCAGCGAAGTGCCGGAGCTGCGAGCGGGGGATTTCGTGACCATGCCATACGCGCTGCCCGAGGCATCGCACCTCTCCGGCCTGTCACAATACGAGTTGCTCACGGTGTTGGGTAATCGCTTCTGCCGCAAGGAATACTAAGCATGTAGTCTTTGCAATGCTGCACCTGCTAATGTACTATGCAGGTGCAGCATATCGGAAAAAGGGGCTCAGCATGGCTGGTGAAGGAGAGGGCCGCAAGGATCCGATCATTATAAAGAAGTACGCCAACAGGCGGCTCTACAACACCAGTTCGTCGAGCTACATCACCCTTGATGACCTTTCGCTGATGACGCGCGATGGCGTTGATTTCCAGGTTCTCGACGCCAAGACTGGTGGCGACATCACCCATTCGATCCTGACGCAAATCATCATGGAAGAAGAATCGCACGGCGAGCAGATGTTGCCGGTCAGCTTCCTGCGCCAGCTCATCGCCATGTACGGCAATTCCATGCAGTCGATGATGCCGCCTTATCTCGAGGCAACGATGCAGCATTTCCGCGACAACCAGATGAAGCTGCAAGAAGCGTTCAAGAACAGCATGGGGCCAGATGCCTTCGCCAAGCTGGCCGAGACCAACATGGCCATGTTCAAGGCCGCCAGCCAGGCATTCATCCCCGGCGCGGTGAATGCCGGTTCCGGCGGAAAGCCGGGCGAGGGTGACGAGATCGCCAATCTGCGCTCGGAGATGGCCGAGATGCAGCGCAAGCTCGACAAGCTTTCCGGCTAACCGGCGGGACGGAGCCGGAGCTCCACGGGCGAAACGCATCTCGACTTCGCCGCTTCGGGTCGGCATGGGGAGGCGATCGTCTCCTACCGCAATCCGGGTTCCTCACCTCCATGCCAGCCATTCGCCACGCCCTCACCGCCACCCGTCAGGGCGATTTCGCCGCCTGGTATCAGGAGGTCGTCCAGGCCGCAGACATGGCCGAGGAATCGGGCGTGCGCGGGTGCATGGTCATCAAGCCCTGGGGCTATGGCATCTGGGAACGCATGCAGCGCCTGCTGGATGCGCGCATCAAGGCCACGGGCCATGACAATTGCTATTTCCCGCTGTTTATTCCGCTCGCCAATTTCGAGCGGGAGGCGAGCCATGTGGAAGGGTTCGCCAAGGAAATGGCGGTGGTCACCCACCATCGCCTCATCGCCGACGGCAAGGGCGGGCTGATCCCCGATCCCGAGGCGAAGCTCGAAGAGCCGCTCGTCGTGCGCCCAACGTCCGAAACCATCATCGGCGATGCCATGAGCCGCTGGATCCAGTCCTGGCGTGACCTGCCGCTGAAGCTCAACCAGTGGGCGAACGTGGTCCGCTGGGAGATGCGCACGCGCATGTTCCTGAGAACGAGCGAGTTCCTCTGGCAGGAAGGCCACACCGCGCATGAGACGCGTGCCCACGCGCAGGAACATACGCTCAGGATGCTGGAGGTTTACCGCGCCTTTGCCGAAGCGGATCTGTCGCTGCCCGTCATCGCCGGCGAGAAGCCGGAGAACGAGCGTTTTCCGGGCGCCGTCGAGACTTGGTCGATCGAGGCGATGATGCAGGACGGCAAGGCGCTGCAGGCCGGCACTTCGCATTACCTGGGCACGAGCTTCGCCGAAGCGGCCGACATCCGCTTCCAGGATCGCGAAGGCCAGCAGCAACTGTGCCATACCACGAGCTGGGGCGCTTCCACCCGGCTCATCGGAGCGATCATCATGTGCCACGGCGATGATGACGGCCTGCGCGTGGCGCCCGCCATCGCGCCCTGGCAGGTGGTGATCCTGCCCATGCTGCGCGATAACGAGCAGGACGCCTCAATTCTGAAATATTGCGAGGAGCTGCAGGACCTTATCGGCGAGCAGACCGCGTTGCGTGAGCCGGTGCGCGTGCAGCTCGACACCAAGCCCGGGAAAGCCGCCGCCAAGCGCTGGGACTGGGTCCGCAAGGGTGCGCCAGTGATCATCGAGGTTGGCGCGCGCGATATGGAGGCCCGCACGGTCAGCCTGCTGCGACGCGATAGGCTCTGGAATCTCGAAACCGGCAAGCCGGCCTTCGAGACGCCAAACCGGCAGGAATGCGCGTCCGGGATGGGCGTGCTGCTGGAGGAGATACAGGCAGCGCTGTTCCTAGAGGCACGCGAGCGGCGCGACGCGGCAATAGACCGCGGCATTCAGTCCATGGAGGCGCTTGCAGCGTTCTTCGCCGAGGACAAGAGCGTGCCAGGCTGGGTGGAAGTGCAGTGGTCGCGGCCCACCGGTGCGGCGCTCGATGCGGTCATCGAACGCCTGAAGGCGCATAAGCTTACCTTCCGCAATGTGCCGCGCGATGCCGCTCCGGCCGATGGCGCGTGCATCTTCACCGGCGAACCGGCCGTGGAGCGCATTCTGGTCGCCCGCACCTACTGACTTGTTTCGCCGGCCCGATCCGCTCATGAATGGTCGCATGCGCAACCTCCTCCTGCTCGCGGCTGCTCTGGCCGCGCCGGCTGTCGCCCAATCCGACCGCACCGATCCGGTGGCGGCCGATGTCTCGCCCGAGCGCCTGCGTGCGGACGTGGATGCCATGGTCAGCTTCGGCACGCGGCACACGCTCTCCGATCCTGACGACCCGCGTCGCGGCATCGGCGCAGCGCGGCGCTGGGGGGAGGGCCAATTCAGGCAAGCGAGCCAGGCATGCGGCGGCTGCCTCGAGATCGTCACGCCCGAACGTATGGTGACCGGCAACCGTATTCCGGAGCCCGCGCTCATCCAGGACGTCGTCGCCATTCAGCGCGGAAGCGAACGGCCGGACGAGGTGGTGATCGTCCAGGGCCATATCGACAGCCGTGTCTCGGACGTGATGGACGCGAACAGCGACGCGCCGGGCGCGAACGACAATGCCTCGGGCAGCGCACTGGTGCTGGAGGCGGCGCGCGTGCTTTCGCAGCGCCAATACCCCACCACCATAATCTATGCGCTCCTCTCGGGCGAGGAGCAGGGCCTGTTCGGCGGCGAGCTGCTGGCCGATTACGCGTTGGAGCAGGGCTGGACGGTCAAGGCGGTGCTCAACAACGATATTGTCGGCGGATCATGCGGCAGCGACAGGTTCTGCGATGACACCCATGTGCGCGTCTTCTCCGAAGGCCCCCGGGCCGACCTCTCCGATTCCGCGCGCGCAGACCAGCGCCGCAATGGTGGCGAGAACGACAGTCCGGGGCGCAATCTTTCGCGCTGGCTAGACGATCTGGCCCGGGAAGATGCCACCGGCCTCGACGTCCTCCAGATCTGGCGCGCCGATCGCATGGGGCGCGGCGGCGATCAGGGGCCGTTCCTCGAGCGCGGCATGCCCGCGATCCGCTTTTCGGTCGCGGTGGAGGATTACGAGCACCAGCATCAGGATCTGCGCACCGAGGCAGGAATCACTTACGGCGACACGGTGGACGAGATGGATTTCCCATATCTCGCCAAGGTCACGCAGCTCAACATCCGCGCTCTCGATGCGCTGGCGCACGCGCCCCTGCCGCCAGTGCCCACGGCGAAGGCGGCTGTGCAGACTTACACCGAACTGACCTGGGACGAAGTGCCCGGCGCGGCAAGCTATGCGATCTGGCGACGGCGAACGGACGAGCCCCGCTGGCAGGACCAGCCGGTTCGGGTCGATGCAGCCCAGGCTTCGAAGAACGCCGGTGAGCCCGATTTCACCACGGTACTCGAGGGCGTGCGCGGGGACGACTGGATCTTCGGCATCAGCTCGGTTGCCGCGGATGGCAGCGAGAGCCCCGTGGCGAGCGCTGTGCCGGGCGGCGGCTTCGCTCCGCTTGAGGAAGAGTGATGCGAACCCCATATAGTCGTCATGCCGCGCCAGACAGACACCGCTTTGCCCCAGGGTTTACCCTCGCGCGAGCAGATCCTCGAGTTCATCCAAACCGCTGACAGCGAGGCTGGCAAGCGCGAGATTTCCAAGCATTTCGGGCTGAAGGGGCAGGAGCGGATCGCGCTCAAGCACCTGCTCAAGGACATGGCCGAGGAAGGCCTGATCGACGGCAGCCGCAGCGCGTATCACCGCATGGGCGGCGTGCCCAAGGTGACCGTTTTGCGCGTGATCGACGTTGAGGATGGCGAGGCGATCGCCATTCCCGATTCCTGGCAGCCTGACGATACCACGCCGCCGCCGCGCCTGCGCCTGGTTGAAAAGAAGAAGGGCCCGGCACGCTCGGCGCTCGGACCCGGCGATCGCGTGCTCGCGCGCACCGAGGAGACGGGGCGCGGCTGGCGCGCTTATCCGATGAAGACACTGGCTGCGCGCGAGCAGGCGCTGCTCGGCGTCATCGAAGTGGATGGCAGCGGCAAGCCATGGCTCGCGCCGGTGGACAAGCGCGTGCGCAATTCCTCGCCAGTGGCGGATCTGGGCGGCGCGGAGGCGGGGCAGCTGGTTCTCGCCGAGCCCGCTGGCCGGTCGCCGCGGGCCGGGGTCAAGGTTGTCGAAGTGCTCGGAGACCCGCTCGCCCCCAAGTCCTACAGCCTGATCGCGATCCACAAATTCGGCATTCCGCATGTGTTTCATGAAGAAGCGCTGCAAGAAGCCGAACTTGCGGCAAAGCTGCCGCTGTCGGACGACGAACGCGAGGATCTTACGCATCTGCCCATCGTCGCCATCGACCCTGTGGATGCGCGCGATCACGATGATGCGATCTGGGCGCAACCCGATGGGCAGGGCGGGTTCGACGCGGTCGTCGCCATTGCCGATGTCAGCTTCTACGTGCGCCCGGGCGGGGCAGTCGACCGCGAGGCGAGGAAGCGCGGCAATTCGGTCTATTTCCCTGATCGCGTCGTACCCATGCTGCCCGAGGTGCTGAGCGCCGATGTCTGCTCCTTGCGCCAGGATGAGGCACGCGCGGCGATGGCCTGCCACCTCAAGATTTCGCCTGAGGGCAGGGTGATCGGGTGGCGCTTTTCCCGCGCCAATGTGCGAATCGCCGAAGTTATAGCGTACGAGGACGCGCAAGGGCGGATCGACACAGGGGAGGCGGGTGAAAACCTCCAGCATCTTTGGGCCGCATGGAAGCTCCTGAATGCCGCCCGGGTCGAGCGCGATCCGCTCGAGCTCGATTTGCCCGAGCGCCGCGTGAAGCTCGACGAGCAGGGCCGCATCACCGAAATCGCGATCCGCGAGCGGCTCGACGCCCATCGCGTGGTCGAGGATTTCATGATTGCCGCCAATGTCGCCGCGGCCAAGGCGCTGGAGAGCAAGGCTTCCCCAGTGGTCTATCGCGTGCATGAGCCGCCCACGCGCGAGAAGCTGATTGCGCTGCGCGACTATTTCGATTCGATCGGCAAGAAGCTTGCGCTCGGCCAAGTGATTACGCCGGGCCTGTTCAACCGAATGATGAAGGACATCGCCGATCCGGGCGAGAAGGCACTGGTGATGGAGGCCGTGCTGCGCAGCCAGACGCAGGCCTATTACGGGCCGCGCAATGCCGGCCATTTCGGCCTGGCGCTGGGCTCCTATGCCCACTTCACTTCGCCGATCCGCCGTTATGCCGACCTTCTTGTCCATCGCGCACTGGTCGACGCCTATGGGCTGGAGCAGCCCGCGCCGAAGGGCCGTGACCTGCCGCCGCGCACGGGGCTCTCGGACAAGGATCGCGATGACTTGTCGAAGATCACCGACGCGATCAGCGGAACCGAGCGCCGGGCGATGGAGGCCGAGCGCGATACGATCGACCGCTACATGGCTGCCTGGCTCTCGGGCCGGGTGGGGGAGACCTTCGACACCCGCATCACCGGCGTGCAGAAATTCGGCTTTTTCGCCACGATCGTGGGCCTTGGCGGCGACGGGCTCGTGCCCGTCTCCTCGCTAGGCCGCGAATATTTCCGCTACGACGAGGCCGCGCACGCGCTGATCGGGGAGGATACCGGCACGCGCTATGCCGTGGGCGACACGCTGCCGCTGCGCCTTGCCGAAGCCAATCCGCTGACCGGCGCGCTCAAGTTCGAGGTGCTTGAGAGCGATGGCCAGGCAATCGAACCGCGCGGGCGCCGCCCCCAGAACGCCCGGCGTGCTCCACGCAAGGACGAGCAAGGTCAGCATGAGGTGGGACGCCGCGGTCGCCCCGGCAACATCCGCCACCAGGGGCGCGGCAAGAGCAAAGGCAAGCGCTAGGGCGGAACAGCGGGGCTTCCGCCCGGTTGATCCGGCAGAGGAGAACCCATGCTCATACCCGGCCAGAAAGTCCCCGATCTCAGCCTCCCGCTGACCATCCAGGCGCGTTTCGAACTTTCGAAGCAGAAGCCGCAGAGCTTCACCATGCTCATCTTCTATCGCGGCAGCCATTGCCCGATGTGCCGCGAATATCTGGAAGAGATCGCTGCACGGCTCGGCGACATCACCGATGCGGGCCTCAGCCCCTTCGCGATCTCGATGGACAGCGAAGAGCGCGCGATGGTGGTGAACCGTGAGTGGCAGACAGGCGACCTGCCGCTCGTCTATGACTTGGCGGAGGACGAGGCGCGGCGCTGGGGCCTCTACATCTCGGCCAAGCGCGAGGGGAGCCAGGAGCCCGAGACATTCTCGGAGCCCGGCCTGTTCCTCGTCCGGCAGGACCTGACCCTGTTCTTCGCACAGGTGCAGAGCGGACCGTTCACGCGGCCCTCGATCGATCAGCTGCTCGAAGGCGTCAGACTCGCGGTCGAGAACGATTACCCTGCACGCGGGACCGCGACTTGAGGTGCCCGCACCGGCGGGTCAGCTCAGCCGGTCGATCTCTTCATCGCTGAGCGAGCCGGGGACGACGAACAGCGGGCAGGGCATGCTGCCCGCATGAGCCGAGAAGTGTGACACCAACGGCCCGGGCGTGCCCTCGGCCGCGCCCAGGACAAGCGCGGCGATCTCGTCATTCTGCTCGAGATATTCGGAGATCACCTGCTTGCCGTCGCCCATGCGTACGGTGATCTGTGGCATGGCGCCGCCTTCGCTGATCAGTTCGCCGGCGGCGCTGTTAGCTAGTACTTCGGCCCGGTTGCGGGCCTCTTCCTCTATCGTCGCCTGAACGTTGCCGAAGGCGTTGAAGGCCTGCTTGGGTACGATCGCGAGCAGGTGCACGGCGCCGCTGGTCCGGGCCGCGCGCCGCGCCGCAAACCGCAGCGCGACATGCGCTTCGGCGGTTTCGTCGATCACGACCAGATAGACGCGCATGTGTTATGTCTCCCCCCGGACTCGATATCCAACCAAAGCCGACGTCGCGCAAGACACCTTGCGAGCGCGCGCCAAATTGGCCAGAGACAGCGTTCGCGAATTGGCTACCGAAGAGGATAAAGCGCGCGCCATGTCCATCGCCATCAAGATGCCCGCCCTTTCTCCAACCATGGAAGAGGGCACGCTCGCCAGGTGGCTGGTGAAAGTGGGCGACCAGGTCTCCTCCGGCGACATCATGGCCGAGATCGAGACCGACAAGGCGACCATGGAGTTTGAGGCGGTGGATGAGGGCGTCATCGCTCACATCGCCGTCGAGGAAGGGACCGAAGGCGTCAAAGTCGGTACAGTCATTGCCACGCTCGCCGAGGAAGGCGAGAATGCGGCAGAGGTGACGCCGATGAGTGAGGGCGAGCAAGCCGCGGCGCCCGCGCCGAGCGCGGAGCAGGCCGCCTCACCGTCGACCGGTACACCGCCGGCCGGAAGTTCCCCTGGTCCGGAAGGCCAGGGACCCGCGACTTCGGGCGCTTCGGCAACGGGGAAAGGTGGGAGCGACGCCCCGGCGAGCGCAAGCGCCGGGGCGTCGCCCACGGGAGGCGAACGCATTCTCGCCTCTCCGCTCGCGCGCCGGATTGCCGGCGATAAGGGGCTCGATCTTTCGACCATCACCGGCACCGGCCCCAGCGGCCGCATCGTAAAGGCCGACGTGGAGGACGCGCAGCCAAGCGCAGCAAAGCCTGCTCCCGCCGCAGCCGCAGCCGCAGCCGCAACTCCTGCTCCAACGTCGATCGAACGCGAGCTTGCGCCCTCGGTCGAGCCCAAGGCGCAGGTTGCGCAGGATTTCGGCATTCCCCACGAGGAGGAGAAGCTCTCCTCAATGCGCAAGACCATCGCGCGCCGCCTCACCGAATCGAAGCAGCAGGTGCCGCACATCTACCTCACCGTGGATGTCCGGCTCGACAAGCTGCTCAAGCTGCGGGCCGAACTCAATTCCGCGCTCGAGCCGCAGGGCGCGAAGCTCAGCGTCAATGACATGCTGATCAAGGCGCTGGCCAAGGCGCTCGTGGCCTGTCCCAAGTGCAACGTCCAATATGCGGGCGACAAGCTGCTCAGGTTCACCCGCGCGGACATCTCCGTGGCCGTCTCGCTTCCCGCCGGGCTCATCACGCCGATCGTGGTCGATGCGGGCGCCAAGGCGATCAGCGCCATTTCCACCGAGATGAAGGACCTTGCCGGCCGCGCCCGCGAGGGCAAGCTGCAGCCGCACGAGTACCAGGGCGGCACCGCCAGCCTCTCCAACATGGGCATGTACGGTATCAAGCAGTTCGAGGCGGTCATCAACCCGCCGCAAGCCATGATCATGGCTATCGGCTCGGGCGAGAAGCGGCCCTACGTGGTCGAGGATGCGCTGCAGATCGCAACGGTGATGAGCGCCACGGGCAGTTTCGACCATCGCGCCATCGACGGAGCCGACGGGGCCGAGCTGATGCAGGTGTTCAAGCAATTGTGCGAGGCGCCGCTGGGTCTGGTGGCTTGAGGGCTTCGCCATGCCGGTCATCGCGGCAGCCCTGCTGATCCTGGCCCAGGGAATGGCTCCTCCGGTTCGCGCCGAGCAAGTGCCGCTTATCGGCAATGAGGGCCCCGATCTCGACGCCTGCATCGGCATTGGCCGTGTCTCCACGCTCGAGCCGGACCTCGCCGTGCGCGAGCAGCCCGGCGATTATGCGCGCCAGAAGGACCGGCTGCCCCACAGCACGCTCGTGTGGCTATGCGAAAAGGGTGGAGGCGAAAACGGCGAGGACTGGCAGGGCATCGTCTATCCTTCGGGCGAATACCAGGATCTCGGCGATTGCCGCGTTAGCTCGCCCGTGCCGGAGCCGCGACCCTATGCCGGTCCTTGCCGCTTCGGCTGGGTGATCGCGCGCGATATTCGTCTGGTAACCAGCTAATGCCGTCGAGCGACGAGGTCCGCCGGGGGCTTGACCCCGCGATCCGAGTGGTCGCCATGCCCGCCGATGCCAATGCTTATGGCGACATTTTCGGCGGCTGGCTGATGAGCCTGATGGACAATGGCGCGGGTCTCACCGCTGCGCGCCTGTCGCGGGGCAGGGCGGTTACGGTGGCAATGGACGGGATGGAGTTCCATATGCCCGTAAAGGTCGGGGACGAAGTTTCGGTCTATACCGCGGTCGAGCGCATCGGCCGCACGAGCATGACGATCGGCGTCGAAGCCTGGAGCCGGCCGCGCCATGCCGAAGAGGCGAACAAGGTGACGCAGGCCAAGTTTACCTTCGTGGCGATCGACGAGAATGGGCGGCCGCGATCGGTCGATCCGCCCTCCGCACAGATTTAGGAGCACTTCACGTGGCAGACAATTACGACGTCATCGTTCTCGGCTCGGGCCCTGGCGGATATGTCGCGGCGATCCGCTGCGCGCAGCTCGGACTGAAGACCGCCATCGTCGAGCGCGAGCTGCTGGGCGGCATCTGCCTCAACTGGGGCTGCATCCCCACCAAGGCCCTCCTGCGCTCGGCCGAGATCTTCCACTACATGCAGCATGCCAACGATTATGGCTTGGCCGCCAAGGAGATAGAGGCTGATCTTGAGGCCGTAGTGAAACGCAGCCGCGGCGTCGCCAAGCAGCTCAACCAGGGCGTCACCCATTTGATGAAGAAGAACAAGATCACCGTTCACATGGGCGTGGGCACGATGACCGGCCCCACCAGCATGATTGTGAAGAGCGACAAGGGCCAAGAGACGCTTTCCGCCAAGCACGTGATCCTCGCCACCGGAGCCCGCGCGCGAGACCTGCCCTCCACTCCAGCTGATGGCAAGCGCGTGTGGACCTATCGCCACGCCATGACTCCGCCAGAACTGCCCACCAAGCTGCTGGTCATCGGCTCGGGCGCGATCGGGATCGAGTTCGCGAGCTTCTACAACGACATGGGCGCCGAGGTAACGGTGGTGGAAATGCTCGACCGCATCGTGCCCGTTGAGGACAAGGATATTTCCGCCTTCTTGGAGAAATCTCTTAGGAAGCAGGGCATTAATATCAGGACCGGAGCTTCTGTCGAGGAGCTGAAGGTCACCGACGGAGGCGTAATGGCGAAGATCAAGGACAAGGCCGGCAAGGTCGATGCGCTGGAATACAGCCACATGATCGTCGCCATCGGCATCGTGCCCAACACGCAAAACATCGGCATCGACGACCTGGTGGAAATGGAGCGCGGCTTCATTCAGATCGACCCTTACGGTCGCACCAAAACCAAAGGCCTATGGGCCATCGGTGATTGCGTGCCCGGGCCCTGGCTCGCGCACAAGGCCAGCCACGAAGGCGTCACCACGGCCGAGGCGATCGCTCGCGAGTTCGGCAACACCGAGGTGCACCCGCATCCGATCGACCGCAATTCTATTCCGGGCTGCACTTATTGTCATCCGCAGGTCGCCTCCGTTGGCATGACCGAGGCCAAGGCCAAGGAGGAGGGCTACCAGGTCAAGGCCGGCACTTTCCCTTTTATCGGCAATGGCAAGGCCATCGCGCTCGGTGAGCCCGAGGGCATCATCAAGACCGTGTTCGATGCGAAGACCGGCGAGCTACTGGGCGCCCATATGTGCGGCGCCGAGGTGACAGAGCTCATCCAGGGCTACACGGTCGGCAAGGTGCTCGAGACCACCGAGGCCGAGCTGATGAACACGGTGTTCCCGCATCCCACCTTGTCCGAGATGATGCACGAAAGCGTGCTCGCCGCCTATGGGCGCGCCGTGCACATCTGATCCGGAAACCGGACGATCCTGGAAGCGTTTCTGCAACACAGGAGACGGGTCGATGGAATACGAGATCCTCGAGCTCGGCGAGGGCGAAAGTAGCGATGGCGTGCGCATCAGCCGCGACCAGGGGGATGCAAACGAACAGATTGCCATGCATGCCCACGACAATTGCCAAGATGAAGATTGCGCGCTTCACATCCCGGAGGAAGAGCGGGGCTGATCGGACCGGCTTGGGCGGCGGCGCACCTGGACGCAGAGTGCACCGCTTGCTCGCCAAAGTTTTCAGCTGGGGCCTTCGCGAGACTTGCCCCAATGCCAGGAATTTCTAGCCTGACTCACCCGAACAGATGAAGCGTCGTCTCCTTAGGGCGATGTGCGGCTGACCCTAGCACACGCCCGGGCAGCGCAAGTCGTTGCTTGAAGGGCGCTCAAGGCCTGGCGGAGCGGCTACCTACCGCTCCGTTCAGCGTACCAGAGGCGGGGGTGCGGCTGCTGAGTCGAACAGCGCAGGGTCGGGCTGCGCATCGGGATTATTCGCCAGCATTTCGGAGAAAGGGCCGAAACCGCAATTGTCCTCCTCGCAATAGGTCACGGTGTGAATGTAGCGGATCTTCCCGTCCACCAGCCGGAAGGTGTGGCTGTCAGGGCGCTGCTTTTCGCCGAATTTAAGGAAGACATTCACCGCGCCCTTGACCGGATCGACGATATATTCGCGATCGACCAGATCCACATTCTCGGGAACGCCGACATCGCAAGTGTCGGTCGGTTCGCCCCGCGCCGTGTACACTCCGCCTTCCAGCCGTGCGCAGGGTTGGCCGAAGGGAACCTCGACGCTCTTGTCTTTGAACAGGTCGAGATAGGCGTCGGCCGCAGCGATCAATTCCTCGCGTGTGGGGCGCTCGCCTTCGGGCAGGTCGCTCCAATCCTCCCGGCGCGCATATTCGTAAGTTGCCTGCGCGTCGAACAACCAGTCGCCCGCGTCGGTGACGATGTTGTTGAACGGGCCCATGCCGAAGAAGCCGTTGCTGATCTGCGTCGCCACGACCATCGGGCGTTCGGAATCGAGCATGACGGCCTCGACATAGATCTTGCAACTCGCCTCATCGAGCAGCGCCATGTGCCAGTCCACCTTGCGCGGCGTGTCGAGAAAGGCCCCCAGCGAGGAGCGCGAGAAGTTCTCGTTATAATCGACCCATTCGCCCAGTGGCATCTCGGTCATCCGGCCCGTTTCGAGCGCGCGAACCCAGCTATTGTTCATGTCGGTGAGCATTTCGCGCGAGCAGCCCTGCGCCGCAGCCTGCTGGCTGAAGATCAGGCCTGCAAGCATGGCGGCTGCGCCCGTTATATGTCGGTTCACAATCGTCTCCTCCCTCAAACATCTTCTCCGCGTTCCTCGCAGCGGGACCCTGATCGTCGCTCCAGTTACCCGTTCTTATTCGAAGAAAACACGTTGCGATCGAAGTCTTATCGTATCGGTTTTTGCAAGTCACCTGCTGTGGCGGGGGATTGTCGAGCGCGCGACTGCAAAGTTCTTGGCCGGCAGTAGAGCAAGGGTGCGCTCTGGCCGCTCGACGAGACAGATGCGCTGCCGCGGCAGCGGGATGTCTCTTCCAACACCGTCGATGAACCTCGAAAAGCTGGATCGTGGCCCGCTACTTTGTCATTTACCATATATAGAAAAGGCGTGATACGTTTGCGCTTGTGTTATAAGGTTATCGCATGACTAAAAAGTCTGAATCCGATGCTGTGCCAGAGTACTTTCTTGTGAAAATGCGAACAAGTGATCGTTGGCATTATATATTCTGCGAAATGGTTGCATCCTGCAGCTACTCGTTCGAGGGAGAAGCGATTGCCGATGGAGACGGGCAGGCACCATTCTTGCCCCGCGAGGCCTTGGAGGAGCTCATTCGCGTTCAGAAATCGGCCGGCGGCGACAAGCAGATCAAGGATGTGGTCGTGCTCTCCGATGCGGGCGACGCCAACAGCCCTTGGACGGTCAGGTCGGCAAGAAAGCAGTCCGGCAGGGACCCGTCCGACAATTGATCGAAGAACTCCGCGCGCGACCGAACGCGCAGACGCTTGAGCTTGCCATCGCCGCAGCGAGGCAAGCGGGCGTGACGCGGCTCGGCGACGTGACTGGGTTCGCGGTGCCCGCTATCCGGGTTTACCAGGCCACCCGTCCGGCATCGCACACGCTGGCGGTCTCGCAAGGCAAGGGCCTCACCCAAAGTGCGGCCATGATCTCGGCCCTGCTCGAAGCGGTCGAACTCTGGTCGGCCGAGCGGGTCATGCCCGATCACGCCGAATGCCCGCTGCAGGATCTCGATTCGCGGCACATCGCCGCCTGGGCCGGGGCGCAAGGCGGGCAGTGCCTCGTGCTCGATCCCGGCCGGAAGCGTCCGTGGGTGAGAGGCGTCGACCTTCTTTCCGGGCAGGATCATCTCGCGCCGTGGGATCTCGTGGCGCTCGACTTCGCGCGCGAACCGGCCGAATGCGTGAGCAGCACCAATGGCTTGGCTACCGGCAACACGCGCAGCGAGGCGCTGGCTTCGGGAGTGGCCGAGCTGCTCGAGCATCACGCCATCGCTTTGGCCGGGCAGGCCTCGCCCGCCGAATGGCGCAAGCGGCAGATTGCGCTCGATACGATCGGCGATCCCACCATCCGCCGCTTGCTCGGCAGGATCTCGGCCGCCGGGTTCGAACTGCGCGCCTGGAGTCTCTTGGGCGAAGTTGGCCTGGCGGTGATCGAATGTACCATGTTTGCGCGCTCGCACCTCTCAGACGACATTCTCCCGGTGACGGGCAATGGGTGCCATCCCGACGCTCGCGTCGCGTTCCTACGCGCCTTGCTCGAGACCGTGCAGACGCAGGCGACGATCGTGGCCGGCGCACGCGACGACATCACCGCAGATTGCTACGAGCACGGCCGGCGATACATCCTCGAAATGCTGGCCGCCACGCTGGCCTTTGGGGATGGCCGGCTGGACTGGTCCTCGGTGCCGAGCACGCGCTGCATGACGAGCGATCATTGCCTCGATTTCCTCTTGGGCAAAGCCGAGGCGCTGGGTGGCGGGCCGGTCATCGCGTACGATCACGATAATCGCCACGAAGGCATCCACATCGCGCATGTGCTTGCTCCCCGCCTGCGTGACGATCTGCGGCGGAACGGCCGCGGCGCGGAGGGGGGAGACGGCGCGCAGATCGTGCGGATCGCGGCCTCCTGCGATGCCAGACCGCAGCAAACGGGTGCCCGGGGAGAGGTCGCCACACTTGCGGGCTGCCGGACGAGAAGCATGCAATCAGGACTGATCGCGTTCGCTGGCCCGAGCGCGAGCGGCCTTGCGGTGCCCGATGGTATTGAGGTGCGCCCTCCTGCGGTGTGCGGCGACCTTGCCGAGTTGCTCGAGCGGCCACCTCTTGCCGTTGCGTTGATCGACGGCTGCTTCAAGCAGGCGCCGACCGTCTGGCACAGCGAGATCGTCAGCCTCCTCGCCATGGGCACAAGAGTCCTCGGCGGCGCGAGCCTGGGCGCGTTGCGCGCGGCCGAGCTGGACCGGTTCGGCATGGTCGGCGTGGGCCACATCTACCACGCCTATCGCGCCGGCATCCTGATCCGCGACGATGCGGTGATGCTCGAGCATGGTCCGGCGGAACTTGGTTATGTCGCGCTGACCGTCCCCCTGGTCGATGCGGAATATGCGCTGGCCCAGGCTGGCCTGCCACCGGCAATCGCGCGGGCCATGCTCCGCATCGTGCGGACCACGCCTTATGAGAGCCGCGATTGGCCGACTTGCCTGCGGCTCTATCGTGAGCGGACTGGCAAGGCGTTCCCCTTGCGTGTCGGGGATCTCGCGCGCGCGCCGTCGCTCAAGCAGGCCGATGCTGCCATGACGCTCGAATCGCTCGCCCGATGCGAAGCCGGGCCGGTAGAATGCTGTGCGCCATTTCCCGCTGTCACGGGGCACTTTCGCAAGGTGCTGGCCAGCAGGGCTCCAGCATTTCTCGCAAGCCTCGAAGCACCCAGTGCAATCGGTCCTTCGGGAAAAGCGGCATCGTGTATCCGAACCACGTAAGAACGTCTTCGATCAGCGGCGCGCGCTCGGGCTGCCAGGCAACGTCGAAGCCTTCGATAAATTGTTTGCGGCAGTCCGCCAGCCGCTCCACGCCGTTGCGGATGGCGCTGCTATTGGCGATACGCACGGCATTGTATTGCAGCCCGGTCTCACCCGAGAGCATGAAATACTCCTCCGCCATCTCGGCCTCGCCGCGCAGCGCCAGCAGGACCGCGTAATCGGCGTGGTAGTCGCTGGGCGGGAAGGGGTTGAGGAAGAAGGCACGTTGCATCAGCCGCTCGGCCGCATCGTACAGGCCGATGTGGCACAGGCCAAAGGCGCACAGGTCGACGATTTCGGCGTCGCGGGGTAAGTTGTCGAGCACCGCGTCGAATTCCTGGCGCGCCAGCTCGGTCTGTCCCTTGCGCAGGTGCGACCATCCCTTCCTGATCCGCACCTCGCAATTGGTCGGCTCGCTGGCCACCGCAGCCTGGAGATGCTCGTCAGCCAGCTGCCGGAACAGGCGGACGTCATGTCCCGCGATCTGCTGCCAGAAATCTGTGCTGTACATGCGGATCAGCTGGAGCCGCGCGCCCATGTGCTGCGGATTGGCTGCGATCAGCCGTTCGAGCAGTTCCACCGCCTCCTGCACCGCTGCGAGGTGGGCGACCCGACGGATCAGCAGCCGCGCCCGGGTATAGAGCACGCGCTCCTCGTCGAAGCCCTGGAACGACTGGTGCAGCATGGCGTCAAGATCGCGGTCGATCGCCGGTGATACCGCGCCGGCAGCTTTCTCGACGATTGGGTCGATCATGCTCTCATCGGCGCCGTCAAAGCGCAGCGAATCAGACCAGATGATGATTCCGCTGGTTGCGTTGACGAGCTGGATGTTGACCCTCAGGCTCTTGCCCAATTGGTGCCCATTCCACTTGAGCAGATAGAGGCCGAGCGCGTCCTGGCTCGCCTGGATGGTTTGCGACAGGTCAGCGCTGTCCACCGCCAGGACGCGCAGGCCTCGATTGCGGCTGAGCGCAGTGCGCACGTCATCGGCGCAGAAATCGACCAGCGCATCGAGCACCGGATCGGTCCCGGCCGTGCGCACCGGCGAGACCATCACCAGCGGCAGCATGTCCCCTCCGCTGAAGAGCGCCGGAATGGGCGCGAGCTCCACCTTGTCGGACAGGTGGGCCGCGGCGGGTGCTACCGGCCGGCCGGAAGTGAGTTGGTCGTGCAGCACCTTCGTCTCGCCGGACGGGCGGACACTGAATTCCTTGTCGAGGCGCTCGGCCAGCACGCGGTAGCGGCGGTGGATGGCCGCGCTGTCGCCCTCCACATGCTCGATCCGCATGCCGAGCCGGACCACCGCCTCATTGGCCGGGTCGAGGCGGTCGAGTGCTCGCAGAATGGCCCGGGCGTGCTTTACCTGGGCGAATCCGCTAGCCTCGACCGCTTCGAGGATGTCGGCCAAAACGAGATCTCGCTGGCGCGGCCGTTCGGCGGCCAGCCAATCGTCGAAGGCCGGCGAGAGGCCGGTCAAGTCCTCCAGCAGGTCGCCTCGCGCCTCATCCAGCTGGCGCGCGAGCGTGGCGAGATCGCGCTGCGCGGCCGTCCGCCGGATCTCGTGCAGGTCGGCAACGAGTGTGCCTCGATCGAGCGAGACGGCGTTGCGGGTGGCGCAGACGGCGAACCCCGCAAGCGGGATCGCGCGCAGCTCCCGCAGGCATTGCCTGAGGCTGGCGCGCGCCTGTTCGGTGCCGCGATCGGTCCACAGCAACCCGGAGAGATGCTCGCGCGTGGCGGTAAAGCCAGGCACGAGCACTAGGTACGCAAGGATCGCGCGAGCCTTGCGTCCGAGCCCGTCGATCTCCTGCCCCGAACGGACCAGCCGGAACTGTCCGAAAAGCTGCAGCCGCGTCGGCGATGCCATGCTGAGCTCTTTGTTCGTGGGCATCCCAGACCTGGAGTGCAAGGCAGCTAGCTGGCGCTTGCGACAAAGCGCAGTGGATTGCGCCGGTTCGCCCGGCTGCCGCGTAAACTGCCCGCTGGGCGCATGAATGGCAAGGTGCGCACACCAATCCGCAACACTCGCCAATCGATTCCGTCCATCTTCATCACGTCACAGGCCGCCGGCGCCTCATGCCCGTCGAGCCCGCGGGCGAGCTCGGTGGCGGCACTGGCGGTGACGGCGCGGGGAGTGGCCGTGCTGCATTACGGCTCGATACAGGCTCAGGCGGCCTTGCCACGCTCGCCGCGGCTGCGTAACGCGCCCGAATATAGAGACGCGGACAGGTGGCAGAGCGGTTCAATGCACCGGTCTTGAAAACCGGCAAGGGTGCAAGCCCTTCGTGGGTTCGAATCCCACCCTGTCCGCCATCGCTCCTGCCTTGCGACGGTTTGCAAGCGCAGCGGGCCGTGCCATGAGCGAGCATATGCGATCATTCGGATTCGGCATCGCCCTGGCCATGCTCTCCATTCTGGCGGCTCCGGCCTGTGCCCAGACCACCTCCTTCGAAGCCTATCTCGCCGAGGTGGCGAGCAAAGCGCGCAGCGAGGGCGTGAGCCAAGGGACCATCGACCGGCGGCTCGCCAATCTGGCGCCGAACAGCCGGGTGATGGCGCTCGATCGCGACAACGCGCCTTCGGGCGGCGGCGGGAGCAACAGCTTTCCCCCGCTCGCGCCATACATCTCAAGCCACAACACACAGGCGCGCATCGATGGGGGCCGGCGGACCTACGCCCGCCTCCGTTCGCTCGCGAGCGAGGTGGAGCGGCAATACGGAGTGCCGGCACCAGTCCTTCTCGCCATCTGGGGCCACGAGACTGCGTACGGCGCCGTCATGGGAGATTTCGACCTGGCGCAGGCGCTGGCGACGCTCGCCTGGGAAGGCCGCCGCCGGGAGCTGTTCGAGCGCGAGCTCATAGACCTGCTCAAGATCGCCGATAGCGGCGTCGCCAATCACGCGCTCACCGGCAGCTGGGCCGGCGCGTTCGGCAACCCGCAATTCCTGCCATCCGTCTATCTACGCCTCGCGGTCGATGGCGATGGCGATGGCGACAAGGACATCTGGAGCTCGGACGCCGACACGCTCCACTCTATCGCCAATTACTTCCGCGATGCCGGCTGGCGCTCTGGACAGCCTTGGGGCGTGCGCGCTTTCGTGCCCAACAGCCTCGACCGTGCGGCGATCGGCACCCCGCTGGCTTCGCCCATCTGCCCGCGCGTGCATGTGCGCCACAGCCGCTGGATGAGCGTGGCCGAATGGCGGCAGCGGGGCGTCATCCCGCAAGGGCCCATTCCCGACGATGCCATGGCCGCCTTGTTCGAGCCTGACGGACCGGCGGCGCCAGGCTATCTGCTGACGCAGAACTACCGCGTCATCCTCGAGTATAATTGCTCGAATTATTACGCCATGAGCGTGGGCCTGCTGGCCGACGCGATCGCCAACTGACGCACTGTTTGCTTGTCCGGCACCCGCGCTCGCCAAGGCGCGGGGCGGCTAGTATAGCGCGCGGCGAATCTTCACGGGCAGCGCGCTGCGGCGCGGCGAATGCCCCGGTGAGCGGAGCGGTTTTGAAACGGTTTGCGGTATTCCTGGCAGGCATCACGGCACTCCTCCCCGGCGCGTCGCTGCTGCCTCCTGCGCTCGCAGCGCAGCCGGCGACGCTGGCGGGGACCACGGCGCCCGTGCCGGCGGACATTCCCGTGGCGCTGCTAGTCGATCTGTCCTCGCACCAGATCCTCTACGCGCGGGAAGCGGGGCGGCGCTTCATGCCCGCCTCGGTCACCAAGATCATGACCGCCTACAGCGCCTTCAAGCTGATCGGCGAGGGCAAGCTATCGCAGACATCGCGCGTGCTGATCAGCAAGCAGCTGGAGGAGGAATGGTCGGGCGAGGGCTCCTCGATGTTCCTCCTGGCCGGCGAGCAGCCCACCGTCAGCGAGTTGATCTTCGGCAGCACCACCGTTTCAGGGAACGACGCGACGGTGGCGCTGGGCATAGCGGCGACCGGATCTGTGCCCAATTGGACAGCGCTGATGAACCGCAATGCCGCCGAGCTCGGCATGAACGAAAGCCATTTCTACAGCCCGAATGGCTACCCCGACCAGGGCCGCACCTTCACCACCGCGCACGATCTGGCGTTGCTCGGCGAGGCGGTGGTGACGCGTTATCCGCAATTCTATGAGCGCTATTTCGGCAATCACGGGTTTAAATGGCGCAACATCGTACAGTCGAACCACGATCCGATCACCGGGCGCGTTGAAGGCGCGGACGGCATGAAGACCGGCTACACCAACGAGGCGGGATTCACCTTCGTCGGCTCGGCCGAGCGCGACGGGCGCAGGCTGATCATGGTGCTGGCGGGCTCGCCGAGTTCCGCCTTGCGCAACAAGGCAGCGATTGACTTCATCGAGTGGGGCTTCGACCGGTTCGGCTCGCGCCCTTTGTTCACCAAGGGAACGCTGGTGGGTGAGGCGCAAGTGCAGGACGGAATGGCGGACACCGTGCTGCTGCGCGCGCCGGCTGACATCGCCGCTACCATCCCCGAAGGCGGCCGCAGCGAGGATGTGCAATTGTCCATCCGCTATCGCGGACCGATCGCCGCGCCGATCGCAAAGGGCGAGCCGGTTGCGCAATTACGCATCACCATGCCCGGCTTCGAGCCGGTCGATGTGCCGCTCGAGGCGGCGGACGCGGTAGGCAAGGCCAATCCCTGGTACCGCCTGGTGAACGGGCTCTACGGCCTGTTCGCTTGATGGGCGGACGCTTCATCACGCTGGAAGGGGGGGAAGGGGTAGGCAAGTCGACCCAGGCGCGCCTGCTCGCCGATGCCCTGGCGGCGCGGGGCCTGGAGGTGGTGCTTACCCGTGAGCCCGGGGGCACGGCAGGGGCCGAAATAATCCGTGGATTGCTGCTCGACGCCGGAGGAGAAGGCTGGAGCCCTGCTGCCGAGGCGCTGCTCTTCGCTGCCGCGCGAGCCGACCATGTCGAGCGGCTGATTCGCCCCGCGCTGGCCCGCGGCGCCTGGGCGCTCTGCGATCGCTTTCTCGACTCCTCGCGCGCATACCAGGCCGGGGAAGGGGGGCTGACAGATGAGGACATTATTAAGCTGCACCGGATCGGTGCGGGTGGCCTCATGCCCGACCTCACGCTGCTCATCGAAGTGGGCGCCGAAGCGGCTGCGGCTCGCCTCTGTTTACGGGACTTAAGCGGGAGCGACCGGATCGGCGCGCGCGATCCTGCCTATCATGCCCAGGTGGCCCGCCGCTTCAGCGCGCTGGCCGCAGCCGAGCCTGCTCGCTTCGCCCGGATCGATGGGATCGGCGAGCCAACCGAGGTCCACGGCAGGATCATGCGGGCGGTCGATGCGCTGCTCGCACCCGCCAATGGCGAGTGATGCGGCCTTCAAGCATGTCGGGCATGAGAATGCCTGGCGTGCCTGGCGCTCGGCCCTGTCCGGCGCGCGCATGCATCATGGCTGGATCCTCGCCGGCCGGAAGGGCGTGGGCAAGGCAGGCTTCGCGCTCGCCGCGGCGCGGGAGCTCGTGGCCGAGCCGGGAATCGCTGAGCTCAGGAATGCGCATCCCGACATTCACCTGCTGACAAATCTCGCCGCGACCGCGGACGACGAAAAGAAGCGCGAGGAGGGGAAGCCCTATCAGGTTAAGCGCAACATCACGGTCGACCAGGTGCGCGCCATGCAGCAGCGGCTGACGACGCGGCCGACGCTGGGCAGCCGCCGCGCGATCATCGTCGATCCGGCAGACGACATGGAGAAGGAAGCCTCCAACGCGCTGCTCAAGAGCCTTGAGGAACCGCCAGCGGGAACGGTCTTCCTGCTCGTCACGCATCGGCTCGGGCGGCTCTTGCCAACCATCAGGTCGCGTTGCAGGCTGCTCCTGTTCCCGCAATTGGCGCCCGAGCAGATGGAGGCGGTCCTGCTCGCCCATGCTCCCGAGGCAGGAGCGGCCACGCGCGCGGCGGCGATTGCGGCGGCCGGCGGCTCGCCCGGCGCCGCGCTCGACTTTGTCGAGCTCGACCTTGGCAAGATGCACCGGTTGATGCTGCGTCTCGCCGCGGAGGGGGATGCAGACTTAGCGCTGCGCGGCGCACTGGCCGATGCGCTTGGGGCTCGCCCGGACCGCAGGCGCCAGCTTGCTGCGCTCGACCTCGCCCGTGCGGTCGTCGCCCAACAAGTGGACGGAATAGAGGTCGCCCGCATTCCGGCGGTGACCCGCGCCCACGCCGAACTCGTGCGCCTGTCAGCCGAGGCCCCGACATTCAATTACGATCCCGGCCTGCTGGTGATGCAAATCGGTACCTTGCTCTGCTCCATCGCCGCTTCTAGTGAGACCATCAATGGCTGAGCCCTATTACCTCACCACGGCGATCCATTACCCCAATGGTCGGCCGCATATTGGCCACGCCTACGAGACGATCGCTGCCGACGTGCTGGCGCGCTTCCACCGGCTCAACGGCCGTGAGGTGCGCTTCCAGACAGGGACCGACGAGCATGGCCTGAAGATGGCGCAGAAGGCCCGCGAACTGGGCCTTTCGCCGCGCGAGTTGGCCGACGAGATGTCCGGTTATTTCAAAGCCTTGTTCGACAAGCTTGGCATCACCTATGATCGTTACTTCCGCACCAGTGAAGATGCGCATCACCGGGCCAGCCAAGCTATTTGGCAAGCGATGGAAGCCAATGGCGACTTGTACTTGGACCGTTACGAGGGTTGGTACTCAATACGCGATGAGGCCTATTACGACGAAAGCGAGCTGATCGATGGCCCGGGAGAAGGCGGGACCGGTCAAAAGCTTTCGCCCCAGGGCACGCCCGTCGAATGGACTGCCGAGGAGAGCTGGTTCTTTCGTCTGTCGGCCTATCAGGACCGCCTTCTGGCGTTCTACAACGACAATCCCGACTTTGTGCGCCCGGAAAGCCGGCGCAACGAGGTGATGCGCTTCGTCGAGGGAGGGCTGCGGGACCTCTCCGTGTCGCGCACCAGCTTCGATTGGGGTGTCCGCGTGCCGGGCGCCGAGCACCACGTCATGTATGTCTGGGTCGATGCGCTGACCAATTACGTGACCGGGCTCGGTTATCCCGACGACACCGAGAACATGCGCAAATTCTGGCCGGCAGACCTGCACCTCATCGGCAAGGACATCGTGCGTTTCCACGCAGTCTACTGGCCGGCCTTTCTGATGAGCGCCGGGCTGCCGCTGCCAAAGGCGGTGTTCGCCCATGGCTTCTTGCTCAATCGCGGGCAGAAGGAGTCCAAATCGCTCGGCAACGTCACTGATCCCGGCGAGTTGATAGACCGCTATGGCGTCGACGTGCTGCGCTATTTCCTGCTGCGCGAGTTCAGCTTCGGACAGGACGGCAGCTATTCGCAAGAAGCGATTGTAAACAGAGGAAATTCCGAGCTTTCGAATTCGTTTGGCAACTTGGCACAGCGGGTCATGAGCTTCATCGCCAAGAATTGCGGAGGCGCTTTGGCAGCCTCGGCGCCGGTGCAGGCGGCGGACGAGGCCTTGCGAGCACGCGTGCGCCAGGCCTGCGCTTGCGATCTGCCCGCCGCTTTCGAGCGCCTTGCCTTCGCCAACGGCCTCGAAGCGTGGATGCAGGCCGTGTTCGCCTGCAATGCCTATGTCGACGAGCAGGCGCCCTGGGCGTTGCGCAAGACCGATCCCGATCGGATGGCTCGCGTGCTGGCGACATTGTGCGCCTGCATCCGCGACCTGGCGGTGGCGGTATCGCCGGTGATCCCGAGCGCAGCAGCGGCGATCCTCGACTCGCTGTGCGTGCCCGCCGATGCCCGCGATTTTGCGGCACTCGCGCATGATCTGCCGGCCGACGCCATCCGCGTCGACAATCCCCGGCCGGTATTTCCCCGGCTCGAGCTGACCGAAGCAGCCGCGAGCGGCGCGTGATGTTCGTCGACAGCCACTGCCACCTTAATTACGAGGGCCTGGTCGAAGATCAGGGGGCCGTACTCGCGCGTGCGCGCGCGGCAGGGGTAGGGGGCTTCCTCAACATTTCGACCCGCCAAAGCGAATGGCGCGACGTCGTCGCCACAGCCGAACGCGAGACGGACGTATGGGCGACGGTCGGGATCCATCCGCACGAGGCTGATCGGCACGCCGATCTGGGCGCAAGCGTGTTGCTGGAGGCGACCCGGGCACTGCGCGTCGTCGGAATTGGCGAGACCGGGCTCGATTTCCATTACGACCGCAGCGATCGAACAGCTCAGCGGGATCTCTTCCGCATGCATATCGGCGTGGCGCGCGAAACGGGCCTCCCGCTTGTGATCCACACTCGCGAGGCGGAGGCGGACACGCTTGCGATCCTGGCCGACGAGATGGCGCAGGGTTCCTTCCCGGCATTGATCCATTGCTTCACCTCCTCAGCCGATTTCGGCAGGAAGGTTCTCGATCTCGGAATGTCCATCTCCATCTCGGGCATAGTGACCTTCAAGAGCGCCGCGCAATTACAGGAATTTGCACGGGAAGTGCCTCAAGAACGCTTGTTGGTTGAAACCGACAGTCCTTTCCTCGCGCCGGTCCCGCATCGCGGACGGACCTGCGAGCCGGCCTATGTTCGTGATACGGCACGTTTCGTGGCCGAATTGCGCGGCGAGACGGTCGAGGATCTGGCCGCTTACACTACGAACAACTTCTTCTCGTTGTTCTCTAAGGCCGCGCATACGAAAGAGGCGGGCGCGTGAAGCTGATCATGCTCGGTTGCGGCACGTCGACCGGCGTGCCGCGCATCGGCAATGATTGGGGCGAGTGCGATCCTGCCGATCCAAAGAACCAGCGGACCCGCGTGTCCATCATCGTGGAGAGCGATGCCGGCGGGCGCCTGCTGGTCGATACGTCGCCGGACCTGCGGCAGCAATTGCTCGCCAATCGAATCGAGCGGGTCGACGCGGTGTTCTGGACGCACGATCACGCCGATCACTGTCACGGGATCGACGACCTGCGGCCGTTGCGCTACGGGCGCTCGGCTGCGCTTCCAGGCTTTGCCGACGATCGCACCGCGCGCCATTTGCGACAGCGTTTCGGCTACGTCTTCAAGGGTGAGTACGGTTACCCGTCCATCGTAGAGCTCAACACGCTCGATGTGTTGCGCATTCACGCAGGCTTCGGCATCGGTCATGTCGTCATGCCGCATGGTCCGATCAGCAGCATTGGTTACCGGTTCGATGCCGACGGCGCTTCGATCGGCTACGCGACCGATTACAGCGAGATCACAGATGAGATGCTGGCGCTGTTCTCCGGCGTCGACATTCTCGTGACCGATTGCCTGCGGCGGGAGGCGCATCCCACGCACGCCAATGTGCAGATGGCCATCGAACTCGCGCGTGGATGCGAAGCGCGGCTGACGGTGCTGACCCATCTCGACAAGAGCATGGATTACGCCACCTTGTCGCGTGAATTGCCCGGGGACGTGCTGGTGGGCCATGACGGACTGCTGGTTCAGGCATGAGCGAAGCGGCTCTGGTGTCATTCGTGGCACTCGTGGGCTGGTTGATGCTGATGGGCGGTGCGTTACGCGCCCGGCAGCTTGGTGCCCGCAAGATCGTTTCCCTGGCGCTCGCATGGGTGGCGATCTTCATGGCGCTCGCTTGGTTGATCTGGCTGCTACGCAGCTGAGAGGAATAGCAAAGCTCACATACGCTTATCCCTTATTTTACATAATATCTATTATCATCCTTGGGTTCCAGCTTGAAGGGTCGGCAGATGTCACAACAATTGGAGTGCCTTCTCGCAATCATGGTTCGGCTCCGTGATCCGGAACGCGGCTGCGCCTGGGATGTCGCGCAGACGTTCGCCAGCATCGCACCCTACACGATCGAGGAAGCGTACGAGGTCGCCGACGCGATTGAGCGCGAGGACATGGCCGAGTTGCGCGGTGAGCTTGGCGATCTGCTGCTGCAGGTCGTTTTCCACGCGCGGATCGCCGAGGAAGCCGGTCATTTCGCGTTCGACGATGTCGCCTCTGCGATCGCCGACAAGATGGTCGCCCGGCACCCGCACGTATTCGGCGAAACCAACCAGAGCGAAGGCGCGGCACGCTGGGACAATATCAAGGATGCCGAGCGTGCGGACCGCGGATCGACGAGCGCCATGGACGGCGTGGCACGCGCGCTGCCGGCGCTCTTGCGCGCGGAAAAGCTGCAAAAGCGCGCTGCACGCCAAGGCTTCGACTGGCCCGATCCGAGCGGCCCTGCCGAAAAGCTGGTCGAGGAGATGGGCGAACTGCGCGAGGCTGCGCTAAAAGACCGAATGGAGGAAGCCGGCGACCTGCTGTTCGCTGCGGTCAATCTCGTGCGCGCCTACGGTATAGCGGCCGAGGACGCGTTAAGGGCCGCTAACGATAAGTTCGAACGGCGCTACCGAGCAATGGAGCAGCGTGCCGGCGGCGATTTTGCCTCGCTGGACCTCGTCGCCCAGGAGAAGCTGTGGCAGCAGGTCAAGGCACAGGAGGGGCGCGCGGGCGAAAGCTAGTCGGGCAGCGCTTCGAACCGGCCCAACTCTTTTGCGGTCAGCCGCACGTCGATCCGCCGCATGGGCCCGGACTGCCCCTGCACCGCTTCGCTCTCGTCCACCACTTCGCCATGTGCGTGCAGCCAGGCGATGCGTGCGCCGTCGCTTGCCCGAACCTCGAAGCGATGCAAACGCGCTCCCTGCGTCAGCACTTCGCTGAGCCGGGCCAGAAGGTGGTCCATACCAAACCCCGTCGCCGCCGATAGCGGCAACACATCCCGGTCAGCATCTGCGAGCGGCTGGCGCTCGTCGCGTTCGTCGGCCCCGAGCAGGTCCCACTTGTTCCAAACCTCGAGTATCGGCATTGCCTCGCCCTCGCTCTCATCCAGCTTTCCGATCACGCCAAGATCGCTCAGCACGCTTTCCACCTGGCGTTTCTGCATCGCAGTCTCGGGATTGGCGATGTCGCGGACGTGGAGGATGATGTCGGCCGCAATCACTTCCTCGAGTGTCGCGCGGAAGGCAGCGACGAGCTGCGTTGGCAGGTCGGAGATGAAGCCGACCGTATCCGAAGCGATGGCCTTCTCCACGCCCGGCAGGCTGATGGCGCGCATCGTGGGGTCGAGCGTGGCGAACAGCAGGTCCTCGGCCATGACGTCCGCCCCGGTCAGGCGATTGAACAGAGTGGACTTGCCGGCATTGGTGTAGCCGACGAGCGCGATCACCGGCCAGGGCGCCCTTCCCCGACGTTTGCGGTGCAGTTCGCGGGTCTTGCGCACCTGCTCAAGCTCGCGCCTCAGCTTGGCCATGCGATCGCGGATCAGCCGCCGGTCGGCCTCGATCTGCGTTTCGCCCGGGCCTCCCAAGAAGCCGAAGCCGCCGCGCTGGCGCTCCAAGTGTGTCCAGCTGCGCACGAGCCGGCTCTGCTGATAATCGAGATGCGCGAGTTCCACCTGCAGCCGGCCTTCAGCCGTGGCCGCGCGCTCTCCGAAAATCTCGAGAATAAGGCCCGTACGATCGATGACCTTGCGCCCGAGCTTCTCTTCCAAATTGCGTTGCTGGATCGCGGTGAGCGGGCCATCCACGATGAGCAGCTCGGTCTCCGCCAGTTCACTCTCGGCTCGGAGTCGCTCGATCTGCCCTTCACCAAAAAGCGTCGCCGGGCGGGCGACGCGCACCGGCAGAACGAAACTCTCGCCCACCACGATGCCGATAGCCTCGGCAAGGCCGCGCGCCTCGGCGAGCCTCGATTCGGGGTCCGCGTCGCTGCGCCGCCCCCTGACGTCCGGACACACCACCAGCGCCCGCGCGCCGCGGGTGACCTCGCCCTCTATCTCGTCATTATCGAAGCTCAGTTTCGCATCCTCTGCTCGGGGGCTTACTCTGCCGTGTCGTCATCGTCGAGATCGGTCGTGAGATCGACCGGGCTGGCGGGCTGGATCGTAGACACCGCGTGCTTGTAGGCAAGCTGAACGTAGCCTTCGCGCTCAAGCATCGTACAGAACTGATCATAGGCCGCGATCCGTCCCTGTAGCATTACCCCGTTGACCAGGAACATGGTCACCTGCACCTCCGCATCGCGGACGCGGCTGAGGAAGATGTCCTGCAGCATCCGTTGCTTCTTGGTGCCTTCAGGCCCGGAGCCGAACTGCTCGGCATCGACCGGATTGCCGGGCATTATGGTCGAGATGGCATGCTTGTACACCAATTGCGATTGGCCATCGCGCCGCAGCAGGATCGAGAAATTATCAAACCAGGTCACGATGCCCTGCAGCTTGACGCCCTTGACCAGGAACATAGTGACGGACACTTTCTCGCGCCGCAGATGGTTGAGGAACAGGTCCTGAAGGTTGCCGCCGCGTGCAGGAGGCGATGGCGGCGACGACGCGGCCGACCGGGCCATCGCAGCATCAGCCTCGGACTTTTGCTCGGACTTGGGCCGCAGCTTCGCGGAGAGAGTTCCCTTGGTCATCTTGTGACTCCGTTTTCTTGGCGTTCCCTCATCGCGAGCGGATGCGGGAGCGCAGTCTGGCCTTGGCACTCAAATAGCGACAGGCCGATCAAGCAAACACATATGTGTTCTGAAATGTCCCAGCGCAAACGCTTCGCTAACCGTCCTGGGCCGGATCAGGTTCCCCCATCGGGATTGTCGGACGAGGCGCCGCGCTCGCTCATGCCCAGCAGCTTGAGCTTGCGGTGCAATGCCGAGCGCTCCATGCCGATGAAGCCGGCAGTGCGCGAGATGTTGCCGGAGAAGCGGCGGATTTGCACGCGCAGATATTCGCGCTCGAAGCTCTCGCGCGCTTCGCGCAGTGGCACGCCCATCATTGCCGAAATACCTTGCCCGTCCTCGACCGAACTGCCGGTGATCTCGGCCGGCAACATGTCCGGCCGGATCTTGTCCAGCCGGTCACGCGGAGCGAGAATGACCGTGCGCTCGACCACGTTGCGCAGCTGGCGGACATTGCCCGGCCAATCATAGGCCTGGAGTGCTGCGAGCGCCTCGGGCGCCAGCTCGGGCGGCTGCAGGCCCTGCTCGCGCGCATAGCGGGTGAAGAAATGGTCGGCGAGCGCCGGTATGTCGTCGCGCCGGTCGGCCAAAGGCGGGATCGCGACAGGTACGACGTTGAGCCGATAATAGAGATCTTCGCGAAAGCGGCGCTCGGTGATCTCGGTTTCAAGGTCGCGGGCGGAAGAGGAGACCACGCGCACGTCCACGCCGATCTGCCGATTGCCGCCGGCGCGCACGAAGCTCTGGTCGGTCAGCACGCGCAGGATCCGTGCCTGCGTGCTCATCGGCATGTCCGCAACTTCGTCGAGATACAGCGTGCCGCCATTGGCCGTCTCCAGCAAGCCGGGACGGATGAGCTTGCCATCCGCCTCCTCGCCGAACAGCTCCTGTTCGAACCTTTCAGGCGTGATGCGGGCCGAATTGACGGTGACGAAGGCCTTGTCGGCACGCGGGCTCCAGGCGTGGAGCAATCGCGCGGCAACTTCCTTGCCCGAACCCGCCGGGCCTGTAATCAGAACTCGGCTGCCAGTGTTCGCTACCCGCTTAAGAGTGGCGCGTACCTGATTGACGAGATTGGAATTTCCGGTGAACTCATCAGCGCCTACGAAGCCTTCCCGCAGACGCGCATTCTCGCGCTGCAGCCGCTCAGTCTCGGTCGCACGCTCGACGAGGAGCAGCAGGCGCTCGGCCTCGAACGGCTTCTCGATGAAGTCCATGGCTCCACGCGAAACGGCCGAAACGGCCGTGTCGATATTGCCATGACCCGAAAAGATGATGACCGGAAGATTGGGTTCGCGCGCCTTGATGGCGTCAAGCACCTCGAGCCCATCCATCGCGCTGCCGTGAAGCCAGACGTCGAGCAGCACCACACTGGGCCGCCGCTCGTCGATCATCGCCAGCGCGTTGGTGCTGTCGCCCGCCGTGCGGCACTGATAGCCCTCGTCGCTGAGCACGCCGGCGACCAGTTCGCGAATATCCTGTTCGTCGTCAACGACGAGGATCTCGATGGCCATCAGCGGTTCTCCTGCAAATAGATGGAAGTCGTCATTCGGCCGCTTCGCTGCCGATGCGCTGCGCGACCGGTTCGAGAGCGAAGCGCAGGGTGGCGCGTGTTCCACCCCTGGCTGCCGGGGCGAAGACCAGATCGCCGCCATGCTCCTCGACGATCTTTTTGACGATTGCGAGGCCAAGGCCGGTGCCTTTCTCGCGGGTGGTGACATACGGCTCCATGATCCGCTCGCTCGGTCCGGGCAGGCCCACCCCGTTGTCGGTCACCGCCACCATGCAATAGGTCTCGTCGCCGCGCACCTCCACCAAGACGCGGCCCTGGTAATTGCCCTCGCCGTCATGCGAACCCAGGCGTTCCTGCGCCTCGATCGCCTCGGCCGCATTCTTGAGCACGTTGGTCATCGCTTGCCCGAACTGGTGGCGATCGCATTGGATGACGCCGATCGTGTCGCGACAGGTGAAGGAGTAGCGGATTTGTGGATGCGCCACCTCTTGCAGGAACAGGGCCTGGCGCACGAGATCAACCGGATCCTCGCTGCGAAAGACCGGTTTGGGCAGCCGCGCGAAGGAAGAAAACTCGTCGACCATTTTCCTGAGACCGCCAACCTGGCGAATGATCGTGCCGGTAAGCTCGTCGAACAGTTCGCCATCGATCGTGATCTGCTTGCGATAGCGCCGGTTGAGCCGCTCGGTGGCGAGCTGGATCGGTGTGAGCGGGTTCTTGATCTCATGCGCGATGCGCCGGGCGACGTCGGACCAGGCCGCCTGCCGCTGATCGAGCAGCTGGCGGGTGATATCCTCGAAGGTGATCACGTAACCGTCCGCGGCAGGCGCGAGCTTCACCGCCAGCGTCAGCAATTCGCCGTCGCGATTATACTGCACACGCCCGCCCCGCGCCCCTTCGCGCACCAGCGCGGCGATCTCGGGCGCAATCGCCTCCAGCGCCAGGCCAACGGGCGTGGGCCCCGCTTTATCGAGCAGCAATTCCTGCGCCGAGGCGTTCATCAGGGTCACCTGCCCGGCGCCGTCGACCGAGATGATGCCCGCGCTGATCGATTGCAGCACCGCCTCGATGAAGGCACGGCGCTCGGCCAGCTGGCGGTTGGCGCCGATCAGCGCATCGGTCTGTCGCTCGATCTGCGCGGTCATGCGGTTGAAGGCGCGGTTGAGCAGGCCGATCTCGTCCGGCCCCTGGCGGCCGCTTACCCGCATGGCATAGTTCCCGCTGCCGATCTCGCGCGCTGCGGTGACGAGTTCACCGAGCGGCTTCACCTGCCGGTCGGCAAAGCGCAGGGCGGCCCAGACGGCGAGCCCCACCAAGAACAGCGATAGCCCGAACAGCGCCAGGTTGAAGCGCAGCTGCAGCACCCGCGCACGCGCGCTCAGATCTTCATAATCGTGGAGCACGCTTTGCGCCCGTTCCCATTGGCTGAAGGCCAGCGGATTGGAATAGCTCATGATGTAGAGATAGATCCCCGTAGTGCGGTCGAGCGGAGTAACCGCCTCGATGCGGTTCTCCGTGGCGCTGACGACGACCTCCTCGCCGGCGCGCAATTGTTCCATCGTTGCCGAAGAGACGCGCTGCCGTGCCGTGTCATCGCTCGGATCGACGATCACCGCCACCCGCAGGCTACCATCGTCCTCGGCGAACAGGATGGCGCTTTCGCTGAGCTCGCGTGAATAGACCTGCAGGCCGTACTGCTCCTGGAACTCGCTGCTCGAAATCGGCATGTCGCGCAGGAAGAAGCGCAGGTCCCCTGCCATGGCGAGGGCCTGCGCCCCTACCTTGCGCTGATTCTCGCTATAATAGCCGCGCGCCAGTTCATTGGCATTCTCCAAAATCCCGCGCGATTTATCCGAAAACCAGAACTCGTTACCCGATTGGAACAGCACGCTCGCGAACACGGCAACGAGCAGCGTCGGCACCGCCGCCACGAGCGAGAAGAAGAACACCAGGTTCACATGCAGCCGTGCCGTCGTTCCACCGGTGCGGCGGATGGCGAGACGCCGACCGGTCAGGATCAGCAGGCCGAGTGCGGGGATCAGCGTGCCCAGCAGCATGGCGGCCGCTTGCCCGGCGGGCACCAAAGCCGCCGTCGCGGCGCTGCCCGCTATGGTAAGCCAGACAAAAATCAGCATCGCCAGCAGCGCAACGGCCGCCAGCACCTCGAGCCAAGCAAAAAGATTGGCCCGGCGCGCGAAGATCAGCACGCGCCGCCACCACCGCGGCGAGCGGGGAATGGTCCCGGTCAGGGTGTCAGATGCGGGGGCCGTAGACACGTGGCAATCTTACAACTGCACTGTTGCCTGTTTGCAAGCGATTTATCCTCGCGGTCCTTCTCCGGCGAGGTGGAGTTCAGCCCCGGATCGTGAATTGCTCGGGATCTATCGCCAGGTCGTCCAGCCGCTTTCTGAGCGTATTGCGGTTGATCCCCAGCATCTGCGCCGCGCGCACCTGGTTGCCTCCGGTGCGCGCCAGAGCATGTTCGAACAGCGGCTTTTCCAGCACTGCAAGCGCGCCATGGTAGAGCGTGCCGGGTGTAAAATCGCTGCCTGCCAACCAATCGGCAACCATATCCTTGATATCCGCGCCCGCCCCTGCGGGACGGCTCTCCGCCGGCTGCTCGAGCAGAAGCTGCTTCAGCGTGGCGGCATCAATCTCGTCCTCACGAGCAAAAAGCGCCACCCGGTACATGAAGTTGCGCAACTCGCGCACATTGCCGCGCCACGGCCGCGAGGCCAGCAACCCCGCCGCCTCGCGCCCCAGCGTGCGGGTGGGCAGCCCTTCCTGCGCTGCCTTGCGCAGGAAATGGCGCGCGAGCGGTTCGATGTCGCCGGTGCGCTGGCGCAGCGGCGGAAGGCGGATCGGCACCACGTTAAGGCGATAATAGAGATCCTCGCGAAATTGCCCCTCGGCGATAAGCGGTGCGAGATCACGGTTGGTGGCGGCGATGATGCGCACGTCGATGGCGATCTCGTCCTGCCCACCCACGCGGCGGATCCGCCCCGATTGCAACGCGCGCAGCAGCCGGATCTGCGCCTCGGGCGGCATGTCGCCGATCTCGTCAAGGAACAGCGTGCCGCCACTGGCCTGCTCGAACTTGCCGATGCTGCGCGCCACCGCCCCGGTGAAGGCGCCCTTCTCGTGGCCGAATAGCTCGCTCTCCACAAGCTCGCGCGGAATCGCCGCAGTGTTGACCGCCACGAACGGCGCGTTCTTGCGCGAGCCGAGTTGGTGGATCGCCTCGGCCACGAGCTCCTTGCCGGTGCCCGATTCGCCCAGAACCAGCACGGTCAGATCGTTGCGCAGGACCCGGGCGATCATCCGGTAGACCTCCTGCATCGGCTGGCTGCGGCCGATCAGCGGGAGGCCATCGGCCTGGTCGGGCTCGGCCTCGTCGCTGCCCGTCGGCGCATCGGCCGCCTGGCACGCGGCGCGCACCAGTTCCTCGAGGTCGAAGGGCTTGGGGAAGTACTCGAAGGCGCTCGCATCGGTCGCCCGCACCGCGGTATCGAGCGTGTTCTGCGCCGAGAGGATGATGATCGGCAGGTCAGGCCGCGCCTGCATCACCGCGCCGAGCGTCTCGATGCCATCGCCGTCAAGCAGGATCACGTCGGTCAGCATGACATCGTATTCGTTCGCTGCCAGCAACCGGTCGCGCTCTGTGATGCGGTCGCAGCGGTCCACGGTGAAGGCCTCTTCCTCGAGTCCGGCCGTGATGACCGTGGCGATGGCGGCGTCATCCTCCACCAGCAGCGCGCGCCGGGCCATGGCTGTCGCTTTCCTAGCGCGCCAGCGGCAGGTGCAGGCGGAAATGCGTGAGGCCTGCATCCTCGTCGCGCTCAAGCCCGATCCGCCCGTCCATGTCGCGCACCAGCTTGTGGACGAGCGCCAGGCCCAGCCCCTGCCCGTTCGGCTTGCTCGAGACGAAGGGCTCGAAGATGCTGTCGGCGAGCGCGGGATCTACTCCGGTGCCGTTATCGCTCACCCGCACCTCGATCGGCAGCTTGACCGGCCGGCCAAGGCGGATGACGTTCATCACCAGCCCGCTGACGAAGCGGGTGCGGATCGTCACCTCCGGCTCATTGCCGTGCGCGCAGGCGTCACGTGCATTCGTGATCAGATTAACCAGGATCTGCACCAGCGCGCCCTCATTGGCGAGCACCGGGGGCAGCGATGGGTCGAACTCCTCGGTCAGAGAGATCGGCAGCGGCGAAGCGGCGCGTACCGTGTCGCACGCCCGGCGGATGGCGGCGTGCAGATTACAGGCCTCCACCGGCTCCGCCTTTTCCCGGCCAAGCCGCTGCATGCGGTCGATCAACGAAGCGATGCGGTCGACCTCGTCGATGATGAGGCTGGTCAGCGATCGGGTATCGTCACTTACCTTGCGCGCCAGCAATTGCGCGGCGCCGCGAATGGCGGATAGGGGGTTCTTGATCTCGTGCGCCAACACAGCCGGTCCGCGCAGCACGCCGGCGCGTTCGTCGTCGCCCAAGCGTTCGCCATGCCCCGTGTCGGACATGGTAACCACGCGCCAGCCCGGGTCGGAGGAGAGCGGCGACACCGTCATGTTTACCGCCAGCGGCCGTTCGCCCACCTTGAGCGCGATGTTGCGGGCGATCAGCTGCGCATCGTCGCCGCGAATGCGGTTCACCATGTGCGAGCTGCCGAAGTCGATCACCTCGTCGAACTTGCGGTTGAGGAGACGGCGGGCGCTGCGGCCGATCAGGCTCTCAGCGGCGGGATTGACCTCGCGGATTGTCAGGTCCGGAGCAAGGAGGATCAGGCCAAAGGTTAACCCGAAGATCTGGTTGCGCGGGCTCGGGCGCTCGTCCTCGGAGCGCCGGATGGGAGCCGCGGGCGCTTGCTCCTGCGCGCCACTCGGGTGCGCTTCGGGGTCGGGAGTCGAGCCGAACGGGGCGGAGTCCTGCCCGGCGACACCCTCCTCCACGATATTCATCGCGGCCAGGACAACTCCGGCCCCCTCCACCTGTCTCATGCGGCGCGGCGGCTGAGGAACGGCTCGTAGAAGCGCGCAATTTCGCCCTGTACCTCGGCCGCATCGTCGAGAAAGTTCACTCGGTGGCGGAATTCGGCCGAGCCGTGCATGCCCTTCGTGTACCAGCCGAGGTGCTTGCGCGCGATCTTTACGCCCACTTGGGTGCCGTAATGATCGAGCATGGCGCCGTAATGCTCGGTCAGCGCCGCATATTGTTCGTCGAAGGAGGGGCTCGAGCGCGCCTCGCCGGTGCGCAGCCAATGCATCACCTGCCCCAGCAGCCAGGGCCTGCCATAGGCCCCGCGGCCGATCATCACCCCGTCCGCGCCGGATTGCTCGAGCGCGGCAGCCGCATCGCCGATGGTGCAGATGTCGCCATTGGCGATGACGGGAATGGACACCTTTTGCTTGACCCGGGCGATGAAGCGCCAGTCGGCGTCGCCCTTGTACATCTGGTTGCGCGTGCGGCCGTGGACGGTAACCATCTTCACGCCCAGATCCTCGGCGATGCGTGCCAGTTCGGGCGCATTGAGGCTGGCATGGTCCCAGCCCATCCGCATCTTCACGGTGACGGGCACCGAAACGGCCTTCACCGTGGCCTCCATCAGCCGCACCGCGAGGGGTACTTCGCGCATCAGCGCAGAGCCGGCAAAAGTGCCCACCACCTTGCGCACCGGGCAGCCGAAATTGATGTCGATAATGGCCGCGCCCTGGTCCTGCGCCAGTTTTGCCGCCTCGGCCATGGAGCCCGGGTCGCACCCGACGAGCTGCATCGACACCGGGTCCTCGCTCGCGTGCCAGGCAGCCTTCTGCACCGATTGGCGCGTCTCGCGGATCGCCGCCTCGCTCGCGATCATCTCGGTGACGTTCAGGCCCGACCCGTAGCGCCGAACGAGCGTACGGAACGGCAGATCGGTAACGCCGGTCATCGGCGCGAGCACGACCGGGCAGGCGATCTGCACCGGGCCGATCGCAATCGGCTTCAGCGCCGGAGGTGTGGGAAGCAAGGTGGGTACCATGTTGTGCCTAATTATTAAGCAGGCGCTTAGTGGATTGAAGGGGCGGCCGCAAGCAGCTAGCGCCCGCTCCTGCCATGGCCGACACCCCCGCTCCCTCAATGCCCGGCTTTGCTGCGGTGATCGTCGCTGCCGGCCAAGGATCGCGGGCGGGCATGCCGATAGCCAAGCAATTCGCCGCCTGGCGCGGCAAGCCCGTGCTGCGCCAAGCAGCGGAGGCGCTGCAGGCGGCTGGTGCGGGCCCCATTGTGGCCGTCATTCCCGAAGGCGCCGAAGCGCACGCGGCCTCGATCCTCCACGGGCTCGAGGGCATCCTGGTGACGCGCGGCGGGGCTACCCGCCAGATCTCGGTCCGCAACGGGCTCGAGCTCCTCGCGGGCAATCCGCCCACCTACGTCCTCATTCACGACGCGGCGCGGCCCGATTGCCCTCGCCCGGTGATCGACCGGCTGCTTGGCGTCCTCGATCATCAAGCGGGTGCGATCCCGGTGCTGCCCGTCGTCGATAGCCTGGTGGTTGCGGATGACACGCTGATGGCGGGAACCGCGAACCGGGACACGCTGCGCCGCGTGCAGACGCCGCAGGCGTTCCGCTTCGCCGGGATCCTCGCCGCGCATCGCGCATGGCCCGGTACACCGGATGCTGGCGACGATGCACAGGTTGCCCGCGCCGCAGGGCTCGACGTGGCGCTGGTGGAAGGCGACGAGCGGCTGCGCAAGCTGACCTTTGCGGGCGATTTCGCGCAAAGCGCAATCGGGCCGGCCGCCCCTCCCGTCCGCACCGGCACGGGCTTCGATGTCCACCGCCTGGCGGCTGGCGAGGAATTGTGGTTGTGCGGCATCCGCATCGAACACGAGCGCGGTCTTGCCGGGCACTCCGATGCCGATGTTGCGCTCCATGCCGTGGTGGATGCGATCCTGGGCGCGGCCGGACAAGGCGATATCGGCCAGCACTTTCCGCCCTCTGACCCGCAATGGCGCGGCGCGCGTTCGGCCCGTTTTGTCGAGCATGCGGTGGAACTCGCCCGGCGTGCTGGGTACCGCATCGGGAACATCGACTGCACGATTATTTGCGAAGCGCCCAGGGTTGGGCCGTTTCGCAACATTATGCGCGCGCAGCTGGCGGAACTGCTGGGCGTGGGCGTTGATTTGGTGAACGTGAAGGCGACAACCACCGAAAAACTTGGCTTCACCGGCCGGGGCGAGGGCATCGCCTCTCAGGCAGTGGCCACGCTGGTGGCGTATGGGTGATCCGGCCATTCCGCGACGCGCGTATACCGGGCACACCCGAGTTCCGGAAGGCCGCAGACCATGAGCGACTTCACCTTTGATGCCGAGATTACCGCCCTCGCCACTCGTGTGGTTGAGGAAAATCGCGCCGCGGGGCGCAGGATTGCGCTGGCGGAGAGCTGCACGGGCGGCCTGGTCGCCGCGGCGATCACCGACATTGCCGGCTCTTCGGCCGTGCTCGACCGTGCCTGGGTCACCTATTCCAACGAAGCCAAACACGAATGCCTGGGGGTTTCGGACGACCTGCTCGACGCTTTCGGGGCCGTATCGATCGCCTGCGTCTATGCCATGGCGCAAGGCGCGCTGACCCGCAGCCATGCCGATGTTGCGGTGGCGATCAGCGGCATTGCGGGGCCGGAGGGCGGCAGCGAGCAGAAGCCCGTGGGCACGGTGGTGTTCGCCAAAGCGGAGCGCGGCGTCGAGAAGCCCGAGGCCGAATCGCGCCGGCTAGGCGACAAGGAGGGGTCGTGGAGCCGGGCCGAAATCCGTCGTCAGGCGACGCTCTGCGCGCTTGAATTGCTGCTGCCATAGAGCTCGCCAGCGCGCGTCTCGAACGCGGCGACCATCTTGCGGAAGGCACGGTCAATGTACTGTCCCGCGAGCGCTTCGAACATGCGGTTCTTAAAGGCGAAATCGACGTTGAAATCGATCTCGCACCCGCCATCCTCCAGCGCGTGAAAGGTCCAGCGGTTATCGAGATCGCGCATCGGCCCGTCCACGTAATGCACGGTGAGCACGTGCGGCCGATCCTTCTCGACCTTTGACGTGAATTTCTCGCGTAGCGCCTTGAAGCCCACCAGCATGTCGGCGGTCATGGTGTGCTCGCTGTCGTGCCGCACACGCGTCGCAACGACCCAAGGCAGGAACTCGGGATATTTGTCCACATCGGCCACGAGGTCGAACATCTGCTCGGCCGAATAGGGCAGACGGCGGGTCTCGCGAATCGAAGGCATCAGGCGTACTGCTCGCCTCGTGCAGCCTTGGCCGGCCGCTTCTTTGCAATCAGCGCCTCGCGCGCGGCCCTCATCTCGGCGAAATCCTTGCCCGCGTGATAGCTTGAACGCGTCAACGGGCTTGAGGCGACCTGCAGGAAACCCTTGGCGCGCGCCACCGACCCAAAAGCGTCGAACACCTGAGGAGTGACGAACTCTTCCACCCGGGCATGCCGCGGTGTCGGCTGGAGATATTGGCCGAGCGTGAGGAAATCGACCTCGGCACTGCGCATGTCATCCATCACCTGATGGATCTCGAGCCGCTCCTCACCGAGCCCGAGCATCATGCCCGACTTGGTGAAGATCAGCGGGTCGTGGCGCTTCACCTCTTCCAGCAGCCGCAGCGAGGCATAATAGCGCGCGCCCGGCCGAATGGTCGGATACAGCCTTGGTACGGTTTCGAGGTTGTGATTGTAAACGTCTGGACCGGCTGCACAAATCGCCTCGACAGCAGCGCGCATCTTTCCGCGGAAATCGGGCGTGAGAATCTCGATAGTGGTGTCAGGCGTCTCGCGCCGGAGCGCTTCGATCACCTTGACGAACTGACCCGCCCCGCCATCGGGCAAATCATCGCGATCAACGCTTGTCACGACGATGTGCTCCAGGCCAAGCCGCGCCGCTGCCACAGCCACGTGCTCGGGCTCCAGCGGATCGACCTTGCGCGGCATGCCCGTCTTCACGTTGCAAAAGGCACAAGCGCGCGTGCACACGTCGCCCAGGATCATCACAGTCGCGTGCTTCTTGGTCCAGCACTCCCCGATATTCGGGCAGGCCGCTTCCTCGCATACAGTGTTGAGGTTGAGCTCGCGCATCAACGCCCGCGTCTCGTGATAGGTCTTGCTGACCGGCGCCTTGACGCGGATCCAGTCGGGCTTGCGCCGCGAAGTGTCGGGGCGATCGGGACGCAGTTCCTGCGGGCGTATGGCGGAGGACAAGTCGGTCATTAACCGCTTATCTAGTCACGCCACTTGCCAGTGGCAATGACGATGGGGCAAGGTACCAAAATGGATACGCCCTCCCCCCCTCTGACCGAATTGCTCGACGGCTACAATCGCTTCCGCGAGCATGGCTGGATGCCTTACCGCGAGCGCTGGGCGGCCTTGCGAGAAGGGCAGGAGCCGCAAGTGATGGTCATCGCCTGCTCCGACAGCCGCGTTGACCCCGCGCAGATTTTTGACGTGTCACCCGGCGAGATCTTCGTGGTACGCAATGTTGCCGCGCTGGTGCCGCCTTTCGAGACCACGGCCGGCCATCATGGCGTGTCGGCTGCGCTCGAATTTGCGGTGGAAGTCTTGAAGGTGCGCGAGATCGTGGTGCTGGGCCATGGCATGTGCGGCGGCTGCAAGGCGGCACTCACGCAGAGCATGCTCGGCGCCAAGCCGGGCAGCGGCGGCTTTGTCGCCGACTGGATCGCGCTGCTCGACGACGCGCGCGAGGAAGTGGCCGCCGAGTTCGGGACCCAGGGCCGCCCGGCCGAGCGCGCAATGGAGCATGCCGGGGTCAAGGTCAGCCTTGCCAATTTGCGCACTTTTCCGGACGTGCAGGCCAAGGAGCAAAGCGGCGATCTTACCTTGCGCGGTGCGTTCTTCGCCATCTCCGATGGTTTGCTGCATTTGCTGGACGAAGAGACCGGGGAGTTCACTCCGGCCTGAATGGTGCTTTGAGAGTTCGGCGCTCTAGCCAGTATCAAGAGGTTGCAGGTCAGCGGGACGCGATTACCGCGAGATCTCCCTCAGGCGCTAGCCAAGTGTCGAGTTCTTAGGACCTCTCCCGAGCGTTGACGCAGGTCTTGTCGTTTAAGTTCAGTGGGCGATCCGGATCACGGCGCTAACATTGCGGCCTGTCCGCCACTCACACCAACGGCCGGGCCAACCCGCCTTGCGTCAGGCGCCGCTCCGTTGCATCTGAGCTGCCATGCCGGAAGAGAATCTCAAGAACATCGCCCTCCTCATCGATGCCGACAATGCCAGCCATCACGGTATCGATCCGGTGCTCACCGTATTGGCAGAGTTGGGCCAGGTGAACATCCGCCGCGCCTATGGCAATTGGGCCAAGCCGGCCTTGGCGGGATGGAACAAGATCAGCCACCGCTATGGCCTTCAACCCGTGCAACAATTCGACCTCACCAAGGGCAAGAACGCGACCGACATCGCCATGACGATCGACGCGATCGACCTGCTCAATGCCGGCAAGGTCGACGGTTTCGGCATCATGAGCTCGGATAGCGATTTCACCCCGCTCGTCACCCGCCTGCGGCAGGACGGCTTGATCGTATACGGGTTCGGCTCGAACAAGGCGCCCGAGGCGTTCAAGACAGCCTGCACCCGCTATATCGATGTCGACCAGTTGATCCGAACGGCCGAATCCGAAGACAGCCGTGCGGGAACAGGCACGGTGGATGCGGACATGATCGGCTTGCTCGGCCGCGCCTGGAAGGCTGCCAGCCGCGATGACGAGGGCTACGCCAAGCTCCAGGAAGTCGGCCAGATCGCGGGCAACCGCTCCAGCTTCGACGTGCGGAATTATGGCTTCAAGCGCTTGTCCGACCTCGTCCGCGCGGCAAGCGAGAACTTCAAGCTCCGGCGCGACGAGGATGGCCAGCTTTACGTCAAGCGCCTGAGATAGAGCGGCAGGAAGGCGCTGGTCGGCACGAAGAAGCCTTGATATGGCTGTCGGTAAATGGGGGTCTCATTGCCATGGTCGACAAATCTGAGAAATTCACGCAACTCGTACGTGTGGGTTATTTCTCGCGGGCGATATTATACGGTGTGCTGGGTCTCGTCGCCCTCACTACCGTAGGGCGGATCGGTCAGGGCACGAACGGCGTGTTCCAGACCATCCAAAGCTACCCCGCCGGTACGGCGATCCTGGCCATCCTCGTGGTCGGCCTGAGCGCTTATGCGCTGTTCCGCTTCGCTTCCACAATCTTCGATATCGAGAACAACGGTTCCGATGGCAAGGGTTGGGTGACGCGCATCGGTCATGCTGCAAGCGGGCTCGGCCACGTGGCGCTGGCCTGGTCGGCATTCCAGTTCATCAATAGCGGTGGTTCGGGCGGGAGCGGCGACGGCGGCGCACAGGAGGCTGCCTCGGGCGTGCTGTCGATGTCGCTCGGTCCGGTGCTGCTCGGCCTTCTCGGCCTGGGCTTCATCGCAGCCGCGCTGCACCAGGCGAAGAAGGGCTATACCGGCGAGTTCATGCGCCGCATCAGTCCCAAGGCCCCCGACGCGACGCGCTGGATCGGCGGGGCCGGGTTCATCGCCCGGGCGGTGGTCTACCTCATCATCGGCTGGTCGTTGATGCGCGCGGGTTGGTTCTCGAGCTCGGCCGAGATCGAATCGCTGGGCGGTGCCATTGCATCATTGAGCGACGATGGGGTGTGGTTCACGCTGGTGGCCATCGGCCTTCTCGCCTTCGGCCTCTTCAGCCTTATTCTGGCGCGCTACCGGATCATCCCCGATCTGGACGTGCAAGGGCGCGTGCCTGCCTTCCGGGCCTGATTTTCGCACCTGATCTCCGCCCCCTGATTTCCTCCGAAACCTGATCTTCTGGGCCTGATCTTCTGGGCCTGATCTTCTGGGCGCGAGCGCTGATGCGCATGGGAGCCTGGGTGCTGCTCAGACCGGCAATGGCGTGACGCCCGACCGGCGCCGGCCGGCAGTAGCTACCTGCGGAGCCTTTACCCTGCGCATTGGACGAGGCCAGTTCCGCGATAGACCTCCCTGCCCCAGCGATCGCGCAGGCTCATCGTACCTTCGCGGTTCGTGACCTCGTCGTTGGCGTCGCCCTCTCCAGCCGTCTGCGCCTCTCCGCTGACAGCCAGCTGCAACGAGTATTCGCGCCCGTCATAGATCGAGCGGCTGCGCGCGGGCAGTTCGCGCGAGCCTGAATCCGCGGCGAGGCGCAGCACCTCACCCTCCACCTTGACGAATGCATCTCCCTCGCGCGCGATAGCCCTTGTGCCCAGGCTGGTGCCGGGTGCGTAATTGCACGCCGCGCCGGAAATGTCGTGCTGCTCGATATCGTCGAACCGGATTGCCTCGGGCGTGACTTCCCGCAAAGGCGGCGCGGCGCTGTTCGCCTGTTCGACCATGGCGATGTCGCGCTCGGCTCCAGCCTCGCTCTCCTCGCGCGAGGGTTCCCCCTCGCAGCTGGCCAGAAGCAGCACGGCAAGTGCCAGGATTTCGGTTCGCCGCATCAATGCCGCCCGAACAGCTTCTCGACATCCGCCATGGACAGCTTCACCCATGTCGGCCGTCCGTGATTGCACTGCCCCGAGCGGGGCGTCTGTTCCATGTCGCGCAGCAAGGCATTCATTTCCTGAACGTTCAACCGGCGGCCCGCGCGCACCGAACCGTGGCAGGCCATTGTCGCAAGGACATATTCTATTCGCTCAGCGAGCAAAAGCGCCTGGCCATGTTGGGCAAGATCATCGGCAAGGTCGCGCAGCAAGCTTTCCGGATCGGCGCCGCGCAACGCAGCAGGCATTGCGCGCACGAGCATGGCATCAGGACCGAACCGCTCGATGGCGAGCCCGAGCGTCGCGAAGCTGTCCGCCGCTTGCTCGAGCCGGTCGCACTCGCGCTCGTCCAACTCGACCACTTCGGGGATCAGCAACTTCTGGCTGGCCGCCACCGCCTCGCCCGTTCCCGCGGCGCGCAGGCGCTCGAGCACGATCCGCTCGTGCGCGGCATGCTGGTCCACGATCACCAGCCCGTCTGCCGCCTCCGCGACGATATAGGTACCGGCGACCTGCCCGCGGGCAATGCCGAGCGGATAGATTGTCGCGTCGTCAGCCAGGGGCGCGGCGGGCTCCGCACGCCCTTGGGGCTCCGCCAGCAGCTCAGCCGTTGCGCCGTGCCACTGCACCGCGCCTTCCCGAAGCGTCGATTGTGCCGGCCAGCCCGTTCCGAACATAGAGCCGGGCGTCGCCGCGGGCTCTGCAGCGGGCTGCCCCTGCAGCTCGCCTTCGCGCATCCACCGACCCATCGCCATCGGGTCGGGCGCCTGCGCGCTGCGTCGGTCTCCGGTGCCAAGTGCCTGGCGCAGGCCTGAAACGATGAAACCGCGCACCCCGGCTGCATCGCGGAAGCGTACTTCGGTCTTGGCCGGATGGACGTTGACGTCGACTTCCTCGGCCGGAAGTTCGAGGAACAGCGCCAGCACGGCATGCCGATCGCGCGCGAGCATGTCGGCGTAAGCGCCGCGCACCGCGCCTATCAGCAAGCGATCCCGGACCGGGCGGCCGTTGACGAACAGATATTGGTGATCGGCCACGCCGCGATTGTAGGTCGGCAGCCCGGCGAGCCCCGTCAGCCGCATGCCCTCGCGCACGCAATCGATCGCAATGCCGTTGTCCTTGAGCTCGCGTGCGATGATCTGGGCAACACGCGCCTCCAGCCCTTCCCCGCCCTGCAGCGAAAGGATACGCCGCTCGCCATGCGCGAAGGTGAAGCCGATATCGGGCCGCGCCATCGCCAGGCGCCGGACGATGTCGAGACAGGCGGCATATTCGCTGCGCGCCGTACGCAGGAACTTGCGGCGGGCGGGTACGCGCGCGAACAGGTTCTCCACCCGCACGCGCGTTCCGGGCGGCAGGGCGGCCGGCTGTTCCTCCACCAAGGTGCCGTGGTCGACCACACGCCGCCAACCCTGCTGCGCTCCCTTGGTGCGGCTTTCCAGAGTCAGGCCGGCGACACTGGCGATCGAGGGCAGCGCCTCTCCGCGAAAGCCCAAAGTGACCACCCGCTCGATCGCTCCTTCCGCACCGATGAGCCTCTCAGGAAGCTTGGAAGTGGCGTGCCGCTCGAGCGCGAGCGCCATGTCTTCAGGAGACATGCCGCAGCCATCGTCGGTCACCTCGATCCGTGCGAGACCGCCCTCCTCTATGCGCACTGCGATCCGCAATGCCCCCGCATCGATCGCGTTCTCGACGATCTCCTTCAAGGCCGAGGCGGGCCGCTCCACCACTTCGCCCGCCGCGATGCGGTTGACGAGCGTTTCGGGGAGGCGGCGGATCTCCGGCATGGGGGCAAGCCTAGCGCAGGCAGCGTGCGGGTTCGACCAATGCGCGTGAAACTAGGCGGTTTGTCTACACAATTTTTTTGGCCTTTGCTCACGCTTCGCGTTAAGGAGCCGCCACTTTCCGACGGGAAGGGTTCGGGTCACCCCGCCGGTCCTGTTCCTATCGCACCTCATATATCTGCTCCAAGCCACGGAATTATCAATGCGTTCCTTCTTTTCGCGTTTCAGGTTCGGCTCCCAGAACATGGCCATCGATCTCGGCACCGCCAATACGCTGGTCTATGTGCAGGATCGGGGCATCGTCCTCAACGAGCCTTCCGTTGTCGCGATCGAGACGCTCAACGGCATAAAGCGCGTGAAGGCGGTGGGTGACGATGCCAAGCTGATGATGGGCAAGACGCCCGATACGATCGAGGCGATCCGCCCGCTGCGCGACGGCGTTATCGCCGACATCGAGATCGCCGAGGCGATGATCAAGCACTTCATCCAGAAGGTGCACGGCAAGAAGACGCTGTTCCGCTATCCCGAAATCGTCATCTGCGTGCCCTCCGGCTCCACTTCCGTCGAGCGTCGCGCCATCCGCGATGCGGCCAGCAATGCCGGCGCGTCCGAGGTGTTCCTGATCTACGAGCCCATGGCGGCGGCAATTGGCGCCGACATGCCGGTGACCGAGCCGGTCGGCTCGATGGTGGTCGACATTGGCGGCGGCACCACCGAAGTGGCGGTGCTCTCGCTGCGCGGCCTCGCCTACACCACCAGCGTTCGGACTGGCGGTGACAAGATGGACGAGGCGATCGTCTCCTATGTCCGGCGCCACCACAACCTGCTGGTCGGCGAAGGCACGGCCGAACGGATCAAGAAGCAATACGGCATAGCCACCATGCCCGAGGACGGCGTGGGCGAGACGATCAGCATCAAGGGACGCGACCTCGTCAATGGCGTGCCCAAGGAAATCAGCATCAATCAGGGCCATATCGCCGAAGCCTTGTCCGAGCCGATCGGCGCAATCGTCGAGGGCGTACGCATCGCGCTCGAGAACACCGCGCCCGAGCTTGCCGCCGATATCGTCGATCAGGGTATCGTGCTTACGGGCGGCGGCGCGCTCATCTCCGGGCTCGACGAACACATCAGGGAGGAGACCGGCCTTCCTGTGTCCATTGCCGAGGATCCGCTGACCTGTGTTGCCATCGGCACCGGGCGCGCGATGGAGGACCCGATCTATCGCGGCGTGCTGATGACCGCATGAGGCCAATCGCGCCCGGGGCAGACTAGCAGGGAGAGGGGCGGTTATGGCGCCGCCGACGGGCCGCCGGTCGAGCTCGAACCGAAAAGCGCAATTAGGGCTTTTCGCCGGATATTTCCTGGCGGGCCTCGGCGCCCTTATTGGCGCGCTGCTGCTGATCATCTCGGTCTTCCGACCCGATGCCTTTTCGGGCCTGCGGAGCATGGCGGTGGACGTCACCTCACCGGCTGGCGAGTTGGGCGCTGCGGGCCGGACGGGTACGCGCACGGTCCTGGAATCCATCGCCGGGTATTACCGCGCCGGCAGCCGCAATGCCCAGCTCCAGCGGGAGATGCAAATTGCCCGCGTGCGCCTGGCGGAGGCCGAGGCGGTGGCTACCGAGAACCGTCGGCTCAAGGCAGTGCTGGGCCTCGATTCCGGCGAAACCGGGCCTGTCGCCGTCGCCCGCCTGATCGGCTCTACCGCCAGCAGCGCGCGGCGCATCGCCTACCTCTCGGCCGGGCGGCGCGACGGCGTGCGGCCCGGCATGCCGGTCACTTCGCCGCTCGGCTTGGTCGGGCGCGTGCTGGAGGCGGGCACCACCTCCTCACGCGTGCTGCTGCTGACCGATAGCGAGAGCATGGTGCCCGTGCGCCGCGCCATCGACGACGTGGTCGCCTTTGCCGAAGGGCGCGCCGACGGATCGCTGCGGCTCCGGCTCATCAATCTGGGAATCAACCCGATCGAGGTGGGCGATGTGTTCGTCACATCCGGCGCGGGCGGCCTGTTCCGCCCAGGCGTAGCCGTCGCCATGGCAACCGAGCTCACCGATGACGGCGCAATCGCGCAATTGCTCAGCAATCCCGCGGCGACCGATGTCGTCGTGGTGGAGCCGATCTGGCAAGCTGCGGCGGTCACCGCGATTGCATCGCCACCTGATCAGCCGTTGGAGGAAGGCGCGCAATCCGGCGATCCGGCCGGCGATCCGGCCGGCGATCCGGCCGGCGCCCCTACCAGCGAGCCAGATGTCGCACCGGAAGCGGAAGCGGGCTGATGGAGACGCTCAACCCGCGTTCGCGCAGCGATGCTTTCGGCAGCAAGATAAACCGGGCATCCTCGCCGCTGCTGGTTATAGCCATACCGTGGCTGTCAATCTTGCTGGGCTCGCTCGCGCCGTTCCTGCCGATCATATCGCCCGTTCCCATCGTGCCGCCGTTCGGCTTCCTGCTGATGATCGCCTGGCGGCTGATGCGCCCGGGCTTGCTACCGCTCTGGGCGGGTCTGCCGCTGGGTCTGTTCGACGACTTGTTCTCCGGACAGCCGGTGGGGAGCGGCGTTCTCCTGTTCTCGCTGGCGATGATCACAATCGAGCTGACCGAGCTCAGGTTTCCGTGGCGCGGGTTCTGGCAGGACTGGCTGATGGCCACGCTGCTGTTGAGCACCTATCTGTGCCTGACGACGCTGATTTCAGGCGCCGACTGGACGTTCATGCAACTTAGGGTCATCGCTCCCCAGCTCTTGCTCTCCGTCGTGCTGTTTCCCATTATCGTGCGCATGGTGGCCCTTCTCGACAGGATGCGGCTCAGGCGCTTCAGGCGCGTGGATTAAAGCCATGGCAGTCCGCTATACCTCCAGCTCGCTCCAGCAGACCTTTGACCGACGCAGCTTCGTGGTGGGGGGCATTCAAGGCGGCGTGGGGCTGCTGCTGGCGGCCCGGATGGGTTATATCGCCGTCGCCGAGAACGAAAAATACGAGATGGAAGCGGAGTCGAACCGCGTCAATCTTTCCCTGATCCCGCCGCGCCGCGGCTGGATACTCGACCGCAATGGTTCCCCTCTCGCTTCCAACCGCGCCGATTTCCGCGTGGACATCCTCCCCGAGCGTCTCGAGAACACGGACGCCACGGTTGAGATGCTGGGCGAATTGCTGAATTTCACGCAGGTGGAGCGCCAGGACCTGCGCGACAGGATTGCTTCCTCGCCCAATTTCCAGCCCGTGCCGGTGGCCAGCGGACTCAACTACGACACCTTCGCCGCTGTCAGCGTGCGCCTGCCCGAGCTGCCCGGCGTGGTACCGCAGCGCGGCTTCTCGCGCTATTATCCGACCGGACCTTCAGTGGGCCACCTCATCGGCTATGTCGGCGCGGCCTCGCGCGAGGAATATGAGGTCGAGACCATCCCACTCCTCGTCACGCCCGGCTTCAAGCTCGGCAAGGATGGGCTGGAAAAGCAGTTCGAGCAGGATCTGCGCGGCCAGCCGGGCGCGCGCCGCGTGGAGGTGACCGCTTCAGGCCGCATCGTGCGCGATCTCGAGACGCGCGAGGATGTGCAGGGGCGCCCCATCAAGCTGACCATCGACGGCCCGCTGCAGGATTACGCCGCCCGCCGCCTCGGCCTGGAATCGGGCTCGGTCGTGGTGATGGATTGCCTCACGGGCGACCTCCTGTGCATGGCTTCGATGCCCAGCTTCGATCCCAACAGCTTTTCCGACGGGATCGGCCGCGTGGAATATTCCATGCTCAGCGAGAACGAGCGGGTTCCCTTGCGCAACAAGGTGCTCAAGGGCCTTTATCCGCCCGGCTCCACGGTCAAGCCCATGGTGTCCATGTCGTTCCTCAAGGCCGGGCTCGATCCTGACGAAACCACCTTCTGTGGAGGCGGCCTGCGCGTGGGCAACCGCGTGTTTCGTTGCTGGAACCGGCGCGGACACGGTCAGGTCAACATGGCCAAGGGCATCTACCAGAGCTGCGATGTCTATTTCTACTACTTCGCCCAGCGCATCGGCATGGACCCGATCGCCGCCATGGCGAAGCGCTGCGGCATGGGGCAGGAATTCCCGCTGCCGGTGGTCAGCCAGTTCTACGGCACCGTGCCCGATCCGGCCTGGAAGCTCGAGAAATATGGGCAGCCATGGCAGGCCTTCGACACTGTGAACGCCACGATCGGCCAGGGCTACATGCTTGCCAACCCGCTGCAGCTGGCGGTCATGAGCGCGCGCCTGGCAACCGGGCGGCACGTTTCGCCAAAGCTGCTGCTCAACGAGCAGGCCCAAGGGTTCGAAACGGTCGATTTCGCCGACGAGCACGTCAAATATGTGCGCCAGGCGATGAGCGACGTGGTCAATGGCCCCGGCACGGCCGGGCGCGCACGATTGCCGCTCGACGGCATTCAGATGGCCGGCAAGACCGGCACGGCGCAAGTCGTCTCGCTCAATATCTCGAACGGCAAGTCGGGGCCGTGGAAATACCGCGACCACGGATTGTTCATCTTCTTCGCCCCGTTCGACAATCCGCGCTACGCGGGCGCGGTGGTGATCGAGCATGGTGGGGGATCCGGCTCCGCTTATCCGGTCGCGCGCGACGTGATGACCTACCTGTTCGATCCCGCCAAGGGGCTTGAGGCACTGCACGCGATGGAGAAGCAATGGGGCGGCACCGCCAAGGAGCGGCTCGACGCCCGCTATGCCGGCTATGCCTCCGCCGCCGGCATTGACGTTCCGCCCGTGCCAGCAAACCCCATCGAACTTGCCGCCTCGGTCGATGCGGAGGCCCGCGCCGGGCCCCAGCCGCCCTCGGCCGTCACGGGTGCGGTCGCTCCTCGCGCGGAACCCACGCCGAGCGCCGAGGGGATCGGCTGATGCGGATGGCCGTGCCCCTTCCCGCCCCGCTTGCCGGCATCGCCTGGCAGGTCATTCTTCCGCTGATCGCCCTCACATTGTTCGGCGCGGCGGTGCTCTATTCGGCGGCGGGCGGTTCCATGGAGCCTTTCGCCGTCTCGCACCTTGTGCGCTTCGGCATCTTCATGGCTCTGGCGTTGGTCATGTCATACCTGCCGCGCGAATGGGTGCAGTTTGCTGCCTACCCGGTCTATTGCGCGGTGCTCGTCCTGCTGCTTCTGGTTGAGGCGCTCGGCGCCATTGGTGGAGGTAGCCAGCGCTGGCTCGAACTGGGGCCCGTCCGCCTCCAGCCGTCGGAGCTGATGAAGCCCGCGATCGTGCTGGTTCTGGCAAGCTACTACCATTCGCTTCCGGCTGGCGCCATTGGCGCGTGGCGCTCGCTCATTGCTCCGGCCGTTCTGATCGTGCTGCCCATGGGCCTTGTGCTGATGCAGCCCGACCTCGGCACTGCGCTCGCTATCGCGTTCGGCGGCGCGGCAATGCTGTTCCTGGCCGGCGTGCCGGGCAAATGGTTTGCCGGCGGCGGGTTGATCGCGATCATCGCGGCGCCGATCGCCTTCTTCTTCGGCCTCCAGGAATACCAGCAGCGCCGCGTCACCACCTTTATGGACCCAGAGAGCGATCCGCTCGGCGCAGGCTACCATATCACGCAGTCCAAGATCGCCATCGGCTCGGGCGGGATTTCGGGCAAGGGCTTCGGAGGAGGATCGCAGAGCCATCTCAACTACCTGCCCGAGCCGCATACCGATTTCGTATTTGCCACCATGGCAGAGGAATGGGGCCTCATAGGTGGACTTCTCGTGCTGCTCATCTTCGGCATGGTGCTGCGGTGGGGACTCAGCGTAGCACGCGCGGCGCCAGACCGCTTAGCCCGGCTGCTGGCGGCTGGCATGACCATAACCATTTTCTTCTACGTTGCCGTCAACCTCATGATGGTCATGGGGCTCGCCCCCGTTGTGGGCATCCCCCTGCCCTTCATGAGCCATGGCGGCTCCTCCATGATGACCAACATGATTTGTGTCGGCACGCTGATGATGGTGAATCGGTGGAGCCTCCGGCCCGCTTCCACCCGGCCCTGAGACACGCATGGCGATCGCCTGTGAAGCAGGCCCTTGCGTCGGTGGCTGCAATCGCTATGAGACGCCCTCCCCGTGGCGAATCGCCCCGGGGTAATCCGGACGATCAGCCGGAACGGACGCATAGCTCAGTTGGTAGAGCAGCTGACTCTTAATCAGCGGGTCCTTGGTTCGAGCCCAAGTGCGTCCACCACCTTTTTCTGCGGTTTCTTCTCGGTCTCGCCGGAATCAAGCTTGGCAGTTGGGCGTTCAGTTGGGAGTCTTCGCCCTCCGTTCGAGCTTGCTGATCGCCGATTTTGCAAGGCCGCCGTCGCGCTTCAGATAGTGCGCGTCTAGGATCGCTCCCACGTCGCGAAGCGAGTGTCCGGTTATGGTTGCGATCTCGGCTTCGCTGCACTCCGCGAGCGCCAGGCGAGTGACGGCCGTGCCGCGAAGGTCATGAAAAGTGACGCCCACCACTCCCGCTTTCGCGCACGCCTTTCGCCATGATGCACGGAAGCCGGACTCGGTCCAGGCTGTGCCGTTCTCCGTCGCCAGGATCGTGAGAGGGCGCGGCTTGCCTTCAGGTAGCTCCGTGAGCTTCCGCTTGGCCGCATCGAGCGCACGCTTCAGAGGGGCGCCCACGGGGATCACGACGCGAGCCCCCGTCTTCCCCTGCTTTAGGCGAATGTAGGAGCCGTCATAGGCGCTCCACGTCAGCCGAAGTAAATCGCCTTGCCGCTGACCTGTCCACAGCGCGAGCGTGAGCGCCAATTTAAGGTGCGCCGGAGCCTTGGCATAGAAGGCGGCTTCGTCTTCCTCAGTCCACACGATTTCGGAGCGCGACGAACGATAGAGGCGGCCGGGCCGCTCGCATGGATTGAGCGGCACGAGTCCACGGTTGAAGCCCCACGCGAGAATGCGAGCGAAGACGGCGAAGCGATAGTCCGCCGTGCGGCGTGACTTCACGCCGATCCGATCACGCCACGCGAGGAATTCGCCGCGCGTCCGGCGATCCTCCAACGCCTTGATAGGAAAGTCGCCAAATTCGGCTTCAATGTGCTTGATGTGCTTCTTGTAATCCGCACGGGTTTTAGCCGCGAGCGCATCGAAGTCCGATGATTGCTCGAATGCGTCGAGCACGGCTTGCAGCGTGCCTTCCGGCTTCAGTCGCTTTGCTAGCAACGCTGCGTTATAGCTCGCATGAAACTCAGGCGAACCAGGGGTGCCGTCCAGTCGTGGGCCACCCTTCCAAGCATAATAGTAGATGACGGTGCTGCCATCCGACAGCTTCTTGCGAACGCGGTTCACGCCCTTCAGTCTAACGCGCATCTTTCTTCGCCTTCCACTCGTCAAACGGCGATGCTGGGGCAGCAGCCACGTCCAGTGCATGCACAAGCACGATCTTTCCGTCTGTGCCGATCTCCGTCCGCACAACGTCCAAGCCACATGCTTTCGCAGCGCGAACTGCGCGCACCAGATCAGCCTGGCGAAACCTAAGCTGTCCCCTAGGCACCACGGCCTCCACCGACCGTAAAAGCCAAAGCAGCCGCGCGCGGACGGGCGGGTCTATCAGCCCTCATCATCGCCTTCACCCGGTCCGTCACTGCCGTCCCGATCCGAGTCAGCCCGGCTTGCCCGACCGGCGAGCGAGAACTTCAGAGGTCTTGATGACAGCCGCGGCGAGGACCTCCTCCTCTTCGGCTTCGCTGAGTTCCTGCGGGTAATTGGCTATCACGCCGCCCTTCCGGTTGCGTGCGAGCCACATGCACTTGTCAGTGCCCGGAATTGAGGTTTCCTCGCCGATGTGACGTGCGCGCGGAGCTCCCTCCCGCCTGCCGTGCAGCTTCAGCTTCTGCTCAACCCTCGTGTGGTCCATCGTCTTGCTCGCGGCGACAAGCTCCGCCACGCGCTCAACGAACATCTGCGAGCGCGACCGCTCGGTCTGCTTCGGCTGGCGATGATCCAGAGCCTTCAGATCATCGGTGGTCCGCTTCATTGCTTCCCAGAACCTGACCGGGACGGCGGCCGGGCGATCCATGATCTTCAAGAGGGAGCCGTGGAGCTCTTCAGCCTCGGCGGCACCCCGCAGCTGCGCGATGCGGGCATCACTCATCCCGTCCTCGGGCGTAACCCGCAGTTCCTGTGCGATCTGGGCGTTGGTGTAGCCTGCGGCATGCAGGATGCGCGCCCGCCGAGCCCTTGCCATCGGTTCGCGGCGACACGCGACCGCATTGTTCTGGCTGCGGATGCGGAGCGCTTGTTCGACCGAGACGATCTCGACCTGAACCAAAGTAGCGGGATCCAACTCGATGATCGCGGTGATCAGGCTGGCTCCGTCGACCAGGCGCAGACCATCCGCCGTTTCGAGCACCGGGAACGGCCGCCACACGTGCGGCTCGCCTGCGCGGACCGCCTGTGCCTCGATATCGTTGGGGTCGTAGTGACGGCGCTCATATAGGTCAGCCCGGACCGCCAGGTCCCCCGCTGGCACCGTTCGGTTGTGGTATTCGGAAGCAAATGCATTGGTATTCACGACGGTCCTCCTTGGTTCAGAGGACCGTTCAAATATTCAGGTTTGCGCGATTCGCGTAACAGGTTTCATGCGATTCGGGCGAAGGTGAAACCTAATGAATTCAAGAACCTACACGTCGCGAACTTCAGATTTTGAAATATTATTTCACCCGAAGCCGAAGGGCAGCCAAAAGTGTTTTGCCTTTGGAGCGGCGGCCAAGAGAGCGCGCTTTGCTCATCGGGTTTGGCGTCTCGATGAGCTTGGCCGCGAGTTCCAACGATGTCGTGGCCTTAAGCTCGCTCAGCGGGTGCTTGCCTCTGCTCCCCCGTGGAGCATAACGAAGGTCGAGCCTCGCCAGCGGGTCTTCGTAGTCCCTCCAGACACGCTCCAAGGCAGCGGTCGGCCCGGGTGATGACCATGCCTGCGGACAGGGGAAGGCGCGAGCAAAAGGGTTTCGTTCCTCATCTGTCAAACCGCGCCCGACGAGGCGGTCATATCGGCTCCGGCGGCCGCAGATATATCTCGCGGCCCAGTCGAACTCATCGATACAGCTCGTAAGTTTGCTGCTCCGGTCAGAGGAAAAGACGTCGAACTGCTCTCGCGGAATGGCAACATGCAATGGGCCTTCGACCGCATTCTGCCGCGAATGGGAGATGCGGGCGACCAGCTCCGCCTGCGCCTCAGCCGCATCGATATGTGCGAGCATGTTGATGGCGACGCGTAGAAAGGCGGAGTCTCTGTTGAAGCGGTCGGAGGTGGCCACCGGCACATAAGGCGCAAAGCGATCGTGCGCCTGGAAAAGATAGTGAAGGATGAAGTGCAGCGGCGGACGTCCCAGGATAAGGTGCCAGCGCTTCCCCTCCGGCGGGTCAGCCTGGTGATGATCCAGCTCGATGCGATCGAGAAGAGAAGCATTCAGCCGGGCGTGGCCAGCCCAGTCGCCGCTGCTGATGTCGGCAGGTCTGCTGAGCGCCAGCTCGATGAGGTTCGGATCGTGCTCCCCGTAAGCCAGACCCTTCGCACTCTTACTGCCTGTGATACTTTGAAAGTCAGCGAGGTGCGCGGCGACATACTCGACCGTCCGCTCAAGCTCGAAAGCCTGTTCGAGCACGCGGACGACCGCGCCCAGCACGCCCTTTTGGGCGATCAGCGGACCATAGTGAGCACTGAAATCCTCGGTGGATGAGAGCTCATCTTGATCGGTGGCGGATCGGAGTGCTTCAAGATCACGCCGCCATGCGGAACGCAGGGCTCGACTGTTCCGCGTCCGCAAGTGCCTGTTAGCATACAGAACTCCGAAAGCGGAGATAAGGCAGTCAACAGTTGGATGAGCGCACACTTGCATCGCCTCTTCGGCTGCGGGGTTCGTGCCTTTGTGCTTCGGGTCCCACGCGCCGCGGTGGTATGCGTCAAGCATCGAGAAGCGGAACCTGCACAGGGCCGCCAGCTCATCGTCCGCGGGATACCTATGGAGATCATAGTTCGTCTGCGGATTGTTGCGATGCGCGGCCTTTGAGATTTCTCGGTCGAGCGGCGCTCCCTCATGCAAGGGCGCCCGCAGACCTGCCGGATGCAGCGGCTCCAACGCGGCCAGGGCACGATCTAAAGCTGTCCCTCGCTGACGCTTCGCCTTCGTCAGCGCACCAGGCGACTTGCCGACCGCCTGCACTGCCCCGTCGACAAGCCGACCGACGAGGACGACACCTTTTGACGCGCCGCCGGGAAGACCTGACAGTGTCTTAGCCATCGGCCCGCTCCGCAGCTTGATTGTAGGCGCGAGCAGCCTGCACGTAGGCTGGGTGCCCCTTCGTGCGATAGTCTGCCCACCGAAGATCGCTGAAGTTCCTCTCGCTCAGTTGCGAGACGAACTCGTCCAGCAGCGGCTGCAGTTCTTTGGCAGCCCTCAGCAGCGCCTCGGACTGCGCAATCGCTGCTCGCAGGTTCGGAGCCGCGGGCACTTGGTAGTCGGGGAGCCAATCAAGGGCGGCCCTCGCCTCGTCCCAGCTCCGCGGCGACGACCGCCCGGCCGCAAAGATGGCCGCTTGGGCCGGCGAAACATCGCTCGGTCGATCCCAATCATTGATGCTGGCGCATTCCTGCCACCAAGCGATGCGCTTCATCAGCATACCGATAACTCGGGTGAGGTGCGTCTGCTCGCTCTCCAACTCCTCGCGCCGAGCTTTCCGCCACGCCTCAAAGAGCTGCACGCGCGAGGAGTTCAGGAGCGCGAGGTCGGTCGATCGACCCTCTTGTGCAGCATCATCCGCCTCGGCTTCGATCTTGGCCAGAGCGTCAGCGAAGTCCGCGGCGGACTTGAGCTCCACACGTGTGCCGTCAGATCGCGTCCAGATGAGGATGGTCACGGGCGCACCTCGCGGTAGCGCGGATTGGCCCCAATCGCGCGCAACCACTCGAACGCGGCCCAGCGATTTGGTAGCTCAGGATAGTCGAGGCGAAGGCACTCGCAGGTGTAGCGCACCAGCGATGCCTGTTTCCTGCTGGCGGGCTTGCGCTCCATCGCTGCGCGCATTTCGCCGTCCGCCGCGGCGAAGAACGCATCGGTCTTCGCCATATAAGCCTCATACCGGCGGCGCCATTCAGCGTGGCGGCCGCTGGCCTCAAGCTGACCCGCAGCCGCGTCGAAAAACATGCGAAGGGCCTCGCCGATTGTTGTGTCGTGCGTGAACGCTGCGGTCCAGGGTTTGGCTAGGCTCTTGTCCTCCAAAGCTTTCCCGATGGAGAGCGACAGGAAGCCATCCAGGCGACGAGCGTAGTGCGCGGAGAGCCCATGCGCGGAGAGAACGGCTCCGCTGGTGATATGGTGGAAGGCATCGTGCGGATCACGATAGACCACCTCGCCGGGCGTGAGATGCACCCTGCTAGCGCGTGTCTCAAGCGCCTCGAGTTCGGACAGCATGCGGCCGAGTTGCCGTACCTGCTCCTCGAGGTCAGTAGCGTGTCCGGTGAATGTCTGGTCTTTCATTCTCCCCCTTATAGATCAAAGGGTAAGCTCCTCCCAAGCAGGTGACGCCCGATGGCGTTCACTTTCTGTGCCGCTCTAACGGAAAAGGGTTGGCGATGGGATTGAGGAGGCTGACAATCCGGCCCGAGTTTAAGTGCGCTTAAGGAGGAAGGGGGGCGGGTTGGCGAAATAAATCTTGCACACTTAAGCGACCGCTCCGCCCGCCCCCGTTTTACAGACCCGCCCCTATGAAAGTGAAGCCCAGATCAGATTGCGAGCAGGTGACGGTCGGCTCCCGGCACCAGCGGCGGCTGTGTGCTCCTCCAAAGGGAGACCTCCACTACGCGATCCAGGCCGACCGACAGTGGCGACGCCAAGCCTGGGCCGAGGCGCGTCACGTGAAGAGCGTCGAGCGCCTGAACCGTGAGATGGCAGAAGCGCAGCGCGAGTGGGACAGGCCACACCGCTTCTTCAAGGTGAAGGCCAACGTCGCGTGGGGGGAGGGAAAAGGGCAGACGATCAAGCGGCATATCCTGCATCGCGTGGTGCCGACCCAACGCGGGCAAGGCGCGCTACCACGCAACGGCGTTGCACTTACCGACCGAGGCGGACGGCTCTTCATCTTCCAGCGCATCCGCTACTATTCGGCCCGGACCACCAGAGAGGGGCGCGGCAAGGATGCGGCCCATTACGGGATGGACGGGGCTCACGTCCTACCCAACGGTGAGGCCTGCATCGCTAGCAACATCGGCGAGCACTACGAGGAGATCGTCGCCGGCTTCGACCTCGCCGAACGCATCAACCGGAGCGTCTCGGCCAATGCCAAGACGCTGTTCCACGGGATCATGCAGTCCTGCCACGAGCTCACACCAGAGCAGCAAATGGAGATGGCGCGAGAATACGCGGAGCACACATTCGGGCGTCAGCAGCTGCCCTACCTCGTGGTGCTGCATCCGCCGAGTGCCGAAGGAGACCAGCGCAATTGGCACGTGCACATCCTGTATTCGCTGCGGCCAATGGTGAAAACGGGCGAAGGCGAATGGACGGTCGGCAAGCACCTCCGCACCGACCTGGACAATCCTGAGCAGTTTGCCCACCTGCGATTCCTCTGGGCCGAGGAACTCAACCAGGCCTGCGAAAAGGCAGGGGTCGACAAGCGCTTCACTCATCTGTCCTACGCTGCCGCTGGCGTTGACTACATACCCCAGCGCCACCTCGGCGAGGGGCTGACAGCCAAGGTCAGACGCGGCGAGCAGGTTGCTCTCAACATCGCCAATCATCGGATTGCGGTTCGCAACAGCCTGAAGCGGCTTGCCGCTGACGGGCGGGCCACGCTGCTGGCCACCCTCGCTGCGGCGAAGGATGCGGTATCGGTGGCACACCACGTGGTTCAGTTGGCGCGGGCCGTCACACCGACCTTAACGTCGGGTCCGTTCACGATGGTTGGGGATGAGTTCCTGCCAAAGGTGCCATCAGCGGCAGAGCCTGAGCGCCGAAGCGAGGCTAACGACAACGCGGTGGACGAGATCGTCGCTCAGCGCACACCGGCTGCTGCTGCTGCCCGGTCGACAACGGGTGTGGGGCTGAGCCGGCGCTTGGAATTTTCTGCCGAAAGCCCTCTGCCGCTTTCGCATTCAGCGGAGCCTACTCGACGCAGCCTCCCCCTTCCGCACTCGGAGCGCGGGGGACCTCAACCAACAGCGCCCTCAAACATGCCGCCGTCGGTGCATCACTCTTTATCCAAAGGGGACACGCCGCTGCCGAGCCTTGCCGCAAAGGCACAAGGGCCGCGCGACGAACGGCGTATGCAGCTTCTGCTGGGTGAACCGGAGCACTTGCCCAAAACGCCAACCGCTCTGCCGCTCGCGCGCCCAATATTCGCCCGTTCTGACCTGACGGAAGATGAGCAGTTGCCCATGCCGTCACCTCGACACAGCGCAGCGCAGCGCCTCCCGCTCCTGCACCTACTGCGCGAGACCACCTTAGCGGCGCTGGCGTTACGCATGCTGCGGTCCGGGGCCAAGCCACAGCGACTCTTCAGCTATGACGATCTCCCGGCGCCGCCCGTGATGCAGCAAAATGCGTCTGCCCACGGCCTGAACCTGCGCCGTTCGCCCGCACCGGAGCATGCCCCATCTGCTTCGCCGACCAGCACCGCCGAAGCCAGATCAGCGGCGGACACGCTGAAGCGAAACGGCGCGTTGAACGCCTTGAAAACCAACGCGGATGCGGAAGGCCGCACCCCCGTCGACGATCCTGCGGGAGCACCTGATCAGACGAAACGGAAGTCAGTTGAGCGGTCGTCGCTGTCAGCAGATGACCGGGTGCGCGAGGATACCGTTGTTGGGCTACCTTCCGCTCCTCGCGGCTCTTCCCTGAGCAGGGGGCGCGGAGATGATTGGCGCGCCGATGCCACTAAAGACCTGACCGGTTCGCCACGCGTGGCTGAACGCGCCAGCGATGAGCGGGCAGACAGCTTGGCCATGAGCGGCCGGGCAGACGTTCTCGGAGAACGAATGCTTCCGGACGCGTCGATGCTGCCTCCGCTTGAGCAGCGCGTGGCGAGCTTCGCCGACACTATGCGCCGCAAGCCGAGCGGGCTGGTTTTGTGGGACGATGGGTCAGTCCATCCTATCGCCGCCATCGCAGCAAGCTGGGGGCTGGACGAAGCCGATCTTCAATCTGAAACGGCTAAAAAGGCTTTGCTGCCGCTGCTGGTTGAAGAACAGGTGCGCCTCGATCGTCTTGAGCAAGAGGTTGAGCCGCAGATCACGTCGATGCCTCAGCTGTTTGACGAGGATCTGCTGAAGAAGCTAAGGTTGTCGGAGGAAGCTCGCGAGACTGCTGAAGTCCACAGACGATCACAATTGCTGGGAGAGATGATTGAGCGGCTGCATCAACATATCTGGTTGAAGCGGCCTTTAGAAAGCCGTGCGCAAAGATTGCGTCAGCGGAGCGTCGACGTAGAGAAGATGCTGAAGATCGCGCGCCAGCAGCGTGTTGCTGCAAGATTACCTGAACTCGATCACGGGCCCGCCTTGTAGCGCGCGCTGTGCCTCACTTCGGCAAGCGGGTGACGCTCTGTAAACGATCGCAGCTTGCGTCCTAGCCCGTCATCTGTGCTGCGACCGCCGGATGGCTGCACCTGACGGAAGCGGTCGCCAGCTGACCGGAATCGGTCAGGCGGCAACGCGCCCTCATTTCGGTCGTTCGGCGCTAGCTTATGCGCTCACGAAAGCGGCTATTCAGGACGCTGTCGCCGAAGGTAGCGGCTACCGGTTGGATGCTTCAGGTTAACCACCTTCTTAATACCTCAGCTTCGGCTTTCCCGAACGGGTAATTCTCCGGTGCAACGCCGGTGCACTAACAGCTCACCTCATGGCGTGCCCATAAGGGTCACCGCCGGAGAGGGCCGAACGGCAGCCGCCGGAGCTGGCGCTGGCTTCCGCGCGCCTATCAGCTCAAGCGCGTCAGCCGCGATCACGCGGAGTTCATCGGGATCTACGCCCCGCTTCACCAGCACAATGGCATCGTCGCCGTGATGCTTGTCGCAGGTTGCGTCGTTGCAGTTGTCCAGACGGCCGAGATCGCGGTGGCATGGGTGGGATGGGCCCTCATCAGAGATATCGCGGACGATCTGGCCGAGGTTTCTGTCGTGGGCGAAGTAGGCCGCGAACGACCGGCGGTAGTGGGTCTCCAAGGCCTGACGAACCTTCAGCACAACCTCGTCGGCGTCGCCCTGGCGGTGATCGACATAGGCCACGAGCTCCTCGACCATCTTCGCGTGTCCCGCGCGGCACAGCTTGTCTAGGTCGACGGCCGTGGCGGAGGACCACTCGTCGCCGCCGTCAAAGTCGATCTGGAATGCGGCGCAAGGGACGCCCACGCAGCGCCGCTCGACCTCACGCAGCAGAAACTCGTCGTGGGACAGCACGATCACCTGAAGACACCGGCCGCACAGATCCTTAATCGCATTCACCGTCTCCCGGCGCCTGTGGCTGTCGTGACTGCTCAGGGGGTCGTCGACGACCAGCGTCTTGCAGTTGAGCGTCGTGTCGCTGTCGAGCTTGGCGAGGAAGAATGCGAGCGCCAGGGTCGTCTTGTCGCCCGCCGAGAGCGTGTTCCTGAATGTCGGGATCGCGTCGGCCTGTCGGCCCCGCCCGCGCGCGACGGTCTCGCCTTTGATGAGCAAGCCGTAGTCGGACTGACCGGCGTTCCCCTGCATGCTGTTGGTGATCTTAGAGATGGTGAAGCTGGCGCCGAACCGACCCAGGTAGTGGTTCACGCGCTGATGGTAGTGGGCGGCGGCGACCTCGTTAGCCTTCTTGAGGCGCTTCTGGACCTGCGTCCGCATGTCACGGGCGCGCTGGTCGCGCCGCTTCGCAGCGAGGTAGGCGTCGACGCGTTTCTGGACGCCCGGCTCGTGCCGCGCCATCCGCTTCTTCACGTTATCGCGCGCGAGGGTTGCGTTCGCCTCGGTGTTCGACGCGGCGGCCACCGCCTTCTTCGTCGCCTCGTTGGTCATCTCGACGGCCGCATTGTAATTGTCTAGGAGCTCCCGGGCGGCGCGGAGCGACTGACCAACTGAGCCGAGCTCGTCCATTGTCTCGATTACCTCGAGCGGCGACGACCGCTTCCGGTCGAGCAGTGCTTTGGCACCCCGGTGGGCGTCTGCGATGTGCGTGCCGAGCTCCGAAACGTCCGGCAGGTTCTCTCCCAGCGCGACGTATCCGGCCCACTTCTCCGCCGCCTCGGCGTTGGCCGCGATCTTGGTCGCCAGTTCCGTCCGGGCATCCTCGCCCAGGCGGTCCTCCAACTCGGTCGACGCGGTCGTGATCGTCGCGAGGTGGGCCTTGTAGGTTTCGCCGAATATCTGCCCATACAGCGTAACCATGCCCTGCGCGTCGACATCGTCGCGACCGCAGAGGGGGCAAGCGTCGCCGTGGATGTGCTCGACGCCGTAGCTGATCCACGCCTCGCCCTTTTTGTCGAAGTCGAAGCGCTTGAAGTGTTCGAGGAGGCGACTGCGCGCCGACACATCTATGTCGGCGACGGTGCTGGCGAGGACCGCGGGGAGGCCGCCCGGCAACTCGGGTGTCGACAGGGCTTCCAGCGCCTTCAGGGCGGCGATCTTGTCCGCCTGCTGCACGGCCTTAAGCGCGCGCTCGGTAGCGTCCAGCCGCTTCGCGTAGTCCGGGTTAGGGCCGAGGGCGAAGAACTCCTCCTTGCTCATGTCGGAGGGGACGTCGTCGACGAGGGCGGTCTCGGCGACCTTCAAGTCCGCCGCACAGATCTTCGCGATGGCGTTGAAGCGCTCAAGGTGCTTCGCCAGCCGGACGCCGTCGGCGCCGATGATAACCGAGAACAAGCCGCGGTCGTGGGCGAGCTCGATCAGCTCCCCGGCGTAGACGTTATCGGCGATGAACGCTGTGTCGAAGACCTCAACCGGGGCGCTCTTCGTGTTCCAGCTGCCGTTCTCGAAGGTTATGCTGCCCGCGGCCGATATGAGGGCGACCTTGGGCGCCGCCCCGCCGTTGCCGAGCGACTGACGGCCTAAGACAGTCGCCGCCTCGCCATTACGGGCCGCGCGCAATACTGACGTCAATGTAGACTTGCCGCGGCCGTTGAGCCCGTAGAACAGCGTGAGCTTGTCGAGCTTCGGCGCGTTAGGCGTATCAAATGCGCGAAGCACACCGACATTCCGGATGACAATCTTGCTCAGCATGAGTCGAGGCTGACTCCGAAACGACACGGAGTCAAAGGTCATGTGTTTGCTACGTCGCAACTAGTCTAGGTGAGAGGCAGTTATCCGCTGCTAACAGCAGCCGGGCTGCAGCTAGCTGAACTTGTGACCCTCTCGGTGTTAACGAGAGGCTCTACCTTTAACGTCCGCTCCGGCGCCATTTTGCCTGGAAGCTGAAATTCTGAAACCGGCCCAATAGCAGCTCGGCAGCTTCTGGAGTAAGCCGCTCGACGACATTGCGCCCCCATTTCAGCCATTAGGGCCAAACGCGGCATCGCCTGAAAGCGGTCATCGAGGCTGCGCCGCGACATTGTCTGGTTATGATCGATGCTTGCTGGTTCTCGTCCATTCTTCGCCTTGGCCATCCTGCTTGACCCGGAAGGGAACTTCGCCCGCATGACCCGGTTCGGTCGTGAAGGAGTATGGAAGTGGCCAAGGAGCGCACGCGGGCGCTGAGCGATGTCCTCGACCAGTTGGAAAGCGCGGCACATGATGACAGCATCACGATAGACGAGGTGGTCGAGAAGCTCGGCCACCGCTCGTTCGCATCGCTGATGCTGATCTTCTCGCTGATCTCCACTTCCCCGGCCAGCGGGATCCCCGGGATCACCGCCACCATCGCGTTGATCGTCTTCATCCTGGTGGTGCAGATGATCCTGGGCCGGGAATGCTTGTGGCTGCCCGGTTTCATCGCGCGAAGGAAGATGTCGACCAAGAAGCTGCGCAAAGCGATTGGCTGGCTGCGCAAGCCGGTGCGTTTCGTCGAAAAGTTCCTGCGGCCGCGCATGACCTTCCTGCTTCACCGGCCTTGGCTGTTCCTGCCGCTGTTGTTGACCCTTGCCCTTACGCTGGTCATGCCCTTGCTTGAAGTCATCCCTACCTCCGGCTCCATCGCCTCGGCGATGATTGCGCTGTTCGCAGCAGGGCTGCTGACCCGTGACGGTGGGCTGATCGCGGCCTCGGTGATCCTGATGCTCTGCGTGCCCTTCGCGGTGTGGCAGTTCGGGATCGCAGGCTGAACGTGGGGAAGACTCGCCACCCTGGGCGGTGGATTCCGGCTTTGTTGCTTACGGCAGTATGGCTCACGGCGCTGCTCGCCGGCGGTCCGACGGCCGAGTGGGACAAGAGACTGTTCGCATCATTGCGGCCGCAAGAGCGCGGCTGGATCGCAGAATGGGCCCTTGCCGTCACCTGGCTGGGAGATTGGCTGGTTCTCGTTCCGCTCGCACTTGCGGCTGCGGGTTACCTCTTTTGGCGGGGCCTGCGTCTTCAGGCCTTCTCCTTGCTGGCGGCGGCGGCGGCAGTTCGGTCAATAGTGGCGGCACAGAAGGCATTGCTGGGGCGCCCCAGACCCGACGTCGAGCACTGGATGGCTGAATACAGTGCCAGCTTTCCAAGCGCACATGCGGCGAACTCGCTCGCGACCTTGCTGGCGATCGCCATCCTGCTGCCGCGAACGCGCAGCGTCAGCCGCCTCTTCGTGAGCCTGGCAATCGCCTGCTCCGCCGTCGTGGGCGCAAGCCGGATCGTGCTCGGAGTCCACTGGCCGAGCGACGTGATCGGAGGATGGGCGTTTGCGATCCTCGCAACGATGCCGCTGTGGTTGCTGCGGCGCTTAGACCAGGGCTACGATCGTCTGGTTGAGCACAGAAAGCCTCCGCATTGATGGCCGTTGCGCGACCAGCGGCCTCAATGTTCCCCTAACCGCAACCGTATCCCGCCGTTAAGGATGAACCCTTCGAGCGGCGCCCATGCGTCGACGGTCCACTGCCCGCTCGGCGCGCGCTGGGGGAGCAGCAGGGAATCGTAGCGTGATTGGCGCACGTTCAGCAGATTCTCCGCGTTGGCGAACAGGCTGATCCTGCCCAGCATGATCTCTCCGAGCAGACCAAGGTGCAGGTATGGACGGGAGCGGGTGCGATACGGGTTGTCCTCCAGCGCTTGATGGCCGGTGTAGTAGGCCTCGATCCCGATCCGCCCTCTGCCGTGCTCCTCCCACATGCCGACGAGGCCAGCCGTATGACGGGGTGTCAGCGGCACTCGGCGCCGACCGCCGCCGTCACGATCGGGTTCCGTCGCATCGACGAACACATAGCTGCCGGTGATCGTAAAGGCGTCTTGCCTGAACCGCAGCAACAGCTCTGTTCCGTGGGTGCGGGTGGGCCCATCCACATTCACCAGCCGCACGAGCTGGGGGCCAGATTCCTCAAGCCGTGTCGCGTTCTCGATATTCGCACCGAACAGCGTCACGTTCGCTTCCCACGGGCCATCGGCATAGCCGACATCGAGCGAAACGGTGCGGGCGGTTTCCGCCTCAAGATCGCCGAGCGGCTGCAGGCGCGAGAGACCCGCCGCCTCGATCTCGTCGACGAAGGGCGTGGGCGCGAAGAAGCCGCCGCCGAGCGAGCCACGCACGGTCCAGTTGCCCGGTCGATACAGAGCCGAGAGCCTCGGGCTGAACTGAGTGCCGAACTCGTCGTGGAAGTCGACCCGGGCGCTCGCCGCCAGGGTGAGATCAGGCGTCGCTTCCTGCTCGACCTGGGCGAAGAGACCCGGGACGTCAAAGGTGTAGTCGAAAACCGGCAAGGTGTTCGAGCGAAAGCCGTCGGACTGGTAGGCGATGCCGCCCACCCAAGAGGTGTCCCCCTCCCCGCCCGAGACCGAGGCCTCGGCAAAGACATTGGTGTGGTGGTCGTCCTCCACCATGGAGCCGAAGCGATGCAGATGATCCTGCCGCATGGCCGAGGCGCGCAGATGCAGGCTGCCGAAGCCTTCAATGGGCCGTTCCGCCACCAGGCCGGCGTCGTAGCGTTCGGTATCCTGCGCCTGCACGAACGATGTCCCGTCCGGCACCGTGCGGCCCAGGAGAGTCCCGCCCACGCGGTCCTCGGTCATCGCGCCGAGTGTCAGGTAGAGCAATGAACCGTCACCGCCTTCCCACTGGAAGCGGGGCCGCGCGGTGAGGCGATCATAGCCCGGCATGTCATACCAGCCATCGCCATCGAGATCCTGCCCGGTCTGCCGGTGCGCTCCGGCAGTCAATGAAACGCCGGCAGAGCCACTGAGCGGACCCGCGACGTAGGCGGTCAGGTCCTGCCCGCCGCGGGTGGTGGCGTTGGCCAGCACATCGGCTGCGAACGCGTCGCCGGGCCGCTTGGAGATGAGGTTGATCACGCCGCCCAGCGCCGAGGGGCCGTAGAGCGCCGAGGCTGCGCCCTTGATGACCTCGACCTGCGCCAGATCGGTCGGCGGGATTTGCAGTAGCCCGAGAGAGGCGGCCTGCCCTCCATAAAGCGGCAGGTTGTCCGCGAGCAGTTGCGTGTATCGGCCCTCAAGCCCCTGGATCCGGATGTTCGCCGCGCCTAGAGCGGGAGAGGTCACCTGCACCCGCACGCCGCCTGTCTCGTTGACCAGCATGGCGATGTTGCCGGGGCGCATGATCGCCTTCTCCTCGATCTCCTCGCCGGCAATCACCTCGACGCGGATCGGCTCGTCCTGCACGCGCCTGCCCAGGCGCGTGCCTTGGACGATAATGACCTCGTCCTCTTCGGCTTCTTCAGCGATCTCGTCTTCGGCTCGCTCCACCTCCTGCGCCGAAAGTGGCGTCGCCACGCCCATGGCTGGCACCGAGCAGAACAGGAGAAAGCCCAGGCGACTTCGGATCACGTCAGTTGTCCTTTTGGATGCGGGACGGGGCGTCGGCCTGAACAGGCCGGCAAAATCACGATCTGGAGGCGGTGCGGCGGGTAGAAGCCAGTTCCTCGCGCGCCTTGCCGAAGACCTCGACACTTCCCCAGATCGCCAGGCCAGCCATGATGCTGGCGACCAGCAGGTCGGGCCAGGCTTCGCCGGTGCCGAACACTCCGAGGGCGGCGACAAGCACGGCGAGATTGCCGATCGCATCGTTGCGCGAGCAGATCCAGACGGACTGCATATTGGCGTCGCCTGTCCGATAGCGGAACAGCAACAATGCCACCGCGCCGTTGACCAGCAGCGCAAGCGTGCCGATCAACCCCATAGTCTGCGGTTCCGGGTCCGCACCGTCAAACAGGCCGTAGGCGGCATAGCCGATGACCCAGAGCCCGAAGCCGAGCATAGTCGCAGCCTTGATCAGCGCCGCGCCGGCACGCCAGGCGCGCGCCATGCCGGCGACGCCAAGGCTGATCGCGTAATTCGCCGCATCTCCGAAGAAGTCGAGCGCATCGGCCTGCAAGGCACGGGAATCTGCCGCGATGCCGGCGGCGATCTCGACCAGGAACATCGCCGCATTTGCAACCAGCGCAACCCAGAGAATGGTGCGCCAGCGCGGATCGTTGTGCGCCGTCTGGTCTGGTTCGGGGGTCTGGCAGCAGGACTTGCCCATGCCGCTCTCCTTGCAACGTTCGAGTCGCGAGGCGATATGCACCTTATAGCAACTATAAGGTCAAGCGATGCGCATCGGCGAACTGGCACAGGCCACCGGCACGAAGGCGGAGACGATCCGGTATTACGAGCGCGAGGGCATCCTGCCTGCCGCTGATCGGACCGACGCGAACTATCGCGACTACTCCGCTGAGCACCTCGCCGCGCTGACCTTCGTGCGGCGCGCACGCGATCTCGGTTTCGGAATGGCGCAGGTGCGCAAGCTGCTGACCCTGTCAGACAGCGAGGACAAACCCTGCGAGGACGTCGACCTGCTGGTGCAAGCGCAGGTGGCGGAGGTTGATCGCAAGATTGCGGATCTTACGCTGCTACGGGAAGAGCTGAACCGCATGCTCCGCTCGTGCGAAGGCGACCGGATCGGCGAATGCCGCATTGTCGAAAGCCTCGGCCGGCCGCGGCTTTGAGGCGGTTACGTGAGGCCCAGATTGATCGACCGGAGCATCCGCTTAGGGAACCACCACGCCGCCTGATGAGCACAAGCGAGTGGCGGTTTCCGGGCGTATTCGAAGCAGGGTTTAACGTTTGCGATTGAGGCGACTCCCGGCCCGCAGCTTCGTGGCGGCAACGACCCAAATTTGGGCAACACGCGCCCCTCGGCTAATGGCTGAAATCCGACTGGCGGCTTTGACCCGCGCCGAGCCAAGACCCGCCATTCGGCAAACGGCCCAAAAACAGTCATCTGAGGCTGGTGGCGAGGATCTTTTTCGACGTCGGCTTCTGCCCAATAGCCGCAGCTTGAGAGTGGGGCTGAGACCGAATGGTAACCACTGGCCGTTCCCACTAGCGGAGACTTAGCCCGGCCAGTCGCCATTTACCCCAGACGCCTTCCCATGCATCCGCATCAGGAAAAGCCTCGTCCGCAGCCGTGCTGCGCGAGGTCGGTAGGATGAAGGGAAAAGCCCTTCGGCTGGCCTCGTGACACGAGGCACTACAATGAACAACTTACAGCCATCGGACCGCTCCAGCAGCGAACCTGCGCACGCCGAACACGAGCGCATCCTCCACCCAGTCAGGCAGCGTGGGGAGTGGCCCCGCACGGCACCCACCGATGCACAGGTCCGCCGAATCTGCGTGATCGACACGGAGACGACCGGTCTCGATGCCGATCGCCACAAGGTCATCGAGATCTGTGCCGCCATCGTCCTGGTGGACGAGGCGGGCCGCGTAGCGGCGGTGCAGTCCATGGGGACGGGTCTGGAAGATCCAGGCCACCCGCTGTCCCGCGAGATCACGGAATTGACCGGGCTGACCAATGCCGATTTGGCCGGCGTCGAGATCAATCGCGACAGGCTGACCCAGGTCATCAGCCACTGCGAAAGTGTGGTGGCGTTTAACGCCGGTTTCGACCGCGCCTTCGTTGAGGCGCTGCTGCCGGCGCTCCCCCCCATGCCGTGGGGGTGCGCGATGAAGGATGTGCCGTGGCGTAGGATCGGGTTCGAGCCCGGGCCGCAGAATTATCTGCTGATGCAGGCCGGGCACTACAATCCTGCCGCCCATCGCGCGCAGGATGATGTCCTCTCGCTGATCCAACTGCTCGATCACCTTGGCCATGATGGAGAGAGCGTGATGTCCAAGGTCCTGCGGGCGATTGACGGGCCCGCCTGGCGATTTGAGGCGTCGAACGCTGCATATGGCTACCGCGAGGACCTCAGGGAGCAGCGCTACAGGTGGGCTCCGGCGAGGACGCACCGGCTGTGGCACAAGCACGTGCGCGCCGCCGAGCACCAGGATGAGATCAACTGGTATGTGCGGACGATCGGCAAGCAGCCGGTGATTGTGCCGCTGCCGGCCAGCCAGCGCTACCGCGCGGACAGCACGTGGAAGCCGGCCTGAGGGCCGAAGAACCCACCAGAAGCCAGTGAGAATGAGCCTCCCGGCAGAGGGGAAAAAGGCTCCGGTCGAAGACCGTCACCCACCACGAGGAAATACGAAATGATTGATCTTGATATCGGCGGGGCCTGCCCCCGCCAGCCGCTGACGCTTGCCCTGCTCGATGGCTTGGGGATGCCTGGCGAGGCGGGCCTCGGCACAGGCGCGTTTTGCGTCGGCAGCCTCGACCGTCCTTCCTTGCAGGGGGTCGAGTTGTTTGCCCATGCTGCAATCAAGGAGCGGCAGGACGTCCTGCTTGCCATGTTTGCCGACACGGAGACGAGCCGCTGCGGCGGGCTGGTGCTGATCTACCGCACGCACGATGGCGCCATCCTTCTGGACGTCGAGCCATGCCGGCCCAACCGCGGGCGATCGATGATCCTGGTCACCAACAACCGGAGCAATGCCTACCGATTGGACGAGCGCGGCCACCTCACCGCATGTCCCGTGCCGCCCAAGCAAAAGATCGAGCGCGGCATCGAAATCGCCTGGGCGGATCTTCGCCTGAGCATGCGCGAGGTGAAGCCGGATCCAGCGGACTGGGAAACCACATACTTCAGTGCGTTCACCGACGCGCAGGCCTTCGCCAACTTCGTGGCCTGACCTCCCCGTCCATCACCATCAATAAGCAATCAGGCGGCGCTCCAGCGGGGCGCCGCCTGCTTTGCCCCGCAGCAATGGAATCGCAGTTCATGAGCCAATCCAACCATCCGCCGGTGCTGACCTCACTGGCAATCATCCGCGATCGTCCGGAGATGACCGCCCGGTCTACGATCCGGGCCGTCGGGCTGTTCACCGTCACCCGGTGCGGCGACCGCGAGGCCCGGTTTCACGTGCACCATGCCGGCTTTGATCGCTCCGCCAGTCGCGCAGAGATCATCGACGGCATCTGTGCACGCATTGCGCCGGGCAGTCAGCTGCTCGCCCGCGTGCCGCGCGTGCCTCGCGGCTGTGTCGAGCAAGCCTTGGCGGCCGGCGAACCTCTGGCGCCGGCGGATATCCAGCTGATCCAGCGCCAGCTGCCCGGCATCGACCTCGTGCCCGTCCAGATCGCCGAACGCCAGCTTGCCTCGGCGGCGGACGAGATCGGGATTGCTTGCGCGGGCCGCTCGGCGCCAATCTGGGAGCGCGCCCGCAGAGCTCCGGAAGCGGCGCAGCTCCTGTGGCTGCTTTATCTGCAATCCTTTTGCCCACCGCGGGAGTGGACCGACCTGTCCGCTGCCTGGCGGGCCTGGAGCCTGATCGAGCAGGCGCGGCCGCTCGGCTTTTGAAGATCATCCGGAAGGATCGGGGTTGGCGTGTCCAACCCATGAAAGGAAAAGTTATGACACGTTACACAGTCATCGATACCGAGAGCTGGTGGTGCGAGGATCTGCACAAGGCCTACAAGCGCCTTGACCCTGAGTGCGAGCAGCGGCGGATCGCCTGCCGAAGGATCGGCGCGGCCGCCGCGCTGGATGTCGAGATCGACCGCGAAGGTCGTGTCCATGTCGGCACGCTCGCATCATGGACCGAGCACTCGCACGGAACCGAGCAGGCGGTGGTGACCGAGCTGTTCGACTTCCTGCGCCAGCGCGAGGACCGCACCGTCATCACCTGGGGCGGAGTTGCCACAGACGTGCAGATCCTGACCCTCGCGGCTATGAGCTACGGTGTTGCCCTGCCGCCTGCCCTGCTCGACACGCCCGGTCGCAAGGGACCGCGTCGACACTGCGACCTGTCGTTGATGATGAAGGGCGGTGGGAAAACTTGGCACCACCTGACGGAAGTGGCGCTGCGTCTCGGCGTGCCGGTGAGCCTCCTCGAGGGCAAAGCACGGGTGGATCGGCCAGTATCCGCTGGAGCCTGGGCGCAGGTGCGCGGACATTGCGAGCGCGATGTCCTGATGACGGCCATTGCGAAAGTGGGCTGGCTCTGCGCGCAAGGCAGCGACGGGCTCCGGCTCGCTCCCGGTGTGATCACGCTGCTTGCCGCGTTCCTGCGGCGAAGACCAGAGCACGAGGCGGCCGATCGCCTGCAGGCCTACCTCGCAGAGCTCCAGCAGGAGATCGCGGACGAATACGGCCTCGCAGCCTAGCCTCACCTATGCGCCGGACTGGAAGAATTCGGTCCGGCGCATCTCGTTTTTGGCAGCACTGCGAGAGGGCTGAGGCCTGCCGGACGGCGCTTTCCTTGGGCGACCGGATGCCGAAAAGGTCATCGATGGGGGCGATCAAGGCCTGTGCGGCGAAGCGTTGGCAAACTTCGCAGGCATTCGGCAGGAGGAGCTTGCCAGTGTTCGGCGCCTCATCATCCGTCGCCTGCAAAGGGCTTTGTTGAACTGCGTTTGCCGGGTGAAGCAGCTTGAACATAGCCGCCATTATACCGAAGCTGGCTCGACCACAGCCCCTTGAGCTACCTGATGCTCGCGCTATCGTGTCGATGTGCCGAGGGGATCATCGAACTTTAGCTTCCTTGAAGGGCAAGACGATCGCCTGTTCCGGCTGGCGACGCTTGCGGAGCGCTATTTTGCGGATGATGCGCCGACTGCGTTGATGAAGCTGCGCTCGTTCGCCGAGACGATGGCGAAGGAGATCGCGGCTACACACGCGCTGCTTCCGCCCGGCTCCCCAGCCTTCGACGAAGTGCTGTCCCAGCTGCGACGGCGAGCAATCCTGCCGGCTCAGGTCGCTGACATTTTCCATCTGCTGCGCCGCAAGGGCAATCAGGCGGTGCATGAAGAAGCGGGCACCACCGCGGATGCACTTGCGGCACTCAAACTCGCGCGTAACCTCGCGATCTGGTTTCACACCGTCTACAACAATCGGCCCGGCTTCCGCGCTGGGCCGTTCCTGCCACCGTCACCACCGAAGGACGCATCCGAAGAGTTGCGGGTGGAACTCGACGAACTTCGTGCGCAGGTTGCTGCAAGTCGCGATGCCGAGGCTGCCGCACGGATGGTGGCAGCGGATGCCGACGCGGCGCGGCGGGAGGCGCTGGCGCGAGCAGGTGAGAGCGAGGAAGAGCGCGCATTTTGGGAGCGGTATGCCTTCGAAACTGAAGCGAAGGCTCAGGCGGCGGACCAGGAACTCGTCGCGATCCAGCGGGCTGCGGAAGCTGAACCGCCAGCTCAGCTCGACCTGCTGGCTTCGGCCGCAGCGGCGGCCGCCGCCGAAATCGAGCTGGACGAGAAATCGACACGCGTTCTGATCGACGAACAGCTGCGCAACGCTGGGTGGCAGGTAGACAGCACCACGATGCGCTACGCCGCAGGCGCGCGACCGGAGTATAGACGTGCCATGGCAATTGCCGAATGGCCCACCAGGAGCGGTCCGGTTGACTACGCGCTGTTCGTCGACGGGCGTTGCGTCGGCGTCGTCGAGGCAAAGCGTGTCACTAGGGACGTGCCGGGGCGGCTCGGCCAAGCGCAGCGTTACGCGCGCGACATCGAACTCGGGATCGACGCGCTGCCGCAGGGCGGACCATGGAGCGTTGGCGACGAACGCTTCCAGGTGCCGTTTGTCTTCGCGACCAACGGCCGGCCCTATGTGAAGCAACTCGCGACCAAATCCGGTATCTGGTTTTGGAACGCGCGAACCAAGGAAGCGCCGCGTGCGCTGGCTGAATGGTTCTCTCCTCGCGACCTACTGGAGCGACTGGAGCAGGAAGTCGGTGAGCCTGCGGATGTCGTCGCGGAGCGTGAGGTCGGGGTGTCCGGCCTCCGGCCTTATCAGGAGCATGCGGTCGACGCCGTCGTTTCTGCAATTGCCGGGGGCCAGCGCTCGATCCTGCTCGCCATGGCTACCGGGACGGGTAAGACCCGCCTCGCGATCGCACTGATGTTCGAGCTGCTGCGTAGGAAGCGGTTCAGGCGCATCCTTTTCCTAATCGATCGTAATGCGCTGGGGCGTCAGACGCTCGACGCCATGTCGACCACTGACACGTCAGGGTTCCTCAAGTTTGACCAGGTGTTCCCGGTCGCCGGCCTGGCCACCAAATTTCCAGAAGCCACAACTCGCGTGCAGGTGGCAACGGTGCAGGCAATGATCCATCGCGTGTTCGACGAGACGAGTGACGAGCGGCCAACGCCCGGCACCTACGACCTGATCATCGTCGATGAGGCGCATCGTGGCTATACGCTCGATGCTGAGCTCCGCGAGGACGATCTCGGCTTCCGCAGCCTCGACGACTACTTATCAGCCTATCGGCGGGTGCTCGACTACTTCGACGCCACCACCGTCGCCCTCACTGCTACACCGGCGCTGCACACGCGTGAAATCTTCGGCCGGCCTGTATTCTCCTATAGCTACCGCCAGGCGGTGATCGATGGATACCTGATCGACCACCGCCCGCCCCGTCGCATCACTACGGCGCTCAGTCAGACCGGCATCGTCTTCGACGCGGGAGAGGAGGTCTCGATCATCGATCCCAAGACCGGGCAGCTCGACCTCATTGATCTGGAGGATCAGGTCGACTTCGAGGTCGCTGACTTCAACCGCAAGGTCTACACCGAAGCCTTCAACAAGGCGGTTGCCCAGGCGATCGCCCTGGAATGTCCGCCGGATCAGCCGGGCAAGACGCTGCTCTTTGCAGCACGCGACGATCATGCTGATATTCTGGTTAAGACGTTGCGGGAGGCGCTTGAAGAAGAATATGGTCCGCAGCCGCACGATCTGGTGGCGAAAGTCACCGGCAGCATCGACAAGCCGCTAGACGCGATCAAAGCGTTCAAGAACGACACGCGCCCCAAGTATGTCGTGACGGTTGACCTGCTGACCACGGGCATCGACGTGCCGGCGATCACCAACCTTGTATTCGTTCGCCGTGTGAACAGCCGCATCCTCTACGACCAGATGATTGGGCGCGCCACGCGCCGCTGTGACGAGATCGGCAAGACTTACTTCCGCATCTTCGACGCCGTCGATATCTATGCGAACCTGCAGGAATTCACCGATATGCGCCCGGTGGTGGTTGATCCGGCGCTCAGCTTCGCCGACCTCATCCGCGATCTAGAGCGCGCGCCAAGCGATGCGGATCGAGCCATCGTGCGCGACCAGATCGTGGTGAAGTTGCGCGCACGGCTGAAGCGGCTCGACGTAACTCGCCGGGAGGTTCTGGAACAGGTGCTCGGCGAGGTTGATGCGCTTCCGGACCGGCTGAAGGACGCATCGCCGGCCGAAGCGCTGGACCTGTTCCGCCGGCATCGCTCGCTCGCCGAGCTGCTGGATGCGCCAGACAAGCGTAAGGGCGAGCGCGTCTACGTGTCCGAGCACGAAGATGAGCTGGTCTCGATCGAGGACGATTACGGCGAGAAGGCCTCCCCCGCCGACTACATCTCGGGCTTTGAAGCCTACATTCGTGCCAACATGAACGCCGTGCCCGCGCTAATCGCGGCCACGCAGCGCCCGCGCGACCTGACCCGGGCCGAGCTTAAAGAAGTCGCCACGCTGCTCGACAGCGAGGGCTATTCCGAAGCCGCGCTGCGCCGCGCCTATGGCACCGCACGCAACGCCGATATCGCCGCGCACATCATCGGCTTTGTCCGACAGGCCGCGCTTGGCGATCCGCTCGTCCCCTATGAGGCGCGGGTGGAAAACGGCGTCCAGAAGATCCTCGTCAGCCGCGACTGGACGCCGAACCAGCGCCGCTGGCTGCAACGCATCGGCCGCGCGCTGAAGGACCAGCCGGTCGGCGACCCGGCAATGCTCTCCGAGCCGCTGTTCGCGCAGAGTGGCGGCTTCCCCGTCATCGACCATGAATTCGACCACAGGCTTGGCGAGGTGCTGATGGACCTCAACGCGGCCATCTGGGAAAGCGGCGCCGCCGCATGAAGGACACAGAATGAACCCCGCATCCGATTTGGTGAACAAGCTGTGGCGCCTGTGCTCGCTGCTTCGCAAAGACGGCATCACTTATCAGCAATATGTCACCGAGCTGACTTATCTGCTGTTCCTCAAAATGGCGTCCGAGCAGAAGGACGAGAGCCGCATTCCGGAGAAATATCGCTGGCGCGCGATCACCGCCGCAAACGAGGCGGAGGTGCTGCAACGCTATCGCCAAGGGTTAGTCGATCTCGGCAATCCGGAATTGGTGAAGGATCGATCGGTCGTCGCCATCTTCCAGAACGCGACCACCGTCGTTCGCGAGCCTGCGACGCTGCGCAAGCTGATCGACGCGATCGACGGGCTGCACTGGTTCAGCGCTGAGCGCGACGCCTTCGGCGACGCCTATGAGGGCCTTCTCCAAAAGATGGCGGAGGAGACCAAGCGCGGCGCGGGGCAGTATTTCACCCCGCGTGTGCTGATCCAGGTGATGGTCAACCTTATGCAGCCGAAAACCGGCGAAGTGATCCAAGACCCGGCGGCGGGCACTGGCGGCTTCCTGATCGCGGCGGATCGTCACATGCGCGACGCGACCGACGATTACTTCGAGCTGTCCCCCGCCCAGCAGAAGTTTCAGCTCGGCCAGGCGATCCGCGGGATTGAGAACGTGCCGGACACCTTCCGCCTGCTGCTGATGAACCTGCACCTGCACAAGATCGACCCTGACCATCTCGATCTTGGCGACACGCTCTCACCCAAGGGCAGCGGAGCTGCATTTAAGAAGGCCGACCTGATCCTCACAAATCCGCCCTTCGGCCCGGCGGGCGGGCCGCCGACGCGCGACGACCTGACGATCACTGACCGAGTTTCTTCCTATCAGCTGCCGTTCGTTGAGCATGTCATCCGTGCGCTGCGGCTGGGCGGGCGCGCGGCGGTGGTGGTGCCGGACAATGTGCTGTTCGACGAAGGGCGCGGCAAGCTGCTGCGGCAACGGCTGATGAGTTGGTGCGACCTGCACACCATCCTGCGCCTGCCGACCGGCATCTTCTATGCCCAAGGCGTGAAGACCAACGTGCTGTTCTTCACCCGCGCGACTGAGGAAGCGCCGACAAAGGACGCGACCGAGGCGGTGTGGATCTACGATATGCGCTCGGGCGCGCCCGCCTACGGCAAGACGAATCCGCTCAAGCGCGCCGACTTTGACGATTTCGTCGCGGCGTTCGGCGACGATCCGCTAGGTCGTGCCGAGCGCACGGAGTTCGGCGAGGAAGGCCGCTTCCGCCGCTTCACCCGCGAGGAGATCGCCGGGCGCGGTGACAATCTGGACATCCACTGGCTTAGGGACACCGCCGACGAGGCCGAGGACGGACTGAATACCCCTGAGGACATTGCCGCCGCAATCGAGGGCCATCTGAAGCTGGCGCTGGAAGAGATCGGAGCGCTGGTCCAGGAGCTGGGCGGTGAGACGGACGAGCCGGTGCTGGCGGAGGCGGCGGAGTGACGTTGCCGGAAGGGTGGGTTGAAGCAACCGTAGATGACCTTGGTGAATACCTTAACGGCATGGCATTTAAGCCGAGCGATTGGGAAGACGAGGGCATCGGAATAATCCGAATCCAGAATCTGACCGATCCGACGAAGCCGCTAAATAAGACCCGTCGAACTTTCGATGAACGGTATCGCGTTCGGACGGGCGATCTTCTGGTCAGCTGGTCGGCAACGTTGGATGCCTTTGTCTGGGAGCGAGAGGACGCCGTTCTAAATCAGCATATCTTCAAGGTGACGCCATCGCTCTGCGTCGATTCGAATTTTTTGTTCTACCAGCTTCGCGAACTGATTTCGGAGATGGCTGCTTCCGAGCACCTGCACGGCTCGACAATGAAGCACATTAATCGCGGCCCCTTCCTCGCTCATCCCGCGGTCTTGCCGCCAAGAGCCGAACAGCGCCGCATTGTCGCAAAGCTGGACGCGCTGACCGCCCGCCTCGCCCGCGCGCGGGCGGAACTGGATCGGGTGCCGGTGCTGGCAGAGCGTGAGCATCTCGCTCTTCTGCGCGCAAGCGTGACGGGTTTGCTGACGGCGGAATGGCGCACGGCTTCGGAATGGGAGCCGATCGCGGACACGCTCGCGCGAGTGCCCGCACCGCAACAGGGACGCGGTGGACGCGAGGCGACTGACAAAGTCATCCCCGGGACCGCCGGTATAGCCGTGAATAACCCCGGCACGCCGCTTCCGCCCGGCTGGGCCTGGGTGCCGCTGCTTCGCGTGGCAAAGCAGGAGACCGGCCATACCCCTAGCCGTTCCAAGCCGGAGTATTGGGATGGCGGTGTGCCATGGATCGGTATCCGCGATGCCGGTGCCCATCATGGCCGCGACATCCAAACGACAATACAGACCATCTCCGAGGCTGGGCTGGCAAACTCGTCGGCGCGGTTACTTCCTGCCGGAACTGTCTGCCTCTCGCGCACGGCGTCGGTCGGATACGTCACCATGATGAAGTCCTCCATGGCCACCAGCCAAGACTTCGCAACTTGGACCTGCACCGAGGCGCTGCTTCCGGAATACCTGCTCTACGCGCTAATGGCCGAGGGCGACGACATTCGCCGGTTCGGTATGGGGTCGACTCATACGACGATCTACTTTCCGGAAATCCGCGCGCTCCACATCGCGCTGCCGCCGGTTGAGGAGCAGCGGGAGATCGTCACCCGCCTAAAGACGGCACTCGCCCGCGCCAACCGCATGGAGGCCGAATGCGCCCGCGCCCGCGCACTGATCGACCGGCTGGAGGCGGCGATCCTCGCAAAGGCGTTCTGCGGCGAACTGGTGCCGCAGGACCCCAGTGACGAACCCGCCAGCGTCCTGCTCGACCGCATCCGCGCCCAACGCGCCGCCGCACCCAAGCCGAAAAGTGGGCGGCGGAAGAAAGAGACCGCTTGAGCATGCCCATCCGCCACAGCATCTGGAAAGTTGGCGCGCAGCCCGCAGCCCTGCGCGAAGCGGCGCTGCCCAGCGAGGCATTGCTTGAGGAGATGATCGTCGCCGAGCCCGCGATCCTGTCCGACCAATGGATGATCATCGGGCGGCAGGCAAATACCGGCTTCGGCGGTCGGATCGACCTGCTCGCGCTGGCGCCTGACGGATCGCTGGTGCTGATTGAGCTGAAGCGCGGCAAGACGCCGCGCGAGGTGGTGGCGCAGGCAATCGACTACGCCTGTTGGGCGGAGGCGCTCGACAGCGACGAGATCAGCCGCATCTATGCCGGCTTCAGCGGCGGCGGGAACCTGTCGCAGGCTTTTGCGGAGCGATTCGGCCAGCCGCTCGACGAGGACACGCTTAACGAAAGCCACCAGATCGTGATCGTGGCAAGCCATCTGGATGCCAGTTCGGAACGTATCGTCGGCTACCTCAACAAACGCGACATCGCGATCAACGTGCTCTGCTTCCAAGTGTTCGACAGCGAGTTGGGGCAGCTGATCAGCCGGTCCTGGCTGCTCGACCCGGTTGAGACGCAGATGGCCGCAAGCGTCAGTTCCGGCTCGACGCGCTCGAACGACAATCAGCCATGGAACGGCGAGTGGTATGTAAATTTCGGCGACGGCGAGAGCCGCTCTTGGGAGGACGCGCGGCGCCACGGCTTCATCTCGGCCGGCGGAGGAAGCTGGTATAGCGGCACTCTGAACCTGCTGCACGAAGGTGACCGCATTTGGGCGCGCGTGCCAAAGATCGGCTATGTCGGCGTCGGGATCGTCGCGGGCGACCCGGTCCACGCGAAGGACTTCATGATCGACGGTGAAGAAGGGCCGGGCCCCGCACTAGAGATGCTGACCGATCGCACATATCATCGGAATTTCGTTGAAGAGGTCGAGCGCGCAGAATACTTCGTGCCAGTGCGGTGGTTGCAGACGGTGCCGCTGTCAGCAGCCGTCGACGAAGTAGGGCTGTTCGGCAATCAGAACACGGTTTGCGCGCCAAAACGCGCGCGGTGGCGGCACACCATCGATCGGCTGAAGGCCAAGTTCGACCGGTGGGACGACGCAATGGAGCCGAATGGATTTCAACCCCCGATTGACTGACGGCCGCAACCTTACTGTGAGGATCTGCTCTTAGGCCTGTTTCCTGCCTCGCTTCGCAGGATGCGCCTCATTATGCTGATCCGTAGGGTTCGGTTTTCAAGTTCCGGAGGCGCCTCCAGTTCAGGACGACCTCAAACTCATTTCTGTCCGTCGTTACCGTGTAGATCGCCTCTTTCGGAACGTTGGCGGTGGCTACAACTGGTGATGGAACGTCGATCTGCCTATGTCCTCGAGCGAATCTCCGAGCTATGTCTAGATCGGTTGTCCAAGCTAGTCCTCGCACCCGCGAGGACGAACATCCTCGATAAACGGTGACGAGATCAGGCAGGCTATCGTAAAACTCCTTGTCTGCACCTTTGAGAAAAGGGCCGGCAGGTTCCCGCTCATCAAGAAGCATCTTTATGTCTCTACGACAATACCAAGTGTTGTCTGAGGTTGGCCAACCAAACTGGAAGATGCGCCAGAACTCGTCATCAGTTTCGGCCCGGAAGAGCATATCCGTCAGGACATATGCGCGAACGTCCGAACCTCCGCTGTAGGGCCCCCAAAGTCGATCCTTAATTTCCGCATCGGAGAGCATCGCTTATCCTTTTCTGTGGCTATCGGAGGTGCAACCCCGCCACCGTGCGCATGAGCTTCTTAAAACTCGGTGTCTTGCTTCGACGCGGCAGACGCCTGCGGAACGACCCGTTCTTTCGATTGATCAGCATAGCAGCGGAGCACGGGCACTCAGGTTACGTCTGATCCCAGCGCAAGCGAGGTCCATAGGCCGCTTTTTTCAGCTTCAGACGCGAGGGTGTTGCCGCAGATAGAGTTTGGCGATGGCGGCCATTGCGATGGTGGACGTCTCTTTGCTGAGACGACTTGATCGTATGGTTCACCATACCACAGGTGCAGAGCTTTAAGCTCTTTGTGATATCGACAAGGGCATTGAGGAACAGTTGGAAAGTCGCCTTCTTCCCCGTTTGGCCGACCTTAACAAGCCAGTCAGCAACCACAAAGCAGCACCCGCACCTCTCGCTCAAGATGTGGCCCTGGTGGAGATCACACTTTGTGCCGCATCTGGGCCGACAGCGGCCCGTCCGCAATTTAGACGAACAACGGTGTTTATGGACATAGGGAAGCGATCGACACAGTCAGGATGTTTGATCATAATCCTGAGCGACGTAGAGGCGCGGATCGACGCGAGAATCGTGATCGGCGAGCCGATCGGAGACAACAAGGCCAGACCCGCGATCCCGGTGGCGTCGACACTCACGACTGACGGGTGCTTGAGCGGTGGGTGTTGATAGCCAGCACGCCCCAAGTTCAGCGCAAGCTAGTTGCTAAAGGTAAATGAAAGCACGGTTCAGCGGCCGGAGCTTCTCGAGGGTTAGCTTCGCCCGCTTAGCGTCCGCTTTAAGGTGGGAACCGGACAGCTTCGAAGGCGCTCCTGGCGAAATATCCGCACGTTTGGTGTATCGGCCTCGGTCGTTCTTGATCTTGGTTGTCATGTTTCACCCAAGAACTTTGAAATCTCGGACTCTGTTACTTTGCGACACATCGCAGCTACGCGCAGCGCTTTGCCAGCGCCCTTTTGCTTGACGCATCTCGCGACGCCGTCGCCGCCGACATCCAGAACGATCTTCGTTCCGCCTTCGTTCTTTTCCCAAGTGCGCGCTCCGCCGGCTTCTGTCAACACCCAGTCCAGTTCCGGACCATCGACGAGTGCGAGCGCGTTCGCTGCCTCAATGGCGCTCTGGTAGCGCTCGGCGGGATCGGCCTTGAGGCATTTCTTGATCACCTTGCGCAGTCGTGACGGCGCATGCGGCGGAAACCTCTTCCTGTCCGGGAAACGCTCGGTCAACACGTCCGCCCTGAATGCATTCGGGTCACCCGCATAGGCTGCAAACTGGCGGTCAAACTCGGCATTTCCGACGGTCATTCGATAGAGAGTCAACCCGATTTGATAGATGTCCCAACGAAGATCGAACGCCGGCTGACCCCGCAGGGCCTCGGGTGGGATCATCTTCGAATAAGCCTTGCCCGGGTGCGCCACGCCGCCCGTCATCTGCTTCGCCAACCCGAAATCTGACAGCAGGGCGTCGCCCCGGTCCGAAAGCAGAATGTTGTCCGGCTTCACGTCGAAGTGGATCAGGCCTTTCGAGTGAATGTTGTGGAGAGCGCTCAAGGTCTGGCAGGCGAGCGTCACGACGCGCCGGATGGTCAGATGCGACCCACCCGAGATCAGTGGCTTCACCGACCCATTTGCATAAAATGGCATCGCGATGAAGATGCTGTCAGCATTCTGGCATGCGTAGTGTAGCTGCACCACATTGGGGTGAGAGCTCGCATAGAGGGCCTTTGATTCTGCAAAATACTCGGCCGGAGACACCAGGCTGGCCTTGACGATTTCCTTGATAACGATGTCGGCGTCGAGCTGATGATCGCGCGCCGTAAACGTTTTAGAATTCTGCCCGTCCTGACCGATCTCGGAAACTTTGGTGAACTCAACTTCTGCTCTGTCGATCGGATTAAACATTCGCGGCGCCCATGGCAGTGAGGATGGCCTCCCGCTGGAGAGCCCCCTGTTCCTTCCAGTTGTCGACACCCGGATCCTGATCGCCAGACACCATTGCCTTGAAGGCGGTGCGATTCATGCCGAGCCGTCTCGATATCGACGATATCTGCCCCACGTAGAATGACTGAACGGTGCTGCTGGCAAATGCTTCCTGCACAACGCCCTCAATCTGAACGCGCTCGACGCTAGGTCTCTGCGCGCTAGGTTCGGTGACACGCACGCCGGCCTGTTCAACCTGATATTCGCGAAGGACGTCGAGCAGATTGCTGCGAACGTATTTCAGCCCTTCAGGAACGTCGAACGCTGCCGGGATCTTGATTTCCTCAATGTTGACGATTGCATTCTGATCGCTGTCATACACCGCGAAGACGACTCCTGTCGGCTGGGCCCGAATGCCTATGGTGATCATGTGTTCGTCATCTCCTGTGCGCCGCAATGCACCAAATTCTATCAACTTCCCATGTGCGCCGATTGAGATGCCGAGAACTGCAAAGGATCAACACTGGCGGATACGTTCGCCGTGCGACACCTCGCCTACTTGTGTGGAGTCTCGGCCGCATAGTCCGGAGCGACGAACTTGCGCTGGCCACGGCCGAACCAGACCGCGCGCGCGGGCAGCTCGTAATCGGGATAGTCGATGAGGTCCGGCCAGTCCCGATGAGGCCGCCGCCTTGGCGTCTCGTAGTCCAGCCCGAACCAACGATTGAGAACCGTTACGCTGCGGTCAGGCAAAGCCTTCGTCTTATTGTCGTTTAGAGGGAGCTTCAGGAAACGCGCATGCAGCCATTCGGCGAAGTCGAGCGTCGTCCGCGTAGCCTTCAGTCGCCTTCCCGATGGCTCGGCTGTGGCAATCTCCCCCAACCAGATCTCACGCTCCCGCTCGACCAGCGACAGCTTGTGATGGCGCTCGTTCAGTCGCGAGTGGATGGCAGTCCCGATGCCGACATACTGAAGCCGCCTCGTCCGCTCGTTCCGGCACCTCCCGATCGCGAGATAGAGGCCGTGGGTGTAGTCGTGACGCGCGCACAACCGAGCCTGGTCGAGATCCCTGTAGGGTCCATACCAGTTGATCGCGATCATCAAATGCCGCTCCGTCATCATCCCTCCCAAGCCGGAACCTCTACTGTTGCGCGCTTTCCCGTCACTCAATCGGCTAAACGACAAGTGTCCGCTTTCCGGCTTTGAGGCCACCCAGTTGAATGACAGTTCCGAAGGCGCGAAGCTGCCGCTGAAGCGGAACTGCAGCTATCCGCACGCGGCGCTATGGGGTAAAAGCGGTTGGGAGAACGCGCGTAACCTATTGATCGGCTTAGCTCCAAAAAGACGCCGGTTGGGTGTTTTTCTATTGTTTTTCAACGCATGTGAGCTGACTCTTAATCAGCGGGTCCTTGGTTCGAGCCCAAGTGCGTCCACCACATCCTGCCGACGAAAACATTCGCTTATTCGCCGCCTGCGGCAGCGTTTTAGGCTCGTGGCGTTGCCCGCAGCGGCATGCTCGTCATCGGAGCTCGAATGCCGGAAGGCCGCACGCCGTAGGCCGGAGTGGCACGACCGACCCATCCATCGACGGTCCGCCGACGGTTGAGGCGGCATGAACGGGCTAACTGCCATGCCCGGCCTTCGAGCCGAGAAACCCACTTGTGGGTATTCCGAGCCACTTCGCCCGCTCCGAACACCAGTCGTTCGTTCAGCTTCTGCCTTTCGGCCGGGACTGGTAAATCGTGCCGGCCATTCTCGAACGCAAAAGGCGGCATTCCGTCGCAAGAATGTCATCTCGGCGAACCATGTCGCCGCCTTACGTGAGCGGAAGTTGACCGGCTTTCCTGAGGGGCGAGGAAAGCAGGAGCCGTTCGTTCGTTAAGCCAGCTCGAAACGGCGGAGTTCGGGCATGAAGGCAATGGTGTTGCAGCCTCCGATCGGACTGGATCGGCTGACGCTTGAGGACAGGCCGGACCCGGGTGCTCCGGGGACGGGTGAGATTCGCGTGGCGCTGCACGGGAGTTCGCTCAACTTCCATGACCTAGGCGTCGCGACGGGGCGGATGCCGGCCGCGGAAGGCCGCATCCCACTCGCCGACGGCGCGGGCGTGGTCGAGGCTGTCGGAGCGGGCGTGACCGAGTTCCGGCCCGGCGACAGCGTCGTCTCCTGCTTCTTTCCGGACTGGCAGGACGGCACGCCGACAATAGGCGATTTTCGCCGGACGCCGGGCGACGGCATCGACGGCTTTGCGCAAGGTCATGTCGTGCGGCCCGCCAGCGCCTTCACGCATGCGCCGAAGGGCTTTGACGCGGTCGAGGCGGCGACCATCACCACCGCCGGGCTCACCGCCTGGCGGGCGCTGGTCGTCGACGGCAAGCTGAAGGCCGGCGACACGGTGCTGCTGCTCGGCACGGGCGGCGTGTCGATCTGGGCGCTTCAGATCGCCAGGCTGATGGGCGCGAGCGTCGCGATCACCTCCTCGTCGGGCGAGAAGCTGGAGCGGGCGCGGGACCTCGGCGCCGAATTCTGCATCAACTATCGCGAGCAGAACGAATGGGGACGTATCGCGCGCGACTGGACCGGCGGCCGCGGTGTGGACCATGTCGTCGAGGTCGGCGGGCCGGGCACGCTGGCGCAATCGATCGAGGCGGTGCGTGTCGGCGGGCACATCTCGCTGATCGGCGTGCTCACCGGCGCCGCCGGCGAGGTGCCGACGGCCACCTTGATGGCGAAGCAGGCGCGGCTACAGGGCCTGGTCGTCGGCAGCCGGCGCGAGCAGCAGGACTTCGTGCGCGCGCTCGATAGCAGCGGCATCCGCCCGGTGGTCGACCGCCGCTTCCCGCTTGAGCTATTGGCCGATGCGTTCCGCTTCGAAATGGCGGCCAAGCATTTCGGCAAGATCGGGATCGAATGGTGATGGCGACGGGAACGGCACTGGTCGCGGGCGCGGCCGGGATCATTGGCGATGCCGTGATGCGCGAACTCGGCGGCAGTGGCTGGACGGTGCGAGGGTTGTCGCGGCGGCCCTTGCGCGATCACGCCTCCATCCAGGCGGACTTGGCCGCTGCCGAGGCGACGGCAGCGGCGTTGCGCGAGGCGAAAGACACCACGCACCTGTTCTACGCGGCGTTGTCCCCCGATCCCGACCTGGCGACGGAAGCCACGCGCAACGCGGCCATGCTCGGCAACCTGCTCGACGGGCTCGAGGCGGCGGGTGCGCCGCTTCAACGCGTCATCATCTACCAGGGCTTCAAGATCTACGGCATTCATCTCGGTGCGAAGGTGCCGACCCCGGCGCGCGAAAGCGACCCGCCGCACATGCCGCCCAACCTCTACATGGCGCAGGAAGCGGCGCTTCGCGAACGCGCGCTCCGCAGCCGGTGGGACTACGTCGCGCTGCGGCCCGATGTCGTGGTTGGCGACATCTGGGGCAACCCGATGAACATCGCACTGGTGGTCGGCGCCTTTGCCGAGATCAGCCGCGCGCTCGGCGTGCCGCTGCGCTTCCCCGGAACGGACAAGGCCTTCGCGCAGCTCGTCCAGTTCACCGATTCAGGCCTCCTCGCCCGTGCCAGCCGCTGGGCCGCGACGAGTGAGCGCGCTGACGGCGAAGCGTTCAACGTCACCAACGGCGATGTCTTCCGCTGGGAACGGATGTGGAGCGACGTTGCGCGCCATCTCGGGCTGGAGACCGCCGCGCCCGTGCCGCTGCCGCTGATACGCCACATGGCCGACAAGGGACCGCTGTGGCGGACGCTGGCCGAGCGGCACGGCCTCGCCGCTGCCGACCTCGACCGACTGGTCGGCTGGGGGTTCGGAGACTTCATTTTCAACACCGAAACCGACGTCATCAGCGACGTGAACAAGATCTACGAGTACGGGTTCACCGAACGGATGAACTCCACGACATCGTTGTTGCGAGCGATCGACAGCCTCAAGCGCCAGCACATTCTTCCCTGATCTCCAAGGAACAGCCCATGACTCACTTTGCCCCTCCCGGCCCGCTCGGCTTCGGCGGCGCCCCGCTCGGCAACATGTTCGAGGCCATCGACGAAGACACTGCAGAGGCCGCGCTGCTTGCCGCCTGGGACAGTGGCGTGCGCTATTTCGACACCGCGCCGCATTATGGCAGCGGCCTGTCCGAGCATCGCTTCGGCAACGTGCTGCGGCGCTACAAGCGCGAGGAATTCGTGCTCTCGACCAAGGTCGGGCGGCTGCTCCGCCCCGACCCGAGCCGGCCGGAGAACGCGCCGTTCGTCGATGGTCTGCCGTTCCGCGTGGAGGCCGATTATTCCTATGACGCGACGATGCGCTCGGTGGAGGACAGCTACCAGCGGCTCGGCCTCGCCCAGATCGACGTCGCCTTCGTCCACGACCTCGCCGCCGACCATCTTGGCGATGCGTGGGAGGAGCAGTTCGAGGTGGCGCGCACCGGCGCCTTTCGCGCGCTCGACAAGCTTCGCGACGAGGGCGTCATCAAGGGGTGGGGTCTGGGCGTCAACCTGACCGAGCCGTGTATCCGTGCGCTGGAGCAAGCCGATCCCGACGTGTTCCTGCTTGCCGGTCGCTACAGCCTGCTCAACCAGCCCGCGCTCGGCCGCCTGTTCCCGATGTGCGGGGAGCGAGGTGTGCATGTCGTCGTCGGCGGGCCCTATAATTCGGGTCTGCTCGCCGGAGGCCGCACCTTCGAATATCAGGAAGCCCCGCCCGAAATGGTCGCCAAGCGCGATCGGATCGCCGCGGTATGCCAGCGGCACGGGGCCGACATCCGCGCCGCCGCGCTCCAGTTCTGCGCCGCGCATCCGGTGGTCGCCGCGATCATCCCAGGGGCGAAGCGGCCGGAGAAGGTGGCGGAGAATGCGCGACTAATGGCGGCCTCCGTCCCCGCGAAGCTGTGGCAGGAGCTGAAGCAAGAGCAGTTGATCCCCGCCGACGCCCCGACCCCGAACTGAGGACGCACAACATGGACCAGCATCTCGCCATTGCCCCCGGCCGCATCGCAATCATCACCGGCGGCGCGAGCGGCATCGGCCTTGCCGTGGCGCAGCGGCTCGGCGCTGCCGGCATGCGCCTCCTTCTCGCGGACACTGACGAGGCGGCGCTTGCCGCGGCGGCGAGCGACCTGCACGCACAGGGCATGGAGGTGGAGACGCTGCGCACCGACGTGAGCGACGCGGCGCAGATGGCGGCGCTGAAGCGCGCGGCCGATGCGATCGGCCCCGTCGCGCTGTTGATGAACAATGCCGGGCGCGAGGGCGGCGGCGGCATCCTCGCCGGGCGGGAGGTATGGGAGCGGACGATCGCGACCAACCTGATGGGTGCGGTCTATGGGCTGCAGCAGTTCCTGCCCGACATGCTGGCGGCGGGCTGGCCGTGCGCCATCGTCAACACCGGGTCGAAGCAGGGCATCACGCTGCCGCCCGGCGATACGGCGTACAACGTCAGCAAGGCCGGGCTGAAGGCGCTGACCGAAAGCCTTGCCCACGATCTGCTCGACACGAATGGTCGCGTGAGCGCGCATCTGCTGATTCCGGGCTTTACCTACACCGGATTTACGCGCCGACGTGGTGCCGTAGAAAAGCCGCCCGCCGCCTGGACCGCCGATCAGGTCGCCGATTTCATGCTCGCCGGCATGGCAGCGGGCGACTTCTACATCCTGTGTCCCGACAACGACGTCACTCGTGAGATGGACGAACGGCGGATCGCATGGGGCGCTGGCGACATCATCGAGAACCGCCCTGCCCTCTCGCGCTGGCATCCCGATCATGCCGAGGCCTTCAGGGTGCACATGGAGGGTCGTGCGGCATGAAGGTCGGCTTCATCGGCCTCGGCCGGATGGGCAGCGCGATGGCCGCCAATCTCCTCAAGGCGGGCCACGAGGTGGCGGTTTGGAACCGGTCGCCGGACAAAGCCGATCCGCTGGTGGAGGCGGGTGCGCGGCGTGCCACCTCACCGCGCGATGCAGCGGAGGGTGAAGTCGTGATGACCATGCTCGCTGACGATACGGCCGTGGAAGCGGTGGTGTATGGCGCGGACGGGATCCTCGCTGCCCCTGCCCTCCATGTCTCGCACAGCACGATCAGCATCGCGCTCGCGGAGCGGCTCGCCGCCGATCATACAGGGCATGGCGGCTATGTCTCGGCGCCCGTGTTCGGCCGGCCCGCCGCCGCCGAGGCGGCCAAGCTGTTCGTCGTCGCCGCCGGTCTCGCCGCCCATCTCGACCGGTGTGCCCCGGTGTTCGAGGCCGTTGCGCAACGCGTGTTCCGGATCGGCGAAGCGCCGCCGATGGCGAACCTCGTCAAACTCAGCGGCAATTTCATGATCCTGTCCGCTGTGGAAGCCATGGCGGAGGCGATGACCTTGGCGGAAAAGGGCGGCGTCGCGCGCGAGACGCTGCTCGAGGTGCTGACCGGCACGCTGTTCGGCGCGCCTGTCTACCAGACCTATGGCGACATTCTGGTAGAGGACCGCTTCCACCCGGCCGGCTTCGCAGCCCCGCTTGGCCTCAAGGACATGAACCTGGTGGATGCGGCGGCGACAGCCTCCCGCGTGCCGATGCCTGTCCTCGGCATCATACGCGATCATCTGCGCGCCGCTATCGCACAGGAGGGCGAGGAGATCGACTGGGCCGGCGTTGCGCTGGCGGTCCGCCGCAGTGCAGGCGTCATCTGACGTGCGCTATGTTGCTTGCCTTGTAAGCGCGCTGACCCGTCCGTCCGATAAGCCGCCGGCGATCCGACGATGGCCGAGTTCGGAGGAGACCGGCATTCGCTTCCGTTCTTCTCCTATACGGGCAGCGCAGCGCTTTACTCACAAGCCCTGTCGATCAGAATGACGGCATTCCTCCGCTGAATGCCGACCAGGCTCGAACCATATCGACTAACGCTGCACGCGCAGCGTGATCCGCGTCAGTTCCGATGGCCGGCCTAGGCGCAAGGCAAATCCGGGCCAGAGCGCGGTGCCGTTGTTGACGTAGAGGGTCATGCCGCCAACGTCGTATCGGCCAGAAACAAACCCGCCGTTGGAACGCGCGACAAGGCGATCAAGGCCGAGGATCATGCCGCCATGCGTGTGCCCGGAAAGCTGGGCGGCAACGCCCCTTGCGGCCGCGGCCTTGGCGTTCTTCGGCTGATGGTCGAGCAAGAGCACCGGCACGCCCGCCGGGGCACCGGCAAGCGCGGCGTCCAGGCTTGGCCCCGCCTCTCCCGCTTCCGGCGCCGACAGATCCGTGACGCCGGCAAGGACCAGCCGCGCGTCCCCGCGGGCAAGAACGACGTGCGTGTTGGGTAACATCTGAAAGCCCAAGCCGTTCAGATGGTCCATCCATTCGGGGTAATCGAAAAAGTACTCATGGTTGCCGGGGATGGCATAGACGCCGTCCGGCGCGCGCAGATCGCGCAGCGGCGCGACGTCGGCGCGCCGCATGGCGACCGAGCCGTCGATGAAGTCGCCCGTGACGACGATCAGGTCGACGTTGGTGGCGTTCGCCCGGTCGACGAGGCTACGCGCCCAGGTGGCCGGGAACAGGCGGCTGATGTGAAGGTCGGTAAGCTGCAGCAGCCGGTACCCGTCATAGCGGGGCGGCAGGCCGCGGACGGCGATCTCGACATCCTTCACCGGCGGCACACGTAAGGCGTTGGCGACACCGAGAGCCGAAAAGAGCGCCGCGGCGGCAGCAAGCGTGTAGCGCGCTGCATCGGGGATCTCGATCGTTCCTCGCTTCACCAGCACGGCCGCCAGTGCTCCCACGTCGAGGAGCAACTGCAACACCGCCAACAGCAGAATGGCGCCGAACGCCCAATTGAACAGGATGACGACCTCGCGCGGGAACTCGGGCGCGAACACCGAGCCCGAGGAAAGCCGGCTCCAGAAATGAAATTGCGAGGCCGCGAGCAGCAGGACGGCCGCGCCGATCTTCCATTCCAGCGACAGCGCGAGAGGCCACAGCCAGCGTACGATGACGAGCAGGCAAGGCAGGGTAAACATGAGGTGAAAAATCTTGCGTCTCCGATGGCCGGTTGGATTGGCCGTTTCGAGGTGACCCGTACATGGTCGAGATCACGGCAGTAATCGTCGCCCTTTGCCGTGGGCGTATCAGATAATGCGCAGCGTCAGGCCTGTGGCCCGAAACTCGCGTGCACGCGCTCCATTGATCATCCCCCGGTCACCGCCGCCGGTACGATATGGTTGGCGAGCAGGTCATGCAGCGCGTCGATGTGTCCACTGTCCCTCGCGGCGCCGGAGTCTGACGTCATCACGACCGTCAGCGCCAGGCTCGGCACGATATAGATCATCTGCCCGCCATAGCCCCAGGCGAAGCGTACCGGATGGCCGCCGGCGTCTCCGATAAACCATCCATAGCCGTATTGGCTGCCGCTCCATGGCGAGACGGTGCGCGGTGTCCAGCTCTGCTCGATCCAGGCGGCAGGCAAGACGCGGCGGCCGTCCACCACGCCGCCGGTCCGGTAAAGCTCGCCGAAGCGAGCCATGGAGCGCGGGCTCATCAGCATGTCGTTGCCGCCGAAATAGATGCCCTGACCATCTCGCGGCCAGATCGGGATGTCTATCCCGAGCGGCCGCGCCAGCCATTCCTGCGCCAGGGCATGGGTGCTTTGCCCCGAAGCTTTTGTAAGCATCGCGGAAAGCAGGTGCGTGCTGCCGGTCGAATAGAGCATGGCTCCTCCGGGCTCCTCCACGAACGGGCGCGATAAAGCGTAGCGGACCCAATTGGGGCTCGACACCCAGCGGCCATAATTGGGGCCGGAAGTGCGCTCCAGCCCGGCCTGCATGGAGAGCAGGTTGCCCACCGTCATCCGGGCCAGCCGCGGGTCCGGGTTTGCCGGCGCGTCGCCGCGCAGCACGGACAGAACCGGCTGGTCGACGCCGCTCAGCACGTCGCGTTCGATAGCGATGCCGACCAAGGCGGAGATCACAGACTTGGACGCCGACTTGATGTTCACGGCCTGGTCGAGCGGCGGGCCGCCGTTGAAGCGGTGCTCGGCCAAGGTTTCGCCGTCGCGCAGCACGACCAGGGAGCGGATCCGCGGCAATCGCGACGCCGCCTCGACCGTGCGCGCCATCATCGGATCGTTCAGTCCACGTGTCGGTGGAGCCACACTGCCCTGCACCGAGGCCGCGGCCTCGACCCCCGCCCCCGCCCCCGCCCCCGCCGTCGGCTCAGAGGCGGAGCCACAGCTGGCAAGGAGGACCGGAAAAAAAGCGAGAACACGAATGCGCATGCCATCATGTAGGGTGCGAGGACGAAAGTGCACGGTTCTCAAAGGTGTTCGCGCATTCTTTCAAACCCAATTCCGGTCATTCAGGGTCGGTTTGCCGCTCCCCCGAAACAGCCGTTCATTCACCTTGATCGTATGGCCGGCCCTGGCCGCGCTGCCAAAGGCTTCTATCGAGAGGTGCTTGGCACGACGGCGGAAATGAAACACGGCTGTATCATCTTCAGCGGCGCTCAGCTGCTTCTCAGAAGCGGGCGTTTGTTTATCTCGCGCGCCGACGGCGGTTTTCAGCACCTTGTTTCGATGGCTAAATGGGACGGGTTGATGAGCGATAGGCCGCTTCCATAAGGGGAGGTGGTGATAGCTGGGCGCCCGGTCGTCACACGTTTCGCGCCTTCGCCTACCGGCTTGCCGTCCCAAAAACTATCGGGCCCCGGGAACGGTGAGCCCGATCTGCTTATGGCAAGGAACCCGGATTGTATCCGTGAATGTTGCAATGGCGTCCGTCTCGGCGACCTTGCCACGTACGATCGCAACTGAAAGCGCTTCTCCTGCACCGACCTGGCCCGTGCAAAGGCATGTCGCTGCGCTTTCGGACAGCCCACCGAACGGCTGAAGGATAGTAACGAACATCGCGACGGATTGGCCGAGCAGTTCGCCGTACCCTTCGGCCATTTCCGGACTCTCGGCCAAGGCTGCGCCAACGATGTGAAACTCGCCCGTGAGATCGGCGGCGCAGTGGACACAGGCGTCCGCCAAGGACGCTATCGTTTCATCAAGGCTCCTGGACGTTGCTGCCCTCGCCTTGCGGAAGGTGTCGATACGTTCGGTGTCGATCCATCGATATAGCTTGATCAGCAGGTCGGATCGTGAATTGAAATGGTCGTATGCCACTGGTTTCGAGACACCCGCGCAGGTGCGCTATGCTCATGCGCGCGGGATCGCGCACCTCAGCATTTCGTCCGGGATCTACGAAATCGCACCCGAGATCGCGATCCATATGCAGCGCCCTAATGCCGCCCGCCATGGTCCTTGGCCATGAATGGCTCGTCGGCGCCACCACCATCTCGACCCCCGCTTGTGCAAAGCCCTTTGCCCGCGTCGAAACCATCAGAATGGGCGCGCTGGCGGATGATGAGGATCAAGGAGGCCCGGCAGTCGCGGAGAATTTCGAACGTCTCGCCACGGTCACGCCCTCCGTTCTTGCAAGATCGGACAGTGCATACGTCTGGCGCAGCAGGGAAGAGGCGAACTGCGAGTTCCGGGCGATCGATGGGGCCGCCATCAAGGCATCGGGCTTCTCATCCATCGATATTGCAGGCCTCGCGGCGGTCACAGGCGCTAACGATGTCGTGTTCGCCATGGGAACGGGCGTCAGCTCAAGCGGGCGGGCGGCGGCAAGTCGACCGAGATCATAATCGAATTGACCGGCATCGACCCGGGGGTGCCCGATTGCGCAGCCGCCATGCCGTTTCCCATCCCCGCGGGGCCGCGCCGCTGACGGCGCTTGGTGTGAGCATGTAGCTTGAGCATCTCACCAGACTGGATGGCAAACCCGCAACGCCGCCGGGCCTGTTCTTCCCATATCAGGTCCTTGACCACGCCGCCTATCTCGCACGACTTGAGCAGAGGGGCGGAAAACTCATGACGCTTCCACTCGCATGATGGTCCAGACGCACTCGCTGGTGGTCATGGCACACCCCGCCGCTTCTTCTCTTACCCGCCCCGTCACCGCTGCGGTCGTTAAAGAGCTTGAGGCTCTTGGACATACGACACAGGTCGCCGACCTTGCGGGCCAAGGGGTTCGACCCGGTCTTCGGACCAGCAGACCATACGGCCTATGCAGCGGGCGAACCGACGCCTGAGGACGTGCTTAAAGAACAGCGGCGGATTGACCGGGTCGATCATCTGGTCCTGGTCTATCCGGTCTATTGGTGGTCGATGCCGGCGCTGCCCAAGGGCTGGACCGACCGGGTGATCATTTCTGGCTGGGCCTTTGACGAAGACGCTGAGAATGGTCTCATGAAAAAGCTCGGTCCGTTGAAGGTACACCTGATCGCAGTGGGTGGAGCCAATAACGCGACCTATGCCAAGCGCGGCTATCGTCAAGCAATGCAAACCCGATCGAGCAGGGCATCTTCGACTTTTGCGGTGCGCCGGTCCTTACCTCGGAGCTAATAACGACAAATCACCCGGATTCACCGTCGGACCCTATCGGCACGGCACGATCCATCATCAGGCGCTTGTCATAACGAAAGTTCTGCCTCGTCAATTCCCGCTTGGGAACCTTCAACGGGGCAGCCCGGGCAGGATTGATCTCCCCGATGCGTCTGGCCGGGCCGCTCTCCCGAAACCTGTTCCCGATTGAGCTTTCCCGAAACGGCCTGTTGCGGCAAATCAAGCTCCTCATCCATCTCGCTCCTGCCATCATTATGCATCCTTAACGGTGGCTAGAATCCGACACCATGAAGGTCCATAATCTCGTCTGCTTCCGACGCTGGTGACGTGCTCCTTAGGAATGCGGTGCCGGAACCGGTTGTTTGCTAGCAAGCGCTTCTTGGTTTCCGATTGGGAATAGCCGTCGGATAGCTTTCGTCAGCCTGAGTCGGAAAGCGGCCTCGTAGACAAGAGAACGACCCTGATTGGCGAAGCCGTTCTAACGATACGAAAAGGGTGCCGCCCGATTGATTCGCCAGGTACGTGCCGTAACTCGACGAACCCTCGATCTTTATGTCGCCCGTCGTCGCCCTTGAGCGGGGATTGCGGCAAGGGGGATCTGCAGCTGCCGAACTTGCCTTGGACACGTCGGTCTCAGCCACTTGGATAGCCCCGGCTTTCTGAACGAGGAACATCGCCGCTTGCAGCGCATTCGAACGGACAGCGTTAATCGGGGGGCGAAATGCGGATACTGGACGCCATGAGCGAGGATGTCGAGTTTGTCTCGCCGGACGCCAGTGTTCAGGAAGTGGCCGTGCTGATGGGGGAGATACAAGTCGGCGGGCTGCCGGTGGGCACGCGGGAACAGCCTTTAGGTGTAATAACAGCCCGCGACCTTCTCTACCGGGTGTGTGCAGCCGGCCTTGATCCCGCGAGCACCCAGGTACGCCAGGTGATGAGCAGAGCGGCTTTTGCTTGCTCGACCGAAGACGACCTTAGTTCAGCCATGGACGTAATGGCGGCGCACCATGTCAGGCGGCTGATCGTGCGCAACACCGATGGCCAAGTGGTCGGTTGGATCACGCTCAGCGACATCGCTCGGCGACTGCTGATCGACAGCCCGATAGTGCGCGATGGGTTGGAGGAACTCAACCGTGTGAACTCCTGATCCTTGTTCGCGACCCCGCGCGCTCACGGTTGATGCGCAAAACAACGTCCGCGGCAATATCCAGCCGCGCCGCTAGGTACGCCAGATAGGTGCGGTTCGCGGGATGATCGAAGCCGGCGACTTCGACTGAAACGGCGTAAAATCGCTCTGCCATTACAGGGGTATCGACTGCCCGCGTCAGCTGCTCCACTGAGGGTGGTGCATCCATCTCCATGAACAGCTCGTCCCGCAGCGGGGCGTCCTCGATCCCGGAGCGCGCCAGTTCGACCAGCCGCTCTCGCTCCTCATCACTAAGGCCGCCATCCGCGTGACCGGCTGCGATCATCGCCCGGATCAGCAGCAGGCTCTGCGATTGCGGTAAACCGGTCAGATCGGCGGGATCGCTTTGCATGAGTTGGCGCCGATTGCGCAGATGCGCGTCGAGCAGCTTCGAGGCGAGCACCGTTTCCACGCGGCGCCGTCGCAGTTCGTCCGGCGATCGCTCCGCCCCGGCGCCGCCAGCTTGAAGCGGCAGCGATGACGGCGCGGCCGCCTGTGCGGCAACCCAATCGGCATTGGCGACGCCGTCCGGCGCGCGGGCGGCATCAGCAAGGTCGGTCATTGCTGGGACACGTCGGCACCCAACGCCGCATCGATCTGCTTCAGCAGGTGAGAGAAGTCGATCGGCTTGGGGTGATAGTCGGTGCATCCCGCCTCGATCGCCTTGTCTCGATCACCGGCCATGGCATGCGCCGTCAACGCGATCACGGGAACGTCAGCGAAGCTCGGGTCCTGCCGCAACTCGCGTACGGCCGAGTACCCGTCGAGCACCGGCAAATTCACATCCATGAGCACCAGTTCGGGCCGTTCGGAGCGCACCTTCTCCAATCCCTCGCGGCCGTCGAACGCAAGCGACACTTCATGGCCCTTGCGGCGAAGCCGGCGCGACAGAAAATCCCAGATCTCCTCGTGATCTTCAACAAGCAGCAACCTTGCCATTACCTTCTACTCTCCGTTCATCGCCGGTGCTGCCTTGAGCTCAGCAAGCTTTTCCTTCAGCTCGGCTACGAGCCGTTCGACGTTACTGCCATCGATGGTGTCGGCGTCCGCCGCAGCGACCACGGCGCGTTCCGCTGATCCCAGGCCTTCCGAAATGACCGCGAGCGGCACGGTTGGGCCGAGCCGGCCTCGCAGCGCCGGCAGCACGTCTGCCACGCGGTCCACGTCCGCCAGCACCAGATCGTATGAACCACTCATCCCGTCACCGGTGACGGCGTCCACGTTGACCTTGTCCAGCGTCCACCCTTCCCTCGCCACAGCCCCTTCGATGATGGCCGAAGTGTCCTCGTCGGTGCCCACCAGCAGGATCCGGCAATCGGTGGCGAGCGCATAACGATTGAGCAAACGCTTGAGCCGCTGCCAATCGACCGGTTTCGACAGGTGATCGACCGCGCCCATCGACAGCGACAACCCACGCTCGCGGGTGGCAGTGACCATCACCACTGGAACGGCGCCCAGCTCGGGATCGGCCTTGAGCGTGCCCAGCACCGACCAGCCATCCACCTGTGGCATCATCACGTCCAACATGATCGCATTCGGGTGAACGGCGCGGGCGAGCGCGATCCCCTCTTCTCCGTCGGCTGCGGTGACGACCTCGAACCCTTCGCGGCGCAGGAAGCGCTCCAGCAATTCGCGCATCTCGCGCTCATCGTCTATCACCAAGACGACAGGGGCGAGGCCAGTCGGCACGGAGCCCTGCTCCACGCCAACCTCATCCTCGGGCTTCTCATCGGGAAGAGTCACCAACGGCACGCTGAGTCGGAAGGTCGATCCTTCCCCTGCCTCACTCTCCGCTTCGATGCTGCCACCCAGCCGCTCGGCGAAACCGCGCGTGAGCGCCAGCCCGAGGCCACTGCCGCCATATCGACGAGTGACGGAATTGTCGGCCTGCACGAAGCGCTCGAACAGCCGGTCGAGCTGTTCGGGGGTCATGCCGATGCCCGTGTCGGAAACGGCAAATACAAGCGCGTCCGATTCCCGCCGCCCGCTTATGGTTACCGTGCCGTTGCTCGTGAACTTGGCTGCATTGCTGACCAGATTGAACAGGCACTGGCGCAGTTTCACGACATCGGAGGTGATCTCTCCTAAGGGAGCGGGGAGGTCAACCACCAGCCGGTTGCTGTTGCGAGCGACCAGCCCGGCGGCGGTGTCCGCGACCGTGCGGACCAGCGCGTCGGCGTCTACCTGCTCCAGGTACAATTCATCCTTGCCCGCCTCGATCTTCGACAGGTCCAGCACCGAATTGATGAGGTCGAGCAGGTGCCGCGCGTTCGCCGTGATCTTCCCGAGGTCTTCGCGCACCTCGTCTGGATCAACGGCTTCCAGGTCCTCCTCCAGCATCTCCGCATAGCCGATCACGGCGCTGAGCGGCGTGCGCAGTTCATGGCTCATATTGGCGATGAACTGGCTCTTGGCGAGTGCGGCCTGCTCCGCGATCTCCTTCGCGGCGGTAAGCGCGCGCTCGTCGGCCTTGCGTTCGCTGATGTCATTATGGATGCCGATCCACTCGACAATGGTGCCGTCCTCTGCCGCTGCCGGGGCGGCGCGCGCCTGCATATCAACATAGGCACCGTCGCGTCGCCGCACGCGATGCTCGACCTCATAAGTGACATTTGCGGCCGCCGAGGCCCGCCAGGCAGCGATTGATGCTTCGCGATCGTCAGGGTGGATCGCCTTCAGCCAGCCATGGCCCAGCATCTCCTGGCAGGTCTGGCCGGTGAACGCCTTCCATCCGGGCTGCTCCTCCACGAACTCGCCAGCGGTGTTGGTCGTCCACACGATGGCGGCAGTCGCCTCGATCAGCGATCGGAAACGGGCCTCGCTCACGCGCTTGGCGCGCTCGATCCGCCGTATCTCGGCGCGCGAACGGGCATATATCTTCGCGCGCCACGAAGCGCCGGCGAACGCGACCGCCCCGAACAGACCGGCACCGAGTTTCAGGTTGCGGCTCAGGTGCGAGGTGATGACGGTCATGTGCTACTGAACGTCTGGCGGCGTTTTCGGTCCCGGGCGCGGGATCAGGAACGCTAGCGTTGTGCTTCCGTTATCGCCCGGAACACGGGGGAACATCGTTGAACTTCGATCAGCTGGCATCGTTCGGCATTATCGCTGCCGTGGTCGTCCTGCTGGTCTGGGACAAGCTGCGCTACGACGTGGTCGCGGTGCTGGCATTGCTCCTGAGCGTGGTGATCGGCCTCGTTCCCGCCGAAAACGCTTTCGAGGGCTTTGCAGACGATATCGTCATCATCATTGCGTCCGCATTGGTGGTGAGCGCCGGGATCGCGCGATCGGGCATCGTCGACGTCATCATCCGACCTTTCGCCGGCTGGCTTAGCACATCTGGCCGCCAAGTCCTTGGACTGGGCACGGCGGTCGCGCTGCTATCGGCCGTGATGAAGAACATCGGTGCACTGGCCATCTTCATGCCGGTCGCATCGCAGCTTGCCCGCCGCCATGATACCAAGCCGCACTTCGTGCTGATGCCGATGGCCTTCGCCTCGCTGATGGGCGGACTGATGACTCTGGTGGGAACCTCGCCCAATCTGGTTGTCAGTAAAGTGCGCGAAGATATTGTCGGCGAGCCTTTCGGAATGTTCGACTACCTTCCGGTGGGCCTCGGCATCACGATCGCCGGCATGATCTTCCTGTCGGTGGGATGGCGCCTATTGCCGAGCGACCGTCAGGGCACGCGGGCGGCGGAAGACGCTTTCTCGGTCGAAGATTATGTGTCTGAGCTGCGGCTTGGCGAGACCTCAACCTTCGTCGGGCGGACCGTCGCGCAGCTCGAGAAGTTGGCGCCAGGTGAGATCCGCGTGGTCGAGATCGTGCGCGAACGTTACCGCAGGCTCGTGCCCGACCCGGACTGGACGATTTCTTCCGACGACGTGCTGGTTATCGAGGGCGACGCTCCGGCCTTGCAACGAGCCATCGTGGGCGCTGGCCTGCTGCCCGTTGCCAAGCTCGAAAGCGGCAAGGACCAGTCTGCCATTGCAGAGGCCGTCATCCAGAAAGGGTCGCCCTTGATCGGGCAGACACCGCGCACGGCCCGGCTTCGCGAGGCGTTCGGCTTAACGGTACTCGCACTCAGCCGCCGGGGACATCGGCTCCGGCGCCGGTTGTGGCGGGCCTCCTTGAAGGAAGGCGACCTTCTTCTGCTGCGCGGTGCTGAGCATGGCCTGGGCGACCGGTTGATTTCGGCCGGTCTTTTTCCCCTCGCCGAGCGCCGATTGCAGATCGGGCAGCGCCGCTCCTTATGGGTGCCGGCCGGCATCACCGCGGCTACGATCATGGTGCTGGCGTTCCAGATCCTGCCCGTGGCGATCACCTTCCTGGCCGCGGCGGTGGCCATGATCGTCACGGGCGTTCTGAAGCCCGAGGAAGCCTATAGTACGATCGAATGGCCAATTCTGGTGCTGATCGGTGCGCTGATCCCAGTCAGCGCCACCCTTGAATCCACCGGCGCGAGCGAGCTCGTTGCAAGTGGCTTGTCACAATTGGCGAGCGGACTGCCGCCCTTCGCGATCATCGCGCTAGTCATGGCAGCGGCGATGGCGGTGACGCCCTTCCTCAACAATGCGGCAACGGTGTTGGTTATGGCGCCGGTCGGCGCCACCATGGCTCAGCAACTCGACCTCCGGCCCGACGCATTCCTCATGGCGGTTGCGGTCGGTGCAGGCAGCGATTTCCTCACCCCAATCGGGCACCAATGCAACACCTTGGTAATGGGCCCCGGAGGATACCGGTTTGCCGATTATCCTAAGCTGGGCGTTCCTCTTTCGCTGATGATTTTAGTTCTGGGTACGACGCTCATCCTGTATTTTTGGCCTATGTGAGAGCAAGTGCTTCGCGTCGCGCATCAGACCTGGCTCAAGGAAGAAGCGGGGGCCGCCGCCGTGATTGATGAAGTAGGTCGGTTGCATGCAGCCGATCTAGACCCCACCACGGCTCTGCGGGAGCGATCAATTAATGACAATCCGACAGGCCGTGAGCGGACTCAAACTTGCTTTTCACAAATTGGGACGAAAGCTGTGACGAGCGCATGTGCGCTGTCATGCGCAAGCGGATGCCTAGCTGCCGCTATGTGGATAGGCGCGAAAGCCGTGTGCGGCGCCCACCAGACGTAGCTCCCCGTCGACATTCGGCTGGGCTTCGCTCAACGCATGGTCAGGATCTCGTCCAGGCGGGGGCGGCCCCCCCGGATGGGCTCCAGGTGTGGGAAGCGGTGGCCCGAGCGGTAGTCGACCATCACTTCGCGCGGCCTGGACTGCGAGCGGGGCTTCACCACCAGGCGCAACTCCTGACCGCACTGCGCCGCCACGATGGCATCCCCGATGGCTTGCGCGCTGTAGTCCTGCCCATTGACGCTTTTGATCAAGGCACCCGCAGTGAGCCCGGCGTGAAAGGCCGCGCTGTCCCACATGACCTCCTGGATCGTCCCATCATGGCCGATGTTGAGGCCAACCGAGAACCGCATGTCGAACTGTCCGGCGCTCGCATCGAAGCTCTTGCAAAAATCGTTGCGATGGTCGCGATAGACCAGCCGATAGCCGCCGCGTTCCAATCCTTCCAGCGGGGCGCCCGGCTTCCGGGTGCGCAGATGGCTGGTCAGCAGGCCGGCCCAGTCATGGTCGACAATGCTCGTTAGCGTGTCGACGATATCGTCGAATACATAGGTGCAGGTGGTCATCCGCCCCTCGTCCACGCCAAAGAAGGCAGCGGCGAAGTCGTCCAGCGAGCGCTGGTCGCGGGATAGCTCGCGGATCAACGTATCAACGGCGAGCCAGAGCAGCTGGCCTTCGGAGTAATAGTCTTCGTTGCGCTGCCAGCTGGGCCAGGGCAGCGGCGCCCGGCCGTTGATGACGGGATCGCCGGTGGTGTCGGCCATCGTGCGCCAAAGCCCGCCCGGCCGGACGTCATAGGTAGATGCCACCTTGGCGAGCGCCTGCAGCGCGGTGTCCTTCGACCAGAGCCCCGAGCGGGCGGTGAGCACATGGCCCCAGTACTGCGTCTGTCCCTCGTACAGCCACATCAGGCCGTTGCGGATCGGCACCTCGAAGCTCGGCGTCCATGAATCGGCTGCGCGGCGGAACTTGCCGTTCCAGGAATGGGTGAACTCGTGGGCGAAGACGTCGCGCTTGGTGAGGTTGGCCTCCCACTCGCTGTAGTAAGCGGGCGGGACGATAATCTCGGCCGAGCGGTGGTGCTCGATCCCGCCGCCGCCCAACTCCTCGCTCAGCGCGATCAGGAAGCGATAGCGGTCGAAGTGGCGGGAGGCGAACAGCTTGTCCGCCTGCCCGACCAGCGCGGAGTGCAGCCCGATCTGCTCGGGCGTGATCGCCAGGCCGGCCGCGTCGTGGGCAAACAAGTTCAGCTGCACCGCGCCGTCGCCCAGCGAGATCTCCTGCATGTGGCGCCCGGCCATCAGCGGCGAGTCCACCAAGACGTCGAGCGAAACCGGCGCGAAGCTCACTGTGGCGCCGTCTCGTTCCGCAACCTCCAATACGGTGGCGAACATCCAGCCCTCCGGCAGCGTCACTGATGGCTGAACCTTGATGCGGCGCGAATAGTGCCCCGCGGGGTAAAGGACCATCCGGCCGAACTGCAGGTTCAGCATGTCGTCTGTGACAACAACGTCGCCCTGATTCGAAGTGGTGGGGGAGAGGAATTGGAACTCGATTTCCAGCTCCTGCGTCCTCTCCGGCACGTCGATGTGGAAGGCGTAGACCTCCACCGGATCGCGGCGCCAATCGAGCACCGTGTCGCCAGCGGTGATCTCCAGGCCCGCGAACAGCTCGATAGGGTTCTGCGGCGAGTGATAGCCGGGCATCCACTTGGGATAGAACAGGGTCATGGCGCCTGCCCGTGCCACCGGCATCCGCAGCCGCGCGCGGACGATTCCGCGGGCGGTGTCGGTCGCGTCGATCTCCAGCGAGATCTGGCCGCAATAGGGCTCGTCCTGCGGAGCCGGAACCGCATCGGGCGCCGGGCTGGTGGATCCTGCGAGCCAATCGTCGATACCGGTCGCCTCGGCGGGCCGCAGGGCGGTGATCGTCGCGCCGTCGGCGGCTGCTTCGGTGCTCATGCTCGCTCCTGGGAATTGCGATCAGGCTATCTGCATGGGCGCAACAGCCATCACTTCCTAGCCTCTGTGCGCTTCCGCACGACCGAGACAGGCAAGCGTAAGATGCAAGCAGCCGCCATCAGGTGAGGGCGGCGCCCGAGGAACCAGCGGGAGTTGATTCCCGGAACCCGTCGGCATTCGCGCCTGACCACGGCTGCGGGTGAAAGCCCGACGATTGGGTGACCGCTGCCAGGTGTTCGACGAAGGACAGCCTTCAGATTAGCCACAGAGCACGTCGAATGGACGACATGAATTCGTTTATCGATCGGCAGCATCGCAGCCGCAAGGACCCAGATCAGGATCGACGATTGGCCTGCAACGTCAACGCAGGCAGCAGCATACGCATCGCAGCCTCAAAAGTGAGTATCGGGAAGTGCCCCGGCGCGATTAGCCTGGTGCCCAAGCGGCAGCTGTTGCGGCTTTCCGGTTCGTCCGCTTCCACACAGGATGTGAATCAAGCGGGCCGAAAGAATGGCGACCCAGCCGGCGATTAAACGCCATCGGCGCCATCAAATTCCGTTTGAAATTCGCCGATCCGCGAGCTTAGCGTACCTGACTTTTCAGTCTCTTGCCGTTCATCAATCGCTTCAGCTCGAAAAGAAGGCTATCGGCGGGATTGCTAAGCCCCGCAGGCCGCTGGAACTCGGCGGGTGTCCGCCCCCAAGATCAAGGAAACGAGAGTGTCGCCGACCGATGAATCGCCCGCCATGGCTTCCACCGGCATCGCGGGCCTAGACGATATCTTGAATGGCGGCCTCACGCCCGAGCGCATGTATCTGGTCGAGGGAACGCCCGGCACGGGCAAGACAACACTCGGCCTGGGCTTTCTGCTGGCGGGCGCGGCCGTTGACGAGATTGGCCTATACATCACCCTGGCTGAGACCGAGGTGGAACTGCGCGCCGTCGGCAAGGCACATGGCTGGGCACTAGACGCGCTGCAACTGTTTGAGATGGTCCCTCCAGACGGCTTCAGCGAGGATCAGGAGCAGACGCTGCTACATCCAAGCGAGGTCGAGCTCGGCGAGACGGTGCGCAACATCATGGCGAAGGTGGACGAAGTCCGTCCGGCTCGCGTGGTTCTCGATAGTCTGTCCGAGCTGCGGCTGTTGTCTCAGAGCCCGATCCGGTATCGCCGTCAAATCCTCGCGCTCAAGCACTTCTTCTCCAAGCGCGCGTGCACCGTTCTTGTCCTCGATGACAAGGGGGCGACCGGAAGCGATCTGCAGCTTCACAGTATCGCCCATGGCGTCATCTCACTCGATCAGACTCTTGCGAGTTTTGGCGCTCAGCGCCGGCGACTCCACATCGTGAAGATGCGTCAGGTGCCTTTTACGGGCGGCTATCACGATTTCGAGATCGAGCGTGGTGGTCTGCGCGTGTTCCCGAGGCTGGTCGCTTCGGACCATGAGATGACTGAGGGTGGAGCGCCGACCACCACAGGCTCGCTCGAATTGGATGCATTGCTCGGCGGCGGCCTCGTACGGGGCACGGCCACTCTGCTGACCGGACCGGCAGGGGTTGGTAAAACGACAGCGTCGGTCCAGTGCGTGGTCGCGGCCCTGAAACGCGGCGAGAAAGCCTCCTATTTCCTTTTCGACGAGCGCACCCCCACGCTGCTCGCGCGCAGCGCGGCGCTAGGCTTGGACCTTCGGCCTTACCTGACGAGCGGGCAGCTGGAGATGCGGGCGATCGATCCGGCCGAGATGTCACCTGGCGAGTTTGCCGCTTCGGTCCAGTGCTCGGTCGAAAGCCACGGCGCCAGCATCGTCGTTATCGACAGTCTCAACGCCTATCTCCAGGCGATGCCGAACGAGCAGTTCCTTGTCCTGCAGATGCACGAGATGCTGAGTTATCTCGGGCAGAAGGGCGTCGTCAGCCTTCTCATCCTCGGCCTGCATGGCGTGATGGGAGACATCCGGTCGGATGTCGATCTCAGCTACCTGTCCGACACCGTGGTTCAGCTCCGCTACTTCGAAGCACATGGCGAGGTCCGCCAGGCTATCTCTGTCATCAAGGCCCGGACGGCTCGGCACGAACGCACGATCCGGGAGTTTCAGATCGGCAGCAATGGCCTGCACCTGGGTGAGCCGCTCAACAGGTTCCAAGGCGTCCTCACGGGCGTGCCCACATTTTCGGGTGAAAGTAAGACGCTGATGGCGAGTCAGATGGGCGCGGAAGCCTCACACGGATAGGATGAACAATCGTGTCTTGATCCTTGCCCCTCGCGGTCGCGACGCCGCGATCGCAGCCGACCTCCTGGCCCGGAATGCCATCGAGGCGCACGTCTGCGCGGATCCGTGCCAGTTGGTCGAGCTGCTGGATCAGGGCGCGGGCGCCGTTCTGGTCACGGAGGAGGCTCTCGCGGCAGCGCCGCTGCGGGCACTGGCGTCCTGGGTCGCGGCCCAGCCCGCCTGGTCGGACATCCCGTTCGTGGTGCTGGCCAACGGATCGCGCACGCCCCGTACCGTTGGCGCGACTGAGCGCCTCGCGGAGCTCGGCAACGTCGTGCTGCTGGAGCGCCCTCTGCACGCCGAGGCGATTCTTGGAGCCATCCGCTCGTCGCTCAAGGCTCGGGCACGCCAATATCAGGTGCGAGACGCCGCAATCCGACTTACCGAGAGCGAGGAGCGGCTTCGACTGGCCGTGGAAAACGCCGAGATCGGCTTTTGGGATGTCGATGTCGTCAATGATCGGCTGACCTGGCCGGCACGCACCAAGGCGATGTTCGGCATCTCCGCGGACGTCCCGGTCACCATGGACGACTTCTATAAGGGCCTTCACCCGGACGATCGCGCGGTGACGACCGCTGCCTATCTCGCCGCCGCGGACCCTGCGGTGCGCGCGCTGTACGACGTGGAGTATCGCACGATCGGCAAGGAAGACGGCCTCGAGCGCTGGGTCGCAGCCAAGGGGCGCGGGGTGTTCAATCAATCTGGTCACTGCCTTCGGGTTGCGGGCACTGCGCTCGATATCACAGGGCGTAAGGCGTCCGAGGTCCGTCGCGTGGCGCTGACCGACCTCGCCGAGACGCTGACGGATCTGCAGGAGCCCGCCGCCATCGCCCACGCCGCCGCTCGCGTGCTCGGGCAGACATTGGGGGCGACGCGAGTCGGATACGCCGCGATCGATCACGATGCCGAGACGCTGCACGTCGACCGGGACTGGACTGCCCCAGGCATCGAGACCCTCTCGGGGGTTCTCTCCCTGCGCGATTACGGTTCGTTCATCGATGACCTCAAGCGCGGTGAGATCACGGTCATTAACGACGCCCGGGACGCCAGCGAGACATCGGGCGTGCTAGCTGACGCGGCCGAGGCCCAGCACGCGCGCTCGTTCGTCAACGCGCCGGTCCTCGAGCGAGGGCGTCTCGTGGCGCTCTTCTTCGTCAACGATAGGCGAGCCCGCAACTGGAGCAGGGGCGATCTCGCGCTTATCAGGGAGTTCGCCGAACGGACGCGCAGCGCCGTTGAACGCGCGCGCGGAGAGCATGCGCTACGCGAAAGCGAGGCCCGGCTGCGGGAATTGAACGAGACGCTCGAGGCTCAGGTGGAGGCGCGCTCGGCGGAGCGCGACCGCTTGTGGAACCTCTCGCAGGACATGCTCGCACGGGCCGACTACAGTGGCATGATGTCGGCCATCAGCCCGGCCTGGACTCAAATTCTGGGATGGTCCGAGCGCGAACTGCTCTCGCGAGGGTACGCCACCTTCATGCATCCGGGCGACGCACCGGCGACACTGGAGGCTATCGAGCGCATGGCGCAGACGCGTAGGCCAACCCGCTTCGAGAACCGCATCAGCACGAGAGACGGCGGATGGAAGCATATCGAGTGGACGGTCGCGCCTGAACCGAACGGCGTGAACTTCATCGCGGTCGGGCGTGACCTCACCCATGCGAAAGCGCGCGAAGCCGAGCTCGAGCAAGCCCAGGACGCACTTCGTCAGAGTCAGAAAATGGAAGCCATGGGCCAGCTCACGGGTGGCGTCGCGCACGACTTCAACAATTTGCTGACCCCGATCGTCGGCTCCCTTGACCTGCTCCAGCGCAAGGGTGTGGGTAGTGAACGCGAGCAGCGCCTTATCGCTGGCGCGGCACAGTCGGCCGAGCGCGCCCGAACGCTCGTGCAGCGCCTCCTCTCCTTCGCGCGGCGTCAGCCGCTCCAAGCCGTATCGGTCGATATCGCGAGGCTCGTCGCCGGCATGGGTGATCTGGTCGGGAGCACGACCGGTCCGCAGATCAAGGTTGCCGTCGAAGCTGCGGAGGATCTGCCTCCTGCCAAGGCCGACCCGAACCAGCTCGAGATGGCGCTGTTGAACCTGTCGGTGAACGCTCGAGACGCGATGCCGGAAGGGGGCACGTTGCGCATCTCGGCCAGTACCGAGACCGTCGCTGCCGGCCATCGCTCAGGGCTGGCGGATGGCAGCTATGTGCGCCTTTGCGTAGCGGATACCGGCGTTGGAATGGACGAGGCGACACTCGCCCGGGCCATCGAGCCGTTCTTTTCAACCAAGGGGATCGGCAAGGGCACCGGCCTGGGCTTGTCGTCGGTACACGGCCTGGCCTCTCAGCTTGGCGGGGCTCTGACCATCCAGAGCCGGCCAGGGGTCGGCACGAACGTCGAGCTATGGCTTCCAGTCAGCGGCGAGGCGGCGGAAGAAGCGCCCCCGGCGCGCCGTCACGATGAAGATGTCGCGCATCGCGGGGTGGTGCTTCTCGTGGACGACGAGGAATTGGTGCGCATGAGCACCGCAGACATGCTCTCGGATCTCGGCTTCGCGGTTGTGGAAGCGAGTTCGGGCGAGGAAGCGGTGCGGGTTCTCGAACGTGGGCAATCGGTCGACGTCGTGGTCACCGATCACCTCATGCCGGGGATGACGGGTACAGAGCTCGCCCGGCATGTGCAGGGAACATTTCCCGAGATGCCCGTCCTGCTCGTGTCAGGCTACGCCGAGCTAGAGGGCGTCGACGCTGACCGACCGAGACTGACCAAGCCGTTCCGCAAGGACGAACTTGCGGCGACGTTACTGGCCTTGGTGGCTTAGTAAGCCTTAGGGCAGCTATGCAGAGGGAGTTGGCCGTATCAGAACTGGCCAGCAATTCAGCCATTGGCAAGCTCGCCTAAACGCGCGGCGCACGATCTTCACGGCACAGAGTCTGCACTCGGGAATGGCTTGGGATGGTTGGTCAGCGATCCCTCGGCCTTTGCCGACTGCGTGCCAAAAGCCGGCGTTGCAGCATCACGGTCAACGGCCAGGGCCTGCGCGAACAGCATGGCGGAGCTTACGACACGACGGCCGATGGATCCTGGCGGCCGCTCCCGTTGCCGGCTGGAGCTTCCGCCTCGCGACAGTTCTGTCCCCCGTTCTGCTCGCATGCCTCAAGCAAGCGCGCTGAGTTGATCGACAGAGAAGTCGATTCTCCGACCTGGATCATCGATACGTGCGGCGACTGCTCGGCGCCAAGGACAACGGAACTCCGGGAAAATTCCTCGCGCGCCCATAAAGGCCCACCTCGATCATCTCGTCGCCTTCTGGCACTGAGACGATGGAGGCGACAGCCCCTTGAGAAAATGAACCTGCTCGATGATCTTATTCGATTGTTAAAGCTATCATCTGTTGTCAGGTTTGTTCGCTCGAAATGCGGCTCAAGCAGTTTGTAGTCGCCAACCGCAAGCGAGCGCAGCAGCGTATTGGATGTCGAGACTGTGAGACAGGCATGCGGCCGCTCCGAAGGACTAAGGGCGGATAGCGGTACGACTGGGATCGGGTGTGCCGTCATTATGGAACTGGCCGGCAAGGGCGCTGAGGTCCTGACCTTCGGGCGCGATCCCGCGGCGCTGGAGGATGCGCTCGGCGCCTTTGCCGATCTGCCGGGCAAGGTGCACGGCTTCACCGCTGATATCGCCACGCCCGGGGGCGTGGCGCAAATCTTCAAGGAGGTGGACGGAACGTTCGGCGGATTGGATATCCTGATCTCCAGTGCGGCCCCAGGCGCCGATCCGATCGACGAGATGGATGAAGACTGGCGCTATGTCGTCGAACTCGACCTGATCGGCGCCATGGCGGCGACGCGCGGTGCGCTGAAGCGGCTGAAGGAAGGCGGGCAGGTGGTGATCATCGGGTCGATCAGCTCCGTTGTCCATGCGCCGGGCGAAAGCGTCTATTCCGCGACCGAGGCCGGGCTTGCCGCCTTTGCAGAGACCTTGCGCAAGGAAGTCGAGGAGCGCGGCATCCGCGTCAGCTTGGTGGAGCCCGGCGCGATCGGCAGCGACATGCAGGAAACCTCTCCGGAAGAGCAGCGCGAAAAGATCGCCCGGCATGAAATGCTGTGCGCCGAGGACATTGCCGAGGCGGTCGGCTTTATCGTCAAGCGCCCGACGCGTGCCGATGCCGTGACGCTGCGGATGGAGCCGCGCATTCAGGAGCTTGGATGACGATCAAACTCGTCGTCGGCACTTACGCCGGGGCTGGCGGGGCCGGGTTGGTGCCGCTGGCCTATGATGGCGTAAGTGATGTGTGGACTGCCGGGGAGCCGATCGGGCATATCACCGGTGCATCCTTCGGCATCGTCGCCGGCGGGCAAGCGCTGTTCGTGGACGAGGAAGCTGGTCGGGTCAGTCTGTTTGACCCCGGCCGCGAATGGCACTTGCTGGCCTCCTGCAAGAGCGGCGGGGAAGCGCCGTGCCATGTCGCAGTGGATGCGCAGGGCGCATGGGCGGCGGTGGCGAATTACGGGAGCGGCAGTGTTGCCCTGTTCGGCCTTCGCGATGGCCGATTAAGTGGCCCGGTCGCGCATCACCAGAACGAGGGGAGCGGCCCTGACCGGGAGCGACAGGACGGGCCGCATGCCCACTGGGTCGGCTTTTCCCGGGACGGCTCGCGCCTGATCTGCGTGGATCTGGGCGCGGATCGTGTGGTGTCGCTTGAGGTGGATCGTGAGAGCGGCGCCCTGGGCGCGCCGATGGACCTGTATCGCGCACCGCCCGGATCGGGGCCGCGTCACATCGCCTTCCATCCCCGGTTGCCGCTGGCCTATCTGGTGAGCGAACTGGCCGTGACGCTAAGCATCCTACACATCGGGGATGGTCCGTGGCGCGTCGGCACGGTGCTGCCGCTTTCTCGCGACAGCCAGACGCTGGGCGGCGCCATCGCCATCGATCCGGCTGGAAACCGGCTTTATGCAACCAGCCGTGGGCATGACAGCATCGCCACCTATGCGCTGGACGCTGCGGGGGAGCCGCGCCTGATCGACGTGGTGGCAAGCGGCGGGGCCTCCCCGCGTCATCTATGCCTCACTCCGCAGCACCTGCTCTGCGCCAACGAGGACGGGGGCACAACCGCCATCTTCCGGCTGGACGAGAGCGGACGGCCCACGCAGCCGCAGGTCCTGCAGGTTCCGGGCGCCGCTTCTATCACCGCGCTCCCTTCACGAGGAACGACATGAATGCCGCCCTGAAAACCGAGAATGGGCGCTTCACCATCGAAGAGGTTGAGACGCCCGTTCTGCCCGCTGCCGATTGGGTCCGCGCCCGAACTCGCGTGGCTGGCATCTGCGGCACGGACCTGCGCCATTGGGACAAGCACGAGCCCGAACTGGCCTGTCATGTGGTCGGGCACGAGACGGCGGGCGAAGTGGTAGAGGTGGCGCCGGACGTCACCAGCGTCGCAGTCGGCGATCGCGTGGTGGTCAAAACCGTTCTCGGCTGTGGCGAATGCGATTGGTGCCCCACGCGCGACGCTATAATCTGTGCCGGGACCTCTATGCGGTCCGTACGAAGAGCGTCCCGCGAGTCTATGCCGAGTATGGCGTCGGCCCGCAGCACAAATTTTACAAGCTGCCCCCGAATTCGGTTTCGACGACGCGGCAATGATCGACACCTCTCGGTCTGCCTTCACGCGCAGCACCCGAGCGGACTGACGATCGGCGATAAGGTGGCGATCATCGGTGCGGGTCCGATCGGCTTGCGGCAGCTGATGCTGGCAAAAGCGAGCGGCGCAGACGGGATCATCGTCGACAAGATCGACAATTTTCTGGAGCTCGCGCGCAAGCTGGGCGCTGATAGGGTGATAAACAGCGCGGGCGAGGACCCCGTCGGCGCGGCGATGGAGTTCTCTGACGGACGCGGGGTCGATATCGCCTTCGAGTGCGCCGGCGGCGAGTCGATGGCTGGGACCTTGCCGCAGGTCACGCAGATGGCGCGGTGGTGCTGGTCGGCGGGTTCGGCGCGGGCGAGACAACAAATGCGCTGGAGTGGCAGCGGATCGCACCGGGGCCGTCTTTGTAGCCATGGAGGTGTGAGCCGGTGATCCTGGGTCCCAACGATAATTAGCTGCATTATTCTCCCGATTACCTCCGCCCGCCTATCTGCCTGGAGAGCAGGTATCCCGCCGGGGTGCATTGCTTGTTGGTCAGCCCTTGAACCAGACTTGCCTCTCGCTAGCTCCAACAGGGTGGCTGCGCCTACAGGAGGCGGACAGCTGCGCCCTCACTTTTAAACCCGGCGCGCGACGTTCGTTTGCGTTTCGCTGCATTCGAGTCAGGCCCACCGATGGGGGCAGCAAGGAAGGCGCACGGTTCCTTGCCGATGAAATCGTCGCTATTCGCCAGGTCGGTCGGGCTGCTCGCAGCGTTCGACAGCAATGGGTGCCGGATCCTCGTCCGCTTCCATGAGATAGAGCATCGGGCGGGCGACATCGATGATCGCTCGATGCTCGCTGAGGATGTCCTGCCCGATGATCCCGGAGACCTCCTCGCCCGATACCCTGCCGAGCTCGGTGAGGAGCTGGCCTAGGTCCGCGATCACGACGCGGCTCTGCCTCACAGCGATGGAGCCGATCTCCAGGCTGTCGATCGCCGCGGGTCTGGCGCTGCCCGATGCGCCTGCCCCCGGAGAACCGCCAAGGCCGGCGAAGGCTTCCCCGTCGGCTGACATTCCAAAGCTTTCAGCCCTGGACGCATCGATCACGGTCAGGTTCGCGCCGGTGTCGAGGACGAACTTGCCGCTCTGGCCGTTGATCCGGGCTTGGATCAGGTGGTGGCCGGGATCGATCTCCTGAACCGGGACAGCGGAGAAACCCAGCAGGCAAAGCGCGTGATCGACGGTGCCCGCCTCCTGCGGCCGGTATTCGGGTGCCGTGCCGGCCTCCTGCTGGCATGCTCCGACAAGGAGGAGCGGCGAAAGCGCCAGAATGGTGCGAGTCATCGTGAGTTAAAGCTTCCCTGCCGAACGCCGTTCCGGGCGGCGAGCTCTCCTGCGAGCGGGTGTGGGCGGGTTCGGTAACTCAGGCGCGCTCGGTGCTATGGTCCGCGGCCTGTTCCTGGCCGACCTGCTCCAGTTGCGCGCTGCCGTTCGGCTCGCCATCCCTCAGCGAGCTGTCCGGCCAAGCGTCGGCGGGTGCTCGCCACGTCTGCGGCACTTGAGCTTCGCTTCGGGGCACCGAAGGCCTCCAAGCACGATTCCTGCAGTGATTTGGGGGCTTACCTAGGGCCCTCACCAGGCCGCAGAAGGTGAGCCCAACCCGCTAGCGCCGCGAAGCACAGCAGGGCGATGCCGTGAAGCGCGTAGTGAACGGTTCCCGCGCCGCCCTTGGCAGCAAGTAGGATGAGGTCGCCAACAGGGATGATGGGCGTGATCCCCAGCACGATGGCCAGAGCTTTACGCTCGCCTGAATGCAGGAGAGCGAGCATGTAGCTGGCCAGCGCCAGATCGCGCAGGCCGATGGCGCGCAGGTAGAAATGTGCAGGATCCGCCGCTGTCGGAAAGCCGTAGATGGATGCTGCCGGACCGGGCGCTAACAAGAAGATGATCCCCAGCAGGTAAAAAACCGCTACCAAGAAGAGCACGGCGATCGCGAAGGGCTTGGAGACTGGCTCTTTTCGTCGCATGCGCCTTCTCCCAAGATCGAGCAAGCTGGTCGCTCACGCATTCGCTACAGCGCAACCTGCTGAAATTCAACGAAGCGGCGCATGTTGCTGCATTGTTCAACAACGGAAAGGAGGTGATCGAATGTCTTATTGCCTCACGCCGCTCGCGGCAAAGCTGATGGACATGCCTACCACCGCGGCGGATAACCGCGCCTGATGACAAGCCGCGATAGGCGGACAATGGCAGGGCCGTCCAAAAAAGGCGGCCCTTTGTGTGTTCGGCCGTTTCGTGGCAAATAGTGCTGCCTCATCCTGAGAGAAGCCGATAGCGCATGCTGTAGTGGTCGAATGTTCCCGGCAACTCGTCTGGGTTCAAACGCTCCGGCTCACTCAGACGGACCTGATGGCCCTCGATCAGCCTGGCGATAAACAAACTACCGAGTAGCAGCGCGACATGCTGTCCGGGACAAACGCCTGGCCCTGCGCTGAACGGAACCAATGGCCAACCGTCCATCGGTGGGTCCTCCGACCAGATATCAGGTGCGAAGCGGTTGGCGAAGGGAAGCTGCCGATCGTCCCGATGGAAGAACGGCGCGAAGATTGCGACACCAGCTCCGGCGGGCAGAACTCCTGTCGCCCAGCGGGTTTCGGATGTTGTCTGCCGTAAGATCAGCGGCGTGGTCGGCCACAAGCGTAGGGCCTCTAGAATTGACGCCCGGATAAATGGCAAGCCGCGATCGTGGGTGGCTCTCGCCACGTCGGCCTCGAAACGAGCGCGGGCGAGTTGATCTGGGTGGGCAGCGAGCAGCCCAAGTGCCCGATAGGTCGCCATTCCCGCGGGGTCGAAGGCGAAGAGCCATTGCGGAACCTGATGCTCGGGCTTCGTGCTTTCGTTCTTCGGCGCCTCGGCGATCCTTTCGGCGAGGCTCCCCGCCCCGGCCCGGCGAAGGTGGTGGCGAACGCGCTCGAGGAAGGCTTTGCGCAGCCTCTTGTCGCGAGGCTTGAGGAAGGCCCAGTTGGCGTCGTAGCGAAGTTCGTCCACCATCCGCCGAAGCTCCACGTCGCCCCGCGCGCCCTCGCCGAACACGACCCGCCGCACAACGCGGAACCACGCGTTGGAGAACGCGTCCCAGTCGAGTTCGCCTTCGGCGGCGATCGAGCGGAAAAGCTCTTCCGTCTCCTCCTGCACAGCCCTTGCAAAGCTCTCCGTCAAGGAGTGGATCGGGCAGCCGCTCTCGAGAACATCGTCGTTGAAGCGGCGGCGTTCGGCACGTTCCGCACCTTCGGAGATGAGCGCCCCGTGCGGCTGGAAATGCCCGAGAGCGGCCTTTTTCTCGCTGCTCGCCGGCGAGAAGGGCTCAGGGGTCTGCTCCAGCACCCGCCAGCCGTCCTCCGGTTCGAAGATGACTGCTTGATTGCGGACCGGGATTTTCAACAGAGCGGGCCCGGGGCCATACTTCTCGTGCAGTTGCTGCATGCGGCAAACGGCCCGCCTGTCCAGATCGGCCGCCTCGGCCGCGCCGACGACACGCTTGCGGCGCTTGATGACGCCTTTGGCCAAGTTCGGCAGTCCCACGTCAGTGAGGAAGGCGAGCGTGTCGGAGAGGCTCATTGTCGGAAGGCCGGTCGCGGGCCTGGCTGTGCCACCCCCCGCCCCCCGCCGTAGCACCGCGTTCATGGCCAGCGCCCCGCCGACCGCGACCATGCCCAGCACGGTTCGTTTGCGCATCTATTACCTCTCGCTTGCTCAAGTAATCTTCTTGCTCAAGCGCCGCCCGGTTGGGCGGTTCCCCGGCCTTCTTCCGGCTTTTCAACTGGAGCCATGCGTTCATCGATCGGATGGCCGGTTTCGGGGCTGGCGATCGGCCTGACGAACGGCACCGACTGGATGGCTATGCTACTGTCTGTTCTGGGCGCGTATTGTGGGAAGCGGACGTCGGTGGCAGCCTGGTAGTCTCACAACCGTTCGATTGTGACACTTGCAACGGCCACTAGCAGCGGACGAACCATCCGAGTGTGGCTCGGTACTCGGGGACACACTCGTGGAGATTGGGGATGCGCACTTCTCTTCTCGCTGCTGCTGTCCCCGCTGCTCTAGCTGTGGGCGGCTGTGCCCCGATGGAAGGTGCTCCAAGTCTTACAGCTGCTGCTATGACCCCGGTGGATCCGATAGACTACGTCAACATGGCGGCCGCGAGCGATCTGTTCGAGATACGATCCTCGCAACTGGCGCTCTCCAAAGCGCAAAGCCCGGAAGTTCGCGAGTTCGCCCAGATGCTCGTGACCCACCACAGCGGCCGCGGGAGCTGCCCCCATAGTTCAGCAACACCTAGAGCTCAGCAACTTGATTGATGTCGCCGGCCGCCACAGTTGACCGGGGCCTCGCTGAGGACGTCCACGACGGATTTTTCCTTCCGGTCTACCCTTAAGAGGTGAGGGGCCTGGAGTACTAGCCCTACCAACCGCCATTTTGGTGGAAGACAGTTTCGCCACCGCGCCTGGCGTGTGGTCGAGACGATCGATCCGGCCTCTCAGACAAGTTGGGGCACATGGCCAGAGTTGGTGCGTTGGAGTCTTAGAGCAAGGAGGCACCCAAATGGCTACCAACCCCAGCGCTGCTGTATCTGAGCGGCTTAGCGAACTCTTCGTGGTCGGGCTGAAGAACGCGCATGCTTTGGAGCATCAAGCTCTGTCGATCATGACTCCGCAAGTGAGCCGAATTGAGAACTATCCGGAGGTCGCCGATCGGCTGCGGGAACATATCGAGGAGACGAACGGACAGATCGCGCGGCTCGACGAGATCCTCGACAGTCTCGGCGAGTCATCGTCCGGTCTCAAAGACGCAGCCCTGAGCATGAGCGGTAGCATGGCAGCAATCGGCCACAGCATCGCCGCGGATGAAATCCTCAAAAACAGCTTCGCGAACTATGCTTTCGAGAACTTTGAGATTGCGAGCTACAAATCGCTCATCACCATGGCGGAAGCGGGCACCTTCCAGACCTTCGTTCCACTGCTTCAGCAAACCCTCACGCAAGAGCAGCAAATGGCGCAGTGGATCGACGAACACCTTCCGGCCGTCACCCGCCGCTATGTGGAGCTTTCTGCAGCGGAGGGTACTTCCGAAGCTAAAATTTAGTGGCGTAACAGGCTCGCGCTGCCTTTCCGGGAAAGGCAGCGCGCGTCACAAGCACCGATGGTCCTAACGTCATCGTGAGTGGTACTGGTCCGCTGCTCCGCTACTCGGTTCGTGACGAGACGATCAGCTTGCGGCCAATTCGGGCCGCTGTGTGCGCCGCCAGTGTCTGCCTTCGACCTGCCTGCAAGCCCTTCCCCGTCGTTTCCGACGTGAGTCATTTGCGGCCATTCATGGCGGCTTAGGTGCTCCCTTAAGCTAGACGCTCGTTCAGGTACTGCTTTCCGGATCTAACTGGGTCGTCAACCGGCACGCACGTTTGCTCGTCGTTGATCCCGATGCTCACGGCCGCGGGGAACGGACCGAAGATTGCCTGCTCGCGGCTCAGGTTGGATCGCAACCAAGACGGAAAACGGCGGTGCATTAGCTCTGCCAGCCCCCTCGGCGTCCTTGGTATGCTTGCGCCGACCCCTTATTTGAACCGGTGAACACAAGGGCCGCTGATACCATCATGACCAATCCTCTTCTCGATACCGCTGGCTTGCCGCATTTCGACGCGATCATGCCTGAACAGATCGCCCCTGCGCTGAACAAGGTGCTGGCCGATCATCACGCGGTGGTATCCGCGATCACGAAGGAGCGGCCAAACGATTTTGCACATGCGTGGCTTCCATTGGAGCGCGCGGACACGGCGATCGACGCCGTTTGGTCGACGGTCTCTCATCTCAAGGGCGTGGCCGATACACCGGAACTGCGCGCGGCCCATGCCGCCGGACAGGAGCTGCTGGTCCAGAACCGGATGGAGGTGCTCCAGAATCGCGACCTTTACGACGTGTTGGTGGGGTTATCGAACACTGATGAATTTACCGTCTTGCCCGATGCCGACCAGATCGCGGTAGAGCGGGCGATCCGTGAGTTCACGCTGGCAGGGGTCGCGCTCGAACCTTCGGCGCGTGAACGGTTTGCCGCGATTTCGGTCGAGCTGTCCGCACTCGCCACCGCGTTCGGTAGTGCGGTGCTGGATGCGACCGATGCATGGAGCGAGCTGATCACCGATGAGGACGTGCTGCGCGGCATTCCGCCGGGCGACATGGCCATGTTCCGCACTGCCGCCGAAGCCAGGGGGCTCGCTGGCTGGCTGGTGACGCTGCAGCAGCCCAGCGTCGTGGCGGTGCTGACCTTCGCGCAGGACCGCGACCTGCGCGCACGGGTCTATGCCGCCTACGGCACCCGCGCGTCCGACAAGGGACCCGATGCGGGCAAGTTCGACAATTCGGAGCGGATCGCCCGCATCCTCGCGCTCCGCCACGAAGCAGCGCAGCTCCTGGGCTTCAGCGACCCGGTCGCCTATTCGCTCGCGACCAAGATGGCTCCGGGGAGCGCCGAAGTGCTCGACTTCCTGCGCGATCTTGCCCACCGAGCCCAGCCCGCGGCGCAGCAGGACCTGGCCGAGCTCAAAGCCTTCGCCGCGCAGGAACTGGGGATCGCGGATTTGCAGCCGTGGGACATCGCCTTCGGCTCCGAGCGGCTTCGACAGAAGCGCTATGCGGTCGACGAGCAGCAGGTGCGCGCCTATTTCCCGGTCGAGCGGGTGATGAGCGGCTGGCGCGAACTGCTCACCGGCCTGTTTGGCATTCGCCTCGAGCCGCGCGAAGACGTAGCGCTCTATCACGAGGATGCGCGCTTTTTCGACGTGGTGGATGCCAGCGGAGAAGTGTTCGCCGGCCTATATCTCGACCTTCATGCGCGCAGCGGCAAGCGCGGTGGCGCGTGGATGGCCGATGCGCGACCGCGCCTGCGCGACGGCAACACGATTGGCGTGCCGGTCGCCTACATGGTATGCAATTTCGCGCCAAAGGGCGCCGATGTGCCCTCGTTGCTGAGCCATTCGGACGTGGTGACCCTGCTGCACGAGACCGGGCACTGTCTGCATCACCTGTTCACCCGCGTCGATCGGCCGTCGATCGGCGGCATCCACGGCTTCGAGTGGGATGCCGTCGAACTGCCCAGCCAGCTGATGGAGGATTTCGCCTGGGACCGCGCCATCCTCACCCGCATGTCCGGCCATTACGAGACGGGCGAACCGCTGCCCGCCGAGCTGTTTGACGGGATGCTCAAGGCTCGCCATTTCCAGTCCGGCATGGCGCTGGTGCGCCAGATCGAGTTTGCGCTGTTCGACCTGCTGCTCCACCTGGGCACGATGGGGTCGGACCCGATGGAGGTGATCGGCGCTGTGCGCGAAGAGGTGGCGGTGATCCGCCCGCCCGAATGGCATCGTTTCCCGCACAGCTTCGGGCATATCTTCTCGGGCGGCTATGCGGCGGGATATTACAGCTATTTGTGGGCCGAGGTGCTGTCCGCCGACGGGTTTGCCCGGTTTACCGAGGCTGGCCTGGTCGACCGTGCCACGGGCGACCTGCTGCGCGAGGAAGTGCTGTCACGCGGGGCCACGCGGCCTGCGGCGGAAAGCTTCCGCGCATTCCGTGGGCGCGATCCCGACCCGCTGGCGATGCTCGAACGGCGCGGCCTGGCATTTGCGGGCACTGTCAGAGGAAATGCATCTCCGGTAAATTGACGGGGCAGGCTTGATCCCCGGTTATGCCCACCCCGTAAACTCGCCAGCCCGTCCCGCTATTTCACTTCATCAAGAGAGATAATCCGCCTGATGGTGCTGGACCTTTTGGGCAGCACTTTGGCTGGCACCAGATTGACCGCCAAGCGGCGCCCATCTCGCCGAACCTGCCCTTCACCACCGACCCATTCCCGGACATTTAGGGCTGGTTTGCCGCTCCGTGAAACCGGCCGTCCGTTCATCTCAGCCGTATGACTACTTTCAGTTGGCCCGTCGTGCTGCCTGAACGAGCTCCGGCGGCCTTGGCGGGAATTGAAGCCCGTTCGGCTATCGGTTGGATTGGCAGAATATCTCAAGCGTGCCGCGCGAGCGCCTCTATCTCGCGGAAGCTTGCGCGGGGCTAACCTGTTCGGAAGGCAGTTCCATGCCTCGCGAGGTCACCACCGATATGGCCCATATCGCAAATCCTCCCAAAGCCAGCGCGCAGCCTACCCAACCCGTCGAAACCCAGCCATACCCGGCGGCGATAGACAGTCCGCCAAGCCATGGACCAAGCGCATTCGCGGTGTTGAACGCCGAATGGTTGAGCGCCGCTGCAAGGCTCTGCGCATCCTGCGCCACGTCCATCAAGCGGGTCTGGAGAACGGTGCCTAGCGCACCGCCGATACCGATGGCGAACACCACCGCGATCATCGACCACAATTGGTGAGCGGCCAGAGGGTAAAGCGCCAGGGCGGCAGCGCTCCACAGGAGCAGGCCGCCTGCCGTGGGCATCAATGCCCGCTCCGCAAAGTAAGGAACGATCAGATTGCCCGCGGTCAGCCCGATCCCGAACACCGCCAGGACCAGCGGGACCATCGCAGCCGATACGCCCGTGACTTGGAGCAAGGTGGAAGTGAGATAGGTGTAGACCGCGAACAGGCCGCCAAAACCGATCGCTCCGATGCCGAGCGTCAGCCAGACCTGCTTTTGCCGAAGCGCGTCGAGTTCTCGAAGCGGGCTCGCATCCTTCAAAGGCTGATCGCGGGGGACGACCGCCAGGACCATCAACACGGTCGCCAGCGCGCAGACTGCGACAACGCCAAAGCCCCAGCGCCAGCCCAGCGCCTGGCCGAGCCAGTTGGCGAAGGGTACGCCTATGATTGTGGCAACGGTAAGCCCCAGCATTACGCGCGCCACGGCCTGCGTGCGCTTCTGAACAGGGACAAGCGAGGCGGCGACGAGCGAGGCAATGCCGAAATAGGCTCCGTGCGGAAGGCCGCTTAGAAACCGGAACACCAGCATCGAGCCATAGGAGGGAGCCAGCGCGCTCGCGGCGTTTCCGACCGCGAACAGCGACATGAGCACCACCAGAAGCATCCGGCGGCTGAGCCGCGCACCCAGGACCGCCAGCAAGGGCGCGCCGATGACCACGCCCAGTGCATAGGCGCTGATCACATGCCCTGCGGTAGGCTCATCAATGCCCAAGCCTTCTGCAAAGAACGGCAAGAGGCTCATCGTCGCGAACTCGGTCGTGCCGATCGCGAAGCCGCCCAATGCGAGCGCGAGATGTATCAAGCCTACAGAACGGGGCGCTTGCGGGTAAGGCGCAGTCATCGAGGATCCTAATCTGTGCTGCGGTGCAGCATGATAGGATACATGGCACCGGCGACGCGCCAGTCAACCTTACCCCTTACCTCGGCGATACGCCTTACGTTGCTCAATGCCCAGGGCGAGCGGCCCCGCGCCACCCCGGCTTAGGGGATGTCAGCAGTTGGGGCGCCGCTTGCCTGGCAGCTTCGCCTCAGCGAGACCCAGTCGTCGACATTCAGCGGCACTCAGCTGCTTCTCAGCAGCGGACGTCTGTTCATCTCTCGCCGACGGCCAGCTTCAGGCGCCATCACTCGACCGCTAAACGGAACGGACTGACGGGAAGGCCTAATGTCCCGTGCTCATATCATCCCTACAACGGGCCCTTCGAAAACGGGTATTCCGCCGCTGAACCCTCACACCGCTCGAGAAATGGCTGCATGCTGGCGCAGCAGTGAGCCCCGGCAGACTTGAAGCATCCCGCCGGGGCGCCTTTATGGTGCTGATGACCGATTATCATTTCTACGAGCCCAGGAATGGGCACCAGCTGCCACACGATCCCTTGAACGCGATCATCGCGCCGCGTCCGATCGGTTGGATGTCGACGGTGAGCGCCGCGGGTGGTCGCAATCTCGCACCCTACAGCTTTTTCAACCTGATCAACTATCGCCCACCGCTCCTCGCGTTCTCGTCGTCAGGCTGGAAAGATACGGTGGCCAACATCGAGGCGACCGGAGAGTTCGTCTGGAACCTGGCGACGAAAGCGCAGGCCGAGGCGATGAATGCAAGCTCGGCAAGCGTGAGCTCCGAGGTCGACGAATTCGATCTCGCGGGGCTCGGCGCCCTTCCCTCATCGCTCGTGAAACCCGATCGCGTGGCGGGCAGCCCCGTGCACTTCGAGTGCTGCCTGACACAGCTCATCCGACTGGAAAGCAGGAACGGCGTCGCGCTCGACCAGTGGCTCGTGATCGGCGAGGCGGTGGGCATTCACATCGACCACGCCATGCTTGAAAACGGAGTTTACCAGACCGCACGGCCACATCCGATCACACGCGGCGGCGGGCCTGCGGACTACTTCGAGATCACCGAAGGCCAGCTCTTCAAAATGAAGCGGCCAAACTGATGGATCGAGGTATCATCATCGCCGCGAACGCGCTCGCCCGCCGCTCCAACGCAAGCGCCACGACCGCCCCAACACCGGAGAAGGCTCCGTGAGCATAGGCGGTTAGCCATCTCCCATCTCAGACACCCTTGTCGATTTCGCGGCGAGGCACGCCGACGTGGCGGTGGGTTTCGTTTCCAACCCACGGATGTCGAGCAAATCCATGCCGTTCTTGCCGGTCGCGCCAGCGCGTTGCCCGCACGCCGATCGCGGCCATCAGCTGTCTCGCAGCCGCAGAGCACTGCATCATCCTGTCGCGGCCAGTCATGCACAACAGCTCTGTCCGCTCTTCAGCAAGGCGCTTGGCATTTTCATGGCGCTTCGTTTAGCACGTGCGACATGAAGCATTTGCCGCTTGCGCTGCTCGCGCTCTCCCTCGCCCTTCCCGCTCATGCCGATGACCTGGCCCAGGCCGCCGACGAGGCATTCGTCGACGATGCGCTGGCCTGGGATTTCGTCGAAGGGATCACCACCGAGGTCGGCCCGCGTCAGGCGGGCACCGAGGCGGAGGCGCGCGGCCGCGCCTGGGCGGTGGATTGGCTGCGGCGCCAGAACTTCGCCAATGTTGCGGACGAGCCGTTCACGATGCCCACCTGGGTGCGCGGAGAGGAGCGGGCGGAGATCGTCGCGCCCTTCGCGCAGCCGATGCAGATCGCCGCGCTCGGCAACAGCGCGGCGACGCCGGCGGAAGGCCTGAGTGCGCCTGTCGTCGGCTTCCTAACCTACGCCGATCTCGAAGCCGCCGCTCCGCGCAGCCTTGCCGGCAAGATCGCCTTCATCAGCCATGACATGCGGGTCACGCAGGACGGATCAGGCTACGGTTTCGCCGGTCCGGCGCGCTGGACCGGCCCCGCGCTCGCCGCCAGCAAGGGCGCGGTCGCGACCGTGATCCGCTCGATCGGAACCGAGAACCACCGCACGCCGCATACTGGCGGCACCACTTTCCCCCAGGACGTCACACCGATCCCGGCGGGAGCACTTTCCAACCCCGACGCCGATAATCTCGAGCGCATGCTGACAAGAGCCGGGGGGCGCCCGGTGACGATGAAGCTCGTACTCACGCCGCGCTGGCTCGGCGACATGCAGAGCGGGAACGTGGTGGCCGAGATCGCGGGCCGCGATCCGACGCTGCCTCCGGTGCTCGCTGCCTGCCACCTCGACAGTTGGGATCTCGGCACAGGTGCGATCGACGACGCCTCCGGGTGCGGCATCGTTGCGGCGGCGGCGAAGGCTGTGGCGAATACGCAGCAACCCCTTCGAACGATCCGGCTATTGTTTGCCGGTGCGGAGGAAGTGGGCGTTCACGGCGGCGACGCCTATGCCGAGGCGCACAGCGAGGAGCCGATCGCTGTTGCGCTGGAAAGCGATTTCGGCGCCGACCGCATCTGGCGGCTCGACAGCAATTTCAGTTCCGCCAACCCGGATCTGCACAAGAGGCTGGTGCAGTCGGTCGCGCGCTTTGGCGTGGCGGGCTCAATTGTGGAAGCGAGCGGCGGGGAGGATATCGGTATTGCCCGCAACCAGCAGACCGCGATCCTCGACCTGCAGCAGGACGGCACGCGCTACTTCGATCTTCACCACACGCCCGATGACACGCTCGACAAGGTCGATCCGGCGCAACTCAGGCAGAATGTGGCAGTGTGGACGCAGGTCCTGAGCATCCTTGCCAACGAGCCACAGCCTATCAAGCCCGCCGACTAGGAGCGCACGAAAAGCCTGTGTGCCCGCGCCGACCGGCTGGTCTACAGCTCTCACTAGCCGCGTGTCGCCGCAGGTCTAATCGCGTCGCCCGGGCAGTTCACGCCAGTCACATCGTTCCGATCTGCGCTTTCCCTGGCTGAACGAACGCGGTTTCTGGTCCTGCGAGATCAGCCATGACGGCGGCGCAGTGGCGCGTATCTGCCGACCACGTCATCCAACGGACGTCCACTGGGCGCGGGCTACACCTGCGCACGTGTGGTTTTGCGCCAAGGCGTCGACCCGAACTCAGACGCTCGACCCCCTTTGCCGCTTCCGGAGAGCGATCGTTCATTCAGGTTCACTTCGTGGCGCTACGTGCGCGAGCGGACACCTTGCTAGTCAGACCGGAACGCCGGCTCCTATGCGAAAAGACCCGGTAGGCGGCCAGTTATGATGAAGAACACCGGGTCTCCCGCACGCCATGCGCCGCTGCGGATGGCAGCAAGGAGGCCCGCGAAGGCTTTTCCGCCATATACGGGGTCTAAAAGCAGCTCCTCCGACCGGGCGACCAGTCGCACCGCTGCGAACATCGCAGCCGTCGGGACGCCATAGCCCGCGCCGAGCTGGTCGCCCGACACACGATGTCTTCGCCGTCCAACGCATTAGCTGGATCGCGAGCCCCGGTCCGCCACCGTGTAGATGCCGGCATTGTGGATCACCGCGTCCATTCGCCCAAGCCGTGGACCTGCTCGGCAATGCTGCGCGTCTCCGCGATGCTGCTGAGATCGCCGGTCACGACCGCCAGGGCGGCGGACCTATGTCTCGCGCCTGGTCGGCCCGCTCGGCCCAACGGGCATGGAGCACCACCTCATGACCATCCTTCATGAGCGACTCAGCCGCGGCACGGCCCGGCCCATCGGTGCTGCCGGTGATGAAGATTCTGGATAATTCCTGCTTCTTACTTCAGGATCCTTGAAGTTTCTTAGGGGCCTCCGATCTTAAGCCCATGGCTCGCCCCCTTCATCATCCCAGCGCCGACGAGATCAGCCTCGACGGGATCCTCCACGCGCTGGCCGATCCTGTCCGGCGGTCGATCATCGCCAAGCTCATCAAGGAAGGCGAGAAGAACTGCGCGGAGACCTGCGGCGGCATGGCGCCGTCGACCATTTCGCACCATCACCGTATCCTGCGGGAGAACGGCCTGATCCGCTCGGAAAAGCGCGGAGTGGCCGTGGTCAACAGCGTGCGCCAGGCGGAGCTGGACGCGCGCTTCCCCGGGCTGCTGGCCGCAATCCTTCAACAGCATCATATCTGAGGACGCATCATGGAACATCGTCAACTCGGCCGCTCTGGCCTCATGGTACCGGCCCTGAGCCTGGGCACGGGGACGTTCGGCGGCACGAGCGAGTTCTTCAAGCGCTGGGGTGAGACCGACGTTGCCGAGGCTTCGCGCATGGTGGACCTCTGCCTTGATGCCGGCGTGAACTTCTTCGATACGGCGGACGTCTATTCGAACGGTGCGTCCGAGGAGATATTGGGCGCCGCCCTCAAGGGCCGCCGGGACAAGGCGATCATCTCGACCAAGGGCACCTTCTCGATGGGGCCCGGTGCGAACGATGCGGGATCCTCTCGCTATCATATCGTGCGCGCGGCCGAGGCAAGCCTCAAGCGGCTCGGGACCGACCATATCGACCTTTATTTCATGCACGGCTTCGATGCGCTGACGCCGGTCGACGAGACGCTGCGGGCGCTGGATGACCTCATCACCGCGGGCAAGATCGGCTATATCGGCGCCTCCAACTACTCCGGCTGGCACCTGATGAAGGCGCTTGCCACATCGGAGAAGTACGGCCTGGCCAGCTATGTCGCCTATCAGGGTTACTATTCGCTGGTCGGCCGGGATTACGAATGGGAGCTGATGCCACTGGGCCTCGACCAAGGTGTCGGCCTGATGGTGTGGAGTCCACTCGGCTGGGGCCGCCTGACGGGCAAGATTCGCCGCGGACGGCCGCCTGAGGGCGGTCGCATCGCCTCCGGTGGCGCGGGCGGCGGGCCGGAGGTTGAGGATGAGTATCTCTACTCTGTCGTCGATGCGCTGGACGCGGTGGCTGCCGATACGGGCAAGACGGTGGCGCAGGTGGCTCTCAACTGGCTACTCAGCCGCCCGACCATCTCGAACATCGTCGTGGGCGCCCGAAACGAGGAGCAGCTGAAGCAGAACCTTGGCGCGGTGGGCTGGTCGCTCACGCCGGAGCAGATCAGCCTGCTCGACGACGCCAGCCACAAGACGCCAACCTACCCCTATTGGCACCAGCGCCAGTTCGACAAACGCAATCCCAAGCCGACGCGCTGGTAACACTGGAGCCTATCATGACGGCCTATTCCATCCTCGATCTCGTGCGCGTTACCGGAACGACCGACGCCCGCGGCGCGATCGACAATGCCCGTGATCTCGCCACCCATGCAGAAGGCTGGGGGTACAGGCGCTTCTGGGTAGCCGAGCATCACAACATGCCGGGCATCGCGAGCGCGGCGACCTCGCTCGTCGTCTCCCATGTCGCCGCAGCGTCCGGCACGATCCGTGTCGGTGCCGGCGGCATCATGCTACCGAACCATGCGCCGCTGATCGTCGCCGAGCAGTTCGGTACCTTGGCGCAGCTCTATCCGGGTCGGATCGATCTCGGCCTGGGGCGCGCGCCCGGAACGGACCAGGCGACGGTCCGGGCGTTGCGCCGTTCCAGCCCCGTCGATACTTTCCCGCAGGACGTGCAGGAGCTGCAGCATTATTTCAGCGCCGAGGCTGCCCACGCCTACGTGCAAGCCGTGCCCGCGGCCGGCACCAACGTCCCGCTATGGATCCTTGGATCGAGTACCTACGGCGCGCAACTGGCCGCGGAGCTTGGCCTGCCCTATGCGTTTGCGTCGCATTTCGCACCGCAGATGCTGCTGCAGGCGCTCCAGATCTATCGCAGCCAGTTCAAGCCATCAGGCCAGCTCGCGCGGCCATACGCGATGATCGGCGTCAACATTGTGGCGGCCGAAAGCGATGCCGAGGCGCGCAGGCTCGCGACCACGCAGCAGATGTCGTTCGCGGACCTGTTCCGCGGTGCGCGCAACCTCAGCCGCCCGCCGATCGACGATATCGACACCTACTGGACGCCGCACGAGCGGGCTCAGGCAATGACCATGCTGCAACGCTCAATCATCGGCGGCCCGGAGGCTGTTCGCCGCGGCATTGAGCAGCTGGTCGAGGAGACGGGCGCGGACGAGTTGATGATCGTGTCCGACGTCTACGATCATGCGCAGCGCTTGAGATCCTACGAGTTGATTGCGGACGCTATGGCGGTGGCGGCTCGAAGCCCCGTCGCCTGACCTTCGCGATTGGCCAGCCTGATGATGGAGAGGTGCAATGGATGAGCCTTTCGATGCCAGCAAGCTCACGCGCTCGAAGCAGCGTTGGGCGGAGGAGGCGAAGTTCCTGACCGGCAATGTCTCCCCGCCGGATGAGGCGCGGCTTCCGCCCGGGCAGCACCTGGTCAAGAACTGGCCCGTCCTCGATCTTGGCCGCCAGCCCGATGTCTCCCAGGAGCGCTGGCGGTTGAAGGTCAGCGGGATGGTGGAGCGACCGGTAACGCTCGACTGGGCGGCGTTCCAAGCGCTGCCGCAGCGGAGCATCCGTTCCGACATCCACTGTGTCACGACATGGTCGCGCTTCGACAATGACTGGATCGGAGTTTCGACACGGGACCTGCTGGACCTGGTCGCGCCGCGCGCCAAGGCAGGATTCGTGATGCTGCACGGCTATGACGGCTACACGACCAACCTGCCGCTGGCCGATTTCGCCGCCGCGGACGCACTGCTGGCGCATAGCTGGCAGAGCAAGCCACTTGCGCGGGAGCATGGCGGTCCAGTGCGATTGGTCGTGCCGCATCTCTACTTCTGGAAGAGTGCCAAGTGGATCAACGCGATCAAACTGCTCGGCGCGGACAGACCCGGCTTTTGGGAGGTGAACGGCTACCACATGCGGGGCGATCCCTGGGCCGAAGAGAGATATTCGTAAGGTGGAAGCAGCGCCGAATACCCGACGGATGGAATTGGGCCATTGTTGCCTCGGCAGTCTTCAGGCAACCGACGCCCATAATCTGCCATTCACGCTGTCCTTGCAGCTTCCCGAAACCAGACGTTCATTCATGTTCTGATTCCGGTCTGGCCCGTCTTCGGAATTGGCAAGTTCCGGCCGGGATTGGTGTATGGCTGCCGTTCCTGACGTGGCAGAACTTCACTGGCTCCCGCCCGACTTGTTGCACAGGGCGCTTGTAAGCTCCCGTTGTGCCGACCTGCCTGTCTTACATGGCTTATTGCTCGCCGGGTTGGTAGCGCCGCTTGACATGTCCCTGCATATCTTCGGGATAGAAGTAGACGGGCCTCAGGTTACCGCTCGCATAACGATCGATCTGATCGCGGAAATGGGGTGAGGTGGGATGGCCGCTCTCGCCGCCCGCCGTCACCGCCCAAGCCTTCACCTTGGGCCCGAACTCGACCACTGCGACGAAGCTGTTGCCGCTCGTTCCGTAATAGCGCTTGGTATCAGGGTAAGTGCGCGCTCCAAAGGAGGCGAGGCTGCCCCATTGGGCCGAGGTGAACGGTACAGGCGTGCTGGGCTTGCTGTCGTCGAAATGCGGTTCGATCGAACCGTCGAGCCGCTGGAAACGATTGATCTCACCCCATGCGACACGCAAGCCGCCAAAGTCGCGCGTCAGCCGCGTGGCGGCGTCTTGCAAGGCGGCGAGCTTTTGCTCGGGCGTCACTCGGGTCGCGATATAATCGGGCACGTTGATCCGTTCGGCGCGCGCGGATGCTCCCACCTGGCGCCACAGCGTGTCGCCCCAGAACACCGCCAGCGAGGTCGGTTCGGACGCAGCGCCCCAGCGATAGTCCCAGCCGCGTAGCAGGCCGATGGGCTCGGCGAGTTCGGTCCGCCGGGCATCCCCTTGGGGCAGTGCATCGTAGGCCGCGATCAGTTGCGGGATCAGCGTCGCAAAGGCGGGCAGATAGCTGTCGTACGCCGCGTCCATCAGGCGCTGCGCGGTGAAGTCGTGGCGGCCGTTCAGGAGCAGGTCCGCGTGAATGCCGCGCGCATTCTGCCCCGCTGTGTCCATGTAGCTGGGAAAATCCGCGGCCTTCGGGCTGTCGGCCCCCGCTGCGGTCCACGGTGCATTGTTGGTGTTGACGACATAGCCGGCCCCCGGATCAAGAGCCTGCGGCAATTCGTCGAGCGGCGTCAGCCCCTGCCAGTCGGTCGCCGGGTCTGATCCATCGACCGGCCGGGTATAGTCGAATTCGTTACTGCGGATGGGCACGAATTGCGGGTGAAGGTAGGCGATCTCCCCCTTCGCATCGGCGAAGATCGTATCGTTCGATGAATTCGCCTGCCGACCGGCGACAGCGAGATAGCTCGCCAGGTCGGTCGCCTTGGTGCGCAGCCAGCTTTGTTCGAGAGCGGGGATCGGCCGCCACATCAGCGCGGTCGCGATCCATTTGCCATCGCGCTGGCCGACGATGGGCCCGTGATGGGTGCGCGCCACCACGAATTCGCGTTCACCGGTCGATCCGTCGGCACGGCGATACGCGATGGAGACGGGCGTGTACGACACTGGCCTCAATTCGTCGCCATAGCGGTAGTATGGCTTGCCGCCCTGCTCGACGATCGTCTCGGCGAACTCGTCGACAACATCGACGCCCGATGACGTGTGCATCCACCCGGTGCTGGGATTGAACCCCTGATAGATGAAGAACTGCCCCCAGGTCGAAGCGCCATAAGCGTTCAGCCCGGCGTCGCTCGTCATCTGCAATTCGCTCCGGAAATAGAAGCTTGTATGCGGATTGATGAGCAGCAGCGCGTGGCCATCCACCGTGTTCTTGGGCGCGATGGCTATGCCGTTCGAGCCCCTGGGTTCTCGGGGGCGACGGCCCGTTTCCTCGTCGGTCGCCGCAACCTTCGTTTTGCCGTAGAAGCTCGCCAGTTCGCTCAGCGAGATGCGTTCGATATCGCCGCCGATGCTGCCCTCGGTGAAAGAGAGCGCCATCCACGGCTCGAACCGGGTCAGCACCTTGGGCTTCGTCTCGGGATGGGTGGCGAGATAGTAGTTCAGCCCGTCCGCCCACGCATCCATCAGCTCGCGCAGCCAGGCCGGGCTGCGATGGTATTGCGCCTGTAGTTCCAACGGATCGACATAGAGCCTCTGGCGCAAATCCGCCCATATCGCCGCCTCGCCCTGCGCCTCCGCAGTACGCCCGAGAGCGGTCAGGTAATTGGCCTCGATCCGCGCAAAATCATCCTCCGCCTGCGCATAGATGGCGCCGAACACCGCATCGGCGTCGCTCTCGCCGTGGACGTGGGCGATCCCCCAATCATCGCGTGTAATGGTGACATGCGACGCCTCGGCCTGCCATCGCCCCATGTCGGACGGCCCAGCTTGTGCCGCGACCGGCGCGGTCAGCAAGGTGAGTGCCAGGAGCGGGTTGCGGATCATGCGCGCGTGTCTATCCATGGGCGGAGGCTATCGGGGTGGCGACGAGGAAACAACATGCGATCGATCCTCACGGCCTTGTTGGCGCTGATCGCGCTTCCGGCTGGGGCCAGCGAGCCGCCCTCGGTCCTGTTGCGCCCCGCACAGGTGTTCGACGGCGTCGATCCCAACCCCCATCCCGGCTGGCAGGTGCTCGTCACCGGCGACCGGATCGCTGCCGTGGGGCCTTCGCTCACCGTGCCCGCCGGTACGCAGACGATCGACCTGCCCGGTGAAACGCTGATGCCCGGCATGATCGAGGGGCACGGCCACCTGTTCCTGCACCCTTACGACGAGACGCAATGGGACGATCAGGTCCTCCACGAGCCGCTCGCGCTGCGCACCGCGCGCGCGGTCGTCGCCGCCGAACAGACCTTGCAGGCCGGGTTTACGACCGAGCGCGATCTCGGCACCGAGGGGGCCGGCTATGCCGATGTCGGCCTGCGCCAGGCGATCGAGGAGGGCATCGTCCCCGGTCCCCGCATCCTTGCCGCCACGCGGGCGATCGTGGCCCGGGGCGCCTACGGCCCCAAAGGCTTCGAGCCCGGTGTCGTCGTGCCGCTGGGCGCGGAGGAGGCGAGCGGGGTCGAAGGCATCGTCTCTGTGGTGCGCAGCCAGATCGCGGCCGGAGCGGACGTCATCAAGCTGTATGGCGACTATCGCTGGGGCCCCGGCGAGCCGAGCCGCCCGACCTTCAGCCAAGCCGAGATGATCGCCGCCATCGAGGCCGCCCATGATGCCGGCCGGACGGTCGCGGTTCACACCTCCACGCCCGAAGGCATGCGTCGCGCCATTGCTGCAGGTGCCGATACGATCGAGCACGGTTATGGCGGCACGCCCGAAATCTTCCGGTCGATGCGCGAACATGGCACCGTCCTGTGCCCCACCCTCGCCGCCTCAGACGCGGTCGCGCGCTATGGCGGCTGGACCGGCGCCGATCCCGTCCCTGCCAGCGTCGCGACCAGCCGAAAGGCCTTCGCCGATGCGCTCGCCGCCAGGGTTCCCCTGTGCGTAGGCGGCGATGTCGGCGTCTTCGCGCATGGAGACAACGTCCGCGAGATCGAGCTGATGGTTGCCGCCGGAATGCCCGTAGCCGACGCAATGATCGCCGCAACCTCGGGCAATGCGAGCGCCTTCCACCTCGCCGATCGAGGCATGGTGAAGCCTGGCTTGCTGGCGGATCTTGTCAGCGTGGAAGGCGACCCGACCCAGGATGTCACCGCGGCGCGCCGGGTCCAGTTCGTGATGAAGGGCGGGGTCGTAGCTCCGGAGTAGCTTGTGACCATTTGTAAGCCGGCAATCGATTGGTCGCGTTCCAGCACTGTTCGCTACAAATCTGTCAGTCGGCTCCCGGGCTCAAGAGCTGCGGGGCCGGTTTCGTTGCAAGCTGCCGGCTGCAACTGGTCGTTTGCCGAAGGTAGCGCCGTGGCAGGGCGGACCCAAACTCCGACACTCAGTCGGCTTCAGCCGCTTCCCACAACCGGACACTCATTCAGGTTAAATGGTCGTCGGCCGGTAGAGACGTGTTGCTAAGGTCCCAGGTCTCGCACCGGTTCGTGGTCACGAGCCAACAAGACTTTTCATCTGGTGATAGCGACCGGCGCGCTCCTGCGCTTTTCGCGCCTAGCTGACCGTTGATTGCGCGCGATTTCGCCCATAGTGGCCGACAGGGAGGAGCCGATGATGTTTGAGATGTCGGCGAACGGCGACTGCGCGCATTCATAAGAATGCGTTTTCATCAGAGCTTTCAGCTCCTTCCCGGCGTCCGGATCAACGTTGGCGCCCGAGGCGTCAGCGCCAGCTCCGGGGTCCTCGGTGCGACGATTAACGTCGGAGCTCAAGGAGTGAGGGCAACGGCCGGCATTCCGGGGTCAGGTTTGTCCTATTCGACCTTCTCACTGGCGGCGGCCAGCAACCGGGTGCGGTGGAGTCCGAGGTCTACCAGCCGCACCAAATTGAGCCCGGCGCAGGCGGCCCTCCCCAAGCTCAGCCCTATGCGCCGATGATTGGCATACGCAAGATTGGCAGCGCTTCCGTCGAGGGATGACCAGCGGCAGCTTGCCGGCATTGCGCGACATGATCGTTTCGGCACGCGCACAGTGCGCCGAGGTCGAACAGGACCTCTTGGCCGCGAATACAGTGCGGACTGCGCTGACCTCAGAGCTCGAGCGCCGCCGAGGCCGCCTGCTGCGGTGGTTCTATCGCAAGCGGATCGCGGCCTTGGACGACGATCTGGTGCCAACAGCGACGGCAGACGCCGAGCGTCTAACGATGTGGCGGGAGGCGACCCACATCGACGTCTCGTTCGAAGATGGGCGACGCGACGCAGCACGCTTTTGCCCGACTCCCTAGGTCATGCGAGGTACTTGTTGACGCGGAGCGTGTCTGGGATGTCACCGCGGATCGCGATGCTGACCGTGTGCGAGAGCGGACCTCTGCTTCACGTGCAGTCGATCGTCGACCGATCGAGCTCTCCTTCTCCTCGTCAGACTTGATTCGCTTCGCAGGACGGGCGCTGCGGTTTGGTAACGTCAACGGCGAGGAATTCCTTCTCTGCCCGGGGCTTGGCGTTGATGCCGGGCGCGGACGGTATGTTCGCGATGATCGATCTGCGTGAACTAAAGATCAGCTGCTCGCCGCACAATTTCATTGAGGAGGAGGCTGTGCCGTCAGACGCGCTGGTCGTTGAACAAACCTGGGCCAAGGTGAACAAGGACGGTTCGCCCTATCTGGCGCTGTTTTCGGCGAGTCGGATTAGCCGCTCAATCATCTGAGGGTGGGTGGGAAGCGGAACGCCCAGTTTTGGCAGCGAATTTCAGAATAGATGTCGTCTGGGAGCGTTACGTGCCGATCCTATCGCTGGAGTTCACTTGAGATGTCCAAAACTCCGCCGCTCCCATCGCTTTAGCATATCTGCTCGGGTTTCCAGCGCATGCAGAGACCGTGGACGAAGTCGAGCGGGAATGGCTCACCGCATTCAATTTCGGGGAGAGCCACCGGATACGAGCGTTCTATCGCGAAAGAATGGACGATCCCGACGCGGCGTTCGCGATTGACACGGCGGCAGCGACTTGTGGCTTTCTCGCGCGGCTACCAAAGCGTGAGCCCGGATTTTCCTTCACGTCGGATCCCACCTCGTTCGCTTCAGCCGCCTAGCTGGGCAGACCTCGCGCCTGGCATGTGCCCACGTTCAGTTGTAGATCTACATCGCACGTATGCCTGGTCGCCGCCCACGTCGAAGCACCAGGCGGGGTTGTGTGGCTATGGTTCATCGCGTGCTACGTGCAGATTAGGCTGTTAATGCGCTATTGATTTCATGCGCGCCGGCACGCAAGATTCTCCGCGGCCGCCTCAACGAAGCATTGATCTTGACTTTCGTCCTGACTGCCTCCGGTTTGCCATCCCGGCGGCGATTGATCCGGAACTGATTGCGCCCGGCGTTCCGGTAATGACGAAATGGGACTATCTGCCGATCACGTATCTTCCGAATGTAATCTTAGGGGCTTGATTGTGGAGGCGCGGCGAGATGCGAGATTACGTTGGAAGTGCCTTGTTTTAGAGTCCGTTTCAGAACTCATGCTGATCGTGCGATGCGCTTGACGAGGACCATGGCGGCGGCTGCGTAGAGGAATGCCGTGGCGGAGCCGATGTTGGCTTCGAAGTCCTTGGCCAAGCGGCGATTGCGGCCCATCCATGCAAAGGTTCGTTCGACCACCCAGCGCCTTGGGTCCGTCGCGGTCCTGGATGTCCCCAGGATGGACCAAAAGCTCCAGGGCACGACCATCGGTATCGACCATCGCGTGTTGCTTGCGTAAGCGTCCTTTCAGCACCGTTCCCAACGTGCTCAGTCGGCAAGCTGACCCCAAATCGAACGCTCGCGACCAATCCGGACAGAATTCCGAGACTCGTATGTTGGTTCAATCGCTAGAAGGTCGATGTAATGGCGGTCCTTCTGAGATAATGCGCGTTGCATGCGGCACAGAGCGCCATATGGTGGATGCAACACCGGAATACGAATGGCGAGCGAACGAACTTGGCTCGTGGTCATCGGACTTATTCATCGTTCAACGCTACATCCAAGATGGGCTGCTCCGCATCAACAAGGTTGCTCACTGCCAACTATTAGAGCCCAACCCGGCAACGCCTAAGCCCACTAACCTCTGCACCACAGTCTGGGGTTACAAAGGAATGCTGCTTAAATTCAGTTTCGAGGAGGATGAGGTTAATCGGCTCCAGGGAATAAGGCGCAGGCCATGGCGATGTTGGATAGTTGGGAGGTCCGCTAGCCGTCCAGAAGCTGGTCATCTGCCCCAGCTGCCCACTTCCACGGCAGCAGCTCGTCGAGCTCGCTGATCGGATGCCTTCGCCAATGCGGTCGAGCACGTCGGTCAGCCAATCCTGCGGGTTGACGCCGTTGAGCTTGGCTGTCTCCAGTAGCGAATACATGTCGGCGGCACGCTCACCGCCGCAGTCGGCGCCAGCGAAGATCCAGTTCTTGCGTCCGAGAGCTATGCCGCGCAGCGCGTTCTCCGCCGGATTGTTATCGATCTCGAGCCGGCCATCCTCGGTGTAGACCAGCAGCGCCGGCTTAAGCTTGACCGCATAGCGCGGCGCATCCGCCAGCGGTGCCTGCGCCGAGGCACGCGAGAGCACATCTCGACCCAGGCGAAGAACTCCAGCGTTTTCAGTTTGGAGCCGCCACGCAGCCGGCGACGCTGATCGGGTGGCTCGTTCACGATGTGGCGCTCGGCCGCGTACAGGTCGCGGATCATCAGCATGCCCGTGGCTGCCGCCGAGCGGACGTCACCCTTGTAGACGTCGTGCAGCTTGCGCCTGGCATGCGCCCAGCAGGCGACCGGCGGTAATCGGCCCCGGCTTGCGATCGGCTGCGTAGAGGCGTTCAAAGCCGGCGTAGGCATCAGCTTGCAGGAATCCTGCGAGGGTCTTGAGATGCGCCTGCGGATGCTCGCCCTTACGGTCCGGACTGTAGCGGAACAGTGCCGCGGGGCGGTCACTCGGGCTCCATCGTCGGTTATCGCGCAGGTACACCCATAATCGCCCCGTGGCCGTCTAGCTGGTGCCGGGCGCCAGTACCGGAACAGGCGTGTCGTCGCCATGCAGCTTGACGCTTGCCATCACGTGATCGGCGATGCGGTCGACCAGCGGCTGCAGCAGCCAGCTGATCTGCCCGAGCATATCGGCCATGGTCGAGCGGCTAAGCTCAACACCTTCGCGGGCATAGATCTGCGACTGGCGGTAGAGCGGCAGATGGTCGGGAAACTCGGACACAACCGCATGTGCCAGTAGACCCGGTCCTGCCCGTCCGCGCGGCACCGGCAGGGAGGGAGCCGGCGCCTGGCTGATCACGTCGCAGCAGGTGCAGGCCAGCTTGGGGCGGACGTGCCGCACAACACGGAAGCGCCCCGGCACATACTCGAGCACTTCGGTGACATCCTCGTCCAATGCGCCCATGGCACCCCGCAGGCCGAGCACCCGTCAGCAGCGGGAGCTGCGTGAATGACCTCTTCGCGCGGAAGATGCTCGGGCAGCGGCTCGGGCAGCGGCGCGCCCCGTGGCTTGCGCTTCGGCGTGCTGGTGGTGCGCTCGTCCGGCACGTGACCGTCGATGACGCACTCGGCATGGGCGTGCTCGGCTTCCAGGTCCTCCAGCGTAAGCTCGAGCTGGTCTGCCTGCAGGGTCAGGAGCTCGGAGGACTGGCCGAACTTGATGCGCCGCAATCGGGCAAGCTGAACCTTGAACTTCTCGATCTGTACCGCCTGTCCGAGGCGACCAGACGGGCTTGCATTGCCTTGGCAAAGGCCGCAGTTCCGCTGGACTGGAAGGCAGTTCGAGGTCGCCGGGAGACACGATCCCTTCTGCCGGAGCGGCTCAAATCGGCCAAGCAGAAAGCCTGCAAATCCGCGGCTCAGCGGCTCAAATCTGCACCGGAACACGGGGCTGCTCAGGTGCCACGGTGCGCCGCCAATCCATAGCCTCCATCAGCAGCGCAAACTGGGCCGGCCTCAGCACCACGCCCGCATCCACCAGCGGCGGCCACACGAGCCGGCGCCGCTCCAGGCGTTTGGCAAACACGCACAGGCCAGTGCCGTACCAGTAGAGCGCCTTCAGGTAGTTGCCGCTCTGCCGCGGAACAGGAACACATGGCCGCAATACGGCTCAACCGAGAACAGCGGGTGAACCAGCGCCGCCAGGCCATCAAAGCCGTAGCACATGCTGACCGGCTTGCTGGCGAGATAGACCTTCGTACCCGGCGCCAGCGAGATCATGGCACTGCTCGCAAGGTGCGTAGCACGCGTGCCAGCGCCTTCTCGTTAACATAGCTGTCTACCGATGGCCGCACGCCGGTCGGCAGGTCGATCTCGATCGCACCGGGCCGGGCACCAGGATGCGGGCGAATCATGTCGTCGGACGCATCCGCCGACGGCAGGGTTGGCGCGGCAAGGCTTGCCTGCTCTACCGGCGCTCCGTTCGGTGCAGCCGGGACTACCGGACAGGAGATGAACTCCAGCGGCTCACTCGCCAAGGCAGCTACCTGACGTTGAGCCGAGCGCCAGTTATAGATCAGGCTCTCGGCTATGCCATGACGCTTCGCCACCTCTCTGACCGTAACGCCTGCTTGATCCGCCTCTTCCAGGATGCTCGCCTTCTCAGCTACCGAGAACTTCCCGCGCCGCTCCGTTCGAGCGATGATCTCCATACGATTTGGCAACCAGCCTCCTTCTGGAGTTCAGAAAAAGACTCCGTTGCCGGAGACTACATCCTTAGCGATCGGGCAGCCTGCAACGCGAGGCACGGCGGACGCTTACGCCTTGACCCACAAGGCTGCTGTGCGACGGGACCCTGTTCTGCTTGAGCGATACGGAGAACGAGTGACGAAGGCGCGAGAAGCGCTCTCGGATCCGTCGGCGCGCCAAAAGCATCGGAGACCCTCAAATCGCTAATCGACGCGATCACAGTCCATATCGAGGGAAGTCAGACCTACGCGGACCTCATCGGCAACCCGGAAGGCATTGTGGATCTTGCATACGACAAGCCGCCCAGATCAGGGAGGGGGATGGCTGGTTCCATACGATTGGTTGCGGGGGTTGGATTTGAACCAACGACCTTCAGGTTATGAGCCTGACGAGCTACCGGACTGCTCCACCCCGCGGCACCATGTGTTTGCCTCAAGTGAGGCGCAAGAAGGCCTCCG